>Ga0209702_10000158_pt1 | contig 132975 bp, 136 predicted proteins | sample FRY01_FD_187210 | JGI IMG/M metagenome (GOLD analysis project Ga0209702, IMG submission 187210) | Freshwater microbial communities from Lake Fryxell liftoff mats and glacier meltwater in Antarctica - FRY-01 (SPAdes) (version 2) | ecosystem: Environmental > Aquatic > Freshwater > Ice > Glacier...
TCCGCTACCCGTAACGTTTGCAAGATTGACTCCAAGTTCGGTGGCAAGTTTGCGAACAAGCGGAGTCACATATGCATCAGATGGCTGGCTAGTTACCGCAACTGGCGCTGCGACAGGTGGCGCTGCGGCAGGTGGAGGAGTGGGTGCAACTACTGGCGCTGCAACTACTGGCGCTGCGACAGGTGGAGGAGTTGGTGCGGCAGGCGCAGCTCTATTTGCCGCTCCAATCACTGCAAGACGTGCACCAACTGGAACAGTTGTATCTACTGCAACATCAATGGCAAGCAAGATTCCGGCAACTGGTGAAGGAATTTCGGTATCGACTTTATCTGTTGATACTTCTAGCAAAGCTTCATCGACGGCAACGGAGTCGCCCACATTTTTTAACCAGCGAGTAACGGTTCCTTCGGAAACGCTTTCACCTAATGCCGGCATCGTAATTACTGTGCCGCCGCCACTTGCAGCTGCAACAACTGGCGCTGCAACAGGTGGAGGAGTCGGTGCAGCGGGGGCTGGTGTTTCAACTACAGGCGCAACAGGCGCTGGTGTTTCAACTACAGGTGCAGCGGGGGCTGGCGCAGATTGGGAAGCACTATCGGCGATGATCGCAAGTTCGGCTCCAACTGGAACAGTTTGATCTATCTGCACAACAATCTTTTGCAAAATTCCCGCAACTGGTGAAGGAATTTCGGTATCAACTTTGTCAGTTGAAACTTCTAGGAGTGGTTCATCAACATTTACATGATCGCCTTCGGCTTTTAACCAACGAGTGACTGTTCCTTCGCTAACACTTTCGCCAAGTGCTGGCATCGTTACTGAAAATGTCATTTTCTATCTCCTTGATTTTTCATTGGGATTAACCGTGTGCGTGAAGAGGTTTGCCGGCAAGGGCCATATGAGCTTCGCCCATTGCCTCTGACAGTGTTGGGTGTGCATGAATCAAAGGAGCCACATCACTTGCACGTGCCTCCCAGTTATAAATTAACTCTGCTTCGGCCAGCAACTCGCCAACGCGAGCACCAACCATGTGCACGCCTAGAACTGGACCATCTTTTTGTGAAACTAATTTGATAAACCCAGCTGTGTTAAGAATTTGTGCTTTTCCATTACCAGCTAAGTCATAGGTAAGTTCAACTACGTCGTGACCGCGCTTTTTAGCCTCCGCCGTTGTTAAACCAACTGATGCAACTTCAGGATCTGAATAAGTAACGCGTGGAATTCCATCGTAATTGATTGGTCGAGGATTTAATCCTGCGATCTCTTCGGCAACTAAAATCCCCTCGGCAAAGCCTACGTGGGCCAATTGCAGGGTTGGAATGAGATCGCCAACTGCCCAGATGCCGGGGATATTTGTGCGGCATTTATCATCAACTAAAACATAACCGCGATCCATCGCGATACCAGCTTCTTGGTATCCAATATTGTCTGACACCGGACCTCGCCCAACAGCAACTAACAGAAGTTCAGCGGTGATTACCTTTCCATCTTCCAAAGTAACGCTAACGCCATCACTGGTTTTAGCAGCAGATGCAAAGCGAACACCAAGTTCAAGGTTGATACCGCGCTTGCGATAGGCACGCTCTAATCCCTTACTAGAAGATTCATCTTCTAGCGCTACTAATCGGGGGAGGCCTTCAATAATTGTTACATCCGACCCAAATGATTTCCAGACTGAAGCAAATTCTGAGCCAATAACTCCGCCACCTAAAACAATAACGCTCTTTGGAACATAATTTAACTTTGTTCCATGATCGGAAGTAATAATTTTTTCGCCATCAATTTCTAGGCCAGGAAGAGTTTTTGCATAAGAACCAGTTGCAAGAATTATATTTTTACCCGAGTAGACCGTTCCATTTACTTCTACCGAATCTTTTCCAACTAACTTTCCATGTCCTTCAACGAAAGTGATTCCGCGAGATTTCACCAGACCAGATAAACCTTTGTACAACTTATTGATCACGCCATCTTTGTAAGAATTGACGCCATCCATGTCTAAACCGTCGAAAGTTGATTTAACGCCGAACTTTGCGCCTTCGCGAGCGCCATCGGCAATTTCAGCTGAATGGAGAAGGGCTTTAGTTGGAATACAACCGCGGTGAAGACATGTTCCGCCGACCTTGTCTGCTTCGATCAAAACAACGCTTAGGCCTAGTTGGGCTCCGCGTAGTGCTGCGGCATATCCACCGCTGCCACCCCCAAGGATGACGAGATCAAATTGCGACACAGGTGACTCCCTTCGTGAGCCCGCGAAACCGAGTTCGGACTAGGTGCCTATCTTGCCTCACTGAGGGTAAAACTTCACAATGCAAAGTCGATGAGTTAGCCCTGTTCGGCCAAAACCACCAAAGAGCGCAGTGCGATGCCGGTGCCACCAACTGGGGTGTAGCCATGTGGCTTGGCCTCGTTATAGGCAGGGCCAGCGATATCTAAGTGAAGCCATGGCATTTTTTCATCGACGAAATCTTTCAGGAATAGTCCGGCCACGAGCATTCCACCCATGCGATCTCCAATATTGGCAAGATCTGCAACAGGTGAATCAAGGGAGGCGCGCAGTTCTTCCGGAAGTGGCATTGGCCAGAATTGCTCCCCGCTAAGGGCGGCAACTTTTACAAAGGAATCGCTGAACTCTTGATTATTAGTCATGATCGCACTGGTGCGAGTGCCAAGTGCAATAACTTGGGCGCCAGTTAACGTTGCGACATCAACGATGCCATCTAATTTATTTTTTGATTCTTGAGCTTTCATTAACGCATCAGCTAAAACCAAACGGCCTTCAGCATCTGGATTAAGTACTTCTACTGTTTTGCCACCGTAAATAGTAATAATGTCACTGGGTCTAGTCGCGGTATCACTTGGCATATTTTCAGCCAACGGCGCCCAAGCATCGATTGCAACATTTAATTTTAATTCGGCGATGGCTACGACAGCTGCGCTAACGGCAGCGGCACCGCTCATGTCAGATTTCATCGCTTCCATACCGGCGGCAGGTTTTAACGCCAAGCCACCGGTATCAAAAGTAATTCCCTTACCAATATAGGCATAACGCTTTGCTACATTTCCTTTTGGAGTATATGAAATATGTAGTAAACGTGGCGGATTAGCAGATCCCTGCCCCACGCCAACGATTCCACCAAAGCCTTGCGACTTTAATTGTTTTTCATCCCAAATTTGAATCTTTAATCCTACTTTTGTTCCGCCGGCAGCCTTAACAATTGCCGCGAGTTTTTTAGTAAATGAATCCGGAGTGAGATGACTTGGTGGAGTGTTAATTAAATCGCGAGTTAAGTGGGTGTACTTAGCAATTATTCCAGCGCGTTGTACGGCAACTTTTGCTTCGGTCTTTCTCGCTAACTTTGAGAAGAAAGTTATCGTCTTGAGTGGAGCTTTGTGGTCGGCCTTAGTTGCGCCGCGAAATTCGGTGAAGTTGTAAGCACCTAACGCGGCGCCTTCTGCGACCGCTGAAAGCTCAGCGAGGTTTTTAGATGGCAAAGCAAAAGTAGCGGCCGAACTTCCATTTAATGCACGAGCGGCACTACCGGCAGCGCGTCGTAAATTCTCATGGGTGTAAGTAGCAGATTTTGTGCCAAGTCCAGTGAAAACTAAAAGTCGAACATGTGAACCAGGCAGTTTGATGACTTCATCGGCTTTTCCAGTTGCACCCATGTCGATTAATTGGGCGACCATCGTTTTGGTATCAAGTGCCATGTCGCCACTTTCGATGGCTAAGCCGCCCTTTGAATTAGTAGCGGCCAGACCTAAAACCAAAATTTCATCTTTAACGACGCCGTCGGAAATCTTCAATGTACTCATAACGCGAAGCCTATTAGAACTATTGGTAGGTTTACACAATGAACACTTCACCCCTGCATGAAAAGCACCTCGCCTTATCGGCCAAGATGGCTGATTTCGGCGGCTGGTTGATGCCGATCGAATATCCGGGTGCTGGAGTGTTAGCCGAGCATGCCGCCGTCCGCGAGAGTGTTGGAATCTTTGATGTCTCTCATCTTGGCAAAGCATCGGTGATTGGGGTTGGCGCATTAGAGTTTTTAAATAGCGCGCTCACCAATGATTTAACAAAGATTTCAGATGGGTCTGCTCAATACACCTTGCTCTGTAATGAAGCCGGTGGAGTCATAGATGACCTCATCGTCTATCGAAATAGCCAGAGTGATTTCTTTTTAGTTCCTAATGCGTCAAACACCAGCGATGTTGTCGCCGCGTTAAATTCAAAAGCACCAGCGTCGATTGAAGTAAAGAATCTGCATTCCGAGTTTGCCGTCATTGCAGTTCAAGGTCCGAAAGCTCCCGAGGTTTTGGCATCGCTTGGAATTAAACCCGAGATTGATTACATGGCTTTTTCTCATGTCAGTATCGCCGGTGCCAAAGTAATTCTTTGCCGCACCGGATATACCGGCGAAGTAGGTTTTGAACTTTTGCCACACGTTAATGACGCCGGCAAGGTTTGGGATGCACTCGTTGAAGTGATCACACCGCTAGGTGGCCAAATATGTGGCCTGGGTGCGCGCGATACTTTGCGTACCGAGATGGGTTATCCATTGCATGGTCACGAATTAGCAGTTGATATTTCACCCGTTGAAGCAAGCGCTTCATGGGCGGTGGGTTGGAGTAAGGCAGATTTCACTGGTTCAACTGTTTTGCTCGCCCAAAAAAACGGCGGGGCCACCCGTAAAAGTGTGGCCATTAAATCCTTAGATAAAACTATTCCACGAGCAGGCATGTCAGTGAAAAACTCAACTGGCGATGTAGTGGGGGAGATTACTAGCGGAACCTTTTCGCCTTCATTAAAACATGGAATTGGCCTGGCATTGCTCAGCACATCGGTAAAAATTGGCGATCAACTTACGATCGATGTTCGTGGCCGAATCGGTTTAGCCGAAGTTGTTAAACTTCCCTTTGTCAGCTCGCACGTTCGGTAAAAGTAATAGGCGTTAGAAATGCCGCACGGGTATGAGTTCGTCGCAGCGCCGATAAAACTGGCTTACCAGTTAATCCAATCAACATTGAGGTAAAAACGGCGCGGGGAATATCCCACGCCATTGCGCTAACAAAGTGAAAATTAATAAAGCGAGAAATATTTTCAGAAAGTTCGCCGCCTGGAATAAATGAGAGTTGAGTACCAGATGCCAACACCCAGGGCCAAAATTGCAAGTCCATCAGAATTCCGAAAAAAAGTGCAGCAAAGATAGAAAAAATAATCAGCATCACGATCTCTTTGTGGCCTCGTATCTTTTTTGGCAGTGATCCGGCAAGTGCCCCAACCCAGGCGGCAGCAAAAACTTGATAACTAAGCCATGGTCCAATTCCACCGGTAATCATCGCTGACGCACTCATTGCAATTATTCCGAGTAAAAAGCCAAACGAGGCTCCAAAAACTCGCGCACTTAGGATGAGCAGAAACCACATCGGTTCAATACCAACAGCGCCGGCACCGAGTGGGCGAAGGGCGGCGATGATTGCCGCCAAGATTCCAAGAAGGGCAACTGATTTAGCATCAAGTCTGGCGTTAGATATTTCTACGATCGCCAGCACGAAAGCCGCTGCTACCGCCGACCAGAAGAAAAGCTGCATACGTGGCACGTCATTACTTTTGAAAATGAATGGCCAAATAAAACCCAGCATGCTTAGGGAGGAAGCGAAAATTAAAACCAACGTAGATTTAAACTTAAATCTGACAATGTCTGGAGTTAAAGTCGTCATCAATTTTCAATCGCTTCGAGCACATCACTAATTCGCAACCATGGATGTGGCGCCATCACTTTTGCTACCTGCGGTGCAAAGGCAGGTGAAGATAATAGAACATCTATAGTCGGGCCATCGGCAACTTTTTCACCATCGGCGATAAAAATCACCCGGGTTGCAAGTTCGGCGACTAGTTCAACATCGTGGGTTGCTAATACAACACACTTATTAAATGTCTTTGCAAACGAAATGAGTATCGATACTAGCTCTCGTTTGGCTTGATAATCCAAACCACGTGTTGGTTCATCCAAGATCAAAATTTCTGGATTAGCCGATAAGACCACACTCAAAGCTAAGCCCAGACGCTGGCCTTCCGATAGATCTCTTGGATGCATATGTGATGAGATTCCGGGGATAAGTTGTGCCAGTAAATCCGCGGTTGTTCCAGCGGCAATTTCATTATCAGTATCGGCTTGTCGGCACTCTATGGCGACACTTTGGCCGTACAGAAGATCACTTGGCTCTTGCGGAATAAAACCGATGGCACTTCGACGAGAACGCCCCTTAAGTAATTGGGGATCTGATGCAATAACTTTGATTGACCCAGAATCAGGGGAGTTAAGACCTGCGATTGATTTGAGTAAAGAGCTTTTGCCAGCGCCATTTCTTCCCATTACTGCAACGACTTCATGAGCATGTATTTCTGCGCTAAAATTTTTCAAGGCTACGTGATCGCCGTAAGAAATTGAAATCTTTTCAACAGCTATGAGAGTTTCACCATGAGGCAGGTTTTCTTTTACGGAGTTTTCATAATCTTTATTTCGAATCGATGTCGTCATTCGTCGCATTTCACGAACCGATGTAGCGATTTCAGGTAGACCTAAAGCTCTGGCTAAATGCACAATCGGCGGCGCAATCGGGGAGTCCATCAGAATCTGTTCTGGACTTCCTACTTTTGCCACACCCTCACCATTGATATGAACAATTCGATCGGCAAACTGGATTACTCGCTCTAATCGATGTTCGGCAATGACGACCGTCAAACTTAAATCATGAACCAAACGGTGCAGGATAGATAAAACTTCTTCAGCTGCGATTGGATCCAAGGCGCTAGTTGGTTCATCTAAAACTAAAACCTTCGGGTGAGCTACTAAAGCAGCACCAATTGCAACGCGTTGTTGTTCACCGCCACTTAATGTTGCAATCGTACGATTTCGCAGCGCCGTTAAACCCAAGAGATCAAGGACTTCTTCGACTCGCCGTCGCATGACTTCGTTACTCAAATTAAGAACCTCCATGCCAAAGGCCAACTCTTCTTCTACGGTATCTGCCACAAAACCATTAAGTGGGTTTTGTCCCACGATTCCAATTAGGTGGGCCATGGCGCCAGGTTTTACCAACTGTGTAGAGACGCCATCGACCCTAATGTCGCCAGCCAAAATTCCACCAGTGTGATGGGGGACTAAACCATTTATTAACCGCAATAACGATGATTTTCCAGAACCAGTTGGACCAATTACTAAAACCATCTCGCCTTCAGTAATTTCCAGATTGAGGTTTTCTAAAACTGTGGTTGTTGAGTTTGGATAAATGAGCGAAACATTTGAAAATTTAATCATGATATTGCCACGACCATAATCGCTGATGCAATTACTGACGCATCAACGGCCCGCCATTTAATGGGTCGGTACCGTGAGCGCTTGCGGCTGATTCCGTAACCTCTTGAATCCATTGCTGCCGCCAGATCAAGTGAACGTGCCAGTGACTCCTCTAATAAAGGAATAGCAATTCGTCGCCACGACTTGAGGCCACGTAAAGATTGTCCACGCAGGAACTGTGCCTGTCTGATCCGCGAAACTGAGTGCACTAGTTGTGGAAGTGCTGATGCAGCGATCACAATCGTGACACCAAATTCGTAGAAGTAAATTGGTAACACTCGCAGTAAGCGATGGGGACTCGTAAGTGAAGCCGCGGCGCCAAAAATTACAATGATTGCGCAGATTAAGAGACCTTCAGTCAGTGCCGAGGTAAGTCGCTCAGATGTAACCGCACCCCCGATACGAATCCCGGGCATCCACGAAGGTAGTGCCACAATTGGGATGGAAAAGAGAGTTGTGCCAGGAATCGGAACTCCGATCAAAACACCGACCATTGTTCGGATCAATAAAATCCACAATGATAATTTCAGGGTCCAATTGAAACTCTTTCCCCAAGGCGCATCATCGCGAAAGAAGAAAACAACTGCCGCTACAACAGTGACACAACTGATCGTAAAAATAGTTGAGTCAAAGCGGATTATGGCCAAGACCAAAAGTCCGGCCCAAATCCACCAAGTAAATGGATGTAGCGGCAGTTTCTTCATAACTACTTCTTGAGATATCCCTTAGGAGTTGTGATTTCTACGCCACATTCTTTTGCTGGGTAGCCATTGAGGCCACAAACAAAGCCACCACTGGTGGCTCTAATTTTTGTAACTTGCCCCAAAACATCAATACCTAACGCCGACTTTTCGGCAACTACGCATCGTGTGATTAATCGGGGCAGGGTTTCACCTTTTGGTCGCAATACGGCCGAACCAAAATCGATCATGACCGCAATTCGCTTTTTTCCAGATACGGCCTTTGTTTTTGCGCAAATCTTTGCAAAGGCCGGCGCGATCTTTGGATCTTTCGCATCAGGTATGGCATCGCTGCTGAAAGTAAATGCCCATCCTTCAACTGAGCCATCGGCAACATTGACAGTTGGTCCAGTCATGGCAGCGGTCCAGGAAGTTGCATTAGGTGCGGCTTGGAAATATCCCCAATAGCGGTATCCCTTTTCAGCGGCGTTAGCTGTCGGCATTAGTAGCGTAAAAGTAATTGAAAAAATAATTGCGATTTTAAATTTCATACTGTGGAGCCTCTCAAAATAAAGAGTCTCACAGGGAGTGAACCACTCACGGGTAGGACTTACTGCCAAACTACCGTCGATTAGGAGCACACCCCGCAAACCTCGGCGGGTGATTTCTCATCTCAAGTGATAGGTAATCCGACTTACTGCAGTTTTGAACTAACAGCTTACGGTTGCGGGTCAGCGTCGGATTTGCACCGAACTTCCCCTAACAAAAGAGTTATTAAGTTGTGTGCGAAGAAAACCACAGCGAGGTTGGGTTGGCAACTAGGCGCGCAGGTCGTAGGGTAACGGACATGGAATACAGACGCCTTGGCAGTACCGGAATGTACGTTTCAGAGATTTCCTACGGAAATTGGATCACACATGGAAACCAGATTGAATCCGATGCCGCGATCAAATGCGTGAAAGCGGCGTTAGAAGTTGGTATTACAACCTTTGATACCGCCGATGTTTACGCCGGCACAAAAGCTGAAGTTGTTTTAGGAAAAGCACTCAAAGGCGTTAAGCGTGAGTCATATGAATTGTTTACGAAGGTCTATTGGCCAACTGGTACCGGTAAAAATGATCGAGGACTATCTCGAAAGCACATTATCGAATCATGCAACGCATCACTGAAGCGTTTACAAACCGATCACATCGATTTGTATCAGATGCATCGCTTTGATTACGAGACACCATTAGAGGAATCGCTATCGGCCTTCGATGATCTCATCAGAGCTGGAAAAGTTCATTACATTGGATTTTCTGAATGGAACGCTTCGCAAATTAGTGCCGCGCTAAAGATTCAAGATGATCGCGGCTACAACCGCTTTGTTTCAAGTCAGCCGCAGTACTCAGCGCTCTGGCGGGTAATTGAAAGCGAAGTTGTTCCTTTGTCAGTGAAAGAGGGAATCGGCCAGATCGTTTGGTCACCAATGGCGCAAGGTATTTTGACTGGCAAGTATTTACCTGGCAAAAAAGCGCCAGCAGGTTCTCGGGCAACCGACAAGGGCAGTGGTGCCAACATGATTAAGGGCTGGCTGCGAGATGAAGTATTGGAGGCAGTACAAAAGCTGCAACCAATTGCAAAGGATGCCGGACTAACAATGGGTCAGCTAGCCATTGCTTGGGTACTGCAAAACCCCAACGTTTCATCGGCGATCATGGGTGCAACTAAACCTAAGCAGGTTCGCGAAAATGTGAAAGCTGCTGGCGTTAAATTAGATGCTTCAACTATGACGGCCATCGATAAAGCTTTAGGAACATTGCCAGAGCGCGATGCCGAAAAGACAGTTAGTCCTAATCCTCGCGCTTAATGTTTTTTAGGTTCTACCGCTGCGCCACCAATTTTTACTTGTGGATGTGGCGCGCGTAAACGTCGCATCTGAGTCGAGCGAAGCCAGGCGTACATTCCTAAACCCTTTGTAGGTATGTCAGGAAATTTCTCGGCTACGATCTTTCGAATTCGACGTGAAAGAAAAAACCCGTCGACGACGGCGATAAGTAAAACGCCATACATCAGTGCGATTGCACCGACTTGAACGATGGCGACTGGAAATAATGTGGCAACTAAAACAACAAAGATAATCGGCAAGAAATACTCACCCGTCGAACGACGCGAGTCGACATAGTTTCGGATGAAGCGACGCACGGGTCCGCGATCACGTAATGGAAGAGCCGAGTCTTCGCCGCGAAGGTATGCCTCGCGCTGAACACCGCGATTGATTTTGGCTTGAACCTTTGAAGCGCGCTTTTGATCCTTCGTCACAATCGGAGAAAGGGAAGAGGTTTTGCGCTTTGATTCAGCTTCTTTGCGCGATGGGGTAGGGCGGCCTTTACCAGCGCTGCCTGACTCATCTTTTGGTGTGTTAGGTGTCATGGGCCTAACTATAAGGGTCGACTCTGGCCGACCACGAGTCGCAACTGGACGCGGGCAAGGGTAGGCTTAGTTAGCAAAAGAACTTAAGAGAGATTAACAAGGGAGAGCATCATGACAACAGAAGCAACAACGACAGCAACTACGGTTACCGGGATTCTTTTGACAGATGTAGCTGCCTCAAAAGTCTCTGCGCTTTTGGCGCAAGAAGGTCGCGATGATCTCAACCTTCGCGTGGCAGTTCAGCCAGGTGGATGTTCAGGATTGAAATACCAGCTGTACTTTGATGATCGCAACATGGAAGGCGACATTGTGCGCGAGTTTGGCGCAGTTAAAGTTATCACCGACAAGATGAGCGACCCATATCTTTCTGGGGCAACAATTGATTTCGTAGACACCATTGAAAAGCAAGGTTTCACAATTGATAATCCAAATGCGGCAGGCTCTTGCGCATGCGGTGATTCATTCAACTAAAAAAATAATTACGCGTAGGCTCGCCCCATGAAAATTGGTGTTGGGGGTTCAGTTGGCATTGATCATTTAATGACCTTCTCTGGAAAGTTCACCGATTCTTTGGTCGCTGATTCATTAGAGAAACTCTCGCTTTCTTTTTTAGTTGACTCCATGGATGTCAGACGTGGCGGGTGTGCCGCAAATATCGCATTTGGCATGGGCACACTTGGCCTCAACCCAATTTTGATTGCCGCCGTTGGAAAAGATTGGGCTGATTATGAAGCCTGGCTTTCTCGTCATGGTGTTGATACCGGACACGTTCACATCTCGACAACTTTGCACACTGCTCATTTTGTTGTGACTACAGATCAGAGCCTTAATCAGATCGCCTCATTTTTTCCGGGAGCAATGAGTGAGGCTCGAAATATTGAACTAGCGCCGATCATGGAAAAAGTAGGTCGCTTAGACATGATGGTCATTTCACCCGATGATCCAGCAGCGATGTTGCGCCATTCGGAAGTTTGCCGTCAACTAGGAATTGCCTTCGCCGCCGACCCATCACAACAAATGGCCCGCATGAGCGGTGATGAGATCAAACTTCTTATTGATGGCGCCACGTATCTATTTTTAAATGAATATGAACTCGCGCTAGCCATGCAGAAAACGGGATGGTCCGATGCCGAGATTTTGGAACGGGTCAAATATCGCGTCGTTACGTTGGGTTCAAAAGGCGCCAAGGTGGAAAGTGCATCCGGAGAATTCGTGGAAGTTGTCTGTCCAAAAGAAAAAGCCAAAGTGGATCCAACTGGAGTAGGGGATTCATTTAGGTCGGGCTTTATCGCCGGTCTGGCCTGGGGGGTTTCCCACGAGCGATGCGCACAGTTGGGCGCCTTGATTGCAACGTTTGTAATTGAAACTCTTGGCACCCAAGAATACCGCTTCACCAAGGATGAGTTTGTCGCCCGTTTTGCCGAGGCCTATGGCAGCGAAAACGCCGCCGAAATTTCAGCTCACCTACGATAGTTTTTGGGCCCACCTCGGTGTGAGGAGAGCCACCACTATTCACGTACAGGCTCGTACCACGCTGCGCCGAAATACAAACTATCCTTACGCACATGCCTAATCGTCGTTTTTTGAGATCCCTTCAAATCCTGCTATTGGCCTCACTGGGCTTGCTCCTTACTGGCTGCTCGAAAGTTTCAGGCTTAGGTTTTGAAGAAGGCGTCACGAGTGTGAACGATCAATCGTTGTCATTATGGCAAGGTGCTTGGATTGCCGGCGGAGTTGTCGGAGTTATTACTTTAATTTTGATTCTATGGCCAGCGGTTTTTCATCGCCCAAAAGTTGGCGGACCAGAATTTCCAAAGCAAACCCAGTACAACATTCCAGTTGAAATCGGTTACACGATAATCCCGTTTATTATCGTTGCTGTTCTTTTCTTTTACACGATGCAAAAGCAAACGATTATCACTGAAAAAACTACAACGTATGCGCACGAAATTACGGTCAATGGTTTTCAATGGTCATGGCAATTTGGATATCCAGAAGCTGGACCAGATGCAGTTGTGACGGGAACGCCGGCGCAACCACCAACGTTAGTAGTGCCAGTCGGGCAACGTGTTCGTTATACCTTGAATGCAAATGATGTTGTTCATGGTTTCTGGATCCCGGCTTTTATGATTCAAATGCAGAATTTGCCAGGCCTTACCAATGAACTTGAATTTACCGCAAATAAATTAGGTGAGTTCCCAGGACGTTGCAATATTTTATGTGGACGAAACCACTCCTTGATGCTTTTCACAGTAAAGGTAGTGACGCTAGCTGAGTACAAGAGTTACCTAGAGACAATTAAGGGGGGTCAAGCATGACCACATATGCAGAGCGTCCAACCATTACGGCTGGCGTCACCGCCCCCAATCCCAAAGGCAAGTCATTCGTTAAGTGGATAACGTCAACTGACCACAAGACAATCGGCTATCTCTACCTCATCACTTCTTTTGCATGGTTTCTCATTGGTGGCGTTCTCGCCCTAGCCCTGCGTGCCGAATTGGCACGTCCCGGAATGCAGTTCTTAAGTAACGAGCAGTACAACCAGATTTTCACAATGCACGGAACGATTATGTTGCTGATGTTTGCCACACCGCTCTTTGTTGGTTTTGCTAACGTCATCATGCCTTTGCAAATTGGCGCTGCCGATGTGGCCTTCCCGCGCCTTAATATGTTGTCGTACTGGCTTTACTTATTTGGTTCCATAATGGCTTTTGGTGGTTTCCTTTCACCAGGCGGTGCAGCTTCGTTTGGCTGGACGGTTTATGCCCCGCTTTCAAATGCAACGTATTCACCCGGAATCGGTGCTGATCTTTGGTTAGTTGGTCTAGCTATTAGTGGAGTTGGAACAATTCTAGGTGGCGTTAATTTCATTACAACTATTTTTACAATGCGTGCACCAGGTATGACCATGTTTCGGATGTCGATTTTTTCATGGAACGTTTTACTTACCGCAATTTTAGTTTTGTTAGCTTTCCCGCCATTGGCAGCAGCGCTGCTAGGACTAGAGGCCGATCGCCTTTACGGAACAAATCTCTTTAATCCTGAAAATGGGGGAGTGATGCTCTTCCAGCATCTCTTCTGGTTCTTCGGTCACCCAGAAGTTTATATTTTGGCACTTCCATTTTTTGGAATAGCAACGGAGATCTTGCCGGTCTTTAGTCGTAAACCGATCTTTGGTTATAAGGGATTAATTGCGGCAACTATTGCGATCGCAGCTCTGTCAGTTTCTGTATGGGCCCACCATATGTTTGCCAGCGGACAAGTCCTTCTTCCCTTCTTCTCATTTATGACATTTTTAATTGGTGTTCCAACTGGTGTTAAATTCTTCAACTGGATTGGCACAATGTGGCGCGGGCACGTCACTTTTGAAACACCAATGCTGTGGGTAATGGGCTTCCTAGTCACTTTCTTATTCGGTGGAATTACCGGAATTATTCTGGCTTCACCACCCTTAGATTTTGCGGTTTCGGCTAGTTACTTCGTTGTTGCCCACTTCCATTACGTGCTCTTTGGCACTGTGGTCTTTGCGATGTTTGCCGGGTTTTATTTCTGGTGGCCAAAATTCACTGGCCGCATGCTCAATGAACGCCTTGGCAAGATCCACTTTTGGACCTTGTTCGTGGGCTTCCACCTAACCTTCTTGATTCAGCACTGGCTTGGAATTAAGGGTTTCCCACGACGTTATGCAGATTATCTAGCCACCGATGGCTTCACATTCATGAATACGGTATCCACCGTTGGTTCATTCTTACTTGCGCTATCGATGATCCCATTTGCGATTAACATCTGGATTACTCGTAAAGCTCCGCTAGTTGGGGTAGATGATCCATGGGGTTACGGCTCATCCCTTGAATGGGCGACATCATGTCCACCACCTCGCCATAACTTCTTAACGATGCCACGTATTTCAAGTGAGCGACCAGCTTTTGATCTGCACCATCCGCACATCAAGACTGAAGGGCACTAATACGTTATGAAGGTATCTTGGCGTCTCTTTATTGGCTTGAGCCTTTTCTACTTTTTGCTAACGGTGGTTTATTGGTATGTCGGAGGCGAAGCAGTCGGAATCGCCGGTTTGCTTCTTTCTGGATGTCTAGCCGGCATGGTGGGTTTTTATGTCTGGTTTACGCAAAAGCGAATTGGTGTAACTCTTCCCGAAGATAATGAAATAGGTGAGATCGCAGATAGCGCCGGAGAACTTGGTTTTTATAGCCCTTATTCATGGTGGCCACTTCCGGTTGCCTTAAGTGCCAGCGCGATGGGTCTAGGCTTGATCATCGGTTGGTGGTTAGTTCTTATCGCTCTCGGTGCACTTGTGATTTCAATAATCGGCATGGTTACCGAATATGAAAAACCAGTTAACGCTAACGCCCATTAATGAGTGAAATTCGGGCACAGATACTCCTCATTGATTTTCCCTATACATCAGCAGCGCAAATTGTAATTAATGCTCCAGCAGCAAAGATTTTTAATCTGCTAGCCGATGCCAGATCTCATCATCTCTTTGATGGCTCCGGGACAGTATTGAATTCGATTAAAGCATGGAGCGCAATCCGAAGTGGATGGCGAAATCCTTGGTTGCGCTAAAGAAAATAAGTGAGAGCTAAAAGTAACCGCGATTAGTGGTGTTCGATGGCCTTTAGCTCTTCGGTAGTTACCTTAGGAATAGATTCAGCATGTGATTTGCTCATACGTGCGCGGAGTTTATTTTTCAACGCACCGGCACGTTTTACTCCGCGAGCATCAATTTCAGGAAGATCTAAGGCGGGTAATTGTTCATGTGAGGTAAGGATGAAGGCCTGCTCTGGTGAAATTGGCTCGTGCACCTCTACAAATTCACCATGTGGCAACATAATGAGTCGGCCAGTCTCGCGCCCGTGTAGAACTAATTCGCGATCTGCGCGCTGCAATGACAGGCACAATCGCTTAGTAATTACGAAAGCAAGTGGTGGCAATATAAAGATTGCAAATCTGGTGCCCCACATAATTTGATTAATAGATAGATCAAAGTGGGTAGCGATTAAGTCGTTACCACCATTAATCAAAGCAACGACCATAAAGGTAAGTGACATTGCGCCAAGTGCGGTGCGATTTGGTGCGTTGCGCGGACGATCAAGTAGGTGATGCTCGCGCTTGTCTCCAGTTATCCAACTTTCGATAAATGGATACAGAGCCATACCGGTAAATAAAATACCCGGAATGATCAGGCCTGGAATTAAAATATTCCAGGAGATTGTGTAGCCAAAGAAATAAGTTTCGATTGGTGGAGCCATACGAACTAACCCATCTAGCCAACCCATGTACCAATCGGGTTGTGAGCCAGCTGAAACTTGAGCTGGCGTATATGGACCGTATAACCAAATGGGGTTGATTGAGGCGACCGCACCCAGGAAGGCAGTTACACCAAAGACGACGAAGAAGAATCCGCCAGCTTTAGCCATGTACATCGGCATTAACTGATAGCCAACTACGTTCTTTTCAGTACGACCTGGACCTGGATACTGAGTGTGCTTCTGGTACCAAACCAACATTAAGTGGACGGTAATCAGCGCTAAGAAAGCACCGGGAAGCAAGAGCACGTGCACGATATAAATTCGTGGAATAAATAGTTCACCCGGGAATACACCGCCAAATGCGAAGTATGAAATATACGAACCAACAACAGGCAGGGCTTGAATGATTGCCTCAGCGATACGGATACCAGTTCCTGAAAGTAGATCATCGGGAAGTGAGTAACCCAAGAAACCTTCAACGATTCCAAGAGTCAAAAGTCCAACACCAATGATCCAGTTTCCTTCACGTGGCTTGCGGAATGCTCCAGTAAAGAAAATTCGCAGCAAGTGGGCAACCATTGCCGCCATAAAAATAAGCGCTGCCCAGTGATGAATCTGGCGCATCAACAATCCGCCACGGACTTCAAAAGAAATATGTAACGACGAGGCGTAAGCAGCCGACATCTTTACGCCTTCAAGTGGCTGATACGAACCTTCGTAAACAACTTCTCGCATTGAAGGGTCATACCAAAAAGTAAGGAACGTTCCACTCAAGAGCAAAATTACGAATGAGTACAAAACAATTTCACCAAGCAGGAAAGACCAATGGTCTGGGAAGACCTTCTTTAGGGATTTTCTTAAGAATCCAGCAGCACCAACTCGTTCATCGACGTAGTTTGCTACCTGACCTAATTTAGCTTCAGCTGTCATTATTTTTCACGCCCCCAGAAACTCGGTCCAACTGGTTCAGAAAATGGTTTGCGGGCGATGAGATATCCCTCAGCGTCCACTGTGATATCTAACTGCGGAAGTGGCCTGGCCGCAGGTCCAAAAATGACTTTTGCGGCACGCGTGACGTCGAATGTTGATTGATGGCACGGGCACAAAAGGTGCTTTGTTGTTTGTTCATATAGGGCGACGGCGCATCCCATATGTGAGCAGATCTTAGAAAAAGCGATGATGCCCTCGTGCGTCATAGCCAAGCGATCTGGCTCAAGGTTGAACTCGCTGGGACGAAGACGGATCAAAAGCAGCGCATCCTTGGCGATGTCATCTAGATGGCGCTCTTTTGGGTCTTCAAATTCAGGAAGGACTTGGGCAACTGATCCAACTTCAAGATCTGATGCCTTGATTCGACGATTACTGGGATCGGAAACTAAGTAAGTTCCAGCCTTCCAATTAGTTGTTTTTTGTTCTGGACCTGGCAATGGACCAAGGTCACGAAGCAACAGAACTGGCGTAAGAGCAGATAGGCCAAGTGCGGCTCCTAATGATCTTTTAATGAGTGAGCGACGACCTAAACCAGCACCAGCTGCACCTTCTTTAACTGTTGCTACAAATGCGGCGCGATCTTCATCGCTAGATCGAAACTCATGACGCTGCATTACAACTTCTTGATCGGGCATTAAAGTCTTTGCCCAGTGGATTGCACCAATACCGATAAAAAATAGCGCGATCGCCATTCCAAGACCAAGACCGAGTTGATGAGCATTTTGACTACCCATGATTGGAATAAAGATGAAGAGATCATCGGGGACAAAAATGTAAGAGAAAATTAACAAGAGCGTACCGAGTGCGGAAATTCCAAACATAGTTGCAACTTGACGTTCGGCACGTGCCGCCGCTTTTGGATCGGTATCAGTCTTGCGATGAACGTGCGCCGGCAAGCCAGGATCTTTTATCGGCTGTAACTCATTGCTCATAATTTATTTCGCCTTCATGGCAAGCCAAACGGCAACACCGATAAGTAATCCGAGTCCCAATGTCCAGGCAAGTAGACCTTCAGTGACCGGACCAACTCGACCCAATGATGCTCCGCCAAGATTTGGTTCAGCTTCGGCTGACTTGATCCACTTGATAACAGATAATTTTTCTTGAGGTGTCAGCGTCTTGTCATTAAATACTGGCATTGATTGCGGGCCAGTCACCATCGCTTCATAAATATGTTTCGGTTCTACGCCCATAACAGTTGGTGCATATTTTCCTTGTGTCAGTGCGCCACCTTGGCCGGCGAAGTTGTGACACATTGCGCAGTTGTTTCTAAAGAGCTCGCCACCTTCGGCAGTACTTCCATCTCGTTCATAATTTAATTGTGCACTGCCTGGAACTTCAGGTCCTGGTGCTAACGAAGCGATATATGCAGCTACAGCAGTAGTTTCAGCTTCATCATAAACCGGTGCTTTGCGAGCTGCCTGAGTACTCATGTCGGCCATCGGCATACGACCAGTACCAACCTGGAAATCTACTGACGCAGCTCCGACTCCAACTAATGCTGGAACGTTAGATGCACCTTCGGCATTAAGTCCGTGACAAGAAGAACAACCCTTTAAAAATATCTGTCGGCCTTCTTCAATCAAAGTTGTTCGATCAGCCGATGTTGTTTCTGCCGATGTTGTGGCACTTGCAATACTGAAAGTGCCGCCAATTCCTAAGAGCGCAGCGATTAATAGAAGAGGAGCTACGGCCTTGTGGCGGCGATAGCGAGATAGATGCTTCACTTTTTTCCTTTGCTACTTAATTAAGTAGATCGCAGAAAATAATGCGATCCACACGACGTCGACGAAGTGCCAATAATATGAAACCACAATTGCTGTTGTCGCCTGCTGATGTGTAAATCTGCGAGCTTTAGAAACCCGGATCATTACAATGAGAAATGCGATAAGCCCACCGGTTACGTGCAATCCGTGGAAACCAGTTGTTACGTAGAAAACTGAACCGTAAGCATTTGAAGAAAGTGTTAATCCTTCGCTGACTAACACGGCGTACTCATAAATCTGTCCAGCAACGAAGAAAGCGCCCATCATGAAGGTCAGGGAAAACCACTCGCGCATTCCCCACTTACTAATTTGCAGTAAAGAACCCGTTCGGTGATTTTGAAAACGCTCGGCGGCAAAGACGCCAAACTGACACGTCACCGATGACAAAACTAAAATCGTTGTATTAAACGCAGCAAATGGCACACTCAGGATTTCAGTTGATAATCCCCAAATAGTTGGCCCTTGAACGGCACGAATGGTGAAGTACATGGCAAACAATGCGGCAAAGAACATCAGTTCACTGGATAGCCAAACAATTGTTCCAACGGCAACTGCATTGGGCCTTGTGATCTTGTGATAGTCAACTGCACTGGTCATGGGAGAGATTATTCCCGAAAACACGCTCGGCGTCTGTTTGGCTACCCCTCAGACCCCTCAATTTTGCAGCTGATTGAGGTGAAACCGATCACCTCCACAATGGCTCAACCTTGGTAAAAAATTGGAGGCAATAGCGTTGGGCTGGCAATAGACTTTAACCATGTCAGAGCTCAAAAAACAGATCATCGTTTATTCCGATGATTCCTCGGTTCGCAAATCCATCGCTTCGGCTTTGGGACGGCGGGTGGCAAAAGACCTGCCCGAGCACGAGATTCATGAGTTTGCAACGGCTCCAGCGTTACGGGCCTATATCGACACAAAAAATCTTGCTGGCGAGTTTCGGGCCGACCTTTTCATTTTAGATGGCGAAAGCGCGCCCGAGGGTGGCCTTGGAGTTGCACGCCAATTAAAGGATGAAGTCTTTAACTGTCCTCCGGTCCTAGTTATTATTGGACGCCAAGAAGACGCCTGGTTAGCGGCTTGGTCCTTGGCCGAGGCATCGGTAATTCATCCAATCGATCCCTTCACTCTGGCCAAGACAGCGGCGCAATTGTTACGCGGCGCAGCGCCGGTTTCTGCTTAACTCTCAACTATGAGTGAATTGCGATGGAAAGAACACATTGCACTTTTAGATTCTGGTTTGGATTTAGAAATTGATGACGTTCGATGGTGCATGAATGAACTCCTTACTGGCAATGCCGAACTTGATACTTTAAAAGTATTTTTATTATCATTAAAAGCAAAGGGTGAAACGGCCGAAGAGGTAGGCGCTTTGGTTGCTCAGATGTATCAACATTCAGCGCCGATTTCTATTTCGGAAAGGGCTGTCGATACCGTCGGAACTGGTGGCGATGGCGCGCACACGATAAATATTTCAACAACGGCGGCGATCATTGCCGCCGCAGCTGGCGCAAAGGTAGTTAAACATGGAAACCGCGCCGCATCATCTAAATCTGGCGCAGCCGATCTCTTGGAAAATCTAGGAATTAATATCAACTTAGATGGCAAGGGTGTGGAAGCAACTTTTGCCCAGTTAGGAATTGGCTTTTGCTTTGCACCTGTATTTCATCCGGCGATGAGATTTGCTGGACCAGCTCGAAAAGAGTTAGCCGTACCAACGGTTTTCAACATCTTGGGTCCGTTGGCAAATCCAGCCAAACCCAAGGCAGCTGCCATTGGTGTGGCAAATGACCGGATGCACCTGGTCATGGCCCAAGTCCTTGGAGATAAAGGCGTAGATGGTTTTGTCTTTCGTGGTGATGATGGTTTAGATGAAATCACATTAGCTACAACAACATCGGTTTTAACAATAGGTCGTGGTGAGATCTCAAGTGATTTATTAGATCCCTTAGATTTTGGAATTAAACGCGCACCCACATCTGACTTAGCAGGGGGAGATGGAGCAGAGAACGCTCGAATTACATCGGCGATCTTTGCCGGCGAAACTGGCGCCCCACGCGATGCAGTACTACTTAACGCCGCGGCCGCGATTGCAGCTTATGAAGCGCGATTTGATTTAAATTTACATGATCGAATCGCGATTGGTTTGGAGAAAGCGATCGCATCGGTTGATTCGGGTGCGGCCGCACAATTAGTTCAGAAATGGGCCGCACTCACTCAGAAGTTAGCGGTGCTTTAGCTCGTTTTTTTCTAGATGGAAAATTACGCATTGACTCTAACGTGGTAACTCCATGACCCGTAAGTCGTTCAATCAATCCATGTAAAACATCGACCGTTGCCAATGCATCATCTAATGCTCGATGCGTGGGCGAAGTTTGTGCACCAAAGAAAACTGCCAACGTTCCCAACTTGCAGTTCATAACTTCATCGCGATCTAAAACCGCCCTGGCTAATCGCGCTGTGTCTATAGTGATGTAGTTGGGCCATTCGTAACTATGCTTTGTTGCAGCGGCTTTTAAAAAACTCATATCAAAGGGCGAGTTATGGGCAACTATTACCGTTTCATCACTTGTACCTAAAAATTCAAAGAGCGTAGGTAGTAGCTCGTCGATGAATGGGGCCGAAAGCAACATCTCATCAGTAATACCGGTTAATTGAGTAATGAACTCTGGGATTGAATGTCCAGGATCGACGAAACTTCGAAACGTACCGAGAACTTCGCCACCTTTTACTTTCACAACTCCAATTTCAGTAATTGCCGCACCGGAGGAAGGGGAGCCACCAGAAGTTTCTAAATCCAAAACTGCAAAGGTGGTCTCTGCCAGCGAGAGTTCGGAAATAACTTTCATAACAAGCATGTTATGTCATTGCTCTGACAAAGTGCAGTGTGTATTATTTGGACGATGTCAGTTACAGGAGCACCAGAGGGTTGGATGCAAGATTGGTCGGCGCTTGGTAACGGAAAAAACGCTCGGGTCGGAGTTTTATTAGTTCACGGCTTTACCGGTGCGCCAGCTTCAATGCGTCCTTGGGGCGAGTTCTTACATTCAAGGGGTTACACGGTTCGAGTTCCACTTTTGCCGGGTCACGGTACAAAACCTGTTGATCTCAACTACGTTAAATGGCAGCAATGGCCGGCCAAGGTGGTCAGCGAACTAGAAGAGTTAGCCAAAAGTTGTGACACGATATTTTTAGCTGGGCTTTCAATGGGTGGTGGCACTGTTCTCAATGTCGCCATTGATTACAACTCAAAAATTGCTGGACTTATTTTGGTTAATCCAATGATCCACGTAAAGGGCGTGCCAGTTGAACTGGCATATTTTGTATCGCGTTTTCAAAAAATGCGTGCCAGCGTTGGTGATGACATTAAACGTCCGGGTATTACCGAATGGGGCTACGACGCCTTGCCTAGCAGGGGAGTGCACCAGATGCTAAAGATGTTGCGTTTAACTCGTAAAAATTTAAGCAAGGTCACGGTTCCGGTTCAGCTTTTTCACTCCGTTGATGATCACACCTTGCCGGTGACTAATACCGAAATTATTTTGGATGAGATCGGCTCAGCTGATAAAACTAGAATCGAACTTGTCAATAGTTATCACGTGGCTACCCTGGATTACGACCAGGAATTAATTTTTCAAAACTCGCTGACCTTCATCGAGAACTTAACGCGAGCTAGATAAAGCAAGGCGAAATTGACGATTTATGATCGTTCAACCGATCATTCTTTCGGCTCGATTAATTAACGTGTTACAACCTACGCCAAAACCAGCAAATGCTGGATTAGTTGTTTGCCCGGCGCGATAGCGGTACCAAATTTGCTGGATTATTACGGCTAATCGAAACAAGCCAAAAACTTCATAGTAAGTAAAGTCTTGACAATCGCTTTTGGAAACCGCCAAATATCGTTCTACAAATTCTTTTCTCGTAGGCATTCCAACTGCATGAGAAGGTTGTCTGCGAAGATCTAAGAAATCAGGGTCATCGCTCTGGTCGACCCAGTAAGCCATAGCTGATCCTAAATCCATCAGTGGATCACCAACAGTTGCTAGCTCCCAATCTAAAACTCCCACTAACGCGCCACTCTCTGGATTTATTACTGAGTTATCGATTCGCCAATCTCCATGAATGACACACAGTTTTTGATCACCCGGCTGATTCTCATCTAACCATTTCATTAGCAATTCGGCGGTTGGCACATCATCGGTAAGTGCATTTCGGTAGCGCACTGACCAGCCCGCTACTTGTCGTCGAACATAGCCCGGACCTTTATTGAGCTCTGCGAGTACGCCGGCATCAACAGTATGAAGATGAGCAAGTCCTTCAATAAGAGAACTCCCAATGACAGCTATTTTTTCAGTTGGCAGATTTTTTGGGATATCCCTACGAAGAATCTCACCGTTAATTTTTTCCATCAGGTAGAAATTACTTCCGATAATTGATTGATCATCGCAGAGTGCAAAGATTTCTGGCACTAATGGGTAATTAGATTTCAAACGAGATTGGATTAACACTTCTCGTTTCATGTCATGTGCTGACGCAGCTTTTTTACCAACTGGCGGACGGCGCAAAACCAATTCGCGATCAGGATAGGTAAGTAGGTACGTTAAATTTGAGGCTCCACTGCGAAATTGCATCACTTCGGGAAGTGAGTCGTTAACTTCGATTTTTTGGGAAAGCCAGGAATGAACTGCTGCGACATCAAAGATGTCTTCTTGCCTTATTGGCGTTAGTTCATCAGTCATGTTTTCCAGGCAAGTAAGGTTTAATTTCAAGTCGGGCGATATCGCGCAGATGAACTTCATCTGGTCCATCGACAATGCGCAAGGTTCTTACACCCGCATACATTTGGGCCAAAACAGTATCTTGGCTAACGCCAGCGCCGCCATGAACTTGGATCGCCTGGTCGATAATTCGCAGAGCAACTGCTGGGACGGCAACTTTGATCGCCGCAATCTCTTGCCTGGCAAATTTTGCGCCCTTGGTATCGATCATCCAGGCCGCTTTCAAGACCAGCAAGCGGGCTTGATCGATATCGATACGAGCTTGTGCAATCCAGTTTTGAATGACACCTTGATTGATCAGATCTATTCCAAAAGTATTTCTAGATATCGCCCGTTCAATCAAAAGTTTGAGAGCGCGTTCAGCCATTCCGATTGCGCGCATGCAGTGATGAATCCGACCGGGACCAAGGCGGGCTTGCGCGATCGCAAAACCATCTCCTTCGTTACCAATCAGATTTGCTACTGGAACTCGCACATTAGTAAATGTAATTTCCGCATGTCCGTGTTGATCAACGTAGCCAAAGACGGTCAGGTTTCTTTCGATTGTTAATCCGGGAGTATTTGCCGGCACCAAAATCATCGATTGTTGGCGATGATCTTCTGCGTCGGGATCTGTCTTTCCCATCACGATAAAAATGGCACATCGCGAATCCATGGCACCAGTGGTCCACCATTTTGTTCCGTTGATAACGTACTCGTCATCCTCGCGGGTAATTCTGGTTGCGATATTGCGGGCATCACTGGAAGCAACATCTGGCTCGGTCATGCAAAAACCAGAACGGATTTTTCCATCGAGTAACGGTGCTAACCATTGTGCCTTTTGTTCGGTGCTACCAAACATGTGCAGAACTTCCATGTTGCCAGTATCTGGTGCGGAAGAGTTAGTTGCCTCAGGTGCAATATCTGGTGACCAGCCAGTAATTTCGGCCAGCGTCGCATAATCGGTAACAGTTAATCCATGAGCGGGATCTTTTGAATCCGGTAAAAATAGATTCCAGAGTCCTAGTTTTTTTGCTTTTTCTTTTAACTCTTCAACGACTGCGGGTAGTTGGTGTGGACCTGTCTGCCCCAATTGCGCGTGATAAACAGCCTCGGCTGGAAAAACCGATTCATCCATAAACTGCTGCAACTTCTTGGAATATTCAATCGCCTTGGGGCTTAAATCAAAATTCATACTAGTACGGTACTCACATTGCGCCGATATTGGGAGAGGCTTGAAATGGGAGTTTTAGATCGCTTCAAATTAGATGGAAAAGTTGCGGTAGTTACTGGAGCATCATCGGGGTTAGGTGTTGCTTTTTCGCAAGCATTGGCCGAAGCCGGTGCAGATTTGGTTTTAGGTGCGCGTCGCGTAGATAAATTAGCTAATACCGCCAAACTGGTTGAGGCAGCTGGTCAACGATGTGTTTTTAAAGAAACCGATGTAACAAACCCAGAAGATTGCACGGCTTTAATTGAATTAGCGATCGTAACTTATGGTCGAGTGGATATTTTGGTAAATAATGCAGGAGTTGGAACAGCGGTCCCAGCGACTAAGGAAACGCCAGAGCAATTTAAATCAGTGATAGATATCAATTTACATGGTGCTTACTGGATGGCACAGGCATTTGCCCGTTCCAATAAAAACGGTGGCGCTATTGTGAACATCTCAAGCATTCTTGGAATTCATCCAATGGGATTACCGCAAGCTGCATATGCCGCAAGTAAGGCCGGCCTGATTGGACTGACTCGAGATTTAGCAACGCAGTGGTCGGGCCGAAAAGGAATCCGCGTAAATGCATTAGCTCCAGGATTTTTTCCATCTGAGATGAGCGATGAATTGCCGGAAGAGATTACAAAGCTAGTCGCCACGACTGCGCCATTAGGTCGCATGGGGGACCCAATGGAACTAGCGGCCACATTGGTGTGGCTAGTAAGTGATGCTGCATCGTACGTAACTGGAATTACCGTGCCAGTTGATGGCGGAATTGTGATGCCCTAATTAGATTGTTTATTGTTTTTTATTAGTTAACAGCCAGTTGATTAAGCTCTTAGAAAATTCGCCATTAAATATTGGCGCGTGGGCGCCATCTTTGATTCGCCATAGCGCGACCGTGGTGCTGTTGCACTTGGCATAGCTGAGAATCGAGGTTTCCGCACCGGTGATGCTTTTATCAAAATCTAGAGTTTGTTTTGCAGTTGTAGGTTTTTTACTGCATTGATTTCGATTCGCCCAGTCAGAAACTGTCTGCATGGCTGACGGATATGGTTTTCCAAGCTGCCCGCCTTCAATTTTGATAACGGGATCTAAAGTTCCATGTATTTGAAGAATTGATACCGGTGAATTCGGTGCGCAATCGGAGGGCTTGAGGTAGCCAGCACCAGCGATGCTAGCGATGGCGGCAAATTTTCCACTGTGATTGCAGGCCATTCGGTGTGCCATGAAACCGCCATTGGAGTGGCCAATTATAAAAATCGCTTTTTGATCGATTGAATACGTCCGGCTAATTTTATCTACTACTTTGATCAAATAACCCTGGTCATCAATTGTCGAGTTATTAAAGTTGCAGCACGCCTGTGTTGCGTTCCAGAAATTCATATCTTGTTTATCTTTTGTGCCAATCGGAAATGCTAGAAGGACACCTTTTCTCTCAGATTCATTAGCTAAGATTTGGTAGTTCTTCATGTAAGTCGGATCGCCGGAGTATCCATGTAGCATCAAAATCAAAGGTGCGGTTTGCTTTGAATTGTAGTTTTTTGGGATGACTAGCGAGAAGGGTCGCTCGCCCGCGATAGTTACTTCTTTCGCTGAAGAAGGAAGCGAAGAAGTCGTGCTAAAGAAGAGAGCGAGAAGGACAAGAAGAATCGAATATCTTTGATTTTTCTTAATCGGCATTGTTTCCATTTTCTAATGTGATGAAGTGGACGATACTGGGATCGAACCAGTGACCCCCACAATGTCAATGTGGTGCTCTACCGCTGAGCCAATCGTCCGTCGGTGTTTTAAGTTGTACTTTTTTTCTTACTCTAACTCTACCGCCGAGATACTTTACTTATCAAAGTTGGAGGTCGGGACGGGATTTGAACCCGTGTAGAGGGATTTGCAGTCCCTTGCCTGGCCTCTCGGCCACCCGACCATAGAAATATCGTTACTAGATTTCATCTTGCGAAAGAGTCAGATCTACCAGCGATTATCAGAGCGGACGACCGGGTTCGAACCGGCGACCTGAACCTTGGCAAGGTTCCGCGCTACCAACTGCGCTACGTCCGCGAGGTGGGTAAATCTATCGCAGGAGAGCCGTAAGCGCCAAAGTGGGATGAATTCGTTAGCGTTAGGTCGTGCCAAACGGGGATCAACTTTCAATGTTCTGGATGGGTGGGGTCCTTGCTACCGGGCTTTTGGAAATTTCACATGATCCATCATGTTTAGATGATGGCGATTTCTGGGCAGTGACAACTAATTTTGAAGGTGGATTCACCGCCGCTAAGTTTCAAAAAAGCAGTACCCAAGATTTCCCATATGCAGATTGGCCGGGTTTAACTGGGGATTGGATCAGTAGTCTTTCGCAAGTTGAGTACAAAGAGTACGTCGAGCGAATCAGATCTGCAGTTGGCGAAGGTTGGGTATACCAAGTAAATGCTTGTCGCGTTTTAAAGAATGCGACAGAGGTAAATTCGCTGCAAGGATTATTTGCGCAGATTTTGCAAAGCAATCCAGCGCCGTGGGCCAGCTTTTTACAAATCCCCGGAATCAACATCGCATCGGCGTCACCAGAACTATTCCTATTGCGAACTGGCGACTGGATTCGAACTTCGCCAATTAAAGGCACCGCACCAACTAATGAAACTAGTTTTGGAAACAAAGATCGTGCCGAAAATATTATGATCGTGGATCTGATGCGAAATGATATTGGGCAAATCTGTCAAAGCGGAACCGTAGAAGTACCCCGATTGTTAGCTACCGAACAACATCCCGGACTTCAACATCTCGTCTCCGATATTGAGGGCCAGTTAGTATCCGGAATTGCCTGGAAAGAGATTTTCGCTGCGCTGTCACCACCTGGTTCAGTCAGTGGTGCACCAAAGTCATCGGCTCTTCAAGTAATCGCTGAAAATGAAACTGCTCGTGGACCATATTGCGGTGTTCTGGGTTGGGTGCATGGCGATCGTGCATCGTTATCAGTTGCGATTCGAACTTTCTGGATTGATGGAGGTATTAATTTTGGGACAGGTGCGGGGATTACGTGGTCAAGTGATAGCGCCGAAGAGTGGCAAGAGACTGTCTTAAAAGCAGATCGTTTGATTTCGATTGCACAAGGTAGACCGGCGTGAAAGTAATCGTTGATGGCCAAATCATTGATCGTGCCAATAGTTTGATCGATGAAAAAGGTTGGCACAGTGGAACTGGGATTTTTGAAACTATAAAAACAGTTAATGGTTTGCCGTGGGCCTTATCTAGACATATGCGTCGTGCTGTGAACTCTGCTTTGGCTATTGGTCTTAAGCTACCGTCCGAGGAATCGGTGCGCGAGCTTTTGCCCGTATATCTGGCGGCCGAAAAACATGATCTAGGCATGCTGCGGATTTCATTTTTGGGGGAGCGTAAGTGGGCGGCGGTGCATTTACCGTATGTTGAATTAACCGATGCCGCAAAACTAATGAGCTACTCACTGGTCGATCCGATGAATGGAAAAGTTATAAAGGCCTTTCCATATGAGTACCGGTTAAGGATTTTGAGTGAAGTTAAATCTTCAGGTTTTGATGAAGCGCTAGTTAAGAATGCGGCAAATAAAATTACCGAGGGTGCGGTGTGCAACGTATTGTTGAAGATAGCTGGCCAATGGTTCACCCCCCCGCTAAGTGATGGCGTGCTTCCAGGCGTTGTTCGTGCATTAGTGATCGATAATTGCTTGGTAAAAGTTCGAAGTATCGATAGCTGGGAAGTAGACAGTATCGAAGCAGCATTTTTATTGAGTTCGCTGCGATTGGCACAGCCAGTTGCGTCGATTGACGGAAGACAATTAACGCAATCACCTGAACTTGGGCAGGAAATTGAAGCGATGTTGCTACGGACTTCGGTAGGCTAAGGAACATGTCGCAGATTCAGATCACCGTTGATGGTCTTGCGCAAAGCATCGAATCGGATCAGCGCCCGACCCATCTTTTCGCCGACAACAAGGAAATTGTGGTTGCGCGAGTCAATGGCACGCTCAAAGATTTGTGGACTGAACTAGCTGATGGAGATGTTGTCGAAGGAGTTTTAATCTCTTCACCCGATGGCTTAGCGGTGCTCCGACATTCAACTGCTCACGTGATGGCACAAGCCGTTCAGGAAGTTTATGCAAATACCAAGCTTGGAATTGGGCCACCAATTAAAGATGGTTTTTATTATGACTTCGATCCAGTGGAAACTTTTAATCCAGATGATCTGGTGAAAATTGAAAGCGCGATGCGCAAGATCGTTAAAGAAGGTCAACGCTTTCGTCGCCGCGTTACAACTGAATCTGATGCGCTGAAAGAGTTAGCCAATGAGCCATACAAATGCGAGTTGATTGTCATCAAAGGTCCGGCCGCAGATGAAGCATCGGTTGAAGTTGGTGGCGCTGAATTAACAATTTATGACAATCTTGGTCGCGATGGAAATCCAGTATGGAGTGATCTCTGTCGTGGACCACACTTACCGTCGACTAAACAGATCCCAGCCTTCAAATTAATGCGCACTGCAGCCGCCTACTGGCGGGGTTCTGAAAAAAATCCGATGTTGCAAAGAATTTATGGAACGGCATGGCCATCACAAGATGAACTCAATGCATACCTTGAGTTGTTAGCCGAAGCAGAAAAGCGCGATCATCGTCGTTTAGGTACCGAACTTGATCTCTTTTCTTTTCCAGAAGAGATTGGTTCTGGACTTGCGGTCTTTCATCCAAAGGGCGGAATAGTTCGGCGTGCAATGGAGGACTATTCACGAGTTCGTCACGAAGAAGAAGGTTACGAGTTTGTTTATTCACCGCATTTAACAAAAGCGGCACTCTTTGAAACATCGGGCCACTTGCAGTGGTATGCCGATGGCATGTATCCACCAATGATTTTAGATGAAGAGCTACATGCCGATGGCACAGTTAAACGAGCCGGTCAGCAGTACTACATGAAACCGATGAACTGTCCGTTTCACAATTTAATCTTTAAATCTCGTGGTCGCTCTTACCGCGAACTTCCACTTCGATTGTTTGAGTTTGGAACCGTCTATCGCTATGAAAAATCTGGCGTCTTACACGGTATCACTCGTGCTCGTGGTTTCACGCAAGATGATGCGCATATTTACTGCACCAAAGATCAAATGGTGGACGAACTTGATTCACTTTTAACTTTCGTACTTAATTTGTTGCGCGATTATGGTTTAAATGATTTTTATCTTGAGCTATCAACGAAGAATCCCGAGAAGTCAGTCGGTGAAGAGTCCGACTGGATTGAGGCAACAGAGGCGCTTCGTAAAGCGGCAACTGCGCAAAACCTTGAGCTTGTACTAGATGAAGGTGGCGCCGCATTTTACGGACCGAAGATTTCGGTACAAGCAAAGGATGCGATTGGTCGCACCTGGCAGATGTCAACGATTCAAGTTGACTTTCAACTTCCACAAAGATTTGAACTCGAATACTCAGCCTCGGATGGAACCCGTCAACGTCCAGTAATGATTCACCGAGCATTGTTTGGTTCAATTGAACGTTTCTTTGGCGTGCTAACCGAGCATTACAGCGGAGCGTTTCCACCGTGGTTAGCTCCGGTACAGGTAATTGGTATTCCCGTAGCGGAAAATTTCACGGATTATCTGGGTGAGGTCATTGGACAGATGCGTAAAGCTGGAATTCGTGCCGAGCTCGATGCATCTGATGATCGTATGCAAAAGAAGGTTCGTAACGCCCAGTTACAGAAGATTCCATTTATGGTCATTGCGGGCGAAGAAGATCAAGCTGCTGGCGCTGTTTCCTTCAGATATCGAAACGGTGAACAAAGAAATGGGATTAAAATTCTTGATGCGATCGCCGAAATCAAGAAAGTCGTCGTAGAGCGCACGCAGGTGTAGTCGGATGAGTTCTGAAATCTCCGGAGCGGGAATGCCCGATAGTTGGCAACGTTTGTGGGCACCGCACCGGCTTGAATATCTGCGCGGAGAAAACCGCCCGTCAGTTGGAAATGAAGTGAGTTGCCCCTTCTGCGAGATCCCAAGCAAGAGCGATGAAGAAGGATTAATTGTCTATCGCGGCTCCACGGCATACGTTGTGATGAATTTATATCCATACAACCCAGGGCATTTACTGATTTGTGCTTTTCGACATGTCGCCGATTTAACTGACTTAACACCAGAAGAGAGAATTGAAATTTCAGAGTTAACTGCGCATGCCATGGTAACCATGAGAAAAGTTTCATCACCTGAAGGTTTTAATTTAGGAATGAATCAAGGCGCCGTGTCGGGTGCTGGCGTAGCCGATCATATTCATCAACACGTTGTCCCGCGATGGAGCGGGGATTCCAATTTCATGCCGATAATTGGTAAAACAAAAGTAATGCCACAATTACTTGCAATAACCAGAGATGAAATTTCGGCAGCTTGGTAATTATTTAACTAGTAATGCTTGCTAACTAAGATTTCTTAGTTGTTCAATGTAGTCGCGTACTTGATCTACTCCAATTCCTTTTTCAATCCACAGTGGGATCGCCGGAAATTGAAGTCCGGCCGCAAATGCATCGGCGCCATCGGATTGGATTTTATCTAAATACTCATCGCGAAATTCTTGAACCAAAGTTTCATGTTCAGGATCGCTCATGTGTGAAGTTGGCGGATTTGTTGAATAGTTATAGATCATTAGATCGGCCATCGCGATCAGGGCGATCGGTGCACCAGGCTCATCGTGCAAAACTAAAAATGGGGTTAGTACCTGGTCGAAAACGCGATTTGCCAACATAACTGCATCGTCAAAATCAGCTTCCTGAAGTTGTAGCGCAGTTACGACAATTAATCGTGGAAGTTGAAACTCATCCAGGGCCTGCCACAATTCGATCGTCTTTTGGTCGATTCCAGTCGAAGGATTGATTGCAAAAATCGCTAAATCACTATCGCTGTGAGCCGTTTGTGAGAAATCGCCAGCAAAGATTTGCGCAACGCTCGCTGGCTCTGCGCTCTCATGTCCGTAGACGTGAATAACTGGGTGGTTGGAGTCAGATTGCACTGGCTCAGCCTACGATGTCCCTTGATGATTGGTGCAAAGCTGAAGCCAGCGGTTACGAGAGTTATCACACCCGTAGCTGGCTTTGCCCTGCGAATTGGAATAACCCCCAACGCAGTTACGTGGTTTGGCGCGACCGTGGTTGTTTTTGCCTCACTCTATTTTTATCCACGTGGTGATTTTTTCCTTGGAACGATCATTATCTGCATAGCCGCACTGAGTGATCTCTTCGATGGAACTATGGCCAGGTTATCTGCCACCGGGTCAAGTCGTTGGGGTAGTTTTCTAGATTCAACCATCGATCGTGTTACCGATTCAGTGATTTTAATTGGCGTGTGTATCTATTTGATCAATCAAAGCGACCCACTTGGCTATGTCGTAATCGCTACCTTGATTTCGGGAATGTTAGTTCCCTACGTTCGCGCTAAAGCAGAGTCCATGGGTATTGCGTGTTCGGGCGGTATCGCCGAGCGAACCGAACGGCTGATTGTGGCTCTAACTGTGATTGGTTTTCACGGTTTGGATGTTCCATATATTTTGGCAATTGGAATGTGGCTATTGGCCATCCTAGGAATCTTTACCGTGTTTCAACGCATGTTTTTAATTAAGGCATCGATTCGGTGAAAGATAATGTAGCGGCCTACATTTATTTTGTAGGTTGGCGGCTAGTTCGATGGCTACCCGAGAAAACTGCCTATGGCATTGCATATTCACTTGCCGACCGTTTAGTAAAACGAAATGGCAAGAGTGTGGCTAGATTACGAAGCAACCTAGCTCGGACCCAACCATCAATGACAAAGCTTGATTTAAATCTTTTGATGATTAATGCGATGCGTTCGTACATGCGCTATTGGGTAGATACTTTTAGATTTCCAGATTGGTCAAAGCAACGGATCTCAGAGACAGTATCGGTTACCAATGAAGAGTTACTAATGGATGCGATCGCCGCTAAAACTGGTGTCATTGTTTCGCTACCTCATGCCGGTAACTGGGATCATGCCGGGGCTTATTTTTGTGCCAAGGGTGTTCATTTAGTTACCGTGGCAGAACGCCTAAAACCAGAAAAACTATTTCAAAAATTTCTTGCCTATAGACAAGCGATGGGAATGGAAGTTTTGCCCTTGGATGGGCGAGTGTTAGCGACATTGGCGCAACGCCTGCGTAGCGGTAATTTAGTGGCACTCGTTTCGGATCGAGATTTATCGCGCTCTGGAATTGACGTAAATTTCTTCGGCGGTCCAACGCGGATGCCAGCTGGCCCTGCGATTCTTGCCCTCAAAACTAACGCGCCACTGATTACCGCATTTGTTTCGTATACATTTGATGGAATACACATCGAATTTAAAAACGTGGTAATTCCGAGCAGTGGCAGCGATGAAGAGAAGATCAAAGAAATAGTTCAGATGACCGCCAAGCATTTCGAAGCGGGCATCGCGAATAATCCACAAGATTGGCATATGTTGCAACGTATCTGGATCGATGGAGATTTTAAGGAGCGCAATTAATGCTCACGCGTTCGCTTAAAATTGGAATCGTCTGTCCTTATAGTTGGGATACACCCGGCGGCGTGCAAAACCACATTCGAGATCTTGCCGAATTTTTAATTTCTGCCGGACATGATGTCTCGGTATTAGCACCAGCTATCGATGAAACTCTTTTGCCAGATTACGTCACCAGTGCCGGAAAGCCGATCTCAATTCCATATAACGGAGCCGTTGCCCGTGTCTTATTTGGTCCGGTCGCTTTTTCAAGGGTACGCACATGGATTTCGGAAGGAGATTTTGATTTACTTCATTTGCACGAACCGGCTATTCCATCAATTTCTTTATTGGCTTGTTGGGCCGGTGACGGACCTATGGTTGGAACCTTTCATGCCGCAGCTAAGCGACAAAAAATAATTTTTGCGATCGGTCCAATTTTGGAGCCGGCAATTGAGAAGCTATCTGCGCGGATCGCTGTGTCGGAAGCGGCGCGGTTAACCTTGACCGATCACTTAGATACCGATGCAGTGGTAATTCCTAATGGCATCTATGCTGAAAAGTTTAAGCAGGGTAAGCCCAACATCAAATGGCAAGGAAATACGTTGGGTTTCATTGGCAGATTTGAAGAACCTCGGAAAGGACTTAAAGTCCTGATGGAGGCGCTCCCAGTGATAACTAGATTTGCTCCAGATGTTCGCGTTTTGGTGGCAGGTCCGGGTGACCCGCAAGAGATATTAAAAGAGATCGACCCGCAACTGCGTCATCGTTTCGAATTCTTAGGGCGAATTTCGGAACAGGAAAAAGCCGATTTTATGTCTTCAATTTCACTCTATGTCGCACCCAATACTGGCGGTGAATCTTTTGGAATTATCGTTGCTGAAGCTTTAGCTGGTGGTGCCTGCGTAGTAGCCAGTGACATTCCCGCCTTTGATGATTTATTGGGTCAAGGCGAGTTCGGGGCGCTTTTTGGCAATGAGGATTCAACTCATCTTGCAAAAGTTGTGATTGATCTTTTACGGGATGTTGAAAAGCGAAAGCATTTAAGTATTGCCGGCAAGGCAAGAGCTAAAAAATTCGATTGGAATGTTGTTGCCGAGCAGATCTTTTCAATCTACGAAATGGCAATGGTTGGAAGCGAGAAAGTAAAACTTGCAACCGATACCCGATCCTGGAATCGATTCTTATCAAAGGATGACAAGCAATGAAAACATTTCTCTTAATTACAATTTTGGTTCTCATTGCATTGTGGTACTTAAGTTTCACAGCGACTCGACTAGATCGTTTGCATATCCGCGTGGAAAATAGTTGGGCCAATCTCGATGTTTTGTTGCAGAAACGGGCGGCGGTAGCCTTGGAAATTGCACGTAGTGACATCGCAGATCCGGCGTCGTCACTGCTCCTTACCGGTGCGGCCTATCAAGCCCGAGATGCCAATATTCAACAACGTTCTAACGCCGAAAGTGGTTTATCAGGTGCCCTTGGCCTACTTCTGGAAGATGCCCAACATCTTTCAACGGCAGCCGACAATGTTTTACTGACCGAGCTCTCCGAACTCACCGACAAGATTCGAATAGGTATAGCAATTCATACTGATGCGGTAACTCGAACACAGATGGTTCGTCGCAAGGCGGTAATTCGTATTTTTAGATTGGCTGGAACCGCGCCACTTCCAATTACGTATGAATTTGAATCCGATGTTCTCTAAAAGACTTGCGTTGGTTCTACTCCTAACCACTTCTCTCATCAGTAGTTGCGCGGTAATCGACAAAATTATTCCTGATCCGGTACCAACTAATGCGTTGAGCGGTCGGGAAGGAACCAACGGGCCTCTGTTAGTAGTCAAAATCGACGATACTAATTCAGCTCGTCCGCAAATCGGTTTAGAAGATGCCGACGTGGTGTACATCGAACAGGTAGAAGGTGGTCTTACTCGTTTAGCGGCCGTGTTTTCATCGCGCATACCGATTCGGGTGGGCCCGGTTCGCAGCGCTCGGATTTCAGATATCGAAATCATGTCCCAATATGGTCGAGTTGCTTTTGCTTATAGCGGCGCGCAAAAGAAACTCTTGCCCGTTATATCCGCTGCAAACGTGCAAGATCTAGGTGCTCAGCGACAAAGTCCAACAATTTACACAACTGACCCATCTAGAAATCAACCTTATGCCATGGTTCTTCGCGCCGATTTATTGATGCAAAAAATCATCGATAGTTCATACGTTGTTGACTCGGCAAAAACAATTGGTTTTATTTTTGGAGAGAAACCAGTTGGTGGCATTGCTACCGAAACAGTTGAAGTGAACTGGCCAGCAGCCAGATACCAGGGGCAATGGTCTAGTCAAGAAAATCGTTGGTTGCTTTCACACAATGGTTCCATCAATGTTGCCGACTCGGGAATTGTTTTAGGACCAACAACTTTTATTATTCAAATGGTTTCAATCACACCTTCCGAATATGGCGATAAATTCGGGGGAGTGACGCCATTTTCGCAAACTATTGGAACCGGTAAGGCCTATGTTTTGCGTGATGGCGAGCGCTTTGAAACTACCTGGAATCGCGCCTTTGCTGATTCTGGGACAACTTTTACTATGGCCGATGGCTCGCAACTCAACTTTGCCGCCGGACAAATCTGGGTCGCATTAACCGATCGTGAGCCTATTTTCACGTCGCCAATATCTGATGAATCAAAGTAGTATTGGTGCCTAACGTTCGAGGGAATCGGAGATTTTCATGGCTGAAGTAACTGGTGGCGCACGTGTGAAGCGTGGCATGGCAGAGATGCTCAAAGGCGGCGTCATCATGGATGTCGTCAATGTTGAGCAAGCCAAGATCGCCGAAGATGCTGGCGCAGTTGCGGTAATGGCGCTCGAGCGCGTTCCGGCAGATATTCGCGCCCAAGGCGGTGTTGCCCGAATGTCTGACCCAGACATGATTGAAAAGATTCAAGCTGCGGTCTCTATCCCGGTCATGGCAAAAGCTCGCATCGGTCACTTCACAGAGGCGCTAGTTTTGCAATCACTGGGCGTTGATTACATCGATGAGTCAGAGGTTTTGACGCCATCTGATTTAGAAAATCACATCGATAAATGGGGATTTACTATTCCCTTTGTTTGCGGTGCAACAAATCTTGGTGAGGCATTGCGCCGCATTAATGAAGGCGCAGGGATGATTCGCTCTAAGGGTGAAGCCGGTACCGGCGATGTTTCAAATGCGATGATGCATATGCGTAAAATTGGTGGCGAGATTCGACGTTTATCATCGATGCGCGAGGATGAGCTCTACGTTGCCGCAAAAGAATTGCAAGCACCATTTGCATTAGTGCAAGAAGTTGCCGCAACTGGAAAACTTCCAGTAGTTTTATTTACGGCTGGCGGTATTGCAACACCTGCCGACGCCGCACTCATGATGGCTATGGGCGCTGACGGAGTATTTATCGGTTCTGGAATTTTCAAATCTGGAAATCCAGCCCAGCGCGCAGCAGCTTGTGTAAAAGCGACAACATTTTGGGATGATCCAAAAGCAGTAGCCGATGCATCACGTGGATTGGGTGAGGCAATGGTTGGTATTAACGTTGCCGACCTACCAGCACCACACCGTCTAGCTGAACGTGGTTGGTAACCAAGAAAACAAATGAAGGTTGGTGTTTTAGCTCTACAAGGTGATGTGCGCGAACATATAAGTGCACTTATTGCTTGTGGGGTAGAAGCACTCCCTGTTCGTCGCCTCAGTGAACTTGCTGAAGTTGATGCACTTGTCTTACCAGGCGGAGAATCAACCACGATTGCACAGTTGGCCGAAACCTTTGGCATCTTTGGCGCAATTAAATCTCGCATCGTTTCGGGGATGCCGGTATATGGATCTTGCGCCGGGATGATTTTGTTGGCAGATGAAATTTTAGATGCCAAAGCAGGTCAAAAAACTTTTGGTGGTTTGGACATTACGGTCCGGCGAAATGCTTTTGGCCGCCAAGTAGATTCCTTTGAATCAGATTTGGAATTTAAAGACGGGTCAAATCAATTGATTCAAGCGGTTTTTATTCGAGCGCCATGGGTTGAACGAGTCGGTCCCGAAGTAGAAGTTTTAGCGTCGATAGATTCACATCCGGTGGCCGTGCGATCTAGAACTTTGCTAGCAACGTCTTTTCACCCGGAACTCACGGGAGATCATCGAATTCATCAATACTTTGTCGAGAATGTAGCCCGTCCAGCGATTGAAAAGGTACAGTAGATCGCATCACTTTAATTTCATGCGAAGTAGACCGGAAGTAGAAGAGGTGTTCTGATGTCTGGCCATTCCAAGTGGGCAACGACTAAGCATAAGAAAGCGATTATCGATAGTCGTCGAGCTAAAGTCTTTGCAAAGCAGATTCGAGCTATTGAAGTTGCCGCACGCAACGGTGGCGCCGACATGGAAGGCAATCCAACTTTATTTGATGCCGTGGCAAAGGCTAAGAAATCTTCGATGCCGGCCGACAATATTGATCGCGCGATTAAACGCGGTGCTGGTTTAGAAGCTGGTGCAAAAGACTGGATCACGATTATGTACGAAGGTTATGGTCCCAATGGCGTGGCGATCATGATCGAATGCTTATCGGACAATCGAAATCGTTCGGCATCTGAAGTAAAGGTTGCCGTTACTCGAAATGGTGGTTCGATGGCCGATCTTGGATCAGTCTCTTACTTGTTTAATCGTAAAGGCGTGATCATTGTTAAAAAAGATGGCGCACTCACCGAAGATTCGATTTTGGAAGCAGTTCTTGAAGCTGGCGCAGAAGAAGTAAATGACTTGGGTGAAGCCTTTGAAATTGTTAGTGAACCCGTTGACCTGGTACCAGTTCGAGAAGCATTGCAAAACGCGGGCATCGATTACGAATCGGCCGACTCGTCGTTTTTGCCATCTATGAGCATTCCATTGGATGCTGAAGGTGCCACAAAGGTTTTTGAACTTATCGACGCGATTGAAGAACTTGATGATGTGCAAAATGTTTATAGTAACTTCGACGTCTCTGATGAAGTGATGGCGAGCCTGTAGCAGTGAGAGTTTTGGGTGTCGACCCTGGTCTTACTCGTTGTGGCATTGGTTTAGTTGAAGGTGCAATTGGCTCACCCCTTAAATTAGTTGACGTGGGCGTAATTTTAACGGGTGTAGATCTCGACTTAGACCAACGATTATTAGAGCTAGATCGGCAGCTGACGCAATTAGTTGATGTGTGGCAACCAGATGTTGTTGCCGTTGAGAGGGTTTTCTCGCAACACAATGTGCGAACCGTGATGGGAACTGGTCAAGCCGCTGGAGTCGCTTTACTGATTGCGGCAAAGGCTGGAATTCCAGTAATGATGCACACGCCGTCGGAAGTAAAGGCAGCTATTACAGGAAGTGGCCGTGCTAATAAAGTGCAGGTCGCGTTAATGGTTCAAAAGATTCTCAACCTTGAAACTATTCCTAAACCAGTTGATGCAACCGATGCCCTGGCGCTAGCAATTTGTCATATTTGGCGAGGCGGGGCTAATGCCAAGATTGCACAAGCGGTTGCTAATGAAAAAAGCCGGTTGAAGAAGTTGCGTGCTTAATGATCTCTTTATTAACGGGTGAAGTCCGCAGTATCGCCCTTGATCGTTTAGTGGTTGAAGTTGGTGGATTTGGTTTATTGGTAATTGTCACGCCATCGACTACGGCGCAGGTAACTTTAGGATCACAGCTACAACTATTTACTTCCTTGGTTGTCCGTGAAGATGCATTAACTTTGTATGGTTTCACAACCGAAGAATCCCGAACACTATTTGAACTTGTCCAAACCGTTTCTGGCATTGGCCCCAAGGTGGCAATGTCTATTGTTGGTGCGATGTCACCAGAGGATTTAGCTCGTGCGATTGCACAAGAAGAGATCTCGGTAATTGAAAAAGTTCCGGGGATCGGTCGCAAAGGAGCGCAACGTTTGATTCTCGAGTTAAAGGGGAAGTTGACTGACCTTTCGCCGGCACAGAGTTATAAAGGTCATCAGCCAGCGTGGCGCGAGCAGTTATCTAGTGCATTGGTCTCACTCGGTTTTTCACCGAAAGAATCCGATAACGCCATCACAATCGTGGTCTCTGATTTGTTAGTCGATGGCGTTGAAGCGGCCACAATGCCTTTAAGTGATTTGTTAAAACTCGCCTTAGCCAGCGGAAAGAGTTCTCGTGGCTGAGGATCGCTTAGTCACGCCGCATGTGAAAGGGGAGGAGTCTGCCCTCGAGCACGCACTTCGCCCTAAGACGCTCCATGATTTTATTGGGCAAAAGCGAGTACGCGATCAGATCGACGTCTTGTTAACTGCTGCCCGTCATCGAAATTCGCCGGCTGACCACATTTTGCTTTCTGGCCCACCTGGATTAGGTAAGACAACATTGGCTCTGATTTTAGCTAGTGAAATGGCCACACCAATTCGATTAACAAGTGGTCCAGCAATAACTCATGCGGGCGATCTAGCGGCAATTTTATCGTCACTAGTCGAAGGTGAAATTTTATTTATCGATGAGATTCACCGACTGCCACGACCGGCGGAAGAGCTGTTGTATCTAGCGATGGAGGATTTCCGAGTTGATGTTGTTGTAGGAAAAGGACCAGGTGCCACGGCGATTCCGTTGCAGCTACCGCACTTCACATTAGTAGGTGCAACAACTCGCGCCGGTTTACTTCCAAGCCCATTGCGTGATCGCTTTGGCTTTACGGCGCACCTTGATTTTTATGATGAAAAAGATATTGCCCAAGTAATTACTAGAAGCGCGCAATTACTTTCGATAGTAATTGATATCGACGCAATTGTTGAAGTCGCTGGTCGCTCACGTGGAACACCACGCATCGCTAATCGATTGCTGCGAAGAGTTCGAGATTTCGGTCAAGTTCAGGGCAGCGTAAAGATTTCACTCGTCGATGCGAGAGCAGCATTAGAAATGTATGAAGTTGATGAGCTTGGCTTAGATCGCCTTGATCGTTCCGTCTTGGTCGCTCTGATTGAACGATTTAATGGTGGCCCAGTTGGCCTTTCCACCTTAGCGATCGCAGTTGGTGAAGAGACGGAGACCGTTGAATCGGTAGCCGAGCCGTTTTTAGTTCGAAATGGCTTTATGGCCCGAACACCACGCGGGCGTGTGGCAACGGCTATGGGTTGGCGACATATAGGACGAACACCACCCGTGGAAATCTCCACGCTTTTCGACTTACCCGCCTCTGACGCCTAGACTCTCGGCTTATGTCTACATCTATTAAACCAATTAAGACGACTAGCCGTCCGGTGCGCACTTTGGCGATACTTGGACTTGTTCTTGTCGCAATGGCCGGCCTGGTTTTCATCCAAGGCGCTACTTCAATCAAGTTAGGTCTTGATCTTCGCGGAGGAACTTCCGTGACTTTGCAACCGCGGATTGCACCCGGGGAAGAGGGCAAAGTTACTAATGAAGCGATCGATCAAGCCGTAGCGATTATTCGTCAGCGCGTTAACTCATTAGGTGTAGCTGAATCAGAAGTTGCCGCACAAGGAACTGGTACGAATCGTCAGATTTTAATTTCAGTTCCTGGTGACACTGGTCGTCGTGTTGTGGAATTAGTTGGTCAAACTGCCGAACTTCGTTTTCGCCAAGTGCTTGCATCCACTTCGGGTGTTCCAGCAGCTGCGGATCCAACTGCAACTCCGGCGGCAGGTGTGAGCGCCGAAGTTAATGCAAAATTTGCCGCACTCGATTGCACAAAGCCAGAAAATCTTCAGGGCGGCGCAACGGATGCTCCAACTGATGTAATCGTCTCTTGTGATCGCGCCGGAGTGACAAAATATATTTTGGCACCGGCTGAAGTTCTTGGTCGTCAAGTCTCAAAAGCTTCTGCCGGATTAGATACTCAGGCAGGAAGCGCTTGGTTTGTTTCACTAACATTTAATGGCGAAGGAACATCTGCTTTTGGTGCGCTCACTACGCGAGTGACATCTTTGCCAGAACCAACAAATCAAGTTGCAATCGTTCTTGATGGTCTTGTTGTTTCAGCTCCCCGCATCAATGAAGCGATTCCATCAGGAACTGCCCAAATCACGGGAAGTTTTACTCAACTTGAGGCTCAAGATCTTGCAAATGTTTTGAAATACGGCGCGCTACCGCTTGCATTTGATCGCGGTGAAGTTCAGCAAGTATCACCAACACTTGGCTCCGATCAGCTCAACGCTGGTTTACTCGCTGGTGCTTTGGGTCTATTACTGGTTGTTTTATTTACGCTTCTTTACTACCGCGTTTTAGGTTTTGTAACCGTTGGTTCGCTAGCTATCGCAGGTGGCATGTTGTACATGTTGATCTTGCTTCTTGGTGAGTGGATCGGATTTACGTTAACTCTGGCTGGAATCGCCGGTGCGATCGTAGCGATTGGCGTTACCGCAGACTCGTTTATCGTCTACTTCGAGCGTGTGCGAGATGAGATGCGTGAAGGACGAACACTTCGCACAGCAGTTGAAACCGGATGGGTTCGCGCCCGTCGCACGATCTTGATCGCCGACTTTGTTTCGTTGATCGCCGCCGTGATGTTGTACTTCTTCGCAGTAGGTGGCGTAAGAGGCTTCGCATTTACCTTGGGTCTGACCACGATCATCGACTTAATTATTATCTTCGTATTTACCAAGCCAGCACTGGTTCTGGTATCTCGTTCGAACTTCTTTACTTCAGGTCACCGACTATCTGGTTTCTCGAGCAAGAGTCTCGGCATGCCAACAACTAAGGAGGCATAAAGATGTCTAAGTTCTCAGGTCTTGGCGGCCGTCTTTATCGCGGCGAAACTTCAGTTGATTTCATCGGTAAGCGTCGCCGTTGGTATGGCGTTTCACTTCTAATGATCGCGATTTCTATTGGAGCTTTAGCGGTTCAAGGTTTGCAGCTGGGCATTGAATTTAAGGGTGGTTCATCTTTCACAGTAACCACGCCTAACCCAACAGTTGAACAAGCTCGAACTGCTGTTGAAGCAACTGGCGTTGCTGGTGAGATAATTGTTCAAACAATTGGTAGCGACAAAGTTCGCGTGCAAACAGGCGCACTGGAAACATCGGCAAACAATGCGATTCAAGATGCCTTAGCGAAGAGTTTTGGTGTCGAGCTAGGTTCAATTGATTCACAGATTATTGGACCTTCGTGGGGCAAGGAAATCACTCGCAAAGCCTTAACTGGTTTGATCGGCTTCTTAATCGTGATCATGATCTACCTGGCTATGGCACTTGAGCCAAAGATGGCCTTTGCCGCAATTGTTGCGGTACTTCACGACGTTTTCATTACCGTGGGAATTTATGCACTCGTTGGTTTTGATGTAACACCAGCAACGGTGATCGGCTTCCTGACTATTTTGGGTTATTCGTTGTATGACACGGTCGTTGTCTTTGACAAGGTACGTGAAAACACTAAATCTATTACCGCAACTTCAACGAAGACGTATTCACAAGCTGTTAATTTAGCGGTCAACCAGACAATCGTTCGTTCGGCAAACACTTCCATCGTTGCGATCTTGCCGGTAGCGGCGATTCTCTTTGTTGGTGCCGGTCTACTTGGAGCGGGAACTCTGAAAGATCTTTCACTAGCGTTATTTATCGGCCTTCTAGTCGGTACTTATTCGTCGATCTTTATCGCACCGCCAGTGTTGGCAACGTTGCGAGAAAAAGAGCCAGCGATGCAAGCGTTAGCTAAGCGGGTAAATGCACGCTCTGGTGGAGCACCAGTTGTTGCAACTGCTGTGGTGGATTCGGTAGTTGGTCGCGGACCTCGCAACCAACCAAAACGCAAGGGTCGTAAGTAGGACCATTTGTGAATACTTTGATTGCACCACTTGTTAATGCGCTCAAAGAAAATCACGCCTCAGTAGATTCTGATTTAGTCGTGCGCGCCTTTGAAACTGCGCGAACGGCACATACCGGCCAGGTACGTAAATCTGGTGAGGAGTACATAACTCACCCAGTAGCCGTTGCCGAAATCTTGGCACACCTTGGTTTAAATACTGAGACTGTAATTGCAGCATTACTTCACGACACCGTAGAAGATACGCCGTATTCGCTGGCACAACTTCGCAGTGATTTTGGTTCAGAGATTGCAGATTTAGTTGATGGTGTTACTAAGTTAGACAAACTTACCTATGGCCCAACTGCCGAAGCAGAAACAGTTCGCAAGATGGTCGTTGCGATGTCGCGAGATATTCGAGTCTTAGTTATTAAATTAGCCGACCGTCTGCACAACGCCAGAACCTGGGCCTTTGTTTCACCCGAAACCGCTCAGCGTAAAGCCCGCGAAACCCTAGATATTTACGCACCACTTGCCCACCGGTTAGGTATGAACGCCATTAAGTGGGAGTTAGAGGATCTATCTTTTGAAGTCTTGGAGCCAAAAAAGTTTGAGGAGATCTCGCGCCTGGTCGCGGAGCGTTCGCCATCGCGAGACAAGTTATCGGCTGAAGTTGTTGAAACGGTTAAGGATGATTTAGCAAAAGATCATATTGAAGCCATTGTTACCGGTCGAAAGAAACATTTTTTCTCGGTTTACCAAAAGATGGTGGTTCGGGGCCGCGAATTTAACGAGATTTATGATCTAGTCGGGATCAGAGTTTTAGTAAATGATGTTCGAGATTGTTATGCAGTTTTAGGTTCAATTCACGCACGGTGGAGTCCAGTTCCTGGACGTTTTAAAGATTACATAGCAATGCCTAAATTTAATTTATATCAATCTCTACATACAACAGTAATTGGTCCAACGGGTAAGGCGATCGAGATTCAGATCAGAACGCACGAGATGCATACCCGCGCCGAGCTCGGTATCGCCGCACACTGGAAATACAAGCAAGGTCCAGAGAATTCAAATTCATCTCCGGAAATGTTGTGGTTGCGTCAGCTACATGAATGGCAGAAAGAAACTGAAGATCCCTCTGATTTCCTAGAGGCGCTACGTTTTGATTTAGGTACACCAGAGGTTTTCGTCTTTACGCCTAAAGGCAATGTGGTGGCGCTACCGGGTGGTTCAACTCCAGTGGACTTTGCATTCTCAGTTCACACCGATGTTGGATTGCGATGTGCTGGTGCAAAAGTTAATGGCCGATTGGTACCACTTGAGTCCAGACTCAACAACGGTGATGTGGTTGAAGTTGTAATTAATAAGGGTGTCAATGCTGGACCAAGTCGTGATTGGTTAAATTTTGTAAAGAGTCCACGCGCCCGATCAAAGATAAAAGCCTGGTTTAGTAAAGAGCGTCGCGAAGAAGCAATTGACGCTGGGCGAGAATCAATTGCCCGCCAGATGCGAAAAGCTGGACTGCCCCTGCAAAAGATATTTGCCGGGCAGTCATTATTAGAGTTAGCACACGATCTGAGTTATTCAGATATCGAAGGTTTATATACCGCCGTTGGCGATGGCCATGTATCTGCTGCATCAGTGATTGATAAATTAGTGGCGGCAATGGGTGCCGATGATTCGCACCCTGAACCAACAATGGATGTTTTTCCGATTCGCCCACCAACAGTGCGCCGGTCAAGCAATGCCATTGATGTTGAAGGCGCCGACGATGTATTGGTAAAGCTGGCGCGTTGCTGTACACCGGTGCCAGGGGATTCGATTATGGGTTTCATCACTAAGGGCAGTGGCGTCTCTATCCATCGCACCGATTGCACCAATGCATCGGATTTAGAGAAGCATCAATTAGATCGTGTTGTAAAAGTAAGTTGGCGCTTAGGTGCGGCTTCGATTTTCTTAGTCAATATCCAGGTAGAGGCGCTCGACCGAGCATCTTTGTTAGCCGATGTAACGCGCACGCTTTCGGATCAGCACGTTAATATTTTAAGTGCGGCCGTAAGCACTTCAAAAGACCGAACCGCACTGTCACGATTTACTTTTGAAATGGCTGATGCAACCCATTTAGATGCAGTTCTTAGCGCTGTTCGTTCGATTGAAGGCGTATACGACGTCTATCGAACTACGAATAATTAACTAAATTCAGCGAGAGATTTTTCAGCTTCAGCTAGCCACACACGACGTGCATCTGCTGACTCTTTAGCCTCGGCTGCTTTTTTAGCATTGCCGGCAGCCGCTGATTTTTCGGCCACCTTTTCATAGCTGGCAATTGACTCAGTTAGTTGTGTAACAACTTCTTCGGCGCGCTTTTTAGCGGCCGGATCAGTTTTGCGCCAAAGATCTGCCTCTGTTTCTTTTACTGTGGTTTCAACGGCAGCAACGCGAGTATCTAATTCCGCGCGCTTATCGCGATGCGTCATGCCGATTTTTTCCCAAGCGCGAAGATGTTCTGATAGCTCCTTGCGAGCAGTTTTAATATCGGTGATCGGCAAGATCGCTTCAATCAAAGTTACTAACTCTTCCCGCTTGATCAAGTTCGTGGCCATTGTGACATCACGCTTTTCTAGATCTGCATTTTTTGTGGTGAAGAATTGGTCTTGCGCGGCTTTAAAACGAGCCCACAACTTTGCATCTTCCGATGGCTTTGCTCGTCCAGATGCTTTCCATTGATCCATTAGTACCTTGAAACGCTTTGCCGTTGGTACCCATTCAGTTGATGTTGCAAGCTTTTCAGCTTCAGCGACAATCAACTTCTTGGCATCGGAGACAACTGATTGAACCGCTTCGAGTGCGGCAAAGTGAGTACGGCGACGCTTATCGAATTTATTTCGGGACGATGAGAAACGCTTCCATAGTTCGGCATCGGCAACTTTGTCTAGACGCGGCGCCGCTTTCCATTCATCCATCAAAACTTTGAGTCGATCGCCAGTGTTTTTCCAGCTCTCGGACAGTGCCAAGCTTTCAGCTTCGGTAACGATTTTTTCCTTCTCAACTAATATCTGTTCGCGGCGGGCAGATTTAGCGGCAGTTTCGGCCGCTTTCTTTGCCTCGTATGCCTCGCGATGTCCTTCAATTAATGGTTCGATCTGTTCAACCGAAGCAGCCAAAGCTTCGAGATCGCCAACTGCATTTAATTCTTTTACTTGATCACGTAGTTTTTTTACCGCAGCGTATGCATCTGATGGAACTAGTGCGCCACTTTTAATTCGGGCAGCAAGTAGAACTACTTCACCAGCTATTACTTCGAATTTTCGTACGAAGTATGCGAGCGCTTCTTCGGCGCTCTTTCCAGGATAGGAACCAACGGCTTTTTCACCCGATGGCGTGCGAACAAAAACAGTTCCGTCATCGCCTACTCGTCCAAAGGCTGAAGGATCTCCAATCAGCGCACTTGTTGTTGTGGCCTGAGGTGGGAAATTCATATCTGTCATGATCATGATCCTTTCAGCGCGTTGTTCTTTTTGAACGTCGCTATGTGTGGGCGTTGCCCAGAAGTTGGTCTACTTCCGAGCGTGGGTTGAGTACCTAGTGCAGGGTAAAAGGTACCCTGTCTACCTACGTGAGCGTCAATCGCTCTCTTTTATGAGCGTGCGAGGGGAGTGAAAAAACTGTTAATCGACTCGTTTGCCGCTCCTATGTATGCCACCAATTGTTGGGTACTTGCAACCGAACCAGGTGCCGAGTGCATAGTTATTGATCCGGGCATGCCCAATGTTTCCCTTCAGTTAGAAGAGCTGCTAGAAAAACACCGGCTGAAGCCAGTCGCCGTGATTGCAACGCATGGTCACTTAGACCATACCTTTTCAATTCAAGCGATCGCCGATGGATATGGAATTCCAACTTTTATTCATAGTCAGGATCGATCGTCACTTGCTAACCCGGAAGATTTTCACGGCCCTGAATTTGCGGCAACGTTAAAAGAGATGAGTTTTGTCGAGCCGGCCGATGTTCGTGAATTGCGCAACGGCGAAGTTCTGGAATTGGTAGGTTTAACTTTTACAACTATTCATGCACCAGGTCACACGCGGGGTTCACTTATGTTTACCGTCTCTGATGAAGTTCTCATTAGTGGGGATGTACTTTTCGCTGGCGCGATCGGGCGAACGGACTTGCCAAATGGATCGGCAAAAGAGATGGAAGAGACGTTGAAGAAGAAAGTTATGACGCTACCCGATCACTTACGAGTCTTGCCAGGTCATGGGCCGGAAACTTTTATTGCCCATGAGAAGAAGACAAATCCGTATTTAAAACCTTTAGTGGGGCGCTACTAATGGCTCATCAGAAAATTAAAGCACCGAAAGGTGTGAGCGAATATGTTCCGGATCGTTCGCGGGAGTTTGAGTTTGTCCGCGAAACTTTAATCACGCCAGCAAAACGCGCTGGGTATGCATTGATTGAACTGCCTGTTTTTGAAGATACTGAACTGTTCACCCGCGGTGTTGGCGAGTCAACTGACGTGGTGTCAAAAGAGATGTACACCTTTGAAGATCGTGGTGGTCGCTCAATTACGTTGCGTCCAGAAGGTACTGCCGGTGTCATGCGCGCAGTTATTGAACATGGTTTAGATCGCGGACAACTTCCAGTAAAACTTTGGTACTCCGGACAGTTCTTTAGGGCAGAGCGTCCGCAAGCTGGTCGCTTTCGTCAGTTCTATCAGGTGGGTATCGAAGCGATCGGATTAGATGATCCAGCGATCGATGCCGAAGTAATTGCAATTGCCGATGCTGGTTTTAAAGCACTTGGGCTCAAGCAGTATCGATTAGAAATCACCTCACTTGGTGATGCACAATCTAGAGCCGCTCATAAAGTTGAGTTGGTAAAATTCATAGCTGGTATTTCGCTAGATGAAGCAACTGTTGCCAGAGCTGCGGTAAATCCACTTCGTTTATTTGACGATAAGCGTGAAGAGATTAAGCAGGTGATGAAAGATGCCCCGCTGCTTTTGGATTTTTTAAGCGAGGCCTCGTTAGCCCACTTTGCCCAAGTAAAAATGTATCTAGCCGAGCTTGGAGTCGAGTACGTCCTTAACCCTCGGATGGTTCGTGGTTTGGATTATTACACCGGAACCACCTTTGAATTTGTCCACGATTTATTAGGCGCACAATCTGGAATTGGTGGCGGCGGCCGCTACGACGGTTTGATGGAACAACTTGGCGGTCAATCACTTTCTGGAATTGGTTTTGGTTTGGGTGTCGATCGCGCACTTCTTGCCGCACAAGCCGAAGAGGTCATCACACATTCTGCATTTGTCTCGGATTTATTCATCATCCCACTGGGGCAAGCGGCTAAAAAAGCTTCGCTTAAGATCGCCGCAACTCTTCGAAAAGAAGGTAAAACCGTAGAAATCGCCTTTGGTGACCGAGCCTTAAAAGGTGCAATGAAGGCTGCTGATAAGACCGGTGCTAAATATGTCATTGTTTTAGGAGACGATGAGTTAACTAATGCAGTTGTTGATTTAAAGGATATGAAAACTGGGCAGAGTTCATCGGTTAAGATTGACTCCTTACTTCAATTGTTGACGACAGGTTTATAAATAATGTTACGTACTCACGACGCCGGATCGCTTCGCTCATCTCATGTTGGTCAAACCGTTACGTTAGCTGGTTGGGTCTCACGTCGACGAGATCATGGTGGAGTGGCATTTATCGATCTACGCGATGCCTCGGGCTCGGTGCAAGTAGTCATCCGCGATGAAAAAATGGCGGGCTCATTGCGTGCTGAATGGTGCCTCATGATTACCGGAAAAGTTTTAGCCCGTCCTGATGGAAATGAAAATAAAAATATTCCAACTGGTGAAATTGAGATCATGGGGGATAACGTTGTTGTTCTCTCAGAATCGGCAGCGCTTCCTTTTCCAATTGATAGTGGCGATGATGCCCAGATTAATGAAGAAGTACGTCTGCGTTATAGATATTTAGATCTACGTCGCGAAAAGCCGGCGGGAAATCTTCGCTTGCGTTCGAAAGTCACTTCAGTCATTCGTCGCGTGATGGAGGATGAAGATTTTCTTGAGATTGAAACTCCATACCTAACACGTTCAACGCCCGAGGGTGCCCGAGATTTTCTAGTTCCAGTTCGTCTGCAACCAGGTAGTTGGTATGCGCTGCCGCAGTCACCCCAGCTCTTTAAGCAGCTACTTATGGTTGCGGGCATGGAAAAGTATTATCAAATCGCTCGATGCTTTCGTGACGAAGATTTCCGAGCCGATCGTCAGCCAGAATTTACCCAATTAGATATTGAGATGTCATTTATCGATCAAGAAGATATCTTGGCGGTGGCCGAAAAAATCGTTGCGCGTATTTGGAAAGAAAGCGTTAACTACGAGATCGCACTTCCATTAAAGCGAATGACATATGCAGATGCCATGAAGGATTATGGCTCCGACAAACCAGATCTGCGCTTTGACAACAAACTCGTTGATTTAACTAGTTTTTTCGCCGAAACTTCTTTTCGTGTATTTCAAGCACCTTATGTTGGCGCAGTTGTAATGCCTGGCGGTGCCACTTCACCTCGTCGCGAGCTCGATGCTTGGCAGGATTGGGCGAAAGCACGCGGGGCTAAAGGACTTGCTTACATTTTAGTAAATGAAGATGGAACCCTTGGGGGACCAGTATCAAAGAATCTTTCTGAGACTGAGACCGCTGGAATAATAAGTGCGGCACATGCTAAAAGCGGAGATGCGATTTTCTTCGCTGCTGGTGATGCCACCCCATCGCGCAACTTATTAGGTGCGGTTCGTTTGGAGATTGGTAAACGATGCGGTCTTATTCCAGATGGTAAGTGGGAATTTTTGTGGGTTGTAGATGCACCAATGTTTGAACCGACTGATAACGGTGGTTGGACCGCAGTTCACCACCCGTTTACTGGACCAAAACCAGAGTTCAAAGATAGTTTTAAAAATAATCCAGCCGATGCGCTGGCTTACGCCTACGACATAGTTCTTAACGGAACCGAGCTGGGTGGTGGTTCTATTCGTATCCATGATCGAAATATGCAAAAAGATGTCTTCTCGGTTATTGGATTAAGTGATGAAGAAGCAACAAGTAAGTTTGGCTTTCTTCTTGAAGCCTTTAATTATGGCCCACCTCCACATGGTGGAATCGCCCTTGGCTTAGATCGAGTATGCGCTTTGCTCACTGGCTCTGATTCAATTCGCGAGGTCATTGCTTTTCCTAAAACTGCAAGTGGTGGAGATCCATTAACTGGCGCACCAACTCCAATTACACCTGCTCAACGCAAAGAGAGCGGCATCGATTGGGTTCCGCAAGTTAAATCCGGCGAAGACAAGTAACTCTCGGGTAGGCTAATAACATGGGTCCAGGCGGAATTGCAACGATAATTGCAGCATCATCACTTGCGGTGATAGCTGTCGCGATATCTTATGTGGTGATTCGAGTTGGTCGTCTAGTTGATGAGGCCAAGGAATCGCTCAAGGTTATAACTGCCGAGACCGCTCCGCTCATTGATGAGGTACATACGACTGTCACTTTGGTAAATGGTCCCTTACACAGCATTAATCGCATTACTAAAAATGCTGAAGAAGTTACCAATAAATTTACTGAGGCGACATCGGATTTCATCAGCAAAAATGGTTCGGCAGTAAAAGTTGCTGCCGCCCTTCTTTCAGCCGCGCAATTGAGTAAGGGTCGTTCTAAAAAGAAGAAGGCTGAGTGAATCTAACTAGTGGAATCCGCCGAGATCCGTTCACGCTGGCTGCGTTTTTTCGAAAGTGATAACCGACAGGGTTTAACTCACACAGTCGTTCCTTCGGCTTCCTTGATCGCCGATGATCCAAATTTGCTTCTTGTAAATGCTGGCATGGTTCCCTTCAAACCGTTTTTCTTGGGCGAAGTAACACCGCCATATAAAAGGGCTACATCAGTTCAAAAATGTGTTCGAACTTTAGATATTGACGAAGTCGGTAAAACAACACGTCACGCATCATTTTTTCAGATGTGCGGCAACTTCTCTTTTGGTGATTACTTTAAAGAGGGTGCGATTGCACTTGCCTGGGAGTTACTGACTCGCCCAATTGCCGATGGCGGTTATGGTTTTCCGGAAGAAAAATTGTGGGTTACGGTTTATTTGGACGATGATGAAGCTGCTGATATTTGGCATAAGAAAATCGGAGTACCTAAAGAGCGAATTCAACGTCGAGATATGGCCGATAACTTCTGGTCGATGGGAGTACCTGGACCTTGTGGTCCCTGCTCAGAGATTTATTACGATCGTGGACCGGCCTATGGCGTAGAGGGCGGACCAATTGCAGATGAAAATCGTTATCTGGAGATTTGGAACCTCGTCTTCATGCAAAATGAACGTGGTGCGGGTGGGGATAAAAATAGATATCCAATTCTGGGCGAGCTTCCCGCAAAAAGTATCGATACTGGCCTTGGCCTAGAGCGCACCGCTGCCCTTCTCCAAGGTGTAGAAAATATTTACGAGATCGATACAACTATTCAGATTCTCAACCGTGCATCAGAGTTAACGGGAATTAAGTATGGCGCTAATGAAAAATCGGACATCTCACTTCGTGTAATCGCCGACCATGCCAGAACCTCGGCCATGTTGATTGGCGATGGAGTCACACCAGGTAATGAAGGCCGGGGATATGTTTTACGTCGAATGATGCGTAGAACTATTAGAAATATGCGACTGCTTGGTTCGATGGATCCGATTATGTCTGAGTTAACGGTTGCTGCAATCGGTGCGATGGGCGCTCAGTATCCAGAACTCGTATCTGATAAAAATAGAATTTTAGCAGTGAGTGAATCCGAAGAAGAAAGTTTTTTGACCACCCTAAAAAGTGGAACCGCGATATTTGACTTAGCATCTGTTGCACTAAAAAAGAGTTCACAGAAAGTCCTTGGCGGCGAAGAAGTATTTAAGTTACACGATACATATGGTTTTCCTTTTGATCTGACACTTGAGATGGCCCGCGAAGAGGGGTTATCAGTTGATGAAGATGGTTTCCGCCATCTGATGAAGGAGCAGCGAGAGCGCGCTAAAGCCGATGCTCGGGCAAAGAAATCAGGTCATACCGATCTCTCGGTCTATCGCTCGATCGCCGATAAGAATGGCAAGACGCAGTTCGTTGGTTATACAGAGGAGAATTCGGAAGCGCTCCTTACTGGAATTTTGATTGATGGACTTTTGGTTTCCTCGGCTACATCGGGTGATGATGTAGAAATTGTTTTGAATCGAACTCCTTTTTATGCTGAAGGAGGAGGTCAGTTAGCCGATGGAGGGCGGATCACACTGGGCAACGGTGCAATCATTGAAATTGATGATGTGCAAACTCCGGTCCCGGGAGTTTCGGTTCACCGTGGTCGAGTATTAAGTGGATCAGTTGAAGTTGGCGCACAATCTCTAGCGCAGATTGATAATGAAAGACGTGCCGCTATTTCGCGCGCGCATACTGCAACGCACATGGTCCATAAAGCATTTCGCGAAATATTAGGTGAAACGGCTACCCAAGCAGGTTCGGAGAACTCACCAGGTCGTTTTCGTTTTGATTTTCCGGCGACAGGTTCGGTTCCAGCATCAGTTCTTGATGAGGTTGAAGCACGCGTTAACACTTTGCTTCTGGATAATTTAGAGGTTACCGCCGAAAGCATGAGCCAAGCAAAGGCTAAAGAGTTAGGTGCGATGGCACTGTTTGGCGAGAAGTATGGGGATCTTGTTCGTGTTGTCAGCGTTGGTGATTGGGCCCGAGAACTGTGCGGCGGTACTCACGTTGCCCGTTCCGGACAATTGGGAATTATTAAATTGCTGGGGGAGTCATCTATCGGTGCTGGTGTTCGAAGAGTTGAAGCAGTCGTCGGAGTAGATGCCTATAAATTTCTGGCCAGGGAACACGTCTTACTTAATTCACTGACTGAATTGATCAAAGGCTCCCGTCCGGAAGAGTTACCTGAACGAATCTCTGATTTGCTAACAAAGATGAAAGATATTGAGAAAGAGTTAGCCACTGTCCGATCGAATGCAGCGTTAGGTCAGGTTGATGAGTTACTTAAAAACGCTAAAGAAATAGCTGGCACATCATTTATCTCAGCGGTTTTGGGTGATGGAATTTCATCAGATGATCTTCGTAAGATCGCACTTGATCTTCGCTCCCGTTCTGATCGCTCGGTTGTTGCGCTCATAAGTTCAAATGAAGATAAGCCAGTCTTGGTTGTTGCCGTAAGCGAAGGTGCACGCGCCGCGGGAATCAAAGCAGGTGCATTAGTCAAGGTTGGTTCAACTGTTCTTGGCGGTGGCGGTGGCGGAAAAGATGATTTCGCACAAGGTGGCGGAATCGATTCAACTGCGTCATTAGCGGCTATCTCGGCAATTGCTCAAACGCTAGCTGGGTAATTTCAATGCTACGTGGTCGTCGGATCGCCTTTGATCACGGAGATGTGCGAATCGGCGTGGCAGTAAGTGATCCAGATTCCATTGTTTGCACTCCGTTAATGGTTTTAAAACGCTCTGATAAGAATTTGAAGTCTCAGCTGGTCGAACTCTTTGTAGAGATTGAACCAGTCGCAATTTATGTCGGGCGACCAGCCCTATTAAGTGGCAAGGATTCAACGGCCTCGGCAAAATCACTAGAGTTTGTCGAAATACTTCAGGGCCTGACAAGTATTTCAATTGATTTAATTGATGAGCGACTGAGCACGGTCTCGGCCGCTAGAACGCTTCGAGAAGCGGGGCGAAACGCCAAAAATTCCAAAGATGTGATCGATATGGCAGCGGCAGTAGCGATCCTTGATTTTGCAATAGAGATAGAAAAACGCCGCCCGTGAAAGAGTTTCGCCGACTGGTAGTTGCTGGCGTTGTAATCGCCTCGATCACGCTCTCTCTGTTTTTACTTCGCTCGCAAAGCACTTCAACACCGGATTATCAAGTGATGGCGCAGGTGGCTGGAGCCCCTGAAATCATTATCACCATCCCATCGGGTGCTACTGGCTCTGCGATTGCGCGCATACTTTTTGATCAGGGAGTAACAAAATCTGTCTCTGCATATTTTAAAGTGGCAGTCGCAGATCCTCGTTCCCAAAAAGTTGCACCCGGGAGCCATCGATTGACGCAAAAGATCGCTGCCAAGCAAGCACTGGATCAATTATTGGATCCAACCAGAATTCCAAATCTCTTAAAGGTTTTTGAAGGTCAATGGATAAGTGAGATTGCAACATCTTTACAAGATATAGGTTTTAGTAAGAGTGAAATCAATAAGGCTTTCAGCAACGCGGTTTTACCAAAGGGCTTCACAACAATCGAAGGTCTACTTTTCCCGGCCCAATATAGCTTTGCTTCTGATGTAACTGCTTCCCAAATTGCGCAATCTATGGTTGATCGTTTTCGGCAAGATGCATCGGGAAGAGATTTGATTTCAGCTCAATCAGAATTTTCTGCTCAGGAATTATTAACTATTGCGTCCATTGTCCAAGCCGAAGGAAAAGTTCAGGATTTTAAACAGGTTTCAAGGGTAATTTATAATCGGATTGCGCTAGGTATGCCACTTCAAATGGACTCTACGGTACATTTTATTAAAAAAGTTAGAGGTTCAATTTTTTTAAGCACTCAATCGACGCTGATAAACTCACCGTACAACACCTACAAAAATCGCGGTCTACCGCCTGGACCGATTGGAAACCCTGGCGCGTTGGCAATTTCTGCGGCAATGAATCCGACACCAGGTGATTGGCTATATTTCATTACTGTTGCACCATCGGATACTCGATTCACATCGTCTTTTGATCAGTTTAATATTTGGAAAGCGTTGTACATCAAGAACAGAAAGGCAGGGGCATTTAAGTGATTCGCGGCGCAGTTTTGGGTTCTCCCATCACTCACTCCTTAAGTCCGCTCCTGCACACGACTGCATACGAATTCCTCGGAATCGAAGCTTCGTACTTTGCATTCGATGTGAAATCTGGCGGGTTGGCTCATTTTTTGAGCGAAAATGATGAACTGAATTGCCTCTCATTAACGATGCCGCTGAAAGAGCAGGCGTTCGATTTAGCTGATTCGGTAAGTGCGATAGCGGCGCAAATTTCTAGTGGAAATACTTTGCATCGCAATAATGGTCAGTGGCAATTAACAAGTACCGACGTAGATGGTTTTGTATCTTCCTGCCATGCCAACAATGCCTCCTTGGCAGGGTCGGTGTTAGTAATTGGCGGCGGTGCAACAGCGCGCGCAGTAATAGGGGCTTGTAATGGAATTAGTCAGGTCATTCACGTGATCAATCGAAATTCAGATCGAGAAAAGAGCATAAGATCTGCCGCACCTTTGTCTGAGATCATCTTTCATTCTTGGCAGGTAAATGAATTAATTAATTCGGTTGATTTAGTCGTAAACACAACACCTGCTGGTGTTGGTGATTTCTTCAGATCGTCTATCAATCAACCAACTGGGGTTTTCTTTGAGGTTTTATATAACCCTTGGCCGACACAGCTGCTGCAAAACTGGCGCGAACAGGGCGGTAACTCTGTCGATGGCTTAGAGCTGCTGATACACCAGGGGATTTCACAGATCGAGATATTTTCTGGATCCACCGTCGATAGAAGTAGTTTGGCAGAGTTGTTGCGATTGAAGGCACTAGAAGTACTAGAGGCGTCCACACCTTAAATCACCCACGATGTTGCTTGAGTATCCTGCTGAGATGTTCGCTCAAATTCTCACAATCTCGCTTGCCGCATTAGTAGCAATTCCAATAACTATCGCCGATCTGGCCTGGCACAAGATCCCAAATATATATCTCAAGGTGATCGCTTTATTTACTGGGCTGATAATTTTCTTATTTGGTCTAGGTCCGGTACATAACTTACTTCTTTGGTCGGTGATCTTGTGTGCGCTTTTAATCGCTAGGTGCGGGATGGGCGACATCAAATTAATTGCATTATTGGCGCTCACGTGTAACCCAATTTTCCCACACCATCAAATTGATTTCTGGCTCTCATTTGGCCTGGCAGTTCTCCTTCATTTCGTCGTAGATTCACTGTTCAACCGACGTATATCCAAAGAAATTGCCCTTGCACCAAGTATATTTTTTGCCCTGCTCACATATTTGGCTGCGAGTTAGGCCTTCGACCTGCGACAATAGGAACATGCGATGGTTAACAGCGGGCGAGTCACATGGTCAGGCACTTAGTGCGATCGTCGAGGGTATTCCAGCCTCAGTTTCTGTAACTACATCTGATATCGATTTCCATCTTCAGCGCCGTCGGTTAGGTGTAGGTCGAGGTGCTCGTCAAAGTTTTGAAGCCGACAAAGTTTCAATTCTCGGCGGAGTTCGGCTTGGCTTGACGCAAGGTGGACCAATTGCAGTGCAAGTAGATAATTCGGAATGGCCAAAGTGGGAAAAAATTATGTCGGCCAATCCTGTTCCAGAAGATGAGATTAAAGATCTAGCTCGTAACGCGCCTTTGACACGCCCCCGCCCGGGTCATGCCGATTTAGTGGGAATGCAAAAGTATGATTTAGATGATGCTCGTCCAATATTAGAGCGGGCAAGTGCTCGCGAAACTGCGGCCAGAGTCGCATTGGGTGCAGTAGCTCGAAATTTCCTCGAGCAAAGTGTTGGAATCACAATTTTAAGTCATGTTCTTTCAATTGGATCTGTTCGGGTCAGTGATGACGCCCCACTTCCAGAAGCGGGCGATATGCAACGTATCGACAGCGATCCAGTTCGTTGCGCAGATGCAGCAACAAGTGAAAAAATGATTGTTGAAATTGAGAGCGCACATAAAGATGGCGACACTTTAGGTGGAGTCGTCGAAGTTCTAGCGTTTAATATGCCGCCAGGTCTTGGCTCGCATGTTCATTGGGATCGCAGACTCGATGCCCGTCTAGCTGGCGCAGTTATGGGGATTCAAGCTATTAAGGGTGTCGAAATTGGGGATGGTTTTTTAACCTCGACTCGCAGAGGATCAGTTGCCCACGATGAGATTGAAAAAAATTCTTCGGGTGCAATAGTTCGCCGAACCGATCGTGCGGGGGGCACTGAAGGCGGAATGTCTAACGGTGAAGTACTGCGCGTACGTGCTGCTATGAAGCCAATTTCGACAGTTCCTAAGGCGTTAGACACCATTGATTTAGCAACGGGTGAAGCGGCGAAAGCGATTAATCAACGCTCTGATGTCTGTGCAGTTCCGGCAGCCGGTGTAGTTGCAGAAGCGATGGTGGCATTGGTTTTGGCACAAGCGGTGCTTGAAAAATTTGGTGGAGATTCAGTTACGGAAACTCGACGCAACTTTGAGTCCTACATCGCCCACCTCAATTACAAGTAATTGCTATGAAAAATATTGTCCTGATTGGTCCACCCGGAAGCGGTAAAAGTACGGTCGGTCGAGCACTGTCTAAAAGTTTAGCGCGCGATCTAGTTGATACTGATGCACTGATTGAGGAAAAAACTAATCGTAAGATTACCGAGATATTTGTTGATGATGGCGAGCCATTTTTTCGAGAACTAGAAGCATCGGTTCTAAGTGATGTATTGTCCCAAAGCGATCAAGTTATTAGCTTAGGGGGCGGGGCACCTGTCAGTGAAGATTCTCAAAAAATGATCTCTGAATCAGGATCCTTTGTTGTCTTCTTGGACGTTTCATTGGCAACAGCAGCACCTCGGGTTGGCTTCAATCGTGATCGCCCATTATTGCTGGGTAATCCAAGAGCACAATGGCAAGCCTTGTATGAAATTCGTCGTCCGATCTATGAAAAATTGGCGACTATATCTATAAAGGTTGATGACAAAAGCGTGGATGCGATTGTTTCCCAGATTAAACAGGAGATCGCATGAAATCTATCGTAGTAAATGCCGAACATACCTACGAGGTACAAATCGGAAGTGATTGGATCGCTGGAGTCTCTGCTTTGATTGCAAACCGTTCCAGGGTTGCAATTATAGTTTCACAATCATTCACCCCGGATTTAACGGCTCTTGAAAACATGGATGCCGATGTACATATTTTCAAGATTCCAGATGGTGAAGCCGGCAAGAGCTTTGAATCTTTAACTAAACTTTGGGATTGGCTTGGCGCAGCTGGGTTCACACGTTCTGATTTGATCATTGGTATTGGTGGGGGAGGAGTCACTGATGTTGCTGGCTTTGCCGCAGCGACTTGGCTGCGCGGAATAGATTGGGTAGCCGTTCCCACATCTCTAGCTGGAATGGTTGATGCTGCTATCGGTGGCAAAACTGGGATTAACTCTGATTATGGCAAGAACTTAATTGGTGCCTTTCATTCACCGATTTGCGTCGTAATTGATAGTAACTTTTTAAAAACATTGTCAGACCGTGATTTTGCCGCCGGGTTAGCCGAAGTTATTAAATCGGGATTCATTAAGGATGTAAAAATTCTTGATCGGCTCAAGGATCAAAACATTTCTTCGCTGCGCGAGAATCACGATCTCACGATAGAAATCATCACCCGAACAATTCAAGTAAAGGCTGATGTTGTGGGTATCGATTTTAAAGAGAGTTTTGCTCGTGAGATTTTAAATTATGGTCACACATTGGGTCATGCAGTAGAGATCCACTCAAAGTATCTTTTACGCCATGGGGAAGCGGTTTCAATTGGACTGGTCTACATCGCAGAGTTGGCACATGCTCGAGGTCTCATCAATGAAAACGAGTTGGCACAGCATCGTCGCTTACTCTCGGCATTTGGTCTGCCAATTACTTACGAACGTGAGGCATGGCAATATCTTCGTCCCTTGTTGGCCTTAGATAAGAAAGCGCGAGGTTCTACTATTCGCTTTGTGGCTCTCAATGGTCTGGGCCAAACTATTCGGTTAGAAGATTTAACCTCCGTTGAATTAGATGCAGCCTATGAGAGAATTTGCCCATGAAGTTATTAGTGCTCAACGGGCCTAACCTTTCCCGGTTAGATATTCGTGACTCATCAATTTACGGTGATCTAAATTATGCCGAATTGAAATCCATGATTGAAATCGCCGCAACTAAACATGGTTTTGAGGCAGATGTTCGTCAAAGCGATGATGAGGCAGTTCTCATTTCTTGGTTGCACGAAGCCGCTGATAACCAAACGCCAGTAATTATCAATCCCGCTGCTTTCACTCATTATTCGATCGCATTACGAGATGCAGCTGAACTCGTAAAAGCTCCCTTGATTGAAGTTCATTTATCCAATCCGATGGCGCGGGAAGAGTTTCGTCATACTTCGGTTATTTCAGGAGTTGCCAATGGAACTATCGGTGGTTTTGGCCCGAATTCCTATGTTTTAGCGATCGTAGCGCTGACTAATCTCGTCGGAAGATAGACCAAAGCACTCGTACTTAACGGGTATCCTTACGCCTTAAGTATTTCTACTTTTATTGACAAAGATCGGGTGGCTAGCTGTGGCAACAACAAATGATTTGAAAAATGGAATGTGTCTTGATATCGAAGGCCAACTATGGACAGTTGTCGAATTCCAACACGTTAAGCCAGGTAAAGGCCCAGCCTTCGTTCGCACGAAGCTAAAATCAGTACTAAGCGGGAAAGTCATTGATCGCACATACAACTCTGGTGTAAAAGTTGATGTAGCGATTCTAGAAAAGCGCGAAATGCAGTATCTGTACAAAGAGGGCGATGATTTTGTTTTTATGGACAGCAAAACCTTTGATCAGATGACTATTTCAGCAGCTACCGTCGGCGATGGTGCTAACTACATGCTAGAAAATACTGAAGCAATAGTTGCAGTTAACGAAGGCAATCCGTTGTACATCGAACTTGCCGCATCGGTACCTTTGAAAATTACTTACACCGAGCCTGGAATTCAGGGCGATCGATCTTCAGGTGGAACCAAGCCGGCGACAGTTGAAACTGGAATTGAAGTTCAGGTTCCATTGTTTATTAAACAGGATGAAGTAATTTTGGTTGACACACGTGATGGGTCATACCAGGGTCGCGCTAACTAGTGTCAGCTCGTAGCAAAGCCCGTAAGCAGACATTAGATCTTCTCTACGAATGTGATATCCGTGGCACGAACCTGATGGAGACATTAGCGGCCCGCGACATCGTAGAAGAAGGTCCGGAGGCTAGACCGATTCGGGAGTACACCCGCGAATTGGTCAATGGAATTGCACATAACAGTCGAAAGATTGATGAGTTAATCACCACGTATGCCCAAGGCTGGGATATGGATCGCCTGCCTGCCGTCGATAGAAATATCTTGCGCCTTGGCATTTATGAGATCCTATGGGGCAAAGATCTGCCAACAAGTGTGGCAATTGATGAAGCGCTTACTCTGGCTAAGGAGCTCTCTAGCGACGAATCATCAAAGTATATTCACGGCGTTTTGGGTCGCATTTCTTCGCTGAAAGATTCTATTTCGATCTAGCGAAAGAAAATTCTTTAATAATCTCTTGCACAATATTTACCGATAAACCAGCAAAGATGGAAAGAGAGTCTAGGTCACTGGTACGAAGTGAGATTACTTCACCATTCCAATCACCTCTTCGCTGTGCAATCTCTCGCAAAACTCGGATGACTAACAGAACTTCTGGTCTTTGGGATTTTGCGATGGCTCTTATATCGATAGTGATTCGCTGTTCCTCGATTCGCGAAGTTTTTGCGCCAAAGAATTCAGAGGCGGGCATCTGGTACAACTTCGCAATTTCAATCAGTTTTGCAACGTTGATCTGTCGGTCGCCTCGCTCGTAGCTTCCCAAAGCAACCGCTGAAATCTCACCCTTCGAGAGTTTCTCAACTTCTAGGAGTGTCATGTGGCGAGCTTCCCGAAGTTGGCGAAGTCGGATATGGACGGTTTCGATCTGGTCTGGCGTGTACATGTGAGTCATGGCGGGAACGGTAAGCCATGGAGCTCTCAGGATTGTGAGTTATCCACAGTATTTTCGCCACCTGCTATACTTCGCAACGCATCCTTTAACAACCCATCCTGAGAGGTGGGAAAGGAGATTTACATGAGCATTGCCCTGTCTGCGCAAGATATTTCACGTGCGCTTACTCGTATATCCCACGAAATTTTAGAACGCAATCAAGGTTCCGAAAATATTGTTCTGTTAGGTATTCCAACGCGCGGCGCGCATTTAGCTGCGCGAATTGCTGCATCGATTAGTGAAATCGAAGGAACGCCAGTTGCATCAGGAACACTTGATATCACCTTGCACCGCGATGATCTGCGGCTTCGTCCGCCTCGCACCATCATGCCCACGCACATTCCCGCATCTGGAATCGAAGGCAAAGATGTAATTTTGATTGATGATGTTCTATTTTCGGGTCGAACAATTAGAGCGGCCCTGGATTCCCTTGGAGAAGTCGGACGGCCAAGAACTGTTCAGTTGGCCGTACTTGTTGATCGTGGACATAGAGAACTGCCGATAAAAGCAGATTTTGTTGGAAAAAACTTACCAACGTCGCTCAGTCAATCCGTAAAAGTCTCGCTCTCGGAGATCGATGGTCGAGACGAAGTCAGTATTGAAGGTGCAAACTAATGATGCGACATCTACTTTCGATCGCCGATTTAACGGTAAGCGATGCGCTTTCAATTCTTGACACAGCTACTGAATTAGCTCGAGTCAGTGATGGACAAGTTAAAAAACTTCCCACGCTACGTGGTCGCACAATCGTGAATCTATTTGCTGAGGATTCAACTCGGACCAGAATTTCATTTGAAGCCGCAGCTAAGCGACTCTCCGCCGATGTCATCAATTTTTCGGCGAAGGGTTCCAGCATTAGTAAGGGTGAATCATTGAAAGATACAGCGATGACTTTGCAGGCGATGGGCGCCGATGCCGTGGTCATCCGCCATAGTGCCTCAGGTGCAGCACAACGATTGGCTGATAACCGCTGGATGTCGGGCAGTGTTATTAATGCTGGAGATGGAACTCATGAGCACCCTAGCCAGGCGTTGTTAGATGCCTTCACAATTCGCAAACATCTGGCAAAGGGCAAACATGATTTATCTGGAATTCATGTCACCATTGTTGGTGATGTTTTACATTCACGCGTAGCTAGATCTAATGTTTTGCTTTTATCACTTCTTGGCGCACATGTGACTTTGGTCGCACCACCAACTCTCTTCCCGGTTGGGGTAAATAATTGGCCCTGTGAGATTTCATACGATCTCGATTCTGTCTTGCCACATGTGGATGCCATCATGATGTTGCGAGTTCAACAAGAGCGTATGAATGAATTATTTTTCCCGAGCGCTCGTGAGTACTCGCGCTACTACGGATTAAATTCCGATCGCATGGCGAAGTTGAAAAAGAACTCAATTATTTTGCACCCCGGTCCAATGAATAGAGGACTTGAGATCTCGGCTGAAGTTGCCGATAGCGTGAGATCGGTAATTACCGAACAAGTGACCAATGGCGTAAGTGTAAGAATGGCGATTTTGTATGTACTACTTGCTGGTGGACCACTTGAATCGGGGAGTAATTAAATGACTAACTCAAAGTACTTGATTAAAAATGTTGCACTTCCCGATGGAAAGAGATCTGATCTCCTAATCGACAAGAACGTTATTTCACAGATTGCAAAGGATATTAAATCGGAGGGCGCACAAGTTATCGATGGCAGCCATTCGGTTGTGCTGCCAGGCCTAGTTGATTTACACACACATTTGCGCGAGCCTGGTCGAGAAGATGCCGAAACAGTTCTTACCGGAAGTAGAGCTGGTGCAAAAGGTGGATTTACCGCGCTTTCGGCGATGGCAAATACATCACCAGTTGCCGATACCGCCGGCGTAGTTGAACAGGTTTATCGGTTAGGACAAGAAGCTGGCTTGTTAGATGTCTTCCCAATCGGTGCCGTAACCCAAGGTTTAAAGGGGGAGTCACTGTCAGAAATCGGTGCCATGGCCGATTCCTTAGCGAAGGTACGTATTTTTAGCGATGATGGGAATTGCGTTTTTGATCCTTTGGTAATGCGACGGGCACTTGAATACATTAAGAAATTTGATGGTGTGATTGCTCAACACGCACAAGATCCACGTATGACTATTGGTTCACAGATGAATGAGGGCGAAATTTCGGCGCGACTTGGATTAAAGGGATGGCCCGCTGTCGCCGAGGAAGCGATTATTGCCCGAGATGTACTGTTGGCCGATCACGTCCAATCACGTTTACATATTTGTCATCTGACCACAGCTGGTGGTGTTGAAATTATTCGCTGGGCAAAAGCCCGCGGCATTAATGTAACGGCCGAAGTAACGCCACATCACCTATTACTCACCGATGAGTTAGCAACTTCATATGATCCAATCTATAAAGTAAATCCACCGCTTCGCACGCAAGCCGATGTGCACGCACTACGCGAGGGCTTAGCTGAAGGAATAATTGACATAGTTGCAACTGATCATGCGCCTCATCCAACCGAGGCCAAGGATTGCGAATGGCAGGAAGCAGCCTTTGGCATGATAGGTCTAGAAACGGCTTTATCAATCGTGACAAAAACGATGGTAGAGACTGGTTTAATGGATTGGTCACAAGTTGCCCAACGCATGTCCATCACACCTGCGAAAATTGGTGGCTATGAAAATCAAGGCCAAAATATCGCGGTTGGCGCGGTCGCAAATCTTGTTATGATCAATCCAACGAAAAAATGGATAGTAGATCGCGATTTAGTCTCGTCAAAGTCGACCAATACTCCATACCATGGCCATGAATTACCTGGTGTAATCACGCATACTTTTTTCAAGGGTGAAGCAACGCTCTTTGATGAAAAACTTATCAAGAACGGAGATATGTAAATGGCTCGTGCATATCTTGTTTTAGATGATGGGCGAATATTTGAAGGCTCATCATGGGCGGCGACGGGTAAAACTTTTGGCGAAGCAGTTTTCCAAACTGGGATGACTGGCTACCAGGAGACATTGACTGACCCTTCGTATCACAAGCAAATCGTCATAATGACGGCTCCCCATATCGGTAACACCGGAGTAAATAAAAGTGACAATGAATCAGAGAAGATTTGGGTTGCTGGCTTTGTCGTACGAAATCCGTCGGCCGTAACATCAAATTGGCGTGCCGATAATGATTTAGAAGCCGAGTTAATTTCACAAAATATCGTTGGAATTTCTGGCGTAGATACTCGGGCACTTACGAGGCATCTACGAGATCGTGGCGCTATGCGGGTTGGAATTTTTTCGGGGTTAGATTTATCCAGAGAAGAAATGGTGGTTGAAGTTCGCAAGGCCGATGCCATGGTGAATGCGTTTTTAGTACAAGATGTTTCAACGACTGAGAATTACGTTGTTCCGGCTGTTGGTAAAAAAATCTTCACTGTGGCTGCGATAGATCTTGGAATCAAGCGCGCGACACCAAATGCCTTAGCCCAACGTGGGGTTGAAACTCATGTTTTGCCTTTTAACTCAACATTCGATGAAATTATGGAACTTAAGCCAGATGGTGTTTTTCTCTCAAATGGTCCGGGTGATCCATCGACGATGGGTGAAGTCGTTGAAGTCGTGCGCGCACTTCTCTTGGAAGAGATCCCTATCTTTGGAATTTGTTTTGGTCATCAAATTCTTGGTCGCGCACTTGGCTTTGAAACCTACAAGTTACAGTTTGGACACCGTGGAATCAATCAACCAGTGATGGATAAAAATACTGGACGGGTCGAAATCACAGCGCACAATCATGGATTTGCAGTAGCTGCGCCAACGGATAAAGAGTTTTCAACGGTCTTTGGATTAGGCGAAGTTACTCATACCTGTCTCAATGACGGCGTAGTCGAGGGGCTCCAACTCTTGGAGCGACCAGCATTCTCGGTTCAGTATCACCCAGAAGCTGCGGCAGGTCCGCATGATGCGGCTTACTTATTTGATCGCTTCGTTGATTTAATGGCGAGAAAGGTCCGTGCCTAATGCCACTAGATCCATCAATCAAAAGTGTTTTAGTTATTGGTTCTGGTCCCATTGTCATTGGGCAAGCGTGTGAATTTGATTATTCTGGAACTCAAGCGTGCCGAGTTTTACGGGCCGAAGGTATTCGAGTAATTCTAATTAACTCAAATCCAGCAACGATTATGACTGATCCCGAATTTGCGGATGCAACATATATCGAACCAATTACACCTGAAATTATTGAGCAGATCATTATCGCTGAAAAACCAGATGCAATTTTGGCAACATTGGGTGGGCAAACTGCGCTCAATGCTGCGATCGGTCTTTTTGAACGCGGTACGTTAGCTAAATACGGCGTCAAGTTAATTGGCGCCGATGTCGAAGCGATTCATCGTGGTGAAAACCGAGAACTCTTCCGAGCTATTGTGGAAAAAGTTGGCGGGCATTCAGCCAAATCTCGCATCTGTCATACGATGGAAGAGATTATCGCTGCAGTTGTTGAACTTAATTATCCAGTGGTCGTCCGACCTTCTTTCACAATGGGTGGTCTAGGCTCGGGAATCGCCTTTAACGAGGCCGAACTTCGCCAAATTGCTGGTGCCGGTCTGCGTCATAGTCCAACATCGGAAATTCTTTTAGAAGAATCGATTATCGGCTGGAAAGAGTATGAACTCGAAGTAATGCGTGATCATAAAGATAACGTTGTGATCGTCTGTTCGATTGAAAACCTTGATCCCATGGGAGTGCACACAGGGGATTCGATAACCGTTGCCCCAGCAATGACACTTACGGATGTTGAATATCAAGTGCTTCGCGACCTTTCTATTGAAATTATTAGAGAAGTAGGAGTCGAAACGGGCGGCTGTAATATTCAATATGCCGTAAATCCCGTTGATGGTCGCATCATCGTCATCGAGATGAACCCACGTGTTTCTAGGTCAAGTGCTTTAGCTTCGAAGGCTACGGGTTTCCCCATTGCAAAGATCGCGACCAAATTGGCGATTGGTTACAGTTTAGATGAGATTCAAAATGACATTACAAGAGTTACGCCCGCATCATTTGAACCAACTTTAGATTATGTGGTTGTCAAACTGCCACGTTTTGCCTTTGAAAAGTTTCCAGATGCTGATCCACGTTTGACCACGACTATGAAAAGTGTGGGCGAAGCGATGGCGATCGGTCGATCATTTTCGGAAGCGTTAATGAAGGCGTTGCGCTCACTTGAACGAAAAGAAGCGATTTTTACTTGGCCAGAAGTTAGCGCAGAAGAGCTATTTGCATTAATGATTTCGATGAAAACTCCAACTGAGTATCGACTCCAGCAAGTACAGAAAGCGATGTGGGCTGGCGCCACTGTGGAACAAGTCTTTGCAGCGACCAAGATCGATCCTTGGTACTTGCGACAAATTCAAATGATTAATGAGCAGGCGGCAATTATTTCAGTACGCGGTGAATTAACGGCTGACATCTTGCGAACTGCAAAAGGGCAGGGGTTTTCCGACGCGCAGATCGCCCAATTACGCGGTGCTACTGAAGATGAAGTTCGTAAGGATCGCCAACTATTAGGTATTCGCCCCGTTTATAAGACGGTAGATACGTGCGCGGCTGAATTTGAAGCTTTTACGCCCTATCACTATTCAGGTTATGAAGATGAGACCGAAGTTCGTACGCGCACAAATCCGGCCGTTATTATTTTAGGAAGCGGACCGAATCGAATTGGTCAGGGGATTGAGTTCGATTACTCCTGTGTCCACGCATCATTTGTCTTACGTGATGCCGGCTATGACACCATCATGATCAATTGCAATCCAGAAACAGTTTCAACTGACTATGACACCAGTAGTCGCTTGTACTTTGAACCGTTGACTTTGGAAGATGTATTAGAGGTTATTAATGCGGAGACGGCTGCTGGTCCGGTCTTGGGTGTTATCACTCAACTCGGCGGGCAGACACCGTTAGGTCTAGCCGCAGGATTAAAGGCAAATGGCGTCACGATCTTGGGTACATCTCCCGAAGGTATCAATCTCGCCGAAGATCGTGGCGCATTTGGCAATATTTTAGCCGAGCAAGGTTTAACGGCGCCACAATTTGGAATGGCCGCTTCACAACTAGAAGCTCTGACAATCGCCCAGCGAATTGGTTACCCCGTTCTGGTTCGACCTTCCTTCGTACTTGGTGGTCGTGGCATGGAGATTGTTTACGACGATGAAGCACTGGCTGGTTTTATTACACGTGCAACCGAAATAACTCCAGATCACCCAGTTCTAGTTGATAGATTTCTAGATAATGCGATTGAAATAGATGTCGACGCCTTATTTGATGGAACGCAATTGTTTCTAGGTGCAATCATGGAGCACATAGAAGAAGCGGGTATTCATAGCGGTGATAGCGCCTGTGTTCTTCCATCTCTAACTATTAGTGATGGCCAACGTAATGAAATCCGGATTGCAACTGAGAAAATCGCGCGTGGAGTAGGTGTGCGTGGATTAATAAATATTCAATTTGCAATTGAAAATGATGTTTTGTATGTCCTAGAAGCAAACCCTCGCGCTTCAAGAACAGTTCCATTTGTCAGTAAAGCAACAGGGACACCACTTGCCAAAGCGGCTGCACTTATTTCAGTCGGCGTAACTATTGCGCAATTAAGAGAAGATGGTTTGTTGCCAATCTCTGGCGATGGTGTTGCGCATGGGATTTCGGTAAAAGAGGCGGTACTTCCTTGGAATAGATTTAGACGTACCGATGGTCGCGGCGTCGATGCCGTTCTAGGTCCTGAGATGCGCTCCACTGGCGAAGTTATGGGTATTGCCGAAACCTTTGGTGAAAGTTATGCCAAGAGTCAGGTCGCCTCATTTGGGCCATTACCAAAATCTGGCACAGTATTTATATCGCTAGCTGATAAGGATAAAGAGATGGGCATACCCGCCGCTCATGGTTTAGCGGCGTTAGGCTTTCATCTTTTAGCAACAGATGGCACGGCAGCGTTCTTGGCCAAACATGGTGTCACGTGCGTTACTGTTCGTAAAAATTCGCAAGGAATAGGACCAATGGGCGAGAAGACGATCGTTGAGATGATCAATGGTGGTGAGATTGATTTAGTGATCAATACACCAGTAGGACGTGGAACTCGCGTTGATGGTTGGGCTATTCGAACGGCCGCTATTCAGCGTTCCATTCCTTGTATCACCACTACCGCTGGCTTTAGCGCGGCAGTAGAGGGCATAAAGTTTTTACAAAGTAATGCGTTAACAGTAAAGCCCTTGCAAGAATGGTTGTCATGATGGCGACAATTAATAAAAATGCCCAGCAAATATTAGCTCCGATAATTTCAAATAAAAGAGTTGGTCAGTACCATCAAATCATTCTCAATATCGGTGATATGGCGGCACACTGTAAACCAGGAAATTTTGTAGCTATCAAGGTTGGTGGAGCGCAATCAGCGATGGTACTGCGGCGGGCCTTTGCAATATCTCGAGTAAGTATGAGCGCCACACTCGGTGGAACTATGGAGTTAATCGTTGCACCTTATGGCCAGGGCTCATCGTGGTTATGCGCACTTCCTGAAGGTGCGGTAATAGATTTAGTTGCGCCACTTGGTACAGCTTTTGGAATTCCAACAGAGCCGGTGCATGTTTTATTAGTTGGTGGTGGATATGGATCGGCGCCGCTCTTTGGTTTAGCCGAATTGCTCAACGCACGAGGTTGTCGAGTAGATATGATTTTAGGAGCAAGTACTGCGGCAAAGATTTACGCCCCCATGGAGGGTAAGCGCGCCGTTAATTCAATGAGAATCGTGACCGAAGATGGTTCAACTGGGACGCAAGGTCGGGTTACCGATCTAATTCCTGCCCTCGTAGCTGATCTAGATATCGCAGTTGTTTATTCGTGCGGCCCAATGGCGATGTTAGCTGCGATTACAAAAATCACCGATGATTTAGATGTTGTTCATCAAGCCTCAGTAGAAGAGTCGATGGCTTGTGGAATCGGTATTTGTATGACCTGTGTTTTGCCAGTAAAAACCGATGATGGGTCAACTTCGATGTTGAGATCATGTATCGATGGTCCGGTTATGGATGGCTCGAAAGTTCAATGGGATTTAGTTGGAAAAACACTATGAGTTCAATAGATTTTTCAACCACGATCGGAAACGCCTGGTTTCCGGCACCAACATTTACCGCAAGTGGTTGTGCGAGTTCTGGCCGCGAACTAGCTCAATTCTTTCCGCTTCGTGAAATGGGCGGTGTTGTCACAAAGTCGGTTATGTCTAAGCCCCGCAATGGTCGGGCGACTCCGCGAATGGCTGAAACTCCAAGTGGAATGCTTAATTCAATTGGTTTGCAAGGCCCAGGTATTGACTCCTTTATTGCCAATGATGTGCCTTATCTAGTCGAGCAAAAAGCGCGCATTATCGTTTCTATCGCGGGTGAAACGATTGAAGAGTACTCAACTTTGGCACGCAAGCTTCGATCAGTTTCTGGAATAAGTGCAATTGAGGTCAATATCTCTTGCCCCAACGTGGAAAATCGTGGATTAGTTTTTGCCTGTGATCCAGATGCATCCCGTAGAGTCATTGACGGCGTGCGCAAGACCATCGGGGGTGAGCTTGCGATCATTGTAAAGTTATCGCCCGATGTAACTGATTTAGTATCGATTGCGCGTGGAGTCGTTGATGCCGGAGCAGATGGATTGGCGTTAATCAATACAGTGTTAGGTATGGTGATTAACGTTGACACTATGCGACCACAGTTAGGTGGAAAAACTGGCGGACTATCGGGACCGGCAATCAGGCCGATTGCGATTCGTGCCGTATACCAAGTGCATGCAGCGCTACCAAATACACCGATCTTGGGAATGGGTGGAATTGCCTCTGGTAAGGATGCACTAGAGATGATTTTAGCTGGCGCTAGCGGCGTCTCAATCGGTACCGCAAGTTTTGGAAACCCAACGGCAATTATGTCAATTCAAAGTGAATTAAAAGAAATGTTGATTAACCGCGGCTTCACATCATTGAAGCAAGCAGTTGGTTTTGCCCACCGAGTCGAGGCAACCAACAATGAGTAAAGCGCCAATAGTTTTAGCCGTTGATACCTCAGATCTTAAAACAGCAATAGCTTGGGTTGCTGCAACTCGTGACTCGGTATCAGTTTATAAACTAGGGCTTGAATTTTTTCTCACCTTTGGCATCGAAGGCGTTCGGGCGGTAAGGGGTGAGACTGATTGCGATATTTTTCTTGATCTAAAACTCCATGACATTCCACATACGGTCAGTGGTGCCACCAAAGCTATTGCCCACCTTGCGCCAAAGTATTTAACGGTTCATGCCTCTGGTGGAAGTTCCATGATTAGAGCCGCTGCCAAAAGCGCCCCACAAACGTTGATCACGGGTGTGACTGTATTGACCTCACTCTCAGATGCAGATCTAGTTGGAATTGGATTCAAGGAAGCGGCTTTGCCGACAGCAGTTGCGTTAGCGCAGTTAGCCATTGCATCGGGGGCTCGAGCAATTGTCTGTTCGCCCTTGGAGATCGATGCGATTCGAAAAGCAGTGGGTCCGCAACCAATCATCATTACACCGGGGGTTCGCCCCAGTGATTCAACACAAAGTGATGACCAAGTTAGAACGATGACACCGGCAGCTGCAATTGCATTGGGAGCAAATCTCGTTGTGATTGGTCGCCCAATTACTCAGAGCTGGGAGCATGGAGTGCAAGCGATGAAGGATCGTGCGGCGCAGATCGCGGCGCAAATAATTAATAACGAGTAGATTTCACCTATGGCGCTTCCTCCACAATTGACAACAGAGGAACGTGCTAGGGCACTTGCCAAGGCCGCACATTCACGTAAACGTCGGGCAGAGATTAAGCTTAAGATTAAATCTGGCGAGTTGTCGATGGATAGGATTCTTGAATTAGCAAAAACAGATGATGCCGTTGCAAAGATGCGGGTGAAAGAGTTACTCGAGTCAGTCTCTGGTGTAGGAAAAATTAGGGCTTTGTCGTTAATGGAGCGTTTAAATATCTCGCCACAGCGTAGAATTCAAGGTCTTGGACGTCATCAAATTAAAGATTTACGAAACGAACTTATGAAATCAGAACATGCTTTGCTACCAGGAAAACTCCTTGTGCTCTCAGGTCCGGGTGGCGTTGGTAAGAGTACTGTTGCAAGTAAGTTACGTGAGGCGGGAGATTTCTGGGTCAGCACAAGTGTGACTACTAGAAAAGCTCGAGCAAATGAAATTGAAGGTCGTGATTATTTTTTCGTAACCGATGATCAATTCCAGGCAATGATAAACAATGATGAGTTTCTCGAGTGGGCTGAATTTGCCGGCAATCGCTATGGAACACCGCAAGATAAAGTTGAGCAAGCCTTATTACTAGGTCAAGATGTTTTATTAGAGATTGAAATCGCCGGCGCAAAGCAAGTTAAAGCGCATTTACCTAAATCTATTTTGGTCTTTCTGGAGCCGCCTACGTGGGAGGAGTTAGTCGCCCGATTAGAAGGTCGGGGCACTGATAACGATGAAAGGCGAGCTGAGCGCCTTGAATTAGCCCAGGAAGAGCTAGCAGCAGCCTCATTTTTCGATGTAGTGATGATTAATGATGAGGTAGAGACGGTCGTACAAAAACTGATAGAGTTGGCCTCTTAATTGATTAAAGAGGCGGTTAAAACTATGGACGGTATAACAAATCCACCAATCGATGAACTTTTAGATAAGAGTGGCTCTAAGTACAGTTTAGTTTTGTATGCCGCAAAGCGCGCACGCCAGATCAATGCATATTATTCACAACTCGGCGAAGGTCTACTCGAATACGTAGGTCCGCTGGTAGAGACTCACGTGCACGAGAAGCCACTTTCGATCGCACTTCGTGAGATCAACGAAGGTCTTCTTACTATCGAAAATCTAGAACCAACCGCTTAATTTTTCGGTATTTATCTATGTCACTGCTAAACCGAGAGATTGTTCTCGGAGTGGGCGGTGGGATCGCCGCTTACAAGTCATGTGAACTTTTGCGCCGGCTACAAGATCGCGGCTATCAGATTACCGTTGTTCCGACGCCCGCCTCTTTAAATTTTGTTGGTCAGGCAACCTGGGAAGCGTTATCAGGTCGTCCGGCTAATACCCAAGTGTGGGAGAGCGTTCATACAGTTCCACATATTTCATTAGCCGAGAGAGCTGAATTCTTTCTGATTGCGCCGGCGACCGCTGATCTGATCGCACGCTTAGCTGCCGGTCGCGCTGATGATTTGCTGACGAATTTAGTGCTCGCCTCCGACGTACCAAAGATGTTAGTTCCGGCGATGCATCCATCTATGTGGCTCGATCCTGCCACCGTTGCAAATGTGAAACTGCTTCGAGAGCGCGGCTTCATCGTGATGGAGCCAGAGACAGGACGTTTAACCGGAAGTGATATCGGACCCGGTCGTTTCCCTGAGACACAATCGATTATTGAAAACTTTGATCAGTTAACTGGAAATCGTCAGGATTTAATTGGAAAGAAAATCGTGGTTACCGCCGGCGGAACGCGAGAGGCGATCGATCCAGTTCGCTTCATCGGTAATAGATCTTCTGGCAAACAGGGAATTGCGATCGCATTAGCGGCCAGAAATCGTGGGGCCCAGGTTCATTTGATCGTCGCTAACGTTGATACGTCATCACTTCTCGGGTTAACAATTACGCAGGTTGAAACGGCAGCGCAAATGGGTGAAGTTCTAGAGCGTGAATTTATAGAGTGCGACATCTTGATCATGAGTGCGGCCATTGCCGATGCAAAGCCAGTAACGGAATCTAATGAAAAGATAAAAAAAGAGTCATTCACAATAATTGAATTAACCACTAATCCTGATCTGTTGGCTGCCATGAGTACTCTGAAAACAAATCAAGTAATGGTTGGATTCGCCGCCGAAACTAGCGATCATGTGCAAGAGGCTCGCAAAAAGATGGAGCGTAAAGGGCTCGATATCATCTATGTAAATGATGTTTCGGGCGGGGTGATATTTGGTAAAGATGAAACTATGGGTACCATTCTCATACGCAATGATGCGGATATAGCGGTCAAGGAAGTCTCCAAAAACGCTCTCGGAAATTTACTTCTTGATCACGCCATCCGGCAGTTAGGTTGAATTATGTCAAAGCGTCTTTTTACATCAGAATCAGTCACCGAAGGCCATCCAGATAAGATCGCCGATGCAATTTCAGATGCGGTATTGGACTCGCTTATTTCCCAAGATAAAACAAGCCGAGTCGCAGTTGAGACATTAATTACCACCGGTCAAGTTCACGTCGCCGGTGAAGTAACTACTAATGGCTATGCCGATGTCAATGGCATCGTCCGAGACACGGTTTTAAATATCGGATATGACTCATCTGAAAAAGGCTTTGATGGCAATTCCTGTGGTGTTTCTATTTCCATTGGTCAACAGTCACAAGATATTGCACAAGGTGTTGATGATGCCTACGAACATCGAGTTTCTTCAGCGGTCGATCCATTAGATTTACAAGGCGCCGGTGATCAAGGATTGATGTTTGGTTATGCTTGCGATGATACTAAAGAATTAATGCCACTACCTATCTGGTTGGCACATGCCTTGGCTGCGCAATTAACTAAGGTCAGAAAATCTGGCGAGCTAAGTTACTTACGTCCTGATGGGAAAACTCAGGTCACTATTGAATACGACGGCGACAAAGCTATCGCACTCAACACAGTTGTTATTTCGAGTCAGCATTCAGAAGATGTCGATGTTGTAAAGAAGCTGACTCCTGAGATTATTGAGTTTGTAATGAATCCGATTCTTGCCACGATTGATCTGCCTCGCACCGATCTTCGAACATTAATTAATCCGACCGGTAGATTTGTGATCGGTGGCCCCATGGGTGATGCTGGTTTAACTGGTCGTAAAATTATCGTCGATACATATGGCGGTATGGCCCGTCATGGTGGCGGTGCATTTAGCGGTAAGGATCCTTCAAAGGTCGACCGCTCGGCTGCATATGCCATGCGTTGGGTAGCAAAAAATGTAGTCGCCGCTGGCTTAGCAACTCGTTGCGAAGTTCAGGTTGCTTACGCCATTGGTAAGGCGCAACCAGTTGGTGTCTTCGTTGAAACCTTTGGTAGCGAAAAAGTTCCAGTTGCAAAAATTCAGGATGCAGTTTTAACTGTCTTTGATTTACGTCCAGCTGCGATCATCAGAGATCTTGAATTGCTTCGTCCGATCTACTCCCTGACAAGTGCCTACGGACATTTTGGTCGCGAGCTTCCTGAATTTGTATGGGAGCGAACCGACCGAGTTGCTGCACTTCAAAACGCAGTTAAGTAGTCGGTGGCAAGGCCAAGGCTCTTTACATTAAAGGCCGAAGTTGCAGCAGCACCTTCTGGCCCGAAAGCTGCATTGCATCCATTCGTGCAAGTTCGGGTAGACACTGGCGTATTTCATCTAGACGGACTCTACGACTATGTAGTACCGGAAAAGTATTCTGAGGCTGTTGAAATAGGTGTGTGTATCCAAGTTCCGTTTGGGAACAAGGAAGTTGAGGCCATTGTTGCCAGCAGATCCGAGCAACCAACGTTAGCTGGGGAGATAAAGCCGATCACTAAGGTTTTGTCAGCTCATCCAATAGCAACGGTGCAATCACTTGCACTTTTCGACCGAATAGCGTTGAAGTACTCGTGTAATCCATGGGACATAATCAGATCTGCTATCCCGCCCAGGGTCGTAAGTGTTGATAAAACTTTCATCCATACGGCTCAAGAGATGGTACCAAACGGTACATCAAGTGAAGAATTTATTCAGTTTGCGCCATTTTTAGTTCCCCATTTTCAGGTTGTTAATCATGTCCAGACGGCGTTATCACACGGTTCGGTTTTGGTTGTGGCGCCGGATGATCGAGATGTAGAACAGATCATTACATTTCTGCAAGAGCGTTCGGTGGTGGTATTAAAACTGACCGCCTCGATGAATCGCGAAGAACGGTATCGGAATTTCTTAACGATTTTAAACAATCCGAATCTAGTAGTTGTTGGAACAAGAAGTGCGATCTTCGCGCCAGTTTCCGATTTAGCAACCATCATTATCTTCAAAGAGTCATCTATTGATCATTACGAAGTGCGTTCACCGGGATGGAACACCAAGGCAGTCGCACATGATCGAGCCATCAATGAAGGTTTGAAATTACTCTTACTTGGCTTCTCACCATCCATAGAGGTCGCCCAGAAAATAGACAATCGCACCATTAAATTTGTGGGCACAAAGCAAGTGGTTGACGTGAAGGCCTTTACGCCAACAGATGGTGCATTACTACCGGGAAGGATTTTCACCGAAATCAGAAGTGCGGTGAAGAATGGTCCGGTACTTTTTTTAGCTGCCCGAAAGGGTTATGGAAATGCGCTGATCTGTGGGCATTGTAAAAACATTGCTCATTGTGAATGTGGTGGTCGACTACATGTTGTGGCGCGTAATCAAGCACCTACTTGTGTGCATTGCGGTAAGTCCTATGCGCCGTGGAGATGTTCCTTTTGTCATCGCGATAAACAATATCTTGCTGGTCGTGGCATCGAACGTGCCTCGGAAGAGATAGCTCGTGCTTTTCCCAATATTCCAGTTGTGATTTCGGCCGGTGAATCAATCAAGGATGTTATAGAACCGCAATCAGCTTTGGTTTTGGCAACTCCTGGCGCTCAACCCTTCGTACCAGGTGGATATGCCGCGGTCGTGTTGTTAGATGGAATTCGATTTTTCTCCCACACGGACTTGAGAACCGCCGAACGGGCCCGTGAATTATTCTTTGAAACTGCTGCCATGATTAAAACAACTGGAAAAGTTCTGCTGGTAATCGATGATGTACACCCGATTGTTTCGGCCATCGCACGCTGGAATGTTGCGCCGTTAATAAAACGTGAATTGAGCGAGAGAAGTGATGTCAACCTGCCGCCCATTGTTGATTCGGCATTATTGATCGTTGAGGATTCAGAGGCGTCAATCATCGCTCGAGGTCTTCGGGCTGCACACACAGATAATCGTTTGCCGCAGTCGGTCCAAATTTTAGGTCCAACAAGTATTGGCAAAGAGAAATCAAAGATCGTTATTTTGTCGAGCTTTGATGATGGCGCAGCGTTGCGACAACTTTTGCATGAACTGCAACGCAAGCGGAGTATCGCTCGAAAACCACTGTTGACGGTTCGGTTGGCTCCATATTCACTATAATCACTTGCTAGACTCAGCAGATGTCGATTCAGGAGATTCGTTTTTTTGGTGATCCAGTGCTCACCACACCGGCCGCACCGGTTCTCACCTTTGACAAAGAACTCAGAATTTTGATCGCAGATCTAACAGAAACGATGTTGGATGCACCAGGTGCCGGCCTAGCCGCTCCACAAATTGGTGTTGGGTTACGAGTTTTTGTATGGGATGTAGATGAACAACTAGGTCATTTGGTCAACCCAACTTTAGAACTCAGTGATGAAATGCAAGATGGAGATGAGGGGTGTTTATCTTTTCCAGAACTGCGCTATGAAACTCCACGAGCGATGCGAGCAGTCGCCAAGGGTTTCAATATGCATGGTGAACCGGTCACGATCGATGGCACAGAGTTTTTAGCCCGTGCCTTGCAGCATGAAAATGATCACCTTAACGGAATTCTTTTTATCGACAAACTCTCACCTGCTGATCGTAAGTTAGCGATGAAGGAGATTCGCGAATCGGATTGGTTCAATTTATCTGCTGAAGGCGGCAATCAGATTGAAGTAAAAGACTCACCACATTCACTGTTTGGTCGGAATACTTAGTGCGTTTGGCCGTGGCCGCGACACCCGATGTAGCCATTCCCGCACTTGATTGGTTACTCAATTCAAAGCATGAGATTGCAACAATTATTACCCAACCCGATCGACCGGTTGGACGTGGTCGAACTTTATCGCCGACGATCGTTTCCCGGTGGGCAAGTGAACATTCGGTCCCAGTATTTAAACCGGCTCATCCTAATGAATTGCAAGGCTTGCTTTCGCAATTAGATTTGGTGATCACGATTGGTTATGGCGTATTACTCCCAGTTGAGATCTTGAGTATTCCCCGCCATGGTTTTCTCAATCTCCATTTCTCGCTGCTTCCGGCATATCGCGGTGCAGCACCTGCCCAACGTGCCTTGGAAAACGGTGAGAGCGCTACCGGAGTTACGGTTTTCCAACTCGATAAAGGTATGGATACGGGACCTATTTTTACTCAAAAAACTATAGTCATAGATCCTAGGTGGCGATCTCTTGAGCTGTTACAACATCTTTCGATCTTGGGCGTCAGTGCGCTCTCTGATGCACTCGAGATGATTGAATCAGGTCAATCTCCGACGCCACAAGTTGGCACATTCTCGTTGGCACCAAAGATTAGTAAAGAGCAAGCGCGATTAGATTTTTCCCTCACTGCCCATGGTGTAGTAAATCGCATCCGAGCTTTTACTCCATCACCTGGTAGTTGGACGGTGTGGAGTGGAGAAGTTTTTAAGATATCTAATGCCATAGTTGCACAGGGTGATGGAATGCAACCGGGCCAGATCTTTATCAAGGAATCTGCAATCTTTGTCCAGTGCGGTGAGGAAAGTGCGATTGAGTTACTCGAAGTTACGCCTTCTGGAAAGAAAGAGATGTCTGCCATTGATTGGTCACGTGGGGCGCGATTAATTGGTGGTGAGTATTTTGGTTGAAGCTCGTCGCAATACTTTCAAGTCACCTAAACCCGATGCTTCCCGCTTATTGGCCTTTGACCTACTCACTGAAGTAAATAGAAATCTAGGTTATTCAAATCTCTTACTGCCACAGGCACTTAACAACAGTAAACTCGATGATCGTGATCGCGCACTAGTCACCGAACTTTTATATGGAACTATCAGAATGCAGGGTAAACACGACTGGATTCTCGCCCAGATTAGTGATCGCCCGTGGCATGAAGTAGATCCTGGAATCGTTGATATCGCTCGATTAGGGGTGCACCAACTTCACGAAATGCGAATCCCTGATCATGCCGCCGTGGCCGCCACCGTAGAGGTAGCTCGTAAACGAGTGGGTGAGTCAAAAGCTAGCTTCGTAAACGCACTGCTTCGAACAGTTACACGAACCAGCATCGAAGATTGGTTTGCGCCATTAGCAGCAATCAGTGATCCAGTTGAGCGTTTTGCGATTCAATATTCACACCCAGAGTGGATCATCTCCTCGTACTTTGATCTGTTAAAGGATTGGGATGAAGTTGAAGCGGCACTTCGTATTAATAATGAGCCAGCAACTCCAACATTGGTTTCATGGCCAGGTTTTTCTACCGTGTCAGATCTGGAATCTATTGGGGGAGAGCCCACTACATATTCGCAATTCGGTGCACATTGGAAAGGTAATCCCGGTGCCTTAGATCTCATCAAATCACGTTCGATCGGTGTGCAAGATGAAGGCTCTCAACTTGTCGCGCAGGTATTTGCTAAGGCTGCAACTGGAAATATCTGGTTAGACATGTGTGCTGGTCCTGGTGGGAAAGCGGCACTACTCTCAAGTATTGCTCGCACTAGATCTATTTCGTTTATTGCCAATGAAGTATCAGCTATTCGCGCTGATTTAGTACGGCAAGTTGTTCATGGCGATCAAGTAATGGTTGGCGATGGCCGAGAAATTGGCGCTGGTGATCAAAAATTTGATGGGATTTTAATCGACGCGCCTTGCACTGGGTTGGGTGCACTACGTCGGCGACCAGAAGTTAGATGGCGCAGAACGTTGCAGGATCTTCGTGAGTTAACACAGTTACAACGTGAACTAATTGATTCAGCTATACATGCACTGAGTAATGGAGGGACCTTGGGTTATGCAACCTGTTCGCCACACGTTGCCGAGACAACTGTTCAAGTAAATGAAATTTTAAAACGTTACCCCTCAATGAAATTAATTCCGGTCGCGCCTTACCTGCCCGAGAATCTGCATGGGGCTGATCGCGCCGGAGCCATGTCGCTGTGGACACACAAACACGGCACAGATGCCATGTATTTGGCGATTTTGAGAAAAGATGAAGGATAAAATTTCGCCATGAGTAGCCATATTCGGATCACGCCTAGCATTCTCAACGCAGATTTAAGTAATTTGAAAAGTGAGATAGCCCGAATTGCCGAAGTCTCAGATCTAGTTCATCTAGACGTCATGGATAATATCTTTGTTCCTAATTTTACTTTTGATTTTGAGAACGCCTCTAAAATAATTGCCGAGTCAGTCTTGCCAGTTGATGCTCACCTGATGGTTGCCAACGTTGATCAGATCGCGGTTGAGTATGCAGAGTTAGGGTGTGCATCGGTAACCATTCACGCCGAAGCTACATCAGATATTGGGCAAACATTGAAAAATATTCGAGCCGCTGGCTCAAGATCTGGCCTCGGAATAAAACCAGGCACAGAAATCGATACATATGTCGGCTTCATAGACGATGTAGATATGTTTTTGATTATGACGGTAGAACCTGGATTTGGTGGTCAGAAGTTCATGCACGAAATGATGCCTAAAGTAGCGCGAACTCGAAAGTTGATTGGTGATCGACCTATCTGGCTGCAAGTCGACGGAGGAATTTCGCTAGCAACTATTGAAATTGCATTAGAAGCAGGGGCAGATACTTTTGTTGTGGGCAGCGCCGTCTTCAACGCAAGCGATCCGGCAGAAATGGTGCGATCGATTCGTGCATTAGCAGAAAGTCACATCTCTTCTTAGTCTAATTAGTCACCTTCATCTACCTGCGTCGAGTAAACTCACCACATGAAGAGTTTCGAAAGTTTGTGGGCAGAACTCAACGAGATCGCAATAGCGAGGCCAGAAAATTCATCAACCGTAAGCTCCCTTGATGCTGGTGTGCATTCGATCGGTAAGAAGATTCTCGAAGAAGCCGGCGAGGTCTGGTTGGCTGCTGAGCATGAATCAGATGAGGCCCTGGCCGAAGAAATAAGCCAGCTCTTGTATCACTTACAAGTTTTAATGATTAAGCGGGGCCTGTCCATCGATGATGTAAATAAGTTCCTTTAAGATTTTAGGAGAGATAGATGTTACGTATCGCCGTTCCCAATAAAGGTTCGCTAGCCGAGCTTTCCATCGCTATTCTCAAAGAGGCTGGCTATCGACAACGCACTGATAGTCGTGACTTGATTCTTACTGATGTTGAAAATGGCGTCGAGTTTTACTATTTACGCCCACGCGATATCGCAGTCTATGTTGGCTCAGGTGAACTTGAAGCTGGTATTACGGGGCGAGATTTATTAATCGATTCGGGTGCGCCGGCCGATGAGATTTTAAGTTTAGATTTTGGTGGTTCAACTTTTCGATTTGCCGGCTCAGCCGAGAAGGATTGGACGATCGCCGATATCGCTGGAAAGCGCGTTGCTACTGCATATCCTGGATTGGTGGCGCACAGTTTGAACGAACTGAAAATAAAAGCTGAGATCGTTCGACTAGATGGAGCTGTTGAAAGCAGTGTCCGTTTAGGCGTGGCCGATCTCATTGCCGATGTCGTCAGCACTGGAAACACATTACGACAAGCGGGCTTGAAAATATTCGGTGAAGCTATCCTTACAAGTGAGGCGATTGTTATTGCCCGCGATAAAAATAAAATTGTTCCAGAGCTTGAAGTTGTGATGCGCCGACTGCAAGGTGTCGTAACCGCTCGTCGCTATGTTCTCCTTGATTACGATATTCCAAAGTCGTTAGTGGATGCCGCGTGTGCGATTACTCCCGGTTTGGAATCTCCAACTATTTCGCCGTTACAGAAAGTCGATTGGGTAGCAGTTCGTGCCATGGTTTTGCGAAAAGAAACTAACCAAGTGATGGATCAATTGTGGGCGATAGGTGCACGTGGAATTTTAGTAACCGATATTCACGCCTGCCGCCTTTAGTTCAGACCGATAATCTCCATTACTGACCTGAGAGATGGTTCCTTAATTGAAAAATCAGCGGATTGTTCGACGATCGGCTTTGCGTTAAAGGCGATGCTAATTTCGGCAATCTCCATCATCCCTAAATCATTTGCACCATCTCCAATAGCTACCGTGTTCGACATATCAACACCAGCAAGTTCGGCAAATTCGCGCAGTGCCACAGCTTTGGCGTTGCGATCAATAATCGCCCCGACAACGTTTCCAGTTAAGAATCCGTCGATGATTTCAAGTTCATTTGCGCGAAAGTAATCGATTGCTAGCTCGGTCACCGTATCTTGCATAATCTGGCGAAAACCACCCGAGACTAGAGCAATGGCATGTCCACGCTGGTGCAACGCTTGCACTAATTCGAGTGCACCATCAGTGAGTTTTATTTCTTGGGAGACTTCTCGGATTACGTCTTCGGGCAGCCCCTTAAGCAACTTCAGCCGAGCGATTAGACTTTCTGAAAAATCTAATTCCCCACGCATCGCTGCCTCGGTTATTGTAGAAACTTGTTCAAGGACACCGGCCCTATTAGCTAGTAATTCAATTGCCTCTTGTTGGATAAATGTTGAATCGACATCTAATTGAATCAGCCATTTGACCGTTGAACTCATATCGATCTCACGACAAATGTTGGCTTATCCTCAAAATTGAGTGACTCAAGGGCGGCCAGTATCAAATCTTCCGATCCACCTGAAACGCGTAGCTCCACGATTATTGGAGAAGTTGATCTTCGAGCTATTGCTTCGATATTTAGATTCAATTCCAGAAGTTTTTCGGTAATCAATTTGAGATCATGTGGATGCAACTTAGCTTTTGAAACGAGAATCGAGACCAAGTCTGATACCTGTTGTGAAGGGGTTTTTTTACCAAATAGAACTGCAATATCAACATCGGAATGTGCGGCAAAGGTATTGAGATCTGTTTCGATGGCACCTTGATGAGCTGAATTAAGAGCAATTAGGGCGGTCAGGACTATTCGATCGCTAATGACTAACTGCTCAACATCAAGAATCTCGATTGAAAAATCGGCAAGAGCGGAGAAAAGGCCATGCGCAATTCCTGGTTTATCGTCACCGGTTAAAAGGATTAAGCCAGTGAATTTCTCGTGCGTTACTGAATTCTCACTCATAAGCAGAAGTTTATCGTGAATCACCTACCTCTTGAGCGAGGCTTTACCCCAAAGTGGCTGGTAGAGGCACTATCTTTTGCATCTATGAATAACCGAACTGTTCTCTCGCTTCGCGAAGTATCAGTGCGTCGAGGTGAGGCAACCATTCTCGGCCCAATTAATTTTGAAATTACGCAGGGCGAGCGTTGGGTAATTTTGGGTCCAAACGGGGCGGGTAAGTCGACCTTGCTGCAGGTTCTAGCAACAAAAATATTTCCCACTATGGGTTCGGTTCAGGTGCTTGATCGCACTATGGGGCAAGTTGATCTCTTTGAACTACGAACTCGGATCGGGTTATGTGGTTCAATAATTTCTGAAGAGATTCCGCACGACGAATTAGTGAAGGATGTTGTATTGACGGCAGCCTATGCAATCGTTGGTCGATGGAATGAAAATTACGATTTATGGGATGAATCTCGCGCGCTTGCATTACTGACAACTTTTGGAGTGCGCGAGTTAGGTGATCGCCGCTATGGCACCCTGAGTGAAGGGGAGAAGAAACGGGTACAGATTTCACGCGCTTTAATGACTGACCCAGAATTACTCTTACTCGATGAACCAGCAGCTGGTTTAGATCTAGGTGGCCGGGAGGATTTACTCCAGCGATTTGCCGATTTTTCACTTGATCCAGCTGCGCCGGCAACTATTTTGGTAACACATCACATTGAAGAGATCCCGATAGGTTCAACCCACGCACTATTGCTCAAAGATGGCGTTATCGCTGTAAGTGGCCCAATTGAGCAGGTTGTGACAAGTGAACATATTTCAGCGGTATTTGATACTGGGATTACCGTTTCTGTTGATGCTGGTCGTTATTTTGCCAGAGCTAGCAAGTAGATATTAAAAAAGGCCCCCAGTTTCCTGGAGGCCTTTTTAATATTTTTCTTAGATTAACCAACCCAGGTATTGATTGGTGAAGACAAGAAGTAGACCATAAATAATCCGGCGATAATCCACAGTAGGGCGTGAATCTCTTTTGCCCGGCCTTGAAATAAACGAATTACTACGTATGAAACAAAACCAGCGCCAATTCCGACGGTGATGTTGTACGTAAATGGCATCAAAATAATCGTTAAGAATGCAGGAATCGCAATTCCCATATCTTCCCAATCGATATTTTTGATCTGTGTCATCATTAAGAATCCAACGATGATGAGTGCAGGTGTGGCTGCCTCGTAAGGGATTACGTTTACTAACGGTGAGAGCACAGTTGTTAGTAGGAAGAGCACTCCCGTGACAACTGAAGCTAATCCGGTACGAGCACCTTCGCCAACTCCTGATGCGGATTCGATATATGAAGTATTGGAGGAAACTCCAGCTGCGCCACCTGCTGCAGCTGCAACTGAGTCAACTAACAAAATACGCTTCACGTTAGGGACGTTTCCTTCTTTATCGATCAAACCTGCTTCATGTCCGATCGCTGTCATTGTTCCCATAGTGTCAAAGAAATCAGCGAGTAATAATGTGAAGACGATCAACGCCGCTGAAACAAAGCCAATTTTTGAAAAAGAACCGAGCAGATTAAATTGACCTAGAAGGTCAAAGTTTGGTGTGGCAATAACATCGGTTGGAACTGATGGAACGTTGAGACCCCAACCCTTTGGATTAATGAAATCTTTACCATCGGCGGTAAATGCACCAGGAACATAATTTGTTCCAACTTTAAACGCCTTTTCAATAATGATTGAAAGTACGGTTGCTAGGGTAATTCCGATGAGCAGAGCACCCTTAACTTTTTTCACCATTAAAATGACCATGGTAAAGAAACCGACGATAAAGACAATAATTGGCCAGCCGATTAGAGATGTTCCATCTCCAAGAGTGACTGGCACTGGCCCAGTGCCGGTACGACGTACAAAACCGGCATCGACTAGTCCGATAAGGGCGATGAATAGCCCGATACCAACTGAGATCGCGACTTTGAGTTGAACCGGAACTGCCTTGAAAACCGCAGTTCTAAATCCGGTCAATACCAAAACCAGAATGATGAGTCCTTCTAGAACGACTAGACCCATTGCATCTGCCCAGGTCATACGTGATGCGATGCCGTAAGCAACGAAAGTGTTAAGTCCAAGACCAGTTGCAATTGCAAGTGGGAAATTACCAACGACTCCCATCAAAAGCGTCATGACGCCAGCGACAAGTGCCGTTGCAGCAGCAATCTTTGCCATGCCGCCGTCGCCACCAAGTGATGCACCAGTACTATCTTTGGCACCGCCCAAGATAATTGGATTGAGAACCACGATGTATGCCATCGTAAAGAAAGTAACAACTCCACCGCGAACTTCGCGACCTAGGGTCGAGCCTCGCTCTGAGATTTTGAAAAATGAATCCAACATGAATTCAGCCTTTCTAATTTTTTTAACGGGGGTGTTTGCGACCCCGTGCACGAAAGAGGCGTGCAGCCTTGGGAAGATGCCAGCCTATTAGTTCCTGTGGGTTAACCGAGAGATGACACCCAGGTTTATCGCAATGGATTGCCCGATTAAGCCGGCAAAGAGGAGCGTTCCAACGCCCACGGTTCCACCTAATAAGGCACCCAGCACAAGGACCGTTCCTTCGATCCCGAGCCGAACGCGGCCAATCCGGACTCCAGTGCGAATGTTGAGCGCCGTCATCAAGCCATCGCGTGGGCCAGGTCCTAAACCGCAGGTTATATAAAGGGCCGAACCTAATCCCACCATGAAAATTCCGATCAAGACCATAGCAAGTGAGACCACGTAGTTATTTTCAGTTGGAAAAATCGAAACGCCTACTTGGATCGCAGTTGCAATAATGAAGATATTTGAAATCGTGCCAAACCCAGGTTTCTCTCGCAATGGTATCCACAGCAGTAAGACGACAGTGCTGATTGCAAATGTTGACCAGCCCAAAGTTATATCTAGCCGATTAGATATCCCTTGCGCAAGTACTGACCACGGTGCATTACCAATTGAGCTTTGAATCAAGAGTGAATCACCTAAACCGAAAATGAAAAGACCAAAAAATAAAACAAAGATTCTTTTGGGGTTTAGATCCCATCTTGATGTTGCAGTCCATGGGGTGAGCGGAACAGTTTTGTGTGGGCGCAAAAAATTTAAGAAACCGTTAGACATGATGAAAGTATAACGAGACCTGGGTATGATGTACGAATGTTTCCAGGTATTGGTACGATTTTAAATATCATCACGATTATTGGTGGTGCTTCTATCGGTGTCCTTGTTGGTAATCGGATGCGCACTTCAACTCGAACATTGCTTACCGATGTCTTAGGTCTTGTCACACTTTTAGGCGCGGCTTCGGCGCTAATTCCTTTGTGGTCACAGCGCTACATAGATTCAATGCCGCAAGGCTGGACCCTATTGGTCGTTCTCGGTTCTTTATTAATCGGTGGCTTAATTGGCTCCCTATTGGGATTAGAGAATCGGTTCGATGGACTAGGGGAGAAGCTGCGCATTAAATTTAAAGCTTCTAGTGACTCGCCATTTGTGGAAGGCTTTGTTTCAGCTTCTTTACTTTTTGCGATTGGGCCGCTTGCGATTTTAGGAAGTATTAGTGACGGTATGGGTACCGGAATCGATCAACTTATTTTGAAAAGCACGCTCGACTTTTTCGCCGCGATGGCATTTGCCACATCACTCGGTTGGGGTGTGGCCGTTTCCGCTATTCCAGTTGGAATCTACCAAGGTATCTGGACCCTGATCGGACTTGGCCTAGGCGAGATCCTTTCCGGATATCAAGTAGATGCCATGACCATAGTTGGTGGCATTATGTTGATTTGTATCGCGCTTCGACTTTTGAATATCAAGCAAGTAGCAGTCGGCAATCTTTTACCAGCTTTAGCTATCGCCCCATTACTGGCTTTGGCCGTGCACTCTTTTTAGAATGTGCTTGCGTCAATCACGAAGCGATACTTCACATCACTTGCCACCGTACGTACGTATGCCTGATTTATGTAATCGGCTTTAATAACTTCTACATCGCTGACGATATTGTTTTCACCGCAGAAATTAAGCATCTCCTGTAGTTGAGCGACTCCACCGATCATGGAACCAGCGATACGACGGCGACCATTGAGAAGCGTTCCGGCATGCACTGCATAAGGCTTTCCAGGCAAACCAATAACAACAAGGGTGCCGTCTAATTTCAACAATTTTAGATAATCATCTATTACTAGTTCAGCACTAACGGTGTTAAGAATAAGATCAAATTTCTTTTCTAACGGCGCTAGATTTGCTGGATCTTTTGTTGAAACAAAGTGATCTGCGCCCATCGACAACGCATCGTCTTTTTTATTCGGAGAATGAGAAAGAACGGTTACTTCGGCGCCCATAGCCGCGGCAAATTTCACTCCCATATGACCTAAACCGCCAAGTCCCATCACTGCTACCTGCATTCCGGGACCAATATTCCAATTTTTAATAGGGGAGTACAAAGTGATTCCAGCACACAGCAACGGTGCCACACCATCGAGGGGAAGATTCTTCGGGATTGTTACCGCATAATCTTCATTGACTACAAATAGATTTGAGTAACCACCCATTGCAACGGTCTTACCGTCGCGTTCCAGGCCGTTATACGTGCCAGTCATTCCTTCGAGGCAATATTGCTGTAGACCCTGCAGGCAACTTGAACATTTGCGACAGGAATCAATAAAGACACCCACGCCGATGGCATCGCCAACTTTAAATTTAGTGACCTCGCTACCAACGGCGCTTACGTATCCTGCGATTTCGTGGCCAGGAACCATTGGGAATAGCGCTGGTCCCCATTCTTCGGCCACCTGGTGAATATCGCTGTGACATATTCCAGCAAATGAAATAATGAGAGCAACGTCTTTTGCACCTAATTCACGCCGTTCAAATTCAAAAGGCTCCAGTTGTGAACCTGCGGTTAATGCTGCGTAGCCACGTGTTTTTATTGTTACTCCTTGAACGGTAGGGGTTGAGAAGATGTATGAGCAGCTTGTGATTTTCTGGCCGTAACTTGGCGCATGTGATGACGCCGGCATAAGACTTCGTAGGCGACATCAGCATCTGGTGCAACATCTCCGACAACAACTTGTTCGCCTTCAATCACCATTACCCCGCCTACGGTTCGTGCATTGTGCGTTGCCCGTGAACCACACCAGCAAAGAGCCTCAACTTGAAGGGTATTCACCCGATCTGCTAGTTCAACCAAACGAGCTGAACCCGGAAACAGCGAAGTACGAAAGTCGGTCAAAATCCCAAAGGCGAAGACGTCAATGCCTAATCCGTCGGTGATTCGAGCCAACTGATCAATTTGAATTCGTTCATAAAATTGCGCCTCATCACAAATAATATAATCGATTCGATCCCCAACGGATAAATGATCAACTACAAATTTATGTAGATCCAGATCAGGCGTTACCTCTATCGCTGGACTTGATAAGCCAAGTCGAGAAGAGATCGTTCCACTACCGGCACGGTCCTTGTTGGTGAAAATCAGGCCAGTTCGGCCACGAGATTGATGGTTGTGCGCAGTTTGCAGGGCCAATGTTGATTTACCGCTATCCATCGTTCCGCAGTAATAAATTAACTCAGCCATTGCTGCATCCTGCCACAGCTCTACGAAAAAATCCCAATATTACTTAAGGCCGCTTCTAATCGCTTTCGTACCGAGATGGCAGCAGCTACCGAAATGTGGGAACTATCGCGATAGACCACAAATCCATCTTTAATCGCTGGACAGATCGAGGTACAAAACCATGGATTTGGATCTATTCTTTTAAAGCCTTCAATAATTTGAAGTGGAGTTTTTTCAGTTGAGTCACATGAATCCGAGTTTTTAGAAGCTAAACAATTTGGGATATCTGTCATTGGTTTTGGCGTATCACCGATGTAGATTAAAAATGATGAACTCTGCTTTACCGCGGATAAAAGTTTTTCTTGACCATTTCTCCACCATGTTTGCCTATCCTTTGCAGAACTTGGAGGTCGGTAATACTGGAATGAACTCATGATGAGAGCGGCTGGTTTTATTTCGTTGATTCTCTCGACGGAGTTGGATCGCCATTCATTACAATCTTGACTCTTATATGCACCCTGATCATCACGATCGGCGGCTACGGATGAACAAGCCGACTTCGTCAAGGATATTAATTTGTACCCTCTATCTCGCGCAATTACATCTAGTGCTGAAAACCACTGTGCGGCGTGCGAATCGCCATACAGGACGATCGTTTTCGTCGAATTAAGATCGCCATAGGTGCATTCGCCTGATTTATTTTCGCCAAAATTTACGTGACAACCATCTCCATAAATAACCGGCTTTATAACAACATCATTTAAATCAAAGGTATACCTGCCATCTTTAGTCGTTATCTGCGACGAAGATGTTGCTGCGATAGCTATCCCTGAAAATAGCGAAATCGCCGTAGTCAAGGCGAAGCCTCGGTAAATGATTTGTTTAGAGAATTTACGATGGCGAAGAGGCGCTTCTACCCACTTACTTGTGAAGTGTGCCAAAAATACAGTTAACACGATACACATCATGCTTTCCGTAATTCGAAGTGGACGACCAAGGGCGCTACTTGGTAGAACTAATGCTGGCCAGTGCCATAGATAGAGTGGGTATGAAATTGCGCCAAGCCACTGCATCAACTTATTGTTACTTAAGTCATTGAAAAATCTAGGCCACACATTTATGGATCCAATTAAAATCGCGGTTCCAAGAACTGGAATGAGTGCTAACGAACCAGGAAAGGCGGTAGTTTCGTCAAAAGCTAAGGATGAGAAAGCCAGCGCAAAGAAACCAAGCCATGGTAAAAAACGATTTCGCAACGCATCTTTTGGAAGAAAGAGAAGTAGTGCGCCAAAACCCAATTCCCAAGCGCGAGTGGGAAGTGAATAGAAGGCCCAAATAGGGGCGGCCTGCGTAAGGTAGATCGAGAAAAGAAGAGAAGCAAGTGTTGAAATCGCTATTCCTAGAAAAATAATTCGCCGGCCGAACTTCGCAAGAAACACAATGAAGATTGGCCAAATGAGATAAAACTGTTCCTCAACTGCAAGTGACCAATAATGAATAAAAGGCGATGGTGTGGCATTCAAATTTTGATAATCATTTTCCCACCACGCAAAAAGATAATTAGAGCTATAAGTAGCCGCAGCAAAGAGATCACGACCCAAAGCATCTCTTGTGATCGCTGGCAGGATGAAGAATCCAATAATCGCGGTGACAAAGAGAACAAAGACTGAAGTTGGAAGTAAGCGTTTAATACGCCGCTGGTAAAATTCACTTAGGTTGAGCGTTCCGGTTGTTTCAATTTCGCGAAGTATCAAACCTGTAATAAGAAAGCCAGAGATTACGTAGAAGATATCAACACCAATAAAGCCACCCGGCATAAGACGAGCGTGGAAGATGGTGACGAGTAACGCTGCAACAGCGCGTAGACCCTGAATTTGGGGGATTCGCACGCCTAGGAAACTACCAGCGAAGTTATGGGCGTGTGTGGATATTTTGCTGTGAGATTTAGCCGTCCAGGCAGATCTGCGATCTCTAAAAGAGCGAGTACGTGAATTACTTCACCGCCCAACCGTTGAATCAATTCAATCGCCGCGGCAATCGTCCCGCCAGTGGCCAACACGTCATCGATCAGAAGAACTTTGCTTCCGGCCACGATGGCATCAGAGTGAATCTCTAATGTATCGCTGCCGTATTCAAGGCCATAACTCTCGGCAATCGTCGTAAATGGAAGTTTGCCAGCTTTACGAATTGGTATAAAACCTGATTTCAAGTCATTGGCAACAGCAGATGCGAAGATGAAACCACGGGCTTCGATTCCCGCAATCACAGTGGATGTGTCCCCGTATGTTGCGAATTTTTCAGTGATGCAATTAAATGCTGCACCATTTGCTAGTAAGGGCGTAATGTCCTGAAAACGGACTCCCGGAATTGGATAGTCAGGTATTTCGCGAATGAGCGAGAGCGCCGAATCAATATGCATGTGTCCGAGAGGGGACTTGAACCCCTAATCCCTTGCGGGAACTAACACCTCAAGCTAGCGCGTCTGCCAATTCCGCCACCCGGACTGAGTGCTGGCAAAGGATAGCAATTGGGTGCAAAATAGCGAAATGACCAACACAGAACACTCGCAATTAGAACTCGAAACCATCAAAATATGTCAAGCGCTAATCAGGATCCCAAGTGTTAATTTTGGTGATGGCAAAGGAGATGAGAAAGCCGTTGCCGACTATGTCGTCAACTTACTTTCTGAGGTAGGTATCGAGTCACAGGTATATGAAACTGCGCCAGGTCGTTGCAATGTAATCGCCCGAATTAAAGGTTCTAATCCAAATCGTCCGGGTCTAGTTGTGCACGGACATTTAGATGTTGTTCCCGCTAACGCAGCAGATTGGTCAGTCGATCCATTTTCTGGTGAGATAAAAGATGGTTTTATCTGGGGCCGGGGCGCCGTTGACATGAAAAATATGGATGCAATGATCTTGGCAACTGTAAGAGCATGGAAGCGCGATAATTACACACCAGAACGCGATATCGTTTTAGCGTTTTTTGCCGACGAAGAAGCTGGCAGTATTTTCGGTTCACGCTTTATGGTTAAAAATCATCCAGAAGTTTTTGCTGGTTGCAGCGAGGCAGTTTCAGAAGTCGGTGGATTTTCAGTAACGGTTGCTGGCGGAAAACGTCTTTATCTGATTGAAACCGCAGAAAAAGGTATTCACTGGATGAAGTTAACTGCACTTGGTCGCGCTGGTCATGGATCGGTAATGAATAACGAAAATGCGGTGACTCGATTAGCAGATGCAGTAAGCAAGATTGGCAATTACCAATGGCCACAGCGCTATAGCACAACTGTTAAGGCATTCTTCAAAAGAATTTCAGAAGTGACGGGCAAGCCTTACGATGAAAAGGATTTACGTCCGCTGTTAGAAGAAGTTGGTTTTGCGGCACGTATGATCGGTGCCACCTTACAAAACACGGCAAATCCATCGATGTTAGAAGCTGGATATAAAGCAAATGTAATTCCCGGTTCGGCAACTGCAGTCATCGATGGTCGATTTATTCCAGGGTATGAAGAAGAACTCAATGAAACAATCCGAACGCTGATCGGGGAACATGTGACAGTTGAAACTATTACTCGCGACAAGGCGCTAGAGGTCCCATTCGAGGGAGATTTAGTAGAAGCGATGTGTAATGCGCTGATTAAGGAAGACGCTGTTGCGATCCCGGTCCCATATGTCATGAGCGGTGGCACCGACAATAAAGCATTGGCCGATCTTGGAATAATTGGTTACGGCTTTTCACCACTCAAACTTGATGCAGATTTTGACTTTATGGCGATGTTTCATGGAGTCGACGAGCGGGTCCCTATCGAAGGTTTAACTTTTGGTGTTCGCGTCTTGAAAGAGTTTCTAGAAAAAGCTTAGTAACTCACTTCATCTAGCGCGTTTCGAACAATATCCGGCAGTGAGATCTCTTCACTTTTTAAGACGCCGCGAAGTTGTGCTCCAGTGCGCGCACCGATTAACGCACTTGTTACGCCGGGTGCATCTCGCACCCACGAAAGCGCGACTTCTAGTGGGGAGTAGCCCAACCCTTCTGCAGCAACGATGACCGCTTCAACTATGCGAGCACTTCGATCATCTAAATATGGCTCAATGTGTTTTGCAAAGTGCGGCGCAGCTCCTCGTGAATCACTAGGTATTCCTTTTCGATACTTCCCAGTCAACACTCCGCGCGCGAGCGGAGCCCAAGCCATAAAGCCAAGCCCACATTCCTGAGCGGCATCTAGGATCTCGATTTCGGCAGAACGATTTAATAATGAGTATTCGGATTGAATTGTGGCAAGTGGGGCTTTCATCGAATTTGATTGTTGCTTGGTTGCAGCTCTAGCGATTTGCCAACCCGAATAATTGCTGACACCAACGTAGCGAGCCCGACCGGTTGTGTAGGCATAATCCAGCGCCGATAAAGTTTCATCGAGCGGAGTTGCATCATCCCAAGCATGTACTTGCCAAATATCTACAAAATCTGTTCCTAATCGATTCAGCGAGCGATCTAGATCAGCGATCAGTGTCTGTCGGGTGGCATCAATGTGTTTTGCCCCATCAGAAAAAACAAGGCCGGCCTTAGTTGCAATTACGATTTCATCACGAGCGAACAATGTTCCGATTAATCCACCTATCACTCGTTCACTATCGCCATCACCATAAGTCGCCGCGGTGTCCAGAAAATTTCCACCGGCATCGATATAGGCCCGGCATTGATCGGCCGCTTCAATTTCATCGGTATCCCGTCCCCATGTCATGGTGCCAAGACCGAGTCGGGAGAGATTTAAACCAGTGCTACCAGCACGCCGCAATTCCATGGGGCGACCTTAGCAAGGCGACTAGCCAAAACCTGCGATAACCTTTCATTCATGCGAGTGGTTTTAATTAGACATGCACATTCCCAAGCTAATGCTGCTGGAGTTTTATCGGGACGACGTCCGGGAATCCATTTGTCGGAAAAAGGTATCGAACAGGCACAAGGTTTGGCGCAGCGTTTAGGCCAATTTCCAGTCACGCAGATTCGCGTAAGTCCGATGGAGCGTTGCCTAGAAACAATTAACCCGTGGATTAACTCCCTTGACGCTAGCAATAAAAACCAGGCCATTACCGATCATGATCTCACTGAAGTTGATTATGGAAGCTGGAGTGGAAAAAAACTCTCCACTCTCTCAAGAAATAAGATGTGGACGACCGTCCAGGAAAGCCCAAGCCGGATGTATTTTCCCGGTGGTGAGGGTTTAGCTGCAATGCAAATTAGAGCAATGAGATCAATTCATGCAAGTATCGATGGAAAAAAATCCGGAGTTAGCATCTTTGTAAGTCACGGTGATGTCATTAAGGCGATGGTCGCCTCAGCACTTGGAATGCATCTCGATGATTTCCAAAGGATTATTATTGATCCAGCCTCAGTAACGATTTTGGAGTTTTCACAACTTAAACCGCGAACGCTTCTTGTCAATGACACCAGAGCCGTCGTTACTGATTTACTCGTGTCCCCAGTGCGGAAGAAGAATCTGCTCGGTGGCGGTGGCGGTAAGTGAGATATGAAGTCAATGCCCCGGATCGATTTATCGTTGGAACAGTAGGGGTACCGGGTGAGCGGACCTTCTATATTCAAGTTATTAAAGATAAGCGAACTTTGTCAGTTGCCGTTGAAAAGGAACAAGTACGAGCCATCGTTGCCCGCATGGAACTCATAATCGCTGAGATTAGAAAAATGAATCCTTTGGAAATTATGGAGCGCCTAGCACCCGATGATGCGCCCCTTGATTCACCGGTTGACTCCCTTTTTGATATCGGTGCAATTTCTTTATCGTGGGATGAATTAAAAAAAGTAATGGTGTGTGAACTCTTCGAGATTGAAGGTGGGGAAGGGCTAGACAGTAATAGCGATGATGAAGAGCAAGTTTTAGCGATCGAGTTCTCATTAGGAATGGCGCAGGCTTTTTGTCTGCGATCGGCAGCTGTTGTAAATGCTGGTCGTTTACCATGTCCATTTTGTTCGATTCCAATAGATCCAGGTGGACATTTATGTCCGAGAGCAAATGGCTATCGTAGATAAGTACGACGCACTCCGATCGTCCGAATTAGTTGTGACGGGGCGATTAGTTGATGCGTCAAATGCAACGTTGTACTCACATGTCGTTTTCAACGAGATTGAAATCGCCTGCATCTATAAACCAGTTGCGGGTGAGCGACCACTGTGGGATTTCGTCGATGGATGTTTAGCCAATCGCGAAGTTGCCGCTTTTGAAGTATCACAGTCAATGGGATTCAACATAGTTCCCTTCACAATATTTCGAGATGGTCCATATGGTGTTGGCATGGTGCAAGAGTGGATCCCGATCGACGAATCGATAGATCTTGGGCAATTTTTTGCTACCGATCATCCTCGATTACGGGTGATGGCATTGTTTGATGCCATAATCAATAACACTGACCGGAAAATTGGGCACCTGCTTCCAATAGATCTCAATCTTGTTTACGGCTGCGATCATGGCGTGACATTTCACACCGAAGATAAGTTACGAACCGTCTTGTGGCAATGGGCCGGCGATCAACTATCTGCACAAGAGTTCGTAGTTCTAGAAAAGCTTCTTACCGATATAGCTGGTGATCTAGGAGAAATTCTTAGCCCACTCATTACGTCCGATGAAATAAAAGCAATTAGTGCCAGAGTCAAGCGCATGCTTCATTCTGGCCGCTTCCCAGAACCTAATCCAGATTGGCCCGCAGTACCGTGGCCAGCATTTTAATTTTTCACGATTAGACTACGCACATGAAATCGTGGCACATAGACGACGTCCCGGCTCTAAAATCGGATGTAGAACTTGCCCCCTTGTACCTAACTAACTCGGCAACTTCCCTGAAGCAAAGTATGGGGAGTAAACAACATTACCGAATCTACGTCTGTGGGATCACGCCATACGATGCCACGCATTTGGGTCACGCTGCCACCTATTTAACTTTTGATTTGGTCAATCGCTATCTTGGCGCAAAGGGTGCGACCGTAGATTATGTCCAAAATATAACCGACATCGATGATCCGCTGTTGGAGCGAGCTAACCGAGACGGTGTCGATTGGCGTGATTTAGCCGAGAAACAGATCGATCTTTTTAGAAATGACATGCAAGCCCTTCGAGTCATTCCTCCTAAGGATTACGTCGGAGCCGTTGAGGCGATTCCGCTAGTGAGTGCTGCGATCGAAAAACTCGATGATAAAGAGAGTATCTATCCAGTTGATACCGATCTCTATTTCTCGGTAAAGATGGATCCAGATTTTGGTTCAAGATCGAATTTAGAACAAGATCAGATGTTGCAGATATTTTCCGAACGCGGGGGAGACCCAGATAGGACGGGAAAGAAAGATCCACTCGATTGCCTAGTGTGGATGTCTAAACGAGTTAATGAACCTAGTTGGCCATCCCCGCAAGGTATAGGTCGACCTGGTTGGCATATTGAATGCACTGCAATTGCCATGAAGTACTTACAGCCAGATCCGGCAGAAGAATTTTTAATTGATCTGCAAGGTGGCGGAAGTGATTTGATTTTTCCACACCATGAAATGTGCGCGACGCAAGCTAAAATAATTTCAGGTAAAGAGTTTGCCGCTAATTACGTTCACGCCGGAATGATCGGTTTAAATGGCGAAAAAATGAGTAAAAGTAAAGGCAACTTAGTTTTTGTTTCAATTCTTTTGAGTCAAGGAGCAGATCCACGTGCGATTCGATGGGCACTGATGCGCGAAAATTATCGTACCGACCGAGCATGGAGCGCAGAATTGCTAGCGCAGGCACACATTTCGATTAAAAAGATGACAAGGGCCCTGGCAAGCTCCGAGGTCGCTGCTACCGATCCAGTCATTGAATTAATCGCACGTCGTCTATCAGATGATCTTGATACTCCTTCGATTCTGGCCGCTCTTGAACTATGGGCCGATCAGACCATTTCGGGTGCTAATGGCGGAAATTGCGATTCGCTAATAAATGCAATCGATGTATTTTTGGGAATGAAATTTTAATCGTTTTCGCGTCGACGAAGATATCGCTCAAACTCTTTCGCAATTGAATCACCGCTCACTTCCGGCAGTTCGGCAGCATCCTTATTGGCTTCCAAAGATTTTACATATTCGGCGACATCAGAATCTTCAGCCGCTAAATCATCAACTGATTTCTCCCATTCAGCTGCCAGTTGGGGAAGATCGTCAACCGGGATTTCAACTTCTAGAAAATCCTCTAAGGCATTAATCAGAGCCAACGATGCTTTTGGTGACGGAGCATTTGGGGCGTAGTGCGGAATGCTGGCCCACAGCGAAAGTGAGTCGATGCCACGCTTTGTGCAGCCATCTTGGATGATTCCCAAGATTCCAATCGGTCCTTGATACTTAGAAACTTCCAAGCCTAACCGCGCCGCGATACCTGGCCTAGAACCAGTTGCGGTCACTGTAATAGGTCGGGTGTGAGGGGTATCAGATAGAAACGCGCCCAATGTCACAAGCATGGAAACTTCACAATCATCGGCCAGATCTAAAAGCTCGCGATTGAACTCTTTCCAACGCATCGATGGTTCAACGCCAGTAACAATCACGAGATCTCGCTTCATCGTTGGAATAGACAGTCCAAAAACTTTCGTACCTGGCCACACAATAGAACGGATCGACGAGTCATCAATGATCACTTGTGGCCGATTAACTTGAAAATCGTAAAACTCTTCAATATCAAACTCCGCGATTAATTCAGGGATTACTTCATCAATCTCGCGCCACGCGGACAACAAATGGTTGAGCGCCCCAGAAGCTGCTTCAGCGCCATCATTCCAACCGGTAAATGCCACAATCATGATTGGCTGACGAAGCATCGGAATTGTATAAATCTCCACGATCGCAACCTTACGGTAACCTTGGGTCAGTGAGCACGCATACAACTTCAGTAGCGCCAGGATTACTGCGCCGTGCCCTGGCCGAACGCGTTGTTATCGCTGATGGAGCCATGGGAACGATGTTGCAAGCGGCCGATCCCACCCTAGAAGATTTTCAAAACCATGAGGGCTGTAATGAGATTCTCAACGTCAGCCGACCAGACATCGTGCGTTCGGTACATGACGAATATTTAGCTGTTGGCGTAGATGCGATTGAGACAAATACTTTTGGTGCTAATTGGTCTAACCTGGCGGATTACGGGATCGAAGATCGAATCTATGAATTAGCTTTCGCCGGTGGCAAGATCGCACGCGAGGCAGCAGATGCCTATTCAACGAAAGAAAAACCCCGCTTTGTATTAGGTTCGATGGGGCCGGGAACAAAGTTACCCAGCTTGGGCCACACCACGTATGAAAATTTGAAGGTTGCGTATTACACAGCGTCAAAGGGTTTAACTGATAGTGGATGCGATGCATTACTTGTTGAAACATCGCAAGATCTTTTACAAGTTAAAGCCGCACTCAGTGGTGCCAGAAAAGCAATTGATGAATCTGGTCGTGATGTAGTTTTGATTGCGCAAGTCACTGTCGAAATGACGGGAACAATGCTGATGGGATCTGAAATCGGTGCCGCGCTCAATGCATTAGAGCCACTTGGTATCGATTTAATCGGTCTCAACTGTGCCACCGGACCAGCTGAAATGTCAGAGCACTTGCGGTACTTATCAAAAAATGCGCAAGCAGCGATTTCAGTTATGCCAAACGCCGGCCTACCGGTTCTCGGTGCCAATGGAGCTTCTTATCCATTAGGTCCTCAAGAGTTAGCTGACGCCCTTGCCGGCTTTGTAAAAGATTATGGAATTTCATTAGTCGGTGGCTGCTGCGGAACCACTCCTGCGCATTTAGCGTCCGTTGTCGAACGACTGGATCGCAAACCGATTTCACAACGAGTGACAACGTTAGAACCTGGCGCATCCTCGCTGTATCAGTATGTCCCCTTTAGACAGGATCGAACATATCTTGCAATTGGAGAGCGAACCAATGCAAATGGTTCCCGCGCCTTTCGCGATGCGTTGTTGGCTGAAGATTGGGACAAGTGTGTAGAAATTGCCCGAGATCAGATTCGAGACGGCGCGCACATGCTTGATCTCTCGGTTGATTATGTCGGCCGAGATGGCGCGGCCGATATGCGCGAACTTGCATCTCGCTTTGCTACAGCAAGTACCTTGCCAATTGTTTTAGATTCAACAGAGCCAGCTGTTTTAAAGGCCGGTTTAGAACACTTAGGTGGTCGTTCAGTTATCAACTCCGTGAACTATGAAGATGGTGATGGACCAGATTCTCGCTTTGCAAAGATCATGCCCTTAGTCAAAGAGCATGGCGCCGGAGTTGTTGCCCTTACGATCGATGAAGAAGGTCAGGCCCGCGATGCCGAATGGAAACTTCGGGTTGCACGTAGGTTGATTACTGATCTTCGCGATAACTGGGGCATGAACGTTGGCGATATTTTAATTGACTGTCTTACCTTTCCAATTGCAACTGGCCAAGAAGAAACCAGACGCGATGGAATTGAAACAATCAGTGCGATCCGTCAATTAAAGGTGGAATTCCCAGAAGTCCAGACAACACTTGGGGTAAGCAATGTTTCATTTGGCCTCAACGCCGCATCCCGAGTCGTCTTAAATTCAGTTTTCTTACATGAGTGCGTGCTCGCTGGTTTGGATTCGGCGATCGTTCATCCTTCAAAAATCACACCGATGGCAAGAATTAATGAACGTGAAAAAGAAGTCGCCTTAGATCTGATCTATGATCGTCGCCGGTACGAGGGCGATGAATGTATTTACGATCCACTGCAGGAGTTTCTCGGTTTATTCGATGGCGTTGAACTGGCCACAAGCAAAAATGCTCGAGCCGAAGCCCTCGCTGCACTTCCATTATTCGACCGACTACAACGTCGAATTATTGATGGTGAAAAGGTTGGTTTAGAAGATGACCTCAATAGCGCCATGGGTCAGGGCGTAAAGCCATTAGAAATTATTAATACCCACCTGCTTGAAGGCATGAAAATAGTAGGGGAGCTCTTTGGAAAAGGAGAGATGCAACTTCCTTTTGTGTTGCAAAGCGCAGAAGTAATGAAAACAGCGGTTGCAATGCTTGAGCCGTATATGGAAAAAACAGGCGATAACGGTCGTGGAACAATGTTGCTCGCAACGGTCAAGGGCGATGTTCACGACATTGGTAAGAATTTGGTAGATATTATTTTGACGAATAATGGATACAAGGTTGCCAACATTGGAATTAAGCAGACGATTAATCAAATTATCGATGGCGCAATCGAAAGCAATGCCGATGCGATCGGCATGAGCGGCCTGTTGGTTAAATCTACGGTCATCATGAAAGAGAATTTGCAGGAGATTACAGCGCGTGGCCTAGATCAACGCTGGCCTATTGTTCTAGGTGGTGCAGCACTTACACGTGCATATGTTGAACAAGATTTAGCGGCGATTTTTCCAGGGCAAGTTCGTTATGCCCGCGATGCCTTCGAAGGTCTTCGCCTGATGGATTCAATCATGGCGGTAAAACGCGGCGAAGAAGGTGCCGCGCTTCCGCCGCTACGCGAGCGAAAAGTTGCTAACACGCGAATTAAAGAAACTCCATTAGTTCTAGATACGACGCGAAGTGATGTCGCCACCGACATAGAGATACCGGCTCCACCATTTTTTGGTTCCCGAGTCGTTAAAGGCATTTCATTAGCTGACTACTCTGGCATGCTCGATGAGCGTGCATTATTCGTTGGGCAATGGGGACTTAAAGGTAACCGCGGCGAATATGAAACTATGGTTGAAGAAGAAGGTCGTCCTCGCCTGCGCGCTTTAATGAATCAAGTTCAATCAAGTGGCTGGTTAAATGCCGCCGTCGTCTATGGATATTTCCCGTGTTACAGCGAAGGAAATGATTTAGTAATCCTGCATCATGAAGGTGAGAATAAAGGAAAAGAGCGGGTTCGCTTCGCTTTCCCTCGACAGACCAGAGATCGCCGACTATGTATCAGTGATTTCTTTGCATCCAAAGATTCTGGCAAAACCGATGTCGTTGCTTTCCATGTTGTCACCATGGGTTCAGTTATTAGCGAAGCAGCCGCAAAACTTTTTGCGGAAAACAAATACCGGGAGTATCTAGAGTTACATGGTCTATCAGTTCAGCTAACGGAGGCATTGGCTGAGCATTGGCACGCGAGAATGCGAGAGGAACTCCATGTTAAGGGTGATGACTCGGCCGAGCTGCAAGGAATTTTAGATCAGGGTTATCGCGGTTCTAGATATTCATTTGGTTATCCAGCCTGTCCGGATTTAGAGCAACAAGTTCAGTTGTGCGAGTTGCTCGAGCCAGGTCGAATCGGTGTTGAATTATCGGAGGAGTTCCAACTTCATCCAGAGCAATCAACATCTGCGATCGTGGTTCATCATCCGGAAGCTAAGTATTTCAACGCTAACTAATGTCACAAGTACCCAGTTTTTTTGATGCTGTCTTTTTTGATATGGATGGATTGCTCGTCGATTCCGAACCTCAATGGCTGCAGTCCGAAAAGGAGGTAATGGCGCCATTTGGATACGACTGGCTAGACAGCGATCAGGTTGCTTGTCTTGGCGGACCGCTCACTCGTGTTGGGCAATATATGTTTGAAAAAAGTGGAAATCAAAAAACTCCAGATTTTTTTCGTGAGCTTTTAATCGATGTTCAATCGAAAAAAATGCGGGCACATATCCCAACAATGCCAGGTGCAATTGAACTTGTGAGGCAGTTACAGCTCAACGGGATTAAGACTGCGCTGGTATCGGCCAGCCCTCGTATCATTGTTGATGCAGTCCTGGCCAATGTAGGAAAAAACCTTTTTCCATTTTCCATTAGTTCCAATGATGTTGAGTTTACTAAGCCACACCCAGATGCTTATCTGAAAGCGGCAACTATAAGTGGGGTCGATATTAATAATTGCCTGGTCTTTGAGGATTCGCTCACCGGAATGAAGGCGGCAACCTCTAGTGGTGCATTTCTAATCGCAGTGCCTCATCTAGTAACAATTGATGAATCCCCAAGAGTTCGCGTGATCAAATCTCTGGCGCAGCTAAACTATCAAAAGCTAATCGAACTGAAAGCGGATTTCTTGGTATCTATTTAGCTGTTGTGGGCCGGGCAGATTTTTTTAAAATAACACCAATCGCACAGTTTCGTTGGGCGAGGCGGCCAGTAATCCTTTTCGATTGAGATAAAAATATCATTAGCCACTCGTTGCAAAGTTTTTTCAGTGGATTCAAGTTGAGCCATTGTTGGATTACTTTTCACTAATTTTCCATCACCAAGATAAATTAGTTGTAATAGCCGGGGGAGTACCCCGTTGTTCTTCCAGTAAAGCAGCGCATAAACACGAAGTTGAAATAACGCTTTCTCTTCCCATCCCGGTTTTGGCGCTTTTCCTGACTTATAGTCGACGATTCTAACTTCACCAGTGGCCGCGACATCAAGTCGGTCAACGTAACCATGGAGATAAATATTTTCAGCAAAATCATTTTCTAGATGAATCTCACGAAAGGTAGCATCAAATGAAGTTGGATCTTCGACGGTAAAATACGTGGCAAGCAAAGAACCGGCCCGATCTAGCCACTCCTTCTCATTTGTAACCATTTCAAGGAGTTCTGGTTTCTTTGCCAATTGCGCGGCCCAACTAGCTGGCAAAAGATCTATCGCTGTTTGTGGTGTCCGCTCCGTGGCTGGAGATTCAAATAGATCGTGAAGAACAGTATGTATTAACGTTCCGCGTTCGGCATCAAGTGAGGGTGGTTCTGGAAGTTTGTCGATCTTGCGGTAGCGATAAAGAAGTGGGCAATTTTCATATTCCGAGACGGCACTTGGCGATAATCGCAAGGGTTGATTAATACTCACGAGGATGAAGATACCCCCACTTGCATAGAGAGTTTCCAATAAGATAGCGCCGTGTCTAACTTAGGTTATTTTGCAGCTGGAGATCGGGTTCAATTAACCGACCCAAAAGGAAAGTTGTACAGTTTTTCAATCGTTCCTGGTAAAGAATGGCACACACATAAAGGGTGGATCACCCACGATGATTTAATCGGCATGCCAGAGGGTTCAGTTGTCAGTACAACTGCCGGTCTTAAGTTCACTGCATTCAAACCTCTATTAGCCGATTATGTATTGACCATGCCACGTGGTGCAACGATCGTTTATCCAAAAGATGCCGCCATGATTCTTGGCGTTGCCGATATTTATCCAGGAGCACGGGTTCTGGAAGCTGGCGTTGGCAGTGGTGCTTTAACGATTTCATTATTACGCGCGGTGGGAACCACCGGAACAGTTCATTCCGTTGAACGTCGCGCCGATTTTTCGGAGAACGCACGATCAAATGTGGGTGATTATTTTCAGGGAGAGCATTCAAATTGGAGTTTAGTTGTCGGTGATTTACAGGATCAAGAATTTGATTCGCAGTTTGATCGCGTAGTTCTGGATATGTTGGCACCATGGGAGTGCGTCGATATAGCTGCACAATCGCTGCGTCCAGGTGGTGTTTTCTTGGCATACGTTGCAACTACAACTCAATTATCGGCAACCGCTGAGGCTTTGAAAAATGATGGCCGATTCACCGAGCCGGAGAGCTCCGAGACAATGGTTCGAGGCTGGCATCACGAAGGATTAGCAGTACGTCCGCAGCAGCGAATGATCGGGCACACTGGTTTCTTAATTGCGAGCCGACGAATGGCGCCCGGAGTTGAAGTACTTGCTCGTCGTAGACGACCTGCGAAAGGCGCATACGGTGTCTCGGAAGATTGAAAGATTAATTAATCTGACGATTGCACTTCTTGCCACCAAGCGATTCATTACTAAATCTGAGATTTTTAGAACAGTTGATGGATACGAGGGAAGTGCTGAAACAAAAGAGCGCATGTTTGAACGAGATAAAGATGATCTACGCACACTAGGCATTGATATCGAAGTTGGCAGCTTTGATCCATTATTTAATGATGAAGCTGGCTATAAAATTAGAAATGAAAACTATGAACTTGATTTAGGTGCAATTACCTCGGTCGAACTTTCGCTTCTTTCTCTGGCTGCCCAATCGTGGCAAGGAGCGGCTCTAGATAGCGCGGCGCAGAAAGCAATTCTAAAACTCAACTCCATTGGTATCCATGCAGATGCGTTAGAACTTCCTGGAATCTGGCCCAAGCTAGGTAATAGCGATCCTGATATTGCCACTATCACTTCTGCGATTGCTGATAATAACTTCCTTAATTTTTCTTACTTAGGAGCTGACTTAAAAAGTCAATTGCGAAACGTCATCCCATTTGCCTTAGCCAGTCATCGTGGATTTTGGTATCTAGCGTGCATCGACCAAGATGTTGAAGAAGTACGAATCTTTAGATTAGATCGGATCATCGGGACAGTTACCAGCAAGGAGAACACAGCGCAGTTCGATCCACCGAGTAACTTCGATTTTGCTTCCGTCTTACTGGTCGAACGTGGCTCCCGTTTAGCAACCGTTGATGTGCGAAAGGAAAAGGGAAATTCACTTCGTACCCTTTCTGTCGCCAGTAAAGATCTAGGGGAGTGGGATGAACTATCCATTCCAATCGTAAATCTAGATGCGTTATCGACTCAGATCTTGTGGCATGGCGAGGATGCTTTCGTAAAATCTCCAGCCGATTTGAAGGATCTCGTCATCAACGGCCTCGAAGCGCTTGTGAAAAATCATGGTTAAGAATATTTCAGCGCCCCTGGTGCGTACTGCTCGGCTATTGGATCTAGTTCCATTTCTTAACTCACACCAGGGTATTTCAATTAAAGATCTAGCGGCAGAGTTTGAAGTCTCACAGTCACAAATAACCGCTGACTTAACAACTTTATGGATGTGTGGATTACCGGGATATACCCCACTTGAATTAATGGATCTAGAATTTGAATCAGGTTTCGTCACGATCCGAAACGCCGAAACACTGTCAAAGCCGCGCACAATTTCTTTTGATGAAGCACTAGCGCTTTTACTTGGTCTTGATATATTGAAAACTACAATTTCGCCAGATCGTCAGGACTTGATCGAGATTGCGGAATCACTGGCAATGCGAATCTCTAGCAAAGTCGGTGTTCCGCGAACTATTCAATTAGAACCAAACGTCAAACCTGAAGTTATGACCGTTGTTAAACAGGCTATCTCTAGAAAAATAAAACTCACGATTAAGTATCATTCGCTGTATTCAGATCTTGTAAAAGAGCGAATCATTTCTCCCAATGAGATTTTTGAAAAAGATGGGCATCTATACCTTCAGGCCTTTTGCTTCACCGCCGATGCTGGCCGGACATTTCGATTAGATCGAATAGTTGACCTCACTATTTTGGCAGAGGATGCAACAGCTGCAACGTCCGCAACAAGTTTGGCGCAGATATCATTTTCGGTTCATGTGCATACGGTGAGCAGAGATTTGGCTGAACGTTTCAACGTTTCGATTGATGTAGATAATCCACTGATCAAATCTCAATCGTATTCGGGACAATGGATAGTTCGATCTGTCTTTGCCGGTGGCGCCGATTGTGAACTGCTCCAACCCCAGGGGATTCGCCAAGAAGTTCTGGCTAAGGCGCAGGCGTTGCTAGATCGTTACAAAATGGGTTAGTTCGGCCTACCGATTGCTGGCCCGCTGGTGTAACCTTAGGCTGCACTAGTGAATTAAACGTAACCAAGGAGTGAGCATTATGAATTTAGGTCCAAGAGAGATTGTTATTCTTTTGATCGTTGTCCTCGTACTATTTGGCGCAAAGCGCCTGCCTGACTCAGCTCGCTCACTTGGCCGCTCAATGCGAATCTTCAAGAGCGAAATGAAGGAAATGAAGGCCGACGACGTAACAATCGAAGAAGACGGCAAAACCGAAAAGTAAATCTATGGCACCTGCTACCGAAGCACGGATGCCATTACTTGACCACTTACGCGAACTCCGCAAAAGAGTTCTTCGTGCGGCGATTGCAGTGTTGGTCGCTTTTTGTGGCGGATGGTATTTCTACAATCCAATCATCACGACCCTAGCTAAACCTGTCTGCGATCTAAAAGCTGCCCAGCAATCAGGTGCGGAAAGTTGTGGCGCACTGTATATCAGCGGTGTCTTAGGGCCGTTAGATCTGCAAATCAAAGTCGCATTATTAGCTGGCGTCATTGTGTCGGCACCCTTTTGGCTTTATCAATTGTGGGCCTTTATTGCGCCGGCTTTGCATCGAAAGGAAAAACGTACAAGTGTTCTCTTTGTCGTAGCGGCAACACCATTTTTTGCAATGGGCGCAACCTTGGGATACTTGATCTTGCCAGTTGCGATCAAAGCACTATTTGGTTTCACGCCAAATGCGATTAGCAACTTGGTTCGTTTCGATGATTATTTAGATTTTGTGTTAAGACTTATTTTATTAGTTGGTTTAGCTTTCGAGCTGCCAATCTTTCTTTTGACATTCAACTTAATTGGTTTCCTTCGAGGCAAGACGATATTGAAACCTTGGCGAGGTTGGGTCTTTGGAATCTTCCTCGTTGTTGCAGCATTTTCTCCAACGGCAGATCCGCTTAGTATGATTTTATTGGCTGCGCCATTGGTTCTGCTCTATTTCACGGCCGGTGGTATCGCCATACTTATTGATCGCCGCCGCGATAAACGAGCAAGCTTAATTGAGACCGGCAGCACGAGCATCGCTACTCCGACATCTATCTCTGAATAGAAGATAGGCTCAGCTCATGTGGGCGCTGCTGATTAATCCTGTCGCAGGCCAGGGACAAGGCGCAATCGTTGCTAAGACCGTTGCCGGCCTGCTTACCCAACACCAAATTCAATACACAATCGTCACCGGCAATTCAGCGGTCGCACTTTCTGATCACTTGAAAATCTTTATAAAAAAATTTCCAGATTGCCAGGGAGTTATCGCCGTTGGGGGAGATGGCCTACTCCACGTCGCCTTACAGTCTGTGATTCCAGCGCAAATACCGTTAGCCGTGATCCCAGCCGGAACCGGCAATGACTTTGCTCGAACGCTCGGTTGGGATTTAGTAGATATCGAGCCGCAATTGATGAAGATTTTGCAGAGCCCGGCAACTTCGATCGACGTAGGTTTAGTTGATGGTGAATGGTTTGGCGCGATTTTATCGAGCGGTTTCGATGCAATAGTAAATGAAAAAGCCAATACCTTGTCGTGGCCCAAGGGTCCGATGAAGTACAAATTAAGTATCGCGATGGAGTTGCCGCGCTTTAAACCGCGCCACTACGAGATCCACCTTGATGACCGAACTATTTCGACCGAAGCCATGTTGATCGCAGTAGCCAACGGCCGTTCCTATGGCGGGGGCATGCTGGTCTGCCCCAATGCCAGTATTACTGATGGCTACTTTGATGTGATGGTGCTACATCCAGTCTCAACTTTTGAATTTATTAAAGTCTTTCCTATGGTCTTTACGGGTGCGCACGTTAATCATCCAGCTGTAGAAATAGTTCGTAGTAAAAACGTTCGGATCGAATCGAAAGCCGTTGCCTACTCCGACGGCGAACGGATCGGGCAACTACCTGTGCAAGCCGAAGTTGCTCCTCATGCGATGCTGACGTGGGTCGCATGAGTTCACCAGCCGAGAGATACGCCGCTGCTAAATTACGTGGTGCTCACCCCATCACAATGGCCTTTGTGCAGACATTTGATTTTGAGTTTGATCCTTTTCAAATCGCTGCCTGCCACGCGGTTGAAGATGGAAAAGGCGTATTAGTAGCGGCACCCACTGGCGCCGGAAAAACTGTAGTTGGTGAATTCGCCGCCTACTTTGCGTTGCAAGCTGGAAAAAAATGTTTCTATACAACTCCTATCAAAGCTCTCTCAAATCAAAAGTACTCTGAGTTTGTTGAAAAGTTTGGTGAAGATCGAGTAGGTCTTTTAACTGGCGACACAAGTATTAATAGTGAAGCCGACATCTTGGTGATGACCACTGAAGTACTTCGCAATATGCTCTATGCCGGATCTAATACTTTGACCAACCTCGGGGCAGTTGTCATGGATGAAGTTCATTATCTGGCCGATAAGTTTCGGGGCGCGGTGTGGGAAGAAGTCCTGATCCACCTCATGGAGAGTGTGCAAGTCATTTCCTTATCGGCAACGGTTTCTAATGCGGAAGAGTTTGGCGAATGGCTCGATGAAATTCGTGGTGATACCGAGGTAATTGTTTCGGAAATTCGCCCCATTCCGCTGTTCCAACATGTACTGATCGGCAATCGCCTGCTAGATCTCTTTGAGCAACCCGGTCGCGTTAATCCCGAGATACTCTCGCGGGAGCGCGAAGCAATCAGGCGCTCGGCTATGGGACGCGGTCGTCGTGGTCGCTTCGATGAACCATCGGATCGACTTTCGCGGGCCGACATCATTGAAAAACTATCTGGTGAAAATTTATTGCCAGCAATTACCTTTATCTTTTCCCGAATCGGTTGCGACTCAGCCGTTAAGCAATGTCTCCATGCCGGCTTGCGATTAACGACGACCGAAGAGCGAGTAGAAATTCGACAAACCGCTTTGCGCTACACCCAGCACATTGCCGAAGAAGATCTCGAAGTTCTAGGGTTTAATGATTGGATCTCGGCGCTAGAGCGTGGCATCGCTGCGCATCATGCTGGCTTATTACCAAGCTTCAAAGGAGCTGTCGAAGATCTCTTTCAACGCGGCTTGGTTAAAGCGGTATTTGCCACTGAGACTTTAGCTTTGGGAATTAATATGCCGGCCAGAACTGTTGTCTTGGAAAAACTCGTCAAATTTAATGGTGAGGCTCACGTACCAATCACGCCGGGGGAGTACACCCAACTCACCGGTCGTGCTGGACGTCGAGGAATCGATATTGAAGGAAATGCAGTTATTCAATGGTCGCCAACTGTTGATTCAGCTGCTGCAGCCGGCCTTGCATCAACTCGTACATATCCATTGCGATCATCGTTTTCACCTTCTTACAACATGTCAATCAACTTGATCGCACAATTTGGACGAGAGCGGGCACGTCGCTCTTTAGAGTCATCCTTTGCCCAATTCCAAGCCGATCGCGCCGTTGTTGGACTTACTAAACAACTTCGAAAAAATGAAGAAGCGATCAACGAATTAGTAAAAGAGTCACAATGTCACATGGGTGACTTTGGCGAATATGCACGGCTTCGTAGATCGATCAAAGAAGTTGAGGTACTGCTCAGCCGGCGCGATCAGCGAAAGACATTTGATAATCGACAACGCGGTCATTTGGAAGGTGAGTTATCTGATCTTCGTAAAGCGATGAAAAATCATTCATGTCATGGCTGTGCCCAGCGCGAAGATCATTCCCGACTTGCCGAGCGTGCCGGGCGACTAACTCGCGAAAATGAAGGGCTAACTACTCGGGTGGAAAGTCGAACCCATGTGATCGCTAAAACCTTCGATCAAATTTGCCGGGTACTCGATCATCTCGATTATATTGCCGGAGAAAAACCAACGGCGCAGGGGAAGATTTTGACGAAGATTTACGCCGAATCCGATCTTTTATTAACAGAGTCAATTCGACGAGGTCTCTTAGATGATTTAACTGCACCAGAGCTTTTATCCGTAGTTTCATGCATGATCTTTGAATCTCGCTCGGTAGAAAATATCGCGCCTAAAATGCCAAGTGCAAAAGTGACATCGACAATCACTGAGATCATCTCGTTGTGGTCAGCCTTAGAAGAGATCGAAGCTGATTTCGGTGTGAAAACTCAACGTGAACCTGATGCTGGCTTTTGTTTCATCTCACATCGCTGGGCAAGTGGTAACTCATTATCAAATGTTTTAAAGGGCAGTGACATGTCAGTTGGCGATTTCGTGCGTTCAACAAAACAGCTCATAGATCTGCTTAATCAAATTGCTGGGGCTAGTGAGAAACTTCGCCCTGTGTGTAAGGAAGCAGTGAAACGAATTGACCGCGGCGTCGTTGCATATTTAATGGGGGAGATATGACATTAATGCTGCTCGATAGCGCCTCGCTTTGGTACCGCGCTTATTACGGCATGCCAGATACGTTACTAGCACCCGATGGCACATCGGTAAATGCGATCCGTGGCTATCTCGATATGACGGCTCGGTTGATGAGCGTCTATAAACCAGATCGTTTAGTGGCATGTCTAGATGGTGATTGGCGACCAAGTTGGCGAGTCGATTTATTTCCCGAGTACAAAGCAAACCGCCTGGAAGAAGAAGGTGACGAGGAAGAAGAGCCGGAAACTCTGACACCGCAAATTCCAATTCTGTTAGATCTTTTGGACCTCTTTGGAATTCCAGTAGTCGGAGTTGATGATTATGAAGCCGACGATGTCATGGCCACTTATGCCGAAATTGAAAAGGGTCCCATTCGCATCGTCACTGGCGATCGCGATTTATTCCAAATGGTTGATGATAAGCGAGATATTAAAGTTGTCTACCTAGCTAAGGGAATAGCTCAACATGATCTTGTTGATATTAAATATGTTGCTGATAAATATGAAATCCCAGGAGATCGTTACGACTTGTTTGCGATGTTTCGGGGAGATCCATCCGATGGTTTACCGGGAGTAAAAGGAATCGGAGAAAAAGGTGCGGCAGTAATTGCTAATAACTTTGCGTCAGTAGAAGAAGCATTGGCCGGGGCACACGCCGCGCACGTGCTACTTCCGGCTGCACTCGCCAAGAAGATTATCGCTGGCGCAGATTATTTAAAGATTGCACCTAGGTTAGTGCGCGTGGCCCGCGATGCACCTCTTCCAAAAGTTGATTTATCACTTCCGAAAGCACCGGCCGATCTGTCGGCGATCTATCAATTCAAGGAGCGCTACGCATTAGGAGCTAGCGTTGATCGATTGATCAGCTCCCTAGGATGGTAAACCTTCTCCTCACTGCGATTTCGGGTTTCCTTGTTTTTGCCGCGTTTAAACCTATCGGTCTGTGGTGGCTTGCACCCTTAGGTTTTGCTTTACATATTTTTATCCTTAATAGAACTAGTCGACGAGTGTTATCGGTCGCTGTCTTTGCTTTGACGATCAACTTATTGCTGCTGCACTGGACCAGCATCTATGTTGGTTCGCTGCCTTGGATCATTTTGGCAGCTGGCATGACGGTTTTTTATCTCCCGTTAGCACTTGTCCATAAGTGGGGGATAGCCTCGTATCCATTGATTTTTATCATCTTAGAAGAGCTACGAAATCGATTTCCATTTGGTGGTTTTGGTTGGGCCCGAATCGCATATTCACAAGCCGATGCACCTTATGCATCGATCGCACGTTACGGGGGAGCCACGGCATTATCGGCGATGGTTCTCATGATTGGACTCTTCATATATTTTTCATCGATAAAAAAGATAAAAATAAAATTGTTACTGCCAGTACTTCTGGTTTTTATCCCACTGTCGGTTAATACCCAATCATTGACATCAGTGCTAATGATTCAGGGAAATGTTCCAAAATATGGATTAGATTTTAACTCTAGGGCCCAGGCCGTCTTCAACAACCATGTTGATCAAACCCGCGTAGCTCTGAAAGAAGTTGAGAAAGTCGATTTTATAGTGTGGCCAGAAAACGCGGTTGATGTAGATCCATTTACTAATAAAAAAGTATTCCTCGATCTAGAAAGTTTTACCAAACCACTTATTGTTGGCGCTATCGTGAGGAAGGAATCAAAAGTATTTAATACTTCGATTTTGTGGAGTGATCAGGGGCAACAGATATATGAAAAACAGCATTTAACACCATTTGGTGAGTACATTCCTTGGCGGGGATTAGCTTCTAAGATCTCGCCCTACGTTGACCAAGTTCAGGATTTTTCTCCTGGCAATTCCCGGCAAATCTTCTCCATCGGCTCAGCCCGAATTTCACCGATTATTTGCTATGAACTACTTGATGATTCAATTGTCGCTAATAGTGCAAAAACCTCAAACATCATGGTCGTACAGACAAATAATGCGACCTTTGGAACATCGGCTCAAAGCGAGCAACAAATGTCGATTACCCGAATCCGAGCGATTGAACACTCCAGAAATGTTGTATCTGTGTCGACAACTGGATATTCAGCTTTCATCGATTACCGCGGAAAAATAACTGCGCAAACCACAATGGGCACAGCCGACTTCTTGCAAGGCGATATCGGGTTGATCCAAACATTGTCGCCGCGAGATCGTTTAGGCCAGTGGAGCGTAGTTATCAGCCTTATCTGGCTCTTCTTAATCGCTCGGCGTAAGGTTACCTGACGCCGATAAGTAACATTATGTAAACTTAAGCGAATTCAGATATTGGTAGGCAGGAACAGACTAGGTTGCGATCTCCGTAAGCACCGTCGATTCGCCCCACTGTTGGCCAGTATTTGCCCTTCATGCCGATGATTTCACCAGCTACCAGGCCATCGCGGGCCGCCGGCAATGCGCCAACTTCGCGAGGGTAGGCACGATTCCAATCACCAGAAATAACTGATTCCACAGTGTGCGGTGCGTGACGAAGTGGTGAATCTTCGGCTGAAATAACCCCACTCATGACCTCGGAGATTTCACCATGAATAGCGATCATCGCTGCGATAAAGCGATCGATCTCAGCGATATCTTCACTCTCAGTAGGTTCAATCATCAAGGTACCTGGGACTGGAAAGCTCATAGTCGGTGCGTGGAAGCCGTAATCCATCAAACGCTTTGCCACATCATCGACAGTAACGCCACTTACCCTAGTAATTTCGCGCAGGTCCAAGATGCACTCATGCGCAACTCGACCCTTCTCCCCTGTATATAAAACTGGAAAAAACGGATCGAGCTTTGCCGCCATGTAGTTGGCCGACAAGATCGCAATTGATGTCGCTTGGGTGAGTCCGGCGCCGCCCATCATGCGAATGTAGGCCCAAGAAATTGGCAAGATACTTGCCGAACCAAAAGGTGCACCGCTGATCGGCCCAGGACCTGTGACCGGTCCAGCTGTTGAATCCATTGGGTGATTTGGCAGGAACGGCGCCAAATGCGCACGCGCAATAACTGGTCCAACTCCAGGACCGCCACCACCATGTGGAATACAAAATGTTTTGTGTAAATTCAAGTGTGAGACATCTGCACCAAATTTTCCAGGTTGGGAAACTCCCACCAAAGCGTTCAAGTTAGCACCATCAACGTAAACCTGTCCCCCGGCCTCATGGACCAGTTCGCAGATCTGGGAAATCGCCGATTCAAAAACACCGTGCGTTGACGGATATGTCACCATGATTGCAGCGAGTTTTCCAGAGTGTTCGGAAATCTTTGCTTTGATGTCAGCCACTGAAACGTTTCCAGATTCATCACATTCAATAACAACAACCTTCATGCCAGCCATAACCGCACTTGCTGCATTTGTGCCATGTGCACTCGATGGAATCAAGCAAATTGTTCGATCCTGATCACCGCGGGAATCATGATAATTACGAATCGCTAATAATCCAGCAAATTCACCTTGGCTGCCGGCATTTGGTTGCAGTGAAACTGCGTCGTATCCGGTGATGGTTACTAACCACTGCGATAACTGGGTAATTAACTCACGGTAGCCAGCGCTCTGATCCGCCGGTGCAAAGGGATGGATACTTGAAAACTCTGGCCACGTAACGGCTTCCATCTCAGTGGTTGCATTTAATTTCATAGTGCAACTTCCCAATGGAATCATGGTGCGATCTAATGCTAAGTCGCGATCAGAAAGTGTACGAATGTAGCGCAGCATCGAAGTCTCTGATCTATGGGTATTAAATACTGGGTGCTGCAGAAAAGACGATCTGCGAAGCAAAGCCTTGGGAAGCTTCCCGTCTGCAACCGTTATCGATTCTGTTCCAAAAATAGTAGCGATCTTTGCCAGTACTTCATCGGTAGTGCTCTCATCAAGTGAAAGCCCAACATGGGTTGCATCAATTACCCGCAAGTTAACGCGAAGTGATCGCGCTAGTTGGTGAAATTTGTCGGCGTCGCTTACCTGAACAACTAAAGTGTCAAAGAAATTTACTGTTTCAACAACGTGTCCAGCTGATTCAATCGCTCGTGCAACTGCCGCAGTTTGCGCATTTACCCTGGATGCAATTGTTTTTAAACCAATTGGTCCATGCCACATCGTGTAAAAAGCACTTATGACGGCGAGTAAAACTTGCGCCGTACAAATGTTACTTGTCGCCTTATCTCGGCGAATGTGTTGTTCCCGTGTTTGCAACGCTAACCGAAAAGCTGGATTGCCATGTGAATCCACGCTTTGCCCAACTAAACGTCCTGGCAGTGAACGCTCTAAACCGGTGCGAACTGACATGAAACCTGCGTGTGGGCCGCCAAAACCATTAGGTACACCAAAGCGCTGCGCCGAGCCCACTGCGATATCTGCGCCCCACTCCCCTGGTGCTTTCAATAGGGTCAACGCTAATAAATCAACTGCTGCAATGATTAACGCATCTTGCTCATGTGCCCATGTTGCAAGCTCGGCGTAATCAACAATTTCACCACGTGTATTGGGATACTGAACTAGTACGCCAAACACCTGCGCCGACGTAGTAACTGGCTTTGATAAATCTGCGATTTCAATAGTGATGCCAAGTGGCTTTGCGCGAGTTGCAACTACTGCAATCGTCTGTGGATGCAAATTTGCATCGATTAAAAAGAGCGCATCATTACTGCCTTTGTACACGCGTCTTGCTAACGTCATAGCTTCAGCTGCCGCTGTTGGTTCATCTAGCATCGAAGCATTTGCTACTTGCAGTGAAGTTAACTCGCAGACCGCACTTTGATAGGCAAAGAGTGCCTCTAAGCGACCCTGTGAAATTTCCGGTTGGTATGGCGTGTAGGCCGTGTACCAGGCTGGATTTTCTAAAACATTTCGCAAAACAACTGGTGGCGTAATCGATGAATAATATCCGGCGCCGATTAATGATGTAAAGATTTCATTTTTATCGGCGATCGCATGTAGCGCGGCAATTGTCTCTACTTCATTGAGTGGCTCTGGAAGCACGTCGGCAAGTTTTGTTGCCATTGCGATATTGGCCGGAACAACGTCGGCGATAAAATCGGTAAGTGAGGAATAACCAAGCTCCATCAACATCGTTGTGGCCTGATCACTTGATGGGCCAATATGGCGATGTTCGAACGCGTCGTACTTACTCATCGTGTACCTCGTCTGGATTACATGAGTCTCTCGGATTGAAAGCTCAGACGAGAAGGATAAGGTGAATTAGGCGCCTTTGCTCTTTCTACGCATCGACAACTCGTCACTATTTTCAACACCTGATAAGCCAACCGAAGTGCCATTAACCTCACCCTGAAGCATGGACAATGAGCCTTCAACTTCATTCCAAACTTTTCCAACAGCGATTCCAAAGACACCTTGTCCACCGGCCAACAAGTCGATGATCTCGTCCGGGCTGGAACACTCATAGATAGATGCACCATCACTCATCAAAGTAATGCGCTCAAGATCTACAACTCCCCTCTTGCGAAGGTGATCCACAGCAGTTCTAATATTTTGTAGAGAAACACCAGCATCCAGTAATCGTTTAACAATTTTTAATACCAAAATGTCACGAAAACCATATAAACGTTGCGTGCCCGAACCGCTAGCACTCCGAATGCTCGGTTCAACTAGGCCAGTTCGCGCCCAATAATCCAACTGGCGGTAGGAAATACCCGCGGCTGAACATGCCGTTGCGCCTCTGTAGCCGATCTCTAAATCCTGTGGGGACACGGGATACTCGTTTCTCTTATTGCTAGGGAGCCAAATGTAAACCCGTAGACCTTCGTAAACAACGACCGACACGGCCCAAACCTCTACTTGAGGTTGAGGCTTTGCTACCCTGCGAAATCCTCCGGATTGATCTGATCGAGAAATTCTCGGAACTTCTCTACTTCTTGATTTTCACCATCGCCCTGTGGGATCTCGATTCCAACCTGGTCCAGTAGCTCTGCCGTTGCCAAGATATTTGTATGGGTTCGAATCGCCAGTGCGATCGCATCAGATGGTCGAGCCGACAAAGTCAACGACTCGCCTTGGGCATCTCTAATCAGAAGCGTTGCGTAAAAGACACCATCTCGTAGCTCGGTCATGTGCACTGCCGTTACGGTGGCATCGAGTAGCTCAACCAACTCGCGCATTAAGTCATGCGTGAGTGGACGAGGTGGTTCGACGCCTTGTTGAGCAAAGGCGATCGCCGTTGCCTCGGCGGCTCCCACCCAGATCGGTAAAAATCTAGAGCCATCTACCTCTTTGAGCAAAACAATTGGTTGATTAGAAGGCATCTCAACTCTGACGCCAACGAGTTCCATCGGAATAAACATAGTGACCTTTAAACCCAGCGAATTAGCGAAGTCGGTTGAGGCCGCCACGAACAAGTGCGGCATGTAAACGAATCGAGAGCGAAGCGATCTCTTTTTGAACTTCTTGTGCACGAGCTTTTGATTCAGTGTTTTTCTGACGGGTAAGCGGTGTGATGACTTGTTCGATCAAACCGATCTCACGATCGGCCGCAGATTTAAATGATCGAAGGTGACGAGCTTCAATTCCAAAGCTACCCATCTCGGTAACTGCCTTTGCAATCGTTAAAGCATCGCCGTCGTAATGACGACCGCGAGCCGTGATTAAGCCATATCCCTCTAACTCTTCTAACTGCTCTGGCGAAAGGCCACTGTTTTTTAACAGCTCATCACGCGACAAACGCATCTCACTGACTTCACCAAAAGCAGAGGGCGCCATCTCACCATCGACTGTTGCTAGCCCAATCGGTGGACGAGGCGTGGCCACTCCACCAGCTTGGGCCGGTGCTAATCCACGATCGATCGCATCTAAATTATCCTTGATTACTTTGAGTGGCAGATACTGATCGCGTTGGGCCAGTAAGACGTAACGCAATCGCTCTAAATCTGAAGTTGTAAATTTTCGGTAGCCCGATGGCGTGCGCTGCGGTTCGATTAAACCCTCTGATTCAAGAAAACGAATCTTTGAGATCGTTATATCTGAAAAATCTCCGCGGAGTCGGTTGAGAACTTCACCGATACTCAAATATGCGCGTGCTGGAACTGCCATCTCTACTCCCCTAGCCCTAATATAATATTAATTTTTTCAAACAAACTTTGTTAATTTCTTACTTGGAACCAATAAAAAATAAATGAAACTTTCCAATCTGAAACTCATCACCTGAAATTAACGTGTGCTCTTTTACTGATTCGTTGGCCAGATACGTTCCATTGAGCGATCCGGCATCGGTTAGTACAAAATCGCTTCCAACTCGGGCGATGGTGGCGTGCTTTCTGGAAACGGTGATGTCGTCTAGAAAAACATCACTTTTTGCTGAACGACCAATTGAGACGCCCTCTGAAGTAACTAAAAAACGTGAGCCTTTATTGGCCCCACGCAAAATAAAAATCATCGCTTTATCTGAATCTTTTCCTTGAATCTGAGCAATTACATCGCGATCTTCTTGGGTTAAAGAAGCTAAACGCTCCTCTAAGGCATTAGTTGGGGATGGACTAACTCCGCGAAGATTTAAATGGAGGGTAGAAGTTAATTCACTTTTAGATTGCTCTGCAGCCATTGCTTCTACCCTCCTTAACGTCAACTTAAGAGTGACAGTAGAGCGTTATATGGCGTTGGTCAAGCGGTGATTTCTCCGTATGAAGCGGCCGACATGAGATCAGTTGGGGCGGTACTCACTTCAATTTTCGCAAACCATCCGGCGCCGTACGGGTCCGAGTTGATTGTTTCTGGAGAATTCGATAAGGAATCATTAATCTCAACAACTGTTCCAGTTACTGGAGCATAAATATCGGAAACTGATTTCGTTGATTCAACTTCTCCGCAAACGCTACCGCTAGTTACACTTTCGCCAACTTTTGGAAGTTGCACGTAAACGATGTCGCCCAATGCGGCTTGTGCGTAATCAGTAATTCCCATTGTGTAGATCGAATCCTTCGCCGATACCCATTCGTGTTCCTTGGTGTATGACAACTCATTGGGAATCGATGACATGGTCTCCTCTTAACTGCGAAAGTCCCTCGCGTGCGTAACTAATTCCAGTTGAAATGTAGAGGGCGATCCCCCAAATTGCAAAACTCCAACCGAGAACGAATGCTATAACACCCCAACGCCCTTGCGCCTGCGCAAGAAGCAGGAACGGAAAGGCATACATCAAATTAAAGGTTGCTGCCTTGCCCAAATAGGTAACGGCAAATGGCGGGATACCCCGTCGGTTCATGACGATTGTAATAACCGCCAAAATTAAATCTCTTCCTATGATCACAATGATCATCCATACCGGCACGATTTCACGGATAAAAAAGACGATCAAGATCGCAAAGATGTAAAGCCGATCAATCGCCGGATCTGCAATTTCACCAAATCGTGATGTCTGGTTCCACGCTCTCGCGATCTTGCCGTCGAAGTAATCGGTAGCTCCCCCAACAGCTAAAACCACGATCGCCCAGCCATCGGCCTCAAGATTCAATGTTAAATAAATGAAGAGTGGGATACCAAGAAAACGCAAAAAAGTAAGTGCGTTAGGAACGGAGACCACCGAACTCATTGCTTATCGCGCTCTTTTACACGAACTGCCACCATCACCGGTGTGCCTGGGAACTTGAACTCTTCCCGTAATCGTCGCTCAATAAAACGACGGTACGAGGCTTCAATCCAGCCACTAGAAAAGACCACAAATTTAGGTGGCGCAATGCCAGCTTGGGTTGCGTAGTAAACTTTTGGCTGCTTTCCACCGCGAACAGGCGGTGGCGTTGCCCCAATAAGTGCGCCAAGGAAAGAGTTGAGTTTTGCAGTTGGAACGCGGCGCTCCCATGAATCAAGTGCCGTGCGAAGAGCTGGTGCCAGGCGATCTCGGTGCCAACCTGTCTTGGCCGCGATATTTACTCGTTGGGCCCATTCAACTTGATCTAAATGGCGATCGATCTCTTTATCTAATTGATTGCGACGATCTTCATCTACTAAGTCCCATTTGTTCATCACGATGACCATGGCTTTCCCAGCCTCTTCCACCATCGTGATGACACGTAAATCTTGTTCGGTAATTGGCTCTGATGCATCGAGAACTACAACGGCAACTTCACAACGCTCTAACGCAGTCGCTGTGCGAAGTGATGCGTAATAATCGGTGCCAGAGTCTTGGTTAGCTCGTTTTTTTAATCCAGCAGTGTCGATAAATCGCCAGGTTGATCCACCAAAATCTAGAAGTGAGTCAACTGGATCGCGCGTTGTACCAGCGACATCATCAACGATTGATAGCGATTCACCTGCTATCGCATTGAAGAGTGAAGATTTTCCAACATTTGGTCGACCAATAAGTGCAACCCGTCGAAAACCATCTTGATTTTGCGAGCGACCAACTTCAGGCAAAACTTTAATAATGTGATCTAACAGATCTCCACTGCCACGACCATGCAGCGCCGAAACAAATCGTGGTTCACCTAAACCTAGACTCCACAATGCATGTGCTTCCGATTCTTCGCGCTCTCCATCAACTTTGTTTCCAATCAAAATTGTTGGCTTTTTAGCTTTGCGAAGATGTTGTACCAAAATATCATCTTCATCGAGTGCGCCAACTTGTGCATCGACAACGAAGGCCAAGACATCTGCCTCTTGCATCGCAAGTTCAGAACCAGCACTTACTTGAATCGAAATTCCATCCGGTTTTGCTTCCCAGCCACCAGTATCCATAATCATGAAGCGACGACCGCCCCATTCGCATTCGTATTTCACGCGGTCACGAGTAACGCCAGGTGTATCTTCAACGATCGCTTCGCGACGACCTAGAAAGCGATTAATCAGCGTTGATTTACCGACGTTTGGTCGACCTAAAATTGCAACGATTGGTAGACCCAGCAAGTTTCGCTGCTTTAACAGCTCCCACACTCTTTCAATCGTCTCTTCCAAATCAAGGTTCGTCGAGTCAATTTCCACAGCATCTTGGGCCATTGCAAGTGGTGAGAGTTGGCGGGTTGAATCAACGATATCTCGCGCTTCAAGTGAAGTTTTAACATCAACTGATTTGTCGTCCGTTTCATTTTCACGGCGTTCGGTACGCGCATCTAAATCAGCGGTTAAGAAAATCTTTAAACCTGCCTCAGGAGCGACAACAGTTCCGATATCTCGCCCTTCAACCACAATTCCGCGTTCGGCCGAATCAATAATTCGATGTTGCATATTTAATAATTCGCGACGAATTTCAGGTAGCGCACTAATACGAGAAACGTTTTCAGTTACTGACGTTCCTCGAATTGCGTGAGTAATTTGAACTTCACCGGCAAAAACATTTGGCGCCGTTGGATCTGAATCAAATCGAATTGGATGATCTTTGATCAATTGTAAAATTGCAAAAGCTTCTTCACATTTATATTCAAGTGCCAACCAGGTTACGGCGCGATACAACGCACCGGTATCTAAATAGTTCCAGCCCGCGCGAGTTGCAATCGCTTTTGATGTACTCGATTTGCCGGCTCCACTTGGGCCATCCATTGCTACGACTATGCCCATATACTGAGCCTACTTCTCTTTACGGATCGGATGAACATTCCATCCGATCGAGCGCAGATGCTCTGATAATTTTATTGAATCTTCATCCGACAACGACAATGTAATAAGAGCGCTCAACTGCCCTGGTGAATGTTCGATTCCAAAGTCTTCAACGTTTACATTCATCACCGCGCACTCATTGAATATCGCCGCTAATTGACCTGGTTTATCGTCGATCACAATTGGTAGAAAACTATAGGCACGTGCCTTGCCGCCATGCTTTCCAGGAATCAGTGACTTTCCTTGTCTGCCCTTCTTCAAAAACTCTTCGATCTCAGCGGGATCATCGAGTGATTCGATCAGGTTTTCTAAATCACTTTGTAGATTTATCAGCAAGGTCGAAATCTCTTCGCGGTTAGAAAAAATGATCTCACTCCATAATTTTTCATCAGAGCCAGCGATCCGACTGGTATCGCGTAAACCCTGACCAGCAAGATCCAGGGCCGCTTCGGTAGAACCAATGAGCTGAGTGGCCAAAAGCGAAGAGATAATCTGCGGAAGATGAGAGACCCGAGCTACCGCAGCATCATGTTGGGCCGCTGGCATCTCTATGATCGAAGCTCCGATCGATCTAATCATCTCGCTCACCAGATTCTTGCTCTCTCCGAGAATCCCTTGGTTAGGCGTAACTATCCAACTGCGTCCCTGGAATAAATCTGCTCGTGCAGCCCCTGCTCCGCCTATCTCCCGGCCAGCCATGGGATGAGTAGGGACAAACCGTGGAAGAAGCTCTGGGAATCTCTCTACGTACAGTTGAACTTCATTTTTTATACTGCCTATATCCATAAACGTCGACTGTGGGTTTAGATGAAACTCTCCTTCTATGATCAGAGGCAATTGAGAAGTTGGAATAGCCATAATGACCAACTGAGGATTTTCTACCTTTGTGCCATTTACTAGATCGCCCGCCAAAGCCTGAGCCTGTTTATCAACATCGACCATCTCTACGCTCACGCCTAATTGCACCAGAGCCAAGCCAATCGACGTCCCAATTAAGCCTGAACCTACGATTCGGACGCGAGAAAGCGGATTAGAACTCACTGCGCAATATCTCGACGCAGCGATGCGGCACCGTGCAGGTAAATATGAGAAATCTCTTCTGGTGAGCGTGGAGTTTCAACATGAAGCAAAGCTCGGATAGTTCTATCCAGCGCGCCGGGAACGGCAACTTCAACTGAGCCAATCAGTGGAACATTTGCAAAACCCATCTGGCGACAGGCTGCTGCTGGAAAGGCGGCATCCAGATCGACCGTTGAGGTGAAAAATACCGAGATGACATCTGAAGGCGTAAGCATATTAGCCTCTAAAATTGCAGCGATTAGCTCTGTTACACCTGCGGCGATATCACCTGATGTATTTGCCGGAACTTGAATCGCTCCTCGAATAGCTCTCATCGACATGGGCTAAGGGTACCCTTCTTCCTTAGAATTCCGTGGAACATTGAATTATTAAAAGTCGATAAAACTGTTTAACCTTTAAACCTGTTTACTACTTTTTGAACTCTTAACACCTCTCAAACAATCAAGCCTTCTTCTTTCGTGATTATCGATAAAGCAATATTAGTAACGCTCATACTCCCAGTTATTTGTCGATAAATTTATAATTTATCTTAATTATGTAGACTTATGGACAAATAGATAATACCCGTATTGTCGCTTTATAATAATGTCATTTAATGTTTAAAGCCTTTTGTAAGTTAAGCAATTCAGTGTCATTGAGATCTCGCCAGCGCCCTTCGGTGGTATCGCCTAACGAGATCGGTCCAAATTTAGTTCGGACCAACCGAAGAACGTCGACCCCAACGGCCTCCATCAATCGCCGAATGATGTGATATCGACCTTCGTGAATGGATACCTCTATCCAACGAGCCGAGAGCTGGCGGAAAGTTAAAACTCGCCCCATGCCATCTTCGAGCTCGACACCCTTCAAAAGTATCTTGTCGATACCCGTAGGAAGTACCCCATCGAACTCGATAATGTAGGTCTTTTCCAGACCAAAAGATGGGTGGGTCGCCCGGAAGGTTAAATCCCCATCATTGGTCAAAAGAATGAGACCTTCAGAGTCCTTGTCGAGGCGACCGACGTGGAAGAGCCGCTCCTTCCTGATGTCAATAAAGTCATCAAGGCATGGGCGTCCTTCAGGGTCATACATGGTTGACAGAACACCTTTTGGTTTATGAAGTACTAAATAAGACTTAGACACAGAACGTGTAATTGTCTCACCATCTACCATTACTTGAACTAATTCAGGATCGAACTTGCTCCCCATTTCACGGATAGTAATTCCATCGACGGAGACCCGTCCGGATTCAATGAGTTCATCTGCGCCTCGGCGGCTAGTTACACCGGCATCAGCGATTATCTTGTTAAGCCGCATGTGGGCCATGGCTATCCTCCCGACAGTCAGGAGGAGATTGTAACGGAAAGGCTACTCAGTTAGCGAATCGAGGATTTCATCGAGCGCATCAAGATCTGGCAGATAGGGAGCCAGCGCCGGCAGATCTTCTAATGAGTTGAGCCCTAAACGTTCTAGGAAGAAACTAGTGGTCTTGTACAAGATCGCCCCAGATTCATGTTCGACGCCAGACTCCTCCACCAATCCACGAGTAATCAGGGTCTTCATTACCGCTTCCACATTGACGCCGCGAATAGCTGAGACGCGAGCTCTGGAGACTGGTTGGCGATAGGCGATCACCGACAGGGTCTCTAGCGCTGCCTGGGTCAGGCGCGCTTGCTGGCCATCTAGTACAAATTTTTCGACTACTGCTGAATAATTTGGATGACTGTAAAAACGCCATCCCCCATTGATCTTGCGCAGAGCAAAGCCTCGATCTTCATAACTACTCTCTAATCGAGCAAGAGCTGCCTCAACCTCCTCCACTGGCGCCTCTAGCACCTGGGCCAGAACGATCTCGCTCAGAGGTTCATCGACGACCATCAAGATCGCCTCGATTGAACGCTCAACTTCTACATTAGACATTTTTACTACTTTCTGTCGAGTCTTCCATCTCTAAAACCACCGGAATATCAAACTCATCGCTGACTTCGATCTCTCCCTCGAGGCTTCCGGTCCAACTAATCTGAAGTTCACCCAAGGCGATTACCTGATCAAATCGTAAAACACCCTGCCGGTAAAGATCGAGTAAGGCGAGGAAACGGGCCACAACGACCAAGGTCGTTTCGGCGTCGGCGATCAGATTCCTAAAACTCACGCTCTTGCCATGTCGAAGCGCCTCAACTACTCGCCTGGACTCCTCCGCCACGTTCACCATGGTTGTGTGCAGATGAGCAAATGCAACCAGCGGGGCGACCTTGGGGGTCAATACTCGCTCAGCAATGGCGGCGAAGCGCGCTGCGCCTACTCCAATGAGCACCTCCGGAAGCAGGGCGGCCAAGGTGGCATCGAGTGCAACGACGCGGGGAAAGGATTTATCGGCGGCAGAAATACGCTCGTTAAAGGTCGCAGCGATCTGCTTGAAGGCTCGATATTGCAGCAGACGGGCAAAGAGTAGATCTCTGGCCTCAAGCAGGGCAAGATCTTCTTCATCTTCAATCTCGCCACTTGGCAACAACCGCGCAGCTTTCAGATCTAACAGCGTCGCTGCTACCACGAGAAATTCTGTCGCTTGCCCGAGTTCCCAGCCTTTTCCAGAGGCCTCAAGGCCACGAATAAACGAGATGAATTCATCGGTCACTAGGCTCAAAGAGAGTTCAGTTACATCCATTTTGTGACGGGAGATCAATTGCAGCAAGAGATCAAAAGGGCCAGCAAAATTATCGAGATGCACCGAAAAGGCAGATGATGCACCGTTCACATCACTTTCCTGCGCTAATGAAATCTCCATTGACGCACCTTACTTCACGGTTGCCTCTTTTTCGCCTAACGCCTAGGCTCACGGCTATATCAGGAAAGAGGTTTGAAGATTGAGCGCTAAATCGACAATTCAAGAAAACGTGGCCACTACGGCAAATTTACTTGGCAAAACCGCACTTAGTTTTGCGACACCTCCTCCCATCACCGATCATGGCAATGCCAAGGTCATTTCAATCTTCAATCAAAAAGGCGGAGTGGGAAAAACCACCAGCACAATTAATCTAGGTGCTGCTTTAGCCGAACTTGGCCGGCGCGTACTTCTTGTAGATTTTGATCCACAGGGTGGTTTGTCACTCGGACTTGGCGTCAATGCTCATTCCTTACCTCTAGAACAAACCGTTTACTACGCACTCATGACGCCAACATCAAATGTTGATGACATCGTTTTAAAATCATCAGTTCCTGGCTTAGATTTTTTACCAGCTAATCGCGACTTAGGTACCGCAGAAACAACACTTGGCGCCGAAATTGGCGGACAACAATATTTAAAGCGGGCGTTAGCACCGCTTCGAGATTACTACGATGTGATTTTAATTGACTGCCAACCAACTATGGGTCAGTTAACAATCAACGCACTTGTCGCCTCGGATGAAGTAATCGTTCCGATGCAATGTGAATACTTTGCTTTACACGGCTTCATCGAATTAAAAGGCAATCTTGATAAGGTAAAGAGTTTCCTTAACCCCAGTCTTCGTTTGATTGGAATTTTGGCCACGATGTACGACAAAAAAACATCACATAATCGCCAAGTGCTCGAGCGAATTTTGGAACAGTTTCCAGAGGATGTGTTTGAAACAATTATTGCCAAAACTATTCGTTTCCCTGAAACAACCGTTGTTGGCGAACCGATTACAAAGTATGCGACCACATCAGGTGGCGCAGCGTCATATCGACGTTTAGCACGAGAACTAATCGCCAGAGGAGGCGCACGATGACACGTAGAGCAAACCTTCCAGGTGCAGATGAACTCTTTCGTTCGACGGCGCCGGCGTTAAGTGCAGTTCCGGCTCCAACCCATCAAGAAATATCTTCACCGTTGGTTCCGCCAGCAATTGCCACACCGAAAGCACCATCATCGAAAAAAGGTGTTCGCACAATTGCACGTCGTCGTGTCACTACCGTTGACCGTTCACCATCAGGGCGGGAGCGCCATGATGAAAAGATAACTGTGTACCTATCCCCCGATGAGTTATTTGATCTTGATCAAGCTCGCCTGCAACTTCGCGGAGATTTAGGTCTTGGAGTTGACCGAGGACGCATTGTTCGCGAATCAATCGCGGTGATTATCGCTGATCTTGAAGCAAAGGGTGATCAAAGCATTCTTGCTCGCCGACTACGCGGTCAATAAAACTAGCCACGCGCTCTTGGATGGGCGGTGGAATATGTTTCACGTACTTTATCTATTGTGACCAAGGTATATATCTGAGTAGTTGTAACCGATGCATGCCCGAGAAGCTCTTGGACAACTCGAATATCTGCGCCGCCATCTAATAAATGGGTCGCATAAGAGTGACGAAATACGTGCGGTGAAACATCATCAGTAACGCCCGCTGCTTGGGCGGCATCTAAAACAATCTGCCAGGCACTCTGTCTTGATATTCGAGCTCCACGGGCATTAAGAAACAAAGCGCTGACACTTTTCTTTGACTTCGCCGATAAACCTGGCCTGATCCGAGTTACATAATCATCAATAGCCTTAGTAGCAAAACTTCCTAACGGAACAATCCGCTCCTTTGATCCTTTTCCCCGCAACTTAATAGTTGTAATTTTTGCTCCATCACTATCTGCCTGATTAATATCATTGGCATTAATTCCAATTAACTCACTCACACGTGCGCCGCTGCTGTACAACAGTTCGAGCATGGCTCTATCTCGTGAAGTAATCGGCACGCTTTCACGAAAAGATGCATCGATTATTGAAATTATCTGATTAATAGATAACGCTTTTGGTAATCGTCTTACCGATTTACTCGGCGTGATCTCCAGCGTTGGATCACTCATGCCGTACTCGATCTGCATGTGTTTAAAAAAGGAACGAAGTGTAGATTCAATGCGATTAATACTCGCTGGAGATAATCCAGCCGAACGAAGCGAGATCTCAAAACTCAATATTTTAGCTGGGTCAACATCATCTAATCCGGCTTGTCCTAAAAACTTTCCAAATTTTTCCAGATCACGTCGGTAAGCCGCGATTGAATTCTTGGCTAATCCTCTTTCAATCTGCAAGTGATTGAGAAAGGAGGAGGAGGCTACATCAAAGTGTGGCGCTGTCATATCCATGCGCCTGGGCTACTGCCGGATAGTAGACCTGCCCCTGATGAACGTTAAGACCCTTGGCCAAATTGATATCTCGCGCACAGGCACCTTGCCAACCAAGATTTGCGATTGAAAGCGCGTAGGGCAAAGTTGCATTCGTCAACGCATATGTTGATGCAACTGGTACTGCGCCAGGCATATTGGCTACGCAATAAAATATTGAACCATGAACTTCGTAGGTTGGCTCGGCATGTGTTGTGGCTTTTGAATCTTCAAAACAGCCACCTTGATCGATCGCAATATCAACTAACACCGAACCCTTTTTCATCTGCGATACCAAAACATTTGAGACTAACTTTGGAGCTTCAGCGCCATGAACTAATACTGCGCCAATCACAAGATCTGCTTGGCGAAGTTCACGCTCAATTGCATGAGCCGATGACATAAGTGTCTTGATCCGACCTACATACATAGTGTCTATATATTGAAGCCGCTCTATCGAGCGATCTAAAACCGTAACATCAGCGCCCATTCCCATTGCGATTACGGCTGCATTTAAACCAGCAACTCCGCCACCGATGACTACAACGCGTCCGGGGGCAACTCCGGGTACTCCCCCAAGTAATACACCTCGTCCGCCATTTGGCTTTTGCAGCGCCGTTGCGCCAACTTGGGTTGCTAAACGACCAGCGACCTCACTCATTGGCGCTAGCAAAGGCAAAGCTCCGTTGACCTCTACTGTTTCATAGGCGACCGCGGTAACACCCGAACGGATTAGTGCATCCGTGCAGGGTTTGGAAGCAGCTAAATGCAGGTACGTAAAAAGAATTTGATCCTTTCGCAGCCGAGAATATTCAATCTCAATTGGCTCTTTTACTTTCAAAATTAACTCGGACTTTTCCCACAATTCTTCCACTGACGAAACTATTGTGGCTCCAGCATTTACAAACTCTTCATTTGTAATCGATGAACCTAAGCCGGCATCTGATTCGATCAAAACTCCGTGACCGGCGCGAGTGAATTCGCAGACTCCTTCTGGAGTTATTGCGACTCTGGATTCATGAACTTTGATCTCTTTTGGAATACCTACGAACATGATCAGCCTTTCGCTGTGACCGCCGCTGCTATGAGTCCGATAAATAGCGGATGAGGTCTAGTAGGCCGAGAGCGGAGCTCAGGGTGAGCTTGCGTGCCTACATAGTAAGGATGCACCCCTTTAGGTAGTTCTACAAACTCAACTAAATCACGTTCCTTGAACATGCCTGAGAAAACTAAACCAGCGGCAGCTACCTGATCGCGATACACATTGTTTACTTCATAGCGATGACGGTGACGCTCAGAGATTTCTAATGCACCATACGTCGTCGCAACAACTGAACCAGGCAATAAATCAGATTTGAATAGACCCAATCGCATGGTTCCACCCATATCTTCTTTACCAGAAACAACATCTCGTTGATCAAGCATTGTTGCAATGACCGGAGTACCGGAATCGGAAAACTCTGCGGAAATAGCATCAGTGATACCAGCTAAATTTCGAGCCGCTTCAATCACCATGCACTGCAGGCCAAGACACAAACCTAATGTTGGAATTTTATTTTCTCTGGCAAATCGAAGCGCACCAATTTTTCCTTCAATCCCACGAATTCCAAAACCACCCGGAACGCAGATGGCATCTACTCCCGCTAGATGTGCCTTGGCACCCTCGGGCCTTTCACACTCATCGCTGGCGATCCAGACAATCTCTATCTTTGCATCGTTTGCAAAACCACCGGCACGAAGCGCCTCTGAAACTGAAAGATAAGCATCCGGTAGATCAACGTACTTTCCAACTAAACCGACTTTAATATGATGCTTTGGATGATGAACTTTTTCTAGCAGTGCATCCCATTCATCCCATTCAACATCATGGCACTGAAAACCTAAACGTTTCACGACATATGAATCCAAGCCCTCGGCATGTAAAACCTTTGGAATATCGTAAATTGATGGCGCATCCACGGCGGCGACAACAGCTTCGACATCGACGTCGCACATCAAGGAAATCTTTCGCTTCACACCTTCTGGAATTTCGCGATCTGAGCGAAGCACGATGGCATCTGGTGCGATACCTATACTGCGAAGGGCGGCAACTGAATGCTGGGTTGGCTTAGTTTTTAATTCTCCAGATGGTCCAATGTATGGCACTAATGAAACGTGTAAATAAAATACATTGTCTCGGCCAACAGTTTGTCTAATCTGTCGGATCGCTTCTAGAAATGGTTGCGATTCAATATCGCCAACTGTTCCGCCCACTTCAGTAATTACTAAATCAATCTCTGGTCCAGCCATCGCAATGATGCGCTCTTTGATCTCATTTGTGATGTGTGGAATTACCTGAACGGTTTCACCTAAATATTCACCACGTCGCTCACGAGCAATCACTCTGGAATAGACCTGACCCGTTGTTACGTTTGCTGAGCCATGAAGATTGCGATCTAAAAAGCGCTCGTAATGTCCGATGTCTAAATCAGTTTCGGAGCCATCATCGGTGACGAAAACTTCACCGTGCTGAAAGGGATTCATCGTGCCCGGATCTACGTTGAGATAGGGATCGAGCTTTTGCATCGTTACGCGGATGCCTCGGGCTACAAGCAACCTACCCAAACTTGAGGCGGTCAGTCCTTTACCCAAACTTGAGGCGACTCCGCCGGTTACGAATAAATGTTTAGTCACATGTGCTTGGCCCATGGAAGACAAACCTATCAGTTAGAGCGCCATCGTTCTTACACCTTTAGCGCGAGCAACTCTGTGGCGTGCTCACGGGCGCTAGTTGAATCTTCCAGACCGGCCAACATGCGGGCGATCTCTTCTACGCGGGCCGCACCATCTACTTTTTTCACATCACTATTGCTGACAGTTCCATCGCTATTTTTTGTTACTACAAAATGTGAATCAGCCCATGCCGCAATCTGCGGTAGATGAGTAACGACAATAACTTGGGCATGCTTTGATAACGAGTGCAATCGTCGACCGACCTCGATCGCAGCCTTGCCGCCGACGCCAGCATCGACTTCGTCAAAGACATACGTTCCGATCGGGTGGGTAGTTGCAATCACTACTTCTAGAGCCAACATAACCCGTGACATTTCCCCACCACTTGCCCCTTTAGCCAGGGCTACCAGTGGTGCATCTTTGTGGCCTTGAATAAACATCGTGATCTCATCACAACCAGTTGCCAAAAAATCTGATTCTTTCAGCGCGTTGTAATCAGCGCTATTTACTTGTGCCACGAATATCGCGTGTGGCATAGAGAGTTGAACAATTTCAGATGTTACGGCGGCAGATAGTTTTGCCGCCGCCTCAACGCGAATCTTCGTTACATTCTTTGCCGCCTTGATCAAATCTTTCTTTATCGTCGCCAACTCATTATCTAATTCAACCAGGCGGGCATCGCCACCTTCTAAATCTGCAATCGAATCGGCGCAATTTTTAAAGCGAACTGTTAACTCGAAAATCTCGGACTCGTGATTGCCGGCCCCACCAAATCGCTTAATCAATCCATTTATTTCAGCCTTACGCGTTTGTAAATGATCTAACCGAGCCGGATCTGCTTCTAACTTTGTGAGATAGGAGTTAAGGCTGCTGTGGGCATCGTCCAATAAAAAGAAACTCTCGCTTAACTGCTGGTAAATCTTTTCTAAGGCGGCATCTTTTCCACGGGCTGCCTCTAAGGCTCGCCTTGCCACACCCAAAGAAGTGAGCGAACCAGCTTCTTCATCCTCGACTGCAGCAGTGGCCTGCTCGGTTGCTAGGCGCAGCTCTTCCACACTTGAGAGTCGAGCGGTTTCATTATCGATATCCCCATACTCATCTTTTCCTGGATTTACCTTTTTGAATGCGGTGGCAAACTCTCGTAATTCGGCAAGTTCTTTATCCTTAGCCGCGATGCTCTTTTTTAGCGCCGATATCCGCCCTTTAATTTCATGATAGCGGTTGAGCACACTGGCGTAGGAAGTTAAATCAAGGTTTGCGTATCGGTCCACAAGTTCTCGTTGTCTAGCCGATTTCGTAATGTTTTGATTTGCCGCTTGCGCATGAACTTCAACTAAGTTTTCACCGTAAGTATTTAACATGGAAGCGGTCACACTGACACCATTTGTTGTTGCCTTGCTTTTCCCATCGGATGCTACGGTGCGAGTAATTATTAACTCACCATCTTCGATCATCAAATCTTCGAATAATCCTTCAGATGATTTCGGAATTGAAAACTTCCCGCTTGCAATCAACCGCTCTGATCCTTTTCGCACTAAGGAACTATCGGATTTACCACCTAAGATCAGATTTAAAGCAGTTAAAATCATCGTTTTTCCAGCGCCAGTTTCACCCGACAAGACCGTCAATCCTTTGGAGATTTCTAGCGTAGAGCTATCGATAACCCCAATTGAACGAATAGTTATCTCTTCCAGAAAAGTACGTTCACTCACCGCGCCAGCCCTCGACAGGTAATTTAAACTTAGCCACCAATCGATCGCTAAAGAGAGTGTTCTTTAAATGTGCCAGCTGGATCACGGCTAAATCCTTTGTGACTATAACTCGATCACCTTTTTTCAATTTAAATTTTCGCAAAGCATCGGCTGAAAGAAAAGCTTCATCAGATTCAATTCGAACTGCAATTCTCGATTGCGGTGAAATCACTAGTGGGCGCGAAAAGAGAGCGTGTGCTGAAATTGGAAGAACGACTAAGGCATCAACTTCGGGCCACACAACTGGGCCACCAGCTGAAAAGGCATAGGCCGTCGACCCAGTTGGAGTTGAACAGATCAAGCCGTCACAACCCCATCTGGAGATAGGGCGGTTATCAATTTCTAAAAACAGTTCAACCATGGTTGCTTTATCTCGCTCGACGACAACTTCATTTAAAGCCCAACCCGAATCAACTTCAACGCCATCTCGTTCAACGCGATAGGCCAAGGTAATTCTAGAATCAATTACATAGGTTTTGTTTCCGATCGCTGCGATTACATCTGAAATCTTTGACTTCTCAACTTCGGCCAGAAAACCTACATGGCCAAGATTCACGCCCAGCAATGGAATATTGCGAAGATGAGCAACTTCAGCCGCACGCAGCATCGTTCCATCTCCCCCAAGAACTACGGCTACTTCAAGTTCGGGCAAATCGCTAATGGCAGATTTCGTAATGCCTGGGATATCAATATCAGAAATCGTAAAAATTGAAAAAGTAGACGCTAAATTTTGTTGAATTTCGACGGCAGCAACGACCGCATCTACTCGCGAGGGATTGCAAACAATTAAAAGATTGCGCATTACTGTGGTCCCTTCGCAATTGCCTCATCTAGCATCGCATGATCAATCTCTGGTGCGCCTCTGCGCAGCCACAAGAAATATTCAACGTTTCCAGCTGGCCCAGGAAGTGGACTCGCTGTTATTCCCAATGTCCCTAAACCTACATCGTATGCCGATTCGGCGACTTCTATAACGGCAGCTTTGCGAAGTGCTGGATCGCGCACAACGCCACCAGCACCTAACCGCTCACGACCGACCTCAAATTGAGGCTTCACCATAACGACAAAGTCAGCATCGGCTTTGGAGACAGCTGCTAACGCTGGAAGCACCAACGTTAGAGAAATAAAAGATAAATCGGCCACGACTAGATCGATCGTCTCGCCCACCATCTCTCCCGTTAAATGTCTAATGTTCGTTCGATCCAATACCGTGACACGTTCATCGGTACGAAGACCCCAGGCCAGTTGTCCGTAACCCACGTCGACGGCCACAACTTGAGCGGCGTTGCGGCGCAACAGGACATCGGTGAAGCCGCCAGTTGAAGCACCCGCATCCAAACAACGTTTGCCTTCAACGATCACGCCAGTAAATTGCGTGAGGGCCCCATCTAATTTATGACCACCACGAGAAACAAAATCATCGCGATCGCCGGCGATAACGATTGATGTTTCGGCATCGACTTGAGTTGCCGGCTTGGTCGCTGGAATTCCATTTACTAAGACAGCACGTTTCTCAATTAAATCAGCGGCTGCCTCGCGCGAGCGTGCCAGTTCACGACGAACTAGCTCGGCATCCAAACGTGTTTTCATGGTGAAGCTTTATAAGCCATCGATCGAAGAGAGCGCCTTATTTAATTGCTGATGAAGCACTTCAAATCGTTGAGCATGATCATTGAGCTCCATTGCATCAATTTCCTGAAGTTCTAAACGAACCTCTTCCACAAGTGACTCCTCGTTGATCTGTGATGAGGCGTTATTGCTTCCTTGTAAATTCTCCATTACTTCGCCTTCTTTGCAGATGCACTCTGCTTAGCTGCAGTTTTCTTTGTTGCAGCTTTTTTAACGGCTGTTTTTTTAACGGCTGTTTTTTTAACTGGCTTGCCCTTTGTTGTGCTTGTGGTTTTTTTCAAAGCAGCGATCTCTTCTTTAAGTGCTTCAAACTCACCGCGCTTTACAAAGCCCATCTTCGACACCGAGCGTTCTACCTCATCTTCGATCTTTACTTTGATCGCTTCGCCGCCATCTTTGAGCCAGGCGTTTAAGGACTCTGCTACTTCGGCGGCAGATTTATTGCCAACAGTTAGATTACTGGCCAAGGATTTTATCGTTGCAAGGAGATCACTGTTCTTACTCATGAACCCTAGCCTACCTAAAGACGAGAGATCTCCGTTGCTTCAACCTGCCATCGGCTTCCTAATCCCGATGGAGTACTCCAAAATCTACGATGAATCGCCCCGTTAATCTCCACCCATTGATCGGGTTTTAGCGCCAACGCAGTACGTCTGCTCTTTGAACTCCACGCGCCAATATCCAAAGTATCCACACCTGGCCGCATTTGGCGAGTGACTATCAAACGAAACTCAACGACCTTGTCGCCACTGGGCAACTCTTTTTCTACTGCTAGCGCTGACACTCGACCGATTAATACAACCTCATTAAAAGAGAGATCTTCCACCTGCGGTTCTGGCGCTGCTTTTGGCTTCACCGATTTTTTAACTTTTTGCTGCTCTTGAATACTCATAACTCCCCCAGATCTCATCAGCCAATGCCTTGACTCGTGGAGGAGATGATTGAGATTGGTCCTGACAAATAAACTAAAAAAACTTATAGGTGTGGGTAAGTATTAATCCGTGCGCTCGGCGGCGTCGGTGCTCTCATCGATATCTAATTCGGCGCACTTTGCAAACCATTCCCGAGCTTCATCGTCTCGACCTGCCGCCGATAATGCATCTGCGTAGGCATAGCGAAGGCGCACCGCCCATTCATCACTTTCATTTTTTAACTCTTTGCAGGTTAAGGTAACAACGGCTGCATCAAACTCACCAAGATCTCTGCGTGCTCCTGCTGCAACGATTCTCATCTCGATCTCTTCTGGCTTAGCAAGGCGTTTAACTTCTGGTGAACCAGCTAACGTTAAAGCTTTCAATGGATTGCCCAAGCCACGTTCGCAATCTGCCATGACCGGTAGTGAAGAAACATCGCCAGAGATGCGATTTGCGGCACGCAACTCTTTTAACGCGATTTCAAAATGACCTGCACGATAAGCGGCGTAGCCAGCTGATTCACGTACAACTGCAAGTCGGCCAGCATGATGGGCGGCGGCGATTCCATGTTTGTGCGCTAATTGTGGATCGGTATCTTGATATAAATTAATACAGACTAAATGCCGCGAAACGACTTTTGCATTTTCCGGCGACAACGATAAAAGTTCGGCACGAACTGATTTTTCTAACTCTTCACCGGTGACATCTTCCGGAATATCTGGTTCAAAAATACGTGGACGCAAACGCGATTGATCTCGTTCCATCGGCGCAGGTCTTGCCCCGCGTGGATCTGAGCCATCACGAGTCTGACGCGGTGCACCTGCTCGAGCAGATGATCCGCCACGGGCTGGACGCTCTCCGGGTTTTAAATTATTTACTGGTCGTGAAGGCCTGGATGAATTCTTATCTTCCATCATTATCTCCTTCACGTTTTTTTGGTTGTTACTTTTTTCGTTAAAAATAATATCCACTGCTTCTGCAAATTCTAATCTAGAAAAATTTAGAGAAATAAAAAAGGGGCGCTTCGATGAAGCGCCCCTTTTTATAAAAGAAGTCCGGCGACGTTCTACTCTCCCACAAGGTCACCCTTGCAGTACCATCGACGCTGAGAGGCTTAACTTCCGGGTTCGGAATGGGACCGGGTGTTTCCCTCTCGCTATGG
>Ga0209702_10000160_pt1 | contig 132735 bp, 115 predicted proteins | sample FRY01_FD_187210 | JGI IMG/M metagenome (GOLD analysis project Ga0209702, IMG submission 187210) | Freshwater microbial communities from Lake Fryxell liftoff mats and glacier meltwater in Antarctica - FRY-01 (SPAdes) (version 2) | ecosystem: Environmental > Aquatic > Freshwater > Ice > Glacier...
ACCGCCGTCCTCATCGAAATCTCCGAAGAATGGGAAACCGGCAAAGTCTACCTCCAGATCGCAGAAACCAAACCAACTCGTTAAACCTCCCTCCTAAACCAATCGAAAACCTTCAGCTTCCCAACCAGCGATCAGAACCTTTTACAGAAAAAAATTTGCGCGGCCCGCAATTGGTCGGCGATGTTCCAGAGCGTGCTACCAAGTTGTTTTTGGTTGGTGTCGGTCATTTCATTGGGCGGCGTTTGAGTTTGTTTTCGAGAGCTTTGAGGTCGGCCTCGTCCTGTTGATCGGCTTCCAGCGCTTCCTGCTGCTTGCGGTGCTGGTCGTAGTCGAGATAGAGGGCGTTCGTCCTGCTCTCCATTTGCTCATGGCTGATCGACCCGGCGTGAGTGAGCAGCCGGAAGCCGTTGGAGGTGATGATGGAATCCACGCTTCCCTTCCAGAAGTTCATGCCGGTTTCCTGCCGGCTCTTGGCGCGCAGTTCGGCTGTTTCCAGAAAGATTACCACGAGCCGGTTCAGTGTATCGACCTCATCCTCGGTCAGGTAATTCTTGGCGGTCAGAATGTCCTGCTTCCGCACTTTGGCCCCTTTCCAATGCAGGAGGCCGAAATGCGGATCCTTTTGGTCGGCCCGGGCGATGATGAGTTCGGCGGCGGTTTTGCCGGTTACGGCGTAAAGTAGGATATTCTGCACCACGGCGAAGAACTGTTGCGTTGCCTTGTCCGTCTTGTCGTAGTCGGTGCTCAGGGCAAAGAGGTCGCGCACTTTCTGGTAGAATCGCTTCTCCGAGGCGCGGATTTCCCGGATGCGCTCCAGCATCTCGTCGAAGTGATCCGGCCGGCCATCCGGGTTCTTCATCCGCTCGTCGTCCATCACGAAGCCTTTGAGCAGGAATTCTTTCAGCACGGTGGAGGCCCAGCGGCGGAACTGCACGCCACGCGGAGAGCGTACCCGGTAGCCCACGGCGAGGATGGCGTCGAGGCGGTAGAGCTTGGTACGGTAATTTTTGCTATCGGCGGCAGTTACCGAGGATTCCTCGGTAACTGAATTCTCATCCAACTCCCCCTCCGCAAAGATGTTTTTGAGGTGTAGACCGACGTTGTCCGTGCTGACATCGAACAATTCCGCCATTTCGCGCTGGGAAAGCCAGACGGTCTGATCTTTGGTTCGGAGCTGGATGCGGCTCTTGCCGTCTTCGCTGGTGTAGAGGATGAGGTCGCTCATGGGTGAAGAAGTGGTTTAATCCCAGACATAGCGTTCATCGTAGTCGATGTCGTATTTCTTGAGAAAGGCGCGGTATTCGTCTTGGAAGGTGTGGGTGCGGTGGTGTTCCTCCTGGGTGTCGATGTAGTGGAGTAGCGTCTCTTTTTGGCTCATCCCGACGGAAAAGGCTCCATAGCCTTGCTGCCAGAAAAAGTTGGCAAGCGCGGGATCTTGGGTTTTCAGCCATTTGCTGGAGGCGGTCTTGATCTCCTTCACCAAGTCCGCGACGGACAGGGTGCGGGAGAGCCGCACCGCGAGGTGGACATGATCCGCCACGCCGCCGACGCGATAGGCCTCGCAGTCACATTGGCGCACCGCACCAGCGAGGAACGCATGGGTCTTTTCCCGGATACCGGGTTCCAGCCAGGGGTGGCGGTCTTTCGTGCTCCAGATCAGGTGGATGAGGATGTTGGAGAGGGACTGCGGCATGGATGGCTCTTGAACATGATTCATGCCCCAACGGGGCGGTGCATACCAGCCCGGGGCAACGCCCCGGGGCTGGAAACACCGAAAACATTTTCCGGCCCAACGGGGCGGTGCATGCCAGCCCGGGGCAACGCCCCGGGAACGGGCGGGAGGTAATCCATGCGTTCTGAAGGAACGCCGCATAGGCATTGATCGGGCATACGTCTGCCATCCGACGATATGCAGCGTTCCTTCAGAACGCGGGGATATGCGAAACCGGATACCCAGCGTTGCACCCTGGGCTGGTATGCATTGCCCCTTTGGGGCATTCGGAATGCCGCGATCATGCTTCCACCTCCTCCGGGGATGGGAAACCAGGGCGTTGCCCTTTGCTGGTATGGGGTTGCTCCGTTGGAGCAAAAGACCGCCCCAACGGGGCGTGGCATACCAGCCCGGGGTGCAACCCCGGGAACGGCGAGAACAAAACGGACGCGTTCTGAAGGAACGCCGCATCGGGGATGATCTGATGCCAGCACGATCATGCTTCCATCTCCGCCTGGGATGGAAAAAGCTGCTGCATCAGCCCTTTCTTGTGGGTCTTGAGGGCGGAAAGCTTGGCGCTTTGGGCGGTGATCAGGTCGTCGAGGGAGGTGAGGCAGGTGGCGATGCGTTGTTGTTCTTCCTTTCTTGGATAATGAAGGCCCACACCGGCAACGTCTGATTGTCCGATTGTCGTCATCGTTGCTGTCTTCCCCCGCGCGATGAGCTGTTTGCGGATTGGTGCTGTCTTGAAAAGATAGTGGGCAAACAGTGGGATGACTTTGCTCCCATCGGCTCTAAACCTGATTAGATGACCGTCAAAAGTCACGTCGCTGGCGCTGCCAAGATAAATGTTCGAAACCGCGATGCCTGTCTTAACCAAAGACGAGCGGGTGAAGAAAATGTCCCCCTGCTCTACCTGATTTGATTCAAAGTCGGAAACTGAGAGCTGGAGGAGTGTCAGGCGATCTTCAATGATCGTCGTGTCGATATACATATCTGACACGTTGATCAGTTTGTAACCGGAGCCGACTTTCTTCGGATCATTGAAAACTCCGTTGCTAAGCCCACCGCTGCTCAACGCAATTAGCTTGACCTCCTCCCACTCCCCCGCATCCCGGAATTCGGGGAAGCGGAGGCGGGGGAGGGTTTCGCCTTCGCGGGGGAAAAGCTGCTGCAGCAGCCCTTTTTTATGGGTCTTGAGCGCGGCGAGTTTTTGGCTTTGGGCGGCGATCACCTCGTCCAGCGTGGTCAGGCACTCGGCGATTTTTTGTTGTTCGGCGGGGGATGGGACAGGCAGAAGCAGCTCTGAAAACTGCTTGTAGCTGATCATTTTTCCATCACGCAGCCCTTCAAGGTTTTTGGTGAGGATTTGGATGAATCTGTCTGTCTTGAGGTAGTGTTTAAAATAGTCGTCATTCCCCTCAATACGCCGCCGCAAAATGACATACGCTGGGCTGCATATTCCGTGATATTGCGAATACTCGATGCCCCCCTGAAACGATCTTAGGCTGATGATGAAGTCGCCAACTTGGACGACCTTGTAACTCTCGATGCTCTTCTCTGTCACCGAGACATGATAATCAATCATGTGCCGAGGGATTGCCCCGTGCTCCTGAGTAATTGCGAGAACTGGAAGGCCGGGTTCGGGATTCCGTTCGGCGATTTGATCAAATAGATTGTCCCCGCTGCGTGCCTCCCACCCATCCGCATCCTGAAACGCCGGAAACCGCAGTTTCGGCGTCAGCGTAGCGGGAGCATCCTGCTCCCTTCTCATCCCTGAAACCTTGGAGCTGGAAGCTCCGGCTACTTTTTTACTACTCATACGCGTTGAGTCCTGAGATGTCGCGACCCTGGGAGCGTTTACGGAGGAGCGGGGTGAGTTCGTCCATGAGGGCGAGCTCCGCCTGGGTGCGGGCTTTCCAGCCGAGGCCGAGCGGGGCCATGAGGTCGCCCAAGCGCTCGCCATCGAAGATCATGCGTTGGAGGATGCCGTCCACGAAGGTTTGCAACGCAGCAATGGCGAGACCGTGCCGACCCGCGATGCCCGCCAACTCCTTCGCGTCCTTCGCTGCCTTGAAGCGGGTGTATCCCTCGCGGATGGCCGTTTCGCTGAGTCCCTCGCCGGCCTTGAGCGTGCCGATGTATTCGGCGATGTCCTCGCGCTCGTCCATGAACTTGGCGTCGGACTGGATGAGGCCGACGAGCTGCTCGCGGCTCATCTTCTGCTTGCCCGGGGCCTGTTCGGAATAGCGGGCGATCAGCCCCATGATGTAGTCGTAGTCGATCACGGCGGAGGCAAAGAGGACAAACTCGAAGTCGAGCTGCTCCACCTCGTCCGGGCCGCGCTCGTCGCCACCCTTGCCCTGCTGGGCCTTGAGGCGCTGGGCGGTCTCCAGATAGGCGCCGCGGAAACCACGCAGGGATTCCTCGGGCAGCGCGTGCTCGATGGTCTCCCGGTTCTCTTCGGTGAGGTCGGTGTATTGGTCGAGCTGGGTCTTGAGCCGCTGCACTTCCTTGAAATGGTTGATGAAAGCGGCGCGGGCATCGTCGCCCTTGAGATTCGGCACGGACTCGGGGGCGCAGGGCAGGCCCTGCGTCTTCATGAAACCGTCGAGCTGCCGCACGGCCTCCTCGAGCCTCTCGATCACGACGGGGGCCTTGTCCACGAGCCAGATTTCCCGCGCCTGCTCTCCCGTCTTTTCCCCGGAGAAGAGAGCGATGGCGGCATCGACGGCGTCCTGCTGCTGACGGAAGTCGAGGATGTTCCCATAGGGTTTGGTCCCGTTCAATACCCTGTTGGTTCGGGAGAAGGCCTGGATGAGGCCGTGGTGTTTCAGATTCTTGTCCACGTAGAGCGTGTTCAGGTATTTCGAATCGAATCCGGTGAGGAGCATGTCCACGACGAGGGTGATGTCAATTTTCTGCGCATGGGGCAGGTCGGCGTTGGGCCACTGCTGGTCTTTGATGCGCTTTTGCACGTCCTGATAGTAGAGATCGAATTCACCGATCTTGTGATTGGTGCCGTAGCGGGTGTTGTAGTCGATGAGGATGGACTTGAGGGCTTCCTTCTTCTTCTCGGGCTCGACTTCGTTGTCTGCCTTTTCCGTCGGCAGGTCTTCCTGAATCTGCCGCACATCGGCATCGCCCTCGGCAGGCGGGGAGAAGACGCAGGCGATGTTCAGCGGGGCAAAGTCGGGATCGGCAGCCTGCTTTTCCGCCTGAAGCGTCTGGAAAAGGCCGTGGTACTCGATGGCGTCATTGATGGAGGCGGTGGCGAGCAGGGCATTGAATCGGCGTACGCCGGTGGCCGCGTCGTGCTTGGTGAGGATGGCCTCGATGACGGCGCGTTTGGCGAGGGCTTCGCCGGGCTTGGGAGTGTTTTTTCCCTTTTCCTCCTTGGGCTTGAAGTAGTCCACATGAAAGCGCAGGACGTTCGCGTCCTCGATCGCGTGGGTGATGGTGTAGGCGTGGAGCTGCTTCTGGAAGAGGTCGAGGGTGGTCTTCATCGAAGCCTGCTCGTCCTCGATCTTCTGCGCGCTGGCATTCTCCTCGAAAATGGGCGTGCCGGTGAAGCCGAAGAGCTGGGCACGTGGGAAGAACGCTTTGATGGCCCGGTGGTTCTCGCCGAACTGGGAGCGGTGGCATTCGTCGAAGATGAAGACGATGCGTTTGTCGCTCAGGGGCTGGAGCTGCTCCTTGTAGCTCTGCCGACCGTCCTTCTTTTGCTGCATGTTGCGCTTGCTCGTCTCATCCAGCGCGAGGCCGAGCTTCTGGATCGTGGTGACGATGACCTTGTCGGCGTAGTCTTCGGAGAGGAGACGTCGCACGAGGGCGCCGGTGTTGGTGTTTTCCTCGACGCAGCCTTCCTGGAAGCGGTTAAACTCGTCCCGCGTCTGCCGGTCGAGGTCTTTGCGGTCCACGACGAAGAGACATTTCTCGATCTCGGGATTGTCCTTCAGCAGGGTGGAGGCCTTGAAGGAGGTGAGGGTCTTGCCGCTGCCGGTGGTGTGCCAGATGTAGCCGTTGCCACAGTCCTGGTGGATGCTGTCCACGATCTGCTTCACGGCATAGACCTGATACGGGCGCATCATCATCAGCTTCTGCTCGCTGGCGACGAGCACCATGTAGCGGCTGATGGTATGGCCGAGGGTGCATTTGATCAGGAAGGTCCCGGCGAAGTCGTCGAGGTGGGTGATCTTCTTGTTCGCCTCGTCGGCGAATTGATAGATGGGCAGGAATCGCTCGTCGGCATTGAAGGCGAAGTGGCGGGCGTTGTTGTTGGCGAAGTAGTAGGTGTTGTCCCGATTGCTGACGATGAAGAGCTGGAGGAAGCAAAGGAGCGTTTTGGTGTAGCCGTTGCCGGGGTCGTTCTTGTAATCAACGATCTGCTCCATCGCCCGGCGCGGGTTGATGCCGAGAGTTTTCAGCTCAACCTGAACGACGGGCACGCCATTGATGAGAATGATGGCATCGTAGCGGTGGTGGCTGTTGTCGGTATTGATCCGGAGCTGATTGATGACCTCGTAGGTGTTTTTGCACCAGTCCCGGAGGTTGACGAGCATGTAATTCAGCGGCGTGCCGTCCTCGCGGGTGAAGCTGTTGCGCTCTCGGAGGGTGCGGGACGCAGTGAAGACATCGGGGGTGATGATCTCGTCGAGGAGCCGCGCGAACTCGCCGTCGGTCAGGGTGACCCGGTTGAGCGCTTCAAATTTTTCCTGGAAGTTCTGGCTCAGCGTTGCACGGTCGCGGATGTCAGGGCGATGGATGTATTTCAGATCCGTCAGCCGTCGAAGGAAGGCCTCTTCAAGATCGACTTCCTTCACGATGGGGCGTTTGGGTGCCTGATCTTGGGTGTAGTCGATTTTGGAAGCCATGGGCGACGCGTTTTTCGAGAGGCGGGCGTTTACAAGAGGCTTCGAGCGACACTGGATCGGTCATTCTTTCTGAGACCCCAGCCGAAAGGCGGGAATTCGACAAAACTAATCTCGGAAGGCCTCGCACCGTAACAAATCGAAGGGGATTGGAAAGCCGAATTGCGATTAACCCAAGTTTCTTATCACCGACCCCAAAAAGGCCGAAATTTGACTTTTTTCGCCATTTGAAAATTATAACTTGCTGATAATCAACGTTATCATTTTCAAAAAGTCATTTCTAGGGCCTAATTCTCACTTGTCGGACTTGGCGAGCCTTCCCGCTTCGCCATCGTCACCCTTGTGTATTTTCGGACCGAAATCATCAAAGGCACGCCCCCCGTGCAACTCGTCGAATCCTACCGCAACGCGGAGGGGCAGCCGCGTCAGCGGGTCGTCGCTTCCCTCGGGGATGCCGACATTCCCAAAGTCGAAAAACCCCTTATCGCCAGCGCCGTGAAGCGACGTCTCAAAGGCGACTCGAATTGGTTTGAACCCGAACTCTCCGCAGTGGCTTCGGAATGGGTCGCCCGCATCGTGCAGCTTGCGGGACGCTCCCGCGGCACCCGAACTTCCATCAGAAGGAAGACCGGGTGGATGGTCACGTTTTTATCAGCGTGCTCGCTTATCACCTCTTGTGCTGGGTACGGCGTCGCCTCGAGGAGAATGGAGATCGGCGAGAATGGAAGACGATCCGTCGCATCCGGAGGAGCCACGCACTGGTCTCGACGCGGCTGCCGTTGGCGGACGGGCGAGTCATCATCGTGCGCAAACCGAGCGTGCCGGACGCGGAACATACCGAGATCTTCCGCATCCTCGGAGTTGATTGAAAGGCGCTCTGCCCGGCGACGAAGACGGAAATCAAACCGTGATCGATTTTGTAGTGCCTTTTGCGGGAAGATCGAGGGTTTACGGGCGATACACGGGCTGAATAAGAAACTTGGGTTGGCAGACCTCCTTCTCGGCGTCGGTGATGTTCGACATTGGGGAAACGGATTTCAAACCGCCCTGCGGCGCTCCGGGGCGATCACGGCGAGCTGAGCGTCACCTGAGATTGGCTGGCTTATCCCGAAAAACTCCCTGAAATCGCCTTTTGAGCAAAGTATAGTCACCTTAAAATAGCAGATTTAAGCTTCTTTTCGGATTTTCGGGACCTTTTCGGATATCCTGCCATTTGGCATCCACACCATTTGCGGGGAGTGCCCACCGGCAAAAAAACGGCTCTGCCGACTTCTCTCTGGATGCCGGGCGTGCCCACTCAATTCACAAAAAACACATCCACAACAAACCAGCCTATCATCCCGAGTGCAAGGATGACGCGGCCGAGGATGCCGGCGAGGCCGCCGACAACGGTGCCGACAGTGGAGTTGGAGGCTTGTTTGACTTTCTTTTTCGCGAAGAAAATCTCGAAGAGAAAGACGCCCGCGATGGGCCCGATGATGAGGCCGGGGATGCCGAAAAAGATTCCGACGATGCCGCCGATGATTGCCCCGATGATGCCCCATTTGCTGGAGCCGAACCATTTTGCCCCGAGGGCGCCGCTGACCCAGTCGAGGAGGATGGAGAGGAGGTAAAGGACGCCGATGAAGACGAGTCCCTGCCAGGCGAGGCCCGAGCTTTCCGATCCCATTGCGAAGTAAAAGAGGTAGGATCCGCCGATAATGAGAGTCGTGCCGGGGAGGACGGGGAGGAAGGTCCCGAGGAATCCGATGACGAGGAGGAGGACGACAGAGGTCCAGATCGAGACGTCGTAGAGGGTCTCCCCGGATCCGGCGAGGAAGTCAAAGAAGGCGGCGAGCAGGGGAGTCATGGGTCCGGCAATCTAGCACTAAAAAAAACGCCGCGCCGAGCTGTCTTCGCGCGGCTGACAGATCCGCGCGATGCACTGGTCGAAGCTCTCTTCGTTGCTGAGGATCCCGATCTCGACGCGGAGGAAATAGATCGGCACTGCCATGCGGCCGAGCCGGGGAAAGCGGACCGCGTCTTTCTCGGTCGTCACGATCATGTCGACGTCGGATTCGACGCAGCAGTTGATGAAGGTGATGATCTCCTGCTCGGTGAAGCGGTGGTGATCCATGAAGCGGCAGGTCGCCTCGATCGTCGCGCCGAGTTTGCGGACGCCGTCCTCGAAGCTCTCGGGTACGGCGATGGCGCTGACGGTTCCGACTTTAGCACCCTGGAGCACTTCGAGCGGGATCGTTGCGCGGGTCTCGATGTGCTGGAGGTAGCGCGGGCGGTGCTCGCACTCGATGATCTCGGCGGTGCGGTTGTACTTGCGGATGCGCTCGATGAGGTCGCCGTTGGGCTCTCCGTTGCACTTGGTGATGAAGATGTAGGAGGCCCGCTTCAGGTTGCGGGGTGGTTCGCGCAGGGTCCCCCGGGGGAGGAGTCGCTCGGTCCCGAAGGGCTGCCAGCGGTCTACGAGGACGATGTCGAGACGGTGCCGCAGGCGCAGGTATTGCAGCCCGTCGTCGAGGATGAGGGTGTCGCAGTTCAGTTCGCTGATGGCGTGCTTGCCACTCTTGACCCGGTCCTTGTCGACGACGACGGGGATGTCGGGGAGATTCGAGGCGAGCATGTAAGGCTCGTCGCCGGCGGTTTTGGAATCGAGGAGGAGCGATTTGCCATCACTGACGACACGAGGCGGATCGATCTCGTTTTTCCCCTGAATCTTCCCGACGAGACGTTTCAAAAAAGGCTGCTTCACCGATTTATAACCCCTACTAAGAATCGCGACACGCCGACCGCCGTCCTGAAGCGATCTCGCAAATTTCTCCACGACCGGCGTTTTTCCGGTGCCGCCGACGGTGAGGTTGCCGATGGAGACGACGAGACAGCCGAGGCTGCGTTCGCGGAGAATGCGGTTGCGATAGAGCGAGAGGCGGGCATTGACCGCGCCACCGTAGACATGGGAGAGGGCCCCGAGGATCCCGCGCAGCATGCCAGCACGAAAGCCCTGGCGTCGGTCAAGAATGACGTCCACCGCGAACTGTTCGAGCTTTTCTCTGGTTGGTAGCATGGTCTAACCGGCCCGGTCGGGGCGGCGTCTATGGTCGCGAAATCAATCCGGGAAGCAACCGTGAATGTGAACGCTTGCAAAAGGCCGTCTCTTAGACCATTGCCTAAAGATGAATCGAATCGACGGACGCAGTCCCGACCAGTTGCGCGAAGTGAGTTTCCAACTCGACATCGCCCCCCTCGCCCACGGTAGTGTCCTCGTCAGCTTTGGCGAAACACAGGTGATCTGCGCCGCGATGCTCGAGCCGGGAGTCCCGGGCTGGATGAAATACCAGGGCGTCCAGGGTGGCTGGCTCACGGCGGAATATAATATGCTGCCCTACTCCACCCTGCAGCGTAAGCCCCGCGACATCAGCAGGGGCAAACTCGACGGGCGCAGCTCGGAGATCCAGCGGCTCATCGGTCGAAGCCTGCGTGCCGTGATTGATCTGAAGGCCCTCGGCCAGAGGACTTTGTGGATTGACTGCGACGTCCTGCGCGCCGATGGCGGGACCCGCACAGCCTCGATCACGGGCGCAGTCGTCGCGGTGGAGATGGCCTTCCGCCGATTCATCGCGGCCCGCAAGATGACCGCCTCGCCGATGCGCCAGCTCGCCGCGGCAGTAAGCGCCGGGGTCTGGGAGGGTGGCTGCTGCCTCGACCTCAACTACCACGAGGACAAAAATGCGACGGTCGACTTCAACTACGCCATGACCTCTGACCTCAATCTCATCGAGGTCCAGGGCAGTGGGGAAGAGGCAACCTTCACCGAGGAGCAGATGCTCGAGATGCTCGCCCTGGGGAAAAAGGGCGTCAGTGACCTCGTCGCGGCGCAGGCGGCCGCGCTCGCCGCCTTTGATCCGACCGCCAACGTCGAACTGCTCACGAGGTTGTCGTGAGGCGCGAAGTTTCAGGTTTCAGACTTTATCGACGGTCTGCCGCAGTTTGGCGAGGCCGCGGCGGATGCGTGCTTTCACGGTCCCGAGCGGCTCGCCGAGCTGGTCCGCGATCTCTTGCTGTGAGAGACCCTCAAAGTAGACTTTCTCGATCGCTTCGCGCTGGATCTCGCTGAGTTCCATCACCGCCGAGCGCACCCGCAGACAGGTATCGCGGCGACTGGCGGCCTCTGGTCCCGAGACGGGCATGGTGCCTCGAGGGCTTATTTCCGCTTCGCTCGAGTAGGCCTCCTTGAGCCGCGCCTGGCGCTTTTTCGAGCGGAGACGGTCGATCGCCCGGTTCCGCGCGGTCGAGGCCAGCCAGGTGATGGGGCGTCCGCGGCCCTCGTGATAGAGGTGCGCCTTTTGCCAAAGTGAGTTCATCACCTCCTGCAAGACCTCCTCGGTATCGTTGTGATCATTGAGGACCTTCTGAATGGTGGTGAAGAGCAGGCCCGCATAGCGCACGTAGAGCAGGCGAAAACTCTCGCGATCACCGGCGGCGATGCCTCCGAGCAGCTTGCCGTCCGCGTCGTCGTCGTAGGGTAGTCCTTGGGTAGAGGGGGGAATCATTATGAGAACAACTTATTTTAGGAACGAAAATCATCAAACAAAATCTGTATTAGAATCACTAATGGAAAAGTTTCTGTCATTAGTAGCGGAGCGACCGCGTCACGACGGAGATGCGCGGCGTAATGCTTCTTTGCCGTGCCTTTTTCCGGATCGCGTGATGCCCTTTGAACCCTTTTGCCTCGCGGGAGTCGAAGGCTGGGGTATCCTCTATCCCGGCTCAGGGCGATTGCGCGGAGTGATCCGCTGTGGTAGCTTCGGGACACCGACGTAAGCCCGACCCTCTACTCGACGAATTTCATGCAAGACGAAGACCCCAAGAACAACGAGAATCGCTCCAGCGGGGGCGAAAACGGTTTTAACTGGAAAGGTCTCATCCTCCTCTCCGTCGCGATGGGCCTCTTCGGTCTCGCGATCTGGTCGAAAGGTTTGTCCGATTCGTCCAACAAGCTCAACTACGCCGAGTTCAAAGAGCTCGTGGCAAACGATCGCATCCACGTCGATAAATCCAGCACCCCGGCGAAACTGCTCCGTCTCGTCCAGCGAGACGGGAGTTCGAAGCAGTTCGTGACCGGGTGGTATGAAGTGGAAAAGCCCGAGGAGAACGCCGGTAGCAAATACCGCGAGTTCAGCGTGCCCGTCATCCTCGAATATGTCGGTGATGACCTGAAGGAAATCCTCGCCGCGAAGAATCTCCAGATCTCCGATCTCCCGACCGATTCCGACAGCTTCGGGATGATCATGATGTCCTTTTACCTGCCGATCTTTTTCCTCCTCATCCTCCTCTACTTCCTGTTCCGCCACCAGATCAAGGCCGCGGGTAAGGGCGCCATGAGCTTCGGCAAGAGCAAGGCCAAGCTGATGACGCAGGACAAAGGCAAGGTCACCTTCAAAGACGTCGCCGGTGTCGAAGAAGCCAAGGAGGAAGTCTGGGAGATCGTCGAATACCTGCGCGATCCGAAAAAGTTTCAACGCCTCGGCGGTCATATTCCGAAGGGAGTACTCATGGTAGGATCGCCCGGGACCGGGAAGACGCTCCTCGCCCGCGCCATCGCCGGTGAGGCCGACGTGCCTTTTTTCTCCATCAGCGGTTCTGACTTCGTCGAGATGTTCGTCGGCGTGGGTGCCTCGCGTGTTCGGGACATGTTTGAACAGGGCAGAAAGAATGCGCCCTGCCTCATCTTCATCGACGAGATCGACGCGGTCGGCCGCCATCGCGGACACGGCATGGGGGGTGGCCACGATGAGCGCGAGCAGACCCTCAACGCCCTCCTCGTGGAGATGGACGGCTTTGACACGCAGGAAGGCGTTATCATCATCGCCGCGACAAACCGCCCCGACGTGCTCGATCCCGCCCTGCTGCGTCCCGGTCGGTTTGACCGCGAGATCACCGTCGGTCTTCCCGATGTGAACGGCCGGGAAGAGATCCTCAAAGTTCACGCGAAGAAGGTCAAGCTCGCCGAAGGCGTCGAGCTCGGCACGATCGCCCGGGGCACTCCCGGCTACTCCGGTGCCGAGCTGGCCAACGTCATCAACGAAGCTGCCCTCCTCGCTGCCCGCAAGGGGCTCAAGGCGATCACCCTCGCCGAGCTCGAAGAAGCCCGCGATAAGGTGCGCTGGGGCAAGGAGCGTCGCAGTCTCGCGATCTCCGAAAAGGACAAGGAAAAGACCGCCTTTCACGAGGCCGGTCACGCCATCCTCCTCGTCTTGCTGGAGAACACCGACCCGATTCACAAGGTCACCATCATCCCGCGCGGGCCGTCCCTCGGCTCGACGATGTGGCTGCCGCTGCAGGACAAATACACCCAGCGCAAGAGCGAGCTCATCGACCAGCTCGTCGTCATCATGGGCGGAAGGGTCGCTGAGGAGGTCGTCTTCGGCGATGTCGCGAGCGGAGCGAGCGGCGACATCAAGCAGGCCACCGGCATCGCCCGGAAGATGGTCTGCGAATGGGGCATGAGCGAAGAACTCGGCATGGTGGAGTACGGCGATCACCAGGAGCACGTCTTTCTCGCTCGTGACATGGGATCGGCGCGGAATTACTCCGAGGCGACCGCTCAGAAGATCGATGCCGAAGTGAAGCGCCTCATCGACAACGCCTACGCCAAAGCGACCGAACTCATCATCGAAAACCGGGCCAAGCTCGATGTCATCGCCAAAGCGCTCCTCGAGTTCGAGACACTCGATGCAAAGCACGTCCACGAGATCATGGAACTCGGCGAACTCCGCAATCCTCCGTCCAAGCCGACCCCGCCCGATCTCCCGACTTCCGAGAGCGAGCCGAAAAAGCGGCCCGTCGAGAAGGAGAAGGAAAGCGAAGGGGACTTCCCCGGTGAGCTGGCTCCGGCCTAGCGGTATCGTCAGGTCGAGCGAACTCCTCGATGAGTGAATTGCCCCGCCTCCTCATCCTCGTGGGTAGCCCGCGTCGCGTCGGCAATTCTGCGGTGATGGCCGCGGCCGTCGAGCAGGGGGCTGCCAAGTCAGGTGCCACCGTCAGCGTACGTTTCATCGACGACTACATCACGAGCTTCCTCCGCGATTGCCGCGTCTGTCGTCGACCCGATGCGGAATGCTCGATCGAGGATCGCTTTCGCGAACTCTTCTTCGACGACTTCCTTCCCGCCGATGGTGTCATCTTCTGCACGCCCGTCTACTGGTATGGCGTCTCCGCCCAGACCAAGGCCTTTTTTGACCGCACCTTTTGCTACTACGCCGGGTCCTACCCCGACTCGGGCGACGTCGTTTCGAAGATGTCGCGCAAGCGTGTCGGTCTCGTCCTCGCCTCCGAAGAGACTTATCCCGGTGCGTCGCTCGGGATCATTCACCAGATTCAGGAATATTCCCGCTACACCCGCTCCGAGTTCGTCGGTCTCGTTCGCGGCTTCGGGAATAGCCGCGGGGAAGTGACTCGTGACCCGGGCGACCCTCTCGCCGAGGCGGTTCAGTTGGGGGCTACGTTTTTTGATCTGAAATATTCGGACTATCATCTCGATACCGAACGCGCCGGAAAAGTCTGGCCCGAGTCCGTGCCCTGAACGGGGGTGGGCACCGCATTTTTTGTCCTACTTTTTGCAAGATATTCAGAGCTGTCTGGCACAGTCACTTCACTTCAGGCCGGCGACTGGGGAATAATCCCAAAGAGATCATCCCCGCTGCCAACGAAAGCCCCTGGGAAAGTGCGATCCGCCCGCCCCGGCCCCCATCCTCCGCCAAGGCATGAAGGCCTCACTCCAACGCGTCGCCAGCCCTGGTTGGAGGACGGCTTTTGCCGTTTTCAGCGGCCCCCTCCGCTCACCCCAGGTCCGGAACTTCCCAGCCCTTGCGATAGGGCCGGCGCAGGAACTCGTTCGCCTCTTTCACGTTCACCACGGCGAGCTTGTCCGAATCCCATTCGATCTCCGCGCCGCAGCGGTAGGCGACGTTGCCTAACAAAACCGTCTCGGTGAGCGGTCCCGCATACGAAAAAGGCGTCGAGGGCTGGCGCGATTCACGGACCGCCGTGACCCATTCCTGATAGTGATTCGTGTCAGGCAGGTCCGCCCACTCGTAGTCGGCAAAATTCGCCTTCGGGAAGAGTTCGGGCATCTCGGGAAATCCGACGAAAAGATTGCCCTTCTCCCCGACAAAGAGGATGCCGTTGAGCGATCCCTTCCAATCCGCCGGAGCCTCGAAAAGGGCGGGATCGGGCTGTCGGCCCGCCTCATACCAGCGCACCGTGACGGTGTCCGTGGTCAGTTCCGTACCGGGAAAGGTGTAGAGGATCTCCGCCCAGGCCGGACCCGATTCGGCATGCGGCGGCGGACCCTCGGCCTTCACCTTCGTCGGGGCAGCGAGCTGCAGGGCATCGACGATGGGGTCGAGGATGTGGCAACCCATGTCGCCGGCCACGCCCGTGCCGAAATCCCACCAACCGCGCCAGTGGAAAGGATGATAGGTCTTGTCGACCCAGGGACGCTCCGGCGCGGTGCCGAGCCACTGATCCCAATGCACCGTCGCCGGCGGATTGCCGCCTGGCGCGGGACGGTCGAGACCCTGCTTCCAATACGTTCCGGGTCGGTCCGTCCATGCGTGGACCTCGCGCACTTTGCCGATGACTTTGTCCTCGCGCAGCGCGTGGATCGCGATCTTGAGGCGCTTCGTGGCGTGGTGCTGGATGCCCATCTGGGTGATCACTCCCGTCTCCTTCGCGATCGCGGCGAGGACGCGGGCCTCGTGGATCGTGTGGGTGAGGGGTTTTTGCGTGTAGCAGTGCAGCCCGAGCCTCATCGCCGTCGCCGTGACCGGCGCATGAGTGTGATCGGGAGTGGTCACCATCACCCCGTCGATGCCCTTTTGCTCGAGCAGCTTGCGCCAGTCGGTATAGGCCTTCGCTGCGGGGAACTGGGCTTTGGCCCTGGCGAGTCTATCCTCGTCGATATCGCAGATCGCGACGATCTCGTTGCCCGGAGCGAGCTCCAGCATATCGCTCCAGCCCTTGCCGCCCACGCCGACGCAGGCGAGGGATAGCTTTTTGTTAGGGTTAGCCGCGGAGAGGATCGCGGGACCGGAGGAGAGTCCGGCCAGGGTGATGCCCGAATGTTTGAGGAACGTGCGGCGGGTGGAGTGAGTCATGAAAGTATCGTGAAAGAGGGTCGGGTCAGTGACAAGACTCTCTTGAGTCGGGTTCGCGCCATGGTCGAGCGGCGCAGCACTCGATCAGGATCATGTGGGTTACGGTGAGGTCTGACAGGCCGATGAAGGTGATCTGCAAGAGCCGCTGGTCGATTTGGGTGGTGGGCGATAAGACAAAAAACAAAGCACCCAGCCCGAAGGTCAGGAGGGTCAGTCCGGCGGCAGTCGCCGTGGCGGTAGCACGGTTCATTCCCTGCACTGTATCAATGGGTGTGACCGCCACTCAATGCAATAACCATAAGAAGACGGCCAATTTATAACTTATACTCTCGACGCATTGTGTATCAGTGTGTTATCGGCCCACGCATCCTCCAAGAAGACGAAGACAAGATTGTCGGAGAAATCACGATTCCCAAGAATTCGAACATCCTCGAATTCGAGGAGCAATTCCAGGGACGACTTAGCGAAGCGGGGCGGACGGTCACCGAGCGTGCCCTCGCGGATTTTGATACGGATGGGTTCCCCCTTTTTTCGGCAACACGAAGTTCACCGCGAAGAGGAAACGGGTCGCCAAAAAATACGAAACACCCTCCGGTGCCGTCCAGGTGGAACGCTTCGCCTACCGGAGTTCCGGAGGCGGGCGCACCCACATTCCCTTCGAACAGAACGCACGCATCATCGGCAACGCCACCCCGCGATTGGCCAAGCTGATTTCCTCCAAATACAGCCACAGCAATGCCGGGGTCGTGCAGGAGGATCTGCGCGAAACCCTGCACCGCGAGGTGTCGCGCTGCTTCATTCGGGACCTTTTGGCATTGATGGCCGAGCGCATCGGGGAGAAATCCCCCCCGCTGGGGCGACGGTGGAGACGAACCTTCCCCGGCGCAGGTCGCCACCGTCGCCGTCGGTCTCGACGGAACCAGCCTGCTCTTCTGCGACGACGGCTACCGCCGTCCTCATCGAAATCTCCGAAGAATGGGAAACTGGCAAAGCCTACCTCCAGACCGCAGAAACCAACCCAATCCGCTAAACCAACCCGTTAAACATCCCTCCTAAACCAATCGACAACTTTCAGCTTCCCGACTAGCGATCAGACCCTTTTACGGGAAAATTTTTGCGCGGCCAAAAGGAAAGGAATGAGACGCAGGGTAAAGGAAAGTCCCGATCCTCAGCAATGGAGTACAAACCTACCGAATTCTCCCCATTAGATGACAGTCCTCGCCTTTTTGAGTATTGCTGTGATATCGTTGTGGTGGGGAAATACCCCATCGCTCCCCGATGGGGACCGGCTACATTCAATTTTTCGTGCGAGAAGAAATCTTGGCGCAGAGAATCAACGAATCCAAACACTTACCGGAATCAATATGGAAGCCGAGGAACCCGCCAACCCCAAGCGGGGAAAGACACCCCACTCGATCACCTTCTACGTGATCGTCGCTGCGGCCTTGTATGCCTTGATTCAGGCATACTCATTGCTGTCACCTATTTTGCTTTCCTTTCTCCTGATACTCCTGATCACACTTTCCGTAAATCCGATAGTCTCCCGCTTGCGCACATGGACCGGGGGGAGAAAGCGGGCGACCGGCTTGATCTTAGTGGGAGTCTTAACGATCGGTGCCCTCACCATCTGGGCCGCCGTCGTTCCTCTGAAGCACTCTCTTACGACATTATCGGAGAAGTTGCCCGCCTACTGGGAGCGACTTCAAAAGCCGCTGATCAAGATCGAGCAGCAGGCCGTTCTCTCCGAAGAACGGCTGCAGGAGGAGGTCAGCGCGGAGATCGTCCGGGAATCGCCGGAGACGGTAGATGTGGTGGAGACGGTAGAGACTGCTCCTTCCAGGTTGGGCACCGCGCCCGTTCGGCCTGAACCGCCTCGATCAGACGAGGCCCCGTCCAAATCTGAGAAACAGGAAGGATCGCTCCGATCAAGTCTGGTCGGTATGATTCAGGGCGTTTTCGGTCAGATCAAGGGAGTGGCGCTCAATACCACCCAGATGCTGATTGTTCTGGTGACCGTCTTCTTCGGCGTTACCTTTACCCTGATGAATCCCCGGCCCATTTTCGGGGCCCTCTTTTCCGTCGTGCCGGAGCGTCACCACGTCCGAACCCTGGCGATCCTGCAACGCATCGCAAGGTTCGTGCCCCGCTGGGCCGTGTCCGTCCTGATCAGCATGGTAACGATAGGTTCTCTCTTCTTCCTCCTGATGTGGCCGATCTTCGGATTCTCGGACGCGCTTTTACTGGGGTTGATCGCCTGTCTGCTCTCGGCGATTCCCTTTCTGGGACCGGTCCTTAGTCTCATTCCCGCACTTTTGCTCGCGTTCGGCGAGGGCGGCATGACGCCGATGTGGGTCTTGCTCGCGTATCTCGCGGTCCAGGCACTCGAAGGCAATGTGATTTTGCCCCTCATCATGTCCCGGGGAATGAATCTGCATCCTCTGGCCGTGATCTTTTCCATGCTCCTCTCGGTCGCAGCCTTCGGGGTGCTGGGTGTTCTGATCGCCGCGCCTCTGGTTGCCATCGTCGGCATTGTGCATGAGGAATTGTATCGGAAGCATTTCCTACCGACGGTCACAGACGAAGATCTGGATCGTCTCGCACGCTGCGCCCTTCTCGAGAAACGGACCGCGAAAAGCTGATTCGGGAATGCGCACCGACAGGTGGAAACGATATCGGGCTTCCTCCAGCCGTCACCGATCAAATCGAAAGAGACGGGCATCGGGATGTTTCCTCCCTTCAATGGTGTCACTCACTATCTCGGCGGCGATGACTCTGTAGGTGATTCCGTTCCCCCCGAAACCGAGTGTGAAAAAACAACGGGGCATTTCGGGAACGGATCCGATATAGGCCAACCCATCCTCGGTCTCCCCGAAGGTGCCCGCCCAGGCGTAGGCGGGTTGAAAATCGATTGCCGGAAACATCTCACGGAATCGTTTCTCCAACTTCGCGGCTTTCTTCCCGACCGCGGCATCGCGGCGAAGAGGGTTCCGGTAATTTGCGTCCTCGCCGCCAACAATGGCCCGTCCATCCACCGTGGTCCGCATGTAAAAATAGGGACGGGCCGTCTCCCAGAGGAGACACTTTTCCCACCAGCCCGGAAAGCTCTCGATGGGCTCGCTGACAAAGGCGAAGGAGGAGTTCAGATTAACGATGTCGCGTTTGAGAACCTCCACGACTTCGTAACCGGTGGCGAAGACGATCCATTTCGCCCGCACCTTTGCACCGTTCTCTGTAGTCACCGTCACGCCCTTTGGACCCACCTCATAAGACTCCATCGGCGTGCGGTCGAAAATTCGGCCCCCCGCCTCCTGCGAACGCTGCAGGAGGCGGTGCGCGAGACGGTAGACATCGACTTCTGCGGCATCCTTCGAGAGTAGCGCTGCGGGGCGGGAAAAGGAAAAGCGCGCCTCGACATCCGCCTGGGAGAGGAAGTCGAGTTCGAACCCTGCCGCCCGGCGGGCCGCGTACTCTGCCTGAAGGCCCGGCACGTCTTTCCTCCGGGAGGCCAGGTAGACGCTCGATTTCCAGGTGAAACCGCACGGGTCGCCGATCTCGTCGCACAGGTTTGCTATCTTCCCGATGCTCTCCAAACACACCTGATAGGCACGCTCGGCATCCGTTTTGCCCATGGTCTCGATCAAATCCGTCAGCGGTGCGTCGATCTCACACTGGAGCATCGCCGTACTCGCACTGGTGCTGCCGCTGGCAACGTCGCGTTTGTCCAGTACGACCACATCCATCCCTGCTTTGGTCAGTTGATAGGCACACAAGGCCCCCGTGATGCCGGCTCCCAGGACGAGAACCTCACATTCCAGGTCCGCGCTGAGCGAGGGATAAGATCGAATGAGACCACTGTTGAGCGGCCAAAAAGGGTGGTCGGAGATCAGATCCATTCTTCAAAAAAAATGCCGAAGGCCGATGTGTCTGGTTATACGGTGTATGCCGAGCCGCAACGAAATACATACTTTCAGAATTCGATCAAAAATTCCGTGGGGACTGAAGTGGTTCCGACGATGACCCTGTTCGCGATGCGGCTATTTTCCGATTGCGTGTAGAAGAGAATTACAGGAACCCCGGATTTCACAATCTTGACCGAAATAGGATCACCGTTTTCATTGACGTAGATCGTCCCTTCTCCGTGGAAATATCGAATGGGCTCAAGGGAACAAGAAGAGGTAACAAGGATTTGATCAGGTCTCAAATCGGAAATGGTGCCCTGAGTCATGACCCCTGTCTCTTCCCGCGCCGTTAGGCCATCTGATTCTGTTGGCTCCCGGTCGAAGCCGTGCCCGGTAGCTGTTAGGATGCCAGTGAGGAAGAAAACCTGAATCAATGTTACTTTCATCTATTTTAGATTAGAATCTGGGGAGGTCGGCTGCCATGGGGGGAAACCCTACCGCCGTGCTGTCTGAAATGCGAAGTGGCCGGGACGCTTACTCTGAAAGATCAGCGACCGGCCACGCACACCAGATCCTATCGGCCGTGTCTATCGATTCCGGCGACACGTAACCGTTCGATAGAGCAGGAGCAGAATTATTGCACCGACAATCGAGGCGATAAATCCGACCGATTTCCCTTCCGCGTGCCAGTTCATGGCCTGACCCGAATGGCACGGAATTAAGCCGCCTTGCGGTATTTTCCGCGGTGCTGAATTTCGGTGAATTCGTGCCTTGGTTTCGTCATGTATTGATAGGACTTGGGGCGGGTTTTCACCGCCCTTGGCTCCTGTCTTCCGGGCCGAATCGGGATGATTCGTTCTCGCAGACATTCCTCGAAAAGAGAAAGCGCCTCGGCGAGTTGGCGCGGGTGCCGCAGCGGACCGGCGAAATCCTTGAGACTGGTATCGAGATGTGTTCCCCGTTTCCAATCGCCCTTGGCGTCGCGGCGCTGGTGCAGTCGCATGATGCTCTCCGCCCCGCCTTCCTTGAGTAAGGCGAGCAGCTCGTAACTACAGAAGGCCCGGTCGCCTACGGCGAGATCTCCGGGCTTGAAGTGGCCTCTGAGTTTGTAGAACCCCTTGATGTCGTGCTGGCGATGGTCGCACGTAATGTAATCCGAGAGGGTTCCTCGCGCCGGATCGAGCACTCCGACGACGCCCATTACGGGGAAACCGCAGCCTGCGGCCTGACCCGAGGGTTGTGGATAGGCGGCTTGGTTTTCCGGCGTATCCATGAGCTTGACGCTGGTTCCGTCGATGGCTTTGAGACGGAGGCCATACCAGAGATGATGGCCCTCGACTCTTGCCTCGGCGAAGCTCTCGATCTTCTTGTGAACTTCGTCGAGAAATTCGTCATGGAGTCGAAGACGCGCCCTGCAGTAGGCGGAAGTGTCGAAGGTCGGCCGGGACTCACCATTCGTTTCGCACCATCCCTCGACCAGTGCGAGTGCCCTGGCGCAGGACTCGTTCTGTTCGAGGAATTGAGAGAGCCAGGCCCAGAAAACCACGGTCTGAGTAAAAATACACTCGCGAACATCGGAGGTGATCGAGGCCAGTCATTCTGCGGGGAGGATGTCGTGGAAGAGCGCGCCAAGTTCGGCCATGGACGAATCGATGGCCTCGTCGCGCTTCTCGCGGAGAATCTCGAGTTGACGGCGACGCGCGCTGCCTTGAAGTTTTGACGAGAAACCCGGCAGGAATGGGGGGAGGTTTTTCAAACCCTACCAAACCCATAATGCCGGGTTTTTCATGCACTTTTTTGCCGAGAACGGGCCTTATTTCCGTGCCATTCTTCCCTGACCCCGTCACCCCTCATCGGAACTCCAGCTAGTAGAACAGTGGTAAATAATAATGTCACCGCTAGAGGAGGACCCTATGCTGATACAGTCAAATTGCGAGACTTCCCTGTCCACACCGGGACGTATCCGCAGGTAGCGAACGATGACGTCATGAGTGCTGATGTTGAGGGCGCCGCCCTTGAGACAGATTCCATCACCTGGGGCCGTTTGGCCGGCGATGGTGATGAACGGATCAGTGATTCCTATTTTGGATACCAGGTCGATCGTCCCCGACACTTTTAAGAGAATGATAGGAATTTGCTTTCTCAAGGATTTTTACCGAGGCGTAGATTCGGCTAGAATTGAGGGAGCGCCGTAGTCGCCGCCACGGACACCGCGCAAGCATCAGGAATAGGTTGTTCCGAGTGGTTGTCATCGGATCGGTATCGGGTGACCGCCCAGCGTTAGTGTTGCAGGAAGCTGCTGAGGCTATGCGTGTGCACGGGGCCAGTCAAAGGCATTATTGATTGCTAGGAATTTGCTTTTTCATCCCTTCCGCATCCCTATCACCCTTGGGTCGGGGAAGGAGGGGGTTTAGGGGAAGGCAGGGGACGAGTCGGGCCATCACAGCCAAGAATCACCTGACTTGACACGCGTGGTCAACGATTTTTTGGAGGCCGGGGTCTCGTGTTAACGTTCAAACATTGCTTAAAATCGCGGGCTCCGGGCACGATCTCTCGCTCCCGCTTGATTTCTACGTCGAAATCAAGCGGGTCTTTTTGCGAGGTTTGATCGGTCTCGTCTCAGTTCGCTCTGGAGACGACCCACTCCTCCTCAGGAAACGGATCGGACACCGAAAGCCAACGCGGCGGCCATCGCCGAGGTCCAGGTCCGGCGCGACCCGGTCGGGTTCGCGATCCGTCCACCGTTCCGGTCCAAACTCCTCGAAGTCGTCGTGCCAAATCGCGTGGGGCGGCACCGCGACGGGCTCCATCGTGTCGATGTCGTAGGGCGGTTCGGGTGGCGGCGGCAATGCGATGACGCGTTGATGTTGGTATCGCTCCCATTCCCAAAGCCCATGGAGCCTCAAGAAAAATTGAGCGCAACTTCGGGGCACTCTCTGCGATTTTCCCTTCGGCAGTGGTGATGGCTCACTAGCTCGCGGCAAGCCACGAGGCAGGCGTTCGGCGGGCAATCGACCTCGGCTCTACGAATCATCGTTCCCACCACCTTCATTGTTCCAGGGATTCGCTACAAGTCCTAGAATTTAGAGGGATTCGCTACAGGTCCTAGAATTTAGAATTCCATTCATCTCGCCCTCCAACTCTTTTCGGGCTCCGCTGCTCAGGGTTCAGTGCGTCGGACTCGGTGGGTCAGAATCAGAAAATTAAGCGAGCGCTGAAGCGCCGGAAGGTCGGGGGAGACGAATTCTAAATTCCAGTAATGCCTCCTATTGATGGAAGACATCCAGCAACACATTGATATCCACCGTAACCTTCACGAGTGCTTTTCTTCGAGATGGGAAAGAAATGCCGTCTCTGCGGACACGCCCGGGGCGATAATACCGACGGCATCCACTATGTCCGCGCGGACCTCACTCTCAAGGAACTCCCGCAGGCGTCGAGCTTTCACGGCGAGCAATTCGCCCGCCGAGATACCGTGTGAAGCCGATTACGTCTCAAGGAAAGCCAGATCCTCATCGGGCAAGGGAACAATCAACGTGGACAGGAAGAAAATTGCGATCGCACGGACGATCGGTCGATCCGTGAGACATCCGTGAGTTCAGGATGTCCAAATCCCGGCAGCGTCCTGAGTGATTGACACGCGGCCTCAATTGGAAACATTGCGTCCAATGAAGGCAATCACCTATTCCGCTGCTCGTGAAACCCTGGCTGCAACGATGCAGCAGGTTTGCGACGATTGTGAACCGGTCATCATCACCCGGAAGCGGGATCAGGCAGTGGTGATGATGTCTCTGGACGACTACGAATCGCTCCAGGAAACCGTCTATTTGCTCCGCAGTCCCGCCAACGCGAGGCGTCTCCGAAAAAGTATCGCGCAGCTGGAAGCGGGAGAAGGGGTGGTCCGCGATCTACCGATCGGACTGGAATGAGATTGGTGTTTTCGGATCGGCCCGATGATCTCCTGATCGCGAAACTTCGCTACCACTGCTGAACCAGGGCAGCGGCGTACCACGCTCCCACACCGCATCCCCCGATCCAAGAGGGTCTTGTCACCAACCTGACCCTCTTTCACGAAAACGGCATGGCTCACTCCATCCGACTCGCTTTCCTCAAAGGCTCGCGTGCGACTTTCGCCGACCTTTCCGCCCCACTGCGATCCATCCTGCGGCCAACCTGAAAAAAAATCTCCCTCGTCTGCGGGCCGAGGCACGAAACCGACGGACCTGCGCCCGGTCCTTTCCGTCCCGGCAGTCTCCCGGTAGGGTTACACCGTATGGCGGAATCTCTCGCAGGCATCCAAGGTCACGTTCCAAGACGTAAATCAAAATAGGCTCGGAAACCCAGGATCTTTCGCCTCGTTTGTCACGGCCAAACCCCCCCCACCTTTCACCGACCTCTACTACAGTTCAATGAGCCCATCCCCAGCACCAACTCGTGGTCCAAATCCCCCCGTAACTGTCGGGAAGTAGTCGAAGGAGTGCCCCGGACAATGGGGGAATTACCGGTCTGCGGGGAAATCTTGAAACTAAACCGAAAAACCATTGACGCCCTTCGCTATTTTTGATTAATGACGGTGACAACTCGGCCCTGTTCCCCCGGAAGGCCCCATCTCTTCAGCCTGCGGGTCGAAAGTTTGCAAGGCGACTTAGAAGCAAATCTCAGTAGTTAGTTAAATGTAAATCCAAAAAAATCCAAACCACCCTAAATTCATGTCAGAACTCACCATCGGTCAATTTCAATTGGTCGGCAATTTTTTCTCATTTGCAATCGCGGCCATGGGCGCCGCAACCGTCTTTCTTTGGCTAAATCGATCCCAAGTCTCCAGGAGATACCGACCGGCCGTCACCATCAGCGGTCTGGTAACCTTTATCGCGCTCTACCACTATTTCCGGATCTACGAGAGCTGGAATGGAGCCTACGGAATCACCGAGGGAGTGCTCGCCGCAAGCACCAGTGGCTACTTCAACGATGCCTACCGGTATGTCGATTGGCTCCTCACCGTCCCGCTTCTGCTCGTCGAACTCATCCTCGTGATGGGACTCTCCAGGGCGGAAACACTGTCTAAGGGTGTCCGGCTTGGCCTGCTTGCGGCCATCATGGTCCTCCTCGGCTATCCGGGCGAAGTCTCACAGGATCCGGGCACTCGCTGGTTCTGGTGGGCACTGGCAATGATCCCTTTCCTCTGGATCATGTTCGAACTGTTCATTGGTCTGAAGGCATCGATCGCAAAACAGCCCGCAGAAGCGCGCGGCCTCGTGAACGCCGCCCGATGGCTCACCGTCGGATCGTGGTCTTTCTACGCGATCGTGTTCGTCTTCCCGATGATTGGACTCTCCGGTGGCACTGCAAGCGCGGCCGTCCAGATCGGCTACTCGATCGCCGACGTCGTCTCGAAAGCCCTCTTCGGAATTCTAATCTATATGATCGCCGTCAGGAAGTCGGAAGCCGAAGGTTTCACCGGTGATGGCAATGCCGCCACCGCTTGATCCCACTGGGAAACAATCCGTAAACCTCTAGCGATAACACTCGAGCGCCCGAGTCGGACTTCTCCGGCTCGGGCCTTTCGCCATGAAACTATCCACGGATCCGAAGTCTGCCCCCGGTCGGGCGATGGACCTGCGAATGCCGTCGGTGGAAGAAAAAATACGCTCGCTCTGCGCTGAACCCGGCCGGCGAGATGACATTTACCTGACCGCTCTGAACGGTCACTTGCGTGCCGGAGGTCAACGAACCCGGGCACATATTTCTCTAAGCTGCTCGGCCGCGCTGAATCTCCGCGCAACCGACTCGATTGCTTTGGCGGCATCGGTGGAGCTGCTACACAATGCTTCTTTAGTTCAAGACGACCTTCAGGATCGAGCCCGGATGCGGCGCGGAGCCTCAACGGTTTGGTCCGAACACGGAACTGACTGTGCTATTGGTCTGACAGATCTAATGATCGCCGCAGCGTTCCGCGCTCTCGGCGAAATCTCTGAACCCGGCACCATACCGGGACTCATCGAACACCTCTACCGCGCCATTTCCGTCACTCTTCGAGGGCAGACGGATGATCTCAGTGAAAAAGCCGCCAGTCTCGAAGGCGCGGTTTCAGTCGCCCGGCGGAAGTCAGGCCCTCTTTTCGCTTTGGCGTTGGAACTACCCCTTTACCTGGGCGGAAGACATGAATTCGTCGGCCAGGCATTCGAGGCCGCCGAGTCCTTTGGTCTGGGGTATCAAATCTACGATGACATCGTCGATGTCGACGAGGATCGTGTCGCCAAATCACAAAGCAACATAGTGCTTGCCCTGGAGATCTCGTTACCTCCGGAGGAAGCCCTCGCGTCCGCCCGCCTCCTCGCGAAGCAACATCTGAAAGCATCCGCATCCATGGCGCGGGAGCTTCCTGTCGGCTGCGGAGAAGCGCTCGCAGACGTGGCCTCTCAGATCGGCAACCGACTCAACGCCCTCTTCAATGAGTAAAGCAATTGTTATCGGTGGTGGGTTCGGGGGCATGGCGGCGGCTTTGCGGCTGCGCGCGCGGGGCTATGAAGTAACGATCGTTGATCGCTGCAAGCGGCTCGGTGGTCGCGCCCAGGTTTTCGAGCGCGATGGTTTCCGGCACGATGCGGGGCCTACCGTCATCACTGCGCCCTTTCTCTTCGATGAACTCTTTGAACTCTTCGGGAAAAAGCGCTGCGACTATGTGGAATTTGTGCCGCTCACTCCGTGGTATCGCTTTCAGTTCCCATCCGGCGAGACCTTCGACTACGGCGGAACGGTCGAGAGCACCCTGGCCGAGATCGCCCGCTTTTGCCCGGAGGACGTAGCCGGTTACAAGAGTTTGCTCGAGCAATCGCACAAGATATTCGACGTGGGATTCACCCAGTTGTCTGACCAGCCCTTCGACTCCTTTGGGACGATGATGGGCCAGGTGCCCAACTTGGCCAAGCTCGGTTGCTATCGGACGGTGTGGCAATTGGTCAGCCATCACCTCAAAGATCCCCGTCTTAGACAGGCATTCTCGATCCAGCCGCTTCTCGTCGGAGGCAACCCTTTCGACACCACCAGCATTTATGGCCTCATCCACTACCTCGAGCGCCAGTGGGGCGTCCACTTTGCGATGGGTGGCACCGGGGCGATCGTCGATGCCTTCAGCAGGCTGATGGATGAAGTAGGCATTTCGGTCCGGCTCGACACGACCGTCGCCTCCGTGACGGTGGAAGGCGGCTCGGCCACGGGCGTGCAACTGGAGGACGGTGAGATGCTCGATTCCGATATCGTGGTCTCAAATGCGGATCCCGCCTATCTCTACGGTCAGATGCTGCGCGATGCGGACCAAAAACTATCGGCTCGCGTGAAGAAGCGTCGCGCCAAGATGTCGATGGGGCTCTTCGTGCTTTTCTTCGGGACGCGGCGGCAATACCCCGAGGTCGCACACCACACCATCTGGCTCGGTCAGCGCTATCGCGAGCTGCTGCGTGAGATCTTCGATGGAACGAAGCTGCCGGAGGATTTTTCTCTCTACCTCCACCGACCCACGGCGACCGACCCCAGCTTCGCGCCCGAGGGCTGCGACTCGTTTTATGTGCTCGCCCCGGTGCCGAACCTGAAGGCCGATATCGACTGGGAGACCGAGGGCCCCCTGCTCCAGGAGCGGATCGTGAAGGCGCTCAGCGATTCCATCCTGCCAGGCCTCGAAAACGAAATCACCGGCGACTTTTTCATGACCCCCGAAGATTTTGCGGCGGACTATCTCAGTGTTGCCGGGGCCGGCTTTTCGGTCGCCCCGCTCTTCAGTCAGTCGGCCTGGTTCCGTTTTCATAATCGCGCCGAGGGCCCCGATAACCTCTACCTCGTCGGAGCCGGAACGCACCCGGGAGCGGGTCTGCCCGGAGTGCTCTGTTCGGCCAAGGTGCTCGATCGTATCGTGAAGCCACCGCGTCATGTTTCCGACTGGAAATCCAAAGAGGCTGTCGTCCCATGAAAACCGGTTCGGCAACGCTCGGGGCAGGGCCAACCTCCGCGGCAGGCTCCGCCGAGGGAACTCTGAAACGACACGGCAAGTCTTTTCACTTTGCCGGAAAATTCCTGCCGCAACAATCGTTCGAGCGTTGCGCGCGGCTCTATCAATTCTGCCGATTCCTCGACGATCTGTCAGATGAATCTCCCGATCCGGACTTGGCAGCCCGGCAGCTGGATCAAATCGAAAGCGACCTCCGGCAGGCAAAGCGGCACCACCCCGCCGTCGCCGATTTTCTCGATTTGGCGAGCGAATGCGACTTCGATCTCGACCCGGCGGTTGAGCTGACGCGAGGGGTGAGAGGTGACCTCGCGGAGGTTGCCTTCGGCAGTGAAGCCGAGCTCAAGCAGTATGCCTACCGGGTCGCGGGAACGGTCGGTCTGATGATGGCCGGCGTCCTCGGAGTGAAATCTCCGGCAGCATTCCGTCACGCAATCGACCTGGGCGTGGCGATGCAACTCACCAACATCGCGCGCGACGTGAGGGAAGACGCCCAAAACGGTCGGCGATATCTGCCGGCGGAATTGTTTGATCGGCCACCGGTGATCGAAGCGCTCGCGGCCGGTCATCCCGAGGTGCATGAGGATGTCCGCCTGGCGGTGCAGTGGCTCCTCGATGAAGCGGATCGATACTACGATTCCGGCATCGCCGGCCTCGCCTACCTGCCTTGGCGCGCCCGGCTCGGCATTTTAGTGGCGGCGCGTCTTTACCAATCGATCGGGACAGAGATTCGAGAGATGAAATTCGCCGTTTGGGAGGGTCGGGCGAAAGTTTCCCGCCGGAAAAAAATTCTCATTTCAGCCCGGACTTTCGTCTATTTCTGCGTCCGCGGAGGCCTCAGAACGAAGCCCCCGGGCCACAATCCCGAACTCCATCGGCACCTCGCAGGATTCCCCCGGGTTCAAGCGCCGACCCTCGGAAAGAGCAACTCATGACGACAATCGACCTCGCAATCATCGGCGGCGGATGTGCCGGGCTCTCGCTCGCCCGCGATATCGCGCTCCGAACCGAAGGCAAACAAGACGGGCCCCTGGTCACCGTTTTTGAACCCCGGACGCATTATGAAAACGACCGCACCTGGTGCTTCTGGTCACTGAAGGACGAGGCGGAGGATCCCCTCGTGAGCCGTCGTTGGAAGTCGTGGCAATTTTCCAAAAACGCCGACACGGTCCTCCATCAGTCTTCCCAGTCGCGGTATTGCCTCGTCTCCGGGGCCGATTTCTACGCCGACGCGACCGCGACGATTGACAGGGCCGACGACATCGACCTCCAACTCGGGGTCCAGGTGAAATCCGTCGAATCCTGCACCGGTGGATTTAGGGTCACGACCACGGTGGGCGACTATCTCGCGCGGCGGGTTGTCGATACCCGGCCGCCGGCTTACACGAAGGGGACCGAAGCGGTTCTCTATCAAGCTTTCGAAGGAGTTGAAGTCGAGACTGCGCATGAGATCGGAGATCAGGAAATCGCCAGCTTGATGGCACAGATGCACACCGATGAGGAAGGCTTCGGCTTTGATTATATTCTACCGCTCGGGTCCGGGCAATGGTTGGTCGAAGCGACCCTCTTCGGATTCGAACCCGGGTGCGGGAAGCACTTGTCGGAAAAGCTGGAGGCCTGTCTGCACCGTCTCGTCCCGGACGGCGACTTTCGTTATCTGCGACGGGAGAAGGGAATGATTCCGATGGGTTACCGTAGTCCCGAACCGGGGAGCGAAGCCGGCTGGGTCAGAGCCGGGACCGCCGGCGGAGCGGTGCGCGCCGCCAGTGGCTATGCCTACCGGCGAATTCAGCGATGGTCGCGGGAATGCGCCCGACACTTCACCGAGTCCGGCGAGGTCCTCGGTCACCCGGAAGACTCATGGGCCCGGCGGAAAATGGATTTCCTCTTTCTCAAAGTGCTGCGGAACGAGCCCGACCTGGCCCCCGAGCTTTTCTACCGTCTCACGCGCGGAGTTTCCGCCGATGCGATGGCGCGGTTCATGATGGATCGGGCAAGCTGCCTTGATCTCTTCGCCGTGATGTGGTCACTGCCCAAAATGCCGTTTCTCCGGAACCTCCTCAAACGGGATGATCCCGCCCGCCACCTCCCTTTGCAAAAGAGTGCGGCATGAAGCGGGCGCGGGAAATTCAACAAGGTGCCTTCTTCCTCTCGGCCATTGGATTGAGCTTGCTCGTTTATTCCGGAATCGAACTTCGGCGGGGGCCGCTTCTCGTCATCCTTGCTGTCCTCGTCGCCGTGGTGGGTCTGCCCCACGGTGCGCTGGATCCCCTCGTGGCGCGGAAAGCGGGCTTGTGGAGGAATCCTTCCGGGCTCGCTTGCTTTCTGGGAGCCTATCTTCTCCTTGCCGCGATTGCCGGGCTGCTTTGGGCGTGGGCGCCAAAATTCTCACTGGCCGCCTTTCTCGCTTATTCGTTCTGGCATTTCTCGGGTGATTGGCGGGACTGGCTTTCCCGGGGGTGGCGGCTCTGCGCAGGTGCAAGCGTCATTTGCGCACCCTCGCTCCTATATCCGGAACTTGTCGCCGAATACTTTTCAGTGCTCACGGGCGAGGAGGCTAGCGCTCTCGTCCGAGTGCTTCAATGGCTCGCGATTCCGGCGCTCGCCGGGACGATTTTCTCAGCGGCCCGATGCATCCGCACACGGCCTGCGGTCGCCGCGGAACTGGCAGTTCTTGCCGTTTCGGCCTTTGCCCTGCCCCCGCTGATCTTTTTCCTTCTCTACTTCTGCAGCCTGCACAGCCCACGGCACCTGATTGATACGGTGCAGGGATTGAATCCCGCCACCGCGACGGCGACCGCCGCCGGACTCACCCTCCTGACCGTCGGGCTGGGGGCCTTGTTTTTTGTCCTATCGCCCTCCGCGCAAATCGATCAGCGGCTCTTGCAGATCACCTTCATCGGCCTCGCAGTCCTCACCGTTCCCCACATGATCCTGATCGAGTATTATGCCACTCGAGTCGGGAACGCACCGGTCCCGGCAACAACCCGGCTGGGCCTTGAGAACGGCTAAGGGATTACTCTATGAAAGCGATCTATAATGTGCTTCAAGAGCGTTTTATCTCCGAGAAAGCGCGCCATACCGGAGAACGCGTGGTAGTCATGATCGCTCTAGTTGCTTTTGTGATTCACTTGATTCTGATCGGGATGCGTTATTTCAACTTGCTCCCACCCCACAGCCATCATCTTGATGAGCTTCTAACCAATCCGATCGCTGCGATCTACACGCCATTCTCCTTCATTTTGGTTTATGAAGTTTACCTCCTCCTCTTTTACCTGCCCCAGTCGATCACACAATACATTGCCCGGCAGTATGAGATTATCACCCTGATCATTGTTCGCCGGATTTTCAAGGATATCGCCAATCTTGAGCTAACCACCGAATGGTTTAGTCGGCCAAAGGATTTGCAGCTGACCTACGATATCGCCGCTACGTTAGTCCTCTTTTTACTTATCACCCTCTTTTATCGTTTGGCCCGCAGCCAACCGGTTCCAGCAAAAGGGAAGGAGTCCCGTACCACCGATCTCCGCCGCTTCATCTATTGTAAAAACGTTATCAGCCTAATACTGGTCCCGGTGCTGCTGGGTCTGGCGATCTATAGCTTTGTTGTCTGGACAAAAGAGACATTTTTTACGGTGAGCATAGCGGCGGTAAATGTCATTGACGTGGATAAAGTCTTTTTTGAGGATTTTTTCAGTATTCTCGTAATGGTCGACGTGTTCCTGCTCCTGCTGTCCCTCATTCACAATGATAGTTTTCCGAAGGTGATCCGGAATTCCGGATTTGTCATTTCGACCATCTTAATCAAGATATCCTTTGGCGCCGAAGGCATTGTCAATGTCGCGCTAATTCTAGCTGGTGTTTCCTTTGGAGTGGCAATTCTATGGGCACACAATCTCTTTGAAAGAACCATCACGCACGCTTCAGAATCATAGCCTACCATTGGCATCGACAAGGTGTTAATGCGAACCCCTACTGGTGGGTGAGCTGACTGCGGTTGTTGTAGGCGCGTTAGGTGCGTGTTTGGTCAATGTTAAGACTCGCAAAACAATAAAGTATTGAATTTTTTTGGATAACTATGTAGTTAGGTTATGGTTCGGCATGCCGGATCTACAATGGGTGTGCCGTCAGGTCAATGCATATAAGGATAGTTCAAATTTCTTCGCTCTCCTCTGGCTTTCGTCGCTTTTTTCGTTTGTGCGCTTTGATCTTTGCAAAGCCGAAACGCGACGTTTTTGCCAGAACTGCTCCCAGCGCCCGCCGCTCTTGGTCAGGGCGCGAAGAGTTAATGTGTTTTCGGCTCCGTCCAAAGTCCACTTCACCGACGTAGCTGCGGGCCACTTCCCGGCCATGTTGTTGGAAATCGGTGACGACAGTAGCGGCATTGCTGTTGGCGTATTTGAAAGACACTTGTTTGGCGAAAAGCGGGGTGGCCGTACGAATGATACGGGCATTGCCATCGAGCGGACAAAAGACCGCTCCGCCGTGCGCACTCTGGTAGACGTGCCGCGCGATGCGAGCGGGGCCATAGGGCGTCTGGTAGGTCTTCGGCTGGAGTCCCTTTGAGGTGAGCTTCTGGCTCCCGATCAGGATCTTCGAACCGTCCGTGTCGAAGCGCAGCAGGCACTCTCCGGTGGCTCCGGCCCCCGCTTCGTTGAGTGCGGCCTGGAGGTTCAACTCGCTCTCAAGCATCGGAGCCCCGGAAGAAACCTCACGCTCAGTGTCATCGATCCATCGGGGTTGTGAGAAATTTCAGTGGCCATGCCCTCACTTAAGGGTCTATGGAAATTATAAAAATTGTATTAACGGCAGACCCTTCCCGTTCCCGTCATCGTGAACAAAACGGTCGCTCACCTCGTCGATCCGTCGGCGATTGACTCGCTCGTGCCCTGCACACGTCTCGCCCTGCTGGTTCCGCTGTAGCGGAATCCATCCCGGCTTCCCCCAGTTGCCTCGATTGTCGCAGCCGTAACCCACTCGAAAAATCGTAGCGCGATCGAGCGCTGCGGTAAAGCGTTGTCTGCGGTCGTCGGCCTGCAGGGACCAAGTCCCACGCTGAAAATTCGCGTTGCCCGCCGTGGGACTTTCGGACAGTATGAAAATCTATGGAGACCTCCGCCACCCTACAGATCGGGAACCTCTTCGACGAGGAGTATCTCATCGTGATCTCCGATGTGAAGGGCGAGCTCGGGGAGGATTTCGGGTTGCAGGACTTTGCGGAGATCGCCTCTGAGCAAACTGCCGACGCGGTCGAGGACGGGGAGTCTGGCGATCTCGTCGAGATGGAGTTCGGTGGACTGCCGGGGTATCGGCGGGAGGTGCGTGGAACCATCGAGGGAAATGATATTTCCTATTTCCTCGGTAACGTCGAGGGGAAGGAGCGCTTCTACCAGATCATGGCGTGGACCCTGACGGACCGGAAGGCGAAGGTATTCCCGCGGCTTGAGCCGGCGGCGGCCACTTTTACCGAGCTTGTTGCTCCCTGAGAGGTTGGTGAGGTGTCGAAAAAACGCTTTCCGAACTGGCGGACCCGGTTTTCGTATCGGCACGGCACGGGACGTGCGAATTTCATAACCTTCGTGACTTCCGACCGCTGAGGCCGGAAAGGGAATTTTTGTAACGAATATGAGCCAGTTTTTAGAAGATAAAGTCGGATTCAACGGCGAAGCCCTCCAACCGGGTCCGGTCGATGACCGCCGGGCGCGGGACTACATCAATCTCAAGCTCGCCTCCCGCGGGTATGCCATCGTCGGGGACGAGGCGGATTTTCCCTTTCTCGAGATGGGGCGGTCCCTCATTCTGAACTTTCAGGAACGGCTCCGCCTTCTTAAAAGCCACCGATGCCCGGTCGATCGCCATATTTCCGACTGGCTCGACCGGTATCTCGCCGAGACCGGGGTCTTTGCCGACGACGAGGCGAAGCTGCCCGATCCCCTCATCCTCGAGCGCCACGGCCTCGCCCGCTTGCTCTCCCTGCCGTCGCGCGGGAACAAGTTCGAGTCATCGATCGTCTCCAGCTACCGCACCTGGCAGGGGGTCTGCCACAACCCGGCGAAAGACCGCCGCAGGAGCTGCTCGTGCGGCCCTTCACGAGTGAGGAGGAAAGTCCCGTCCATGCCTTTGCTTCGATCCTGCTCCGGCCGGTCGTGAGTCCCGATGTGCCGGGATTCTCCAAGGAGAAGACGATGGAGACCCGCTTTTTTGCCCCGGGCAATCTCGTGAGTAATCTCGATTTCGTGGAGTCCATTTTTGGCAATGCCGGCGATCCTTTTCTGCCTGAGAACGACGCCCGTCTCGATGTGGAACACTGGTCGGGCCATACCGGCTGCGTCATCCTCGCGCCCCATCTCACGACCTTGCGGAAAAAAGAGGTGGGGCTGCCCCACGTCTCCGAAGCGACGGACCTCCAGAAGCGCGACGGCATGTGCTGGTCGGATGAGAGTGAGCTCTACAACAACGGCTCGGCCTTCAAGATTACCGCCCGCGATGCGCAGGGAGTCGTCGTCACCCTGATCGCCGACAACTACTTCGGGTATTGCAAAAAGGAGGTGAAGACCCAGATCAGCTACGCCGCGAATCTCTACGGTCTCGCCGAGGAAGAGCACGCCGCCGGCGCCCTCGTCTTCCCCAGCTTCGACCTCGGCGAGGATTTCCAGCTCGATCCCTACCGCCGCGATGCGGACCACACCTTCACCGAGATCACCTCTCTGCTGGGCGACCTTTTTGAGGTAAAGCCCGGGGGCTATGCTGTCGACCGCACCTACCCGGACATCATCCTCATCCCCGAGGACTCTGACCTCGATCTCACGACCCAGTTGGTGACCTGGACAAAAGACGGCGCGGAGCAAACTCTCCCGCTCCAGCCGAACTGCACTTATGTGCTTCCGTCAGGGTATAAAGTGGAGATGCGCAAGCCGTCCTCGGGCCAGCGCTGGTGTCTCGTCGGGACGAATGCGGAGGGCACCTTTTGCCACAAGCCCTGCACCGTCTCCGGTGGCGGGAAGTCCGAGATCTCGAAGTCTCTCGCCGATGCGATGGAGGAAGGTCCCGTGATCATGCCGAAGTTCGAGCAGGACATGGTCCTCGTCGAGCAGCTCCTCGCCCGCGACTATGGCGACCGGGCGCAAACCCCGCGTGTCCCCGGGGCGAAGAGCCGTCCCATCCTTGACCCGGAGCGCTCCCTCGGCTCGGTCATGCGCCTCTTCTCCCAGAGCGACGAGTTCACTGATGACTACAATGAGTTCATCGCGACGATCCCGGGCTCGGTGAAGGATTTCCTCCTTACCCTGAAGCGCTATTGGAAAGAAGACTGGGGCTCTGACTGGAGAAGCCGCTTCCGTGTCGATCGCGTCAACGGCGAGCAGGGTTACCTGCTGAAGTATCGCCTCGCCACGGTCATGATGCGCTACTTGCGGGTTGGCTTCGAACTCGACGGTTCGTGGCGCATGTTCAGCCTGCGGAAGGACTTTTCACCCGCGACAAAGTTGCAGCGCGAGGATGATATTACCGCCTCCATCACCGTGCCGGCGGCCCGCCTCGATCGTTCCCTGATGCATCCCGATGTGGACTTCCCGAGCTACAAGTTCGCCCAGAACTGCGAGTACCGTCTCTTCCAGCGTCCCGACGACGCGATCCACCGCGGCTATGACAAACAGACCGAGCTGGACTTTTCACGGGGAGGAAACTTTTTCTCGAACTTCGAACCGAAGTCCCGCGAAGAGATGCAGAGCATCGTCGCGAACGCGATCCGCTTTGATTATTTCACCGCCCCGCTGAAGAAGACTTTGCTCGATTTCGCGACGGCGGAAGGCAGCCCCGGCTACGCGATCAGCTCGGCGCACCCACGCATCGTCGATGGATCGCCGAGCGAGAATCCGCGCTACCTGCAGAACCGTCCCGATCTCGAGAACCCGCGGGCCGAGTATCTCGGCGAGCTGGGGGCCCGTCTTTACCGCCGCATCCCTGCCGGCAAGCCGGTCCTCAATCCGATCCACGTCGTCCTCCCGGGACGCCGCAACAATCCACCAGACCGCGCCGCCGGGATCGGAGCCCTCGCGGTCTATGGTCCGATCCACTACCAGGAGCTACCCGAGCTCTTCATGGACTTCATCGCGAGTCTCACCGGCAAGTCGCCCTCGACGACGGGCGCGGGATCGGAAGGCGCGCTCACGAAGGGTCCCTTCAACGCCCTCCTACCTATCATTGATCTAAACGCCGCGCTCATGAGTTACCTGCTCACCGGCTACGAGGGATTCAGCACGGCGGCCGGTCATGTCGGTCCGAAATACAAAGTCGCCCACGATGTCAGTCTCCTCGTTCCCGAGGTCTGGAGCCGCATGTTCCTCAGCGAAAGAAAGCCGAAGTGGCTCCTTTCCGAAGGTTACCTCGAGCCGCTCGAAGATTTTGAGGAAAACGGAGAGTTCGTCGCCGCGAGCCGCCTCGGCTACCGCATCACCCTGAAGTTCGTCGAGACTTTCTTCGGCCGGGTCTTTGCCGAGCCGCGCAGCGTTTTCACCGAAGAGATGCTCAAGCCCGAACTCCAGGGGCGCGAGGACTACCTCGATGGGATCCGCAACATCACCCAGACGCAAAAGAGCGTGGCCCTCAGCTACTTCGAAGACGGCGGGATCGATCTCGCGATTCCACCGCTCAAGGCGCTCCTGCACATCATGGCGCACGGCCACTTCGAAGGGAAAACGATCCACGATCCCGAGGTGCGCGGACTCTTCGACCGGGAGGTCGTCCTCGCGAGCGACTGGTATCGCGAGCGCCTCGTTGCGAAGAAGGAACTCCGTATCCGGGTGATCAATCAGCACATCGTCTGCCTCGAGGATTTCCTGGAAAAGAAGAACTACGAGAAAGAGGCCGAGCGTCTCAATCTCGCGGATCGTCTCGTCCAGACGATAGCCGCTCTCGAGACGCTCGTGGGTGATGAGGAATCCTACATCGAGAGCATCCGCGGCACGATAGGTCTCGATCCCTCGATTTTTTGCTGAGATCAACGCTTTTCCCGATAGTATCCAACTCCTGCGCGGCGGCGAAGGCGGCCCGGTCGAGGAGGGTGAGCGGTGACCCGGGTAGGGAGGATATGAAGTTTGCAGAATTCTGATCAATCGTTTACTATGCCTCTATGAATGGCGAAGAGAAGTCCGTCGAAATCCTTTTAAAAAACGCCCGCACGAAGCGCGAGGCATCCCCCGCTGCGAAGCCGAAGGCCAATTGGCTGGCTGTTTTTGGAAAGGTGCCAGACGATGAGTTGAGCCGCGAGGCGGCGCGCCTCGGCGAGCAGTGGCGGGCGCAGGAAAATCTCCGTCGTTGATGCTCGTGGTCCTCGATACAAATCATCTGCGAGAGTATCTGATCGGGTCGCAGTCAGGGCATCGGCTCGTCACTCATCTCGCAAATCCTTGCGTGGATATCTTCACGAGCATCGTCTCGGTCGAGGAATCTGTGCAGGGTTGGCTGGCGCTGCTGCGGCGACAGACGCCGGGCACAGATCAGGTCAATACCTACGCTCGATTTCAATCCGATGTAGAAGCCATTTCGGGGCTGGCGATTCTGCCGTTCGACGAGGAGGCGGCGGCGCTGTTTGCCGAGCTTCGCAAAACGCACCGTCGGATCGGCACGATGGACCTCAAAATTGCCGCTATCTGCCTCGCCTGCGATGCTACTCTCCTGACTCGCAATCTCGCGGACTTCGAGGGCATCGCGGGACTGCGCGTCGAGAACTGGTTGGATTGAGGCGTGGCTCGCCCCCCCGATTTTTCGCTGAGCTCAGCGCTTTCCCCGATAGTATCGCACCAGCCCCGAAGTCACCCCGTCGGCGTACTCCTGATAGATATTTTTCCGGTAGATCCCGTTGATCTCGCGGAGACCGTCATAGGGCCCTTCCTGGACGCGCAGGTGGGTCTCGCGGTGGTTCATGCAGAAGGGCTCGAAGAAGAGCACCGGGCAGGTAAAGACGCGGTTCGCGAGCAAGTTCCGGGCCCAGACGAGTTCGTTCTCATTGACCGACATCCCGCTTTTGCCGTCGTAGTGAAAGGCGGGCAGGCGGGTTTCCTTTTGCATCGTTTTGGAAACCACGTCAGAGAGGTCGAGTTCCTCGTAGTAGATGCGCTGGAGGATGCGCAGGGTCATCTCGAAGCGGGTGTCGTCCTCCGCGATTTCCCCCCGCGAGTAGCAGCCGTTGATGATGAGGTGGAGATGATTCGGCGAGCGGAAGGCGGGACTGCCGCCCCAGGGTGAGGCGTCGAAATGGAGACAGAGGGCGAGGTCGGGCCGGATGCTCTCGTTGAGGATCTCTCCGCGCGAGCGGATCTCACTCGAGATCGCGAACATCGCTTTTGCGGTGCTGGCAATGAGGCCGGGGGAGGGGATCTGCCCGCGCCGGGTCAGGTAGGCCCGCGCCTCCTCCTGCAGGGTCTCGACCCGCTCGTTCGTCGTCGGGTTGTTCGACTCCCTCGTGATGTAGACGGTGGCACCGAGGAGGGTGAGATCCCGCTCGAGGATACGGGCGACGAGGAGGGTCATTTCCCCTTCCTTCACTGCGATGGTGTCTTTCCCGAGCAGAAAATGCCTGTCGTCCCAGGTGACCCATTTTCCCCCGATGTGGCCGGGATCGATCGCGATGCGCAGACCCTGGAGCGGTTTCGTCGAGTTCGCGGGGAGGTCATCGATCTCGACGGGGCGTCGCCAGAAGCGTGGCCCGTCGGAAGAGAGATGGTCGTCTGTGCGAAAGCGCAGGTCATACCAGCCGAGCTCGGGAAAGTTCGACTGCTTCAGGATGAGGGCCCGGTCGGGCTGGATCCGGATATAGCCCGCCGAGTCTGCCGGGCTCCTCGCGTAACAGTGGTTGAGCAGGTAGGTGAATTCCTCGCGGGTGATCGTGCCCTGGTAGGCGTCGAGGTGCGACCAGTCCGGCACCTGCCCGAGCCGGGCGATCACGGGAAAGGGAGGAGAGAATTCCGCCGTCTCAGCAGGGGACGGGGGAGGCGTGACCGGCGTATCCGCCATTGCCGACGGGCGTGGGCAGGCAAAAAGCAAGACCGCGAGCAGCGTGGAGGCGCTGCGTAAAGAGGAACCGCGGAAGTCGAAGACGGCGTTCAAGAGAGTGAAACTTTTCGGTTTCCACGGGGGGAAACCGAGCAGAGTAAGTGAAGCATGCTCAGAATTCTATTTCTAGGAGATATTGTCGGGGAACCGGGCCGAAAGGCCGTTATTTCGCGATTATCGGCCATCAAGTCGGAAGAGGAGATCGATTTTATCATCGCCAACGGGGAAAACGCGGCCGGCGGTCGGGGGATCACGCCGAAGATCTCCATCGACCTCCTGCGGGCAGGCGTTGCCGTAATAACGACGGGGGATCATGTCTGGGATCAGATCGAGATCATGGAATTTATGGAAATGGAACCCCGCGTCCTGCGGCCGCTCAATTATCCTCCGGGCGTCCCGGGGGGCGGGTCCATCGTCCTCGACACGGCCAAGGGGAAAGTCGCGGTGATGAATGCCCAGGGCCGCAGTTTCATGCAGCCACCCCTGGAGAATCCCTTCCTCGCCGTCGAGGCGGAGATCGCCCGTCTTCGTGCCGAAGAGGGGGTGAAGGTCATCTTTCTCGATTTCCATGCCGAAACGACGAGTGAGAAGATCGCCCTCGGGCGCGCCCTCGACGGCACCATCTCCGCCCTCGTCGGGACCCATACTCACGTCCAGACCGCCGACGAACAGATCTTCCCCGGCGGCACCGCTTTTCTCTGCGACGCGGGCATGTGCGGGCCGCTCCATTCCGTCCTCGGGCGTGAGGTTGAGCCCGTCATCGAGCGATTCCGGACCTCGACTCCGAGCCGCTTTCCCGTCGCAAAGGGACCCGTCGGACTCCGCGGAGCGATCATTGACGTCGATGAAGAGACCGGAAAAGCCCTCGCGATCCGGCGTTTTGCCGAGGATTTGCCTGAGTGAACGGGAGGTGAGGCCTTTTTTAAACGAATTAGGAATAATTTTTTGACAGACGCGAGGGGTCGAGTAGCTTTCGCCCCTAAATCTGCCAGTCCGGCCATTGGCCTCGGTGCTCCCTCCCGCAAGGGTAAGGTTACCGGGGCTTGTTGTCTTTCAGGGAGGCTTAGAAACCTGAGTTACTGGGTCCATGATCCATGCAGCTCAAGGTGCCGAGAGGCTCTTGTAGCTCAGGGGTAGAGCACTTCCTTGGTAAGGAAGAGGTCATGGGTTCAATTCCCATCAAGAGCTCCACTTGAGTTAAGAAGAGAACGATAACACAGAGCGATTCCGCAGCGGTAGCTTTTTAGAGTCCGTGCAGGACGGTCATCTTTAAGAAAAACCAACCAAAAAACCAAACGACAATGGCTAAAGCAGCATTCGAACGCACCAAGCCTCACGTGAACGTGGGCACGATCGGTCACGTTGACCACGGCAAAACCACGCTCACCGCGGCGATCACGTCCACTCTCGCTGATCTCGGATTGGCTGAGAAACGTGCGTATGATGAAATCGACGGTGCTCCCGAAGAGCGCGAGCGCGGTATCACCATCAACACCGCTCACGTTGAGTATGCGACGGTCAACCGTCACTATGCCCACGTGGATTGCCCTGGACACGCTGATTATGTGAAGAACATGATCACCGGTGCCGCGCAGATGGACGGTGGTATTCTCGTCGTTTCCGCTGCTGACGGCCCGATGCCCCAGACCCGTGAGCACATCCTGCTCGCTCGTCAGGTCGGTGTCCCGGCGCTCGTTGTCTTTCTCAACAAGGTCGACATGGTGGATGATGACGAGCTTCTCGATCTCGTCGAGATGGAGATCCGCGAACTCCTCAGCAAATATGATTTCCCCGGTGATGATATCCCGATTGTCCGGGGTTCTGCCCTCAAGGCTCTCGAAGGTGATGTGGATCAGCGCGCCAACGTTATGAAGCTCATGGAGGCCGTCGATGAATATATCCCGCTTCCGGAGCGTCCGATCGATGGTGACTTCCTGATGCCCGTGGAAGACGTGTTTTCGATCGAAGGTCGTGGAACCGTTGCCACCGGTCGTATCGAGCGCGGTATCGTCAAGAAGATGTCCGAAGTCGAGATCGTGGGTATCCGCGACACGCAGAAGACAACCGTGACCGACATCGAAATGTTCCGCAAGCTTCTCGACGAGGGTCGCGCCGGTGACAACGTCGGTCTCCTCCTTCGCGGTCTTAAGAAAGACGACGTCGAGCGCGGCCAGGTCATCGCCAAGACCGGTTCGATCAAGCCCCACAAAAAGTTCAAGGCCGAGGTCTATGTCCTCAGCAAGGACGAGGGTGGTCGTCATACACCTTTCTTCGACAACTACCGTCCCCAGTTCTACTTCCGTACAACGGATGTGACCGGCTCGGTGAAGCTCCCTGAGGGTGTGGAGATGGTGATGCCCGGCGATAACGTTTCGATCGAGGTAGAACTCCTTACCCCTATCGCAATGGAGAAGACGATCCGCTTCGCTATCCGTGAAGGTGGTCGTACCGTCGGTGCGGGGCGTGTCTCTGAGATCGTCGCCTAACATTTGAAACGTTTTCGGGGAGTTGCGGGCGAAGTAAACCCGCAGCTCAATACCGAACAGCCTGGAGGGGACCCGAACTGTCGGCTCCCCTCTTTCCGCCACTAAGTAAACATTTTAAACAGGGCAGTAGCTCAATTGGTAGAGTAGCGGTCTCCAAAACCGTTGGTTGCGAGTTCGAGTCTCGCCTGCCCTGCCACTTTTAAGGTAGGGGATCCCGGATTGCCGATATTGACATGAAAATAGGAAAATACCTTGGTGAGGTGAGGGGTGAGCTGAAGAAAGCCACCTGGCCGTGGGATCCCAAAGAAAAGGGACTCAAAAAATACAAGCAGCTCATCGACTCGACCATCGTCGTTTTGATCGCGATGCTTCTCCTCGGGGCATTCGTCGCGACGATCGATTTCGCGATGCATCACACCATGACTTTTTTGACCACCGGGTTTTAGTCCTCCGGCCAACCTGAATTTACCAATCGATGCCGAAGATCCCCGCAGCCCAAGACCAGTGGTATGTCATTCATGTTCTCTCCGGGCAGGAGTTGAAAGTGCGTGACAATATCGAGCGCCGCCGCGAGTCCGAGGAGATGAGCGATCTCATCTTCGAAGCACTCGTCCCGCAGGAGCGCATTTCCGAGGTCAAGGGTGGCCAGAAGCGCGAGGCGAACCGCAAGTTCTACCCCGGCTACATCATCATCAATATGCATCTCCTTAACGATGACAATACCCTCGTCGACCGCACCTGGTATTTCATTCAGGAGACGGATGGGATCATCAATTTTGCCGGCACGAAGGGCAATCCGATGCCGATGCCGAAGCACGAGGTCGAGAGCATGCTGGCGCAGATCAAAGAGCGCGAAGGCAGTGTCAAACCCGCCATCACCCATGAGGTGGGCGACGCGGTCGTCGTCTCGGACGGTCCCTTCCAGGGGCAGGCCGGTGTCATCGCTGAAATCAACGAGGCGAAGGGCGAGCTGATGGTCTCGGTCAATATTTTCGGGCGTGAGACGCTTGTGCCACTCGAGTACTGGCAGGTCGAACTGGGTTGAGAAACCCGCACGGATACAATTTTCAACAAAGAAGCACGATGGCTAAAGAAGTAGTAAAACTAATCAAGCTGCAGATTACTGCAGGTAAGGCGAACCCTTCTCCTCCTGTTGGTCCGGCGCTCGGTCAGGCCGGGGTCAATATCATGGAGTTCTGCAAGCAGTTCAATGCGCAGACTCAGGGCAGTGAGGGCGACATCCTTCCCGTCGTGATCAGCGTCTATGCGGACAAGAGCTTCACCTTCATCACAAAGAAGTCGCCCGCTGCGGTGCTCCTGAAGAAGGCTGCCAACATCGCGGCGGGCTCCAACGAGCCTCACAAGAAGAAGGTCGGCAAGCTGACCCGAGCGCAACTCCTTGTTGTGGCACGTTACAAGATGGAAGACATGAATACCAGCGACGAGGAGATGGCGTGCCGCATCCTCGCCGGGACCGCTCGTCAGATGGGTCTCGAGATCGTTGACTGATTTTTAGTAAACAATAACGCAGGAGGGTGAAAACCACCCGCTCGAACTGCACTCTGAACATGGCAAAGAAAAGAAGCAAAAGATACAAGGCTGCCGCCGAGATGGTGGATAGCATGGCGGTCTACTCGATCGAAGACGCGGTCTCGCTGGTGAAGAAGTTCCCCGCACCGAAGTTTGATCAGACGGTCACTCTCACTTTCCGCATGGGGGTTGACCCCCGTCAGTCCGACCAGATGGTCCGCGGCACCTGCCCCCTCCCTCACGGAAGTGGTAAGGATGTGCGTGTGCTGGTCTTCGCCGAGGGCGAAGCGGCAGCCGAGGCGAAGGCAGCCGGCGCCGAGTTCGTCGGTTTCGAAGCGCTAATCAAAGAGGTTCTCGGTGGTTTCATGGATTTCGACGCGGTCATCGCGACGCCGTCGGCCATGTCCGAGGTCCGGAAACTGGGTCGTCAACTCGGGCCGCGCGGTCTCATGCCGAACCCGAAGACGGGCACGGTGACAGACGACACGGCTGGAGCGGTGAAAGCCGTCAAGGCGGGTCGGATCGACTTCAAGCTCGACAAGAACGGGAATATCTCCGCGCCGATTGGGAAGCTTTCCTTCGATGAGTCGGCTCTCGTTGAAAACGGAAAAGCAGTAGCGGACTCTATCACGAATGCCCGCCCTGCCACCGCGAGGGGGATTTTTCTCCTGAAGGGGGCGCTCACCGCCACGATGGTGCCCGGAATCCGCATCGACGTTTCGCCCTGGCATTAATCCCCGAGACGGCCCCATCTACAATCCCATCTAATTTTCGAAACGATGAAAGCATTAAAAAAAGTCGTCATCGACGACATCCTGAGCACCATCAACGATTCGCCATTCCTCATCGTCATTGACTATGCGGGGATGAAGGTCGCCCAGTTCCAGGAACTGAGGAAACGCCTTGCCGCCACCGGAGCAAAGCTCCAGGTTGCCAAGAACACCTTCGTGAAGCAGGCCGCGACCAGTGCGGAGTATCCTGCCGAGCTGGCAAGTCACCTCACGGGTCAGACCGCGATCGTGACGGGCGCGAGCGATGTCTGTGCCTCGGCCAAGGTTCTCAAGGTGTATGGCAAGGAGATCGGTAAGGTCGCGATTCGTTGCGGGGTGCTTGACGGCGCCTTCCTCGAAAGCGCCAAGGTCATCGCTCTTGCGGATCTTCCGCCGATGGATGTCCTCCGCTCCCAGTTGCTGGGAGTCTTCTCCTCCCCTGCGCAGAAGCTGGTTACGGTGCTCAACGAGCCCGGTTCCGCCCTTGCGCGTGTCCTCCAGGCGAAAGCCGACCAGGGCTGATTCTCTCTTTATCCGGGTGCTCCCAATGGAGTGGCCCGGAAAACCAAAAAACAAAATCGGGTTCCTTTCCGAATGCTGAGCGTAGCATCTTAATTGTCGGAGCGCTTTTCGACGCGGAGACACCCACCCAAAAATATGGCAGATACAAACGCATTAGTTGATCAGTTGAGCGGTCTCACCGTCCTCGAAGTCGCGGACCTCGTGAAAGCTCTCGAAGAAAAGTGGGGCGTCAGCGCCGCTGCTCCCGTCGCAATGATGGCCGGACCGGCCGCCGGTGGTGGTGAACCCGTCGAGGAGAAAACCGCCTTCGACGTCATCATTACCTCCTTCGGGGAAAACAAGATCGCCGTGATCAAAGCTGTCCGTGAGGCGGTCTCCGGTCTCGGTCTTGCCGAAGCGAAGAAACTCGTTGAGAGCGCACCGATTCCGGTTAAGGAAGGTGCCACCAAGGACGAGGCGGCTGCAATCAAGGCCAAGCTTGAAGAAGCTGGTGCCAAGATCGAAGTCAAGTAAGTTGACCTTTACCTGTCCCGGTCCGTTCGCGGGCCGGGGCAACTTTTTTTACTTTTTGTTAAGAAAGTCCTTGCATCAATCGTAGACAATCAAGAGAAAGTGGATTCCTCCTTACCGCAAATCTGAAGTGACGCCGAATTCCGGATGTTTTCTAAAGCATCCGGACTTCGTCGTCTTTTCATTTGAAGACCGGTTCCCGGGTTACGTCGAGGGTGCGATTGCAGCTGTAGGGCTGCGCCGTGGCTTCTTCTCCGGGGATTCAAATTGAGACGACCCCTAGACCAACCTATCAGCGCCCATATGTCAGCACGACCCGAAAAACTTGAACGTTTGTACTTTGGCAAAATTGAGGAGGCGATCGAAACGCCCAACCTGATCGAAGTGCAGCTCGATTCCTATAAGGAGTTCCTGCAGCAGGATGTCGCCCCTGAGAGTCGGGTCTCGACCGGGCTGCAGTCCGTCTTTCAGGAAGTGTTCCCGATCCAGAGCTACGACGAGAAGTTCACCCTCAGCTTTTCCAAGTATGAGGTCGGCGAGCCCAAGCTGACCGCCCTTGAGGCGCTCCGTGATGGCGAGACCTTCAGTGCGCCGCTCTACGTGACCTTTGCCCTCACCGACGAGTCGGGTACGAAGGAAGAGCGCGTCTACATGGGGGAACTCCCCATGATGACCCTGCGCGGGACTTTTGTCATCAACGGGGCCGAGCGGGTGATCGTGAGCCAGTTGCACCGCTCTCCCGGTGTCTGCTTCGAGACGAACCTTCACCTGAACGGGAAGACTCTCTTCGGATTCCGCATCATCCCCGACCGCGGCACCTGGATGGAGGTCCAGTTCGATACGAATGACCTCCTTTACGTATACCTCGACCGCCGCCGTCGTCGTCGTAAGTTCCTCGCGACCACCTTCCTCCGCGCGATCGGCTATCCTACCGACGAGGATATCATCCAGCAGTTCTACGATTTCGAGAAGCTCAAAGTCGATCCCTCGATCGACGAGGCCGAACTCACTAACAAGGTCATCTTCAACGACGTCCTCGACGGTGACATGGTCGTGGCGAAAGCCTACGAGCCGCTCACCCTCGCGACGATCACTCAGCTCCACTCCCTCGGGGTGAAGTCGGTGCCTGTGATCACCGCCTCGCACGATGACCTGCTCATCAAGTCGCTCCGCAAGGATCCCGCGAAGAACGAGGAAGAGGCGCTCAAGGACATCTACCGTCGTCTCCGCCCCGGCGATCCGCCGACCGTGGCGAATGCCCGCGCGCTGCTGAAGCGTCTCTTTTTCGATGCCAAGAAGTATGACCTGACCCGTGTCGGTCGTTACAAGATCAACCAGAAGCTCGGCCTCGATGTCGATGACAACGAGCGTGTCATCACCGCCGACGACTTCCTCGTCTCGATGGACTATCTCTTTGGTCTCCGCCGCGGGGAAGGGGTTCTCGATGATATCGATCACCTCGGCAGCCGTCGTATCCGTGCGGTGGGCGAGCTTCTCGCCAACCAGTGCCGGGTCGGTCTCGCCCGCACCGAGCGCCTCGTGAAAGAGCGGATGACGCTGTTTGACATCAATCTCGATGGCATGACTCCGTCGAAGCTCGTCAACCCCAAGGCGCTCGCCGCCGTGGTGCGTGATTTCTTTGGCCGCTCGCAGTTGAGCCAGTTCATGGATCAGATCAATCCGCTCTCGGAACTGACCCACAAACGCCGTCTCTCCGCTCTCGGGCCCGGTGGTCTCAACCGTGACCGTGCCGGCTTCGAAGTCCGCGACGTTCACCCCTCCCACTACGGTCGTATCTGCCCGATTGAGACCCCGGAAGGTCCGAACATCGGTCTCATCAACTCGATGAGCTGCTACGCCCGCATCAACGAGTTCGGTTTCATCGAGACTCCCTATCGTCGCATCGCGAAGGGCAAGGTGATGAAGAAGATCGACTACCTCACGGCGGATCAGGAGGAAAGCTACCTCATCGCCCAGGCCAACAACCCGATCGATGACAAGGGGAATTTCCTCACGGAAAAGATCACGGTTCGTCACCTCGGTGAGTTCATCGAAGTGGACCCGACCGAGGCGACCTATATGGATGTCTCGCCGAAGCAGCTCGTTTCGGTGGCGGCCTCGCTGATCCCCTTCCTCGAGCACGATGATGCGAACCGGGCCCTGATGGGTTCGAACATGCAGCGCCAGGGTGTGCCGCTCCTCGTTTCCGAGTCCCCCTACGTGGGTACCGGGATGGAAGGCAAAGTCGCCCGCGACTCGCGTGCCGTGGTCGTTGCCGAGGGCAACGGGATCGTCGCCGCTGCGACCGCCGAGATCATCATCATCTCGAAGGACGGTGAACTGCCCTGTTCCGAGGCGCAGTTCATGACCAATCCTTTCAAGCTCAAGAGCGACAAAGAGAACGGCACCTACGTTTACCCGCTGCGCAAGTTCATGCGTTCGAACGCTGGCACCTGTATCAATCAGAAACCCATCGTCCGCCGCGGCGAAAAGGTGAAGGCCGGTCAGGTTCTCGCCGATGGTCCGAATACCGAGCATGGCGAACTCGCCCTCGGCCGAAACGTGCTGGTGGCCTTCATGCCCTGGAACGGCTACAACTTCGAGGATGCCATCGTCATCTCCGAGCGCATCGTGAAAGAGGATGTCTACACTTCGATCCACATCGATGAGTTCGATATCGGCGCCCGCGACACGAAGCTCGGCCCGGAAGAAATCACCCGTGATATCCCGAATGTTGGGGAAGAGGCCCTTAAAGATCTCGGACCCGACGGCGTCATCCGTGTCGGCGCGGAAGTGAAGCCCGGGGACATTCTCGTCGGTAAGATCACGCCCAAGAGCGAGACCGAACTGGCCCCTGAGGAGCGCCTTCTTCGTGCCATCTTCGGTGAGAAGGCAGCAGACGTGAAAGACACCTCACTCCGTGTTCCTTCGGGCTGTGTCGGCATCGTCATGGATGTCCGAATCTCCTCTCGCAACTCTTCGAGCAAGGAAAAACTCGATCCGAAAGAGCAGCAGAAGCAGCAGAAGAATATCATCGACGAGCATAAGCGCCGTCATGAGGAACTCACCGAGCAACTCACTGAGAAACTTTCCGACATCCTCCTCGGGGAGAAGATCCCGCTCGATGTGGTGAACCGCCGCACCGGCGAGATCATCGTCCCCGCGAACCGCAAGATCACGAAAACGCTCCTTCGCAAACTTGCCGACAACTACTCGAATATCGAGATCGATCCGAGCCCGATCCGCAGCAAGATCTTCGACATCGTTGCAAGCTATGAGACCAAGTTTGCCGACGTTGACATGGAGCGGGAACGCCAACTCGACCGCATCGAGTCCGGCGGTGAAGCCGAACCCGGTGTCATCAAGCAGGTTAAGGTCTACGTCGCGAAGAAGCGGAAGCTTTCTGTCGGTGATAAAATGGCCGGGCGTCACGGAAACAAAGGGGTTGTCGCCACGATCGTTCCCGAAGAAGACATGCCTTTCCTGGAAGACGGCACACCGATCGACATCTGTCTCAACCCTCTCGGGGTGCCGAGCCGGATGAACGTCGGGCAGGTGCTCGAGACCCACCTCGGGGTTGCCGCCAAGGCTCTCGGGTTCAAGGTCGCGACGCCGGTCTTTGACGGGATCCCCGAATCGAAGATCGTCGAATATCTCGAAGAAGCCCAGAAGGTCAAGGGATTCGAGTGGATCGGGACCAACGGGAAATCGCAACTCTACGATGGTCGGACGGGGGATCCTTTCTACCAGACGGTCGTGGTTGGAACTATCTACATGCTCAAGCTCGGTCACCTCGTGCAGGACAAAATCCACGCACGGGCGGTCGGGCCCTACTCCCTCGTCACCCAGCAGCCGCTCGGTGGTAAGGCGCAGTATGGTGGTCAGCGATTCGGGGAAATGGAGGTCTGGGCTCTCGAGGCTTATGGGGCCGCCTACACCCTGCAGGAGCTGCTCACCGTCAAATCGGATGACGTCCAGGGACGTACCCGTATTTACGAATCTATCGTCAAAGGCGACAACACGCTGGATGCGGGAACTCCCGAGTCTTTCAACGTGTTGATCAAGGAAATGCAAAGTCTGGGGCTCGACGTTCGCGTCGGTTCTTCGGACCGCTCGCCCGAGGAAATCCTCACCGACAGCCTCGCGATCATCTGATCGTGTTCCGAAACGGAAACCTTTGCAGCCTTCGAACTTCAGCTACTCCCTATCATGTCAGTTCCTTCCCTCAGCTCTGAATCCCACCTCGACGAAATCTTCGGCCTTGAGCGCAAGTCCGACAGTTTCGACCACGTTCGCATCACCGTTGCCAACCCCGACACGATCCGTTCGTGGAGTCGTGGCGAAGTGAAGAATCCGGAAACGATCAACTACCGGACCTTCAAGCCGGAAAAAGGCGGCCTCTTCTGTGAGCGTATTTTCGGTCCGACGAAGGACTGGGAGTGCGCCTGCGGCAAGTACAAGCGGATCAAGCACAAGGGCACCGTGTGTGACCGTTGCGGTGTCGAGGTGACCCTCTCCCGCGTTCGTCGCGAGCGCATGGGCCACATCGAGCTTGCGGTCGCGGTCTCGCACATCTGGTTCTACAAGTGTATGCCCTCGCGCATCGGACTCATGCTCGACATGAGCGCCCGCCAGCTCGAGCGAGTCATTTACTACGAAGATTATTTTGTCATCGATCCGGGCAATACCCCGCTCGAGGCCGGACAGCTCCTCACCGAACTCGAGTACCGCGATGCGCAGGACGAGTATGGCGTCGAAGGCTTCCAGGCCGGCATGGGCGCGGAAGCGGTGCGTGACCTCCTCGCGAGGATCGACTTGCCCTCCATCATCGTCGAGCTCGAAGAGGCCATGGGCAAGACTCGCTCCAAGCAGGTCCGCAAAAAGCTCGCGAAGCGTCTCAAGCTCGCCCAGGGATTCTACAACTCGAAGACCCGGCCCGAGTGGATGATCCTCGAAGTGCTCCCGGTGATCCCGCCCGATCTCCGTCCGCTCGTGCCGCTCGAGGGTGGCCGTTTCGCGACCTCGGATTTGAACGACCTCTATCGTCGGGTCATCAACCGGAACAACCGTCTCAAGAACCTGCTCCAGCTCAAGACCCCGGACGTGATTATTCGGAACGAAAAACGCATGTTGCAGGAAGCGGTCGACGCGCTCTTCGACAACGGTCGTCACGGCCGCGCCGTCACCGGTGCCGGGAACCGCCCCCTAAAGTCGCTCTCTGACATGCTCAAGGGCAAAGGCGGACGTTTCCGTCAGAACCTTCTCGGCAAGCGGGTCGATTACTCGGGACGTTCTGTCATCGTGATCGGTCCCGACCTCAAGCTGCACCAGTGCGGTCTTCCGAAGAAGATGGCACTCGTCCTTTTCGAACCCTTCATCATTCGCCGTCTCAAGGAGCTCGGCTACGTACACACCGTGCGCAGTGCGAAGAAGCTGATCGAGCGCAAGACATCCGAAGTCTGGGACATCCTCGAGGAAGTGACGAAGGGTCACCCCGTCCTCCTCAACCGAGCGCCGACTCTGCACCGTCTTTCGATCCAGGCCTTCGAGCCCGTCCTTATAGAAGGATCGGCGATTCGGGTCCACCCCCTCGTTTGTACTGCGTACAACGCTGACTTCGATGGTGATCAGATGGCCGTGCACGTCCCGCTCTCGGTGGAAGCCCAGCTGGAGGCGCGCATGCTCATGCTCGCGCCGAACAACATCTTCACCCCGTCGAGCGGCAAGCCGATCACGGTGCCCTCGCAGGACATCATTCTCGGAGTTTACTTCCTCACCTATTGCCGTCAGATCCCGCTTCGGGATCCCGAGCTCGAGCGCACCCTGCCGCTCTTTGCTGACACCTCAGAGGTGGAGTTCGCCGTGGCGAGCGGTCGCATCGACATGCACGACCCCATCCGGATGCGCAACCCCGACTATGCCTCGACCGGTCGCATTTTCGGTGATAAGGAACGCAAGATCCTCATCACCACCGCCGGCCGCGTTCGTTTCAACGAAATCTGGCCCGAAGGACTCGGATTCTTCAATGCCACTGTTGCGAAGAAGCAGATCTCGGACATTATCTGGCGTTGCTACCAGGTCTCCGGTCAGGACGGTACCGTGAAGTCTCTCGATGAGCTGAAGTCCCTCGGGTTCCGCGAGGCGACCCGCTCGGGCACGTCGGTCGGTATTTTCGACATGCTTATCCCTGATGAGAAAGCGGGCGAGGTCGAACGGGCCACTGCCGAAGTCAAAAAGGCGAACGACCAGTACCGGTCCGGCGTTATCACCAACAAGGAACGCTACAACAAGATCGTCGATATCTGGACCCACGCCGGTGACGAGATCACCAAGGCGCTTTTCCGCACCATCGAGCACAACGAAGGCAAGAATCTTCCGAGCCCGCTCTTCATGATGGTCGACTCCGGCGCTCGTGGTAACCGTCAGCAGATCAAGCAGCTCTCCGGGATGCGCGGTCTTATGGCCAAGCCCTCGGGCGAGATCATTGAGCGCCCGATTATCTCGAACTTCCGTTCGGGTCTCTCGGTGCTCGAATACTTCATCTCCACTCACGGTGCCCGTAAAGGTCTTGCCGATACCGCGCTGAAGACGGCGGACTCGGGCTACATGACCCGTAAGCTCGTCGACGTGGCTCAGGATGTGATCATCACCGAGCAGGATTGCGGCACTGCCAACGGCATCGTCGTGAAGTCCATCTATGAAGGCGACGAAGAAGTGGTCGACCTCAAAACGAGGATCTATGGCCGCGTCTCCGCCGAGAAGGTGGTCAACGGGGAGGAGACCGTGGTGAGCCCCGGTGACATGATCAATGAGACGATCGCCCTGCGCCTGAATGACATCGGTCACGAGCAGCTCAAGATCCGCTCGGTCCTCACCTGCGAGAGCCGCCGCGGCTGTTGCGCGAAGTGCTACGGTATGAACCTTTCCTCCAACGTCATGGCGAAGATCGGCGAAGCCGTCGGCATCGTCGCGGCGCAGTCGATCGGGGAACCCGGAACTCAGCTCACGATGCGTACTTTCCACGTGGGTGGTGTTGCTTCGGGAACGTTCAAGCAGCCTATCATCAAGGCCAAGGCCAAGGGGATCATCCATTACAACAACCTTCGTGTTGTCGAGACTCCCGACAAAATGTTCGTCGCGCTCAACAAGAACGGCACCATCTCGATCCACGAGAAGGATGGCCGCGAGCTCGAGTCCTACAACATCGTCAGTGGCTCGGTGATTCGTTTCGCCGACAACGTCGAGATCAAGAAGGGCGAGACGCTGGCGACGTGGGATCCGTACTCTGTTCCGGTCATCACGGAGAAGAGCGGGAAGATCAAATTCCGCGACATGATCCAGGGCATTACCCTCGACACCGAGATCGACAAAGAGACCAACACCAAGGGCCTCGTCGTGATCGAGCACAAAGAAGACCTGCACCCGCAGATCCTCATCGTCGATGCCAAGACCGGCGCTGAACTCTCTGCCTACTCCATCCCGACCGGTGCTCACCTTTCGGTGAAAGAGGGCCAGGCCGTGACCGGTGGTGACCAGCTCGCCAAGACGCCGCGGAAAGTTTCCGAAACGAAGGACATCACCGGTGGTCTTCCCCGGGTGGCCGAGCTTTTCGAAGCCCGGAAACCGAAGGAAGTCGCCGAGATTGCGAAGATCAACGGGGAAGTCTCCATCGGCGGAACGATCCGCGCGAAGCGCAAGCTCATCGTCACTGACACCGAGTCCGGCGAGCAGGAAGAACACCTCATCCCGCTCGGCAAGCACTACCTCGTACAGCCCGGCGACACCGTTCATAAAGGGCAGAAGCTGACCGAAGGCGCCGTGATTCCTCACGACATCCTCGAGATCCTCGGGCCCCACGCACTCATGGAGCACCTCGTCAGCGAGGTCCAGGACGTGTATCGCCTCCAGGGGGTGGAGATCAACGACAAACACATCGAGATCATCATCCGTCAGATGCTCCGCAAGGTCCGCATCACCGATCCGGGCGATACCCAGTTCCTCTGGGGCGACCAGATCGAGAAGACTACCTTCGAGGCGATCAACCTCGACATGATCGAGCAGGGTGGTAAGGCAGCCGAAGGCGAGCCCGTCCTCCTCGGGATCACGAAGGCCTCGCTCGAGACCGACTCCTTCATCTCGGCGGCCTCGTTCCAGGACACGACTCGTGTTCTCACCGAAGCCTCCACTCTGGGACGTATCGATTACCTTCGCGGGTTCAAAGAGAACGTCATCATGGGTCACCTCATCCCCGCCGGAACCGGCTTCCACACGACCCGGAATCTCGGTGTCGTGGAGAACGCCGTGCCCGAAGACATCTTCAACGGTGCCGAGGACGAGGAAGAAGAAAACCCCCTCGACATCCTCAGCGAGCTCGCCTGAGATCGCGGGGAATCCTTTACCCCCCGGGTGCAGGCGAAAGTCTGCGTCCCGGCTTTCCCCTTGATTTTAAAAATTTCAGCGGTTTATTGCCGACCGTTCCCATCCATCCTGTAAAAAACTGAAAAGCGAATGCCTGAAAAGGCAGGGAGTCCTGAAAATGATGGCGCTTTTCAAACCAAATCCGGTCTCCTGCTAAAAGGAACCATCTCTACTATGTCTATCGAACTCATCACTGAACTCGTCGAAGCCGGCGTTCACTTCGGCCACCAGTCCCGCAAGTGGAACCCCAAAATGCGTCCCTACATCCTCGGGGAGCGTCACAACGTCCACGTCATCAACCTCGAGAAAACCGCCGAGCAGCTCGATACCGCCAGCGCTTTCCTCCGTGACCTCGTCTCCAAGGGCAAGCGCGTCCTCTTCGTCGGCTGCAAACGCCAAGCGCAGGATGCCGTCCGCGAAGCCGCCGAGGCGACCGGTCAGTACTATGTGAACCACCGCTGGCTCGGGGGCACTCTTACCAATCTCCCCACCGTGCGCCGCAGTGTTGGCCGTATGGAGTCGCTCGAGAATCTCCAGAAGTCGCCCGACTTCAAGAAGATGAGCAAGAAGGAAATCGCCTCCCTCAATCGTGAGAAGGACAAACTCCACCTCCGCCTTTCCGGGATCCGCAAAATGGACCGTCTCCCCGACGCCATGGTCATCGTGGACTCGGCCCGTGAATACAACGCGATCAACGAAGCCCGCAAGCTCCGGATCCCCATCGTCGCCATGGTTGACTCCAACGCCGATCCGGATGTGATCGACTATCCCATCGTCGCCAACGATGACGCGATCCGCTCGATCCGGGTGGTCCTGAAGAAATTGATCGACCCGGTCATCGCGGTGGCCTGACCGATACGGGGGGCGGGTTCGTGATGGACCCGCTTCGCTGTCTTCCGCGCCGGCGTTTCCCGGCTGCCGGAATCCTCCAAAATTGGCACGGAATCCTCGTTGCAGGATTCCCCTGCTACGATTCACTAACACGCATTACCTATTATGGCTGAAATCACTGTTGAACTGATCAAAACTCTCCGCGACAAGACCAACGCGGGCATGATGGACTGCAAGGCCGCTCTCGTGGAGGCCCAGGGAGACCTCGCCGCCGCCGAGACCGTCCTTCGCAAAAAGGGCATCGCCGACGCCGACAAAAAGGCCGGCCGTGCCGCCACCGAAGGCGTCACCGCCTCTCGCATCGCCGAAGGCGGCAAGACCGGCATCCTCGTTGAAGTGAACTGCGAGACTGACTTTGTCGCGAAGAACGAGAACTTCCGCGACTTTGTCGAAGCGATCATTGACCACATCGCCGCGAGCGAGAGCGTTGGTTCCCTCGAGGCTCTCCAGGCCCAGCCCCTCGTACAGGATCCCTCCCAGACCCTCGAAATCTTTATCAAGGCCAAGGTCGGGCAGCTCGGCGAAAAGATGGGGCTCGGTCGCTACGCCAAGTATGAGCTCGTCGGTGACGGTGTCGTCGGCTCCTACATCCACATGCAGGGTCGTGTCGGAGTCCTCGTCGAAGTCAACTGCACCAAGGCGGCGACTACTTCCCGCGAAGCCTTCGCCGTTCTCGTGAAAGATCTCACTCTCCACATCGCGGCCGCCCAGCCCATCTGTGTGAACCGCGACCAGGTCCCGACCGATAAGGTGGAGGCCGAGCGCGACATCTTCCGCGAGCAGATGAAGGGCAAGCCCGCTGAGATCATCGAGAAAATCATCGACGGCAAGCTGGGTAAGTTCTACGCCACAAATTGCCTCCTCGATCAGCCTTTCATCAAAGACAACGACAAGACGATCCAGGATCTTCTCGACGCACTCGGCAAAGAGGCCGGTGACACCATCACGATCTCTCGCTTCGAGCGTTACGCTGTCGGTGAGGAAGCGTGATTGCTCACGATTCGGTCGGTAAGGTCGAATTTTCTGAAAAACCCGTGCCGGAGAAGGCGCGGGTTTTTTTCGTTTTGGCGGCTCACTCCACCCCGGTGATCTTGCAACCGACCGCCTCGGTCCGGGGTGTCGTCACCGGCGTGCCCGCCTTGATCGCACTGAGTATGTCGCGCAGGTCGTTCACCTTGACCTCACGCTGCCGTTTCGTGGGGCCGAGGTAAAGGTCGTTGATACGGCCCTGATAGAGGACGGTGCCCGCAGGATCGATCACGATGACTTCAGGGGTGATCTTCGCCCCGAGCTTTTTCGCGAGCACCTGGGAGGTGTCATCGAGGACCGGGTTTTCGAATCCCATCATTGAGGCATGTTGGAGGATGTCAGCCGCCTTGACCGAGGAGTCCGAGTGGATGTAACGGAAGGCGAAATCGTCGGCAAAGTCCCCCTCGATCGCCTTCATCTCGGGGCCGAAATTGTTGGAAGTGGGGCAATAGGGAGAAACGAAAAAGAGGACGACGGCCTTTTTCTCCCCGGCGTCCAGCACGACGACCGGCTTGCCGTCTAGGCCATTCAGGGAGATCGGAGCAGCTGCGTCCTGTCCGATGGTGACCGCGGCGGTGAAGAGAAGGAAGAGCGGCAGAAGGGAAAGAGATCGGGAAATGGACATGCGTAGCTGATTAGTGTCTCGCAACGACGGATGCAAGGGCGCATTTCCGATCCTCCTTTGTCCTCCGATCTTCTTCAGTGCTGACAATTGTGGCTGGCCTCTGCGAGGCCGGAGGCGGTATTCAACTCACCTTGCGCACCCAATTTCGACTGGTATCGGGCATCTTTGATCATCCGCGTCCGGCCTCACAGGGGCGGGCTGCAGACCTGAATTGCATACGCAGATGGAACAGGCAAACCCCCTACGTAGCTTCTTGCGCAGGCCGTGTCCTCACAGGAGCGTGTTCCCCTGTGGGTCCCGGCGGATGCCCATGCCCGTCATGATAACGTCGATGAAAGCCCAGATACCGAACCCGCCGCAGGTGAAAAGCTTCAGGAAAGCCAGACCCGTATTACCAAGATAAAAATGATCGGCGCCGAAATAGCCGAGCAGGGTTGAAAGGAGGAAAGTGACGCCCTGGCTCTTGGCCGGGGCGCCGGCATGCTCGCGCCGCAGGCGGCGACCGTAGGCATCGGTTCCGCCACCCATTCCGAGGATGTAATAATCGATCACCGTCCAGATGCCGAATCCGCCCAACGTAAAGAGCTTCAACAGCCCGAGACCGACCTGACCCAGATAAAACCGGTCCACCCCGAAGGTTCCGAGAAACATGCTCAGCAGGAAGGCGGAGGACTGGTCTTTGTCACTCTCCTGCCCCATCTGGACCATGTTGTATCTCTGATAGGGAACAGGGGCGTAGGATGGGCCGACGGGTTCCGGTGGAAGTGGGGCCGGCGGACGTCTGGTGGCGCTGGTAGCCGGAGCGGTGGCCTCTACCGACGCGGATTCGCGGCGGAGCGCCCAGACATAGGATCCGCATCGCAGCGAGAGCGGCAGTTGTGCTTCTTCCTCGCGGTTCCAATTGCCACCATTGCTCCAGGCGGTGTCCTCGTTTGAATCGAGATGGTGGATGCGCAGATTTGTCTTTCCCTCGCGGCGAAAGACGCAGGCGTAGGCCGGACCCGAGGGCAGGGCCAGGTCCGCATCGGGCGCACTTCCGATGCAGATCAGCTTCCCGATCGGGGCGGAGAAAGCGACCGCTCCGCTACCGCCGTCGATCTCGAGAGTCGTCGCAAACGCTTCCTCCTCGACAGATTCGTCGAAGAGATCCGACGGGCGGAAAAGCGTCAGGGTTTCCCCGTTGATATCGGTCTCGAAGGGCGGGGGAACCTCACGCAGGACATTCCCCGACGCATCGATGATCGTGATGAGATCGCCGTCGCCAGTGCGGAAGGCGAACTGAATCTCCGGGCCGGATTCGTCGCCGAGGCGAATGAGGCAATCTTCGCCGGGACCGACCCGATAGTTCACTCCCGGTTCCGGGCGAAAGCACGATCTCGTTCCGGCGTATTCGTAGGCGATGAGTGAGTGGACCATGAGGTGCGGATTGGCGGAATCTTGTCCAAAAGTCGACCTCCGGTCAACCTTCATTCTGGAGCCGGTTGCGGGCCGTGTCAGGGTCCTCTAAGTCGGCTACTCTTGTTTCTTCAGATAATCACAAACCGCTCCCGCCATCACCGCGACCCCGGTCTTGAGGCATTCTTCATCGACGTCGAAGGCGGGTGTGTGGATCTCGCCGGTGATACCCTTTTCCTCATTGGCGACGCCGAGGCGGAAGTAAAAGCCGGGACTGACCTGCGAGAAGAACGAGAAATCCTCGCCACCCATGCCAGGGACCATCTCGATGACATTCTCTTCGCCGAGGAGCCGTTGGAAGGTGGGCAGAGTCCTGCCGACGAGGGCGGCGTCGTTGATCACACTCGGGTAGCCCTTGCGGTAATCGAGTTCGTAGGTCGCACCGTGCGCCGAGGCGACTCCTGCGAGGATCTGCCGCATCATCTCCACGACCGAATCGCGGAAGGCCGCATCGTAGGTGCGCACCGTGCCCGCGAGCCGGACCGAGTCGGCGATGATGTTGTGGCGTTGCCCGCCCTCGATCACCCCGATGCTCAGCACAAGCGGCTGGCGCGTGTTCGTGCGGCGACTGCGTATCGTCTGGAGAGCGGTGACCGCCTCGGCCGCGACGACGATGGCATCGACTCCGCGATGGGGAGCAGAGCCGTGGGCCATCGTGCCTTTGATCGTGATCTCGAATGTATCGCTGTTCGCGCTGTCGGGTCCGACCGCGTAGGCGACCTGACCGGCCTGGAGAAATTCGGTCTTTTCGTCGACTGATCCCGCCCGGGTGATCGTGGGACGACAGTGCAGGGCGAAGATGGCTTCGGGTTTTGGATTCTCCATCGCGCCCTCGGCGACCATCAGTTTGGCGCCCCAGTCTTTGTCATAGGTCACCGGCATACCCTCCTCGGCCGGTTGGAAAAGGAACTTCACCGTGCCCCGGACCTCGTCGCGGTGCAGGGAGAGCAACTCGGCGAGACCCAGAGCGACGGTGGTGTGGACATCGTGCCCGCAGGCATGCATCACCCCCGGATTGCGCGACCGGTAGGGGACGCTGCGGAGTTCGGTGACGGGGAGGGCGTCCATGTCGGCCCGGACCGCGACACAGGGGCCGTCTTCCTTTCCTTTGAGCAGGGCGACGATACCGTGCTTCGCGACTCCCGTCTGCACCTCGAGCCCGAGTTCGGTGAGCCGCTGCGCGACATAGGCGGCGGTCTTTTCCTCCTCGTTGGAGAGTTCCGGATTGGCATGGAGATGACGCCGCGTCTCGACCAGTTTCGGGAAGAGCTCGTCGATGGCCTTTGCGAAGACCTCGTCTCGCTCTGCCGCTGCAAGAGGTGACAGGACCGGCGAGAGCAGGGCGGCGAAAAGGAAGGGGAAACACTTCATAACGGTGACGATAAGAAATCCCGGTCGCTCCGGCAAGTCGGAAGCGTGGCCTGTGTCTTCCCTTAACAGGGTAGAGTCAGGCCACTAACCCTGTCGAGTCGCCGCCGCGAAGTCGTCCCCGGCTGGCAGCCTGTCGGGCTGCCAGGCTGCCAGGCTGCCAGGCTTGACCAATCGGCCCGCAATCTCGATATTTGGGCTCTATGCGACGACTCACCTGTGCGCTTTCCCTTCTCCTCACGACCGCGATTCTTCCTGCGCAGGATGCGCCGCTGCCGGCGAAGGAAAACTTTCATCTTTTCCTCCTCGTCGGTCAGTCGAACATGGCCGGACGCGGAGCGGTCACGCCCGCTGATCAGGATCCGGATCCGCGTGTTCTTATGCTCGACAAGGAAGGGCGCTGGGTGCCCGCCGTGGACCCGATGCATTTTGACAAACCGACCGTCGTCGGTGTAGGGCTGGGACGTAGCTTCGGCCTCGAGATCGCAAAGGCCACTCACGGGGTCACGATCGGGCTCATCCCCTGTGCCGTCGGCGGGTCCCCCATCGAGACGTGGGAACCGGGCGCCTACGACGAGGCCACCAAAACGCATCCCCGGGACGACGCGATGAAACGCGCCCGCGTCGCCCTCGAGGCGGGCACCCTCAAAGGCATCCTCTGGCATCAGGGCGAGTCTGACAGCACTGCCGAACGGGCCGGCCTCTACGCGCAGCGACTGCATGATCTCATCGCCCGCTTCCGAACCGATCTCAGCGCTCCGGCGGTCCCTTTCCTCGCCGGGCAGATGGGAATCTTCCCCGAGAGTCCCTGGACTGCGGATAAAAAGGCCGTTGACCGGGTCCATCAGGATCTCCCGAAGCAGGTGGAGAAGACGGCCTTTGTCCCGGCCACGGGCCTTGCCCACAAGGGGGACAAGGTCCACTTTGATGCCGAATCATATCGGGAACTGGGCCGGCGTTATGCGGCGGCCTTTCTGAAGATGGTGCCCTGACAAAGTCTTAATAAGACATTTCCTCCCGCTTCTCCTCAGCACTTGCGCAGCCTTCGCCGGGACGCCCGAGGCGTCTATCGTGGTGGAAAGGTCATCACCCTGGACGCCTCCAAACACATCGCCGCAGCCATGGCGGTAGAAGAAGGCAAAATCCTCGCGGTCGGCACGGAGGAAGAGTTCCGGAAGAGTTGGCAGGATCAACCAGGTGATGACCGTAATGGGCGGACTGGCCGTCTTCGGGAGTAGGGCGACGGACTGGTCACTTCACCGGAACTTCGACTGCCGTCCCCCCTGCGTAGCCAAGGATGCGTTTTCTCTTCAATTCGAGCGGATGTTCGATCAGGACTTCTCTGGGATCGTCAGAGTCTTTGTATCCGGCGTGATAAACGACCGGAACCCGGGAGCCCGACTCATCCCGGACGAGATGGAAGCCCTCCTGGTCGATGTGATCAGGATATAGAATCTCAAGTGACGGCGGATAGACTCCTTCGTGGTCGGCCGCGTAGGCCCGGCAGCCGAGCAATAGGGTCTTCACTGTATAAAATGCCTTCGTTCGCGGCGAACGTTTGGAGATGGAACTAAAGGCAGGATAGAAAAGACTGCAGCCAATCGCAATTACGACGAGGAAGAACCAGAAATAGGTGAGCTTCGTCTCTCGTGCGGAATGATCTCACATTGTAGCGGATCGTCACGTTGCCCTCACGGCGCCGTCGCCTTGATCTGCAGTCTCGTGCTCGAGACGATGTCCGTGCCCGAGGGGCCGCTCACGGTCTCGATGCGGATGTCGTTGACCATCCAGACGTCGTCGAATTTCTTCCCGCTGAGCACTTCGAAGCGGCGGATGGGGCGATCCCCTTTGTCCCGCCCTATCATTTTCACCATGCCGCCGCTGCTCTTGTCGATCCAGACATCGACGCTCGCGTAGGCGCCGGCCCCGTCCGGATTCGGGATCGAGAGGAGGATGCACTGGCGCCCTTTCAGCTTCTCTCCGCGCACGATCTTTGCTTTGGGCCAGTAGAGAAACCGCATCGAGAGATCGTCGTAGGTGACATCGGTGCCGCGGATCTTGTCATCGAATTCCGTGCGGCTCACGGGTTTCATTTCCGCGCCGCCGACGCCCTCGAGGAGAGCGAAGCTTTTGTTGCGGGTGTCGAGGAAGATGACCTGGGCAGGATCGTCGAAGAGATAGCGGATTGAGTCCGGCTTGAGGCTGAGAAGGAAGTCGACCTTTTTCGTGACGCCCATGCGCAGGACCCCGATGAAGTCACGATTGTAGGTCGTGTAGCTGTAGCGGACGAGTTGGAGAACCTCGTCCGCATCCATCTTGTCGATCGACTTTCCCGCGAAGGAGGATTCGTCCACGGGCGGCACCTCACTGTCTCCTCCCTGGGAGAAGGCGCGCGAGGTGGTGAGGAAAATCAGGCAGAGAGCGACGGCGGGGACGGGGCGAAACATCCGTCACTTTACCGTGATTTCCCCCTGTGTCACTGCATCAACTCGGCCAGTTTCGGGCCGATCGCGTCAGCCCAGATCTGGTATCCGGCGGGGGAGAGGTGGAGAAAGTCGGGCATGACTTCCTTGGTCAGCGCTCCATCGACGAGGGGGAACTTCGGCCCGATGTCGAGGAAGTGGACGTTTTTCCCGTCGTCGAGTTTGCCAATGATCTCGTTGACTGCGATCAGCTTCTCATTCGATGCGCCGAGTTTGCCGTCGGGCTTGTCGCCACGCGGGAAGACCGCGAGCAGGAGGATTTTCGCCCGGGGCTGCTTTTCCTGAATCGTCTTGACGATCACGGTGACTCCTTTGGCGATCTCTTCGGGCGTGTTGCCACCGACGTTGTTGGTCCCGATCATGAGGACGATGGCCTTCGGCTTGATGACTTCGAGCTCGCCATGGGTGATACGCCAGAGGACGTGCTGGGTGCGGTCGCCACCGATCCCGAAGTTCACGGGAGTGTAGGCACCGAAGGCTTTGTCCCAGATCGCTTTGTGCCCGCCCCACCCGGCGGTGATGGAGTCACCCAGGAAGACGAGCTGTGCTTTGCCTTCCCGGGCCTGTTTCACAAAGCGATCATGGGACTCGATGAATTTCGGATTCACCTTGCCGTCGGGCCCGTATTTTTCGGCGGCAACGTCGGCCTTTTGCGGAGGGAGCGCCACCGCCGGTTTCGCGGGAGCAGGGGGGGCTGTGGTCTGGGCGAGAGCGGAGAGGGAGGTGGAAAGGAGGGCGGCGAGCAGCAGGGGGAGTAACTTCATGTGGCGATTGTGGGGGCCGGGTCGCGTCCCGGCAATGGAAAAGAGGGCGCGGTGGTTACGTGATCTCGTCGGGTCGGGGGGGGAACTGTGCCTCGTTTTTGCTACAGCAGCGATATACCTTTTTAGCTATTCCGCTCCATGAGATCGTCCCTTCACATTCTAAAACTCGCCCTGATCGGCTTTACTGTTTCCAGTCACGCTGCGGATATTCCGGATCGCATTCCCCTGTGGCCGGGGGCGGTGCCGGTGGGTGACGGCTCGGTCGATTCTGCCGATGCCAATGCCTACATCACGGTGCATCCTGCCCCGAAGCCTAACGGGGCCGCGCTCGTCATTTGCCCCGGCGGCGGCTATGGCGGGCTCGTCACCGGTGCCGAGGGGCATGGCATCGCCGCCTGGCTCAATGGGCACGGCATCGCCGGGATCGTCCTCGAATACCGCCTGCCCAAAGGCCGTTCGCAGGTGCCCCTGCTCGACGCCCAGCGGGCTCTGCGCACGACCCGCTCCCGGGCAAAGGAATGGGGCCTCGACCCGGCCCGCATCGGCATTATCGGATTTTCCGCCGGAGGCCACCTCGCCTCGACTGCAGGGACGCACTTCGACGCCGGAAACGCGCAGTCGTCCGATCCTGTCGAGCAGATGAGCAGTCGACCCGACTTCATGATCCTCGTGTATCCGGTGATCACGATGGACAGTAGCACTCACGGAGGGTCGAGGACAAATCTGCTCGGGAAAGATCCGTCGGCGGAGCTGGTCGAATCTTTTTCCAACGAGAAGCAAGTGACGGTGCAAACCCCGCCGGCCTTTCTCACTCACGCGGCGGATGACAAGGTCGTCGTGTCGGACAACAGCCTCCACTTTTACGAAGCGCTCCTGGCACACCAGGTCCCCGCGAAGTATCTCGCCCTGCCCTCCGGCGGTCATGGTCTCAACGGCTACAAGGGCCCGATGTGGGATGCCTGGCAAAAGCAATCGATCCAGTGGCTCGCGGAGTTGAAGATGATCCCGGCCGCAAAGTGAGCTGGAACCATCGAACATCTGAGGGCTTGACGGAATTTCTACACTTCTGGTCGTATGACAGCACCTCGAAAAGCGGGCGGGTGTCGCAAAGCGTTCGGCGGATCGCCTCGCCGCGATGCAACGAATGTTCACCCGCGAGGGAAATTCGGCTCTGTGACTCTCCCGGCGCGCCTGATCATGGAACACTTCTTTGTGGTCCGGATGGCGAACTGAGCGAGTATCTCCCATGCGTCCCCGTGTGTTTGCCCTCTTCGTCGCCGCTTGGCTCTTTCAGAGTCAGGAGGGGCGTGCGCAGGCCTTCAATGATTTCCAGATTCCTCCGCACGACTACGGGAAGATCGAGGGCCGCGATGCGATGAGCCGGCTCGTGGCTCGGACGGCGAAGGGCGGGCACGATTTCGGCAATGAGACCGGGCTGCCGCTGCTGCGTCGACTCCTCGCAGAACTCGGGATGCCCGAGTCCTCGCAGATATTGCTTTTTTCCAAGACGAGTCTCCAGCGCGAATACATCACCCCGCAGACGCCGCGGGCGATTTATTTCAACGAAAACGGCTATGTCACCTGGGTGCCCGACGGGCTCATCGAGGTGTTGATGTTCGATCCCGATGCGGGCGGATTGTTCTTCCTCGAGGAACTCCCCGAGGAGCGGCCGGATCTAAAAACCGCTTTCGTTCGCGGGCGCGGGTGTACCGGGTGTCACAGTGGATCGGCGACGAACTTCCTGCCCGGACCGATGGCGCGCTCCGCCTATGTCGCGGATGACGGGCGGCGGATCGGATCGGTTCCCGGACATACCCGGATGCACCACGGTGTCCCGCTCGAGGACCGCTGGGGTGGATATTACGTGAGCGGTGCCCCGCGCTCACTCGGCCATCTCGGGAATGCCTTCGCCACCCGCGAGGGAGGAGAGACCCGGCTCCAGCGACCCGAAGAACCGGTCCTGACTAATCTCGGGGCGCTTTTTGAATCGGGCAAATATCCGGGTCCCGACGCCAACGTGCTGCCGTTGCTGCTCTTTGATCATCAGATCGAGGGACACAATCTGCTGATGGAGGTGCGCTACCGCTGGCGTCTCGCGGAGTATGAAAGAGAAAAGTCGGGCGGGGAGATCCCGACGGGGACTCGGCTCGGTCTCGAGCGCGGCTTGGAGCGACTTGTGCGCTACTTTCTCTTCGCCAATGAAGCCCGCCTCGACGGGTCCGGTCTGGTCGTCTCGACGGCCTACCGTGACGATTTCCTCCGGGACCGGCGGTGCGATGGGGAAGGTCACAGCCTCAAGGATCTCGACTTGAAGACCCGACTTTTCAGGAACCGTCTCAGCTACATGATCCACGCCCAGGCTTTCGAGGAGGCACCCACAGGGATGCGGAAAGCGTTTTTTGATCGGCTCCATGCCATTCTGACGCTCCCTGATCCGCCCGAGGGCTACCGGTATTTCGAAAAAGGCGAGAGGGAGCGCATCGTCTCCATCCTGTTGGCGACGCGCAAAGACCTGCCCGAGGCCTGGTATCGTGGCGGGGTGCGCAGCGCAAAGGTTCCCTGAAAAGCGGTAAGATTCGACGCGCAGTCTCTCAGGGAGCGAGACGCACGGGCACCGGATGCTCGACCCGCCCGATTGGTCTGATGCCGGGGCCGGGCTGGTCGCGGTCACCGAGGTCGGCGCGAATTTTTTCCGCTAGGCCGGTGAGTCGGGCGACGATTTCGGGATGTTGACTGGCGAGGTTGTGCTCGCTGCCGATGTCCTCGACCACGTTGAAAAGCAGGGGCGGAGTGCTCTTCTCCCCGGCTTTGAAATGGGGATGTCGTACGAATCCATCGAGGGGCAGGAAGAGCTTCCACGGTCCCGAGCGCACCGACTGGAGCTGGTCGAGGTAATAGTAGTAGTAGGCCTCGTGCGGGGATTTCGCGCCGGGTTCTCCCGTCAGCAGGGGGCGGATGTCGAGACCGTCGATCTTGCGATCCTGCGGCGGCTCGCCGCCCGCGAGCCGGGCGAAGGTAGGGAGCAGGTCCATCGTCGAGGCGAGTTCTTCGCAGGTGGTCGCGGCGGGGACGGTCCCGGGCCACCAGGCGATCATCGGCACACGGAAGGCACCCTCAGCCGTCGTGTATCCTGTGCCCGAGAGCGGCCGGTTCGATCCGCGACTGAGATCATCCGCGTTGGCCTTGATCGGGGCGCCGTTGTCGGAGGTCCAGATGACGAGGGTCTTGCGGTCGAGGCCGGTTTCCCTCAGCTTTGCGAGGATCTGGCCGGCAGACCAGTCGAGCTCCTCGATGGCATCGCCCCAGGGGCCGTTTTTGCTTTTGCCTTTGAAAGCCGGGCTAGCGAAGGGTGCCGAGGTGCTGCCGGGCATGGCCTGGGGCAGGTAAAGAAAGAAGGGTCTGTCGCGATTCCGCTCGATGAAGTCGAGGGCGCGCTCGGTTTCGCGCTTTGTCAGGTAGTCACGATCGACGGGGGCTTCGATGACTGTCTCGTTCTCCATCAGGGGAAGCGGCGGCCACTCGGAACCATCCTGCTCCCAGGTTCGTTCGGTCATGTCGTCGGAGTAGGGCACGCCGAAATACTCGTCGAATCCCTGACGGGTCGGCCAGAAGGGCGGCTGGTCACCGAGATGCCATTTGCCGACGGCGGCGGTGGCATAGCCGCTCTCCTTGAGCACTTCGGCGATGGTCTTCTCATCGGGATGGAGCCCGTAGGGCGAGACGGGCCGCAGGACGTGGTGGTCGCGGTCGTTCAGATGCATGGAGACACGCTGCGCGTAGCACCCGGTCATGAGGCTGGCTCGCGACGGCGTGCAGACCCCGGCGGTGACGCAGAAATGGGTGAACCGCCTCCCTTCTTCCGCCATGCGGCTGAGATTCGGGGTGCGGTGGAGGGTCGATCCGAAGGGCTCGATGTCGCCGTAGCCGAGATTGTCGGTGAAGATGACGATGAAATTCGGTTTTTCCACGGGATCAGCAGCGGCACCAGGGCCGGCGATCAGAGCGGTCGCGAGGGCGAGGGTGCCAAGGAGGAGTTTGCATTTCATAGGGAATCTCTTTCGGCTCAGGGTGTCGCCTCTACTTCCCAGTTTTCATCGAAGAAAGCGGCCCTGACGACTTTGCCGGGCCACTTCCCGTCGACTGGCGTGTTGATGTCGATTAGCGCCCAATCAGGGAGCTTCGGGATCTGCTGGGAGTTGTTGAGGAGGGCGTCTTCCCGGAAGGTCGGGCCACTGTTGAGGACGATGTATTTTTCGGGATTGAGCGGGTTGGGGAAGATGAGAACCGGCATGACTGCGGCGGCGGGATGCGCCTCTCCGGCAAGGACGAGCCTCTCCCCATCCCACGTGAGCGGGAGCCCGGGCAGGATCTTCCGGAGAATGGCATTGGAGGCGGGATCACCCCAGAGGATGAGGTTCGAGTTCGCGATATCGTCGTCGGTGATCGCGCTGTCATCCTTCACGGGGGCCTCCCCACGGAAGACTTTTCTCCAGAATCCGATCGCGTGATCTAGTTCACTCGCCGCCCAGGCACCGGTCTTTTCGTGGAGCGGGGAACCGGTCGGGCGGACAAAAACAAAGGAGGACATGAAGGCGTGATCGACCGGTCCGCAGACGTTTTGTGTTTTCGTAAGGGTCCCCGGCTTGGCCGGCGCGGGGCCTGCGACCCATTTGGAGTCCGCCTTATGGAAGACAGCTCCGGCGGGAGCGACGGCGACGGTCTGACGATCGAGGATGACGGTCTTCACCGGCTTCCCGGGGGAAAATTCCAGCGCGCTCACATTCGCAGTCGAGGCGACGATGGTGTCTCCCTGAAGCTCTGCGGTGACTTCGCTGCGGTCCCACTGTTTTTCGAGTCCGGTGACACGCACCCATTTCATTTCGGGATAGAGGAGCGAGTAGGTCACAAAGCGCACTTTCGCGGGCGAGGGCTCGTGTTTCGCGAGGGCCTCGGCGATTAGCGTTTCCACTTCGGGTTTGGCTTCGGCGAGGATCTTGTGGGGGGTCTGTGGACCGATGACGTGGTAGAGGGCGAGGTCTGGCGCGGTGCCGGCGACGCGGGCTTCGGTTGCTTTCGGAGAGCCGTCGCCGGGATTGACCTTGTTCGGCCCGGCGGCGGGCGGGGTGGCATTTCCCGCATCCTGCCGGGCGTAGCGTATCATGATGTCGGCAGCCTGCTTCTGCCCGTCGATCTCACCCGAGTAGGCGATCGTAGTGGTGTTGCTGAGGTTGGCGACGGAATCAGTAGCGTCGTACCAGCGGTAGAGAGTCTCCTCCCACGCGGTCGGCGGGGTTTTGCCATCGGCGTAGACTTGGTTGAACTCCCGCGTCTCGGCGAAGCCCGCGCCCGGCTGCACGGCTGCCCACATCCCGGCAAAGTGAGTCCCGAATTGCCAGACGGCTGCGCCGCCCATGGAAAAGCCGCGCATCACGAGCTGGTTTTCATCAATGGAATAATGCTGACGAGCATGGTCGAGAGCCTCGAAGAGATCGACTTCGCCGGCGAATTTGTTGGCATTGCAGTAGCGCCCGTAGAGATGGAGCGTGAAAGTGCCGGGCGGGTTGAACTCCCCAACGCTGTTGAGACGCTGATTGAGGAAGTCCAGTTCGCTTAGCTTTTCCCCGCGACCGTGTGCCCAGAAGTCGAGGCGACGACCGGTCGATTCCCCGGGCTTCCAGTCTTCGGGGATGACCATGCCGTAGGGCTGGACCGAGCCGTCGATTTTCGAGACGTATCCGCGCACGACCAATCCGGTCGAGCTGAGCCACGAGGGCGTGCCAGCCTCAAGTTCGTCGGCGCGGGTTTTGCCCCGCTCAAGGAAGTTCTTTGCGATCCCGACCTGCTTGGCTTCGAAAAACTCGTTGTAGCGCAGTGCCCAGTCGATGGCTTTGTGAAAAATCGCGATATCGGGGAGCAGGGCGAGCGCTTCAGGTCTGGCCTTGAGCTCCCCGCGCAGGGATTCGATCTGCCTGCCGAGTTCGTCGACCCCCGCCTGGAGTTCGGCCCGATCCCCGTCGGGGATCGTGATGCCTGGCTGGGGGATGAGCTTGATGCCGAGAGGATCGACGACGGGAGGAGGCGGGATCGGCTTCGCCGCCGCAGCGACTGTCTGCTGGGCCTCAGCATTGCTGCAGTGGAGGAGAAGCGCGGCCGTGAGGACGAGGAATCGGGGAAGATGCAGCAGAGGAAGAGACATGGCGGGGAAAAGGGAGATCCCCTTTTTACTAGCCGGCCCCGCTCAAAGCAATGTCGAATCATCCCGCCCTTTGAGCTGGATGAGCTTCTTCTTGATGACTTCGAGTTGGATCGTGAGCTGGTAGGCGGCCTTGACGATGTCCCCCGTGGTGGCCTCATCCCCGAGATGGCGGGCGGCGGGGGTGATCTTCATCATTTCGAGGGCGATCGTCTTGCAGGCCCCTTCGATTTTTGTAATGGCTTCTTCGCGGATCATTGCTGCGTCTTTTTAGATGGAATAAATGGCGACGATATCGTCGGGAATGATCTGCGGGCGCCCGCTCTCGAGTGAGACGAGGACGTAGTCGAGCCAACCTTTGGCGACTGCTTTGCCGTCGGCTGATTTGGTGATGAGGAATCCCACTTTGACGCTACGGCCTTCGATCTCCTCGACGCGAGTCTCGACCTCGGCGGTATCGCCGATGTGGAGGGGGCGTTTGTGCTCGATGTAGGAGGCCCGCACCACCCAGCTGAGTCCCCGTGCAATGAAGGCGTCCATCGACATGCCGTAACAGCGCTCCATCTGGTCGTAGCGCGCCGCGAGGACGTAGTCGTTGTATTTCGAATTATGGACATGCCGGTTCATGTCGATGTCATCCGGGCGCACCGTGATGAGGCTCTTGAAGGCGGAGTAAAGGGTCATGTCCGACCGTTTCGCTGGGATTTACATTCGCCGCTCGCGACGAAGCGGACTCAGCGGAAAAGGCGCTTGATCCGGTAGTCGCGACCGCGCTCGATCGGGTCGCTCGTGCGGATCGATGTCGATTTTTTCACCGGCGGGGCCGAGTAATCGCGCTTGTCGGTGATGAGTTCGAAAACGACGGGACCGGACTCGTCCTCGTGACTGATGATGGCCGGGTCGGGTTTATAGGGCTCGGGCTCGTCCTCGAGCGTCGCTCCGTCGGCGATCCAGCCCGGTACTCCGCCCATGGAGAACTTGTCGGTCGAGGAGTTCGAAGTGCAGGCCGGGACAAACGCGGTGAGGCCGAGGAGGAGGGCGGTGAGGGTCAGTCGGTTCATTGAAGATGAGGGTGGTGCAAAAGGGAATCGTCAGAGACGGCGAGCGTAGGCGATCTTTACGCAAATTCTATTCGAAATATGTGTCGTCGTGGGAATACGGAGGGGCGCAACAGCAAAGAAAACGTAACTTTACCGGTCCGGTGGAGCGAATTTGGTGCCAATCACCCGTGGGAATGAGAATCGCATCACCCGGACCGACTTCGCGCGTCTCGCCATCAATTTCCATCGTCGCACTGCCTTCGAGGATGAAATAGATCTCCTCGCTAAGCCGGTGGTAGTGGCGGTCGGTAGCTACACCGGGCTCGAGAGCGGCTTCGGCGAGGCTCTGTCGCACGACCGGGGCGTTGGTCAGGTCGAGGAGGCTCCGTATCGTTGACCCGTCCGCTGTCGTGAAGGGAATTTGCTCCGTTAGTTGATTGACGATCATTCCGGTCTATAGGTCATTTGGGCGATTATCATGTACCTTGTAAGCCATGAACGACAAGCAGGAGTTTTTCGACGTACCGAAAAAAGGGGGGGGCGGGCGATCCGCGAGGAAACGCGGAGGGCGAGGCTTCTTCACCCATTTCCTTTGGATGATGGTGCTGGGGTGTATCACTCTCGTGATTGCTCTGGTGGTCATTAAGGTCAGCGGCAAGGGACCGGTTGTGCGAAAGACGATCATCGCCTTGCTCGGCGGCAGTGCCTCGGCGGTGCCGACTCCGGCGGCCAAGGTCGATCCTCTCGTCGTTGAAAAGGTCGTCGAGGTCCCGGTCGAGAAGGTGGTGGAGAAAATCGTCGAGAAGATCGTCGAGGTGAAGCCTCCCATGCCCTCGGGCTACGTCTCTTGGAAAAAAGTCGATGTGGCGAAGCTCTGGAGCGATATCCCGGTGAAGACCGAGGTCGTGACCACCCAGGGCGGGACGGCGGTGAAAGAACGCGAGCGGGACGAGAGTTACCAGCTCGAGATGAAGCTCAATCTCACCGTGCCGAAGCCCAACCAGTCCGTCGCCGAGCTGGCCGCGATCAATGAGCATCTCCCGGCGATGCTCAAGGACTTCAATTCTCTCGTCGAAGCTGCCGAGGTCTCGCCTTTTTATCATTACCTCTATGAACTCAAGACGGCGAGGCTCCAGCAGAACATCACCCGCATCGACGAGATCCTCTCCCGACACAACCTCTACGACCTCGAGACCGCCCTGCAGATCAAGCACCCGGGGACAGGGCGCAAGCTCCTCCTCGTCCAGAGTGAGATGGACGTCGTCTCTGACGGATCTGACGGCGACCGCTGGCCCGAGCTCGATGATTACATCTCCATGTCGCAGTTTTATCAGCCCTTCACGAGCTACGGCTGGGGGAAAAGGACCAAGGTGCCGAACCCGCTCCTGACGCGCTGGGAGGCCAAGTTGAAGGAATATGAGGACGAATTCGCCAAACCCGGTCTCAGCATCGAGCGGAACCGGTCTCTCCGCGAGAACATCGACACTCACAAGCTTCAGGTCTCCGACTTGCGGGCGCGCAGCTACCTCATCGCCGAGGCCGATCCCTTCATCGTGATCCCCTTGTCCTTCCTCGGCAGGCGCGAGGAGAATGAGTTCGGCCCCGCTATCGGCGATTACGCTGTTGTCGTCTATGGTGACAAGCTCTTTCCCGCCATCGCCGGAGACGCCGGGCCGAGCTGGAAATTCGGCGAAGCTTCCCTCCGCATCGCCCGTCAGCTGAACGAAAAGGCATCGCCCTACAACAGGCCCGTGAGCGATCTGACGGTGACCTACCTCATTTTCCCCGGTAGCGCCGACGAGACCAAAGGGCCGCCCGACCTCGCCAAATGGCATCAGAAATGCAGCACTCTGCTCGAGGAGATAGGCGGCATCGGCGAGGGCTATTCCCTGCACCAGTGGGAGGATCTGATTGCGAAAAAACGGGCCGAAGTAGAAGCCGCAGCAGAAACCCCGGCGAAAGTGCCGGCGGTCCCCGCTGAGGAAACGCCCGCTCTCACCAAGCCTGTCGATCCGGCCGATGTACCAGCCGAGCCTGCTCCCGCACCTGTCGGCGGTACGCAGGAGGCCGGGAAGCAGGTCCCCGAGTAATCGGCCATCTGAAAGAAAGGCTGGATATTTCCCTCCCGTCCTCTTATAAGGTTTCTCTATGCCGAATCTCAATAAAGTTCAGTTGATGGGCAACATCACCCGCGACCCGGAGGTGCGATACACCCCGAAGGGCACTGCGGTGACCGATATTTCCCTCGCGATCAACCGCAATTTCAACTCCGATGACGGGGAGCGCCGCGAAGAAACGACCTTTGTCGACATCACTTTCTGGGGCCGTCAGGCCGAGGTCATCGGCGAATACATGAAAAAAGGTCGTCCTCTCTACGTCGAGGGTCGTCTCCAACTCGATTCGTGGGAGGACAAGACCTCCGGCCAGCAGCGCTCGCGTCTCAAGGTGGTGGGAGAGAATTTCCAATTCCTCGGCGGTCGCGAAGATGGCGGGGGAAGCGGGGGCGGAGGCCAGTCCCGCAGCAGCAGTGGCAGTGGCAGTGGCAGTGGCAGTGGCAGTGGCAGTGGCAGTGGCGCCCAATCCGACAGCGGCGGTGGTGGCGGCGGTTCCAACGAGGAATACCAGGAGAGTCGTGGTGACTCCTCGCCCCAGGCGCCGCCGCGTCAGGCCTCCTCCGCACCACCGCAGAGCAGTGGTCCCGGCGACGATGACGACGACATCCCGTTTTAAGGGCGGTCTAACATCCGGCGAATTTGCTAAAAACTCTCTCAGGGATTCGGCATCGAATCTGCTTTCTTCGAAGGTGGCTCCATCACCCGGTGCCGCAACGCTTTGAGCATCTCACGATCCCCTTCGCTTGTCACAGGTTCCGTCAGCAGCCCGGCTGACGATCTCGCCGAATTTGTCGAGATACTCCAGGGACTCGTTCGTGAGCCCTCCGTAGTGGGAACCGAGGACTCCTTTTTCCGCGTCCTTCGGCGCGAACTGGAGGAGGTCGATGTCACGATCGACCGCTACATGGGGATTCTCGTGGCGCGAGGGCGCGATCCCGAGAGCATCGTCCTCAGTGCCCACATCGATCGGCACGGACTGCTCTGCACGGGGCCGAATGAGTTTCACTACGCCGCCTTCATCGCGGGGAATCAGGGTGAGCTTTTCGGGGACTCGGTCTCCGAGCAGATGATCGCCTCCATCGCCGATCGCTTCACCGGCCAGCGGGTCCAGGCGCACCTGCCCTATACCGGCACTTATCTGGGCCAGGGCACGATCTCTTCGGGCCGACTTTGCGAATTCCGACGCAACCTTATTTTTGAAATTGGCGGTCTTGAGTTTCTCCAGCCGGGGACGCCGATCTCGTTTCTCGACCGGCTCCGGGTTACCGATACCCATCTCTCGGCCCAGCTCGATCCGGTCTTCACCAGCGAGATTGAAGGAAAATGTCTCGAGCTCGGAATCCGTTATTCCTATAAGGACCGCTGGATCGAGGCGGAGAACCTCACTCGCGCCAAACCCATGTCGCTCGGTCGCACCGAACTCGGCCGTCTCGTCGCGGCGACGGAGGGGCGCATTACCGGCACGACCCTGCAGATCCCCACGACCGGCTACCACACTGCCGAAGAGACCGCCTCCCTCGACTCGGTGCGAGCGGCGATCAAGCTGCTCTCGAGTTTCCAGTGAATCGATCACGGTTTCCGTCCGCGTCCGGGCGGGCCGCTCCCCGGGGGGGTGCGGTCGTCGCCGAAATACTTTTCACTGCGATAGCGCAGCCAGACCCGCAGCACTTGCGGAATCTGATCTCTCCCGGCGGGAGTGAGGCGTTCGTAGAGGGCAAGAGCGCGGGTGCGTTCGAGCCGGCAGGCGCCGTTGCGATGGGCATCCCAATGCGTCCGCGCGAGGCGGATACGGCGCGCTGCCTCCTTCACCAGCGCGGGGCCGTTGAGATCGTCGTCGTTGACTTTTCGCTTTGCAGGCATGCCCTAGAAGGAAAACGATACATCCTTTTCCCCGCGATGGCGACGGGATCATGCGATAGCCGAACCCCCTAAAAACCGATAGGGTTCGATCCATGACCCAACTCTTTTTGATTGTCGCCCTCTTCACCCTCACCGCTCTCTCGGTGGTAGCGGAACCGGCGAAGCCACTTTCCTACTTCCTCATCGGCAATTCCCTGACACAGGACACTGTGCCTGCGAAACTCGACGGCGACGTGCAGTGGCACGTCGATTGCGGGAAGAGCCTGCCCTACCTTTACGAGAACCCCGCCAGTCCCTGTGTTAAAAATTCGACGATCTGGCCCGAGGCTTTTGCGGCGAAGCAGTATGATCTGATCTCCGTGCAGGTGCACTACGGGAGCACCCTGGAGGAGGACGCCGCAGTGCTCTCCGAATTCCTCGCGATGCAGCCGAAGGCGGTCTTTGTGATCCACTCGGGCTGGGCCCGATCCGAGACGCGGGCAGGGGAGTATGCGGAGAAAAATCCCGACGGGCGGATGCAGCACAGTCCGGCCTATCTCAGGGCTCTCCTTGAAAAGCTGCACACCCTGCATCCGGGTCGCGAGATCCGTCAGACGCGGGCACAGGATCTCCTCGCGCAGATCGCCGCTGACATCGAGGCGGGCAAGTCGCCCTTTTCCCGAATCGAGGATCTCTACCGCGACGACATCCATCTCGACGTCGTGACCGGTCGTTACCTGATGCACAATGCGATGCGTCACGCTCTGGGGCAGCGGCGCTCGGCGGCGGGCTTCGAGGCGATTCCTTTGCCGGTGAAGGCTTATCTCGACAAAGTCCTCGACGCCCTGCCGCCCGTGAAGTCGTGAGCGGAATGGCGCGGGCGAAGAAGGAATAGCGCTTGCGCGGGTCGGAAAACGGAGAGAGGGCAGGAAGCATGAACGATCCGAACATTGAGCCGACAGAAGTGGCTCATCTCACCGAAGTGGAGATCAAAGACGCCCAGGTCATTTTCACCTCGGTTTGGAAGTCGCTTGTCGACCAGTTCGGTCTTGAAAATCTGCGTTTTTCCAAAGAGATCATCCTGCTCGGTGGTGCGCCCGGATCGGGGAAGGGGACAAACACGGCCTTCATTATGAAAGCCCGCGGGTTCACCTGCCCGCCCATTATCGTGAGTTCGCTCCTCGACAGTCCCGAGGCGCGGGCCTTGAAGGACAGGGGCATGCTCGTGGGTGACGGGGAGGTCATGGGGATCCTGCTACGCAAGATGCTGGAGCCCGAGTTCCGCGACGGTGCGATCCTCGACGGTTTCCCCCGCACCAAGGTTCAGGTCGAGTGCATGAAGCTGCTCGTGAAAAAGATCGGGGCGCTCCATCGCAAGTATGCCGAGACTCCGCTGGCCAGTCATTTTCGACGGCCGACCATTCACGTTATGGTCCTCTTCGTCGATGAGAAGACGAGTGTGGAGAGGCAGCTTTTTCGCGGTCGCCAGATCGCCAAGCACAACGAAGAGGTCGAGGCGACCGGTCTAGGCGAGTTGCAGGAACTGCGACCGACCGACCTTGACATCGATGCGGCGAAGCACCGCTATCGCATTTTCAAGGAAAATACGTGGGAGGCGCTGCAGTCACTGCGCGAAGTTTTCTTCTACCATCTCATCAATGCCCAGGGATCGGTCAGCGAGGTGGAGCAGAACATTATCAAGGAATTGAAGTACCAGAGCTCCCTCGAGCTCGAGCCGGCAACCTTCGAGATCGTCCGCGGCATTCCGCTTGCCCACGAGATTATTGTTCACGCGCGGCAGGAGCTGGTGCGTCGCCTCGACGGATACGCGCGCGAGCATGGCGAGCTCTTCAAGGGGGTGGCCGAACTCATCAATGCGAAGTTTATCCCCATCATCCAGCGCCATGCGATCTCGGGCCGGGCGGTCATTAACAACGAGGACCCTGTCCTCGCCGACCCGCTCGCTCTGGCGATGCTGATCGACATTTTTTCCGACCGCGGCTATCACGCCGTCGTCGATAAGCAACTGACGAGGATCCCGGAGCGGGTCAATGTGCAGACGGGCGAGATTGAATTCCGCCCCAACACCACCTACCGGATCCGCATCTATTTCGAGGGATCCGAGATCCGCCACGGGGGGCGCTGAGCCCCCGGGCAGGGTGAGGAAGATGGTCTCGATTATTCAATCTCGATCTCGATCGCTTCGGTCTTGGTGAACTTCTCACGCGAGTCGGCCGGGCGTACCAGCGCGGCCCAGTAGCCCTCCCAGGGCTCGATGTCGGCCCGACCGGAGCCACCCGTGAGGAGGATCTTGCTGCTCGTGGTGCGGGCATGGAACTTCCTCGGGCCGAAGGAGGGGCCCTGTACGACGACGTCTCGGATGCCGTTGGGGAGGCGACGGATCAGTTCGTTGTACTTCTTGGTGTTGTAGCCCATCTGGAACCCGGTCTGGGCCCACTGCGCGGCGTAGTCCTCACGCTCGGAGCGGGGGAGGTTGAAGATGACATCGTTCGCCTTTACTGCTTCGCGCACCTGATCGAGCTTCACTCCCTCAATGGGGAAGTCGTGTCCATAGTATTTGTCCTTGCTCTCGGTCGCGAGGGCGGGGAGGCGGAAGTAAATGTGGGCCGAGTCGTAGGTGCCGTCTTTGGGCGCTTCCGCGACGTAGGTGGCGTTCATGCCTTTGCGGCCGAGATAGAGGTGGACCCGGAACTTCAGCTCATCTTCCAGGACCATTTTCCAGATGATCTCCTTGCCGTCGAAGCTGGGCTCTTCTTCGAGCCGCAGGAACTTGCGGGCGCGGTGACGGGCCCGCGGATCCGGGTGGTCGGGGATCTGCTTCCAGCTATGATAGAAGAAGGTAATGGGGTTCTGGATGTACTGCCCCTCTGCGTCTTTCAGGAAGATGATGACACGGGCTTCGGGCCCGTAGAAGATGGCGTCATACTCGGGCTCGGAGAGTCGGTGGATCTCTTTCCACGAGGGATTGACCCGGAAGGTGGTGGGGATCTCGTTGGCGATCGTGGCGCGCGGGGTGGCGAGCTTGATGTTCATCTTCGCGAGCTCTTCGAGGTCGATCTTCTTTTGATTGGCGGTCAGCGAACTCACTTCCGCTTCCTCGTTGCCGCGGAGCAGGGAGACGAGAGAGGGCAACTGACGGCCCAGCGTTTTGTTCGAAATCTTCTTGGTCATGACGTCGAGGAACTCGGTCCCCTTTTCCGCCGGCTGCAGGTAGGTTCGGATCTTGCGGCGGCCGAGGAGCTGGCCGAGTTCGGCGGCGATGTCCTCGTCGACGAAGTCTTCGAAGTCGGAGAAGATGTAGAGTGAATCGACTTTCTGCTCGAGGAGGAAGTTGATCGCCGCATCGGTGCCCGCACCCTCCCATGTGCCGACGGTCAGGAACTGGTTGGGGCGGGTTTTGAAGGTCTCGATGAGCCGATCCACATAGCGCTGTGGGGCCTTGCGGGGGAGATCGTGCCAGAGGAACCAGTAAGGGGTATGGGTCTTGTAGACGGGGTCGAAGGGCACCACTTCCTCGGCAATGATGGAGCGCACTTCCCCATCACGATTCTGCCGGTTGATGAGCATGTTACGCACGTAGACGACAGGAGAGTCCTTGAAGCTCTTGTCGACCTCTCGCACGACGGCAGGGAGGAACTCGGCCATCGATCCGGAGACGTCGAGGATGACACCGAGCACTTCGCCCTCCATGGGCTGGCCGAACATCATTTTCGACTCGGTCGAGGTCGGCATGCCGAGACTCATCGAGGGATTGAACTCCATCCCGGTCTCTACGGCCACATCAGCCACGGTTACGTCGGCTTTTGAAACGGTGAACGAGGAGGTCGTGCTGACCGAGATGATGTCGGCGATGGCCGAGTTCACCGCCGAGGTCGGGGCGAGGGTGGGCTTGTTGAGCTTCACATTCTCGATCACTTCCTCGGGCTGGGGTGGGGAGGCCGAGGCCACGATCTGCGGCGGGACACGCGGCGGTTCCTGCGTCACGACGTAGGTGAGGGCGAGCACGATCGCGACGTGGATGAGCACTGTGATCGTGAGCGAGTTGAACTTGTCGCGGCGGATGACCTGGGCGCGGCGCTTGTCGATCGCCTCTTTGGCCTCATGGAGTGCCTCGATCTCGTTGCTGGAAAAGGCGACTTTGGGCAGGGTCATGGGTGAGCCGTCGCCGGACCGCTTCACCAGGGCGATGGTGGGCTCGTGATCGACGACCCGCTGCAGGGTCACCTCTTCGTCGAGGTCTTCGGCAGTGAGGGAGACGGCAACGGGTAGTGCTCCCCGCAACTCGGCCTGATAACGTTTTGCCGGTTCATACCCGGGGTCAATCTCGAGAGCTGAGGCGACGAGACCTTTGGCCTGCTCCACCGCGCCGACGGCGGCATAGGTCTTCGCGGCGGCAAGCCATGGTCCCGGTTCGTGGGGGATTGCCTCGCCCTCGTTTACCACCAGGACAGCGGCGTCGTGGTGGTCGTCCGCAACAAGTGCCTGGACGAGAGAGAGTCGCAGCTCCCAGTTGCCGGGATCAGCGGCGAGCGAGGTAGTGAGTTCCGGGATGGTCATGGTCGTGAAAGTCTGAATGTTTGTTTCGGGACTATTTCGCTAATCATTGGCAAAAACCAGCCCAAAGTGTGACATCGAGTAGACGCATATTTACGCAAGGTCCCTTTCACATGCCTGCGAGGGGGCAAAAAGCGGGAGATTAAACCAGTTGATGGTGCCCCGGTGAGGTTGCGGCGGGTGGTTGGCGGGCCTGAAAAGAAAAGACCAGCCGAAGGGGGGAATTGAACCCCCGACCCACGCATTACGAATGCGTTGCTCTACCCCTGAGCTACTTCGGCGTCGATCCTGCCCGGAAAAGGGCGGGGTGAAAAGTAGTCGAGACTGTTGCGGTGTCAATGGGTTCGATTCGTTCGATGGGGGCGGGGCGGCACCCTTACCGAACGAAATTTTTGACGAAAGAGGATTTCCCGCTGTCACAGTCGGCCGATTCGCGGCAAAGTCTCTTGAACCTACGACATGAACCCAGGCGACCGCGAGCTTTTCATCGAGCAGGTCCGCGAACACCACGCTGGCTTGCGCGGGTTCGTGCGCTCCCTCGGCGTCGACCCGCTCTGGGTCGATGACGTTGCGCAAGAGGCCTTTATCGTCGCCTACAATCGCCTCGGCGAGTTCGATCACAGTCGCGACTTCGGGGCCTGGTTGCGCGGGATCGCCCGGAATCTGGTGATCAACGAGCGCCGCAAGGACGCGCGGCGCAAGCGCATCATCTCAGACAATCTTACCGAAGTCCTCATTGCCTCGTCGTCGGCCACTGATGAGGAAGAGGATGAGATGGGCGACCTCGCCCTCGTGAGGCTCAATGCCTTGAAAGAGTGCGTCAAAGGCCTACCCGAGAAGAGCCTGCGGCTCCTCAAGTCCCGCTACGAGGATGACAACTCGGCTCAGGACATCGCCGAAGAATTTTCCATGAATCCGCCGGCCGTGCGCAAGGCTCTCGAGCGGATGCGCACTGCCCTGCGCGATTGTATGGAGGAAAAAATGCAGATGGCGACGGCCGTCTAACCGGAGAAAGGATGAAGCCCGAACCAAGCGGATCAGAACTCCTGCAACGACTCCTCCACGGGGAGCCGGACGGAGGCGATGTGGCCGCCCTCGCCGCGCAGGCGGCGGCGGATGGCGATTTCGCCCGCGTGGTCTCCGACGAACTGGCTTTCTCCGGGCTCTTGCGCGAAGCGATCCGGGCGGGGACGGGAGATGAGGGACGGTCTTTTGAAACTAATCTCCTCAGTGCCGCGTTGCCCATGGATGATCTTCTCGGTCGGGTGCGGGAGGGGGTGGCGACGACCTACGAATGTGATCAGGTCGTGAAGCATCTCTGGGAATCGCCCGGGGCGGTGAAACAATTGCGCCGCGATCTCGCGATGGAGGAATTTTTCCACGAAGCGCTCTCCGGCTCGAAGTCCGAGAACTCGTTCATCCAGTCCCTCGTGACGCGGATGTGGGCGGAGACGCGCCGCGATCATTTTGTCGATGATTTCACGAAACGTCTCAAGCGCGAGCTGGCGCCGGTCGCGGACGAGGCAGAAGAGGGGAAAATCGTTCCCTTCACCGGCGGCTGGGGCCGCACCCTGGTGCAGATGGGCGCGGTTGCGGCTGCCCTCGCCCTGGGGGCGTTCTTTGGAGTGCAGAGGATGGTAGATCGTATTTCGGCAAAGCCGGCCCTCGCATCGGTTGTGAAAAGTTCATCAGGGGTGATCTGGTCAGGGGAGACAGCCCCCGGGGATGACGGAACGATCAGATCCGGTCTCTACCACCTCAGTAGCGGAGTGGTTTCGATGCGGATGTCGTCGGGGAGCGAACTGACGGTGGAAGGCCCCGCGATTTTCGAGGTTGGTGACGATGCCTCCACTTTTGTTCATGAGGGCATCGCTCTGGCGCGAGTCGCATCGACGGATCTCGGGATCTCGCTGAGGTCAAAGGGGCTCAGTATCTCCGAGCCGGCCCGTCTCATCGGGATCGACGCCCGCTCTGAAGGGACGACTGAGGCCATCGTTTTTAATGGCGACGGGGGGATCTGCCTTACCGAGGGCGGGAAATGCCGCGAGCTTTCTGAATTTGAAGCAGTCAAGGCGGACCACGTTCGCGAGCGCCTCGTCGATGTGCCATACAATCCCAAGGCCTTCGCCAATGCCTGGGCTCTTCTTTCCGGAGTGGAGAATAATCTCGGTTCTGTCCGCATCGAGATGCCGGGCACGGCGATCTCGTCCGAGCAGGGACGGGAGGGCGAGGTCCAGGTCTATGTGGAGAATGAGTCTTTCCGGCCCGAGGGCGACCTGGAAGTCGATCAGATGGTCGTGGGTGAGTTCTCGGTGGCCGAGGCCAATCCCGGTCAGCAGCTCCAGGCGAAGGGCGAGCTGCGCAGCTACCTGCTCCAGCTCTGGCCGACCGAGGGGGGAGAAGGCGGGGAGGTCGAGACTTCGCTGACTTTTGATCATCCCGTCGTCGGAGTGATTTACTCGTCGGATCGTCTCGTGAGTTCCGATTCCTCGGTCGGATCGCTGATCTCCCACGAGGGCGGCGCAGCGAGCGAGGATCGCGGGATGGACTCGGGCAACGACGAGATCCTCCTCAGTCAGGATCGGCGCACGCTCAATCTGCGCTTCAAGGGCGGCGGCGCTCAGGCCGAGCAGGTCCGCGTGCTCGTGGCGTTGAACTAAGGGGTGGCAAAGCCCTCGTCGGTCGGTCCGACGATGACCCGGATCGCCTCTGCTGCGGCAGTGAAGCCAAAAGTCCCCGTGACCGGAGTGGCCGAGCCGAACCCCGTCTCGCAATTGATGCGGCGTGACGCGCCGGGTTCGGGATCTTTCCGGACACTGCCGTCGGTCCAGGGGAAACGGGCGTTTTCCTCGCTGTAGACGGTGCGGACGTGAAAGGGGGCATGGCTCTCCTCGGGAGGGTAGCCGTAGTGGAGGCGCAGCTCCTTGCGGACGAAGCGCAGCAGCTTGTCATTGCTCGCACCGGCGAGATCGGCGACCCGGACGGCGGCGGGATTGCTTTTTCCCCCCGCGCCGCCGGCGACGATGAGAGCGAGCGAGCGGTCACGGCACGAGGCGATGAGGAGGGCCTTGAGCCGGGCGTCATCGATCCCGTCGACGATGCAGTCATAATCGCGCGCGAGCAGCCGATCGACGGTCGCTTCGGTGAAAAAGGCGATCTCTTCATGCACGATGAGTTCGGGATTGATGAGGCGCAGGCGCTCCGCCATCGCCGTGACCTTGGGGCGTCCGATGTGACCGGCGAGGGCGGGGAGCTGGCGATTGGTGTTGGTGACGCAGATCTCGTCGAGATCAATGAGGGTGAGCTCGCCTATGCCGCTGCGCGCGAGCGCCTCGGCCGTCCACGAGCCGACTCCGCCTATCCCGATCACCGCGACGTGAGCACGGCGCAGCTTCGGCAGTGCCGCCGCCCCGTAGAGCCGGGCGAGACCGGAAAAGCGGTCGAGGTAGTCCGTGGAGAGTGTTTCGTTCAAAGTCGAAGGGTCGGTGAGGAGAATCAGGTGAGAATGGCCACCTTGCGTTGGAGCCCTGCCCGTTGCAAGTTGGTGAAATGAGAAAATTGATCGTATGAAGTGGCAGATCCTCGCCATCGGCAAACCCTCGCTCCGATACGCCAAAGCCGGAGTGGAGGAATACCAGAAACGCCTCAGCCGCTACACCACTCTTGATCTCCAGACCGACTGGAAAGACGCCGGGCAGGTGAAAAACAGCGAGGCCCTCCTCTCCGCGAGTGAGGGGGCCGTGCGTATCGTCCTCGACGAACGCGGAGAGACCTGGACCACCGCCGATTTCGTCAGTCGGGTCGAAGGCTGGCAGATGAACGCGGTGAAGCGGGTCGCCATCCTCATCGGCGGAGCTGACGGACACACCGACGAGTTGCGCCGCGGCGCCGATCATCTCATCGCCCTGAGCGGATTCACCCTCCAGCACGAGCTCGCCCTCGTCGTCCTGCTCGAGCAGATCTACCGCGTCCATACCGTCATGCGCGGTGAGCCGTATCACCGGTAGAGTCTCCCGCGAAAGCGGGGACGAGGGCCGATTTATTCGCTTCCCCTAATCGGGCGAATAGAGTAATTTTATAATTTTGATACTTGGAATAATTGATATTACTTAATAACCCTATGCGTCTCACCCTTTCCCTCCGGTTGCTTCCGGCCATCGTCCTCCTGCTTGCCCCGGCGCTTTCTCCCGCAGAAATGCCCGCTCCCAAGCCTTCCGCTGAACCTGCCGTCGAGCCTGCGAAGCCGGCGGCACCTGCCCCGGCGGAAAAAGACGAGCCCAAGCCCGCTGCGCTCCATGTTGTGAAGACCGGGCCCCTTATCCAGAAAGTCAAAGTCAGTGGCATCGTCGAGAGCACGCGCGAGACACCGATCGAGATGAATCTGAAGCGCTGGTCCGATCTCACCGTGATCCGCGCCGCGCCTCACGGCACCGAAGTGAAGGCGGGCGACCTGCTCATCGAGCTCGAGACGAAGGACCTCAAAAAGAAGATCGAGGAGACGAAGCTCGCCATGCCGGGGAGCGAGATCGATCTTTCCACCGCTGAACTCGAACTGGAAGGCGAGGAAAAATCGACGCCCATCGCGCTGGCAAAATCTCTCCGCGACAAGATGCAGGCCGAGCAGGATCTCGCCCATTTCGAAGACGAGAGCCGCCCCATGCGCGAGCGCGGCGCGAAGGAGGACGTCAAGGAGATCGTCGAGGCGCTCGCCTACTCGGAAGAAGAGCTCAATCAGCTCAAAAAAATGTATGAAAAGGATGACCTCACCGAAGAGACCGAGGAGATCATTCTGCGCCGCTCCGAGAACACCGTCTCGCGCTATCGCTGGATGCTCGAGCAGACCGAGGCCCGCACCGAGCGCACCCTCAACACCCTGCTCCCCCGTGAACACGAGGGGCTCAAGACCAGCCTCGAACTCCGGCAGATCAGCTGGCGCGCCGGGGAGAAATCGCTGCGCGAAGGTCTCGAGAAAAAGCGACTCGATACCGCCGCGAAGCGACGCGAGATGGAGGAGCTGAAAAAATCCCTCGCAGAGATGGAGGAAGACCTCACCGCGATGCGGGTGACCGCGCCCCACGACGGCATCGTCTACTACGGCATGAGCCAGCGGGGCAAATGGACGACCGCCTCGCTCGTGGATCGCAAGCTCATCCCCGGTGGCAAGCTGACGATGCGCGAGATCGTCATGACCGTGGTCGATCCCGCGAAGGTGCAGGTGCGTCTCGCCCTCACCGAAGATCAGCTCAAAGACCTTGCCGAGGGTCAGAGCGGACCGCTTCACCTGAAGTGGAAGCCGGATTTCAAGTTCGATGCAAACGTGAAGTCCATTCTCTACGTGCCCTTTTCTGACAAGACCTTCGACGCGATCCTCAGCGTGAAGACGCCGGCGGATGCCCCCGCCCTTTACCCCGGCATGACGGCGGACGCCGAGATTACCGTCTACGAGAAGAAGGACGCCCTCGCCATCCCAAAACTTGCCGTGAAAAAAGAGGGTGAGAAGGAGACCGTCATCGGTGCTGACGGCAAGGCGATCCCCGTCAAGACCGGCCGCAGCGATGGCGAGAAGATCGAAATCCTCGAAGGGCTCGAGGCCGGCGACTCGATTCGCGTGCCCGAGGCGAAACCCGAGGCGAAACCCGAGGCGAAACCCGAGGCGAAACCCGAGGTCAAACCCGAGGTCAAACCCGAGGTCAAACCCGAGGTCAAACCCGAGGCGAAACCCACTGATGCCAAGCCTGCGGCGACTCCGTCCGGCGGGGCCAAGCCTGCTACCGCAACGCAGGGATGAGCCGCTTCGCCCGACTTCTCCTTTCCCTCGCGGCTGCGGCTCTGCCCGCTCTTGCCACCGTCAGTCCTGCCGATGAGCCGGCGGCCTCGGCTCCGAAGTCCCTCGATGAGGCCATCGCGGCGGGGATCGATTTTCTCATCGCCGACCAGAATCCCAACGGCAGTTGGGGATCGGCACGGCAGACGAAGGGGCTCAATATCTACGCGCCCGTGCCCGGTGCTCACGATGCCTTTCGCGTCGCGGTGACCGCGATGGCGATCTCGGCCCTGTGCGACTCGGGTCTCGCGGAAAAGGACGGTCCCGCCCGTGAAGCGCTCGTGAAGGGCGAGGCCTACTTTCTCGAAGCTCTCCCGACGGTACGGCGGGCCAGCGCCGATGCGATCTACAATGTCTGGACTCACGCTTACGGCATTCAGGCTCTCGCCGATCTCTACGTGCGGACGGAAGATGTCGAAAAGCGAACCCGCTACGTCGCGCTCATCAACAATCAGCTCGACCGCCTCACCCGCTACGAGTCCGTCGATGGCGGCTGGGGCTACTACGATTTCCGCGTCGGCACGGCGCGACCCTCGTCGAGTTCGATCAGTTTCACGACCGCCACCTGTCTCGTCGCGATGCACGAGGTGAGGGAAATCGAGGGCGTCGAGCTCGCGCAGCCCGTCATCGACCGCGCCATCGCCGCGATCAACCGCCAGAGGAAATCCGATCACAGCTACCTTTACGGCGAGTATCTGAATGCCCGTCCGCTCTACGGCATCAACCGGCCCGCCGGCAGCCTCGGCCGCTCCCAAGCCTGCAATCTCGCCCTGCGGATCTGGGGCGACGAGACCGTCACCGACACGATCATGCTCGAGTGGCTGCAGCGGCTCGAGGAACGCAACGGCTGGCTCGACATCGGGCGGAAACGTCCCGTTCCTCATGAGTCGTGGTTCGCGGTGGCGGGCTACTTTTTCTACTACGGCCACTTTTACGCCGCCTGCGGGATCAATCTGCTGCCCGAGAGCGAGCGGGCCGCCTCGCGTCAACTCGTCGCCGATCTCATCATGCCGCTCCAGGAAAAGGACGGCTCCTGGTGGGACTTTCCTTTTTATTCCTATCATCAGCCCTACGGCACCGCCTTTGCCGTCATGACTCTGGCGCGCTGCCGTGAGAACGACCTTTCTTTTTGAAAAAAGTGGGGCATTTCTTGTGCGATGCAGACAAGTGACTTCGACTACGAGCTCCCGTCCGAGCTCATCGCCCAGCACCCTCCGGAAAAGCGGGGCGACTCCCGCATGCTCGTGGTGGATCGAGCAGCCGGGACGATCACGCACCGTCACTTCAGCGATTTCCCGGGATACGTGAGGCCCGACGATCTCATTATTCTGAATGACACCCGCGTCGTCGCGGCCCGTTTTTTTTCCAACGACGGCACGCAGGAGATCCTCCGCGTCGAGGCCCTCGGAGAGCGGATCTGGAAATGTCTCGTCAAGCCGGGGAAGAAGTTCAAGCCCGGGCACACCATCGAGATAGGGGAGTGCAACGGCACCGTTACCGCGATCTGCGAAGAGGGCGGCGAGCGGCTCATCGAGTTCAACATCGCGCCCGATGAGGCCACTCACGGCCACCTCGCCCTGCCGCCCTACATCCAGCGACCCGACGCGGTCGATGACAAGGACCGCTACCAGACCGTCTATGCCCGCGAATCGGGAGCGATCGCCGCGCCGACCGCCGGACTCCATTTTTCCAAAGAGATGCTCGCGCCCCTGCCGCACGCCTTTGTCACTCTGCACGTGGGGATCGGGACCTTCCGCCCCGTCTCGAGCGAGACCATCGCGGGCCACCACATGCACAGCGAGCGCTACGTGCTCGACCCCGGCGTGGCCACCGCGATCCGGACGAGCGGGCGGACCATCGCGATCGGGACCACCGTCGTGCGAGTCCTCGAGACCTGCGCCCGCAACGGGGGAGGGGAGCTCGTCGCCGGCAGCGGCGAGACCGATATTTTTATCTTCCCGCCCTACGAGTTTCAGGCCGTCGACGCTCTCCTCACTAACTTCCACCTGCCCAAGTCGACCCTGATGATGCTCGTGAGCGCCCTCGCCGGTCGCGAGCTCATCCTCGAGGCCTACCGGCAGGCGGTGGAGGAAAAATATCGCTTCTTCAGCTATGGTGATTGCATGCTGATTCTTTGAACAGTTCGACTCAGCGATTCTTGTTGTTTCTGACGTAAAGTGTCGCAAGATACGGGTCTCACGATACCGTTTGCCGCCATCCGGGACTCCCAGGGCGGAGAGACCAGGCTGACTGCTCATGTTCCATTTCCTATCGCAGAAGCGTCTTCAGAGCCGCGGGTTTTCCAGCGGACAAAAAAGGCGTAAGCTGAACGAGACCGCCATGTCCGAGATGATGCGGTCGGGCTGGCAGGTCAGCGGACTTCTCTTTGCCACCTTTGCCGCCCTCGTCTCCTTCTGGATTATCTTTTCCTCGAGTAGCGGCTCGATTTTCGACGGGTATCACCTCCGGACCTTCGTTGTCGTCACCGTCATCTCGGCGACCCTCGTGGTGCACTGGCACGTGAGTCTGCCGCAGACTTTTCATCAGAATTCGCGCATCACCCTCATCCTCGTTGTCATCCTGGTCCAACTGATGCTCGTGAAGTTGAGTGAGCACATCGCGACGACCTTCGCGCCCGAGGGCGACTTCCGCTTTCTCGTCGCGCCCTACATCTTCGCGCCCATCATCGTCTCGCTCCTCGTGGGGCGGCGGCACGGGACTTTTGCAGTGGTCTACTCGAGTCTCTTCGGCGGCATGACCGTGGCAAAAGAGGAGGCCTTTCCCTTCATCATTTTTTCCATGATCTGCGGCTTCGTCGCGATCTACCTCACGAACAACGTCCGTCGCCGCAGCCGTCTTGTCATGGCGGGGGCATACTCTGGAGTGGCCTGTTTCCTCCTCGCCTCCACTCTCGACCTCATCCAGTGGCCCGGCTTCACCCCCGACCTGAGCCAGTGGGAAATGGTGGGAAAACAGGCCCTCTCCGCGATCCTCGTTTCTTCCCTGACCGCCGTGCTTGTGAGCGGACTGCTCCCCCTGATCGAGGCGACCTTCCGCATCACCACCGATGTCTCGTGGCTCGAGCTGGCCGATCTCAATCACCCGCTCCTCAAGCAGATGACGATCGAGGCCCCGGGGACCTACCATCACAGCCTCGTCGTTGCGACCCTCGCCGAGACCGCCGCCGAGGCGATCGGGGCCAGTGCGATCATGTGCCGGGTCTGTTCCTACTTCCACGATATCGGAAAGATGAAAAAGCCCGCCTACTTTATCGAGAACATCGGCGACGGACATAATCCGCACGATGACCTCACCCCCAACATGAGTGCCCTCGTCATCATGGCCCATGTGAAGGACGGGGTCGACATGGCGATCAAACACAAAATGAACGCCGAGATCGTGAACGTGATCATCGAGCACCACGGCAATTCGCTGATTCGCTTTTTCTACCACCGCGCCCTCAAGCAGCGCGACGAGATCAAAAAGCAGTTTGAAGAGGGCAATGCGCACGAGGAGGACATCCCCGAGGTCAAAGAGGAGAGCTTCCGCTACTCCGGTCATCGCCCACGCACGCGGGAAAGTGCCATCATCAGCCTTGCCGATGCGGTCGAGAGCGCCTCGCGCAGCCTCCAGAAGCCGACGCCTAAAAAGATCGACGAGCTCATCGACGAGCTTTTCAAAGAGCGCCTCAACGACGGACAGCTCGATGATGCCGCGCTCACTCTTGCCGATCTTGCGACGATCAAGAAGAGCTTTTCCGCCACCCTCCGAAGCATGATGCACAGCCGCATCGAGTACCCCAAGCTGGAGGAGGGCGGCGACAAGTCGAAGCCCAGGACGAAGACCCGCAAGCTCGTCAGTCCCACCCCGGGTGCATCGGTGAGCGGGAGCGGTTCGGGGAATCCCCCCGGCAGTCCGCCCGCCGGATGAGGCTGCCCATGATCCCGCCTCTGAGAAAACTTCTCCTTCCGCCTCCATGTCCGTTCCCGCCCTGCCAAGGATTGAAATTTTTCCCCACACCGCGTGCGGGGAGATCTTCCTCGATCACCTTACGGGTCAGGCGCTCGCGGCGTTGCCGCTCTGCCTCGCCTCGCGTGGCGGTGAGGAGCCGGTGCTCGGCGCGCTGGAGGGAGTCGAGATCAGTCTCGTCTCCGACGAGGTCATCGCCGGGGTGCACGGGGAGTTCATGGACGATCCGACTCCGACCGACGTGATCACTTTTCATCACGGTGAGATTCTCATCAGTCTCGACACCGCCCGCCGCGAGGCGCCCGCGCATGGGAACAGCGTCGCAGAGGAGACCCTACTTTATCTCATCCATGGACTGCTTCACCTGAACGGGCACACCGATCTCGGCGAGCCTGACCGATCCACCATGCATCGGGTGCAGGAGGAGATCCTGAGACAAATTTTGGTCGGACCGACGGAGGTCGCGGCTTCTAACCAGTAAAAGAAAAAAGACGTAGCGTCGATCTCAGCGCGCCGCCGCGATTTCTCCCTCGCTGCGCCTTTCACGTCGTCACCGGGCTGCATTGTCCGGGTTGCGGGAACACGCGGGCCACTTATGCGCTGTTGCACGGTGATGTCGTCGGGGCGCTGCGGCAGAATGCACTCTCTGTCATCGGTCTGCCCTTTCTCCTCTACTGGGTGGGTCGGTCCTGGATCGGGTGGGTCTACCCGGTCCGTGTTCGTCCGCTCCCTTTCGCCTGGCGCTACTCCCATTCCCTGACCGTCATCGGACTCGTCTTCTTCTTCTGGGTCGTGCGCAATCTGCCCTACGCTCCCTTTGACCGGCTAGCGCCCGTGCCAGTCACGGTGAGTCGGGCGTCTGCAGCGCCAGCAGGGCCGCTCCGAGATGCTCTGCCACCAGCGGGGCACTGACCGACTCCGCCGCGATCCCACTGCGCTGCACTGCGATCTCGGCTGCCCGACCGAGTAGCCAACTCCCGAGGCAGGCAGCATCGTGAAGGCTGATGCCCTGGGCAATGAGCGAGGCGGTGACCCCGGTCAGGACGTCCCCCATGCCGCCGCTCGCCATCCCGGGATGACCGGTCGTGTTGAACTCCACCGGCGAACCGGGCGAGGCGATGAGAGTCCGCGCGCCTTTGAAAATCAGCGTCACTCCCCAGGCCTCGACCATGGCTCGCGCGAGCGAGGTGCGGTCGGGGAAAATGGCATCACCCGTGAGTCGTTTCATTTCCCCCGGATGCGGCGTGAGGAGCCGGTTCGCCGGCAGGGACGGCAGCCGTGTCTTGTCTCTCGCGAGGGCATTGAGCCCATCGGCATCGACCACGGCAGGGCGGGGGTCGTCATAGATCAGGTCGATGATCTCCGGCGGAACCTCATTGCCAAGTCCGGGCCCGATCGCCCAGACATCGCCGGGGACATCGGCGATCCCGTGATAGTCGGTGAGAGGTTTCACCATCACCTCGACCGGGCACTGGCTCGCGACGACGGGGTAGATGGACTCGGGCACGCAGACCGTCACCAGGCCCGCTCCGCTCCGCGAGGCGCCGAGAGCCGTCAGCACGGCCGCCCCGGCGAGCCCCCTGGATCCCGCGAGGATTGTGACTCGCCCCGCCGTGCCCTTGTGAGTGTCGAAAAGACGGCGCATCAGTCGCGGCCTGAGATTCGAGGCAAAAAGAAAACCTCGAGACGCGTCTCCCACCGTAACCGGTATCGCGAGCGGGATCTCGACGAGACGCCCGACATGGTTCACCGCCCCATCTTCGGCGAAACCCGCTTTTGCCGCCGTGATCGAGATGGTGTAGTCCGCCATCACCGCACCTTCCCCGGGGACTCCGGTGTCGGCATTGAGGCCCGAGGGGATATCGATCGCGAAGCAGGTCGCAAAATCCTCGCGGCGCAGCCGGTTCATCCGCCCGGCCAAGTCGACGAAGCTGCCCCGCAGATCACCCTTCGCCCCGATCCCGAGCAGCCCGTCGATGAGGACGAGACGGTGGCCCGCCCCATCGGTGTTTCGTGCCGGTGCGGCTTCGTACTCCGCCAGTTTCTTCGCGGGAAGTTCGGGGAGGCTCTCCGGATCCCCGGCAAAGTGGAGTGTGACACGCCAGCCCCGCTCTTTCAGGCGACGGGCCACGACGAGAGCATCGCCTCCGTTGTTGCCCTTGCCGCAGAAGACCTCCACCGTGGCCGGTTCGGGGAAAAAGTGCAAGACCACCTCCGCGCAGCGGCGTCCCGCCTCATCCATGTAGGGCTCGGGATCGACGCCCGTGGAAAAGAGGCGGCGCTCGGCCCCGGACATTTCTTCGCAGGTGACGAGCATGTCCGGTCGGGCGGTTGGCGCTTACCTGCTGAACTGCACGATTCCCCGCGCGATGCTGTCGGCGACGACCTGGCGGTAGAGCGGATCGGTCATCGCGGCGCGCTCGTCTTTGTTGCTGATGAATCCGCCCTCGACAAGGACGGCTGGGTGCTTCGTGTCGCGCAACACTGCAAAGTTCGCCGTTTTCACGCCGCGGTCGGTCGCCTTCACGTTTTTAATGAGCTCGCGCTGCACTAGCTGGGCGAGCTTTTCGGAACTCGAGGTGCGATAAAAGGTCTCGATGCCGAGGGCGGCGACGCGGTAGCTAGAGTTAAAATGCACGCTGACGAAGATCGCATTACGGTTCCGGTTCGCGATGGAAGAGCGCTCGGAGAGAGCGATGAACTCGTCGCGGGACCGTGTCATGATCGTTTTAAACCCGGCTTCCTTGAGACTGCGCTCGAGACGGCGCGAGACATCGAGGTTGATGTGCTTTTCGTAAACGTAGGAGTCAGCAGCTCCGAGGTCCCTTCCCCCGTGCCCCGGATCGATGATCACGGTCTGGAAGGCAAGAGCAGAACCCGTCGTCGCGAGGAGGGCGGCGAGGATCAGACTTGGATAGCGGAGGAATCGGAAGGCGTGCATGGGGAAGAAAATAAACCTTTCTAAAACTTTTTCAACAAATATGAAACTAATTTTAAAATTTAACGGTATTTGATTATTAATCTTGCGAAATTTTAAAATCTTTGTCGGCACAATGAGGATGAAAATCCGGGTGAGCGGCCCGGCTTCTCATATAGAAACGGATTCGCGAGGATTTTCATAGACGCGGTCTCTGCCTTGATCCTTTTGTATTACGGTTTAGGTTCGACGCCGCTGCGGTCGGTCCTTATGGACGGAAACGCAATGCTAACCCGCCTAACTCAGTCCCCATTCCCTATGCAAAAGCCCCTGACTTCAACGACCGCGTGCCTGATCCTCGCGCTCTCGACCCTACTTATGACAGCCGATAACGCACACGCCGAAGAGGCGAAAAAGCCGGAATCCCTCACCGAGAGGATTAGCTACGCCTACGGGCTCATGATCTCCCGCCAGCTCAAGGAGCGTGGTATCGAGATCGATCTCGGGCAATTCTCGAGCGCCTTCAAAAACGTCGTCGCGGGCGGGGAGCCTCTCCTCACCGAAGACGAAGTCGCCGCCGCTTTTGCCGAGAATGAGAAAATCACCGCGACCAAAAACATGAGCCCCGAAGACAAGGTCAACATGGAGGCTGGCGAAACCTTCCTTGCGGAAAACGCGAAGAAAGAAGGCGTCAAAACCACCGCGAGCGGTCTTCAGTATCTGGTCATCAACGCCGGTGAAGGGGCCAAACCAAAGGCCACTGAGGAGGTCAGCGTTCATTACCACGGCACTCTCATCGACGGAACTGTCTTCGACAGCAGCGTCGAGCGCGGAGAGCCGGCGAGCTTCCCGCTCAACCGCGTCATCCCCGGCTGGACCGAGGGGGTCCAACTGATGCCCAAGGGCGCGAAATACAGATTCTTCATTCCCAACGACCTCGCCTACGCCGAGCGCGGCGCCGGGGCTGACATCAAGCCCTTCAGCGCCCTCGTCTTCGAAGTCGAGCTCCTCGAAATCGCCGGAGCCGAGTAAGGTAGTCTGTTGAGAATATTCTAAACCCGACAGGGTCAGGTGTTGCACCTGACCCTGTTTGCTTTTGGGAGAGCGTAACGCAACCCGCGCCGCGACTCCCGCAAGATCCGCGTGGCGTCTCTCCATGATTGAGGCGTTTGGTGAGAAGCATGGGGCGCGGTCTCTTCCCGACCATCACGATTGGCCTAGTCGTTGCGGCGTTCGCTTCCCATCCCATCACCACGCTCCGGCTACCCGCTCAGCTTGTAGTCTGAGACTCCTGCCAATCGCCTGATATCTCAGGCAATGATTTCTTTGAGAACGCCGGTGCTGTCACCGTGGCGTTCGGCCGACACCCCGATACCGTGCAATAGTGTCAGCCAGGCGTTGCAGAGGGGGGTGTCTTTTGAAACGACGATATTATGTCCGAGCTTGATCCCGGCACCGCCACCGGCGAGGAGCGTCGGGCAGTTGTCGAGATAGTGTTCACTGCGGAGATTGCTGCCGTAGGCGAGTGCGGTATGGTCGAAGAGGCTGGTGCCGTCGGCTTCTTTGGTGGCCTTCAGTTTGTCGAGGAGACCGGCGAGCAACTCGCTTTGGGCGAGGTCGCGGCGCTGCGAGGCATCGAGTTTTTCTCCCATGGTGGAGTGATAGTGGCTCATGTCGTGCGGCGCCACGTTGATGTTCATGCTCGTGAGCAGGGTGCTGACGGGCTGGCGGTAGGTCAGCACGCGGGTGCTGTCGGTCTGGAGCGCGGCGACGATGATGTCGTACATGATCCTGATCTCCTCGCGACCGGCGAGGCTGGCTCCTGGCTCGGTGAGGTCGGTCTTCGGCTGGGGCACGCCGAGCCATTGTTCGTCTTTGCTCAGGCGGGTCTCAATGTCGCGGATGCCCTGGAAATACTCGTCAAGCTTGGCGGTGTCGGCTTTACCGAGGCCGCGCTGCAAATCACGGGCGTTCTCGAGCACGGTGTCGAGGATGCTGCGCTTCTGGGCGAGCATCGCTTTCTGTTGCTCGATGGGCGTGTCGTCTTTGGAAAAAAGGCGGTGATAGGCGGCGAGGGGACCGTTCTGACCGGCGACGGGTTTGCCACTGATGTCCCAGGCCATCGAGAGACCGGGACCGTGTCCGGAGGCTTCGGCACTTTTTTCCGCCCCATTGAGCTGGATGGAGGCGAAGCGAGTCTCGAGCCCGAGCTGCGCGGCGGCGATCTGGTCGGCGGAGACGCTGTTGTGGAAGGTCTGTCCGGCTTCGGCGTAGCGATTGGCTCCGGTGAGCCACATCGTGCTGCCTGCGTGGCCCATCTCAGAGTATTTGTTCCAAAGCCCCTGAACGATGGAAAAGTCGGCTTTGTGCCTTTCGAGCGGTTCGAGACCGGCAGGGAGGAGGTAATTGGCACCCGGAGTTTTGAGATCAGGGTACCAGCTCTCTTCAGTGATGCCCCAACCGAAGCCGAGGAAGACGAGTCGTTTGGGAGGAGCGGCAGCAGTGGCCGCAGAGGCGAAGCGGCGAAAGCCGAGCGATTCGAGGACCGGTAGTCCGATGAACGCAGTGCCGGAGCGGAGAAAATGGCGACGGGTTTTCATGAGATTGATATTTCGGGGGGAAGGTTTTTCCCGCAGATTCAGGGAACCCGCAGATTATTTTTTTGATTGAATTGCCGTGCTGATTCGTTTCGGAAGGAATCGGCGGGTTTTCTGAATCTGTGGGAGAATCGTCTTCATTTGGTATGAAATTCCCTGCTGCGGACTAGGGCGTGAATGAACTCCCGCGAGGCGAAGTTTTTTCCGCCCGCTTGTTTTACGAGTTCGTCGAGGAGTGGTTCGTCGCTGAATCCGCATGGTCTGCCGAGGGCATACTCCACGAGAGCACTGCAAAAACCACGGGCAAAATCATCGGAGCGTGAGGCGATGATGTCGCGCAGTCCGAAGTAGTCCTGAAAGGCGGGACCATTGTAGAGCTTGGCGGCGGGCTCAATGGGCCATTTCTTCGTGGTTTTTGGATCGGGCCTTCCGTTCGCGCCGTTGGCCGTGTAGCTGTCCTCGGTGCGCCATTGGCCGACGGCGTCGAAGTTTTCAAGGCCGAAACCGATGGGGTCGATCTTGCGATGGCAACTCGCACATTGAGCATCCTCCTGATGCGCCAGGATCCGCTCGCGGGTCGTGAGCACCCGGTCGGCGAGCCGCGTCAGCGCGGGGATGTTGGCCGGAGCGGGCGGCGGCGGATCATTGAGCAACTTGCGGAGAACCCATGCACCGCGCTCGACCGGACTGGTGTGATCGCCATTGCCTCCCATGAGATGGATCGCCGCCATTCCTAACAAACCACCACGGGGTGATCCCGCCGGCAGCATCACTTTCCGAAACTCGTCTCCCTGCACGCCCGGAATGCCGTAAAAGAGAGCGAGAGTACTGTTGATGACGACGTAGTCCGATTTCAGTAAGTCACCGAGGCTGGCATTCTGCCGCAGGAGAAAGCGCATCGTTTCGTCGATCTCCTGACGCGCGGCGGCCTTTGTTCCGTCGTCGAAGCGGGGGTAATCCTCCAGATTGACCATGAAAAAGTCGAACCGATCCATCCCGAGCCACTGATGGGTGAAGGCTTTGATGAAACTATCGGAACGCGGATCGTCGAGCAGTCGGCTCGTCTGGGCGGCGAGCACTGCGGGGTCGGACAAGTCACCGCGAACGGCCCGTTCGCGGAGTTCTGCATCGGGCGGAGCGCTCCAGAGGAAATAGGAGAGACGCGTGGCGAGTTCCGCATCGGTGAGGGATCGCGGTTTGTCACCGTGAGACGGTTCAGCGAGATAGAGGAAATTCGGTGAGGCGAGCACCACCGAGAGCGCCTCTTTGAGGGCGGCGCTGTGTTTGTCCCCTGCGGTGCGGCGCAGATCATAAAGGTTGAGAATACGTTCAGAAAACCCTGCCGGCGGCGCTTGACCGCGGAAGGCTTCAGTGGAGAATCTCGTGATCGCCGCCCCCATTTCTTCAGGAGTCGGTGCGGGCGAAGCATCATCAAAAGGTATTCCGAGGGCGGCGAGTCCGGCTGGCCCGGGTCGGTCGGCGTCGGGTTTGCGCTCGATCTCCCACCAGTCCACCCAGAGCACCAGTTCGGGACCGATGCCATTGCGAGCCACCGCCTCACTGCGCTTGCGCTGGCCTTCGGGATTGGTGTCCCAACTGCCCCGTTCGCGAAGGTAGAAAGTGCGGTTGCCGCGTTCCGCATGCCCCCGGGTCATCGTCAGGGGGATCTCGATGATCTGCGGGGTCTCCATCGTGCCGGTGACTTCGTGCGTGCTCATGATCTGGCCGCCGCCGCGGGCATCGACGCCGAATTCGATGAAGCGCCGTTCCGCCGGGGCGTCGCCGGTGGCGGCGATGCGCACCCGCACGACATAGTCGCCGACGGGCCAATTGAACGGCAGGAGCATGTCCAGATAGTTCACATTCAGCTCCGCCGGATGCCGGGTCTGCACGCCGAGATAGGCGCCCGTGGCCACGGCGGGTTGCGCGAGATAGTTCTGGTGATAGGCCAGCCAAGCGGCCCCGAGGGAATCGTTGGCGAGGTCGGCGTCGTTCTCGTTTCCCTTGTCGAAGCCGAAGGTGAAAGGATCGGGTGCGCCGGGAATCCGCGCCCATTCGCGGCGGAAGCGCGATTCATTGTTCTTCACCTCCTCGCGGATTTTGGCGACGACTTCGGCATTCTCAGGCTTTGCCGCTGCTGCTTCCACCGTCGCCTTCCATTTCTCCGCCCGCTCCTTCGCATCGACCTGATGGGCGACGAACTTGGTGACAATGGGGGTCCATGCTTCGGCCTCGTGACGTTCCTTCTTTTCCACGGCGGCATGGGTCTGGCGCTCAAACGCTTCGGTCAAGGCCTCTCGCCCGAGCGCCTGATACTGCTCGAACTGGTTGCCCGACATAAAAAGGTTCGCCCCGGCGGTATCGAATCCGCCGGAACTCGAATCGGACGGCAGTTCGCTGATATTGATCTCTACCCCGAGTAACTCGCGCAAGCTGTTGCCGTATTCGCGACGATTGAGCCGGCGCATCGTGATGACACCTTTCTGATCACCGAGACTCTTCCGGGCGACGACCATGACATTGGCCAGGTCGTCGAGAAAGTCTGCTTTAGTGGTTTTGTCAGGTTGTGGCTCGTCGTCGGGAGGCATCTCGCCCGCATTCAGTGTATTGAGCACTTGTTGCCAGCGTTCGGCGGTCTGGACTTCGGTGATTTCAAACGACAGGTCATCGACCCGGAACTTGCCCTTCTGCTTTTCCGGTCCGTGGCAGGAAACGCAATTTTTCTCAAAGAAGGCACCATGTTTCCCCGGCATTTGCGCTACGGGAGGTGCCGCGACGACGGTAGAGACCGTGACGCAAGCGGCGGAAAGAATCACGAGGTGACGGGTCATCGGAAAGGGCATTTAGGCTTTAATGAGCACACGATATAATGTCAAGGTGCTCTACGGCGATCCCGGTGCCGCAATCGAGGGTGCCGCGACGGCTCACAGGGACTGCATGCATCTTTTCGATAGACTCTTTTGCGCCCGGGCTGGGCCGGGCTGGGCCGGGCGAATAACCCGGCCCACGGTCCCTGCCTTCAAATCTCCACCATGGCCGGAATGGTACTCTCGAGCAGGGCGTAGAGTTCGCCGGCGGCTTTTTGACCGACAGCCATCACTTCGTCATGACTGAGGGGATGAGCGGAGAGTCCGGCGCCGTAGTTGGTGAGGCAGGAAAGGGCGACAACCCGCATCCCGAGGGCGCGGGCCTGGATCGCCTCGGGCACGGTCGACATGCCGACGGCATCGGCCCCGAGCGTGCGCAGCATCCCGATCTCGGCGGGGGTCTCATACTCGGGGCCGTTCACCCAGGCATAGATGCCCTCGGGCAGGCGCACGCCAGTGAGCTCGAGACTCTCGGCGCGGAGCAGTTCTCTGAGCGGTTTGGAATAGACTTCGGTCTGGTCGATAAATTGCGCCGATCCGGTGAGAGGCGACTGGCGGGCGAGATTGAGGTGGTCCGAGATCAGCATCCAGCGACCCGGTTTCAGATTCGCATTGACGATCCCGGCGGCATTGGTGAGAACGACGGTGCGGATGCCGAGTTCGTGGAAAAGGCGGATCGTCGCGGCGACTTCTTTCGCGCTCCAGCCTTCGTAGAGGTGGACCCGGCCCTGAGCGACCGCCACTTCGACACCGCCGATTTGTCCGAGGTGGAGACGTCCGGCGTGGCCCTCGACCCGGCTCACGGGCAGGCCGGTGATGTCGGAGTAGTCAAAAGTTCGTGCGTCTTTGAGCGAATCAGCGAAGCCGCCCAGTCCCGATCCCAGGACCACCCCTACCGCCGGAGGTGTGGAACGGAGTGCGGCGGGGAGGGTGAACTCGGACATGTTCTAAACTGCCCCGATTCCCGTCGCCCTGCAAATCTCAAAGTAGAGCTTTTCGAGTTCGGGCACCTCGACGCCGTGCTCCGCCGCGCGACGGAGCGGCTCGCCCCAGATCACCTCGACCTCGACGGCGTTTCCCGCGAGGAAGTCGACGAGGCTGGATGGTTGGTAGGGGCCCATCTCCTGCGTATTGCGAATATTGCTCTCGGCAAAGGCGGGGGCTATCACATGCCCCAGGGCCGCCGCGACAGCGATGATCTCGTGCATGAGCGCACGGGTGCGCTCGAGGAGGGCGGGCGCGGCGAGGATCTGCTGCGTATCGATCCCGCCGGCGGCGATGGAAAGCCCGTTGAAAGGCACGTTCCAGATCAGCTTGCGCCAGCGGGCGAGCCCGAGGTCGGGGAGGACGCGGCAGTCGAGCGCGGCATCGGTGAAAAGGGTCGCGACGGAGTGGACCACCTTCGTCGCGGTGAACTCACCCATTTCCACCCGACCGTGGGCGAGATGATGGATCACGCCCGGCTCCCCGCGATTGATGCAGACAAAACAGAGCCCGCCGAGGACAGGATGCCCGGGAAATGCGGTGTGAATAAATTCCTCGTTGCCGAGTCCGTTCTGCAGGGTCAGCAGGATCGTGCCGGGCTTCAGGAGCGGAGCGATCAGCGAGGGCAAGGCGGCGTTGGACGTGGTCTTCAACGCGATGATGACGAGATCGACGGGCCCGATTTCCTCTGTTGTGGCGAAAGCTCTGACCCTGTCGAGATGGAAGTCGCCCGCGACGCTGTGGATCGTGAGGCCTTTTTCCCGCACCGCGTCGAGGTCGCGCCGCATCAGAAACGCGACCTCGTTTTTGAGGGCGAGGCGGGCGCCGTAGTAAGACCCGACGGACCCGGAACCGACGATGGCGATGGTGGAGAGCGGAGGCATGTGCAGAGATACTCCGAAGCCCGGCCCGGATCAATTAGTTCAATCACGACTTGCCCGGGGCGGCTGCATGGTGAGTTGCACGATGGCCTCCGGCGCGCGGGCCTACTGGACGGCGGTCAGCAGTTCGCATGCGCCCCGGTCGGCGAGGGTGTGACATATCGCGAGGGCGAGGACGTCATCGACGTCGCCGGTGATGTCGGTGTCGAAAATAATCTTCACCGGTTCGGCGGCGGCGGTCGTCAGCATGAGCGCGGCTGGCGAGGAGGAAGGGGATGAGTTTCATGGGGAGAGGATAAGAGGAAAGGCTTCTCAGGGCAAGAGCCTGGCGGCCTGTCTCACTGACATGTCGCTGGAGCGGCCGGGGAATCAGGATCCTGACGAACCTCTATTTCTCTAAAGTTCACGAAGATCGGGCCGGGACTGGTTCAGTGGGCGGTGACTTTCTCGAGCAAACCGGAAAACTGTTCTTTGCGTTCACTGTGGATTCCCCAATCCACCGGCGGGTTTTGGAACCCGTGTTCTAATGACTCATCCTTCTGCCTGAAATCAAAGTATCCCCACGAGACACCGTTTTCGATGCAGGCAATCATGTTGCCACCTTGAAGATTGATGGTAAAGGCCAGCAGTCCGTGGTTGCGCCAGGATTCCATCGCCTGCACGAACTCATTGGTATTCCGCTCCGGATCCCATTTACCAGTGTCTTTGTAGGACCACATGTCCCGCGTTTCCGGATTCAGATCATCAAAAATCCCCTGAACCAGGCGCGCGTTCATCAGCAGTCCCTCCGTCGGGATCTCTTTTCCCGCCTTCGTTCTCCAGATGACGCCTTCATAGGTGGGTGTGCCATTGATGAGGAAATCGGAGTTCTTGATCGTGACTTCGGTGTTACGCTCTTGTGCTTGAAGGTGGAAGATGGTGAGGATCGCGAGGGTGCCAAACGCGATGCGCAGTTTCGGGTTTTTCATGCTCCTGTATGTATGTTTGTCAGGACAAAAGTCCTTTGACAATGTCGCCGTGGACGTCGGTCAGCCTGAAATCCCGTCCGGCATGGCGGTAGGTGAGCCTCTCGTGGTCGATCCCGAGTTGGTGAAGGATCGTGGCATGGAGATCGTGTACCTCGACGGGATCTTCGACGGTGTATTTCCCGATCTCGTCAGTGGCTCCGTGGACGTGGCCGGGCTTGAATCCGCCACCTGCCAGCCAGACGCTGAAGCAGTCACGGTGGTGGCCGCGTCCGTTCTTGCCCTCGCGGCCGGGAGTGCGCCCGAACTCGGTCGCCCAGAGCACGATGGTGTCGTCGAGCATGCCGCGCTGCTTCAGATCGATGAGCAGGGCCGCGGTGGGCTGGTCGACATTGCGGGCGAGATCGGCGTGCTCTTTCATCTCGCCGTGCGAGTCCCAGTTCGGCCGCGAGCCGGTGTCGATGAGCTCGATGAAGCGCACCCCGCGCTCGGCGAGACGTCGGGCGACGAGGCACTGCCAGGCAAAGTCGGACCCGGGCCCTTTCACTTTGCGGTCGAGACCGTAGAGCTCGCGAATGGCGGCCGTTTCCTTCGAAAGGTCAAAGGCCTCGGGAGCTGCCTGCTGCATGTGAAAGGCGGTCTCGAATGACTTGAGGCGGGCGGCGAGGTCATTGTCGTGCGGTCGCGCGCCGAAGTGTCGACGATTCAATCGGCTGACGAGATCGAGTTCGAGATCCTGAAAAGGTTTTGCGGCCCCGGGAGAGCGCAGGTTGGGGATCGGGTTGTCGCCGGGGATAACGCGGGTCCCCTGATGGACGGCGGGGAGGAAGTCGCTCGCATACACCTGGGTGCCGCCGTAGGGCAGATGCGGGGCGATGACGATGTAGCCGGGGAGATTCTGATTCACACTCCCTAGTCCGTAGCTGATCCACGATCCCATGCTGGGGCGGGCAAAGGTGGGCGACCCGGTGTGCATCCCGAGAGTGGCTTCGCTGTGATCGAAATGCGAGGCATTCATCGAGCGGATGAGGCAGATCTCGTCCATGACCTCGCGGACGCGGGGGAAAAGATCGCTCACTTCGGTGCCGCAGCGCTGGTTCTGACCCGACCCGAAGAGATTTCCCATTAGTTTGTCCGGGCCGGTTCCATCGCGTCCTTTTCCAGGCGATTTCGGGTCGAAGGTATCGATGTGCGAGACCCCGCCGGTGGCGTAGATCATGATGACCCGCTTGGCGCGGGCATCGGGGCGGGGCCGGTAGATTCCTTGAGCGGGATCGTCAGCGGCGAGCATTTCCGAGAGCATGCCGGGCATGAGCAGGGAACTGCCGAAGAGGGAGCGTAGTGCGGTGCGTCGGGTCGTCATCCTAGTCGAGGTAGAGGAATTCATTCAGCCGGAAGAGGGTTCTCGTGAGGCTCGCCCAGGCATCGCGATCACTGCCGCCTTTGGATCGCACGGTCTCGAGGTGATTGAGGAGGAGGACGGATTCTTCCCCGGCGGGAGGACGGCCGAGAGAGGCGAGGAAGGCGCGCCTGAGACGGGCGGCATCTTCCTCTTTACCATCGAGGAGCCGACCGGCAAAAGCGACCGCCTGTTCGTGGACAAAAGGATCATTTACAAAATAAAGGGCCTGCAGCGAGGTGACCGAGCTATCCCGTGTCGCGGTGCAGGCGTTGGGATCGGGTCCGTCGAAGGTCTGCTCGTAGGTGCGGGCGGTGAGGCGCCGTGTCATCTGGTAGACCGACCTTTTGTGGTTCGGGTAGTCGTCTTTAAAAGGGTGGTGCTGGGTGTAATTCCAGTCTTTGGCCGGCGGGATGGGATAGGGTTCTGTCTGGGGAGAGAGATCCAGTTCGCCGCCGAGGAGGAGGAGGGTGTCGCGGATTGATTCGGCGTCGAGACGCTGACGGGGAAACTTCCAGTAGGCAAAATTGCCGGGATCTTTCGCGATGTTTTCCACTGAGTCTACGCTGGCAAGCCGGTAGCTGCGGGAGGTGACGATGAGGCGGTGGAGGTGCCGGAGCGACCAACCGTGACGCATGAAGTCCGTCGCGAGCCAGTCGAGGAGTTCGGGATGGGACGGCGCCTCCCCGCGTGTGCCGAAGTCACCGTCTCCCGGGACGAGCCCCTTCCCGAAGTGTCGCTGCCAGACGCGATTGACGATGACCCGGGCGGTAAGGGGATTGTCAGGAGCAACGATCCAGCCCGCCAGTTCGAGTCTGCCGCTTCCCGATCGGGCAATGTCTTCGGGCAGGGTCGCGCCGCCGAGGACAGAGGGGAAACGGCGGGGCACCTCCGCTCCGGGGCGGTCGGGCTCGCCTTTGATCTGAACGCGGGCATTGACGGGCGCCGCATCGCGGACGGCGTAGGCGGTCGGGAGCGGCGGAAGGGTCTTGAGATGTGCGGCGAGTTTCTCGCCTGCTTTGCGCGCACGGCCGAGCTTTCCATCGAGCGCCTTCTTCGCGGCTCGCTGTTTGTCGAGACTGAGAGAGGATTCTTTCGCGGCGTTGGCGATGGCGTCGGTTTCGCATTCCGCGAGGAGCTTCTCCAGCTCGAATGTCAGTTTTTCCGTTTCCTTCTCGAAAGGTCCCCATTTTTCCGCGATCTCTTTCTCCGGCACGAGAGGGATGAAATCGCGCTGCGTCTGGAAAAGCTCGATCCCGGGGAACGGGTAGCGGGTGCTCGCAAAAAATCCGTAGAGTCCGTAGTAGTCCTTGGTGGAGATGGGTTCGAACTTGTGATCGTGACAGCGGGCGCAACTGATCGTGAGACCGAGGACGGCGCGGCCGAGATTGTCGATCGTGTCTTCGATCGTGAGATGCTGGGGGTAGGTCTCGACGAGGGAACCGAAGCGACGCGCTGTGGCGAGATAGCCGGTCGCGATCGTCTGACGGTTTTTTTCCTCCCGGTTCGACGCCGGGAGGAGGTCTCCGGCCAGTTGCTCGGTGAGGAAACGATCGTAGGGGAGATCGGCGTTGAGCGCATCGATGACGTAGTTGCGATAGAGATAGGCCTGGGGAATAGGAAAATCGGAATTGTCCCCCGCGGTGTCGGCGTAGCGGGCCCAGTCGAGCCAGTGCCTCGCCCATCGCTCTCCGTGGGCGGTGGAGGCGAGAAGTCGTTCGACGCTGGCTTCATACGCGTGGTCGAATGTTTCAGGCGTGTCTGATACCTTGAGAAAGATCGCGACTTCCTCCGGCGCGGGCGGCAGGCCGGTGAGATCGTAGCTGACCCGGCGGAGCAATGCTGTAGGAGAGGCTGCGGTGACGGGTGCCAGTCCGTCGGCTTCGCGCCCGGCCTGGAGGAATCGATCAATGGGATGTGACCACGTGCCGTCTTTCACGGCCGGGAGTTTAGGCTCGCGGATGGGCTGGAAGGACCAATGATCTGACCCCGGAACCGGTGCGGGGGATGGTGCGCCGGTCCCGGCCCAGGGAGCTCCGGAGGAAATCCAATCCCTGATCAAAGCGATCTCGCCCGCCGCGAGTCGATCTCCTTTCGGGGGCATGTGCTCGTCTTTATCCGTCGAGGTGATTCGGTAGAGCAGCTCACTATCATCCGGTTTGCCGGGAACGATGGAGACCGTCCCGGAATCTCCTCCAGCGAAAGCCGAATCGCGCTGATCGAGGCGGATCCCGCCGCTCTGCTTTTCCGGACCATGGCAATCGTAGCAGTGTTTTTCCAGGAGCGGCGCGATCTCGCTGGCGAAGTCGGGCGCGGCTTCAGCGTGGACACCCGGGACGAAGGTGAGCGCCGTGAGCCATAGTCCGGCTCGAATAATCGTGTCCTGAAAGCTCCCGGATCTCATTGTGTCCATCGGCGGCTGGAGGGTGAGAGAATCTGGCGCTTCCCGGCCTCGAGATGTTCGAGGAGGGCACGCTCTGCCTCCGCCGCGCTGCCGTTGAGGAGGTGATCGACGATGATCGAGTGTTCGTCTACGCTCTCTTCAAAGCGGGGACGATGCAGTGAAGACACTCGCAGGATGACGAGTCGAATTTTGTCGTGGAGCTGCTCCATCGTCGAGAGGATCTCGCGGTTCCCGAGAAAGGAGGCGAGGAGCAGGTGAAAGGCTGCGTCGAGTTCGAGACAGCGGGCGAGATCACCACTCCGGAGGGAGGCTTCCTGCTCGCGGATGGAGCACTGGAGGGCGGTCGCCTGAGTTTCGTCGAGTCGCCCCGCGAGTTTCCGCACGATGAGTCCCTCGACCGCCTCGCGCAGTTCATAGTGATCGAGGATGTCAGAGGGCGCGAGACCACGGACGACGATGCCCTGTTGGGGCGAGATGAGGACAAACCCCTCGGCTTCGATGCGCTTCAGGGCGATGTGGACCGGCGTCTTGCTCATTCCGAGGCGATGGGCGAGCTGACGTTCGGAGAGGAAAGAGTCGGCAGGGAACTCGCCCGAGACGATGAGCTGCTTGATCTCCTCGTAAGCCCGCTGGTGCAGTGGAAGAGGGGCGGGGGAATCGACCGGGAGCGGCAGGATGACGGTTTCAGGCATCGCGAAAAGGGAAGGTTTTGGGCTGTTGTCTCACTGGCATGCCAGTTAGCGCGGGAAAAGAAATGAATTGTTGGCGCGGGCGGGGAAAACTTTTGTTACCCGCCCACAATCTTACCTTCTTCCCTCCCTCTTCACTTGCCCGAGTCGCCTTGAGCGCTTCTCTTGTCCTCAGGATGTGGAAAAATCGCGAACGATACCGGCGGCAGGTGGCTGATGGGCTGGATAAAGCTTATGGCAATGCCGTGGTCGAAACGCTGCCGCTCGACGCGCCGGGCATGATCCTTTTTTCCGATCTTCATCGGGGGACGGGGGACCGGGCCGATGATTTCCGTCCTTGTCGACAGAGATGGACGAGATTCGATCCTCCCTGCCCGAGGACGCACGGCCCTGTTATTTCAACACCGGATGCTGTTCCTTCGCCGACGGCTCGATCACGGGTGTGGAGATCGAGGCGGGGCACATCCGTCTCGTGCGATGGACGGGCGAGTCAGGTGCGCCGGTCCGCGAATGCCTGCGCGAGGCCGGCCTCGCGAATCTTTTCCGGACGTGGGTTCTGACGGGGCGATCTTGACGAGTCCCGGAAGCTATTCTTTTGACTTGTCGTTTGCCTTCGCCTTGCCTTTGCCGCCGCCGGTCCGCGAAGAGGACTCGGGCGCATCGGTTGCGGGCACCTTCAGTTCTTTGCGCAGCAGGGTGAGTTCCGTGTGGAGGTCCGCCTGCACCTTCGCGAGATCGGCATTGCCGTAGACGTTTGTCATTTCGTCAGGGTCCTGCTCCCGGTCGATGAGGGTCCAGTAGTTGGTTTCCGGCTCATAGAAGTGGAATAGCTTATAGCGGTCGGTGACGACGCCGTAGTGCTTGCGCACGCTGTGCGGTCCGGGATACTCGTAGTAGTGGTAGTAGAAGCTCGTGCGCCAGTCGGGCGGAGTTTCGCCTTTGAAAAAGGGCACGAGACTGCGGCCCTGCATGTCGTCGGGGACGGGCTCGCCTGCGATCTCGAGAAAGGTCTCGGGAAAATCGAGGATCGAGACCAGCGCATCGCTGCGGGTTCCGGGCTTGATCACCGCCGGCCAGCGGGCGAGGAAGGGAGTCGTGAGCGACTCTTCGTAGATCCAGCGTTTGTCGAACCAGCCGTGTTCGCCGAGGTAAAAGCCCTGATCCGAGGAGAGGATCACGAGGGTGTTCCCGGCGATTCCCTCGGCCTCGAGACAGTCGAGCATCGCGCCGACGGCCTCGTCGACGGCCTTGACGGTGCCGAGGTAGTCGTGCATGTAGCGTTGGTAGCGCCAGCGGACGAGATCCTCTCCGGCGAGGTCAGGGATGACTTTGTTGAGCGGTTCATAGTAGGCGTCCCAGACCTTTTTCTGAGCTTCGTTGAGGTAGGGCGGGCTGACCTCTTTGGAATCTCGCGGGGTGAAGGTTTTTGCCAGGGTCATGTCCTGCTCGAGCTCGGCGATACCGCGGCCGGAGTAGTCGTCGAAAAGCGTCTTCGGCTCGGGAAAGACGCGGTCGCCATTCCACCCGAGATGGCGCAGGGCGGGCGCCCACTCGCGATGGGGAGCTTTGTGCTGGGACATCAGGACAAAGGGTTTCGTCTTGTCCCGCTGCTTCAACCAGTCGATCGAGAACTCACTGATGAGATCTGTGACGTAGCCGGTGTGCTGCACCTTTTCCCCGTCGCGTATCATGGGCGGGTTGTAGTAGATGCCCTGACCGGGGAGGATGTGCCAGTGATCAAAGCCGACCGGATCACTGACGAGATGCCATTTTCCGATTATGGCGGTCTGGTAGCCGGCCGCTTGGAGCAGCTTCGGGAAAGTCTGCTGAGAGGAGTCGAAGCGACTGCCGTTATGGTAGAAGCCGTTGAGGTGGCTGTACTTGCCCGTCATGATGACCGCCCGGCTCGGCCCGCAGATCGAGTTGGGGACGACACAGCGTTCGAAGAGCATGCCCTCCTTCGCGATGCGATCCATGTTCGGGGTCTCGAGCAACTTCAGTTCGTGCCCGTAGGCGCTGATCGCCTGGACGGTGAGGTCGTCGCAGAAGAGAAAGACGAGATTCGGCTTCGGCTTTGCCTTTTCCTCCGCCGTCACAGGGGTCGGGACGGAGAGGGAAAAGAGGGCGGCGACGAGGAGGCGGGATTTCATGGCGAGTTCCCGCAAGACTCGGGAAAAACAGCACGCGAGTCAAGCCCGCCGTGCTGTTCCTGTCAGCGCCGGTGTTACTTGCCGAGACCGCCCCTGATGCGCCAGTAGGAGAAAAGGTCACCGTCGAATTCGGCGCGTTCGTCCAGATTGTCGATCACGGACATGTTGTAGCGGTAGTCGTATCCGCCACCAAAACCGTTCGTAGTCGCTACGTCGCCGCGAACGAAGCCCCGGTAGTTGCCCGAGTAGCCGAAATAGCGCATGTCACGATTCGTGAGGCGGTAGCCGTATGAGGTGTCAACCGAGCCCAGCAGCACTGCGACGGCGAGACCGCCCGAAATCCAGAGGGCTGAGGATGACTTGCGGAGACCGCGCGCCGTAAGCGGGCCGCGGAAGAGGGAGGAGAGGTGTTTGATCATAATAAGGGAGGGGGGGGTGGGCTTTGGACGACAGATAGCAATACGGACGAGGTCACTCGCTTGTTAGAAACAGGCAAGGCGGACATCGCCCCATTGATCTTTGGACGATCAGACTGTGTCGATATGCAAAAAATGGAACGGGAACGAACTATAAACCCGGGCCCCCCTTTTTACCCCCGGGTGATTTATCCCGGGATGTTTTTATTCGCGGGGACTCCGCCGCTACTCCGCAGCGTTGCAAAGTCCGCTCTTTCATCGTATCGGGCAGTTATGTCCGGAGGAACCTTTTTTCAGTCCACCCTATTTAAAACCGTCGTTTTCCTTCTCACTACCGTCCTCCTCGGGGCGATTTTTGCTCCGCTCCTGTATTTCGGCGGCAAACACGTCGTCGCCGAGGGCTGGCTCGCCGGGACCTGGCTCGAGAGTATCAACGACTCGATGCGCCGGGCCCATTTCTCGCGCTATTTCAACCGGGCCATTCTTCTCGGGGCTCTCCTCATGGTCTGGCCCACGCTGCGCTGGCTCAATGCGGGCAAAGAAAAGCGCGGCCTGGCCCGCCCTACCGGTGCGGCGATGCGAGAGCAACTCCTCCTCGAGGCCAATCCAGTCTGGTGGCAGCATCTTTTCAGCGGATTCCTCCTCGCCGGCGGCACGCTTCTTTTGCTCGGCTGGCTCTACGTGGGACTCGGCTGGTATGAGGTCCGCGATGCCGGCAAGCCGCTCGTGCGGGTACTCTTCACCGCGCTGGGCACCGGGGTCGCGGTCGGATTGCTCGAGGAGTTCGTCTTCCGCGGGGCCTTCCACGCGGTCCTCGCCAAGCTGCTCAAGCCGAAGACCCTCTTCTGGGTAATCGCGATCTTTTTTGCCGTCATTCATTTTTTCAACGCCCCGAAATCGCTCGAGGTCGAGGCCGTCAGATACGGATCGGGTTTCTGGATGGTGGGGAAAATCTTCGAGCATTTCATTTCCCAATTCGCCAATCCCTATTTCCTCTTCGCCGAGTTCGCGGTGCTGCTCTCGATCGGCCTCGTCCTCGGCTACACGCGGATGAAGACGGGCTCGCTCTGGCTCGGGATCGGGCTCCATGCGGGATGGGTCTTCGGGGTGAAAACACTCAGCCCTCTCACCCAGCGGGCCTTCGCCCCAGGCGAGATGATGCCCTGGCTGGGCGATAATCTGCGGGTCGGCGCGGTCTCCTGTATCGTCGTCTCCCTCACCGGTTTCGTCCTCTGGCTCTGGCTCAGGAAAAAATACGGACCACCCTTCACCCCTCGTCAATGAGCGAGCGGGTCCTACGCGTGCGGCAGGCGGTCATCGGGTGGTTCTACCCCCCTGCCTGCGGCGCGTGCGATCTCCCTCTCGAGGCGGCGCGCCAGCTCGTGAAGCCATTTCTCTGCGAGGCTTGCGAAGGCACCCTCGTCCCCATCGGTAGTCACTATTGTCGTGTTTGCGGACAGGGATTTGAATCCGCGAGTGCCACGGCCTTTCGCTGTGCGAACTGCGGTGACCGGGAACTCGCGATTAACTTTGCCGTCAGCGCCTATCGCGGGAGCGGGGTGGGAAAGGGCCTGATGCATCACTTCAAATATGGAAAACAGCGCCATCTCGCCAGGCTTTTCGGCGTCATGCTCGACGAAGTTTGGCGCGACGAGCGACTCCACGGCGAACCCTGGTGGGTCGTTCCCGTGCCTCTGCACCCGCGCCGGCTTCGCGAGCGGGGTTTTAACCAGTCGCGCGAACTCGCTCTCGAACTCATTCGCCGGTCCCCGGCGGGCATGGACCTCAGCCTGCAGCCGATCCTGCGGCGGGTCAAGCAGGCCACCCGCCAGGCCCAGCTCGACCGGCGGGATCGGCTCACGAACCTCTCCGGCGTCTTCGAGGCGCGGAAAAAGCTGCCCGTCCCCCCGGACGGCGGGGCTCGCATCCTCCTCGTCGACGACGTTATCACCACCGGGACGACCGTCTCCGAGTGCGCTGCGGCCCTCTACGAACGACTGGAAATTGCCGAAATTGCCGCTGTTTCCGTCCTGCGCGGTTAGCCCTTACGGGTCGAAATTTGGTTGTGATCCCGGCATAACCAGCTATTTTCACTCTCTGTGGCTCCGGTCGCGAAACACACCAACACACTACACTTTCACCTATGGGCATCTTCAAAAAGCGCTCCATTGCTTCTCTCGGGAAGAAAAAATCCGACATGCCCGAAGGGCTGTGGAACAAATGCCCGTCCTGCGGAGCTATCATTGATGAGATCACTCTGAAGCAGCGCAACCGCGTCTGCACGAAGTGCGATCACCATTTCATTTTGACCTCGCAGGAGCGTGTCTCGATGCTGCTCGATCCCGATTCCTTTGAGGAAATGGACGCCACCCTCGAGTCGAGCGATGCTCTCGGATTCAAGGGCTACCCTGACAAAGTCAAAGCCTACCAGAAAAAGACCGGGCTCAAGGATGCTGTCCTCTCAGGCAGGGGCTCTATTCTGGGGCATCCCGTGACGCTTGGGGTAATGGACTTCCGCTTCCTCGGGGCGAGCATGGGCTCTGCCGCCGGGGAGAAACTGACCCGTGCCATCGAAGCCGCCACCGCCGAGCGGCGCGCCGCGATCATCGTTTGTGCCTCGGGCGGCGCGCGCATGCACGAGGGCATCCTCAGTCTCATGCAGATGGCCAAGACGAGCGGCGCTCTCGCCCGTCACCATGCCGCCGGTCTTCCCTACATCTCCATCCTCACCCACCCGACCACGGGCGGAGTCACCGCCAGCTTTGCGACCCTCGGCGATATCAACATGGCCGAGCCGAACTGCATGATCGGCTTCGCCGGTCCCCGCGTCATCAAAGAGACGACCCACCAGAATCTGCCTCCCGGTTTTCAGACCGCCGAGTTCCTGCTCGATCACGGTCTCATTGACATGATCGTGTCGAGGTCCGTCATGCGCGAGCGCGTCGGGGAGTTGCTCGATTTTATGCTGCCGAAGCGGTGAGGGGGGAGCTGTTTAGCGGTTAGGTTTTCACGCGAGCCGAGCAAGCTCCGAGACCAGGCGCGGGCCTTTGTAAACGAGACCGGTGTAGACTTGCACGAGGGCGGCCCCGGCGTCGAATTTTGCCCGGGCATCGTCGGCGCTCATCACTCCGCCGGAACCGATGATGGGAATGGCGGCGTTCATTTCCCGACGCAGCAGGCGCAGGACTTCGGTCGATTTGGTCGCGAGCGGCGCGCCACTGAGACCTCCGCCTTCGCCCGCGAGGGCGTGTCCGACGACAGTGTCCCGGTCTATCGTGGTATTCGTCGTGATGACCCCGTCGATGCCGGTCTCGTTGAAGACGCCGGCGAGCGCGATGACCGCCTCGTCGGAGAGATCGGGCGCGATCTTGATCACGAGAGGCACATACTTGCCGCCCTGCGCCGCTTGCAGCTCGATTCGCTTCGCCTGGAGTTGCCCGATGAGGTCCCGGCAGGTCGCCGCATTCTGGAGGTCGCGCAGACCTTTGGTGTTCGGTGAGGAAAGGTTCGCGGTCACGTAATCGGCCTCGGCATAAACGCCTTCGAAGCAGAGCAGATAGTCGTGGATCGCTTCTTCGTTGGGAGTGTCGAAGTTTTTACCGATATTGATCCCGAGGATGCCGCTGAAGTTTTTCCGCGAACGGGCGATGTTCTCCAGCATGCCCTTGATGCCGGGATTATTGAAGCCCATGCGGTTGATGATGGCCTCGTGCTCTTTGAGACGGAAAAGGCGCGGTTTTTCGTTTCCGGGCTGGGGGCGGGGTGTGACCGTGCCGATCTCGACGTGGCCAAAACCGAGTTCGCCGAAGGCGTGAACGGCGCTGCCGGTCTTGTCGAGCCCGGCCGCGAGACCGACGCGATTCGGGAAACGCAGCCCCATCAGCTCGACGGCCGATGACTCGAGAGGGTCAGGTGCCCGACCAGACCCTGTCAACCCGCGAAGGATCCCGAGGGAATCGGCGACCCGCATCATCGAGAGGGTGGCGTGGTGGGCCGCTTCGGCATCCATGGCGAAGAGGAGGCGTCGGGCGAGCGGATAGAGGTCGGGCATGGAGACGAATAAACCGGACCGGCACGGCGAGCAACTCTCCCGGTGGGAAAACTCCACGTTGCTCAGGTTCGTAACTTGAAGGAAACTATCGCCCAAACCCATCGCATATGAACCGCATCGTTGCCGGGGCTGCCGCCCTCAATCAGACTCCTCTCGACTGGTCGGGCAACGCGCGCCGTGCCGTCGCGGCTGTCGTAGAGGCAAGGGAACTCGGGGTCGGCTGGCTCTGCCTGCCCGAACTGGCCCTGACCGGCTACGGCTGTGAGGACATGTTCCTTTCCCCCGAGGTCGGGGAGCGGGCTCTCGCTTCGCTGCTCGATTTTGCCCCGCAATGCGCGGGACTGGTCGTGGCGGTGGGGCTGCCGGTGTGGTTTGAGAGCTCGGTCTTCAACGCGGTGGCGGTGATCATCGACGGAGAAGTCGCTGGTTTCGTCGCGAAGCAGAATCTCGCCGGCGACGGGTTGCACTACGAGCCGCGCTGGTTCAAGGCCTGGCCCGAGGGGCGCGTCGAGCGGATCACGGCGGGCGGGCGCGAGGTGCCGGTCGGCGATCTCGTCTTCGATATCGGCGGGGTGCGGCTGGGATTTGAAATCTGTGAAGACGCCTGGGTAGCGGACCGTCCCGGGATGAGGCTGGCGCGACGCGGCGTCGATTTGATTTTCAACCCCAGCGCGAGCCATTTTGCCTTCGGTAAACAACTCGTGCGGGAGCGTTTCGTGCTCGAGGGCTCGCGCGCGTTTGCCTGCGGGTATGTCTACGCGAACCTGCTCGGGAACGAGGCCGGGCGTGTCATCTACGACGGCGGCACGGTGATCGCCTGCGGTGGTGAATACGTCGCGGAAGGGTGTCGTTTCTCCTTTCAAGATCATGTCGTGACCGCAGCGACGATCGATCTCAATCGCACGCGGCTCCATCGCGCGCGTCAGTTCAGCCACCGTCCGCTCATGGGCGAGGCGGCCGCGCTGACGTTGAAGTCGTCTTTTTCCCCCGAGTGGAGCGGACCCTACACGACCGCGTTCAGCGAGGCCGATCACGCGGCGGATTCGAAGGAGGAGGAATTCGCCAGGGTCATGGCACTGGGGCTTTTTGATTACCTTCGCAAAAGTTTCTCGGGCGGCTTTGTTGTCTCCCTGAGCGGAGGGGCGGACTCGGCGGCGGTCTCGGTGCTGGTGAAGCTGATGGTCGATCTCGCGACGACCGATCTTGGTGAGGAGGGGTTCCGGAAAAAGCTGGGTCACATTCGCTTCGAAGGTCGTCCCGCGATGGAGCAACTCCTCTCCTGCGTCTACCAGAGCACGCGGAACAGTTCCGAGACGACGAGGAACGCGGCGGAGACGGTCGCCCGCGCGATCGGTGCCTCGTACCAGGAATGGGATGTGGAAACCCTCGTCGCGGGATACCGCAGCATGGTCGAGGCGGGGATAGGGCGCGACCTGACCTGGGAAAAAGATGACGTCACCCTGCAGAATATCCAGGCACGGGTCCGCGCGCCGGGCGTGTGGATGCTGGCGAATATCCAAAATGCCCTGCTCCTCTCGACGAGCAATCGATCCGAGGCGGCGGTGGGCTACGCGACGATGGATGGCGACACCGCCGGCGGACTCAGTCCCATCTCGGGCATCGACAAGGCCTTTTTGCGTCAGTGGCTGCGTTGGATGGAGACGACCGGCGCGGGGCCTGAGATCGCCCCCATTCCCGAGCTCAGGGTCATCAATGTGCAGGCCCCCACTGCCGAACTGCGTCCGAGCGAGGACAAACAGACCGATGAGTCGGATCTGATGCCCTACCCCGTCCTCGATGCGATCGAGAAACACGCGATCCGTGACAAGAAGCTGCCCGCCGAAGTCTGGGAACTGATGGTCGAGACCCACCCCGAGTATGATCGCGAGTCGCTCCGCGCTTGGGTTATCAAGTTTTTCCGCCTCTGGAGCCGCAATCAGTGGAAGCGGGAACGCTACGCCCCGGGCTTCCACGTCGATGACAAAAATCTCGACCCCAAGACCTGGTGCCGCTTCCCCATTCTCAGCAGCGGATTCCGCGATGAGATCGCCGAGCTGGAGCAGCTTTAAGTTCAAAATTTTCCATAACTGCCGGAATATTGGTTTGTATATCTAAGAAATCAGGATATTCTGATTTTTATGACTTTCGGCCAAAATGCCTCTGGATATGGCTGGGTTGACTATTTCCACCTGTTGCGGTCACGGTGGCCAGTAGCCCTGCTCGTCTGTTCGCTTTTCCTTCTCGGCGGAGCGGCTCTGCAAAAAAAGGTTCCGCGCCTCCATGAATCGACCGTCCGCCTCGAGCTGGAGGCCGGGAAAGCGGAGTCCGACGCCCCCGCCCCCTCGCTGAGCGAATTCCAGGCGAGTCAGTTGAATGATTTTTCCCGTCAAATCGCGGAGATGCGCAGTCACAATCTGCTCTCCGAGGTCGTCGTGGCATGTGATCTCGTGAAACGCTGGAGCACGGCGAACGAGGCTGACGCCACCCGCCTGCTCGCGGCGCGCAGCGAAGTCGAAGCGCTGCCGCAAGAGCGCACCATCGTGTTGCGGGCGCGTGACTTGAACCCGGCGGCCTCGGCCGAGTTGGTCAATGCCATGGCGGACCAGTTCCTCTCACGCAAAGAGTCCGAGATCCGAGCCGAGGCCAATGCTCGCGTCGTCCGTCTCGCGCGAGAGGTCGCGGAGCGGCACCGCGCCATCGCGAGCAGCGAGCGGCGGCTCCTCGCCCTCAGCAGTGAGGCAGGTAGCAGCGAGGACGAAAAGACCGATCTGCGCCGCCAACTCGTCAGCGAGGGCTACCTTGTCCGGTCTCTCGAGGCGAAACACCAGCTCGCGGCGATCGAGGCAGGCGAGGCAAAGTCGCAGGCCCGACTCGTCGAGAGGGCGGGGGAGAGTTCGGCGAAGCTCATCGTCCCGCTTTTCCTGACGATGCCGTGTCTCATCATGCTGGGGTTGCTCTCGGGGATAGTCGTGACCATTCTCACCGAGCGGGGCGACATTCGTCTGAACTTCCTCGCGAATCTGGTGCAGCGGGCGCAGGTGCCTCTGGCGGGCTTCGCTCCCGTCTGCGGTGCGTCGCTCCTCACCGGCAGACTCCTGCCGACGCGGTTGATCGAGTCCTACCGCGATCTGCGGACGAAGCTGCAACGCCTCCCGGCGGGAGATTGTCTGCTCATGACCCTGATGCCTCTGCGGGGGCGCGAGGGGCTGGCCGAGGCGACGACCAATCTGGCCTGTGTCCTCGCCGACGGGGGCTCGACTGTGCTGGTGATCGATGCCGATTTTCGCAATCCTCAGCTTCACTATCATTTCGATGCGGCGAATCATCCGGGGCTCTCCGACTTCCTCAGCGGGGAGATGCGTATTGAGGAGACGGTCATCAAGACCCGCCGCCCCAATCTCTGGTTCATGCCGAGCGGTCCCCTCCATGCTGATCCCGGCGGGCTCATAGCCGGTCGCCGCATGGGCGATCTGCTCTGGGACATGCGTAGCCGCTTCGACTACCTGCTCATCGCCGCGCCCTCGATCCACGAGTTCGCCGACGCCGGTGCGCTCGCCGCTCTCGCGGACTACACCGCACTGGTGACGCCCTACCGCGACTGCCGGGTGCCGCAGTTGAAAAAGGCCCGCCTCGCTCTCGATGCTGCCTCGGCCCAGCTCACCGCCGTCTTCCTGACGGTGAATCTGGAGGGCGGCACGACCGGTCCGCCGCGGCCAGAGGCGAGCGTACCGGTGACGTTGAGGCAGTTGCAGACGACTTAAGTGGGGTCGTCTCGACGAGCCGGCTCACTGCCCGAAGACTACCCTGACTCCGCCGAAGACCCCGAAGCCGGCCGCTTCGAACCCGTTCGTGTTTTCGTAATCGAGGTCGAAGACGTTCTCGAGCCGGCCGTAGAGTTCTACATTATCCGCGACTTCGACACTGCCGAAAATCCTCGCGACGGTATAGTCGTCGAGGTAGAAGTTGGGTGCATCGAGCCGCTCGTAGGCCCCGCGGATCTCGGCCCCGAGTCTCCAGCTGTCGCCGCTCACGACGACCCCGCCGGCGAGGCTGTACTCGGGGCGACGGGTGAGGCGGTCACCGGGACTGCCGCCGAAGCCGCCGAGATACTGGCCGTCGGTGATGATGGCGTCGAGCCAGGTCGCGTTCGTGTAAAAGCGGACATTTTCCACCGGCGAATAGACGAGCTCGAGCTCAAGCCCCTGACTCTCGGTATCGACGATGGCGGGATCGACGAAGGTGAAAGGATCGACGTCGATGAGATTCTCCACATCGGCCTGGAAGTAGGTGAGGGCGACGGAGCTGCGCTCATTGATGATGGGCTGGCGCGCGCCGATCTCCCAGGTCATGCTCTCCTCGGGCTGGAGCGTCGTGGGGTCAATGTTAGGGGCGAGGAAGATGAAATCCTGTCCCGCGGGCGCCTTGTAGCCGGTCGCCGTTTTCGCAAAGAGGGTCGTCCCGGTGGCCTCGAACTCGCGGCTCAACTGCACGGTGTAGGTGCCTTTGCTAGTGAACGAGTCGTGCTCGTCAAAGCGGCCCGAGGTGAGGAGGTGGAAGTCCCCCGGCAAGTCGAGGTCGGCCTGGGCGAAGACGCTCGTGTAGCTGAACTCGAACTCGCTCGGGAGGTTGAACGGCCCGGGAATGAGGGCGGTGCGTTCGAATTCGTAGCCGTAGTAGCCGGCTCCGAGAGTCCAGGTGGCCTCTGCGGTGGGGTGGTAGTTGAAGACGGCTTCCAGCTCATTGCCGGTCTGCTCGAGGAGGTTGTCGTTGAAAAAGGCGTCTTTCGTCGCCTCGAGTTCATTCGTGGTGAGGCTGTAGAATGTGGAGAAATCCCAGTCGTCGCGCTTCATGCTGAAGCGGGGCGAGAAGAGGGTGGATTGGTTTTTATTGATCTGCTGATCCGGGAAACCCGCACTGAGCGAGGAACCGGGGACTTCGAGGAAGGAGTCCTGAATATAACCGAGGACGTCGAAGTAGACACCGTCACCCAGCTCGATCGCGACATTTCCCCGGATGAGACCGTTTTCAAAATCGGAGGAGGGACGGTCGTTCGCCGTCTCGAGGAGGCTCGTGTCGAGGGCAATGGAGACGGGTCCGTCGCGGAGGGTGAGCTTGTGTCCGGTGCGGAAGGTGGAGAAGGAGCCGCCCTCGAGGAAGGAGGAAAGGGTATTCTCCTCAATGAAGCGGGCGTCGGTGGAGCGCATGTCGATGGCCCCGGCGAGGGCGTCGGATCCATAGAGGGAGCTGGAGGCGCCCTTGGTGATCTGGACAGACTCGAGGGTAGATACGTCGAGGTATTCGAGCTGATAGATGCCGGCCAACCCGGGAGGGAGACGGCGGCCATTGAGGAGGACGACGGTGTGATTGCTCTCCATCCCGCGGATGAAGAGGGAGGTCTGCGCGCCCATCTGCCCGGCTTCGACGAGACTGACGCCGGCAGTCTGGCTGAGGATGTCGCCGAGGTCATAGCGCTGGTAGGTGCGGATCTCGGCACCGGAGATGGTATCGACGGCGGGGAGCAGCGTCTTTTCCGCCTTTTCCACGGGGAGCAGGGTCTTCGTCGCAATCGAGGGGGCGTAGAACTGCTGCACGGACTCCTGCCGGATGATGACGGACCGCGCCGGGCTGGTCGCTTCGACGGTCGTTAGGTCGAGGGTCGCGACCGTATCGACGAGGGTGGAGGTTACCTGCTCCTGCGCCTGTGAGGCGGTAGGGAAGGCGAGCGCGGCGAAGGAGAGGAATGAACAAATCAACAAATCACGATTCATGAATATGAGATAGGATAGGTGAGGGAATCGCGCAAGTTTTTTTTGAAACATATTGTCGGTTGTAAGACGCAAGACCCGCTTGTCACCCAGATCAAGGGAAGCAAATTCGCTGTCGGTAAAATCACTCACGCAAAGGAATCCAAAGGCTCAGCTCACAGAGGCCAGCTACAGCAAGAAATTGCCATGCGCTGAAAGATATTCGCGAGTTTTCCGAAAGCCTCTTCAGCCGTTTCTCATCACCCCCGCCTCCATCCTCCGAAAAGGCATGAAGGCCTCACTCCAGCGCTTAGCCCCTCCCCCGACAATGACACTGGACACTCCGCCGAATGCCCCTATTTTAAAAGTCGGACGGATGAATCTCACGACACTCAGCACCCGACTACTTCTCCTCGCACCCGGTCTCGGGTGGATGCTCCCGGGCTGATCTTGCCCGGTCTTTTCTCTCCTCCCGGCCCGGTCCCCTTTTCGCAGGGACCCGTTGCGCCCCTTCCTTTTCTCCCCTTTAGTCGTACCACGAATCCCATGAAACCTGAATCCATCCAAAAGTACCGGCCGTTTCCCGCGGTCGCGCTGCCGGACCGCCAATGGCCGGACCGGACCATCACGCACGCCCCGATCTGGTGCAGCGTGGACCTTCGCGACGGAAATCAGTCTCTCCCGGTGCCCATGAGCGTGGAGGAAAAAATCGAGTTCTTCGAAGTCCTCTGCCACGTCGGCTTCAAGCAGGTCGAGGTCGGGTTTCCCTCCGCCGCGGACACGGAGTTCAATTTCCTGCGCCGTCTCATCGACGAAGACCGCATCCCCGACGACGTCACCATTCAGGTGCTGGTGCAGACCCGCGATCACCTCATCCGACGCACCTTCGAGGCGATCGCCGGGGCGAAGCGGGCCATCGTCCACATTTACAACTCCACCTCGCCGCTGCAGCGCCGTGTCACCTTTGGCGACGCCAGCCGCGAGCAGATCCGCGACATCGCGATCGAGGGCGCGAGGCTGGTCAGGGAACTCGTCCCCACGATCCCGCAGACGGAGATCGTGCTGCAGTATTCGCCCGAGTCGTTCTCGGACACGGAGCTCGATTTCGCTTTGGAATGCTGCAACGCCGTCATCGACGTCTGGGAGCCGACGCCGGAGAACCCGATGATCATCAATCTCCCGGATACCGTTCAGTGGAGCACACCGAATGTGCATGCTGACATGATCGAGTGGATGTGCCGTCATTTGAAAAATCGCGATGCCCTGCTCGTCTCGCTGCATACCCACAACGACCGCGGCACCGGGATCGCCGCCACCGAGCTGGGTCTCATGGCCGGGGCCGACCGCGTCGAGGGCACTCTCTTCGGCAACGGTGAGCGCACCGGCAATCTCGATATCGTCAACGTCGCGCTGAACATGAACAGCCACGGCATCGCGACAGGACTCGATTTTTCCGACCTCCCGACCCTGCGGCGCGTCTACGAGCGCGTCACCCGCATGACCGTCGGGGAGCGCCACCCTTACGTCGGGGAGCTGGTCTTCACCGCCTTTTCCGGCTCCCATCAGGACGCCATCAAAAAGGGCCTCGACCGCCGCGAACGCGAGGCCGCGGACAATGCCGCGCTCCCCTGGGGCGTGCCCTACCTCACGATCGATCCGCAGGACATCGGACGGTCTTACGAGGCCATCATCCGGATCAATTCCCAATCGGGAAAGGGCGGCATCGCCTACATCCTCGATCGCGAGCACGGCTTCGACCTGCCCAAGACGATGCACCCGCAGGTCGGGAAGTACGTGTATGATGTCGCCGATTCCGAGGGCCGCGAACTCGGCAACGACGAGATCGGAGACCTCTTTTTTGAAAAATTCGTCAACCGGGAGTCCCCGCTCAATCTCCTCGAATTCGAGCTCGACCACACGGGACGCAAGAGCGGCGAAGTCGTCTGCCACGCCACCGTGCAGATGGGTGACGAGATCGTAAAAGGGACCGGCAAAGGCAACGGCCCGATCAACGCCTTTGTCCACCTCCTCGCCGAGCTCGGCTACAAGACCTTCAAAGTGACCGACTACCGCAGCCAGGCGCTGCGCGGAGGATCGGATGCCGACTCCGCCGCCTACGTGCAGATTCAGGACATCGAGAGCGGCCGCATCCTCTGGGGCTGCGGCATCGATCCCTCCATTGAGATGGCCGGCCTGCGTGCCCTCGTCTCGGCATGGAACCTGCAACATGTGGAATCATGAGCCAACCCCGAAAAAAAGCGGTCCTCTTTGACCTCGACGGCACCCTCCTCGACACCCTGCAGGATCTCGCCGATTCGGGCAATGCGGTCCTCGCGGCCCGGGGATTTCCCATCCACCCAGTCGATGACTACCGCACCTTCATCGGGAACGGCATGCTCAATCTCGTGCGCGACATCTTCCCGCTCGGCTACCGCCCCGCCGAGGGCGACGAGACCGAGGAGATGCTGCTCGAGTATCGTGCCGCCTACGCCCGCAACTGGCAGAACACGACCGTCCCCTTCCCCGGCATCGCAGAGTTGCTCGATGCCCTCACCGCCGCCGGCGTCCCCATCGGCGTGCTCTCGAACAAGGCCCACGACTTCACCGTGAAATGCGTCGAGGCCTTTCTCCCCGGCTGGAAATGGGCTGTCGTCCTCGGCGCCCGCGACGGGATCGAGCGCAAACCCGACCCGACCGGTGCCTTCGAGGCGGCGGAGATCCTCGGGGTCGATCCGGCCGATTGTTATTTCATCGGTGACTCCGATGTCGACATGATGACCGCACTCAATGCCGGGATGCACCCCGTCGGCGTGGCCTGGGGATTCCGTCCTGTCGCCGAGCTGCTCGAGACCGGAGCCGAGACCATCCTCGATACGCCCGACGATCTGCTCGCCCTGCTCGGACTTTGACTCGTCCCTACCGCGCCTCGCGCCGGAATCGCGAGACCCTTGAATGGGCCATCGCTACTTACCCGTCCGCGTGAACTGCTCCTTGCCCCTCTTCCATTTCTCAAAAACCGTCTTCGCCTTCTCCTTTTGTTCCTCTGTCAGGATGGGGAGGATTTTCTCGACTCCGTCTCCAGTGATCTCAATGTCGCTCTCCACGTAGGTCTTGCGATGGCGGTAGCGGGCCTCGAGGACCTCGGTGACGACCGGCCTGACCTGCTCGACCTGGGCCTCGGTGAGGTCGAGCTGACGGGCGAGATGCCGCGTCACGAACGCCTTCGATTCCTCGTCGCGCCATCCCTCGCTGAGCGGGATGATGCGGACGAGGAAGAGGAAAAGCGCCACCGCCCCGCAGAGGAAGCCCGCGCCGAAGACCGCCGCGACGCCGCAGCCGGCTTTGAGTTTTGTTTTCGTGGCCATGCCGATCAGGTGCCGAGGGGGAGCAGCTCCATCCATTGCGAGACGAGCCCGCCCACCCCTTCGGGCAGGGAGTAGGGGTATTGTATTGTCAGGAAGATCGTCAGCCCGATCGCGAGCGGCAGACAGGCGGCGGAGAACCGCCACGAAAAGCGAGCGATCAGATCCGCGAAGGCGGGCTCTGCATCCGAGGCCGCCAGCACGGCCCGCAGTCGCGTTGCAAACCCGAAATCAAGGGCTTCGCCGAAGGGCGCATGGAGTCTCGCCTCGGCGAAGAGGCGGTCGAGAGGATGGTCGTTGTTCATGGGTCGAGTCCGAGTTCGTGAAAAAGGTCCCGCATTTTTTTCCGGGCGCGGTGGGCCCTCACTTTGACATTGGATTCACTCCAACCAGTCAGAGCCGCCGTCTCGCGGACGCCGCGCTCTTCGAGATCGAGCAGGGTGATGACGGTACGGTCCTTTGCCTCTAGATGCGCGAGGAGCAGGCTCACCGTTTCCCAGGCCTCGCGGCGCGAGCGTGCCCGCTCGTCCGCAGGATCGGCGTCGTCGCGGCTTTCCTGCGGATCGACGAGAGTCTCGCTCTCACGCCGTCGCCGGTTGCTGCGGAGAAAGTCGTAGCAGCCCCGCACCGTCACGGTCATGACCCAGTTTTCAAAAGGCGCGTCGGATCGATAGGAGGAAATTCCCCGCCACATTTTCAGAAAAAGATCCTGAGTGAGGTCCTCCAGTTCGGGTCTCGAGCGGGCAAAACGCGAGGCCGTGCTCCAGATGCGGGGACGATAGACCGAGGCGAGATGCACAAAGGCATCCTCATCGCCCCGTTTCGCACGGGCGACCCATTCGGATTCTGGTATCTCGGTCTCCACCTTTCGTGTCGTCCGGGTTGTATCGAAAAAGAACATGACCGGCAAGCTGTTCACTCCCCTGAAAGACGGTCGGCTGCCCGACACGGTTACAGGGATTCGTCAAAGTTCGGGAAAAAGATCGCGCTGATTGCGCCCTTGCTCTTTTGCCCAATCCTTGGCTAACTACCGCCTTATGAAGCGACTTTGCACCCTCTTTTCTCTGGTGGCCGGATTGGGCACCCTCTCCCTGCCTACTCTCCGCGCCCACGAGTCGGCCGACGAGATGGCGGCCATGGCCAAAGCCTTCATCGCCAACCTCGACGAGGTGCAAAAGCCACAGGCCGTCTACGCCCTCACCGACGCGGAGCGTGAAAACTGGGTCTTTATCCCGAGACCTTTCGAGGGGGAAGGCATGCGCCGGGGCCTCACGATCAAAGACATGCGCCCCGATCAGCGCCATCTCGCCTATGCACTGCTGAGCACGAGCCTGAGCCATCGCGGCTATGCCACGGCCCTGCAGATCATGAGCCTCGAGCAGGTCCTCTGGGAGCTCGAGAATCATTCTCCCAAGCGCGACACGCAGATGTACTACATCACGATCTTCGGTGATCCGGCGGAAAAGAACTGGGGCTGGCGATTTGAGGGGCACCACCTCTCGATGAATTTCACGGTCTCTGATGGAAAAGTGATCTCGGGCACCCCGAGCTTTTTTGCGACCAATCCCGGCGAAGTCCGCGAAGGTCCCCGCGCCGGTCTGCGTGTCCTCGCCGGAGAAGAAGACGTCGCCCGCGCTCTCGTGAAGTCGCTCTCCGACGAGCAGAAGACAAAAGCCCTCATCGGCACGACCGCGCCGGACGACATTCTCACCTCCAACGAGACAAAGGTCACCGCGCTCGAGGGCGGCGGCCTGCCTTTCGGCGAACTCACCGAAGCCCAGGAGAAAAATCTGCGCGAACTCATCGACGTTTACGTGCATCGTCTCCGTCCCGAAGTCGCCGCCGACCAACTCGCCGAGATCGAAAAGGCCGGGATGGACAAGATCGTTTTTGCCTGGATGGGCGGCACTGAAAAGGGCGACCCGCATTATTACCGCGTCCAGGGCCCGACCTTCCTGCTCGAGTATGCGAACACGCAGAACGACGCGAACCACGTCCACGCCGTTTGGCGCGACTTCGACGGAGACTTCGGTCGCGACCTCCTGCGCGAGCATTATCAAGCCCATCACCGGCCGTAGTAAACGCAGCGACCAATGACCCATGGCGGAAGACTTTCAAAAAGCGAACGCGGAGGATCTCGAGCGACTCCACCGCATGCTGCGCAAGGTCGCGGGAGATGATCTCGGGACCCTGCGCCGCCGTCTCGCCTCGCGTGACGAAGCCCGCATCCTCGACATCGCCTGCGGCGACTGCCGCGAGGCTGAGGTCCTCACCGACTTCATGGCCGAGCTGAAAGGCGCGCCCGACAGTGCGGTGAAGCTAACCGGGATCGACGTGCGCGCCCGCGAGATCGCCGATGCGGAGAAGAAGTTCGGCCGCCGCCGCGGGCCCGACGGACAGCGCGGCAAACGCGAGTTCGAGTTCCTCACCGGCGACGCCACCAAGCTGCAGGGCCACGCCGAGATGGGCGAGGATTTCGACCTCGTCTTCATGCGGCATCAGAACTACTGGAACGGTGACAGCACCTGGGAAAAGATCTTCGACCAGGCCCTCGAAAAACTCGGGAAAGACGGCCGACTCGTCATCACGAGTTACTTCGACAAAGAACACGCCCTCGCTCTGGAGGCACTGCAGCGCCTCGGCGGCGAACTCATCTGCACCGAGTTCAATGCCGAGACCCGCGAACTGGTTACGCCCGGGAAGTCCGTTGACCGCCACGTCGCAATTTTTAAGCGGAAGGATGGGTGAGCTGGGCCGGGCGTTTTTCGCTTTCTCCTTGCGCAAGTCCGACGTAGCTTGCGAGCGACACCATGACTGATATTTTCATCGTTCTGGGCGTGGTCGTTTTGTCCGTCGCCCTCCGCAGCTTCCGGAACCGGTTTCTCCGGAAGGTCGGCGCGCTCGGTATCCTCGCGGCGACCTTTCTCTTTTTCTACTTCCTCACCGGCAGCATCGCGGCGGGCGTGGGCGGCCTCTTGCTCTGGTTTCTGCTGCCCTGGGTGGAGCTGCTCACCCGCATCCGGCGGCTGCGGCTCCCACTCGTGAAGGCGCTCGAGAGACAGTCACCCCCGGGAGCGGCGCGTTTCCCCGACCTCACCGAATTGACCGACGAAGTCGAGACCGAGGGCTTCGAGTATGCGGCGGACACCGGCTGGGAGTGGGACGGCACGAACCAGTTTTATCGCCTCTTTTACCATCCCGAGATGCGCGAGTCGGCCGCGATCTGTCTCACCGAGCAGGAGGGCATCGCCTGGGTCTACCTCTCGGTGACCTCGCGTCACGGTCGCGGCGACACCTTCCGGACGAGCAATGTGCCCTTCAGCAGCCCCATGAAAATGGCGCCCGAGGTGCGCTTTCATCAGACGCCCTTTGCGGACTCGTTCTACGACCTGCTCCTCGAGCACCGCATCTGGCTCGGGGCTTTCGGGTATGAGGAATCGGACATGCTCGACGAGGATCCCGAGACTCTCGCCGGGCAGATCGAAGCCGAGACCGGACGACAGATCCGCCACAACATCGAGGTGGGCCTGATCGAGCACGCCGAGTCGGCCGAGACGGTGCGCTACTCGTGGCGCGGACTTTTTTATCTCTACTTTCAGCTCATTAAAGACATGGTGAAGATGAGCTGAGTGAGGGAGCTGTTTAGCTTTTAGCGATTTAGCTGTTTAGCGTATATGACTTTTTCTTTCAAAGGGGTTGTTCCCCGGATCGATCAGGTGGCGACGGAGGAGAGGTCGGCTTCTTTTACGAAGCGGTCGCTCAAAGGTGAGTCGAAACGCGAGGCGCTCAAGCTCGCCGTGTCGATGATGGATCTGACGACGCTCGAGGGGGCGGACACGAAGGGCAAAGTCAGCCAGCTCTGCCGCAAGGCCCGTCAGCCGATGGCGGCGCGCTACGGATGCCCGCCCTGCGCTGCCGTCTGCGTCTATCCCAACCTCGTCGCTCATGCCGTCGCGGAGCTCGCCGGCAGCGGCATAGCGGTGGCCTCGGTCGCGACAGGTTTTCCCAGCGGGCAATACCCTCTCCCGATCCGCCTCGCCGACGTGCGCGACGCGGTCGATGCGGGCGCGACGGAGATCGACATGGTCATCAGTCGCGGCGCCTTCCTCGAGGGCGACCTCGCCCGGGTCAGCGACGAGATCGCGGCGGTCAAAGAAGCCTGTGGCGAGGCGCATCTGAAAGTCATTTTCGAAACCGGCGAGCTCCAGACCTATGACAATGTCAGGCTCGTGAGCCAACTCGCGATCGAGGCGGGGGCCGACTTTATCAAGACCTCCACCGGCAAGGTCGCCCCGGCCGCGACGCTCCCGGTCACGCTCGTGATGGTCGAGACGGTGCGCGATCATTTTCTAGCGACCGGAAAATACATCGGCGTAAAACCCGCCGGCGGGATTCGCACGGCGAAAGAGGCGCTGCACTACCTCGTGATGGTGAAGGAGACGGCGGGCGACGCCTGGCTCACGCCCGACCTTTTCCGCTTCGGAGCGAGTTCGCTGCTCGCTGATGTGGAGTTGCAACTCGCGAAGCTGGCGGACGGGAACTATCAGAGCGCGGATTACTTTTCGAAGGGATGAATCGTTTGAGATGGATCAGAACACAGATATCCACAGATGCGCTTCGCTTTCACGGATGACACGGATTTTAGATTTCTTCGATCTGTGCAATCTTCTGACATCTGCGAATATCTGTGTTGAAACCTAAGGCCTCACATGAAACCCAGAACGTCGCCCCTCACTCCTCCCGCCCTCGCCTCGGACTACGCACCGGCCCCCGAGACGACCCCGGTGAATCTGCGGAAGCAGTACGAGCTCTTCATCGACGGCAAGTTCGTCGCCCCGGCTTCGGGGAAGTATTTTGGCTCAATCAATCCCGCGACGGGAAAACGTCTCACTCGCATCGCCCACGGAACGGAGACCGACATCAACGCCGCCGTGAAGAGCGCCCGCCGCGCCTACGACAAAGTGTGGGGTCCGATGGCTCCGGCCGAGCGCGGCAAGTATCTATTCCGCATCGCGCGGCTCATTCAGGAAAAGTCGCGCGAGCTCGCCATCCTCGAATCGATGGACGGCGGCAAGCCCATCCGCGAGAGCCGCGACATTGACCTGCCCCTCGTGGCGGCGCATTTTTTCTACTACGCGGGCTGGGCCGACAAACTCGCGTATGCCTTTCCGGGGCGGACTCCGGCTCCGCTCGGGGTTGCGGGGCAGGTCATCCCGTGGAATTTCCCGCTCCTCATGGCCGCGTGGAAAATCGCGCCCGCCCTCGCCTGCGGCAACACCGTCGTGCTCAAGCCGGCCGAGACGACCTCGGTCACGGCGATGCATCTCGCGGCCATTTTTCAGGAGGCGGGCCTGCCCGCGGGAGTCGTGAACATCGTGACCGGTCCCGGGGACACGGGCGCCGCCCTCGTCGCCCATCGCGGCATCAACAAGGTCGCCTTCACCGGCTCGACCGCCGTCGGCAAAGAGATCGCGCGCACGCTTGCGGGCAGCGGGAAAAAGCTCACGCTCGAGCTGGGCGGCAAGGCCGCGAACATCGTCTTTGACGATGCCCCAATCGAGGCCGCCGTCGAGGGTGTCATCAACGGGATCTATTTCAATCAGGGCCACGTCTGCTGCGCGGGCAGCCGTCTCCTCGTGCAGGAGTCCCTCCACGATGAGTTCGTCGAGCGGCTCCGTCGTCGTCTCGAGACCCTGCGGGTGGGTGATCCGCTCGACAAAAACACCGACATCGGTGCGATCAATTCCCGTGAGCAGCTCGCCCGCATCACCGCCCTGATAGGCTCGGGCATCGAAGAGGGAGCGACGCTCAACGAGTCGCCCTGCGCGCTCCCCGAGGAGGGATTCTGGTGTCGCCCCTCCTTTTTCACCGGCGTCACCTCGGCCCATCGCATCGCCCGCGAAGAGATCTTCGGCCCGGTCCTCAGTGTCATGACCTTCCGCACACCGGCCGAGGCGGTGCAAAAGGCGAACGACACCTGCTACGGACTCAGCGCCGGGATCTGGACGGACAAAGGCAGCAAGATTTTCAAAATGGCCTCGCAGCTCAAGGCCGGCGTGATCTGGGCGAACACCTTTAATAAATTCGATCCAGCGAGCCCCTTCGGCGGGTTTAAGGAGAGCGGTTTCGGGCGCGAGGGCGGGCTGCAGGGGCTGCGGGATTATGTCTCGCTGGGGTGAGAGCCTGCCATCCCGGAGGAGGGTTCGCGCCGATCCATGAGCCGACGGTCTCGAGCAGCAGAAAAACCAGACCGCCCCAGAGTAGGTATTGCCCAAGAAAGTAGGAAAAATCGAGCCCCCATCGGGGACGGAAAAAGGCCTGTTTCCTCGCTCGAAAAGCCATTTCGAGAGGATGGAAGATCGCCGCCAACAGGAGAAACCCGATGCCAACAGAGAGTGCGTAGCCGAAAATCGTCATTCGCCGAACGGATCCCGTGAGAATGAGTTCTCGGGTAGCGATTGAGACGCCGCTATTTACCACACCCGGTCGATGAGATCGGCAACATGCTGCTCCCATCCCTTTCTCCCGGACCCGCTTTGGGAGCCCGCATCGGGGAGAAGGGGCATCTTCACTGACAGTGTCTTTCATGCCCGGCAGTCCGGGGTTGATGCCGTCGCCGCGAACGGCGTTGATGTGGGCGTAGCGCCAGTGGCCGCAGGGTGAGCCGGAATCGGGTTCAATCTGGATGGCACCGGCGGCGGACGGGAAATTAATCTCCTTGCCACTGACGGATCTGGGGACCTTCTCCTGGAATTTCGAAGGGTCCAAAGAGGGTGAAGTCCTCAGCGGCGACTGGTTGATCGATGAGGACGGATTTCTTGTTCTCGTGGACGAAGACGTTCAGCTCGTCGGCGACATCACCCGGAATGATGACAGTACGATGCACTTTCTTCTTGCCGGCAGTCCTGAGGGAGATCCCGGGCTGACCTTTCTAAGAAGGTAATCGAGTCGCCCGCCTTCGCCTTTAAATGAGGCGCTTCAGAAAGTCCGGGTTGTTTTTACCCGGACGAAGCGGGCGGCGGTCCCTGAAGGAATGCTGAGTTGCACCGTGACGAGCCTCATCGGGGGTTCACCGCTGATGACATCATCGGAGAGCACAAGTCCGTTGTTTTCTCCGATGACACTGGCTCCTGCGATGCTCCTGGCGATGGTTGTCCATGAATCGAGGGTGTCGCTCACCTGCAACTCAAGGTTCGTGTCCGTTGCCAGAGGATTGCGGCGAAACGTGGACGTGAGAAAGATCGTGCCGGCGCCACCGGGAAGACGTTCGACCGAGAATCCCCGGTTCCCTGCGGCCTGATGAACCAGCGGACTGAATCCCCTGGCGTGCTCCTGAAGAAGCGTCAACGCATCACCGTCACCGTCCGGGTCGATGTATTGTCCGGTGAGCAATCCGGGAAAGTAGGTTGTCAAAAAGACCTCAAACGGCCGGTTCGCAGGCGGCCCCGGATAGATGAGTGAGAGAGCCGGAGCATGATCTCCCGGAATCGCCCCGTCGGTCAGATCTTTGCTTCCGAAACGTTTTGCGGTGAAGTCGATCGACTCATCCCCGATCAGAATCCACCCTTGATTTGTTGAGGGGGAGTCCACCCAAGCCTGCGCATCGGCGGTGAGCTGAGCCGAGGACCATGCATAGTCCCCCTCGCTGTCCACGACCGTCGAGGCCGTATCCGTACTGGAAAAATCCCCTCCGGGGGCGGTCCAGGCATCGGTGTTGAAAATCCGGCTCAACCAGGTGGCATCACCGGTCGTGGCGGGAGCGCCCTGTCCTCCTGCTCCGCTCGGAAGAGAGGTGCCTTCCCCCCACTGAGCGGTCACCCGGCGTAGCTTCATGCTCCCGGGTCCGGGGCTGTTGCCGGAGCTCAGATTGGCAAACAGGCTCAGGGATGCGGAGGCCACCGGTGTGCCTGCGGGGATGCTGCTGAGGTCAAAAGCCATGAGCGCCCGCCGCAGCCCACCACCATTGATACGACCCGCGTAGAGATAACCCTTTCCGGCGCTGTTTGAGGTCGAATTGGAAAAGACCGTGTTGTCGCGGACCGGCTCGAAGGTGGTCGTTGCAGCCTCAAGCGGAACGATTCGGTAAATTCCGCCTGCGGGAAGTTGAGTCGCCGGATCGACCGCCAACACGCCGCTGGTTGTTTTAGTTCCGATGTAGAGTTCCCCGGCTTCGTCCTCACCCAGCGTGAGGATGCGTCGGGAACCGGAGAGGGGATTGGCTTCCGTGAGGGAAAGCGCCCCTGTCAGGGTAAAAGTGCCACTCAGGGGCGAAGTCTCTTCAAGTCCCATGAGTCGCCCCGCATTGGCGATCGAATCCCGGTAGTCGGCAAAAAGATATTTTCCCTGCAGGTCCGGAATCCCGGCACCGCGGTAAACAAATCCGCCGGTGATGGAGACGCCCAGTTGCGGGAGCGCGGGATTGCCTATCGTTGTCCCGTTGTGGGCATATTCCGCGATCGGGTCGATCGAGGTTACCGGGGCGGTCCCGGCTCCGACCATGGTCGCGTCAAACTCGAAGCTCCCCTCGCGATACCGCCAACCGTAGTTCATTCCGGACTGGATCAGATTGATCTCTTCGACTCGTCCCTGCCCGACATCTCCGCAGAAGAGGCGATCGGTGCCTCCGTTTCGTTGATCAAAGGAGAATCGCCACGGATTTCGAAGTCCGTAGGCGAAAATTTCCCCGCGGACGCCGCCGCCTTCTCCCGCGAAAGGATTGGTCCCCGGGATGCCGAATCCCCCCCCGGGCCCGTTGCTCCCGAGCGGGTCGATCCGCAAGATTTTCCCGAGAAGGTTGGTGCGATCGAGTGCATTGCCCAGGACTCCGGAGGGTTGAGTGCCATTGCCGCCGGTATGTCCCGCGTTGTTGTCGTTTGCGCTTCCGCCGTCACCTGAGCCGATGTAAAGAAGGCTATCCGGGCCGAACTCCAACTGACCTCCGTTGTGGTTCCCCTGAGGTTGGCCAAAAGTGAGGAGGATTCTCTCACTTGAAGGATCCGCAAGGTCGGGATTTGTGCTGCTCGCCTGGAACTCTGAAATCACGCTGATATGGTCCTGGGGAGTCGTCGGATTCTGGTTCGTCTGGCTTGGGGCGCTGTAGTAGACGTAAAATTTCCGATAACCGGATTTTGCCACATCTTCAAAATCCGGATGGAAGGCCAGTCCGAGTAGTCCTCGTTCACTGTATCCGACCGGGGCCGGATAAATGACATTTTGTCCTGTGGCACTCAGATCGAGGAACGGATCGGGAAGAAGCATTCCGTCCCTGATGACGTAGACCAAGCCGGGTTGATCACAAACAAAGAGCCGTCCGCTGCCGTCCCCGGCGTGAGTGATCGTCGTGGGCGAGTGGATCTGGCTGAGGACGAGCGGTTTGAGATGCAGCCTCGGGAATTCCGCTTCCGCAAAGACGGGGAGCAGGCAGGCCGCAACGAGGGAATACCGGTAGGAGGGAAACTTCATTAATCGCACAGTTCAGAGGACGGTTCATCCCTGTTCAAGGATTGAATCAGTAATCTTCGCTGCGGACAAGCTCTTTGCGGGAGCACTCGGTAAAGAGTTCGACGATCGGCGTGCCCTTGTCGTAACAGTTTAGCCGATTTCACACTCACCCAACCCTCTCCCCTCCACCGCTCAACAGCGTCTGATCCCAAGCCTGACTCATCGAAACCAGGATCCCCCATCCGGGGAATCCCGAACGACCTTTCCCACATTCTAGGCGACGCTACTTGATAAGACCGGCTCCCCATTTAAGTACGATCAGCGGCAGCACCGTAATCATGATGAGAAGGCTGAGGACCAATCCGATCTTCACGTAATCCATGAAGCGATACCCGCCCGGCCCCATCACGAGAGCGTTGGCGGCGTGTGAGATCGGGCTGGAAAAACTGGCCGACGCCGCCATCGCGATCGTCATGATGAGCAATTGCGGCGCAAGGTCGAACCGGGTCGCTGCATCGACGGCGATGGATGACATGATCACGACGAGGGGAGCAGTGGGAACAACTGTCGTCGCCAGCATGGTCAGGAGATAGAGCCCTACGATGATGCCCCAGGGTCCGAAAGGCTCCACCGCACTCGCCATTCCTTCCGCCAGCCAGGTCGTGGTGCCGGTGCTTTGCATGGCTGCGCCGAGGGGAAGCATGCAGGCGATCAGGAAAACCGACTTCCAGTCGATCGCACGATACGCTTCGTCCACCTTGAGACAACGGAAGGCAATCATGAAGGCTCCCCCGGCCACTGCGGCAACGGCGATGGGCAACCGGTTCGTCAATGACAAGGCCACCACACCCATGACGATGAGCGTCGCCAAGACCGGTTTCCAAAGGGCCGGTCTCTTCTTTTCGGGCGCGTCGTAGGCGGCTTGGCTGAGAATGAGAAAATCCGCCTCCTCGCTAAGTTCGTTGATCCGGTTGCGCGCACCGTAGAGCAGCAGGGCATCGCCGAATTCGAGCTTCATGTTGCGAAGATGAGAACCGTAGGAGCGGCCCTGGCGCCAGATCGACAGGATCTCCAATCCGTAACGTCGGCGAAAATTGAGTTCCTTAAGGGTCTTGCCCGCCACGTCACTTTGCGGAGACAGGGTCACCTCGACGTGTCCCTCGTCTTCCTCCGTCAGCAAACTGTCTTCGCCGTCCGATCCGATCAGTTCCAGCGACTGAATCCCCCGCATCAGGTCGATACGAGTCCGCGACCCGTGGATCAGGAGCTTGTCTCCGATCTGGAACTCCTCATCGGCGGAGGGGAAAAGCACCGATCCGCCCCGCCGGGCAATGCCGATGATGCGAAGTTGCAATCGATCGCCGAGGCCGGAATCCCGAATGCTCATCCCGGCGAGATGGGAGCCTTCGCCGACATCCAGTTGCAGCAGCGATTGGGTCTTCGGGTAGATCATTCCCAGATTTTCATTCGAGATCAGCTCCACATTGTCGAATTGACGGGATTCTCGAAACGCCTCCCACTCCTCGCTTTTCAACTCCAGATGGAGGCGATCGCCCGCGCGAAGTTCGAAGTCGGCCATGCCATTCCGAACGATCTTTTCCTCCCGCCGGATGGATAGAATGTGGGCGCTGAATCGCCTCGCAAAATCGGTTTCCCGCACCGTCAAACCGGCCAGATCCGATTCCCCCGAGACGAGGGCCGAAACCAGCATCAACCTCTGACTGGAAAGCACTTCGGCAATCTCGGTGCCGGAAGCCATCTCGAAGGCTCGCCAGCGCAGAAAATCCTGAAACTCCTCAACCCGTCCCTGGACCAGCATGATGTCCCCGGAAGCGAGCACGAAGTCGCCACCGACCGCCGTGATCTTTTGCTGTCCCCGCCGCACCGCATACACGCTGAGGCCGAGGATCGCGCCCAGTTCCGATTCGGCGAGGGTGCGGCCCGCAAATGGGGATTCGGTCCCCAGCTTCAACCGAAACCGTCGTTCCTCCAACGCATGGGCGAAACGCATCGCCGGTCCGGCTTGCTCCATCGATCGCCGCATGGCATCAGGCATTTCCCTGGGAAGCAGATGCCGGCCTACGAACGCCACGAAAAGCGTCCCGACGATGAGGGCCGGAACCCCGAAGGGTGCGAACTCGAAGAACGTAAACCCCTCGTGACCCGCATGAAGCAGCGCGTTGGAGGCGATAAGATTGGGCGGAGTTCCCACCAAGGTCGTCAAGCCGCCCAAATGGGCGCCGAACACCATCGGCATGAGCAAGCGCGAGGGGGAGGTCTGCGTTCGTCGGGCCACGTCCATCACCACGGGGAGCATCAGAGCGGCCACCCCGATGTTCGCCATGAAGGCAGAGAGGATCCCGGCGGTGAGCATGATCACGATGATGATGCGAGGTTCGGTGGTTCCGGAAATGCGGAGAACTTGTCGCCCGATGATGTCTGCGACACCCGTGGCGCTAAGGCCGGCGCTGAGAATGAACATGGCCCACACCGTGATGACCGCCGGATTGCTAAAGCCGCTCAGGGCTTGTTCGGGCGTGATGAGGTGCGAAAGACTCAGGACCGCCAGGACCAGCAGCGCCACCACGTCCATGCGCAGCTTTTCCGTCACAAAAAAAACCAGGGCCACGCCCAGAAGAACTAAAACGGAAGCGATTTCGACAGTCATGAACCATTTGCGTCCGGTTCCCCGTGAAATCCGGCATCGTTCGCAACATAGAACCGCAAGGGTCCCCCTGCCAACCACGATTCACAAAAGCAAACCCGCGACACAGCCAAGCTCCCCGCCGAGTCACCCAACCCTCTAAGACAAGATGGCAGGGACGGTTCGGCGGAAGCCCGCCCCCGCGAATCGTCCGCCGGAGCCCGAGTGTCCGCCGAACACGGACGCCCCTGCGGTGCGTCCCTACCGGAACATTCCGGGGGCGAATGTTGCTTAATTCCGCCTCCTCCAACACCATTCGGGTCAGTCCCACAAAGAGGATCAGGAGGCAGTTCGACCGCTGAACGTGTGAAGACGTGAGGCCCAACGACACGATCACGTCACGAGCTTCGCCGACGCTGGGAAAGGAACGCCCACGAGAAAAACAGCATGAAAACGAAATCGTTCAAACCGTAGATGCTATAGAAAACACCGGCAAAGATATCCCGCTCATAGAGCGATGAAAGACTGTTCGCGGAGTGCCACTTCACCCAAACGACCACATAGACGAGCTTCTCGAAAGCAAAGGCAGCCAGTAGCCAGGAGATGTCTGAACGGATCGTGGAAGCGCCTCCATAGGCAAGCCCCCACACGACAATCATGATCAGACCGAAGGTCGACATCGTAACAGGATCGGCTTCGCTAATCACCTCGTTGGTGAACAGTCTCGAAAACAGGAGAACACCTCCGATGTTCAGCGCGGCCGCACCGATCAACCCATTTCGAAGGAATCTATTTGTCATGCAAAACCCCTACTCCATGGACTGAGCCCCGGCGAGCCGTATCGAGCGCCCATCGAACCATCGTTTGTTGTGTTGATGAGAGGACGACTGCGGCCCGGAAACCGATGGAAAGACCACTCGCTTTGTGGCTTTCGGCTTTGATTGGCCCTCGGCAAAGATAGCGGTAATGGGAGTTCGCAGCTCGTGTGAAGCGTTCGAAGTGAATTCCCGTTGTCCCAGAATACTACCCTCCAGACGATCAACGGAGTCGTTCAGAACCAGCGACAGATCTTTGAGCTCCGAACTCCCTGCCTCGATTGGGATGCGCTGATCAAGGGCACCGTCGGCAATGGTTTAGGCCGTGTCGGAAATCTGCCCGATGGGGCCAAGTGCCCTTTTGGTAAACCAGAAGCCGGCCAGAATGAAAAAGGCGAAGAACGCCGCTTCTCCAAGGATCATGCGAATCAGAAACTGGTTGAGCCTCGACGCCTGGTATGAAAATTTTCATCGAAAAGGTGATCATACAGCTCCGTCCGCGAGATCACCTTGCTCCGATTCAAGGCAAGAAATTCGATCAGGGCATATTCGAGAGCGGTGATTGACACGGGGGTGCCCGCTTTCATAATGAGTTTCCGATTGAGATCCAGCGTATAGTCCCCGAGTCCGATGACGGCTTGCGCTTCGCCCGCCGAGCGACGGATCAAAGCCCTGAGCCGGGCTTCGAATTCATCCATTTCGAATGGCTTGGGCAGGTATTTTCCGCACCCTCGTCCAACCCGCGAATTCGATCTTCGACGGAATCGAGGGCGGTCAGCATCAGTAATGGAGTGCGATCGGATGCGCGAAGTTTCGACAAAACCTGCCAGCCGTCCATGCCGGGCAACATCACATCGAGGATGATCGCGTCATATTGAGAGTCCTCGGCCTTCCACAGATCTTCCCGTCCATCCGGGGCGACATCCACGGCATAATTCGAAGCCCTCACCGCGCGTGCGACGCTGTCGCGAATGCCGGGGTGATCTTCGATCAGGAGGATTCTCATGGTTTGCGCTTTTGAATGAACCGCAATGGTGTGAAAGGGTCGCGAGAGTTTCGGCCCTCCCTCGGGAGTTCGTTTCACCTCACCTAAAACTCATCTTGGTCCTCCCGGTTGCGGTCACGTTCTCTGCACATGCCCGATTTTGCTAGCGGAGATTGCCGGGGCGGACGAACCATCACCGCCGATGCAACCCGCGAGGCAGGGGCAAAGCTGGTGAGCCCGTAGAAACGAGACAACGGCGTTGAGAAAACCATTTCCTGGCAGTATCGGTAAGCTGTGACTGCCCAATGAACGCGCGATTTTTGACTCTCTTCTGC
>Ga0209702_10000161_pt1 | contig 132142 bp, 85 predicted proteins | sample FRY01_FD_187210 | JGI IMG/M metagenome (GOLD analysis project Ga0209702, IMG submission 187210) | Freshwater microbial communities from Lake Fryxell liftoff mats and glacier meltwater in Antarctica - FRY-01 (SPAdes) (version 2) | ecosystem: Environmental > Aquatic > Freshwater > Ice > Glacier...
CCCTCGTTGCGTGGGTCGCTGCGATCGGTGATATCCGTCGAAATCTGCCTGGCGGCACTGTTACTCTTCTCCTCGGTCACGAAGTAAACAGCCCGACGTTTCAAAGTCTCCCAATACCCGTAATCAATGCAAGCCTTGTCCCACGCGTAGAGCACCTTGCCTCCGACCTTCGCCCCGTTGCGCAGATCTTTGACGTCCAGGCGCTTGATCAACCTCATGTCGTGGTCTTTCTTTTTTCCGTCGCCCGGTCGGCTCAAATCCAAATAATCCAAATGATCATGGCGTAGGTTCAGTCGAAAAAAGTGCCCGGTGGCAATCTGTGATTCACCCTCCTTGGTCGGCTTTGGATCAAAGCAAGCCGCCTTTTGATAGTGCCCGTCTGCCGCATATTGCGCCTCGGTTGAGGCGTAAACCCGAGAACTCACCTCAACGAGCAGCAGCCCCCGTAGAACCACATTTTTCTATCGGACTTTTCTACACCGATCGGAGATCCGCAGCGAACCTCGCCTGAGTCAGGCTGTGATCGTGGCTCAATTCCGCCGCCTCAGAACCATAAAAACCAAAAACAACGCTGGCAAGAGGACTCCTACTATTAACTGTAATATTAACTGCGAGAAACTGAATTCGACTTTCAAGATTCTCTTCAATCACTCAAAAAAAGAATAATAAGAGCGTTACCGCCAAATGAGCAATTGAGAAAAGTTTCCAGAAAATATGCTTCACCTGCTCTTTGGTTTGCGTAATTTCCCCCAGGATTTTGCAGACTCAAGATCATCAAGTCTTACAAGTTGATCTACGATCTGTTTGACCATCGCGTCTGGAACTCCTCCAGGGGTCCCGTCCAATGAAAGTGCAAATTCTGTCAAATCGTTGATGTCATTAAATGCCCAGCTACTTGAAATATGTGAGTATATTCTGGCTTTCAATTCTTGATCCTCTATCTCTCGGACTTTTTCAAAAGCAGCTTTGTATCCCTCTTTCATATACCCATTAAACACAGCTAACGCGGATTGAGTCCTGACCAATTCAGGTATTTTACCTTCTCTCAATGCGTTGAGAACGATTTCGGGGTGCTTCGAGGGCAAATGCCTCCAATAGCTTTCTTCAATTGTTTTCCACTGCGCATCCGAAAAGTCCTGGAAATCAGAATTTCGAATCTGATCTAGATCACCACCAAGACCCGAAAGCTTGGTTCCTAGGGCCCACGCGGCGACACGAATCCCTAATTCTCCAATTCGTGGATTCGATGATAGTGTTTTGAGCTCGCCAAGATCAAGGCGGCCTAGGTTCGCTCCAACGTTTTTATGAATTGCATCGCGCTCCTCAGGAAATTCCAATCTTTCGGCCCACTCAAGTAACGACATTACATTTTTTGCACCGGATATTCGAAAAGAAAATTCAGCAATGGCATTGGTTTTAAATTTCCCGTTGTCCACCGAATCGAGGTAATCGATAAATCGCAAATCTCCCGATTTGCCGGCTTCGTAAGCAAGCGCAATTAAGAGGCGATCCCGGAGTGGTCCAGCCTCCAAGCCTGAGATGAAATCCTGATATTCCGAGAGCTGAAAATCCCCGTTTTGGGTAGAGATTTGCCACGCAATCACTTTTTGATCTTCGGATCCTTCAACTGCAATAAGCGAAGAGAGGTCGGAGTGCGCTGGCCCTTGGCTTGCTCGATGCCTTTGATTTATTTCTCTTCGTTTACTGAGGAGGCTGTCATCTTCCACCCCAGAAACAGAGTTTTGATTTCCAGATTCGTCGAGCATTCTGGTTCCGACAAAAAATCCAAAAACACCAATAACTCCTAATAACAACATTTTGCTTTTCATGGTTAACAAAAAAATATTTAAATTCATCATTTTCTCCAATTTAATCCGCTTCTGGAATAGTAACCCCAGACATATAGTTGGACGCAGAACCATAGCTTTTCCACTCATCTCCTGACCCTCTCTTTCTGCCGACAACTTCGATTGTCCAATTGAGCGAAGCCATTGCATTATGCTTGCCTCCTGGATCAGCCACCGAATATTTCAAGCCAACTTCTCCAACTTTTTCGATACCAGCATTCATGCCGAAAGCATGAGTGGAGCCCCCGTCATTAACAACGGCCACTGCCGTGATCGCTGTCGGGAAAACCACACCAGCACATACCATGGAGAGAGAGTCATCCGTAAGGCCATCTGTATCTGCCGCTTCGACGGTTACAGGTTTAAACGCAATATTCGGATCGATCCATTCTACAATGATCTCATCATTGGTATCTTTCGTGATGCGAAGCGTTCCTTGCCCAATATTTTGGTTGATAGCTTGATGCTGTGTATCACCGCCAAGTTCATCATCACCAGAATTCCCATCATCAAAATCGTCATTGTGCCAAGCTGACATTCTCCCAACAAACAAAAATGAGTCCGCCTTGGCCCCTACGACCGGACCATCACCGAAAACGCTCACCGTAACGGCATCGTCACCACTATCCCAAGGTTGAGTGTGGGTCGCCCGCCAGGTTCCCTTCGCTGGGTCGGGGTTAACAGCTCCATGAGCGTATGCCTTTGGAGCGTCATTTGCATCAGGGTTTTTCAGACAATGAAGAGTGTATTCCATCTCTCCCGAAGTCGTTTCCTTTATCACAACAGCACCCGACCTTTGAGAGGATGCTTGCCAGGCCAAAAAGGTCGCAGCCGTCGCCCCACCTGTGCGCTTCAAAAACTTCCTTCGGTTCAATCCTCCGGAGCTTCCCTGAAAACCCTCGCTGAGATCCTGGGGATAGAAAAGAGGGCTTCCGTGACGTGGGATGAAATTATTCTTGTCATTCATAATTTCATAATTAGCATGTCGTCCGATGGCAAGAAAAAGTTTGCCGTTTCTCAAATTTTTATTTTAACCCCTATCATTTCAAACATCACATGAGAGACTCTCTTGAATCTTTTCCTCTCCTTTTCGCCACCGTTCTAATGGATCCCCCGGATCCCGAACGGCCCGGCAACTTGGAAAAACCCAAGTTTCTTCCCTCCTTCGGTTCTTCTTCAATGGGGCCGGGAAAGAGTGGCGGGTGAGCCCTGAATTTCGAGCGTTGGATTTAGACGATCACGACACCGTTACCGACAAGAAAATTGCCTTCATCGAATCCAGAGACAGTTTCTTCATCTCCCCGCCGAGGCAGATCAACAATCCGGCTCCGACGTTTTTTTTGGGGGGGGGTGGAGTTGCGTCCGTCACTTTGGGCGGGTCGTGAGAGACGTTAATTCGAGCTGGGTTTGGCCGAGTGGATCAGGTATCATAGAAGTTGATTTAGCGAAAGTATGAAAGCGCCAAAGCTCATTCTCACCCTCATTTCGGTCTCGGTATTCACGGTCGCGGCGCCCGCGCAGAATTCGGATAAGGCTGCGAAGGAGATACTCGATCCGGTGCTCCAGAAGGAGATCTGGGATGCTGAGCATGTCACCTTCAAAATTGAGAAGCGATTTGGGAAGTGGTTTTTGGACGGCTTGCGCAAACGAGATGCGGGGATCCTGACTGCGGCATTTCACAAGGAATTCTCGGGCTCGGTGATCGCGGATGAAGCTTCGTTGGAGAAGCTCAGCAAGAGCAATGTTGAAGAAGTTCGGCGCACGGCGGATGGGCGGCCGGCGAACGCGGGTGATGTGGTGGCGGCGCTGATGGGCCAGCTGCGATCGCTGGAGGAAATCGAGACCCTGAGCTTGCGCGTTCTACGGATCGCGGCCGCAGGTGAGGGACGGTGGGAGGCGCGTCTCTTGCTGACGGCAGCTGGGCTAGGTGACGGGGGTGTGCTGGTGGAGCTCGATTCGGAGCATCTCGTCGGCTTCCGGATCAAATCGAATGCGGATTTTCACGCGGGCGCGGTGGTTTCCTCTTGGGGAATCCAATCGGAAGGCAGGCGCAGCGCCCCGCATAAGCTGATGGAGGAGGTGACCGAAGCCAGCCAGCTGCATCGCTTGCCTCTCGCCGACAACTGGAAATTACCCAAAGAGGAAACGGCCCAACGCTACAGCTTTCAATTCGCAGTCGAGGATTTCGATCGAGACGGATACCTCGACATCGCGATTGCATCGGTGCGCGGACCGACGGCGCTGCTCAAGTCGCTCGGAGGCAAGCGCTTCGCGGTCGCGAACCAGGCCTTCGGGCTTCCGATGATGGCGACCACGGCGGAGCGGGCGCTGGCCTGTTGGTTGGACTTCGACAACGACGGTTTCCCTGACTTGATCCTTGGCGACCGGGTCTATCGGAACGTCGGAGGGAAAAAGTTCGTAGAGATCACTGCCGAATCGGGTCTCGAGTTCCCACGATCGCCTATGGGCTGTAGCATTGCGGACTACGATGGCGATGGTCTGTGCGACCTCTACGTGCTCTACCAGGGTGCTGGCGCTGGAGATGAGCCGCTGCCTTGGGTCGGGGATGACATTTCTGGAGCCCCGAATGTATTGTGGAAGAACCTCGGCGGTGGGCGGTTCAAGAATGTCACCGCGGAGAGCAAGGCGAGCGCGGGGAAGCGTAATTCCTTCGCCGCGACCTGGCTCTACGCCGACGGCGATGCCTTGCCCGATGTTTACGTGGCCAACGACTTCGGCGCGAACAACCTGCTACGCAACAAGGGCGACGGTAGCTTTGAGGAGATCGCCAAGGCGAGCGGTGTTGCTGACTTTGCGACCAGTATGGGCGTTGCCAGCGGCGACCTGGACAACGATGGGTCGCCTGAGATCTATGTCGCCAACATGTATTCGAAGATGGGCCGGCGTATTATCGCGCAGGTATCCGAGGACGATTACGGACCGGGGATTCACAAGCAGATCCAAGGCGCTTGCGCTGGCAACCGGCTCTACAAACGCGGTCTTGGCGGCGGACGCTATGCGGAATGGAGCGAGTCCTGGGGCATTAACGACATCGGATGGGCTTACGCGCCCGCAATCGCAGATCTCGATAACGATGGCCTCCTCGACCTCCACGCGACCACCGGCTTCCTCAGCTTCGATCGTGGCAAACCAGACGGATGAACTTGCTTATGGAGGTCTGTCGTGTCACAGCCCCATGATCGGCTCAGCGAGCTTGATGCCATCGGTGAGATCGATGAGGAAGCCGGTGAGTTCTGGACCAAGAATCCCTTCCAGATGCCCAACGCACGGGAAAATCTGAGTTCCTTCGAGCGCAATCGGACTTTCCTAAACCTCGACGGCAACTCCTTCATCGATGTCTCCTTCGCCTCGGGGGCGGATATTGATTCCGATTCCCGCAGCGTTGTAGCTGCAGATTTCGACCTCGACGGAGCCACCGACCTGCTTGTCGGATCGGTCGGAGGTGGCTCGTTGCGGCTGTTCCTCAACCGTTTCCCGAAGGCCCACTACGCCCGCATCCGCCTCGAGGGTTCCGAGAGCAACCGCGCGGGTATTGGCGCGCGGCTCACGGCCACTGTGGGAGCGAGGAAACTGGTCCGCGACCTGTTCGCACCCAATGGTTTCATGGGGCAGGGCCCAGCCGAAATCATTTTCGGACTCGGAGACGCCACGGCGATCGACCGACTCGAGGTCCGTTGGCCGTCAGGAAAAACACAAGTTTACGACAATCTGGCCGCGAATAAGTATTTCTTGCTCAAAGAGGATCTGAAATAGCAAGGCGGCAAGAAGAGCCGAAGATCGTAGAGAAAATCCCGTAGTGTAATAGCAGCTGCAACCCCTCCACCGCTTAATTATCGCACCCGACCCCCTCGAAAAGCCCCTCGCCCAAGGGACCTGAATAGTTACGGAAACTGGATGAATCCCCATAATAATCCTCGCCAAAAGCCGGAAAAGAGATAGAAGAAGAAAAAATATTTTATCCAAACCCACCAACCCGCCCCCCCATGAAAACTTGGCAATTGTCAAACAAGCCCGGGTCAAACAAGCCCGGGCAGACCGTCTGCGGACCATCCCCTCTCATGCGGGCCTTCCTCGGGCTAGCATCACTGATCCTTTCCGTCCCCTCTGCATTCTGCGCAGTGGACGGAACCCTGACCCCGCCTGTCACAACAAGCGTCTTAGCCACCCCCGTGGTCCTCCACATCACTGGCCTCACACCGGGCGCATCCGCGACAATCGAACGCTACATGGACGCGAATTCGAACGAGATCATCGACGCAAGCGAATTCCTCGCCGAGAGATTTACGGTGATCGATGGCCAAGTCACAACCATTGGGGGAATCCGTAACCCGAACATTCCCGGCGACGAGGATTCGGCCGCCGATGGCCAGATCAGCGTCAATCTCAACCCCTCCGCCGGCCCGGAATTGGGGCGTGTCGCCGGAGCCCACATCATCCGCGTCTCGAGTCCCGTTTCGGACTTCACGACATTTTCCCGGATCCTCACCGTCAACCAACAAGCCGCCGCCCAATCCATAAGCGGTATGGTGAGCGACGGCACGAATCCGGTTCCCTACGCCGCCGTAATCCTTCTCGATGCAACCACCGACGGTGAATTCGTCCTCGGAGGGGTCGCCAATTTATCCGGGCAGTTTTCCATCAACGCCCCTGTCGGCCAATACCAGATCATCGCTTTCGCAGCGGGTCAGGTGGCGAACTTCAATTTGGCACCCATCGTGGACCTCACGGCGAGTACCAACGCCGTCCAGAATCTGACCACAATCCCGGGAACCACCTCCCTCTCCGGAACCATCTCCGACGCCTCCACCTCAGCGGGAATCGGTGGGATCCATTGCTTCCTTGATGGTCCGGGCGGTGACGCGACGATCATCAGCACCAATGCAGACGGCACCTACACCGCAAGCGTGACCGCCGGCAATTGGAATCTCGAAGTCTCGGGGAACTCGACGAAACTTCTGGGCTATCTCACTCCGGGCGGCGAACCGAACGCGACCGCAGACACGACCTCCGGGGCGGCCACGGGAATCAACATCCAGCTCGTTCCCTCCACTGCACTGATCTACGGCACCGTCACCGGTCCGGACTCCAACCCCCTGCCAGGGATCGAGATGGGGTCCGACAATTCCGAAAAAACCTTATTTAGCAAAGCCGCGACCGATGCCGCAGGCCGATATGTGCTCGCCGTCAACGCAGGTTCATGGGATACCTTTATTTTCGACTCAAGTCCGGGGCTCAGCGGTTTCATCATTCCTGGAAACACAAGCACCGTAATCTCAGCGGGACAGGCAATCGAGGTCGATTTCATGCTGACCGCCGTGAACGAACACATCACGGGAACCGTCACCAATATGGGCGCGCCCGTGTCCGAGATCCGTGTCATTGCCTCGAACAATGGTCCGAACATCTTCGCAGACACCGATGCAAACGGCAACTTCGACCTCGGCCTGGTAGCCGGCACATGGTACGTTGGGATCGAATCATCCAGCGCGGCATCCTTCGGTGTCGTCGGTTCCACGGAGCAAGTCATCGTTACGGAGAACCAAACCGTCACGGGGATCTCGATCATGGTAATCCCCACGACCCAGACCATCTCCGGATTCGCAAAGAATCTCGCCGGGCAGGCCATCAACGCCAACCTCTTCGCCAACGCCACCATCGGAGGAAAAAACTACTCGGCAACCGGGCAAACCGACGGCAGCGGAAACTATTCCCTGCCTCTCATCAACGGAAGCTGGCAGGTCGGCGCTTACGCCCAAGCCGACCAAGGCTACCGCAACCCAGACAACATCCCAGCGGTCATCAACAACTCAAACGCAACCGTCAATTTCACTTTCCTGACAAATCTCGAACGCTGGCGTGACCTGCACTTCGGCAGCCCCGCAAACTCCGGCGATGGAGCCGACCTCAACGACTTCGATCAGGACGATATCCCCAACCTGATCGAATATGCCCTTGGGCTCGATCCCAAGGCGAACAGCTCAGCGACCATACCAAAACCCTTCATCGCCGGGGGCAACTTGGTATTCGAGATGACACAGCCGCAGTTCCAGTTCGTTTCCGGAATCACCTACGGAGCCGAGTGGAGCACCACACTCGGAATCGGTAGCTGGACGTCACTCGCGGATACCGGCACCCCGCCCGCCCATAAGTTCAGCATTCCGATCAGCGGAAAACCCAAACTTTTCATGCGTGTCAAGATTACAAGGCCGTAGGCGATTGTAAATCGCCTGGCAATTAAAACGGGCGGCAATTAAAATGAAATCCGCCAGACTGCTAGCAATCATTTCTTCTGGCCATTCCGAATCAGTCTGACAAATTCCCCATGTCATGCTCCAAGAAGGAATTCTGAATCCAGCCGTCAACGACCTCCTCTCCCGAATTCGCCATACCAATACGCTCGTCATCTCCGACTGGGCCTTCCCTTATTGGGACGAAATCGAAGTGATCGACATCTCCCTCACGAAGGGTATTCCTCTCATCACCGACGTCCTCGAGGTCCTCGCCAAGAACTTTAAAGTCGGCCAAATCTGGCAGGCTGAAGAATTCCTGAGCACCAACCCGACTGACGTTATCGAAACCTACCAAAGGAAATTCGACGGCTTCAAAAACCTCTATCCTGAAATCGAAGTCACCCGCCTTCCTCACAACGACTTCAAAAAAATGGTTCCCAAGGCCATCGGACTCATCCGCACTGGCGATCCCACGGCCTACGGCAACCTGATCCTGGAATCGGTGTAGTAGAGGCTTCTTAGCCTCTACGAGCTTCTCCGAAATCTCACTTCGATCACCGAGGCTAAGAGCCTCTGCTACCTCAAAACCACCATGAAATCAGCGATCACCCTCTCTCAAGTTCCCGAAGCCGCCACCGGACCTTTCGTCTTTCACCAACCGCTCGCCGAAGGTTTTGCGGCCGCTGCCAAACACGGCTATGACTCCGTGGAACTCTTTTTCCCCGGCCCCGACTTCATCACCGTCGCTGAAGTCAAAGCCCTTGCTGCCGAGCACGATCTTGGCATCGCCGCTGTCGGGACCGGCGCCGGCATGGTCAAACACGGACTTTCCCTTACTGATGTCGATTCAGAAAAACGCGAGGCCGCTCTCGACTTCATCCTCAAGATGATCGACTTCGGAGGCCAACTCGGCGCGCCCGCCATCCTTGGTTCCATGCAGGGGAAATGGGGCGGCGAAGTCTCCCGCGACCTCGCTCTCACCTGGCTCTCTGACGCGCTCAAAGCCGCCGGAGCGGCCGCTGCCAAACACGGCGTCCCCTTTATCTACGAGCCGCTCAACCGCTACGAGACCAACCTCATCAACCACCTTGCCGAAGGGGCTCAATTTCTCGAAAACAACGGAATCGAGAACGTCGTTCTTCTGGCCGACCTCTTCCACATGAACATCGAGGAGAGCAACGTCGCCCAAGCCATCATCGAGGCCGGGAAACATATCGGTCACGTCCACTTCGCCGACTCCAACCGCTCCGCCATGGGGATGGGACATACCGACCCGGCTCCCATCATCGCCGCACTCAAGCAAGTCGGCTACACTGGGTATCTTTCTGCCGAGGTCTTTCCCAAGCCCGACGCCGACACCTGTGCCGCCCAGGAGATCAACGCGATTAAGGCAGCTCTCGCCTAATTTTGAAAGTCACCCACGCCTGAGGACGCCCCTCTTCTCTCTAAATTTCAAGGCCGCTCCGGTTCATTCCGGCGTGGCCTTCATTGTCCAGACAATCCGCCTCGACATTGGGAGATCGATCATTATCCTCGCGCGCTCGCAGGAAACCCCTGCGATTGTTCCATGGCTAAAGGTTTCCAGAGTCTCCCCGGTTTTCGTGATTTCCGTCCCGAAGACTGCGCAGTGCGTAATTATCTCTTTCGCAATTTTCGTGAAGTGGCCCGCCGTTATGGCTTCTCGGAATACGAAACGCCCCTCCTAGAACCGACCGAGCTTTACCTCAAAAAGGCCGGCGGCGAACTGACGACCCAACTCTTTCGCTTCGAGGATCAGGGTGGTCGTGACATCACCCTCCGCCCGGAAGTCACCGCCAGCCTGGGCCGCCTCGTCGCCACCGTGCAGCGTGACTATCCCAAGCCCATGCGTTGGTTTGAAATCGGACAATGCTTCCGCTACGAGAAACCGCAAAAAGGGCGCACCCGCGAGTTCTACCAATTCAACGTCGACCTCCTCGGCGAAGCGAGCGCCGCCGCCGATGCCGAACTCATCGCCCTTTCCATCGATCTCATGCGGGCGCTGGGATTCCAACAGGGCGACTTCGTCATCCGCCTCTCCGACCGGGCCTACTGGCAAAACTTCGGACAAGAGCGCGGCCTCAACGAGGAACAAACGGCGACACTTCTCCAGATCGTCGACAAGCTCGAGCGCGACAAGCCCGAAGCCACCGAGGCCAAACTCGCCCCCTTGGATCTCACTCTCGAAGACCTTCAAAAGGCCATCGAGAACCCAACCACTCTCGGCGAAAACCTCGACACCGTCCTCGCCAACCTTGAAGCCCGCGGGATGCGGGGCGACGTCGAACTCGACCTCTCCATCGTCCGCGGCCTCGCCTACTACACCGGCATCGTCTTCGAAGTCTTCGACGCCAAGAAGTCACTCCGCGCCGTCGCTGGCGGCGGTCGCTATGACACCCTTGTCTCCGCCCTTTCCGACGGTTCAGTCGATCTCCCCGCCGCTGGCTTTGCCCTCGGTGATGTCGTCATCCGCCACCTCATCGAAGAAACTCCGCATGCCGCCGCGGCCATGAAATTGGCTCTCGAAAAAGAAAGAGCCAGCGACGTCTTCCTCATCCTTGCCGATGAAGACCAACAACTGAAAACCCTCGGACTTGCCAGCAAGCTCCGCACCGCCGGCATTTCAGTTTCCTACGCCTTGAGCCCGACCAAGTTCAACAAGCAGTTTAAACAAGCCGAGCAATCAGGCGCCAAGCTTGCGATCGTCATCGGAAGCGAGTATCCCGAACTCTCCGTCAAAACCCTCGCCACGAGGACTGAGGAAAAACTCTCCGACGATGCCAATCTCGTCGAAAACATCTCCCAAATTCTAAGCAAATGAGAACACACCACTGTAACGAACTCCGCACCGGGCAAATTGATGAAACCGTCACTCTGATCGGTTGGGTCAATTCCACCCGCGACCACGGTGGCGTGATCTTCATCGACCTTCGCGACCGCGAAGGTCTCATCCAGATCGTCTTTCGTCCGAACGATTCCGCCGAGGCCGCCCAGCTCTCCCACACCCTTCGCGAAGAAGACGTGGTACAAGTGACCGGTCTTGTTGCGGCCCGCTTGAAGACCGACGACGTCGACACCACCAACTCCGACCTCGCTACCGGTGAGATCGAAATTGTCGCCAAAAAACTCGTCATCGTGAACAAGGCCGAGGTCCTCCCTTTCCAACTCGACAAGGAACTCTCCAACGAAGATCTCCGCCTCAAGTACCGTTACCTCGACCTACGCCGTCCGCGACTCGCGGCCAACTTGAAGCAGCGCCACGTCATCACCAAGGCCGCCCGTGACCACCTCTCCGAGCTCGGTTTCCTCGAAGTCGAAACCCCCATTCTTTCCAAGGCCACTCCGGAAGGCGCTCGCGACTTCCTCGTCCCTTCCCGCATCAATCCCGGCAAGTTCTACGCCCTTCCCCAGGCCCCCCAGCAATACAAGCAAATGCTCATGGTGGCTGGAGTTGAAAAGTATTTTCAGATCGCCCGTTGCTTCCGAGACGAAGACCTTCGCGCCGACCGCCAGCCCGAGTTCACCCAGATCGACATCGAGGCTTCCTTCGTCACCCAGGATGACATCATCACGATGATCGAAGGCATGCTCTCCTCGATGTTCTCAAAGGCTCGCGGCAAGGATGTCCCCATTCCGTTTGATCGCCTCACCTATCAGGACGCCATGAACCGCTATGGCTCCGACAAGCCGGAGCGTCGTATCGGCATGGAAATGGTCGACCTTACGGAAGATCTCAAGGAGTGCGAATTCCGCGTCTTCTCCGGCACCGTCGCCAGCGGTGGCGTGGTCAAGGCCATCAACGCCAAAGGGTTCGCCGACATCTCGACCGGCCAGATTGACAAGCTCACCAAGCTCGCCCAAGAAGCAGGCGCCAAGGGACTCGCTTACATTCAGGCCCGCGACACTGATCGCGCCACCTGGCGTTCGCCTTTCGTGAAGCGCATGACCGATACCGAAGTTGAGGCTCTTCGCACTAAGCTCAACATCGAGCCCGGCGACCTCATCCTTTTTGCGGCTGACCAATGGGAACCTGCCTGCGAAGTGCTGGGACGCATCCGTCTTGAAGTGTCCTCTCTGCAAGGCCTGCTCAAAGGAAATGATGATCTCGATTTCCTCTGGGTCACCGAATTCCCGCTTTTGGCGTTCAACGAAGAAGAAAACCGCTACGTCGCGGTGCACCACCCCTTTACCCGCCCCCTCAAAGAGGACGAAGAAAAACTCCGCAAGGGCGAACTCGACGGACTCCGTGCCCAAGCCTACGACGTGATCCTCAACGGCTACGAACTCGGCGGAGGATCGATACGGATTCACGAGTCCGACCTCCAAAGCTCCATGTTCACCGCACTTGGAATCTCCGAAGAAGAAGCGAACACCGAATTTGCCCATATCCTCGAAGCTTTCCGCTTTGGAGCCCCACCCCACGGCGGCATTGCGCTCGGTCTCGACCGCGTCGTCATGCTCGCTTGCAAGGAGAACTCCATTCGCGAAGTCATCGCCTTCCCGAAGAATAACAAGGGGGCCGAACTCATGACCAACAGCCCCGGAGGTGCCACCGACAGCGCTCTTCGCGATCTTCGTATCAAGTCGACCTACGTGGAAAAACCCAAGTCGGAGTAAAGTTTGACCGACGGGAACTCTTCTCGCAGAGTTCCCGGCATGAAATCCTCGGTCCTGCGCACTGCCTCCTGGGCGGCTCTCACTCTTTCCGCGTCGGCTGAAATCGAAAGTAATATCCCCCTCGGGATCGAAGCCGTTACTGGCATTCGTTCGGGATATGTGCATCGGGGGTTCGACCTTGCAGACACCTCACTTGAGTTCCAATTCGCAGGCGAAGTCACCCTTTCCAACGAAAATTCACTTCACTTCGGACTCTCCCATCTCGCTGAAAGCGACGGTGATTTTTCCGAAACCGCGGGCTACCTAGAACTTGCGCGGAAATTTTCGGATCGGTTCCGCGCCGGATTTTTAACCACTTACTGGGAACGCAACAACAGCATCCTGGACAGCGGATTGGACCTGGGAGCCTTCACCTCCTTCTCCCTCAACGCAGATTGGCAATGGCGGAATGAGCTCAACTACGATTTGGGAGCCGAGGGACTTTATCTCGCCAGCGAAATCACCTGGAGCGAAGCTCTCTCGGATAAAGTTTACCTCTCGATCTCGGGTGGCATGAGCTACCTCTCGGGCTATCAAAACCGTACCGGTCTCAATGACTTCTTTGCCAGGATCTCGTTAAACTACGCCTTCTCAGATCAGGTGTCATTTTCCCCGTTTCTCGGCACCAGTATTCAACTGGATTCCGAAGATTCGGCCAACGATATCTTTTACGGAGGCCTCTGGTTTCAGGTTATTTTCTAGGCCCCTTGCGACTCTTGCCAAAATCACCTCCCCTTTTTTTGTCGCGCACAAAGGGCGTCCGAAGCTCCTTAGAAGAAAGCTCTCCGTTCTTGTCAGAATCAAGTCGGTTGAACATCCGGCGACCCTCTCTCTCCTCAACGGAAAGAACTGCGGGAGCATTCTGAAATTCAGTCCACGACAAGGAGCCATTTTCATCAGAGTCCAATTCCTTGAGCAAAATCTTTGGCCTCGGACGCCGGCCTTCGAGATGGTGATCAGGGTGATCTTGAACATCCAAAAATCCGTCCTTATTGCGATCGAATCGCTCAAACATCGCCTTCATCCTCTCAACCGAAAAATCATCAAAGCGAGGAGGCACCTTGGAAAACTCCTCAAAGGAGATCCTGCCATCCTGATTCGTATCCGCGCGACCAAATCCATGACGACCGCCGGGAGGTGCGGGAATCTTCACTAACTCTTTCTTCGTGATGAAGCCATCGCCATCCTTGTCGAAACGGCCAAATAACTTCTCTCGAATTTCAGGAGTCAGGTCCTTGACCCGGTCCCCTTGATCAAATTCCTCCCCCGACAACTTGCCATCCTTGTTGGAATCATAACGCTTGATGAGATCCACCGAGGAGGGTCGTTGCTTGGGATCCCCCTGACCACGCGATCCCCCTGGAGGAGGCCCCTGGGCACCGGCCGGGAAAATGAGAACCAGCGAACTGAAAATGGAGAGAGACTTAACCACAACTTGTCTTGTTAGGCGATTGAACCACGAATTGAGGTAGAAGTTGCGCAAAAAGTGACCTTTTCCATAGACCATCCAAGTGGAATTCCTATTCTTCGCCCCAGATGGAAATCCTCTCCCTGTTACAAGCCGAGCGCCCGACCCTCTCTTTTGAGTTCTTTCCGCCCAAAAGTGATGAGGGATCGGAGGAGTTGTTAAAAACGGTCCACGAGCTTGGTAAGCTCAACCCAGCCTTTGTGAGCGTCACCTATGGCGCCGGAGGAACGACCAGACAACGGACGCGTTCAGTCGTCCAAAGGATTCTCCGCGAGACCTGCGTCCCGACCATTCCCCATCTTACCTGCATCGGTCATTCGGAGGCTGAGATGACGGAAATTCTGGACCAATACGCGAGCGACGACGTCGGAACGATTCTGGCACTCCGGGGCGATCCTCCCCATGATCAGCCCAACTACGACCGCGATCAGGACCATTTTAAATACGCCATCGACCTGGTTCATTTTTTAAAGAATCACTCGCATCCCTTTGAAATCGGGGTGGCCGGATTTCCAGAAGGACATCCGGGAACGCAAAATCGTTTGATTGAGATGGACCACTTCCAAGCGAAGGCTGACGCAGGCGCCGACTACATCTGCACCCAACTCTTTTTCGACAATCACGATTTCTTTGATTACCGGGACCGTTGCGAACTTGCCGGAATCGACCTTCCAATCGTGGCCGGAATTATGCCCATCACCACCCTTTCAGGGATGAAAAGAATGGCGGACTTGGCAGCGGGAAGCAGGTTCCCCGCGAAGCTCCTGCGAGCCCTCAGCGAGGCTGGCGATGATGAAGCCGGAATCCGCCAAGCGGGCATCGACTACGCCATCGAACAATGCCAGGGCCTGATCAACCAAGGCGTATCAGGTCTCCACCTCTACACGCTCAATAAGAGTAACGCCACGCGCGAAATTGCCCGGGCCCTGACTCTTTAGTCAGTTGACTTGGGATCAGTGTCATAGTCCCGAATCCGAGCTTCCCCGAGGATTAGATCATGAGTCTCACCTGAAATCTTAGAGAAAGTGCTGGCGATCTCCATCTCAATCCATCGCCAGCCATTTTCGTCTGCCGGATAACGTTCGGTCAATTGTTCGTATTGCTCAAATGCGGCAGCGGGAATCGCGAGTCGAAGCTGCCCACTAATTCGATGCACATTCATTTCCTGCATCAATTGGAGGGCCTCTCGCTCCTGGGCACTCATATTGGACTTGTCATTCTTCAGAGAACCCGACTCATCATCCGCCGAGAAGGTAAAGTCACTCACCCGCTTTCCTCCCCCAGTGGCTCTTAAAAGACTCATTCTCGCATTCTCCATTTTCTCAGCCGCAGAACTATCGGTAAAATCTGTGGCGAAGCTTCCGGAGAAACCATCCGTCAGAGTGATCCCGAGACTCTCCGCTGCTTCCTTTTGGTTTGGAAGGCGAGTCACTACCCCCCCCTCCAAACGAGCCAATTTTCCAGCCTCCAACTGAATTCCGGAAATGACCATCCCGCCCCCCTCGGTCGTGAATTCAAATCCACCATCCTCGAAATCAAGTCTCCGGTAGGTCCGATCAACATCCACTACGGAAATCGCTCTGAGAATCGCCCAGCGCTCTCTGATGGTTATGCGATCGTCACCCTCCAAAACGACCTTGGCCTCGGTCCGAATTTTTCGATCCGTCGAGCCCGAAATCTTGAGGGTGCCTGATACGCTCCCCGACAAGTAATCTCGAACTTGAATTCCCTGAAGCTGCAACATATTCTCGATCGGAAGGTGCTTGAACGCTCCGCTCAATTGGATTTCCGGCTTGCTCGCCGGTCCGACCACTTTGCCCGTAAGATTGAGAGTCCCTTCCCCTTGTTTGAGAGAGAGCTCCTGAATGCTGACACCCGTTGGAGAGACTGACAGAGAGGCTTTGATAATTTGGAAGCCCTGCAGCCAGTTTTGTTGGAAAGTCCCGCCCGTAAGTTCGACATTCCAAACACCATCAGACAGATCAGCTTCAAAACGTGCCCCCTCAATGCGCCCGTAGGTCAACTGGGAGTATCCCCAGTCGCAATTCAGCTTATCAATGATCACTCGCTGAACTCCCTGGCCCTTCATGGAACGCAGAATGACATCAAAAGCAGTCTCCATTTCCCCATCATCACCTCCCGCCTTGAGTTCGATTTCGGCACTCTTCATCCGCAGTTTGGAGGGATTCCAAATCGAATGAATCCCCGTCAGAACTTTAAAAGGCGCCACTAGTCCATCCACCTTGGCATGAAAGAAAAAGCTGTCCGCCCCCCCCGTCATCTCCAGGCTTCGGAATCCGCCACTTCCCCGACTGCGATAGAAGCCATCAGCTTCGATACTTTCGAGATCCAATGACTTCTCTATCCCCTTCATGACCGTTTCGCCGTAGGCATCACCGGAAAAATAGCGAAGCATCAAAAAATACCCCAATGCAAGCAATGCGATAGCGACAATTAAAATGCGGATCAACAAGCCTCCAATTTGGCGAACCATGGACTCACTCCCAACGATCCCCGCATGACGAAGTTGGAAAAAAAGCCCCTGTCTGCCCATCCAATTAGCAAAACGCCTCTGGTATTCGCGCAATTGCTCTTGATCCACGGGTTTTTCCACAGCCGCCAAGATAGCGGAGAGCGGGAATAAAGGCTACTCTAAATAACGCCGGAGGAGCGCGATGCCCACCACTTAAACGTGATTTCCCTCGCCCTGAAAGAGGTCCTCGGCTATCCCTCCCGACGTGGAATCTGCGGACTACAAGGTCAGTTTGGAAATTTTCGAGGGGCCCCTCGATCTCTTGCTTTATCTCATCAAAAAGGATGAGGTTGATATCTATGATATCTCTCTAGAAAGAGTAACAACGCAATACCTAAACTACATCGATACCTTTAAGCTTCTGAATATCGATCTGGCATCCGAATTCATCTCGATGGCTGCCAACCTAATGTATATTAAGAGCCGAACCCTTCTCCCGAAAAGGGAACAACCGCCCGAAGACGATGCCGAGGATAACGATCCACGCTGGGAACTGATTCGACAGCTGATCGAATATAAGAAATTCAAAGATGCCGCCAACTTCCTCCATCGGAGGGAGTTGGAACAGGAACAGGTCTTTGCCCTGACCCCGCAGAAACAAGAAAAGCCCGACGGTAACGAACCGGTCGAGCTTGCTGAAGTCTCGATTTTTGACCTCATCAGGGCATTCCAAAACGTTCTCAAGCGATTTGATGCAGCCCGTGATATCGGTGATATCGGTGATATCATTGACGATCGCTTCACCGTGAACGATAAAATCGAGTTCCTTCTCTCGAGGCTTCCAGCAGGTCAGTCGATGAAACTCCAAACGCTTTTTCAAGATGCCACCTCGAAAGTTGAGGTCATTGTCACCTTCCTCGCATTACTCGAACTCATGAAAATGAATCAATTCAGAGCCCGGCAGAGCGAAATCCTCGGCGAAATCGAGATCGAACGCAACATCGTCAGTTAACCCCTCTCAAGACTCATGTCCCACCCGCTGCGCCTCGGATTCTTTGGTGGAACTTTCGATCCAGTTCACGAGGGCCACCTGGAAATTGGCTTGAAAGCAGTCAGTGCTCTTCAACTCGACCGGTTAATTTTCCTTCCCTGCCGCCGCTCCCCCCACAAATCAGCGGAGCCTAGGGCCTCTGATCATGACAGGCTAGCAATGCTCAAGCTCGCCTCCGCCGGACACCCAAACTTCCGCGTCGACCCATTTGAACTCGAACGACCGCCCCCTTCCTACACCTGGCAAACGATTCGCGCACTGAAGCTGCGCTTTCCTGCGGACACCCAGTTCTATCTCCTGATTGGCTTGGATCAATGGGAAGCCCTTCCAACGTGGCAAGACCCGGAACGGTTGGCCGAGGAGGTCGAATTCATCGTCGCAAGTCGAAACGGGAGCCCTTCCATTCATGACCACTACCGGGCTCATTTTTTGAAGGGAAACCACCCGGCTTCAGCCAGCGCTATTCGAAGTGCTCTCGCCACCGGACACTCGCCAAAATGGCTCCCAAACTCCGTTCTGGCATATATCCGAGAAAAAGGGCTCTATTCTCAAAAGACCTAACTTGCCTGCTGCTCAAAAACCTCCTAGCTTCGGCTGAACAACTCCATTGCCCCTATGAAATTTTTACTCACTGCCTTGCTCGCTTCAACCCTCGCCCTATCCGCACAGGATCAACCCGATGGCGACCTAAAGGAAAAAGCGATGAAGGAAATCCCCCAATTTTTCACGGACATCAACAATCTCAACCAAGAGGACAGGGCGAAATACCAGGAGCTTTTCGTGCGCTGTGACCAACTTTTCAAACAACGCCGAATCTTCGAATGTCTGGAGACCCTTCACGAGATTCACGAAATCTACGACGGAAACCCTTCGACAATAAACCTCGTAGGAGCTTGCTACGTGGAGTTCCGCAATTTTGACAAAGCCCGCCTCGCCTTTGAGCGCATCATGAAGATCCAGCCCGACAACTTCAATGTCCGCTTCAACCTTGCCGAGATCGATTTCGTGACTGAAAGCTGGGAGGCCGCTTTGACCAAGCTGACCCAATTGGAGAAGGATTCCACCGATGACCCGAAAAGTCAGAGCATGAACTCATTGGTGAAGTTTAAGATGCTCCTTTGCATGCTGAAAACCGGAGATGCCGAAGGCGCAAAAGGCATTCTCGCCAAGACCGACTTCCTCGATGATTCACCTCTCTACTACTACGGCAATGCCGCCATGGAGTATTTTGAGGACCGTGGACCCAAGGCCGAGATCTGGCTTGCCCGCGCTGGTCGCATCTTCAGCCAAGCAGGCACGATCGCACCCTGGCAGGACACCCTCATCGAATTTGGCTATATCAAGAGCTTCTACGGTGGGGATCTCGAGGTTGACCAAGACGGTCCAATCAAAGACAACGAGTAAGTTCTTCCCCCCACGAATCCCGACTCTCCCCTAGGAGATCATGGGGACCCGCTCCAACTTGATTCCGTAGATTTTCGCAATCTCCGGAGCGTCTGACTCGCAGTAGACCTCCCGATAGTAGATCTCCTTAATCCCGTAGGCGCAGAGAGTCTGCATACAGGGAGTGCAGGGCATGGTCGTCGTGGCCACCAATTTCGCCTCCCCTCGTTTGAAGAGACTGCAAAGGTTCACTTCTGCGTGGAGCATGAACTTCTGCCGACCATCACGATCGTCCCAAAAATTCTCGGGCGCATCGAAGCCTGGAGCGAGACCGTTGTAGGCCGTCGCGATCACCCGGTTATCCCAGTCCAAAGCTGCCGCACCGACCTTCCGAAAAGGATCTTCCGACCTCAGACTGGCTACCTCGGCAAGAGCCATCGCGTATTCTGGAATCGACAATCGTGAATCACTCATCGTTAAAATGCTGGCTTGATCCCTTTAAACTGTCCAGTCAATTCACGCTCTTTCCAGGACCTTTTCCCCTTCACTCTTGGCAACCACGATTGCGGCACAGCTATCACCAAAGACATTCACAGCCGTCCGGGTCATATCCAACAAGCGGTCAACCGAAAGCAGCATAATCACCGCCTTATCAGCGTTCGGAATCCCCGAATTGTTCAAGATGATGAGAATTGCCACCAGCGAAGCTGACGGAATTCCAGCCACCCCGATACTCGTCAGGAGTGCGCTCAGAACCACCATGAATTGGGACACCATAGTCATCTCAATGCCCATCACTTGGGCCACGAAAATGACGGCCACACACTCATAAAGCGCCGTCCCGTCCATATTGACCGTGGCTCCCAGTGGAAGAGTGAAGCTGGCCGTCCCTCTAGAAACTCCAGCATTTTCCTGAATACAACGCATTGTGACGGGCAGGGTCGCAGATGAAGAGGCCGTCGAAAAAGCGGTCAATAAGGCCGTCCGCATCGCGCGAAAATGATCCAGAGGATTCACTTTTGCCAGGACCCGGATCACGATAGGCATCACCACGAACATATGGAGCCCAAGCGCCAAAAGGACGGTCATAAAATACTTCCCAAGACTCAGGAAAATTTCCCCACCAGTCTGATAAACGACGGGCACAATGAGTGCGAAAACCCCGATGGGCGCCAACGACATAATCGACCGAGTCAGCACAATCATCACGTCATTGAGCGAGGTGAAAAAATCACTGACCGGGCGGATTTGATCGACCGGCAAACGGGTCATCGCAATCGCAAAGCAAATACTGAAGAAGATCAGCCCAAGCATCTGCAAGTTGGAAGAACCAGCCTGGATTACATTGACCGGAACCATTCGAATAAAAAAGCCGGAGAGCTGATCAAAGAAGCCCTCCTGTCCGATCGTGTTCTGCTTGGCGCTCTCGATCTTTTCCATCTCAGCAGCACTCGCCTCATGATCCGTGATTGCGGCTTGAATCTTTTCATTGGGAACACCATCGACCAATCCCGGTTGAATGAGATTGACCAGCAACAGACCCAGGCAAATCGCCAGCAAACTACTCAAGGCGTAAAATCCAGCGGTCTTCCCTAACAGTCGCCCGAAGCCCTTCACTCCATGTAAACTCGCGATCCCTGCAATCACAGACGATGCCACCAGGGGCACAATAATCATCTTGAGCAGGCCCATGAACAGATCACCCACGACCTGGAAAAGTTTGATCGCGCCAGCGACAAAATCGGTATCTTGGGCAAACTGCCTAAAAAGAAAACCCAGTGTCGTTGCCAGCACCAGGGAAAGAATAATTTGCCAATGCGGCTTGAGGTTCATCGCCGGACGCTACGATTTCCGACCGGCAACTCCAAGAAGGAAGCGAACTTGTTGACGATATCCACGGAGCCGTGAAACGTAAGCCATGGCGTCTGTTGCCGCGACCCGCCCGGCGAGAGTCTGCGCCACGGAATCGAGCGCCGTTTCCCGTGAGCTCTCTCGCTCGATCTTCAACGCACTTTCTTCGGCTGAGGCTGGATCATTAGATTTGGCAAAACTGAGGGCAAGCTTGCGATAGGTCATATCGCGGAGACCACTGTTCGAAATTTCAGAAGCGGCCTCAAAAGCCGATCCGGGATCTCCAGTTTCCGCAAAGGCCTCGGCAACAATTCCTTGGGCAACAGCCTGCACCCGGGGGCTCTCAATCTGACCCAGTTCACGATTGGCATCGCTCAAAATTCGACAATTCTAATTCCTGCACGATCCAAACTCGATCACTTAGAGAGACATTGTCATCCGCAGCTTTTGCACCATTCCGGCCCCAATCATCCGGAGACCACCAAATCAGCAGTCCCAAAACACCTACCAAAGCGACCGCTGTCCGATGGAACCGGGAGAATGTTTCGAAACGGGGATGAAACATCTCGGCAATTACGCCATTGAGTGGGAGTAACTTTCACCGACGCGATATTTCATCAGCCCAAGGTTTGCTTCTCCGAGCATTCCCGTTATTTTTAGCACTTGTTGATCCCACAAATCATTCGCCGTTTTCTGCCTGCAATCCTTTTGGCCTCGCTCGGGGCTGCCGTCACGGCGGTGTTGATCCCCATTGAGAGCGCTGACGTGAATGACCAACTCGCCGGCTTTCCGGATTCACACGCGATGGCACATTACCTCAGGCCGTATGTGCTCACTGCAATCTGTTTCATCCCCGCCCTAGGAGCCCTCTACTATGGCTTCTCCAAAGCGCTCGACCGATACCTCATTCGGCAGTTTCTCGGCGCCTTCGTCCTTTGCTTCTCGGCTCTCTTCGCCATCTGGTTCATCTCAGACCTGAGCGGCAATATCTCCGACTTCAAGGAGAGTGATGAAGCGCTCAGCATTGCCGGCAAATATTATCTCGCGGCCTTCCCAAAAGTTTTTGTCGAGTTCGCTCCCTTCGGCCTCCTTCTGGCCATGCTCTATTCTTTGGGCAAGCTTTCGCAGGGGCAGGAAATCGTTTCCATGATTCAGACCGGACGTGGTGTCGCCCGCTTGATCTTCCCGCTCATCATGATGGGGTTTCTCGTGGGCTTGATTTGTCTCGGCTTTAATTACCGCTGGGCACCCTGGGCTGCCAGTTACCAAAAGGGATTGCTTGAGCAAGCAAAAGAGGGATCAATCAGCCAGGCCCGAAACGTCGTCTACTATCAACAAAAACACCGCCGCCTTTGGTGGATTGGCAGCTTCCCCTACAACTACCATCGGGGCGAACCTCTCCAGAAAGTCATTATCCGCTCTTTTGATGAGGAAGGAAATCCCACGCGAAGACTCGAAGCGGACAGCGCGGAATGGAACCGTCAAAGCTCCCAATGGACTTTTCGCGGAGTCACGATGCAACACCTCGACTCAACTCTCGACGAAACCGGTGAGCTCATGCCCCGCTACATCACCGACATCAAGGATCCCCTCGTCTATCGAAGTTGGCCTGAAACTCCGTGGCGCCTCATTAAGCCAGGCCTCAGCGCGGAGAACCTTGGAGTCCCGGGACTCTACAGCTGGCTCCTCTCTAACAAAGACCTCCAATGGGGGAACAAGCGCCGCTTCCTCACTCAGTGGCACTATCGATGGGCGCAGCCCGGAATCTGCTTGGCGATTGTCCTTCTCGCCGCTCCGCTCGGAATCGTCTTTAGCCGCCGGGGCGCCGCCGGAGGCATCGCCCTCGCCATCTTCCTTTGCGCCGGCATGATGTTTTCTTCCACCGTCTTTCTTGCGATGGGCGAATCCGGCTACCTCCCTCCCATCTGGGCCGCCTGGGGTACGAATATCATCGCCACCGTCGTCGCGCTGATCTTGATTCAGTGCCGTCTCATCGGACGGCCAATTTACCAAACTCTTTGTAAGCTACTTCCCTTCTAATATCTCCCTATGAAAGAACCTTGGAGCATCCGATCCCGAGCCAAAGAATGCGCAGTCTCTGGCGTCGCTTTTGAACCGAGTCAAAAAATTCGCGCTGCTATTTTTCCAGATCCAGATTCCTCCGGCTACCTCCGAAAAGACTTCACGGTCGAGGCTTGGGCTGCCCGCGAGGGAGAAGATACGCCCTTCTCCACTTGGATCACCACCTATCATCCACCCGTGATTGAAGAGAAAGCCGAGGATGTCGTAGAAGATGATCCCGAGACCCTTCTCCGCCGCATGGTTGATGAAGACGAAGAACATACCGAGAATGCCCGCTATATTTTGGCCGTCATGCTTGAGCGCAAAAAACTCTTGCGTGAGACCGATACCCAACAAGTTCCCTCGGGCATTCTTCGAGTCTACGAACATCGAAAAACAGGCGACGTTTTCATCATCAAAGACCCTCAAATCCCCCTCTCCGAGGTCGATCGCGTGCAGGAGGAAATCCGCGAACTTCTCGACCCGAAGCCCGTCGAGAAAATCGAAACCGTCGAACCTGAGTCAGCTGAAGAAATCACCGGGGACGAAGAAAATCCCGAACCCGAAACGAAAGCGCCCCCCCCTGAAGAACCAGAGGGCGAGGCTTCGTCTGAAGAAGAGGAATAAAACCATCCTTATGCTTCCTTGGTTCCAAGACAAATTCCCCATCTACCTCGCGCCGATGGCCGGGGTGACCGATGTCACCTTTCGCACCCTCTGCAAGGAACTCGGTGCCGATGTCATGGTGACCGAGTTCGTCTCAGCCGAGGGAATTCTCCAGGCCGACCACCGCACCCGGCGCTACACCACTTTCACCGACGAACAACGCCCGGTCGGCATCCAACTCTTTGGCGCCGACGGCTACCGCATGGGCGAGGCCGCCAAAAAAATCATCGACTGGAAAACGCCCGATTTCATCGATCTGAATTTTGGATGCCCCGTCAATAAAGTCGTTTCTAAAAACGGAGGTTCGTCCCTTTTGAAGGACTGCCCTCTCCTCGTCGACACCGCCGAGAAAATCGTGAAGGCCGTGGGCGACCAGGTCCCGGTGACCGGAAAGATCCGCATCGGTTGGGATCAGCAATCCGTCAACGCCCCCCACGTCTGCCACCTTCTCGAAGACTGCGGCATTCAAGCCGTCGCGGTCCATGGACGCACCCGCGCCCAGGGCTACCGCGGAGAAGCCGACTGGGAAGTCATCGACGAATGCGCCCGCTCGGTAAAGATCCCCGTCATTGGCAATGGCGACATCGATTCAGCGGAAGTTCTCAAACACCGCAAAGAAACAACGGCCGTCTCCGGCATCATGATTGGCCGGGCCGCGATGCAAAACCCCTGGATCTTTGCCGAGGCCAAAGCCTACCTTGCGACAGGCGAACTTCCTCCCCGCCCCAGTGTGGCAGCGCGATGGGAATTCGTGATCCGCCACTGTCGTCTCGCGGTGGAGTCCGATCGATACGGAACGGAAAAGCACACCCTCATGGCGATGCGCTCCCGCCTCATGACCTATTGCAAAGGGTTTCCCGGCGCGAAACCTCTCCGCCAACAACTCTCCCAGGTAACGTCCATCGAAGATGTCGAAGAGATCGCGGCAAATAACCACACCCTCACGGGCGAACACTCTTTGTGAATTACTTTGGAATTTTTAAAAATAAAGAAGGTTGAACTAATTAGTGATTAGAATTATTCTGTCTGGCATCATGACCGTCAGATCACTTACCTACCTCCTCATGACCGCCGTTCCTCTTGTGGGAGCAAGTGTGGATGATCGCCTCAATGTCCTCGAACGGGATGTTTCCGAACTCCAGTCACTCGTCCACGCCTTGAACCAGCGTGGCAAGAAGCTTGAAATCGTTTCAAATTCCCCCGCGCCATCAAAATCTGTCCTCGGGCACCTTGTTCGCACTGGAGATTCATACTGGTCAATCGCCCGACGTCATGGGGTTTCCGTCAGAGATCTCGAGAAAGCCAATCAGGGTGTCAATCCCTGGCGGCTCGCCATTGGTTCCAGAATTCAAATCCCTGGACAAACGGCGGCAGCCCGGAATCACAGCTCTCCTTCAAGTCATCCCACCACAAAATCCGGACCCTACACCGTCCGATCTGGCGACATCCTCGGTCGTATCTCAGAGGCGCATGGAATTCGACTCCACCAACTTCTGGCCGCAAATCCCGGGGTGAATCCCCGACGCTTAAAAATTGGGACGGTTCTCTCGATTCCCGGCCAAGCTCCCGGCCAAGCTCCCAGCCCCGCACCTGTCGAAGCTCCAGTAGCCAAAAAGTCGGCAAAAAAGGAAAGCAAGCCCATCGAAGCACCGAAGTCCATTGAAGCTTACCAGCCTGCTCCTCCTCCGGAGCATCCCGATATCCCGGCACCCGAAACGCCCGCTCCAACCACCGTCAAAGCCGTTGATATTGCAAAAACAATTCTCGTAACCGTCGACAAAGACATGCGCCTCGCTGAAGTGGCCAACCGCCATGCCACCTCGGTCGCCGTCCTCAACGAACTCAACGAAGTCGATCTCAGCCCCGAACAGATGATTAAAACCGGTTCACAGCTTTATGTCCCGGGCCGTTAGTCTTTCTTGCACCCGAATCCGAAAAACCCTAGATTCCAAGAAATGGAAAGCTACGAGATTTTCAAAGAAGCCTTTAAGAAGTGCAGTCCCAAGGAGATTGCCAGCGAACTAGGGGTTTCTCTTTCCCTCGTTTATAAATGGGGCCAAGAACAGTCCGAGAGTGGCAGCGGTTCACGAAACCCACTGGACCGCCTTCTTCAAGTCGTCCAATTGACCCAGGAACTCCGACTCATCGACTGGCTTTGCGAGAAGAATGATGGCTACTTTGTCCGGAACCCACCGAGCACCTGCGAAAAGGGTTTTCAGGTTCTTCCAGCCACCACCGAAATTGTCTCCCAATTCTCGGGACTCCTTTCAAGGATTGCCCAGGCCGCTCACGATAACTCCATCACTCTCGACGAGGCCCAGGAAATCCGAGAACACTGGGACCGCCTGAAACGCTACGGCGAAGGCTTCGTTCGCTGCTGTGAAGAAGGCGATTTTGCGATCATGGAAAAAATAGAAGAGCCCCCTCCTTCCGCCGGTCCACGAAAGACTCTCTACTAAGGTCTTTTTTCCACGGGTCAGCAATGCCTGTTGCCCGCGCTGCTTTGGCGGGGTATAGCTTCGTCAGATGTCCCAAGCTGTCCGCACCCGTTTTGCCCCCTCTCCCACTGGATACCTCCACGTTGGAGGTGCTCGCACCGCTCTTTTTAATTGGCTCTACGCACGCTGTCACGGCGGAACCTTCATACTTCGCGTCGAAGACACCGACGCCGCCCGCAACACCGAAGAAGCGCGCGCCGCGATCTTCGAAGGCATGGAATGGCTAGGTCTTGATTGGGAAGGCCCCGGAAACGAGGGCGACTGCGGGCCCTATTTCCAATCCGAGAGAACCGTTATTTATGAAGAGTGGTTCGCAAAACTTGTTGAAGCAGAGCGGGTCTATGAGGAGGAAGGAGCCTGGCGCTTCCGCTTCGACCGCAAGCCCGTCATGATGCATGACCTGGTCTGCGGAGAAATCACCATCGACTACACCGACGAATCCAACACGCCCGATATGGTCATCCGCCGTTCGGATGGCTCCTTCGTCTTTCACTTTGTAAATGTCGTCGATGATCTCACCATGGGGATCACCCATGTCATTCGGGGCGAGGATCACCTCATGAACACTCCGAAACATCTTCAACTTATCGAAGCCTTCAAAATGACTCCACCGGCCTACGCTCACATCCCCCTGATCTTAAATGGCAATGGCTCGAAAATGTCCAAACGTGACGAAGGTGCCGCGCTCGGAGATTACCCACGGCAGGGCTATCTCTCTTCGGCAGTCGTCAACTTCCTTGCCCTCCTCGGCTGGTCTCCGAAGGACGATACTGAGATTTTTTCATTGGAAGAACTCGTCGAAAAGTTTTCTCTCGAATCCATCAATCGCGCCCCGGCCCGCTTTGATCCGCGCAAGTGTCAGTGGGTCAATCAACAGCACATTCTAAAACTCTCACCAGAGGAGTTCATCAAGGCTTGCGAGTCAGAGGCAACTCCCGCGATGCTCGCCTCGGTGCAAGAGAAAATCTCCCTCCTTACCGAGGTTCCCGACGCCGTTGCCTTCTACCTCGATCCTGATTTCCCCATCGAAGAACAGGCCCTGGAGAAAGCCCGGCAAGCAGCCCCGCTTCTGGAAGCACTCGCGCAAAGCTTCAACGAATTGGACGATTGGAGCACCGCCAAAGATGCTGTTGCTATCACTGCCACAGCCGCTGGTGCGAAACCCGGACAGTTGATGTTCCCCCTCCGTGTCGCGCTCTCCGGAAAATCAGGTGGCCCAGACCTCGGCGCCATTCTAAAGATCCTTGGGAAGGAAGACTGCGTTCGTAGAATCAATCGCCTCACCTCACTCTTGGCATGAAATCATTTACGATCGAACAACTCCCGACCATCAACGACGGAGAGGATCTCCCGGCCCGGTTCGCCGTCATTGGCAATCCCGTGGCCCACTCCCTCTCTCCGCAACTTCACCAACCGGCCCTCGACGAATTAGGAGAAGGCTCTCGCTATGTCAGAATTGAAGTGGAAGTTGGAAAGGTCGCCGAGGCCTTTGACCAACTGTTCGCCGCGGGATTCCGTGGAATCAACGTGACCGTCCCACATAAGCTGGAAGCCCTTGCGGCCTGCGATGAGATCGACACTGCGGCCCGGAGCATGGGCGCCGTCAACACCATCGTTTTTGATCATCATGGAAAACGCACCGGCTTCAACACCGACGGCCCGGGATTTGTACGGGCCATTCGTGAGGAATTTGGGGTCGATCTCGGAGATCTCCGCATCATTATCATCGGGGCCGGCGGCGGAGCTGGCAGAGCCATCGCAACCCAAAGTGTTTTGGAGAATTGCTCCCAGCTCATTCTCGCAAATCGAACTCTTGAGAAATTGCAAGCGATCAAAGAGGAACTTCTCACCCTTGCTCACCGGGACATACTCGCGGGACCTCGCGACCGGATCGAAATCATTTCACTTTCCTCACCCGACCTTCAGGAGGCCATCGCCGCCAGCGAACTCATCATCAACACCACCTCGGTAGGCCTGAAAAACACGGACCCGACTCCCTTCCCAGCATCTTGGATCGAGCCCCACCATTTGGTCTACGACACGATCTATAATCCAGACCGCACCAAGCTTCTGCGCGAAGCGAGCTTGCAAGGAGCCCGAGTTGCCAATGGCCTCTCCCTCCTCATTCATCAGGGTGCCCTCTCGCTGGAATATTGGCTCGGCAAAGATGTTCCCATCGAGACGATGCGGGCCGGAGTCAAAAAAGCCCTTACGGCCTGACCCACCCAGCGTGATCAAACTCGGTAATTTCAAAAACCCCACTCTCGCTCACCTCGCTTTGATGGCGAACTTTGAGAGCCACACGCATATTCTTCAGCAGAGGTTGGTTCGTAATGAAACTGCCGTAATTCAGTGTCGCTTTGAGATCGCGATCAATTTTCCTGTTGCGCTCACTATTGAGAGGCACATAGGCGATGATCCGCTCCGTCTGATCTGCTGATGAGAGAAAATAACCGGAGTAATCAACCTCCCCAAATTTCCAATCGAATACTGGGCGCTTTTCCAGGAGACATCTCACAAAGGTGTCCTTCCTGGGCTTTTGCTCTGAAACTTCCCCGATCTTCAATTCAGCCCACGAAGTGCTGGCATCCCAGTCCAAGAGAACCTTACCCTCCTCATGAACGAAGTAGATCTGATACGGTTCACCATCGACCCGTGTTCCGGAAATCGCCAAACAACCTCTTCCGGTTTCTTTTTCCAATCCCGGAGCCGAAACGATGACGCTTTCCCACTGGAATTTTGACAACGAATTGGTAAGAAGAAGATTTCCCCAATCAGCTAAATTGATGGGATTGATTTCTCGATAAGGTGAAGCCCGAATGAGGCTTTGAATCTCCTTAGGGTCCTCAGCCTGATTGATCGCCGTAATCACTCTCACGATCTCGTCCATCACCTTCACAGAATCCGCTTGATACCAGCCCAAGGGGCCCTCGCCCGGATCGAATGTATTCTGTTGAACATCCATTAAATCATCCTTATTGACCAAGCCTGAATCATAGTCGCGATTATCGTTGAACTTCGTAATCCCGATAATGATCGCAACGACAGGCACGATGATTCCGATCAAAATAATCCACAACCACGAGGCTGATCTTTTTTTAGTTCCCCAAACATCATCGAGAGGTTTTTCGTCATCATTCTTGCGATTCTTCAAGCGCCTCACTTGCTCTGCCACGTCGACTGGACCGTAGTCCTCATCCTCATCGTGCATTCCGATGAAAAGCTCCTTCGCTCTTGAGAAAAGCGAACTGGCATCCTTTTCGCTTCTGGCCTCAGAGGCACGACGCTTTTTCCGCACTTTGCGCGTCTTGCGAATCATTCCGTCCGGGGTCTCGCCCGGCGTATTTTTGTGGTCGTCTTTCATCCTACTCCAAGTTCAAAATCTCTATCGTTTGTAAGCTTTTTTGAGCAGAGGCTTCCTCCTCTTCAAGCGATTTCCGATAAGCCTCCTGAATCGATTCACCATACCAAGAAGGCTCAATGATTTCCTTGAGAACCAGCTGCTTTTCATCATCACCTTCAACATCCTCCCATGCTAGGCGCGCGGTGATCCGCATCAATCCTTCCGGGTCAATCAGCGGAAGAATCGAGCCAAAAGGCCGGGTTCCTTCCTCGAAATTAGACCAAAGCCCCAGAAACTGCTTCCCGAGCTTCGACTCAACAATCACCTCGACCTCCGGCGACCACGTCTTCCGGAAACTTTCGTCATCCTCGGCAAAATTCGGAGAACGGTAGAGACTCAAATTGATCCTCTTGCTCTCATTATTGGATGCCCTCTTACGAACAAGCACCCGGAAAGTCCCTTCGGATTCCCCCAGTTGAGCCTGAAAACGTGCCCACGCATCAGTAGAATAAGGAGCGGACGCTTCCCAATCCAGCTTCCAGCCTTGACCATCGTGTTGATGGACTGTGCCGAATCGGCGTTTGGCGGCATCCTCCCAAACGAATTCAATGGCTAGCACCAGAGGATCTTTGGAAATCTCGATGACTTTCGATCCGATCACCAACAAGGGAGGTTCTGGGTGGAAAAGGCTGTGAGACCGGTAAAAGCGAGCATACTTTAGACCCATCTCTGAAGAACGGTCAATATATTGGACCCGCTCATCCTGATTCGTCGTAAAGATATAAGATTTAAAAAGACTGGAGATTTCATCACGATGATTCTCGATCAATTGACGGTCTCGAGTTGGGGTAGGATCAACAACCGTTTGATCATCCTGAGCATCTACCGAGGCATCCTGCCTTGTTTTAAAGAAGGCGAAGAGAATCACGACCACGCTCAACCAACCCACCAAGAAGAGAATCAAGGCCTTGTTCTTCTCCTTTGCAGGGCGCTTTTTACGGCGTTTGACTCTTCTTGAACCATCAGGCAAGAGAATCTCCTCGTCGCCAGACTCTCCTTCAACGGCAACTTCCTCAAAAGACCGTGCCACAAAAGGTGCGGACCCAATTGCTCCAGGCACCTTGACAACGGGGGCCCGCTTCGCCGTAAGATTTCTGACGACCCCTCCGCTTTTGCCAGCCTTTAAGCCTGCCGAACGTGGCAGTGGCGCAAGCTTGGCAGGTCCGTCGACCGTTTGCTTCGTTTCCATAACGCCACCGAACTCATGCTGGCATTCTCCGCAGACCAGACCTTCGCCGGGCTTCTTTTCACCCCGGACCACGGCCTGGCACGAGGGACAAATGAAAACTCCAAGCTGACTCATACTTCTTTCTTCAGGGACTCTGAAGGACGATACCCCCTTCAGTCAATCTCACGAACCGGAAAAAAGTGACGCCGTCGCTCGCTCCACCAAAATCGCAGCTAAAGTCTCTGTCGATTGATCCAATGCCTCTACCGCCGACTTCAGAGCCTGGGCTTGCTTCGACTCCAATGCCAAAAGCACCCCGTCGCGTGACGCTTTGATTTCGGACAGCACTTCAGGTTCCAAAACTTCACCCGCTTGCTCCAAGGCGATCTCGACCGCTGGTAACAACTCCTCAGCCTTCAGCCTCGCTTCCTCAAAGACGCGCGCATGCATATCCTCAAAAGCAAACTCGATACTCTCGGAAACCATTTGCTCGACCTTGGCCTCATGAACGTCCACCGCAGCGCTCCCCACCTCAATTACGGTATCCCGCCCCGTCGAAACATCCCTCGCTAGAACCGACAGAATCCCGTCCGCATCGATCCGGAACTCCACTCCGACCCTGGCCTGCCCGCGCCGATCGGGCTCGAACGCCACCTCGAAAGATCCCAACTTCCAGTTATCGGCCGCTAACTCCCGCTCTCCTTGCAACACGGTCACGGTCATCGAGCGCTGCCCATCGACCGCGTTGGTGAATAATTCGCCGGCCTTGCAGGGAATGGTGGTGTTGCGCGGAATGAGAACATTCATCAATCCCCCCATCGTCTCGATCCCTAGGCTCAGCGGGGTGACATCCAGCAAAATAACCTCCCGGACCGTGCCCGCCAAAATTCCAGCCTGAATCGCGGCCCCGCGCGCAATCGCCTCATCCGGATGCTGACTCAAATCAGGATCCCTCCCGAAAACTGACGCAACCCGCTGCTTCACAGCAGGAATCCGACTACTCCCGCCGACCATCACGACAGCCGATAAATCGGAAGCCGCAACTCCGGCATCGAGCATCGCCCGCCGACAACACGACTCCATCCGGTCCAGATAAGGTCCCATCCACGCGTCGAAATCCAACCTCAAAATCTCGCACTCGCCGGTAAATGGCATTCTAAAAGTGACCCTGTCATCCTCCGAAAGCGCATGCTTCACGCGGCGGGACTCATCCAGCCATCGAACCTTCTCCAAATCATCGCCCCCCTCAAAATCGAACGAAAGCACTTGAGCCGCCTTCTTTGCCAGCAGCACCTCAAAATCATCTCCACCCAGCTTGGTATCGCCTGCCGTCGCGCTCACCTCGAACACGCCCTCCCTCATTTCAAGGATCGAAACGTCAAAAGTTCCCCCGCCCAGATCAAAGACCGCCACCCGGGAATTCTCTCCCAGCCGGTCCAAACCATACGAAAGCGCCGCCGCCGTTGGCTCGCTCAGGATTCTCACAACGTCCAGTCCGGCCAACTCTCCCGCCTTCTTTGTCGCCGCCCGCTGTCCATCATGAAAGTAGGCAGGCACCGTGATCACCGCTTTCGTCACCGGAGTTTCCAGACGCGTCTCCGCAATCACCTTGAGCCTCTTCAGAATCTCCGCCGAAACCTCCTCCGGAGACACCTCGCCACCCTTCGTTTGGATTTTTCCTTCCGCAGTCAAACGGCCCTCCACTTCCGAAAGACGCCTTCCCATCAAACTCTTCACACTGGTCACGACAGGCTCGACTCCTGATCTCCGCAGCGCGGCCCGACCCACCTCCAACGCCCCATCCTCGCCATACCAAACCGCACTGGGCGTCAACCTTGACCCCTCTTCATCAGCCAACAAAATTGGAAAACCAGAATCCACGACGGCCACCGCCGACTGGGTCGTTCCCAAGTCAATGCCCACAATCACCTCATTCATCAGCACTGGCGTAATGCCATCTTAACCTCCGAGCAAGGCCTCAAAAAGTTTTCCCGTCGCCGCACGCAACTGAGCCTGCCACTTCATCACAAAAGCTAGGGCCCTCGCCGTCTCCGCCATCGAGGAGAGACAGGCCTCCCACCCAGATTCGTCAAATTGCCCAAATCTCTCCACCAAAGAAGCTTCCAACTCTCCCAATCCCCCAATCAGACATTCCACCTCCGTCTTTAAAGAAGGCACCCGTGCATCGAGGACGGCCTTTCCTAGCGCAGAGCGGGAGGCCCACCTCGCCGACACAAACCCATCCACCTTCTGAAGAAGCCCGGCCACCGGAGCGAAAAAATCCATCACTTGACCATCAACACTCCCGCGAGGATCCAAATCCCCTCCCGCCAACTCAAGGGCCAACCGAAGTCGGCCCGGCGGAGATTTCAACACCTCCCCAGCCTTTCTTACCTCCTCAAAATCCCTTGCTTCCCCACCGGCATCCGGATGCGCCACCTTACTAATCCCCCGGATCACCTGATCCAGCATCCCGGAATCAATCACCAACTTCCTCGGAAGACCCAATCGTGAAAACGCATCCATTAGGCCGCAAAACTTTCACCACATGAACAGGTCACCACCGCATTGGGATTGCTGACCTTAAATCCCCCCTGCTGTAAATCATCGGAATAATCCAACTCACTGCCGCTCACAAAGAGAGCACTCTTGGGATCAATCACGACATTCACGCCATTGCTCGCGACCAGAATATCACGATCCCGGGGACCATCGACCAAATCCATCTGATACTGCAATCCACTACAGCCTCCTCCCACCACGGCAATCCGCAGTGCCCCGCCCTCTTTTCCCTGCTTCTTCCAAAGCCCCCGCAAGTGTCCAGAGGCCCCGTCAAGGACCTTCACCAGCTTCTCGTTTCCAACTGTATAACCTGCCTTCACTGTTTTGCTCGCAATCTAGCAAAGCACGGGCGCTCCGCAACCCTTGATCGCTCTTTACTGCTCAAATTTAAACTCCAAAGAACATTTGGGTTGCCTCAACTCAAAAAATAGTTAACCTTAATGAAATCCCGTCACAATGAAGCTTGCTCCCTTTTTCCTTGCCGCCACAATGACTCTCCCTTCCTACGGGGAAACCGTCTATACCATACCGAAGGGATATACTAAAGTTAACATTACAGATGCCGATGGCAGCGGCTCCAAACTCACCTCGATTTCGGCCACCCTTCTTCAAGATGTTGAGTCTTCCGGATCCGTAACTTTGGGTGCCTTCACCAATAATGCTGACCCGGCCAAAGATCTCAACGACCTTTCAGTTTCCGGCGTAACTTGGGCCGTAGATGAATGGACTCTAGAGCCACATATCGCATACATTTCTGTTCAAGATGACCTCAACAATGCCGATGGAATCGCTCCCGCCGAAGAAGCATTTCTGATTACCGCCAATACAGCGGGAGGTGGAATCACCGTCGAAACAACTTTTGATCTCGCCAATAAATTCCCGGCAACAACGAGCATCAAAATCAGAAAGGCCAACACCGTTGCCTCGATTCTAAACTCATTGACCGCAGGGTCTGCTACATTCCAATCGGCTGATCGCGTCTTCGTATTGAATGGAACCGCCTGGCAAAGTCTTCGCTTGCTTTCTGGAACTTGGCGTGATGCCGACTCGTTGACGACCATCGTCGACGGCATGGTCATATTTCCTGAAGAAGGAATCTTTATTCAGCGGACTGGAACCGGAGCGATGGACTTAGTCCTATTTGGTGAAGTTCCCGCAGCTCCTCAAATTGCCACGATCGAAGCAAACGGCTTTCTTTCCAGTCGCTTTCCAGTCGGCACAACGCTCGCTAACTTGGGGTTGCAAGATTCCAATTGGCAGTCAGCCGATCGCGTCTACGTCTGGGATGGTTCGACATGGCTTTCAAACCGCTTTCTTTCAGGAACCTGGAGGAACTCGGACTCACTTACTCAGATCACAGATGCCTTAATCATCTCTGCGAGCACAGCGGTGTTTGTTTCACGAAGTGCCGGTATCGCTGGATCCGGCGGTGGAGTCACCACTGCCCTCCCCGCAAATTATAACATCGACTAATTTACCCCTCTCATTTTGACATCAAACAAGACACTCATGACACGAAAAATCCTTCTCTCCTCGGCTCTCACTTTCGGACTAATGAACACCTCTGCTCATGCCGCCACAGTCTCAGTCGGCGGTTTAGTCATCCCCTCCTTGCTGGACGAAAATGGCCTTAGTCTCGCCGATGGTTCAATCGTTCAGGTTGGATATCTCCTAGGATTAGATCCCTCACTAGATTTAGACATTCCAGCCAATAGCCTAAACATCGACTGGAATAGCTTTACCGCAATTACTGGTATCGGTTCGCCAAACTCAGTAGGAGTCAATGACACTCGTGTTGACTCAACCTTTGGCCCTGGAACGTTTTTTGGTGATGGACTCTCTTTCGAGACTGCTGATGGCGGTGATTTCGGCACCCCTTCAGGGATCCCCGTTAGACTAGCCGTTCGAGTTTTCGACTCAACGACAGGTCCCGATGGAGCCAAGTTCAACACCTTCACCTCAAGCAAATCAGTCTTTATCCTTGAGAATCCCAATGACTTGGATCCAAATGCTGGTCGCGGTGACTTCTCAGTCGATACCGCAGGGGAAGCCGGACTTTTCTGGCAAGGCACACCGTTCCACACGACTGTTGTCCCCGAGCCTAGCACCTCTCTTTCAGCGCTCCTCGGTCTCGCTCTCCTCGTTGGAGCCCGGCGCCGCAAGTAAGCGGCAGGAGAACAAATTCTCAAAACCTTCTGCTCGCAAGGGCAGGAGGTTTTTTGTGAACGGAATCCTACTCCTCCAGCATCGCCGCCATCCCGCTGAAAAATCCACGGAGCTCATCATCTGAAGCCTCCGCTCCCATGATCTCGTCATAATCCTCCTCCTGAATCCAGTCGGGATTCAACTCCGAGATAAACGAACTCCGCTCACAGGATTCCTGATTGCCCCACTTCACCCGGGTCGAGCAGTAAGTCATCGTCATCCGCTCCTTGGCTCTCGTAATCCCCACATAAAGAAGGCGACGCTCCTCATCCCGGGTGCCTTCTTCAACACTCCGCTTGTGGGGCAAAATCCCTTCTTCAAGACCCACCAAATAAACGACAGGATACTCCAACCCCTTGGCGGCATGAAGCGTGATTAGCGTAACCCCGCTCTTTTTATCAAGATCATCCTCCTTCTCGGCGTCCAGAGCGGTCTTGTCGAGAAAGTCCCCAAGTGACATCCCTTTCTTCGTCGCCTCCGTGATCGAAGCGATGGCCGAGCTCATCGCTTCACGACGTCCATCCTTCTCCTTGTCCGTCTTGCACTGACGCATCAGCCACTCCCCAAATTCCATCTCTCGGAGCCACTGATCAATCGCAACGCCCGGATTTTTGCCATCCACAATATTCCTGCGACAAGTTTCGACCTGCCCAGTAAAACTCCGAATCGACGACTGAACCTTACTCGAAAGCAGAGCCAGAAAGTCCTCATCAATAAGGGTAACCCAGATCCCCTGATCCTTCTCCCGGCTCCACTCCAGAGCCGCCATTGAGGTCGTGTTCCCAATCCCTCGCGGAGGTGTATTCAGCACCCTCAACAACGGCAAATCTAACTCAGAGTTATCCACGATCTGCGCATAGCTCAGGATATCCTTCACCTCTTTTCGGTCGTAAAAACTCTGCGCTCCGACCATCCGATAAGGGATTTTGGCCTCCCTCAAGGACTCTTCCATCTTCCTGATCTGACCATTGGTTCGGAAAAGCACCGCGAATTCCTCCAGCTCCTTTCCCTCGGCCCGCAAAGTCACAATCTCCGAAACAATCCAATCCGCCTCTTCTTGATCCCCGGGCATGGAAATCAGCCGCACCAATTCTCCACCAGGAATCGTCGGACGCAGTTGCTTTTCACGACGCCCCACGTTGTGGCGAATCAGGCTATTGGCAACTTCCAGGATCGCCTGACTACTGCGGTAGTTTTCCTCAAGTAGGATGATTTTGGGATCTGGAAAAAACTTTTCGAATTGGAGAATATTTGCAACCTCGGCCCCCCGCCACCCATAAATCGACTGATCATCATCCCCGACCACGCAGATGTGATAAGGTGCCGCTACCATCTGCTGGAGGAGGCGCATTTGGAGAGCATTCGTATCCTGAAACTCGTCCACCGTGACGTATTTGAAACGATCCTGCCAATACTCCCGCACGTCCTGCTGCTCTCGAAGCACCCTTTCGCCCAGCAGCAGCAAGTCGTCGAAATCCACGGCATTCTGGGCGCGCAGCTCATTCTGATAAGCCACGGCAATCTCGGCAATGAGGCTATCCTGGATCGAATCGAGCGGTTTCTCAGCATTCTTAGCTTTGGAAATTTCGCCCAGGACCTCGCCTGGCTTCAGATTCACCTTGGCCCCGCCCTTGCGAACAATCAGCTGCCGGATCATCCCGATCTGGTCTCCGCCCGCAATCACCGCAAACTTCTTCCGATAGCCCAGCGACGAGATATCCCGCTTGAGAATTCTCAAACAAAGCGAGTGAAAGGTGCAAACCGTTAAGGCCTTGCCCTTCTTCTTACCCACCATTCCCATCACTCGCTCCGCCATCTCGGATGCAGACTTATTGGTAAAGGTCACCGCCAAAATATTCTCCGCCGCGACTCCATTCTCCAAAAGAGCCGACATCCGACAAGTCACCGTCCGGGTTTTTCCCGTTCCTGCTCCAGCCAGAATCAACACCGGTCCATGCAGGTTCATCACCGCTTCCCGCTGGGCCTTGTTCAATGATTCAATGGAAAAACCCTCCGCCATAAACTTCAGGGCGAAGCAAACTCCTCCCAACCGTAAAACGCAAGCGCGCGATGCCAAGATCCCCGCACTTAATATTTGCCATACCGTAGCCCCATCGTTAACACTGCCTCAAGACGCCAAATTCCACTTGGCCTCCTCTCACAAGAAATCAAACCAAACCTAATAATATGAGCCAAATCATTCCTACCATCACTTCCGGTATCGCAGGCCCTCTTGGTGTCCTTCACCTTCCTCGTCTCTGGCAAAAAGCTTCTCTCGACGCAGTCGGCAAACTTCACCTCGACTACCCAGCAGCCGGCGCTGGCTTCGACCAGATGACCCTCGACGCCCTCGGCATCAACCGCGAAGCGTTCCTCGACTACATCAAGGCCAACAAGCCTTCCTACACCCAGTGTGAGCAGTGGATCCTTGACCAAAAAGGGGGATCTCTCGACGCCGCCGCCGTGAACGCCCACAACGCTGCTGTTGTTGGCTATAATCACGATGACGCAACCCGCGGCGCCATCCTTGCTGCTGTCGGCATCGCTGACACCGGAGCCATCCTCGATGCCGTGAACCTCAACAACCTTGAGGACTGGCAGGATTTCTACGCCCAAGAGATTGCCTAAATCTTAGCGGATTTCTCTTTCTAAAGACTCCGGGGGCTCGCGCCTTCGGAGTTTTTTCTGCCGCCCCATCACCTTACGAACCCGCAATAGTTGCTGCTGTAACGCCGATAATTTCTCCTCATCTCTCTCCCCGCCAAAAACTACGGCCTCATACTGCTCAGCGAGTCCCTGCTCTCCAGCCGGTAGATGGTTTCGCAACCATGACGACATCGGCATCGCCGCGGGACGAAGGCCCACCCGCTTGGACAGCCATCGCTCGAATGACTGAAAACTGTTTCGGGTTCGGACCCGTTCATCCCACGAATCCTTCGCGAAATCCTCACCCCTCCTGCCGGTCACAATCAATTTCACCATCAGGTAAATCACCAACCCACCTCCGGAGAGTCCGAGCACCCAGTTTATTGCCGTCGAAACAACGGGCCCGGCAAACCACAGGATCGCCCCCGTTCGAAACTTCTGAAACCAATCGGCAATCCCCTGAAACCAGCGATCCGGCCGCTCGTCCAGCCATCCGGGCGGCGTCAGATCGACCTCGATCCATCGGCCCCCACGACACCGCCATTCCAACTTCCGGTCACCTCGTTCCTGCCGCCACGTCCCGCCCACATAAATCTGACACCACGCATGGGCATGCTTGCCCCGCAGGATCCACTCGTTCTCATCAGCCCCCTTTTCCCTGATCACAAAACCCACGCAGTATCGAGCCGGCACCCCGATCCTCCGCATCAGCATCGTCGTCGCACTCGCAAAATACTCACAATGCCCCACCTGCTGTTCATTTAAAAAATCACTGATGGGCTTCGCCGACCGCGAATAATCCGAGAAGGTGCTGTATTTAAATTCCGTCGCAAACTCCCTGCGCAAGCGATGCACCAACTCCTTGGACTCTTCCTCGCTGATCACCGGCGGTGCCTTGACCCAGGGGGGCTCTCCCAGGGAAAGCCCATCCCAACCCATTTCCTCCAAAAAACCATCAATCCCTACCTCCTCATGAGGTGGCACCTCCAAGTCCCGATCCGAAGGATCATGATCACCCAAGGCCACTCCCGCATCAGCTGATAATCGAATCGAAGCCGCGCCATGTTCCGCTTGGTTCACCTGCGTCGTCCCCATCGAATTCGATGCGACGTTTCCGGCCTCAATCTCACCCACCCGCTTCGTTCCCAAAGGCATCGGAATGATACTCTGGCTCCTAAGCAACCCAACCAATCGCCCGGAAATCGTGAAGTCAGTGCGGTCGACATCAGCTTCGTCAAAGGCATAAGCTTGCTCACCCGCCGGCAAAAGCTTCTCAAAATCACCACCGGCCTCCCTCTCCGGCGCGATCTCTTCGAGGTAGTCTCGCGCTCGCAACTTTGCTCGCCAATCACTTCCCAACGCCCAGTTGTAAGCGGCAAGCCTCAAACGCTCGGGTCTCTCTCCCGCTTCCACATAATACCGCCATCGAATGGACTTATTCTGCTGCAAATCCGTGACTTGCCCAATATTGGTCCGGGTCTCCATCGAAAGATCAGGATTGTCTGCGATCCGCCCCGATGAGGTCACCCTCATCACGTAATCGTAAACCGAGATCACCCCATAAGCCATGCCCACCGCCAGCACCGCTGCGACGAGATAAGCGAAAGCCCACGCGATAGGGCGACGCCCTTCCTGCGACATCCGATAGAGAGCCACTCCGAGAAGGATCACCACGCCCACTGAGTAGAGGGTCAGGTCATTCACCCCGATTCCAGCGCAAATCAACACAAGAACCAAAAAGGGATACCCCAACTGAAAGGGCCGAGTCTGAACCGATCGGCCCATCTTACGATCCATGGCCAGCTTGCGCCGCGCGATAAACGAAAAGGTCGTCATCGGCATTCCCCGATCCAAGGCATATTGCTGGGCCAACCCGCTCGGCATCAGGATAAAGGGCAACCACCCCAGAACGACTAGAAAGTCCGTGGGATCCCGGTCCTCAATCTGAAAAACCCCCACCGCCGAAACGAGCAGAAATAAGAGGCTCAGCTGCCACGCCCGCGCGAAGCCCTTCTCGCCAAACGACCACCGGAGCGTCGTCCAATGCCGCGCTTCAAAAACAATCGCCGCAATCAATCCCGCCAACGCCTGCTCCTGCATCGCTCCCCAAAACAAGAACACCACTCCCATCAAAAGACGGGGCGGAGCCTGAAACATGACCTCTTCTTCCTTCATCCGTTCTTCAATAAATCGTCTTGAACCGAGTCCCATCGCAACCACTTCACGCCCCCCAAGGTTTCGTCATCCGGCATTTCGCCCACCCCAATGACATACACTTCAAGCGAGAGACCCGATCGTCGAAGCGCCGAGAGAAACCCCCTTCTTTCCTCACTCCACCCAGTCAGCACCACCACGCAAGCCGTCATCTCCACCGCATACCTTAGGATGAGCTTTCCGAGAGATTCATAGCCCTTTTCATCACTTCCCTCGACCCGGGCTAGCACCTCCATCAAGCGGTCAGCCCTCGCCATGCCTCGCCCCGCCGTAAACACTTCCGGCTCTTCACGCACAAACATCAGGTCCAGCAAGCACTGCTCGCGATCCATCGTCGAAACGAAGGATGCCGCCACCGAGACCGCCTCTTCAAAGAGCTCCGGACCGCTTTCATCCAGACTGGTATCAAGAACGAGGCCGTAACGTGGAAAGCGAATCTCTTCGAATTCTTTCACGATCGGCTGTCCCGTCCGCGCCCACGCCTTCCAATGAATCTTGCGCAAGGAATCACCCGGACGATATTCCCGCAGCCCCATAAACTCGCCCCCTTCACCCCTCACCGTCGATGCCGTTTCCCCACCGACCTTCAGCTCGGACGGTCCACTTAAATCCAAGGGAGGGAGCTTGTAGCGTCTCGGAATCACCAGAATTTCACTCGCCTCATTGGCAACTACCCTCAACCGCTGAAAAAGTCCAAAAGGATCCGGAAGCTCCACTCTGAGATTCACCAACCTCAGCAAACCCCGCCGCCGTGGCATCAATCCCAGAGTGACTTCCTTCGATTCTCCCGGCTTCAACGAGAGGAACTTCGAAGAACCTGTCGTCACCCATTTTCCTCCCCGCTCGTTGAGCCACTTCCATCGATAAAACGCGAAAAGCCGGTCAAAAATATTTCGAGTCTCTTCCCCCGGTTCCTTGAGATTCAAAAACTCCCATTCGCTCGGTCGCGAATCGTCACTGTAATCTGTCAGGGAAATTCCATGGAGCGATCTCTTTCCCCAATTGGTCACCCTCACCTGATAGCGCAATTCATCACCCACCGATCCCGTCTTCGGAAGATTCCTGACACCCAAAACACTCGCTCTCCGAAAGAAGGCCCACACCGCCGCCACAACCAGTAAGCCCAACACCAACGCACTCAAAGCCACCACCTGGCTTTGCCGTAAATTGGCTCCCATCATCATGCTCACCCCCAGCGCTCCCATCAACAACCAGGCGACAGGCTTGACCCTCCGCCGCACAAAAAACCTGACCGAACTTCCGTGACGGTAGTTTCGGTAGAGCCAACGTTGCAGCAATCGGACTTGGGAGCGGGCCTCCATTCAGAAAAGAAGAAACCACACTGCGACAGTTGTGGCAATCTCCGACCAAACATGCTTCCCTTTCCACATGAAACGTTTTGCCATTCTCGCCCTCTCGCTCGTCATTGGCGGCTGTAAGTCAGACAACTCAGGAGAATCAAGTCCCGACTCCAAACCACGCATCTCTGCCGACGAACACGTCAAACTCATCCAGCAAAAGCTCGAACTGGAAAAAAAACTCGAACTCCTTGTCGCCGATCACAACAGCGACGGCGTCGCTGAGATCGAGGCGACCAAGGACCGCCTCAACGAAGCCTACATGAATCTTCGCAAGGTCCAGAGTGAACACCCACTCCTCAAGCCTCTCACCATCGAGCTCAGTGACTGGAGCTTCCGCGCTAAAAAGGCCCGCAAGGAAGGAAATACCGAATCCGAGCAAGCTGCTGCTGCTGAAACCCTCAAGCTGAACCAAAAACTCGAAGACCTTTGCCAAGAACAAGCAGAGATTATCGAGGCTCGGAAGGAGATCGACCAGATCACCCAGGACCTCCACAAAACCCGCCGGGAAGTGGCTCGTGAAATCCCCAAAGCCCAAGACCTCGTTGAGGCCCTCGACATCATCGAAAAGAAGCTCATCGAAGTTACTCAATAAGCGCGCCGTTTTTCTTGCCGCCACCAACACTCCAGCTACCTTTCCGCCCGTGAAGCACCTTGCCCCTCTCCACCTCGTTCTGGCTCTCCTCTTCTCATTCCTCCTTCTCCCAGCCTCGGCCTCGGCCTCTAGCAAGGACGAACCGCGCTACCCTGCGGTAGAATACGGTCTCTCCAAAGACCAGAACGCCGTCTTCCCCCTCCCACTCTCGACCTACGAGGACACGGAAGAAAAAAGCTGGGGAATATGGGAACGCCTCAAATCCCGGGCAGGCGGACAGGGCGGTTTCAACATCGTCGCCACCATCATTTTCATCTGCGCCATCTTCCACACCTTCCTGAGCAGCTACTTCCTAGAAATGGCCCACCACCATGAGGAAAAACATCAAAAAATTATCGCCGAAACCAGCCGCAGCGCCGCAAAGAAACCCCAAGAAGACGCGAAAGATGATGTCTCATTTAAAGCCAATCTCTTCCACTTCCTCGGCGAAATCGAAGCCATTTTCGGCATCTGGGTCATCGCCCTCGCCATGGCCGTCCTTTGGTTCTTCGGAATCCAAGGGGAGGGACTCGGCGCCGGCTTCACGGAACTGAAAAGCTACCTCGGACACGACGTCAATTTCACCGAACCCCTCTTCGTCATCATCATCATGGGCATGGCCGCGACCCGACCCGTCGTCCGCTTCGCTGAATTCATCGTCGATAAAGTCGCCAAGGTCTTCGGCGGCACCCCCGCCAGTTGGTGGTTTTCGGCCCTCACGGTCACCCCTCTTCTCGGCTCCTTCATCACCGAACCCGCCGCCATGACCATCGCGGCCTTCCTCCTCGCAAAAAAATTCTACAATCTCAATCCTTCTCCGAAGTTCGCCTACGCCACCCTTGGCCTCCTCTTTGTCAACATTTCCGTCGGCGGCACCCTCACCCACTTCGCCGCCCCTCCCGTGCTCATGATCGCGGAAAAATGGAACTTCGGCATGAGCTACATGTTCCTCCACTTTGGTTGGAAAGCCGCCATCGGCATCCTCATTTCTAATACCATCTACTTCTATTACTTCCGCGGAGAGTTCGCCAAACTCAAGCCCACCGTCACCAGTAAAATGCGCATGCCCAGCCGCTGGGTCGACCGCGAGGACTCCATCCCCGCTTGGGTCACGCTCATCCACCTCCTCTTCCTCGCTTGGACCGTCTTGAATGCCCACACCCCGAGCATGTTCATCCTCGGATTCCTCTTCTTCCTCGGCTTCACCCAGTCCACCGGACACCACCAGAACGAGGTCAACATGAAGAGCCCCGTCCTCGTCGGCTTCTTCCTCGCCGGACTCGTCATTCATGGTGGTTGCCAGGGCTGGTGGATTTCCGTCCTCCTAACCTCCATCGACAACGAATGGATCCTCATGATCGGAGCCACCGTTCTCACCGCCTTCAACGACAACGCCGCCATCACCTACCTCGCCTCCCAAGCCCCGGGCCTGAGCATTGGGGTCAAATACGCCATCGTCGCAGGAGCCGTCACTGGCGGCGGACTCACCGTGATTGCTAACGCTCCCAATCCAGCGGGCCAATCCGTTCTCGGACGCTTCTTCAAGGGAGGCGTCGCCCCTCTGAGCCTCCTCAAAGCCGCACTCATCCCAACCATCATTGTCGGACTTTGCTTCATGCTCATTCCATCACCCGGTTCGCACCTTGATCCTCTCGACGCCAAGAAAGAAACCGCTGAAACCGCTGAACTCACTAAGTAAATGTTTACTGGCCTCGTAGAAGCAACCGGCTCGGTCATTTCCCTGATCGAAAAAGGAGCGCAAGCCCGTCTCAAGCTTGCCATCCCCTTCGCCTCTGAACTCACGCTGGGCGATTCGGTCGCGGTCAATGGTTGCTGCCTCACCGTCGCCGAACTGGGCGAGCACATCTCCTTCGATCTCCTCGCCCAAACACTCAAAGTCACCTCTCTCGGCCAACTTGCGGAGGGCAAAATCGTAAACCTCGAACGCGCCCTTGCCATCGGAGATCGTCTCGGCGGCCATTTCGTCCAAGGCCACGTCGATGCCACCGGCGAGATTCTCGACCTCTCACCACTCGGCCAGGATCATCGACTCGAAGTTCGCCTCCCGGAAGAGATCCAACGCCTCTGTATCGACAAAGGCTCCCTCTCCATCGATGGTATTTCCCTCACCATTGCCGAACTGAAGACAGAGAGCGCCGTCTTTTGGATCACTCCACATACCATCGAGGCCACACACCTCCGCTCAGCCAGCCTTGGCCAAGTCGTCAACCTCGAGGCCGACCTACTCGCCAAGTATGTCAAAAAGCTCCTCGATATGGCATAATCGAGGCCTTCTTCCTCAGCAAGAATCAAGAGGTTTTTCCTTTCAATCTCAGAGTTGTCAGACAATTTTTTTTCATCGCGCTTTGCGGGCAATTTCACTCATTTCAACGTCATGGAAAAACGACCTCTCGGACAGACCGGCATAGATCTTCCCATCCTCTCATTCGGAGCCTCATCCCTCGGAGCCGAATTCCGGACCATCGATATCAATGAAGCCTTCAAAGCGGTCCACACCGCTCTCGATCTCGGGATGAACTTCATCGACACCTCCCCCTTCTACGGTCGTGGCATGTCCGAAGTCATGCTCGGCCAGGCCCTCAAAGGAATCAACCGCGATTCCTACCTCCTCGGCACCAAACTGGGACGATACACCGATCGCCATTTCGACTTTTCCGCCGCCCGTGTCGACGAGTCCATCACCACCTCCCTTCATCGCCTCGGAACCGACCACCTCGACCTCATCCTCCTGCACGATGTCGAGTTCGTGAAACTCCCGCAAATTTGGGAAGAAACCATTCCCGCCGTCCTCAAAGCCAAGGCCGAGGGAAAAGTCCGCGCCGTCGGGTTCTCATGCTACCCCATGGCCTGCTTCCACACCGTCCTTGACCAGATCGAAGACGATATCGACTGCGTCCTTTCCTACAATCAATACACCCTGCAAAACACCGCCTTTGCGGACAATCTCGTCCCACGCCTCAAAGCCAAGGGCCTCGGAGCGATCAATGCCGGCCCCTTCTCCGCCCGCCTCCTCACCAACGCCGAACTCCCGGGCTGGCTCAAGGAACCCAAGGACGTAAAAGCCGCGGCCCGCGCCGCCGCAAAACTCTGTGAAGACAACGGCGTCGATATCGCCCAACTCGCCCTTCAATACTCCTGCGCCCACCCCGATATTGCCTCGACCGTCGCGGGCTCCGCCAATCCCAAAAACGTCGCAAAATGGACCCAATGGCTCGCCCAACCCATCGACCCATCCCTCCTCGCCGCCGTCCAAGAAATCTTCGCTCCCGTCAAAAACCTCGGCCACCTCGAAGGACTCCCCGAAAATAATTAGGAGTCGTGGCGCCCTCGCCACTTCTCAACCCAAGCCCCCCAACCCAAGTTTCGTCCATCCCACAAATTCCGTGGTTCCCCTCTCCCCAACCAAGCTCATTCTTCAATCGTTCATTTGTCCATTCCCATGTCTTACGCCATCGAATTCACCGACGTTCAAAAAATCACCGCCATCGACATTCCGGATGTCGAAGCCCCCGGACCCGGTGAAGCCCTCGTCCGCACCCATCGTATGGGAATCTGCGGCACCGACCTCTCTTGCTACCTTGGTAAATTCCCCTTCTTCGCCTACCCCCGCACTCCGGGACACGAACTCGGACTCGAAGTGATCGCGGTCGGCGATGGAGTCACCAACCTCAAACCCGGCGATAAGTGCTCTCTCGAGCCCTACCTCAACGACCCCGACTCCCGCACCTCGCTCAAAGGTTCCACCAACTGCTGCCCCGGCGTCCAAGTCATTGGCGTTCACGGCCCCGGGGGACTTCGCAAGGCCAACTGGACCGTCCCCGCCCGCAAACTCCACCCCGGCAACAACCTTTCCTACGACCAACTCGCCCTCGTCGAAACCCTCGCCATCGGCTACCACGCCGTCCAACGCGGCAATCCACAACCCGGCGAAACGGTCCTCGTGATCGGAGCCGGTCCCATCGGCCTCTCCTGCCTCGAATTCCTCAAACTCATGCCCGAGGTCACCGTCATCGTCATGGACATGGTTCAAAGCCGCCTCGATTTCTGCACCGAAAACCTCGGCATCAAAAATAGCCTCCCATTCGAGAGGGACGGCTCCCATCTCGCCAGACTCGAAGAAATAACCAACGGCAACCTTGCCGACGTCGTCATCGATGCCACGGGTTCGAACAAGTCCATGTCGACCTGTTTCGACTTCGGCGGCTACACCTCCCGCATCGTCTACGTCGGCATCACGACCGAGAACCTGACCTTCCCCCACGCCCCCGTTTTCCACCGCCGCGAACAAACCCTCCTTGCCTCCCGCAACGCCCTCCCCGAAGATTTTACCGAAATCATCAAGATCATCGAAGCCGGTGACGTCGATACCAACCTCTGGATCACCCACCGGCTCGACATCACCGAAGTCCCAGAAGGATTTGCCAAATTCACCGACCCCAAACTCGGCGCCATCAAAGCCGTCATCACCGTCAACGACTAAAAGAAACCGCAGCCGAAAGCTCCCGCTTTTGGCCCCTTCAACCAAGTAATTCCTATGAAAATCTGTCCTAAATTCACCTTCGGCGTCGGCGATCGTTTCGCCCGCGGTGCCCACGCCCAACTGCAAGCCTTCATCGCCGCCAAGGAACTCGGCGTCGACATCTGCCCCACCTGGAACAAGTCCAACCGCGAGCACGACATCATCGGCTCCGAACCTCAGACCACTCGCGACGCTGCCGACAAAGCCGTTGCCGACCTCGGCTGGACCGGCGAATACCTTCTCGACGCCGACCACATCAATCTCACCACCGTCGACCGTTTCGTGGACCCCTGCAACTTCTTCACCCTCGATGTCGCCGACGACATCGGCTCACCCGCCGACCCCGCCGACGTCCAGTCCTTTATCGCCAAGCACCCCGAACTCATGGGCTCCGTGACCATCGAAGGGATCGCCCTGCCTCTCGAAATCTCCCGCGAACTCGTCGAGCAAACCGCCAACCAATTCCTCAAAGCGACCCAAAAAGCCAAAGCAATCTACGACCACATCGTCGCCGCAAAAGGCGGCATCGACGACTTCGTCACCGAAGTCTCCATGGATGAAACCGACAACCCGCAGGTCCCTGCCGAGATGCTCATCATCCTCGCCGCCATCGCCGACCAAGGTGTCCCCATCCAGACCATCGCACCCAAGTTTACCGGCCGCTTTAACAAAGGCGTCGACTACGTCGGCGACGTTGCACAGTTCGAGCAAGAATTCAACGACGACCTCGCGGTTCTCGCCCACGCCGTCAAAGCCTACGGCCTCCCCGAGACCCTCAAGCTTTCCGTGCACTCCGGCTCCGATAAATTCTCGATCTACGGCCCGATCAGAAAAGCCCTCGCCCGCACCGGCGCCGGCCTTCACCTCAAGACCGCCGGCACCAACTGGCTCGAAGAAGTCATCGGCCTCGCCACCGCCGGTGGGGACGCCCTCGACCTCGCCAAGGAAATTTACGCCAAGGCTCTCGAGAAAAAAGAAGCCCTCTGCGAGCCCTACGCCACCGTCATCGACATCGACCACTCCCAGCTTCCCACCGCCGAGGAAGTGAACGGCTGGACCAGCGAGCAATACGTCAGCGCCTTAACGCACGATCAAAGCAACCCCGGCTTCAATGCCAACGTTCGCCAACTCCTCCACGTCGGCTTCAAGATCGCCGCCCAAATGGGTGATCGCTACCTCGACGCCCTCAAGGCCAACGAAGCGGTCATCTCCAAGTGCGTCACCGCCAACCTCCTCGACCGCCACATGAAGCCCCTCTTCGCCTAAGCAAATACGGAGCGTGGGTTTGCAACCCTACGTCCCCACAACCTCCTTCTCAAAAACGGCCCCGGACCCCCGAGGCCGTTTTCATGTCGCAAAAGGAGCCGTGGCGCCCTCGCCACTTCGCTTCGCAAGCCCCCCAACCAAAGGCCCCGCAGTCAAATGGCCATGGGCGCAGGAGGCGTGACAGCTTAGGACGTGAACCGAAAAGCTTTGAACCTGCGGTGCGAACAGCCCTGGTAGTTCTTGTCTTTCACGGCCTCTCCGCTTAAGGTAGGGGCCGTTGCTTTTACCCACGATCCCGTTATGCCTACCCAGATTGGACTCATCTCACTTGGCTGTGCCAAGAACCTCATCGATTCCGAAATCATGCTCGGACACCTTCAGGCGGAAGGGATGACCCTCGTGCCCGATCCCGAACTGGCCGACGTGCTCATCATTAACACCTGCTCGTTTATCGATGTCGCCAAGGACGAATCGGTTGGCACCATCATCGATGCCGTCAACGCCCGCCAGAAAGACCCCGCCCGTGAGAAGCAAAAAATCATCGTGGCCGGTTGCCTCTCCCAACGTTTTCAAAAAGACCTTCCCGGCCTCCTTCCCGAAGTCGATGCTTTCATCGGCCTCGACCAAATCACCGACGTCGCCGCCATCGTCCGCAAGACCCTCGAGCGCGACCACGGGACCGAAGGATCACTGGACACCGTCACCGCCAAGTCACGCTTCATCCCCGACTATACCACGCCCCGATTCCGGCTCACCCCGAATCACATGGCCTACATCAAAATCGCCGAAGGATGCAACCACACTTGCGCCTTCTGCATCATCCCCAAGATCCGTGGCCAGCACCGCTCCCGCACCCAGGACTCCATCGTCCGCGAAGCCAAGGGCCTCATCGCCCAGGGCGTGAAGGAAATCAATCTCATCTCCCAGGACACGACCTACTTCGGCATGGACAAGTGGCAGGGCCTCGGCAACCGCCCCAATCCCACCTCCGGGGTCGACTCCACCAAAGGCGAATCCCTCGCCTCTCTCCTCCGCGCCCTCAACGAACTCGAGGGCGACTTCTGGATCCGCCTCCTCTACACCCACCCCGCCCACTGGTCCGACGAGCTCATCAAAACCATCGCCGAGAGCCCCAAGGTTGCCCGCTATGTCGACATCCCGCTTCAGCATATTTCCGATCACATGCTCAAGAAGATGAACCGGAAAACCGATGGCCAATACATCCGCGACCTTCTCCAAAAAATGCGCGACGGCATCCCCGACCTCTCCATCCGCACAACCTTCATCACTGGCTTCCCCGGCGAAACCGAAGCCGACCACGCGGAACTCTTGGAATTTATCAAGACCTTCAAATTTGAACGCTGCGGCATCTTCCAATACTCCAAGGAAGAAGGAACCCGCGCCTACAAAATGGATGGCCACATCCACCACGCCACTCGTAAAAAGCGTCATCGCGAGCTCTCCTCCGCCATCGACGAAGTCGCCCAAGATGTCAACGAACGCCAACTCGGACATGCCAAACGCGTCCTCGTCGAAGAAGAAGGCATTGCCCGCTCGATGTGGGACGCACCGGATATCGATGGACGTATTTTCGTCCCCATCGATTCCGAAGTCGGCGAATTTCTCGATGTCACCATCAAGGACCACCGCGGCTACGATCTCGTCGCCAGCTAACATCAGTCACTTTCCACAAATCCCGTTCCATACAGTGGGACGGGATTTTCTTTGCCATCGCCCCGCCGATTTCATGAAATTCCTTCCTTATGAGATTCCTGATTTTACTTTTTCTAATCACCGTTGCGAGCGCGGCCGAAAAGCGACCCAACATTCTTTGGCTCACCGGTGAGGACCACGGCCCTCAATTCGGTTGCTACGGAGACACCTACGCGACCACGCCCAACGTCGACGCCTTCGCCAAACGTGCCCTTCGCTATACCAAGGCCTCCTCAAGCGCACCCATTTGCGCACCCGCCCGCACCTGCATCATCACCGGGATGTATTCCCCGGCCATCGGCGGACACCACATGCGCTCCGGCGTCGATCTCCCCAACTGGCTCGAACTCCTTCCTGAAACCCTACGGAAAGAAGGCTACTTCTGCACCAACGCCAGCAAGACCGACTACAACATCAACGGCGATCATCAAAAGTATTGGGACGAATGCAGTGGCAAGGCTCACTACAAGAACCGGGCCGACGGACAACCTTTCTTCGCGGTCATGAACCAGACCTGCTCGCACGAATCACAAATTCGCAACAAAAACGAGAACCCCCATCACGATCCCGCCAAAGCTCCCGTCCCTCCCTACCACCCCGACACTCCCGAAGTTCGTAAGGACTGGGCTCAATATTACGATCGTCTCACCAAGCTCGACGACTGGGTGGGCAAGCAGCTCGAAGATCTCGAAAAAGCCGGTCTCGCCGAAGACACCATCGTCTTCTTCTACGGTGACCACGGCTCCGGCATGCCCCGCCACAAACGCTACGTCGGTTGGTCTGGGCTCAACGTCCCTCTCCTCGTTTACATCCCCGACGCCTTCAAGCACCTCCGCCCCGAAGGCTACCAAACCGGTGGAAAGAGCGACCGTCTCGTCAGCTTCGTCGACCTCGCCCCCACCGTCCTCTCACTCTGCGGGCTTGCCAAAAAAGATTACTACCAAGGCCGCGCCTTCCTCGGAAAAAGCATCGAAAAGGCCCCCGAGTATTCCTTCGGCTTCGTCGGCCGTGCCGATGAACACCCCGATGAATCCCGCAGCGTTTTCGATGGACGCTACCTCTACCTTCACAACTTCGTCCCTTCCCTTCCCCAGCTCAAGGGTCTCACTTATCAAATGGAGACCCGCACCACCTCCCAGTGGAAGGAACTCTTCGACGCCGGAAAACTCAATGCGATCCAGGCCGAGCCTTGGACCGCACCCAAGGCCAAAAACCTCCTCTTCGATCTCAAAAACGATCCCTACGAAATCAAGAACATCCTCGCCGACAACCCCGACATTGCCAAACGCATGGCCGCCGCTCTCGGAGATTACTTCGTGCGCACCGGCGATCTTGGTCTCATCTCAGAAGGTCACCTCCAACACGCCGTCTCCACTGCAAAGATCACTCCTGCCGAATTCGCCAAGAGCCCCGAATATCGTGACGCGGCCAAAGAATTCCAAGCGGGAACCTTCACCCCGAGTCACCCCGGATCACTCAGCAAAGAAGAACTCCTCGAGAAAGAGAAGAATTTGAGCAGCCAGCCAGCCTTCTATCAAGCCCTCGTTCTCGATGGACTCATCGACCTTGAGCAAAAACCGGAATACGTCGACCAACTCCTCATCCTCGCCGATCCCAGAAAGAGCGATGCCTTTACCGCCCTCAGCGCATACCAGGCACTTCGTAAGGCGAAAAAAATGACGCCGGAACAATACGCGACCCTAAAGGACATCAACACCAAGCCCGATAAGAGCGCTCCGGATCGGGTCTCCAGCTACGCCCAGCGCTGTAAAGAGCTCCTCGTGCAGGAGTTTGAAACCAACCACTAATCGGCAAACAAGCCGTCGACATCAGGAAGGTCGGCGGCGCTCTCCGCTTTCTGAGCCTTGATGACCTTCCCGTCTTTCACGAGGAAGGCCCCGGGCATTTGCAAGCCATCGCCCTTCAGCATCCCGACGCCGCATCCGCGGAAGAAGGCAATCGCCCCGCGATACCAAACCTTGGGGCCAAAAAGCTCAAGAAAGCCCCCCTTGCCCAGTCCAAAGGCCCGATAAAGGTCGCACCTCGGATCGGCAATGCGATCCACGCCCTCGGTATTGAAAAATTCCACCTCTTCTCCTTCCTGGAGCATGTGAACCAGCACCAATCGTGATCCTTCGGATTTTGCTCGGTCATGCATCTGTTGAAGGTTTCTGAGAAGTTGCCGGGTAAAGGTGCACCCAAAATGACGAAGAAAAACGACCGCGAGAACCTGCTCCTTCGAGGCCTCTCCCAGGGTCTCACCACTTGAAAGACGAAATGACTTGATCGCCTCATCCGCGCTCATCGCCTCCCCAACCACCGGGCGGCCCACCATCGAGCAGGCTGCTGCCCAGAGAATCATCGCAAACGGAATCAACCAAATCAGATCATTGAAGATGATTATCCACCCCGCCTGCCAGGGCAAATCACCTTGGGATGCTGCAACGACAAAACCAATCGTCCCAAAGATCTTCCCCAAAAATCCAACCAGAACGATTGGCCAATGCTTTAAAGGAGCCAACGAAGCTGCGAGATATCCCACGCCATAAACTCCAACGATCATCCCAATACATTGCCAAAGAAAGGGATAGGTCGGCTGGGCCATCCCCGAGAGGCTAAACCAGGCACCCGGCCAGCCTAGAACCCATAGTCCAAAAAGGATATTATACACTCCCGCAAGCTTCAGCGCGGACTTCATCCAATCCGGCGCCTGACATCCGCGCGCCTGACACTTAATAGTCATGGGCGATGATAGCGTCCTTTTCATTCTGCACAACTTGCTTAATAAATCCGTAATACCTGTTTTTCAAAGCTTGCCGGACCGGCCATCCTCGCCTTCACTTTAGCCATGATCCAAGGCGTCACGATTGCAGGAACCGGGAGCTATCTCCCCGAGAAAATCCTCACGAACGAGGAATTGTCTACTCTGGTAGATACCTCCGACGAATGGATCGTCTCGCGCACCGGCATCAAGTCACGCCACATTGCGGCCGACGACGAATTTACTTCCCACCTCGCCTCCAAGGCCGCCATCAAGGCTCTCGAACAGGCTGGGATGGCAGCGTCCGAAGTCGAGCTCATCATCGTCGCGACGATCACCCCTGACACTCTCACCCCCGCCACGGCCTGTTACGTCCAGCAACAGATCGGAGCCCACTCTGCCGTCGCCTTTGATATTTCGGCGGCCTGTTCCGGATTCCTCTATGCCATGAAGCTCGCCAAGCGCCTCATCGAAGGCGAAGCTTTCAACAATGCCCTCATCATCGGAGCCGAAAAACTTTCCGCGTTCATCAACTGGGAAGACCGCACCACCTGCGTCCTCTTTGGCGATGGAGCCGGTGCCGCGGTTCTCCGGGCCTCGAAAGAAGGCGAAGGTCGCATCCTCGCGACCGATATGGGCACCGATGGAGCCCAGACCCACCTCCTCAATATCCCCGGCGGCGGCTCGGCTTGCCCCATCACCATCAACAACGCCGGTGACCGTCTCGCCACCCTCGCCATGCTCGGCAAGGAAGTCTTCAAACATGCCGTCACCCGCATGAAGAACTCCGCCAACACCGTCATCGAACGCGCCGGTCTCACTGCCGCAGACATCGCCCTCGTCATTCCCCATCAGGCCAACCTGCGCATCATCGATGCCATCGCCTCACGACTCGATGTCCCCAGCGACCGCGTCTTCGTCAACCTCCACAAATACGGCAACACCTCCGCCGCCGCGATCGCGATCGCCCTCGATGAAGCCAACCGCGAAGGCAAAATCAAAAGAGGCGACAAGATCGTCATGGTCGCCTTCGGCGCCGGCCTCACCTGGGCCGCCGCCGCCATTGAGTGGTAAACGATCGCTCAGGCTTCCAGCCTGCACCCCTCAACTCAGACCTCAATCCCAGCTCTCATGAATGGGGATAATCAGACATTTCCGCTCTTTCGAGGTTGCCCCCCTCCATCGAGCGCCTAGAAACGCCCTCGTGAGTTCCCAATACCGCTCCACCCCCACCGAGACCACCGGCATGCCCGGGGGAATCCCCTACATTATTTCCAACGAGGCCGCCGAGCGCTTTTCGTTTTACGGAATGAAGGCCGCCCTCGCCATCTTTCTCGCCAACTACCTTGGTGTTCTGGGAGGCGCCAATCTCACTGAGAGTCAGGCGACCTCCTACGTCTCTTACTTCAATGGAGCAGTCTATTTGACACCGCTGTTCGGGGCTCTCATTGCTGACACATTCTTCGGGAAATACCGCACCATCATCACGCTTTCCGTGGTCTATTGCCTCGGCCACCTCTGTCTCGCCTTCATGGGAGTGGGCGGAGTTGTGCAAATCTGGCTCCTCGCCGGGCTAGGGCTCATTGCGATTGGCGCGGGAGGAATCAAGCCCTGCGTCTCCGCCCACGTCGGCGATCAATTTGGAAAAGCCAACCAGCATCTCCTCCCCAAGATCTTCAACATCTTCTATTTTTCAATCAACGCTGGTGCCGTTATCTCCAATCTCATGATCCCCTGGATTCTGAAATGGTATGGCCCGCATTGGGCCTTCGGAATCCCGGGCGTGCTCATGGCACTCGCCACTGTCTGCTTCTGGATGGGTCGGCGTAAATTTATTCATATTCCCGCACAAGGAGCACCCTTCCTGAAAGAAGTGTTGAGCAAGGAAGGCCTCGCCATCATGGGAAAACTCGCGCTTCTCTTCTACGTCTTCGTTTCGATGTTCTGGTGCCTTTTCGACCAGACCGCGACGACGCTCGTCTTTCAGGCTGAGAAAATGGATCTCAATATTCTGGGAGTCGAACTTCTTCCATCCCAAATCCAGGCTTTCAATCCCTTCCTCATCCTCATCCTCATTCCGCTTTTCACCCTCGTCATCTACCCAAAGGCCGGAAAATTGCTCAAACTCACCCCGCTCAAAAAAATTGGAGCCGGATTCTTCCTCATGGTCATTTCTTTCGCCATCATCTCGTGGGCCCAGGAAGCGATTGACCGTGGCGAAACCCCCACCGTGGCGTGGCAACTCCTAGCCTACCTTATTTTCACTACGGCCGAGATTCTCATCTCCATTGTCTGTCTTGAGTTCGCCTACACCCAAGCCATGCCCAAGATGAAGTCCTTCATCATGTCGCTCTTCCTACTCTCGGTCTTTGTCGGAAACGCCATGACCGGGCTCATCAACGACTACATTCGTATCCCGGAAACCTCCGTTGAAAACGACCACCCAGAATTCGTCGCGCCAGCACAAATTGTCAGCAATTTCTATCAGCAGAATGACAAGCTCCCCGTTGACTTGGAGCTATCAGCCAAGGGCCCCCACGGCCATCCCGTCACCTACCAACTTCTCCACGCCAAAGCAGCCCGGCTTTCCTCGGCAGGCCCTGACGGAAAATTAAAGACCGCAGACGACATCAACACAAACATCGCGGTCAAGAAAAACGAACGCGATGAAGAAGGAACCTGGCTCTACGAGGCCAAGAAACGCAAAGGCTTGATCGGAGTCGATGATGACTCCAGCCCACTCAAAATGACCCACGTCATCGGGGGCGGAACCAAGCTCGAAGGAGCCTCTTACTTCTGGTTTTTCACAAAACTCATGGCCGCAGTCGCCATCCTCTTCATCCCCTTCGCCTTCTTCTACAAGGAACGGACCTACCTCCAAAGCTAGCGAGTATGACCGACTCCCATTGCCACCTCGGCTCACACAAATTTTCGCCTGATGAAATCCCCGAGATCATTGCCCGCGCGCATGAAAACGGAGTGCATCGCATGATCACCCTTGCGACCGACCCCGACGATCTCGCTCTCAACCTCGAAATCGCCCATCGCTTCGAGGAAGTTTCGGCCGGCCTCGGCATTCACCCCTGCAATGTCCACGAATGCCCGGACGACTTCGAAAGCATCCTCCGACCCCACCTCGCTGATCCCAAAGTGGCCGTTATCGGCGAGACCGGACTCGACTACTTCCACCCCGCTCCCGATGGCTGGACCGACGAAAACTACCACGCCCGGCAACGCGACTTCCTCCGCCGCCACTTTCAACTCGCGAAAGAAGCAGGGCTCAACATCGTCATCCACACCCGCGACAAATCCGGCACCAAAAGCTTCGATGACGCTCTCGAAATCTACGCGGAGTTCTCCGAATCCGTCCGCGCCGTCTTCCATTGCTTCCCGGGACCACCCGAGCTCGCCGAACGCGTATTCACGGCCGGAGGAATCATCTCCTTCACCGGCATCGCGACCTTCAAAAATGCCCAAGCAGTCGTCGACACCGTGAAAGCAGCCCCTCCCGGATCCTTCATGCTCGAAACTGACTCCCCCTACCTCTCGCCCGTTCCCCATCGCGGTAAACGCTGCGAACCCGGATTTACGAGATTCACCGCCGAAGCCATCGCCAGTCAGCGCGAAGTCTCCCTTGAGTTCCTCGTTCAAGAAACCGAAGACGTCGTCGGAAATTTCTTCCGAGTCTAACTCTCGCCGCGCGCCCGAGGCTCACCGCTTTCACGGGTCGAGCCAGGAGAAGTGACAAAGGGACCGCCTTCAAGCGGCGCCACGCCACTGAAAGCGACCTCCGGCATTTCACTCTCCTTACCGGCGAGCGGAAAATCCTTACGAAGCGGGAAGTAAGGATACCCTTCCCACATGAGAATCCGCTCCATTTGAGGATGACCGGAAAATTTGATGCCCATCATGTCGTAAACTTCGCGCTCATGCCAGTTGGCGGCCTTCCAAATATTCACGGACGTCGGAACATCGATATCCTCGGCAACCTTGCACTTCACGCGCACGTGCTTGGAGTCGTCCAAAGTCGCCAACTCGTAAACCATCTCAAACCGAGGCTCCTCGCCAAGGTGGTCGAGGCTGGAGACATCGAGAAGCATGTCGTAACCCGTATCCTTCAGCTTCTTCAGCAATCCGTTCAAGGACGTCAGTCCAATCTGAACCGTCGTCTCTCCACGAAATTCGGAAATCTCCTTAAGCCCGAGGGCTTTCATTTCAGCAGCAACACTCATCGTTTCAAAAATTTAGGGGTGGGTGGGCTCTTGCTTTTGAGCGAGGAATGAGCTTTCGCCCTCGATCTTCTCCTGCAACTTCATGAGCCCCTCAATGAGGGCCTCGGGACGTGGCGGACAACCGGAAATGTAAACATCGACCGGAATCAGCTGATCAATCCCCTGAAGCACGGCGTAACTGCGATACATGCCACCGCTGGATGCGCAGGCGCCCATGGCGATACACCATTTCGGCTCGGGCATTTGGTCCCAAATCCGCTTGACCGCCAGAGCCATCTTGTAAGTCACGGTGCCAGCCACAATCATGACATCGGCCTGACGTGGCGAGAATCGCATCACCTCCGAACCGAAGCGCGAGATGTCAAAACGAGACGACGCCGTCGCCATCAACTCGATCGCACAACACGCCAGTCCCATCGGCATGGGCCAAAGCGAGTTCTTTCGCATCCAGTTAATCGCGGCGTCCAGACGCGTAATAATGATATTGCCCTCGATCTTGGAATCGTAGGCGGCATGGGAGACAGTGAGGTTTTCTTCCGTCATGGCGACGGGCGAAGAATAACCGCGTCCTGACGGGGCTCAACCACTTTGTGAAACTTTTCACAAAGTCCCAAAACTGCCCAGAAGCCCCTCAAAATCAGGCATGATCCAAAATAATGGACTCCACGGCATGGTTTTCATGCATGATATCGGAGACAATCACCAAGGGCGTGCCCGGCTGAACGTCGCGCTGGTTCCGCAAAATCGAGACCGCCGCCGAGATCGTATCGCGGGGCCGTTGATCAAAAGTCACCTCGAAAGATCGCACCCCGCGCGAAAGTGTAAGCGCCCGGCAAACCGTAGGATCGGGCGTAAACGCAAAGATCGGAGAGCGCGGACGCAACAAAGCAGCCTGGTTCGCGGTCATTCCTGAACGGGTAAAGACCACCAACAAAGCCCCCGTGATGGAATCAGCCAGTCCAATCGCCGCCGCGATCGTCTTCTGTTTCTCGCTCTTGAGCGAAGCCAGTTTGCCGTATCCCAAAGATCCGGAGCGCTCAATTCGACGCGAAACCCGATCCATCAGCTCCACGCATCGAACCGGGTATTTCCCCACCGTCGTTTCGCCCGAAAGCATAATCGCGTCCGTTTCCTCATAAACCGCATTGGCAACATCCGTCACTTCCGCCCGCGTCGGAGTCGGATTCTGAATCATCGATTCCAACATATGAGTCGCCACAATCACCCGGCGTCCGATCTCGTGGCATCGCTTCACGATCCGACGTTGAATAATGGGTAATTCCTCGATATGCACCTCAATTCCCAGATCGCCGCGCGCCACCATAATGACATCAGACTCACTAATAATGTCATCAAGATGCTTCATCGCTTCCTGGTCTTCGAGTTTCGAAACAATCTGCGCAAAGCCTCCCTCGGCCTTCAATGCCGCTCGGAGCTCGCGCACATGACTGGCGTCCCGCACGAAGGATCCCGCAACAAAGTCCGCCCGACATTCTGCCGCAACTCTCAAATCATCGTGATCCTTCTCAGTGAGCGCGGGCAGATTCAAACGAACGCCCGGCAAGTTAATATGACGCCGCGATCCCATCTTACCCGGCGTGATCACTTCGCAGATGACGCGATCTTCAGCCAAGCGGTGAATCTTCATCAAAAGCTCGCCGTTATCAACGGTCAGATCATCCCCCTCCGAAACATCGCCCATCAACCCTGGATAATTGACCGTCGTTGATTTCTCGATGCTGGCCTCGGTTCCCTCCCGACGAAATTCAACGTGATCGCCTTTTTCCAATTCAATCTTCCCCTCAACATCGCCCGTCCGTATCGATGGTCCCTGCAGGTCAAACAGAATGCCCACCGTTTTTCCGACCTCCGCTGAAATTTTGCGTATCCTCGGAACAATCTCCCGGCACCAATCATGCCGAGCATGACTCATATTCAGTCGGAAAACATCCGTCCCCGCATTCATCATCTCCCTCAGCATCTCGGCGGATTCCGTCGCTGGTCCCAGCGTGCAAATGATCCGTGTTTTTCTCATCGTTGACACCATGACAGAATGAACAGCAGAGGGTAGGCCGACAAGCTAAGTTCCTCCCGCCCGCGCCATTTCCGAAGCGATCGAGCTCCTCGAGCCTGCGATGACATTTCACGCCTCGCCCCCCTTTCAAGCTCCTTGGACAACTCATCACAGAAAACAACATGGAATAATCATCGCGCCTCCCGTATCGTTGTCTGACATGCGTGCTTCCGCTCTTTTTCTGGCTCTCTCCCTTCCCGCTTTCTGCGAGATCGACTTCGCCACCCACATCCAGCCCATCCTCTCGGACAACTGTTACGCCTGCCATGGGCCGGATGAAGCAGCGGTCGAAGCGGGCCTCCGTCTCGATCAACGGGAACTCGCCCTTAAAGGGGGCGACTCTGGCGATGCTCTCATTCCCGGCGATGCTGCCAAGTCTCTCATCATTCAGCGGATCTCGCTGGCCCATGACGATGACGACCACATGCCTCCGGCCAAAAAGAAGGATCCCTTATCGCAGTCTCAAAAAGACCTTCTTACGCAATGGGTCAACGAAGGAGCCCAATGGGGAGACCATTGGGCCTATCTCGCACCGACCCGGCCCGAATCGCCCAAGGTCAAGAACTCCTCGTGGGTCAAGAACCCCATCGACAACTTCATCCTCGCCACTCTCGAACAAGAAGCCCTCTCACCTTCCGAACCCGCCGATCCCCGCACCCTCCTCCGCCGGAGATCACTCGATCTCACCGGACTCCCGCCCACTCTGGAACAACTCAAGAACCCTGATTCGGTCACCGCTGAAGCACTCATCAACAGCCCGCACTATGGCGAAAAATGGGGCCGCGAATGGCTCGACGTCGCCCGCTACGCCGATTCCGCCGGCTACGAGAAAGACCTCCCGCGCGAGATGCATTTCTACCGCGACTGGGTCATCAACGCTCTGAACAAAGACATGGGTTACGATGACTTCATCATCAAACAAATCGCCGGAGACCTCCTCCCGAATGCCACCCAGGATGACCAGATCGCCACCGGCTACCTTCGCAATTCCATGACCAATGAGGAAGGTGGCGCGAAGCCCGAGCAGTTCCGCGTCGAAGGCCTCTTCGATCGCATGGACGCCATCGGCAAAGGAGTTCTCGGCATCACCACCCAGTGCGCCCAATGCCACACCCACAAATACGACCCGCTCACCCATGACGAATATTTTGGGATGTTCGCCTACCTGAACTCGATTCGAGAATCCTCCCGCCCAGCTTACTCAGAAAAGGATCATGACGCGATCAAGTCGATCAATTCTCAAATCGCCACGATTGAAGAAGGGCTCAAATCCCAACACCCCGACTGGTTGGCCGAATTTCAAGAATGGCAAGACGACCTCCTCGCTCTGCCAACTACGGAATGGATCGTCCAAAATCTCGAACAATACGGAGATGATGGCCAAAAATACCAAAATCTCCCGGATCGCTCCCTCATCAACCAAGGCTACGCAGCGACCCAGATGAACGCCCCCTTCCAACATCAAGCCACCACTCTGAATGAGGTTCGCTCCGTCCGGATCGAACTCCTCAACGATCCCTATCTTGCCCTCAACGGACCCGGTCGCTCGATGGCGGGAACCGCCGCCCTTTCGCAATACATCCTCCGTGTGAACGGCAAGGATGCCCTCTTCAAAAGTGCTGCCGCCTCCGTCAATCCACCCGACGCCAAGCTCGACCCGATGCGCTACCCGCTCAATGCCCAGCGCGGAGCCGACGACCGCATCACCGGACATGCCGCATACGCCATCGACCAGAATGACAAAACGGCTTGGACCAATGACCTCGGCCCCGGTCGCTCCAACGATCCCCAGGTCCTCGTCATGGAACTCGAGACCCCACTTCAAAATGCCCCGCAGCTCGACCTCAAAACCTTCCTCTCTCAAAGACATGGCGGCTGGAATTCCGACGACAACCAAACCTTCAACATCGGCCGCTTCCGCCTCGCTTTCTCAAGCGCCCCCCCCAACGAACGGGACAGCCTGCCGCCACTTGTCCATCAAGCCCTCACCGCAAAGGAAAGAACCCCGACCCAAGAAACCAGACTCTTTAGCCATTGGCGTTCTCAAAATCCCGCCTTCACCTCGCACAACGAACAGATCGAACAACTCTGGAACACACACCCCGTCCCCGCTGTTGCCCTCACCGCCCAGGCTGTCGAAACGCCCAGAGTCACCCGTCTCTTTGATCGGGGCGAACAAACCCATCCTAAGCACGCAGTGCAACCCCACACCCCCGCCTTCCTCCATGCCCTTCCCGAAGGCGATCCAACCTCCCGACTAACCTTTGCCAAATGGCTCGTTGATCGCAAATCACCTACCACCGCCCGCACTGTCGTCAACCGGATCTGGCAATCCTACTTTGGCCTCGGCCTCGTCGAAACCTCAGAAGACCTGGGCCTCCAAAGCCCGCGCCCCTCGCACCCCGAACTCCTCGATTGGCTGGCGGTCGAACTCATGGACCACCATTGGAGCCTCAAGCATATCCACAAACTCATCGTCTCCAGCGCCACCTATCAGCAATCGTCCGTTCATCATTCCCTCCTTCGTGAAAAGGATCCCAAGAACCGCCTCCTCGCCCGCGGCCCCCGCCTCCGCGCAGGCGCTGAAACGATCCGCGACATTCACCTCAGCACCAGTGGACTCATCAACCTCGAACTCGGCGGACGCTGCGTCTTCCCACCCGCGCCCGACTTCCTTTTTGAAAAACCATCCTCCTATGGCCCCAAAATTTGGCACACCGAGATGGACTCCCAACGCTATCGCCGTGCCCTCTACACCTTCCGCTTCCGCAGTGTTCCCTATCCCATGCTCGTCGCCTTCGACACGCCCAATGGTGATGCCGCCTGCGTTCGTCGCACCAATTCCACGACTCCTCTCCAGGCGTTGGTGACCCTCAACGAATCCCTGTCCGTCGAACTCGCGATCGCCTTGGGAAGTCGTATTCTCGATTCCTCCATCGCCGAGGCCTTCGAGCACTGCACCTCCCGCCCTCCTCAAAAGGAAGAACTCGAAGTCCTCACCAAGCTCTTCGAACAACAAAAAGCGAACTACACCATCGCCGCCGCGCAAGAACTCATCACGACCTACAAACCTCTCCCTTTGGCGGCAGACAAATACGACCCCCTCCAACTGGCAGCCGCCACCGCCGTGGCCCAGACTCTTCTCAATCTCGACGAAACGATGACCAAAAACTGAACCGTCATGACTCTTCCCCAAAACATCATCCCCGACATCCAACGCGCCCACTCGCGCCGTTGGTTCATGAAAGAATGCGGGCTCGGACTCGGATCCATCGCACTCGCTTCGCTCGATGCCAAGGCCCAGAACAACCCGCTCGCGCCCAAAAATCCCCCTCATCCCGCCAAGGCCAAGAACGTCATCTTCCTCTTCATGGGAGGTGCCCCCAGCCACCTCGATCTCTTCGACAACAAGCCGGCCCTGGCTCGCCTCGATGGCACCAAGCCTCCCGCAGAGCTGCTCAAGAATTACCAATCGGCCTTCATCCAACCCGACAACAATCTCCTCGGACCCAAATTCAAATTCAAAAAATACGGACAGGCCGGCACGGAAATGGCCGAGATCCTTCCGCACCTCGGCTCGGTTGCGGACGACCTCGCGGTCATTCGCTCGATGCACACCGAGGCCTTCAACCACGCCCCGGCCCAAATTCTTCTCTCGACCGGATCACAACAATTTGGCCGCCCCTCACTCGGCTCCTGGGTCACCTACGGCCTCGGATGCGAAACCGATGACCTTCCGGCTTTCGTCGTCATTTCATCGGGATCCAAAGGCCCCTCCGGAGGCGCCGCCAACTTCAACTCAGGCTTCCTTCCCTCCATTCACGATGGCGTGCAATTCCGCTCGGTTGGAGATCCCGTCCTCTACCTTTCCAATCCCAAGGGCATCAACAAAAGCAATCGCAAAGCCGTCATCGATGCCATCAACGAGCTCAACCAGCGCCACTTCGCGTCGGTGGGAGATCCCGAAATCCAGACCCGCATCGCAGCCTACGAAATGTCAGGCCGCATGCAGGATGTCGCACCCGAAGTGACGGACATCTCGCTCGAACCGAAGCACATTCAAAAGCAATACGGAGCCGAGCCTGGCAAGCGATCCTTTGCCAACAACTGCCTCCTCGCCCGTCGCCTCGTCGAACGCGGCGTTCGCTTTGTCGAACTCTTCCACGAATCCTGGGACCAGCACGGTGGCCTCGTCGGCGATCTCAAGAAGAACTGCAAGGATGTCGACCAAGCTTGCGCGGCCCTCATCAAGGATCTCAAACAACGCGGCATGCTCGATGACACCCTCATCGTTTTCGGCGGTGAATTCGGCCGCACTCCCATGACCCAGGGCGGGACCGACGGTCGTGATCACCACCCCAACGCCTTCACGATGTGGATGGCGGGCGGTGGAATCAAAGGCGGCGTGAACCACGGAAAGACCGACGAACTCGGCTTCAATGCCGTTGAAGACAAGGTCCACGTTCACGATCTGAACGCGACCATTCTTCATCAACTCGGCTTCGATCACACCAAACTCACAACCCGCTTCCAAGGGCGCGACTATCGCCTCACCGACGTGCACGGGCACGTCGTGAAGCAAATTTTGGCCTAATCAGGAACCTAGATCAGCTCCTCGAGAAGCGCATTCATCCCTGCCACAATCTTGGCAGGATCTTTGACCATTCCGGCCGCGAGGAGCGCGTTATCAGCGAGTTGGTTCGCCAGCTTGACTGCGAGCTCTTCCTTCTCGCCGCGAAGGGCATTGAGCTTGGCCACCAGTTCGTGGTTCGGATTGAATTCAAGACGAGCTTTCAGAGCGGGAGCATTCTGCCCCATCGCTTCCATCATCGCGCGCAGCTGACCACTCGGAGCATCCTGCGGAGTGAGGGCCACGACGGGATGGGTCACAAGGCGCTTCCCGATATCGACGCTTTCGACCTTGTCCCCGAGCGCGGTTCCCAGCCACTCGACGAGTGATTTGCCTTCCTCCTCCGAAAGCTTGCTCTCGTTATCGACAAGATCATCGAGCTCAATATCAGCCCGGTCGGCACTCACAAGCTTCTTCCCTTTATAAGTTCCAAGCGTCTCGAGAATGTAGTCATCGACTCCATCGAAGAAGAGCGCCACTTCAAGACCACGCTTTTGGAAGGCTTCAAGATAGGGTCCGCTCTCCATGGCGGCACGGTCAAGACCGACAAGGTAGTAGATACTCTCTTGATCGTCTTTGGCACGGGTCAAGTAATCATCGAACGATGTCTTCTCGCTGGCATCGAGCATACTCGAATCAAAGCGAATCAGGCCGGCAAGACTTTCATGGTGATCCATGGAAGTTGCAATGCCCTCCTTCAAGAAGCGACCAAAACGCTCGAAGAATTCGTCGTATTTGGCAGGATCATCCTTCGCGACCTTCGCAAGCTCCTTGATGAAGCGCTTGGTGAGGAGACGATTCAACTTCTGAACCAACGCGCTGTCCTGCATCGATTCGCGCGAGATGTTCAGCGGAAGATCCTCGGAATCAACAACACCACGAAGGAAACGCAACCACTCGGGCAGAAGCCCCTGGGGCTCGGGATCGATGAGCACCTTGCGGCAGTAGAGCGAGACTCCTGCCTTCATTTGGCCCATTCCAAATTTCTCCTGGTTTTCGGAAGGGACAAAAAGAAGGGCGTTGATGTCGATCGGAGCATCCGTGCTAAAGTGCAGCCGGTGGCGGGGCTCGTCGTAGGCGTGAGCACTGTATTTGTAAAACTCGGTGTATTCTTCGTCGCTGATCTCACTCTTCGACTTCAGCCAGATTGCCTCGACCGTATTGACCTGCTCGCCATTCAACTTCAGCGGGAAGGAGACAAAGCGGGAATGCTTCTCAATAATCCTCTTCAAGGAATCCACTTTAGCAAAGTCCAGCGAGTCCTCTTTCAAATGCACCACGACCTTCGATCCACGCGGTTGATCAGCGGCATCATCAATGGTGTATCCGGTCTCACCATCGCTGGACCAAACCAGACTCTCGGCCGACTCGTCCCATGAATGGGTGTAAACCTCGACCTTCTCGGCCGCCATGAAGGCCGAGTAAAACCCCACCCCGAACTGGCCAATGACCGACGCGTTAGAATCGCCCTTTTCCTTGAGAGCTGCCAAGAATTCCTTGGAGCCGGAACGGGCGATCGTGCCGAGATTGTCGGCCAATTCTTCGCGGGTCATGCCGATTCCGTGATCGATAATTGTCAGCGTCTTGGCCTTTTCATCGGTCGTGATATTGATTTCAAGCGGCAGCTCACCTTGGAAGATCGAGTTCTCGGTCAGCTGCTTCAAACGCAGCTTTTCGAGGGCATCGGAGGCATTCGATATCAGTTCCCGGACAAAAATCTCCTTATCCGTATAAAGAGAATGAATGACAATATCGAGAAGCTGTCGGACTTCAGCCTGAAAGGATTGGGTTTCGCTCATGATTTTGTAGTAACAGAAAAGTTGGGCGCAAAATAGCGACGACGCTCCCACTGTCAACCCATGGCACAAAGCATCTCCTTCGCCGAGGATGAAGGGATCAAGAACGCAAAAACGCAAGCAGATCACTCATCGCTTGGCGATCGATGAGTGCTTCCAGACCTTCCGGCATGAGGGAACGGCCGGAGCTGGTGATCGTTTTGATATTTTGACGGAGGATCGTTTCCTCGACTCCTTCAGCGCGACGGAGAGTCAGGCTGGCCGGCGATTCGCTGGCGATCTGGCCAGTGATGGTGCGACCATCTTTGAGGGCAATGAAGTATTGCGTGAAATTGGCGAGAACCTCGCGATTCGGATCGAGGATTTGGATGAGGATCGATTCGGGCGAGTGCGACTTGATGGTCGTCAAGGTCGGGCCGACTTCGTTCCCGATTTCGCCGAGCTTATGACAGGCGAGGCAGCTTTGGGAGAACACCTCGCGACCTCGCTCGACGTCGCCTGCTAATGTTAACGAAGCCCGGTAGGACTCAACGATCTTTTCGCGGGGATTCGTATCCCTCAAGAAAAGAGCCTCGGCCTGTTTCCGCAATTCCTCCTGAGGATGCTTGAGAAGGCGCTCTTGATGCACCCTCGGAATTTTTCCAAGAGCAACCTTTTGATCGTTGACCGCCGCCAGCAACGGAGCTGTCCAGACATCCCGACTCAGCAGGACTTCAATCACTTCGGTCTGAGTCGAGGGAGAAAGCCCGGGCAACGACTTGATGAGAGCCTCGCCCGATTCGGGCTTTGCAAAGTTCGAAATCATTCGCAATGAGGCCAGCTGCACCGCAGGAGCTTCGGATGCCTTCAGCAATCGAGAGAGATCATCCGAGATCTCTCCCCATGGAACATTCCCTAACATTTCAACGGCCTCCACCTTCCCGGAAACTTGGGCATCCTGATCGCCCAGAATGAGCTTGGCCCGAGCTGCGAGATTTTCAGTCAGCGTCGCGGCGGCAGGATAATTGCCGAGGTTGGAGTGAGATTGCTTCAGGCCTTTTCCAAGGCTCGAAATGATTGTCGAAACTGAAAAATCCGGAGGGGCATTTGCCATGAGAGAGAGTAAGGACGCCACTTCCGGAGCTTCATTGCGAGCCCCGATGACACTTGCCAAAGGGCCAAACAAAGAACTCTTTTTGACCTGACTCTGGACGCTCTTGAAAACTGGCAAGGCCAGGCGGGGATGGGCGCTGAGGACTGCGGTGCGCATCCATGAATCCGAGCCATCCCGAATTGCGATCTTCGCCAAGGCCTCCGCGATTTCCTCCCCTTCGAGATCTCCGAGAGTCAACGCCGCCTGGAACCGGACGCGAGAATTGTCGTCATGAGCGAGCGCAATGACGGTCTCTCTGAGTTCAGAAAATTCCGGCCTGAAAAGACGGAGCCCGTGCTCACGGAGTTCGGGAGAGTGATCGGACAAGGCGGGAGCGAGATCACTTTCAATGAGTCCACCAAGGGCGGCGAGAGTGTGCCAAGCATGGAGCCGGGCAAGCGGAGAGTTGCTGTTTTCCAGAAGGTTCCGCAATTGCGGCCAGCATCTTTTGTCCGCCCTTTCGAAGAGCAATCGGCTCGCGGTATCGCGCCACCATCCGTTGGGATTCTCCAGAGTTTCCACGAGTTCAGAGCTTGTGGCCCTTCCCAGATTGGGAGGCGGCGGCGCTTGAAAACCCTTCGGGGCCAGCCGATACACCCGCCCGTGCTCGTGCCCGGAGCGAAAATCGACCATCGCCAAAATCTCAGGCGTCATCGAGTCAGGTGTCTCAATCGTCTCGCGATACATATCGACGATGTGCAAAGTCCCATCGGGTGCATTGACGAAGTTGGTCGGGCGAAACCAGTTATCGGTGGTGCGCAGAAACTCGCTTTCTTTCTCAACCCGTTCACTGGTGAAGGTGACACCCGCCGGTTTAAGCACCCGTCGATGAACGAGGTTCCCTTGCACCTCACCGACAAAGAGGTTCCCGTGAAACTCCTTCGGATAGACCGCTCCACGATAAATCGTCACTCCGGAACAACCGGTGAAGACATCATGCGCCACCGAGGGCGCAGGATAATCCCGTCCGTCGGCGAGTCGGGCCTTGGTCCGGGCGAGTCGCCAAGATTCAATTTCGCTCGCCCGATAAATCGTGTTGTCATTCCAAATATCCGTTCGAGTGGTGGGAACCGGTAGGTAGGGATTCCTCTCGAGAGATTTTGAGGGAAGCACGACATGGACGGCCGGCTTTGAGTTTTGGCTGAGAAAGCGATTCCCCCAATCATCCATCGCGTGTCCGAATTGCTCCGAACCGGAAAGGGCTTGAAACTCCCCAGTGCGGGGATGGAAACGGAAATCCCTTCCGCTAATCGAGACCTTCCCGGCCTTTGGATTTCTCAAGCTTTGAATCTCGCCGCCGCTGTTCGAACCCGCGCCATAGATCCAATGATCGAGTCCCCAGAACAGATTGTTGGCCGTGCCTTCGTCATTACGAAAACCGAATCCCGTGAAAACTTTCTCCCGAACATCGGCCATGCCGTCGCCATCAGTGTCCTTGAGATACCAGAGATCGGGCGCGGCCACGACATAGATCCCTCCGTCCCAACAACAAATCCCAGTGGGCCAGGCGAGCTCTTTGGCAAAGATTTGACTGGCCTCATAATAGCCGTCGCCATCGGCATCGCGCAGAAGGCGGATACGCCCGTCCGGACCATCGCTCTTACCTCCATGTGAAGGAAACTTCAAATATTCGGCAGCATACATCAGCCCGTTTTCATCATAGGTGACAACGATAGGTTCACGGATTTGAGGTTCACTTGCAACGAGCTGGACTTCAAATCCCGGTAATGTTTCGAAACTTGCCATCGCTTCCCCAGGAGACATCGGGGCGACCCGGGTATCGGACTTCGCGGGCGACTCACCCAAGAGCTTTTTCATCGCGGCAGTGAGAATTTTTTCCGACCCCGGACCCACCGCACTGGCGCTCGGACTGGTTTCGTAGCCCCCCTGGGTGTAAGCCAATTCGGTGCCAATATACCCAGGGCCATATTCACCGTAGGCCGCCATCGCGACTTTCAAATCGGGGCGCATGGCCTTGGCCGCGAGTTGGTATTCCACGAACAACTCGCCCGGCATATGGAGAATCCGGGAATCGCCAACCGTGAAACACGAGACATCGATTTCGTTCCCCGCCTTCCAATGACGCGCAAAAGCCATCTGATCGACACTCGCAAAATAGCCGCGCGCTTTCTCTTTTTTGACCGCGTTAAGAAGGACCTGATCATCCTTGAGGTGGTCCGCGAGAGGGAGTCGGATTTTTTCGACCTCGAAGCGAATCGCATCCGCTGTGAGCGGATGTTTTTCGGTCGCGTGCCAGGCTTCAGACATGCCCTCGGCGAGACGACGAGCCAACTTCATCCGGTTTTCCTTGTTCCCGTCGTTATATTTGCCCGCCCCAAGATTTCCACCGGCTCCATTGAAATGAACATGGAGGGCCTCCGGAACGCCCTGCCCGCGCATGAAACGAGCAATGCCCGGAAAATCAGGACTCGGAGTTCCCGTCAGATAATAGCTCTGCGGGTGACAAGCGTAGTAACTCAAGACGGCAACCGGAGATTTTTCGTCCCAGAATGAAAGCAAGGAAACGTCGGGGTCAATGACCCCTTCGGGTTCGGCACGGAGAGCTGGATCAGTCGTCGTGGTATAGCGCACCGCTCTGATCTTTCCATCGGGTCCGAGAAGTCGACGGTTGGAGGCAACCTTCTCGACCTCGGCCTCGCCCCACCCGTAATGGGTCACTTTCCGAGCCGCAGGAATCGCCGCTTTGATGGCATTGGCAGCCCGCGCAATGACCTCTCGGTGGAAAGCGCCGTCGGTTCGCTCATAGCCTTTCAGCCCCAGTTCCTTGACCAATTTTTCAGCCGTAAAATCGCACCCCGGCGCATCGTGTTGATGGAGGGCGTGTAAAGTCACCCGGCTCCGGGTGGTCCCTGCGGCGGCGGCAAGAGCATCTCGAAAGGCGTCGTATCCTTCATTGGCGACCCCGATCCAATCAATGGCACAAATGACAATGGGATCCCCCGCCCCGAGAAGGATAATCCCCCGACAGCGAAGAGAAAGCTCCGGATCTTTTCCAACCACGGTGTAAGCCATCGAGGATCCGATGGGCGGCGAGACATCAATATCAAAAGTCGCGACACGAAGTCCTTCGTCCGGATTCCTATGCTGGTCTGCGACGGCAGCGAAAAAAACGAGCACGAGCAAAGTAGAGATCAGGAGTGGGATTTTCATGAAGCGGACAGTTTCGGAAATTCTAGCTCCCTTGTCAAACTTCAGAGAAAACACACGCTCCAATTGGCGTTCTCATGATCCGCCATGGTGGCTTCACTCATCGTCGAACCGCTGACTCAATCGGCAATCTTACCGTCCTTGATGATCAAAGTTCGATCACCCTGCTTGGCCAGCGAGGTATCGTGCGTCACCACTACCAAAGTGGCCTTCTTCTCAGCCACGACGCCCAGAAGGATCTTCATGACTTCCTCACCGTTCGCCGAATCGAGGTTACCCGTCGGTTCGTCAGCAAAGATGATCGAGGGAGAATTCACCAGCGCCCGCGCAATCGCAACCCGCTGCTGTTCGCCCCCGGAAAGCTCCGCAGGCAGGTGCTCAATCCGATTCGCAAGCCCGACGCGATCAAGCGCAGCCAGAGCCGCTTCACGATCCGACTTCCCGCCAATCATCCCGGGCACGAGCACGTTCTCGATCGCCGTCAACTCAGGTAACAGGAAGTAATTTTGAAAAATATACCCGATTTTTTCATTCCGCATCCGGGCCTGGGCCGACGATGACAACCCGTAGAAATTGACCCCGTCGATGAAGACCTCGCCAATGTGAGGCTTCTCCAACCCCGCCAGGGTATACATCAAGGTCGTCTTCCCCGCGCCACTGGGGCCGCACAGAAATATTTTCTCCCCTACCGCAATTTCGAGATCGATTCCCTGGAGGACTTCGATCTCTTTCTTGGCGAGATAATAAGACCGGTAAACTTTTTTTGCTTGGATCATTTTCCGCCGATGCTTTCGATGGTTTGGAAGATGGCGGTAATCATGAGATAAGCCATTGATCCGATCAAGACGGCCATCACCAAAAGGACGGCCGGCATGATCAGCGCCATGATTCTTTGCAGGGAATTGTTCAGCTCCTTGTCAAAGCGCAAAGCCGCCTTACGAAGGGATTGGTCAATCTTACCGGTCTGTTCACCCACGGACACCATATCGATCAAGAGAGGTGAAAAAGCTCCCGAGCGACTCAACGAGGCCGAAAGAGATCGGCCATCGCCCACCCACTCCAGCATCTGGTTCAGGTGATCACGAAGATGGAGATTGGGCGTCGCGTCCCGGGTCAGTTCAAGAGCTCGTAGCAAGGGCAGGCCGTTTCCGACCAAATTTGCCATCGTTTCAAGAAACTGCACATAGAATCGATGCTCCACGACCTTTCCATAAAGTGGAATCCGCAGTTGAATGCGGTCCCACTTCGGCTTGTTCGCCTCATTCTCCTTCCAGGCTTTGAAAAGAATCAGCACGGCCACAATGAAGAGCACGATGACGAGCCACCACTGCGTGATAAAATTGGAAGCCTTCATCAGGAGTTGGGCTCCGAGAGGAACCTTCCCTCCAGGGCTACTCTCAATGAGCTCGGTCAGCTGCGGAATCAACTGCGTAATAAAGACGATCCCCACTCCGATCCCCGCAAAAATCAGGAAACAGGGATAGATCAGAGCGAGAATGATCCGGCTCTGCAAATCCTGAAGAGTCTTCAAGTAGTGGGCTTGACGATCAAGAATGGTGTCCAAAGCGCCACTGGCTTCACCCGCGGCGGCAAGGCTGCAATAGAGCTGCCCAAAACTGGGGCTCACCCGGCGAAGAGAAGACGAAAAGCTATTACCATCCCGAACGAGCTGGCGAATCTTCATCGAAACAGCCTTCAAATTCCCCAGCTCCTGACGCCCTTCCATGGCACGCAAAGCGGGCTCAAGTTGCAAGCCGGCTGCCAACATATCCGAAAGTTCCTCGGTAAAGAGAACGACATCGGCTCGCTTCAACTTAATGGGACCATCCGGAATTTTATCCTCGGCGGCTTTGGCTGCGGTCTTGGGCGCCGCTGCGCGCTTTTTCCCCTTCTCCACTTTCGCCGCCTTGGCATCAGCGGCAGCATTAAGATTGAGAGAAACAGGCTGAAGGCCCTTTTTGCCAAGTTGGCGAAGTGCCTCACCTCGATCACCGGCATCGAGTGAGCCAGTCACGACCGAGCCGCTGCCATTGAGAGCCTTGTATGCGAATGTTGCCACGTTAACAATTGATCGGTTTGAAAGTTAGTCCGCGGCCCCAAGATCAGATGCCGTCACCGAGACAACCTCTTCAATCGTCGTCATGCCCTTCATGACTTTGTGCCATCCGTATTCACGCATCGGAATATATCCATCTTTAACCGCCTGGGCCATCAAAACCGGAGAAGGCGAATTCTTGGCCACAAGCTCCTCCATTTTCTGACCGATTAGAATGACTTCGTAAATCGCGAGTCGACCGGAGAAGCCGGTATTCCGGCACTTATCGCACCCCACCGGCTCATAAACCTGACCCTGAATATGGTCAGGAATTCCAAGCTGCAATCGCTGGGAGAGCGGAACCTCCAACGGGATTTTGCAATGTGGGCACAGCCGGCGAACAAGTCGCTGGGCCAGAAAGGCCCGCACCGAGGCCGCCACCAGGAAAGGCTCCACTCCCATATCAACAAGACGGCTGATCCCACCGATCGCGTTGTTGGTGTGAAGGGTCGAGAACACCAGGTGACCGGTCAAGGAAGCCCGGATCGCGATCTCCGCAGTCTCGAGATCGCGAATCTCTCCCAACATCACGATGTTCGGATCCGCACGAAGAATCGAGCGGAGTCCGCTCGCGAAAGTCAGGCCAATCTCACTCTTCACCGCGATCTGCATCACGCCTTCGAGCTTGTTCTCCACCGGATCCTCAATGGTGACAATCCGGGTATTCGGGGTATTCAATTCACTGAGGAAGGAATAAAGACTGGTTGATTTACCGGAACCCGTCGGGCCGGTGATCAAAATAATTCCGTTGGGCAGACTCAGAATACTCTGAATCCTCTTGAGCACGAAATCCTCCATGCCGAGGAGCTCAACGTTGAATTTCTCCTGATTCAAGAGACGCAAACTCACTGATTCGCCTTCCACCGTTGGAACGGTGGCAACACGAACGTCGATCGAAATCCCCTCAAACTGCAGGTTAATCCGGCCGTCCTGTGGCAGTCGACGCTCGGCAATATCAAGCTTCGACATGATTTTGAGTCGGGCAATCACCGAAGCCTGAAGGGCTTTAATATTGTCGGGAACGGCAACCTCCACAAGCCCACCGTCGATTCGATAACGAATCCGAAGACTGTCGACCAATGGCTCGACGTGAATATCAGTCGCCTTCTGAGCCAAGGATTCACGAATAATCTGATTCACGAACTTCACCACGCTGGCCTCCTCATCCTCGACTTCGTCGATGACACTGGCCTCGTCCTTCATGTCGAGGTTGTCGAGATCGAGATCACGACCTTCGAGCAACTTTTCAAAAGTATCGGCACCCACACCGTAGAGCTTTCGGAGGGATTCGTGCACGCGACGCCGGGACGCCATGTGCCAAATGATGGGCAGATCAATCGACTGGGCCGCCGCCTGACGAGCCAGGAGATTCAGAGGATCGTAGGTCACCATGTGCAAACGGGCCGTTTCCCCTTCTCCCTCAATCTCGATCGGAAGGACCCGGTGCTTCAAGGCAATTTGGGGGCCGCAGGCATTTCGCAACGGAATCGCACTCTCAAAAGGAGGGATTTCCGCCAGCCAGTCCATATGAAGATTGGCAGACAGTTGCTGCATATACGGCTCCTCATCGATCAATCCGGAATCCAGAATATCGTCGACGGGAGAGTGCTGGCGCAAGGCGGCTTCATCAACGGCTTCCTGCAAAGCAGCAAGGTCGGTGCATCCGGTGTCGCGGGCGGGCTTAAGAAGAAGCTCGATCATTGTTAAAGTGAGTATTGATAAAACGCCCGGGGATAAAAGTTCTGTCTGCGGGAAAGTGAGGTATTTTCGGTCAAAGGAGCCTAAAGGCAACTTTGAGACACCATTTCATGAAAACTTCTTGCCAAAAATCGAGTCTCTGCCAAAAAACGCGCGTCGCAAGATAAGTGTCGGGGCGTAGCGCAGCTTGGTAGCGCGCTACACTGGGGGTGTAGAGGTCGCAGGTTCGAATCCTGTCGCCCCGACCATACTTTTTCTTCACCTAAAAGGGATTGAGCCGCTCAAGAAGACGGGCCACCAAGAAGTCACCGATGGTCGGACCCCAATTTTTGAGTTCCTCGCAGAGTCTGAGGATGAGCGCCGGACGATGGTGATCACTTTCGTCACACCCTCTTCCGCAAGTTCGGGCCAACGGTAGTCCAGCGAATCGACGGCCTGCCCGATCAGGCGATGCAGCCCGCGCTCCGGTTCCCAGCGCGGACGCTTCCTTGGCAATGGCAAAAAATACGCCCGGCGACAACTCGACACCCTTGGTAACCCTTGCCAATCGCACCGAGTCGGCTTTAGGCTGTTCCAGAATCCCAAACGCTTTATCTCGTATGTCCCATCGGCTATTTCTCTACCTTCTCATCTCACTCGCGGCGTGCCGCGTCGCCCTCGCCGGATCGCCTGACGCAATCGTCGTTTTCAACGAGATCCGATACAATCCGGCGGGTGCGACGGAAGACGGCGAGTGGGTCGAACTCTTCAATCAGATGGGGATCAAGACCGACCTCTCCGGCTGGCGAATCAAGGGCATCGACTACACCTTCCCGCAGGGGACGGTCGTCGATCCCGGCGACTACGTCGTGGTTGCGAAGAATCCAGGAGCCGGACAACTCGGGCCGTTCACCGGCAGCCTCGACAACGCGGGCCAACGGCTCGAGTTGATCAACCAGGGAGATCGACTGATGGACGAACTCGATTACAACGACTCGGGTCGCTGGCCGGTCGAGGCCGATGGGTCCGGCGCGACGCTCGCCAAGCGCAATCCGTATTTCGCAAACAAGCCGAACGAGAACTGGACATTCTCCGAGCAGGTCGGCGGCACACCCGGCTCGTTGAATTTTCCCGATGAAAACGCGCCCCCAGCGACCACGACCATACCAATTTTCGACCTCGATACGACTTGGCGCTACAATGAGGCCGGCGATGATCTGGGGGTGGGTTGGGCCGCGACCGCCCACGCGATCGGCGGAAATTGGGAATCGGGCCAGGCTGTCCTAGCCAGTGAGAGCAGCCTCGCGCAGACGATCAACACGACCCTCGCCTTCCCCGGTTTTAATTCCCCCTACCGCGTCACCTACTATTTCGAAAAGGAATTTGAACTGAGCCCGGCCCAGGCGAAGGCGTTGCAGTCCCTGCCCATCCGGCACCTGATCGATGACGGTGCCGTTTTCTACCTGAACGGAACCGAGGTCTTGCGCACCAATCTTCCCGGAGGAGTCATCACCGCGGCGACACGGGCCACCGACAATATCGAGGCCGTGCTATCGAGTCCGATCCCGCTGCCACCGGGTGCGGCCCTCGCGGGGACGAACCGGCTTTCGGTCGAAGTCCACCAGACCATCGGCAACAGTAGCGATATTGTCTTTGGCGCGGAGCTCGCTATGGTGATCGAAGACGCCACTCCCGGCTCTGTGCCCCAGGTCGCGATCAACGAGATCCCACCCGCGACGGCAACAGACTTTTGGATCGAGCTAGTCAACACCGGCGTCGTAGAAGTCGAAATCGGCGGCATGGTTCTCTCGATCGGCGGGGATCCAGCGCGCGAGTATATGCTCCCTGCGCAATCGCTCGCGGCCGGTGGTCTGCTATTGCTCGACGGTGCCACACTTGGATTCCGCCCGGCAGATACTGAGAATGTTTTCCTCTATGATGCCACCAAGAGCATCGTGCTCGATGGGCAACAACAGACGGGGCGCCTGCGCGGTCGTGCGGCGGAGAAAGACGGGGCCTGGCTCTATCCTGATAGCGCCACCCCGGGCAACTCGAATATTTTTGCCTTCCGTGATGAGATTGTCATCAGTGAGATCGCCTACAATCCACCTGCCCTCTCGGCAATCCCGGATACACCTGCGACCTTCGACAAGGTCGAGCTGTTCGGGTTCAACACCGATTGGCGCTACAACGATGGCGATGACGATCTGGCATTGAATTGGGCAAGCACAGCCCACGCGGTCGGCGGCAATTGGAAATCCGCGGGAGCCCCAATCGGGCGCGAATCTGGAGCGCTCGCCGAACCACTGATCACCGACCTGATTGCGACTTACGCCTCGTCAACTATTACCTACTATTTCGAGAGGGAGTTTGATCTGACTGCCCAGCAGCTTGCGAGTGCCGACTCGATGGAGATCACGCACCAGATCGACGACGGCGCCATCTTTTATGTCAACGGTGTCGAAGTCGGCACCTTCAATCTATCAAGTGGAGCCGGCCCGGAGACCCCGGCCAACCCAAGCGTCGGCAACGCCGCGTTACAAACTCTCGCTATTTCAGCGGACGCCTTGGTCGTAGGTAGCAATCGCATCTCGGTGGAGGTTCACCAATCGTCGACCGACTCGAGCGATCTGGTTTTTGGCCTAAAACTAGACGCTCACTTTGCCATTACCCCATTCATCCCCGGTGCGCCCTTCCGAAATTCTGAGAACCAGTGGCTAGAGATTGCCAACCGCAGCGGAGATCCAGTCAATCTGGGCGGGTGGGATTTTGGGGACGGAATCAACTTCGAATTCCCACCTGGAACCAGTCTAGCAGCCGGGGAACATGCCTGCATCGCACGCAACGCGGTCGATTTTTCCGCCGCGTTCCCAAAGGCACGCTTGCTAGGTGAATTCGGAGGAACCCTCTCACGCACTGGCGAGCATCTCCTGCTACGCGACGCCAACAACAACCCAGCCTGCGAGATGCGCTTTTTTGACGGAGGGCGTTGGCCAGACGTCCCGGACGGCGGAGGCGCTAGCCTAGAACTTCGCGACCTTGATGCCGATCCCAGCAACGGGGCCTCCTGGGCTGCCAGTGACGAGACCGACCAGACCGGATGGAAAACTTACACCTACAGCGGGACTCTCGCCGGAAGCCGTGGCCCAGACACGAAGTGGAGCGAATTTAACATCGGCCTGCTCGGCGAGGGCGAACTCCTGATCGACGATATCACCGTGATCGAGAACGCTTCGACGCAAAAACTCAGAAATACCGATTTCAGCAGCGGCGACACCGGATGGAGATTCCGCGGCACGCACCGGCACAGCGAGGTTATCGATGATCCCGAGGCACCCGGCAACAAAGTTTTGCGCCTCGTCGCCACCGGTGGCACCGGTCACATGTCGAATCAGATCGAGACCACGCTGCTGAGTGCCGCGGTCAATGGCCGAACCTACGACATCTCGTTTCGCGCGCGCTGGGTGGGCGGTTCCAACCAACTTCACACACGACTCTACTTTAACCGCATGCCTTACGTGACAGTGGTCGATCGGCCGCAGCACGCCGGGACGCCCTCCGCCCCAAATTCACGCGCCGAGCCGAACATTGGCCCGACCTTCACCGGGACGATCCACTCCCCCGCTGTCCCGGCAGTGAGCGAGGCCGTTAAAATTACGACTCGCCCGGCAGATCCGGACGGCCTCGACACGATGCAGTTATTCTACTCGGTAAACGGTGGAGCATTCCAGAACACGACCATGGGGATCGGCTCCGGTGGCCTCTACGAGGGCACCATCCCCGGGCAGGCAGCATCCGCGGTGGTGCAGTTCTACATCCAGGGAAGCGACAGCCTCGGGGCCAGCGCGAGCTTCCCCGCCGCAGGGCCAGAATCTCGGGCCTTGTTCAAGGTCGATGACGGCCTCGCGGCGACCAACGGCCAGCACAACTTCCGCATCGTCGTCACGAATGCCGAGCGCGATTTCATCCACCAGCCGATCCAGGTCATGAGCAACGACCGCATCGGGGCAACGATCATCGACCGCGAGAGCGACATCTACTACGACGTAAAGCTGCGCCTCAAAGGGAGCGAGCGCGCGCGCAACCAGGTCAACCGTGTCGGCTTCAACATGCGCTTCGGTTCGGACCAACTCTACCGGGGCATCCACAAATCGCTCGCCATCGACCGCTCGGAGGGAGTCGGCCAGGGGCAGATCGAAATCTTGTTCGACTTCATGATCGCCAACTCGGGCGGCATCGTCTCGCGCTACTACGACTTCATCAAGGTGATTACACCGCAGAACCAGCACACGCGCTCGGCCGTCCTGCAGATGGCGCGCTACGACAACGTTCTCCTCGACTCCCAGTTCGAGAACGGCTCGGGCGGCAACCTCTACGAGTATGAACTGCTCTACACTCCAAACAACGCCGACGCCAATGGCTTCAAAATACCTGAGCCCGATGGGGTCGTCGGCGTCACCGTCAGCAACCTCGGCGACAGCAAGGAGAACTATCGTTGGTTCTTTCTGAAGAAGAACAATCGCGACGCAGACGACTTCGCGCCGATCATCGCCTACAACAAGAAGTTCAGTGAGAGCGGGGCAGCTTTCGAAGAAGGGTTGGAAAATGTTGTCGATGTCGATGCCTGGCTGCGTGGCATGGCCTACGCAGTGCTCTCCGGTGCAGGCGACAACGCGGGCGCAAACAGCCAACACAACGGCATGTATTATGCCCGCCCGGATGGCCGCGTCATGTTCCTGCCCCACGACATGGATTTCGCGTTCGACGCCGGGCGAACGATCTTTGCCAACAGCCAGTGCGCGCGATTGACAACAGACCCGGCACGCCGCCGGATCTACCTTGGCCACCTGCACGACGTCATCAGCACGACCTACAACAACCGCTACATGTCAATGTGGACAAGCCACCTGCAATCGCTCGATTCGTCACAGCCGTGGAGCTCGCACCTCAGCTACATCACCTCCCGTTCGAACAACGTGCTGAGCCAGATCAACGGCCAAGTTGCGCCGATCTCGTTCAATATCACCACCCCGAATCCGCACACCGTGAATGGCAGCTCCGCATCCCTGGCCGGCGACGGCTGGGTCGATGTGCGCAGCTTCCGGCGCGCCGGTGGCGGCGGACTCAATGCGACCTGGACTGACAATAACAGTTGGCAACTCACCGTTCCGGTCACACCTGGCGCCAACACCATCACGATCGAGGCCCTCAATTTCTCAGGGGAAGTCATCGGCACCGACACCATCACTGTCAATAATACCAGTTCCATCGAACCAGCCTCGGCGGCGAATCTTGCGATCTCGGAGATCATGTATCATCCGAGCTTCCCCACCCCAAGCGAGATTTCAGCAGGCTTCCTCGATGAGGGTGCCTTCGAGTTCATCGAACTCATGAACATCGGCAGCCGCGAGGTGAACCTCGATGGGGCACAGTTTACCAGCGGCATCAATTACGCGCTACCGGCAACCGTCATCCCAGTTGGTGGAAGGGTTTTGATCGCACGAGACCGCTCCGGATTCCTCAGCCGCCATCCAGGGGGCGCCGCGATGCTTCTCCCCGGCGAGTATGGCCTCGCCGATACCAACAAACTTTCCAACGGCGGAGAACTGATTGTCCTTGTCGATGCTTCAGGTAGCGACATCCGCAGGTTCACCTACGACGACAATCTCCCATGGCCAACCGCCGCGGATGGAGCTGGGTTCAGTATGATCCTGATCACACCGGACACCAACCCAGATCATGCCCTGGGTGCCAACTGGCGATCAAGCACCGCAGTGGGTGGCAATCCGGGATCGAGTGACCGCGTCGATTTCTCGGGTGATCCTGATGGAGATGACGATCAGGATGGCTTATCGAACTTCCTCGAGCACGCTTTGGGAGCCGACTCACCTGCAATCGAGGCAAGCGCTGATCCGGACGTCGTCGGTGGATTACTGTTGACGTTCTCGAGAAATCTTGCCGCTGACGACGTGCTCCTCGAAGCTCAAAGTTCAACCGATTTGAGGAGTTGGACGACGGCTCAATCAATAATGATTGAATCGACGAGCCAGGGCGACGGAACAGCCATCGAGACCTGGGCGATTGCGCCATCCCTTGGATCACCAGGCAGATTATACCTTCGTGTGGCGGTACGCTCGCGTTAAGACACGGTGAGGCCTGCTCTCCTCGATCGGCAGCGATTCGCGGACAATCCGCAATCCAGACGGGCGCCAACTCCGCGTCCGGCATCCAGGAAATAGGCGGCCAATTGTTTTTGTGCGTGCCGTGCGTGCATGTTCAAAATTTATGAGAAACCCCTTGTGACGACGATCTGAACTCTATACCAGTCTCAACTATAGAGCGAAAATCTCGACGTCGCCTCCTCGAATCAATACAAACCAACCGCCAATCTCATAACCATGACTCCCTTTCTAAAATTCGCGACAAAGTCTATTACCATTGTCGGCTCTGCAGCCAGTTTGGGTCTTATTTCCCAAGCGGCCCAAGGTGCCACCATCTCAGGCGTCACCATCGAAGATGTCTCGACTGAGCTCGGGGGCGGTTTCAATCGCCTCGCAAACTATCTCGTCGATGGAAGTGGATTCGACGGGGCCACTGGCACTCACACCGTCACGCCGGATGAATTCATGTGGCTCAACAACGGGACCTTTGCAGCACCAAACGATCCCAACTCTCCAGGTGCCATCATCACCTTTGACCTAGGCAGCAACTATGCCTTGAGCTCGCTCACGGTTTGGAACTACAACGAAATGTTGCCCGGCCGCCCCGATCTTCTAGGCCGCGGAGCCAACGATGCCGAAATTCTCGTCGCCAGCTCGGAAGGCGGCGCGTTCACTTCCCTCGGCAACTTCACCTTCGACATCGCTCCGGGATTGGACAGCGTCGACTTTGGGCAGGACATTGATCTTAGTAGTTTCGGGGCTGCTGGCGACACCCGCCTAGTGAGGTTCAACATCACTTCAAATCATGGCGGCGACAATAATTTCGTGGGCTTGAGCGAAGTGCGCTTTGACGCAGTGCCCGAGCCTTCCGTTGGCATGCTGGCTCTGGTCGGTCTTGCCGGGTGCCTGTGCCGTCGGCGCTGAACCTTCGGTCGGGATGGCGCCCTCCCTCCCCCATCCACAATCAATCCTTGCCCCTAGGTAAGGATTGGGGAAGTCACCCATAAAGACCCAATGAAAGACCCAATGAAAGAGACAAGAATCCAAAGACAGCACAAGCGAGGGCCCTCGTTAATCAAGAAATCCCGAGAGTCTCGTGATGCACCAGGTATCGCTCAACGGATTGCCCGACTGCTCCCGATTGCCTTCCTCGCGATCCCTTTGCAGACGGCCCAGAGCCAGACCATTACGGGAGTCACCATCGAAGACGTTTCCAGCGAGCTCGGTGGCGGTTTCAATCGCCTGGCGGAATTTCTCCTGGATGGTAACGGATTCGACGAAGGCCTCGGTTCTCATACCCTGACGCCCGACGGGTTCATGTGGCTAAACACCGGCACCTTTGCCGATCCCAACGACCCGAATGTGCCGGGAGCCATCATCACGTTTGACTTGGAAGCGAACTACGACCTCGGTTCGCTAACGGTCTGGAACTACAACGAAAACCTCCCGGGCCGCCCTGAACTCCTTTCACGAGGGGCGAACGAGGTCGAGATTCTTGTGGCTGACAGCGAAGATGGTGCCTTCACTTCTCTTGGGGACTTCGTTTTTGCGGTGGCGCCCGGACTGGATACGGTGGACTTCGGCCAGACGATCGACCTGACCTCCATGCCGGAGGCCGCCAATGCACGCCTCATACGATTCAACATCACGTCGAACCACAATGGCGACAACAATTTTGTGGGGCTCAGCGAAGTGCGTTTCACCACCGCATCGAGTCGCGTCTTCCTCTCCCCTGCCATCATCTCCACCGCGGCAAATCAAGGGACGACGGTCGGAGATCTGACCACTCCGCGCGGAAACCTCGGAGACACCTTCATCTATGAATTGCTTGCTGGTGATGGCGACGCGGACAACGGAAAGTTTCAGATCGCCGACGACGAACTTCAAGCCGGTTCTTTCGACTTTAGCACCACCCCTGACAGGGCTGAATTCTCGCTACGGGTGCGGTCCACGGGTTCTCCTTCCGGGGAAGAATTCGAGGGAGCTCTCCTCGTCACCGCTTCTGCCGATTCGGATGCTGATGATTTGCCCGACTCCTGGGAGGAGAGGTGGGCGGGGGCCGGGAATCTTTCGGCGCTCTCCGGCCTTGGTAATGCCAACGCAGACCTCGATTCCCTCACCGATCTCAAGGAATACGACCTGCGGATCCAATTTCCCAATCTGAACCCGACGGAACGAGACAGTGACAATGACACGCTGGAAGATGGCGCTGAAATTGCCGGAGCGGGCCTGCGTCCACCCACCGACCCCACGAATCCCGACACCGACAACGATTCCCTGACTGACGGAGTGGAGACCAACACCAGGATCAACAACGGTCCCGGAGATACCGGATCTGATCCGACGCTCGTCGATACCGATGAAGACAACTTCAGTGACCCCATCGAGGTCGCCGCAGGGAGTAATCCCAACGACCCTGCTTCCACACCACCCATAGTCCTGGTGGGTTATTGGCCCTTCGATACCGCCTCCGATCCTCAACCCGATCTCTCCGGCTTTTTTAATGATGCCACGGTCGCTGTCGGGGCCTCCTGGGTGAACGATTTGGAGCGCGGCGGGGTGATGGAGTTCGACGGGAACGATTCCTACCTGGAAGCGGCCGACTCGGAAAGCCTCTCGCTCAACAACGACCTAACCATTGCGGCCTGGGTTAATGCTACCGACTATAACAACTTTCGGGGAGTTGTGGGAAAGACGGCGGGCCCCGGCGGCAATCTTCCCGCCGCCTATGATCTCTATCTCTTCACCGGGACGGGAGGGCCTCGCTTTCTTGCCGGGAGCCCGGCAGGTTTTGCGGCAGCGGATGCCATCACGGCTCCCATTGCCGGCGAATGGCACCACATCGCCGTTTCAAAAATTGGCAGCGACATCTTTTTCTATTACGATGGCGAGCCCGATGGACAAGGAACCATCGACCGCGAACTCCAGGATTCCGACACCCCTCTCAAGATCGGAAACCGGGATGACCTCTTCGTCGACTTCTTTGGCCGCCTGGATGACGTGGCCATTTTCAATGGAGGACTGTCGGCCGATCAAATCATGGCCGTCAAGGATGGTAACTTCAGCGAGTTTGGAATCGGATCGTCAGAATTCGCGATCACGGATATCAGCTATATTAACAACTACTTGGGCTCCGGCAATCCTGCAGTGTCTCTGACTTTTACTTCCCGCCCCGGAAAAGAGTATGCCATCGATTTTTCCACCAAACTCAATCCTCAGGATCAACTCGGAGGCTGGTCGGAAGTTCAGGACGGAATTATGTCAGAAGGCGCCATCACGACATTTGTAGACACATTCGTTGCCGGGAGTGCCCCGACACTCTTCTACCGCGTGCGTGAGCTCTAATCCCGATACTCTCCCTCACAATGAGAGGACACCCAGACGAGACGAAAGCCCTCTCTACCCCAATCCCGTATCCATGCATCCATTGGCAGTATCTGATGTTGAAAATTCGCGATGATGGGTGTTTGGAGAATCATGTTCCAAGCAGTTCACTTGGCGTAGCCAAGATGCACCCACCCCCTACGGGTTCTTGAGCACGCGGTAGAATCTCCGCTTCGTCCCGGGAGGGTTATCCGTGCGATCGACGTAAGTCGTCGTCTCGCCCTCTGCGCCCTCGACGCCGTCGTCGACTTCTAACCACGCCGTCATATCCACCGAGGACTGAATCGTGTAAAACTTTCCGGCTCGTGACGTCCACGTAAAGGACACAAATTCCGTATCAGGATCATGGCTCACGCTGGTGATCTGGAAAACAAATCCGCCCAGAGAAGCGTCCGGTCCCGCGAGGTAGTTGTTCAGAACATCAGCTGGTAAGAGCACCCCGTCGTGGATGCGAACTCGGTTTATCAGACCCCTGAAGTTGCCGCCGAAACTACCATCACCAACGCCGGTAACCGTTGGGGCGTGGGGCGCATTCTGGGCGTTCTGCCCCCCGATGATGAACGGGAAACCGTCGTGGGTATCGATCGGACCTGTCGATTCGCTATGCACGAACGCGCCATCTGCGTAGAGGCTCGTGGTAGCGCCGTCGTAGGTGTAAACGAGGTGGTGAAATGTGTCGTCGCCGACTGGAGGTCTTTCAGAACCGCCGTCACCCCAAGGCACGTCCGGGCCGCCGCCCCACTGACCGACTGCTCCGAAGGCGGCTTGGTCGGTCCATCCGAACGACATGTTCGTGCCGTCGCCGCCACCGCGCCGCCCCCACCCGACCATCATCTCTTCACCCGTTCCGCCCGATGGGTTATGCGCCCAGACTTCGATCGAACGTGTGGCTTCTGCAGCCGTCAAACTATCGGGCGTCGTCGGCCCTTGGTAGACGTTTTGGGATGCCTGTTCCCTGTTCAAGTGAATTCCGGAAATCCCATCGATGACTTCGATCACGGGCTCGGGTTGGCCGGCCTCGTTGACGAGGATGAAGTCGCCTGTGACCGCCCCCGTGTTGGGCAGCACTAGCGGGCTCGAACCCTCCAATTCTCCGTGGGTCGTGACGTCGATCAACAGCTCGCCTGCATCGACGAGCGCACCCACTGCCGGAAAGTCATCCGAGTCGTTGGGGTCAGTGCCCACGTCGACTTCGATAGCGTCGTCCCAGGAGTCGCCGTCGCTGTCTGCGTCGAACGGGTTGGTGGGCGCGGGCTGCCCGTCGACCATGCGGTTAATTTCGATGCCATCGCTCAGCCCATCGCCGTCGCCATCGGCGACCAGCGGATCAGTGCCAGTGTCGCTTGGCCCGTTGCTGGTGCCGGTGTTAGTCTCGACGTCGTCACCGAGACCATCGCCGTCAGTGTCGGGGTTGCGAGGGTCGGTCGGTGCAGGCTGTCCGGCGACCATGCGGTTGACCTCATCGCCATCGAGCACGTTATCGTCGTCCGTGTCGTCATCGCAGGGATCGGTCCCGCGTCTCAACTCGTCGCCATTGCTCAGACCATCCATGTCTGGATCTGCATCGGCGTCGGCAACGTTCTTGTCCAGACAGACGTGCAAATCTTCGATCGCATCGATGATCCCGTCTTCGTCAGTATCGGGCTGAGCACTACCACCGGGTCCATTGTTGAAGTTGTTGACCACGTCGGCGAGGCTCAACACGCCATCGTGAATTCGAACGCGGGACAGGAGTCCGCTGAAGTTGCCACCGGAGGCGCCGCCGAAGCCAACCACAGTCACATCGAACGGATCGGCTTGGTGATTCTGACCACCGAGGACAAACGGGAAACCGTCGTGGGTATCGAGCGATCCGGTGGCCTCGCTATGCGCGAACTCCCCGTCGGAATAGAGGCTCGTGGTGTCGCCATCATAAGTGTAGACCATGTGGTGCCAATCCCCCGCCGTTGGTGTTTCTGCCCCGCCAATTCCCCATGGGACATCCTGCCCCCCCCAGTGGCCGACCGCGCCAAAGGCCGGCTGGTTCGTAAATCCGAACGACATGTTGGTTCCGTTCCCGCCCCCACGGCGCCCCCATCCGACCATCATTTCTTCGCCCCCGATCTCCGGGTTGTTCGCCCAGACTTCGATCGAGCGGGGTGCGCCAGCCGCAGTCAATCCCGCAGGCGTCAGCGGCCCTTTGTAAACGTTCTGCGCCGCCGCTTCAAGATTGAGGTGGATCCCCTTCAAAGTGATCGCGTTCGTGTCGGTAATTTCAACGATCTGGGGCTGCGGCTGCCCGGCCTGGTTGACGAGTTCGAAACTGCCGACCACGGTTCCGAGGTTCGGCAGCGACATGGGCGTGGAACCAACGATGAAGTTCTCCACATTCACATCGACGAGGATATTTCCAGCGTCGATCAAATCCGCTCGCGCCGACTCGAGCCCCAATCCGAGAGCGCACAGCCAAGTGTGTCTCAGGATGGAACGCGTGCAGCGGGAGGTCTTAGGGTGAACTTGTCGGAATTTCATTGGCTTCTTTTTCATTGGATTCGATTGGTTCATTATTTTCCGCAGCCGCGTGACCTGTGCCACTGAGAACGACTACACGGGATGATGGATTCGGCACCGCGGTGATCAGTCTCTTCCTACCCCTTTAGCATCTCATAGTTGACCAGCTAAAACTAAAAAATACTTGTATTCGGACGCATAGTTTGTGTAAGATCCCGACATGGACTCGTCCAAACTTAAGCGCACATGGCTGGATCAGCTACGACCTGGCTCGGCACAAGGGCTCTTCGAGTATCTCCCAGATATCTTGTATTTTGCAAAAGATGCACAGCTGCGGCTGATGGCCGGCAATCGCGCCTTCGTCGAGCGATGCGGATTCGCCCAAGAGGAAGAAATCGTCGGACTGTCTGATTACGAGATTTTCCCGCCGGAATTGGCGGAGAAGTACCACGCCGATGACGAGCGAGTGCTCAAGAGCCTGGAGCCGCTGATGGGGATTGTCGAACTGTTCCCCGACCGGGTTGGCGACCCTATCTGGTTTATCACAGATAAGATCCCATTCTTTGATCAGCAGGGCAAGGTCGCGGGCCTGTGTGGGATTGTCCGCAGCTTCGAGGGCGCACACGCCTCACTGCAACCTTACCTCGAGTTGCTGCCTGTGATCGAATTCTTGAAAGAGAATTACGCGCAAAAAATCACGATGCTCGAGCTTGCGAAACTGGTGGGGATGTCGGTGCGCAAGCTGCAGCGACGCTTCAATGAGACATTCAAGACGACGCTACAATTCTACATCGCGCGGCTCCGGATCTTGAAAGCGTGCGAGTTGTTGCTCAACACACAACTGCAGATCACAGAGATCGCGCTCGAGATCGGCTTCTATGACCACAGCGTTTTTTCGAGGAAGTTTTCCGAGATGATGGGAGTGTCCCCACGAGCCTATCGCAAGCGCTTCGAGCCTCCCACTGAGAGCCGACACACGGATTAAGGGGTAACTAAATCCTTCGCTATTCGTAGTTAACCAATACCTCTCTCGACTGCTGCCCGATCGCGGCGCTCGTAGTCTTTCCGTCCGGCCAGCGCACCGAAATCTTCTCCGCCCGCGAGCCCTGCGGCGGGCTGAAATAAAGCGTCGGGGGCGACTGGGACAGGTAACCGCCGCCTGCCGTGATCTCGCCCACGCGCTGCGCGCCGTTCCCAAACTCGAGCGTCACGCGAGCGCCTATCCCAGATCGGTTGCCCCTCGGACCGGCAAGCCTGACCGATATCGGTGTCGCCGACCCAAGATTCTCGAACACCAGCACGGGGCCATCGTTGACACCGATCACGAGGTCAGGCCGACCATCGCCCGCCAGATCGGTCATCGTCAAACTCTTCGCATCCTGCGCCACCACGAGCCCGCTGTCACGGGCTGCGACTGGTGAAAACCCACCCTTGCCATCACCCACCAGCAGGACACTCAAACCACCATCCATCGGCCGCGTCTCGATCTGCGGACCGAAGAAATTCTGCACTAGGTAGATGTCGAGGTTGCCATCGGCGTTTGCATCGAAGATCGCCGAGCCGAAGGCCGGCGCAATCTGCGCCATGCGCGGCAGCGGACGGAAGCTGAACTTCGCGCTGCCATCGTTGATCAACACGCCCGTCTCCAATGTGTTCACTTCAAAGCGCTGCGCGCCTTTGAGACGCTCCGGCGAGTAGACCTCAGCGAGCTTCGAACTGGCGAAGTGGTGATAGCTCTTGAGCTTCACGCCGACGGACGGCATCGCATTGCGCGAGCAACTGAATCCGCGGTGTGGGTAGCAGATGCCACCTTCGAATCCCGCCTCGATCAAGCGCCGCCGGCCAGTGCCATCGATGTCCCCGTAGTAGAGCAGTTCTGGTGCCTCGACCGTCGCCCTGTATTTTGTGTTCAGTCCGAAATTCGTCACGAGGTAATCGATGTCGCCATCGTTGTCAAAATCGCCGCCGTTGATGCCTGTCCACCATCCGAGCAGGCCATCGAGCCCGGCCTCAGCGCTCGCATCCGCTAGGCTGCCCTGCTCGTTGCGAAAAATCTTCACCGTCCCCCACTCGTTGCTCACCAGGAGATCGATCCAGCCATCGCCATCCGCATCCGACCAGAGCGCACCGGTGACGAGCCCCGATTTTCCGAGGGAGGGCACTTTGTCGGTCACATCACTGAATCGACCGTCCCGGTTCTCCAATAAGCGGCTGTGCGGCGTCACCGGATACTGCCCCGGAATGACGCGGCTACCCACAAACAGATCGAGGTCTCCGTCCCGGTCGTAGTCAGCGGCAGCCACCACGCTACCGCTGTCGGCGTTGCCCGGTAGCACGCCGAATTCGGCGGCGCTAAAATTGCCCTTGCCGTCATTTAGATAGAGCCGGTCGCCGTATGATTGATGTTGCGGTGGTGCCTCGATGCTGCCGCTGACGACGTAGAGATCGAGGTCACCATCGCCGTCCGAGTCGAACAGCAACGCTCCAAGATCCTCGCTCGCCTTATGGGGCTCGCCCGCAGAGAACGATCTCGGCTCGAAGCGCCCTCCCCCATCGTTGATCAACAGCTGCCCCAGATAGCCCGCACAGCCGCCTAGATAGAAATCGCCATCGCCATCGCCATCAACATCGCCACAGGCCATCCCGGGGCCCGACTGCGACAGCCGGTTTGGCAATAGTGGCTGCAACGCAAAATCGTCGAACGGCATCTCCCAGTGACGCGCCCCGCGCATGACGTCGCTTTTGCCAAACATTGCCTGCCCCGGTTGGTCGCCTTCAACAACAGCATCCGCCGCCGTAGATTCAGCAATCGTATAGAACCGATCGGCACGCAGATTCTTGAAAGCCGACACCTTTCCGCCGGACCAAGTCACTTCCAGTTCGTCGATCACGGTAGCATCCCCCAGACCAAAGTACACTAGCGGCTCATCGCAGGAGGAAAACCCGCGCATCGGATTGAACTGTCGGATCTGCAGACCGTTCTTGGTGCGCAGACGGACGCTCGCTCCGATCCCGAAGCGGTTGCCTCCCTCGCCACCCAATCGTAATGCGACGCGTGCACCATCCTGGCCGTCGTTGCGGTGGATCGTCGGCGGCTCGTCGAGATTTGCCACCACGAGATCTAAATCACCGTCGCCCTCGAGATCGAAATACGCGGCCGCATAACTGATCCCATTTCTGCCTAGCCCCCAAGTCTCGCTCTCGTCGGCAAAGTCGAAGTCGCCACGGTTACGGAACGCGAGGTTGCGCTCGGGGCGGGCGGGCGTCCCCTCGTAGAGATCCCACTCCGTCCTGCCGACCAATTTTTCGAGGTGCAGCGGGTTATCGGAGTCATTGAAATTCCGCGTCATGCCATTGGCGATGAAAACATCGATGCGCCCGTCACAATCGAGGTCACCGAACTTCACTGCCCACGACCAGTCGGACGAGGCCAGGCCCGACATGAATGCGGCGTCCATGAACCGTCCGGTGCCGGTGTTCACGTAGAGACAGTTGCGCATGTATTGCGGCGGGTCAGCGTTCTGCATGAACCAGGTGCTCTGCCCCATCGCGCCCATCGTTGTCTTTGCCATGTAGTGTGTCGTCCCCGCCATGTCGGCGGCGAGAAAGTCCATCAGTCCGTCGTTGTTGATGTCGCCGCAATCGGCACCCATCGTGAACCACGTCGTGTGCGGCAGCTGCTGCTTGGCGACATCCGTGAACGTCCCGTTGCCGTTATTGCGGTAGAGCAGGTCAGGATCTTCGAAATCATTGCCGACATAGATGTCTGGCAGACCGTCGTGATTGAAGTCCCACCAGGTGACTGAATTGCCCTGGTTGCGTGCCATCGAAATTCCCGCCAGTGCGGTCACATCGCGGAAGTGCCCACCATCATTGCGCAACAGCCGGTCGCTGGCACCGACGTTGTTGATCTCGAAGTTCTTTCCACCGCGCCACATGATTCCGTAGTAGTCCTCGTATTGCGGCAGCATCTGCAGCTTGCCATCCTTCACCACCGTTACGCCCTGCGCCGGCCGCCCTCCGGGACGGTAGTGGCGGTGACCGAGTAAGTAGACGTCAAGATCACCATCGTTATCATAGTCAGCGAAGGCCGCCATCAAGAACGCTCCGGATTGGTCGAGCCCGAACGCGCGCGCCGATTCGCGGAACTTCCCCTTGCCGTCGTTGAGGAACAGCTGGTGCGCCGATTCGTAGTTGCAGACATAGATGTCCAAATCGCCATCCGCATCGATATCGACCAAAGCGGCACCGCCGCCCCAAGCCTCGCCGCCACCGACTCCGGCTTCGCCCGTGATATCGGCAAATTCCCCCTCGCCCAGATTGCGATAGAGCCGGTTCTCGCGCGCGCCCGAGACGAAGTAGAGATCGCAGCGGCCATCGCCATCGATATCACCCGCCGCCACACCACCACCACCGAACGCGCTCGTGTAGAGACGCTTCAGTGGGTGTTTCGTGTCGATGGGATTAACGAACCTGATCCCCGTCGTCTCAGCTCCCAGTTCGCTGAACAAGGTCTCCGAATCCGCCACTCGCGTGCGCTCCTGCAGCGGAACCGACTCCGGCTCCACAGCGCCAAGCCCCGCAGCGACGAGACAAGAGAGAATCGATAATCTCATGATAATTGTCAGTTTAAATTTCTATTTTTGATTCTACCTACCTGGGCGCAACAACTCTATGCGAATCACGCCAAACTTGTGTAATATTGTGACAAACCTATCACTTCTCAAGCATTCCACGTGCCTTTTCGAGGTTTCTCCGGGCAATTTCGGAGTTGGGCTGTAGCTCGAGCACCTGCTCAAAACACCTTTTTGCCTGCTCCGGCTCGCCCCTGTCCAGATGGATCAAGCCTAGGTTAATGTGCGCCGGCAAAAACATTGGGGCGAGCTCTACTGCGTGGCCAAAGGCCCCGGCCGCTTCATCTCGTTGCCCGAGGCGTTTGAAGGCGATCCCTAGATTGTTGAACGCGTCGGCGTGCTGCGGAGCCAATTCGACTGCCCGCTCGAGCGCAGCGACCGCCTCCTGCGCTTGGTTGAGCGAAAGATACGCCAAGCCGAGGTGGTTGTGGCCGTCGACGAACTCCGGGCTGATCTCCGTCTCCCTCTTAAAATAGGCGCACGCCGGCTCGAACTCGCCACGTTTCGCACACAGCATCCCCAGCGCATTGTTCACTTTCCCCAATTCCGAATCGAGTTCGAGCGCGCGCCGGAAATGTCTCTCTGCAGTCGCCGGACTCGCCAGCTGCTCAAGCGCCAGGCCGAGATTCAAATGGATCACCGCCGAGTCATCACGCAGTTCCAGCGCTTTTTCATAGGTCGCGACCGCATCGTCCAGCTTGCCCTGTTTCGCGTAGGCAAGCCCCAGGTTGTTCGCCGCCGCGGCGAAGTCCGGTGCTAGCGCAAGCGTGTCGCGGAATTGGATCGCGGCGTCATTGACGAGTTGGCCTTGCCAGAGGTCCTGCGCAAACTGGAAGCGCTGCGTCACCTCAAGCTGGTCGGCTGCGGCGGCGATCGACGGGTGCTCGGACTCGAGAACCGTCCCGCCCAAGCCAACCGAAGCCAGCAGCCTCGCTGCGCGATCTTTCTTCGAATGCGCCAAATCCGCGATCACCTGATCCACATCGACCGTCCCTTTGTAGAGAACCGACACGCGCCCCTGCGCATCGACGAGAAGGCTCATCGGCACCGCCAATTGAAGCTCCATCGGGGTTAGGCGCACGTGCAAGCGCTCGAGAATCGCGAGAATTTTCTCATTTGCCCGGCCAACCACGAACGGCAGCTGCAGACCCGCCACGAGCGCGGCCGCCTTGGCCGGATCGGTCTTGTCTGCCCCGACCCCATCGATCGCGAGCGCGAGAACATCCACACCGGCGGTGTCCAGCTCTGCGGCCCGCGATTTGAACTCGTGTAACTCGGCGAGACACGGCGCGCACCAGCTCGCCCACAGGTTGATCAGCAGCGAGCGGTCGGTGCCCGATGCCCGCACCGGAAGCGCTTCGCCAGCGAAGCCCTGATACTGCATCGCTGGCAGTTTCAGCAAGGTGACCAGCGGAATCCTTGCGGCACCCGATCCTGGGGAAAGCTCCAAGTCCGAAGGCCTCAGCGCGATCGCAGCCTGCGGGCGGGCCCATTTTTTCACTTCGCCACCCTCAGTCAAAACGAGATACTGATTGACCTCCAGCCCCACGTAGACATCGGTCGCGCCCCCAGGCCAACTCACCTCGACCCGCTCCGTTCCGGCGGCCTTCCCCAAGCCGAACAGCAGGCACTTGCTCGACTGCGCGAGGTAACCATCACCTGCACGCAGAGTTTTCGAAAGCGGCTTGCCATTACCCACCGGGTAAACCGTCACTCGTGCGCCCATCGCATCCCGATTACATTCTACTCCGCGCAGCCGGATCCCAAGAAAGTGGTTGTCGCCCTTGCTCTCGTTTCGCATCAATCGCAGTTGCGGCGCGCTGCGATTGGAAACCCAGAAATCCACATCGCCATCGTGATCCCAATCCGAAAGACAGATCGCGCGACCATCGTCGGCAAAATCGATGCCGGATAGAGCCGACACATTGGCGAATCGCGATACCGCGCCGTCGGCGTCGCCACCGAGGTTCAGGTAAGCGCAGTGGCGCTCGCGCCCGCTCCACGAACGCCCGCGCTTCATCATGGTCGAAAGATCGAGGTGCGCCTGCGAGACGCCCTCGGAAAATTCGTTGGACTGGGAGCTCGACACGACCTGCCGCCAGAAGAAGCTTCACAAATCGCCGCTGTCAGGCGTGGTGAGGTATCCGTTGGCGACTAGCAAGTCCTCCCAGCCGTCGTTGTTGATATCGGCGAACAGCGAACTCCACGCCCAGCGCCCCATGGTCACGCCGGCGCTCAAACTCTTGTCGGCGAAGCCACCATCCTGCTGCATCAGCAGGGTGTTGCCGCGCGCAAATCGCAGCAGCGCGTCACGCTCCTCATCCGTCGAACCCGGACTGAAGGCAGACTGGCGTGCGATGCGCCCACCCGCCGCCGAGAACATGTTGCCGACATACAAATCCATGCGCCCGTCTCGGTTCGCATCGCCCCAGGAAACCGACATCCCCGAGGCGCGATCTTCACCGCCAATCTGCGCTGCGATGTCGGTGAAGTGACCATCGTCATTACGATACAGATTGTTGCGCCCGAAGTCATTCGCAACATAGAGGTCCTGATCGCCGTCGTCGTCGAAGTCCTCCCACGAGGCGGCGAACGAGAAGCGGCGGTTATTCGCGTCCAGCCCGCAGGTTTCTGTGATGTCGGAAAATCTCCATCCGTCGGCGTCGCTGATCTCGTTTCTAAAAAAGTGGTTCGCGCCGCCGTTGTTAGCATCGTGGTAGACAAAGTTGCCACCCGCCCCGATCACCGTCGCGCCCGCCTCGCTCTCGAGATCGCCCGCGCTGTAGTGGCACGCATACAGGTCGAGATCGCCATCCTGATCGAAGTCGACCGCACTCAATCCCATCGTGCCAACACCGACATCGAGAATCGCAGCGACCGCAAACTTCCCCGTCCCGTCGTTCTCAGCCAAAACGATCCGCGCATAAGTCGCGACCGCCAAATCCTGGTCGCCGTCGTTGTCGAGATCGACGATCAGTGCGCTGCGTGACGATTCGACCCAGCCGACACCCGCCGCCTCGCTCGCATCACGCACCGTGCCATCGGGATTCTGCAGGTAGAGCCGGTTGGGCAAGCCGCCAGCCTGACAGAGATACAAATCATCGAGCCCGTCGCCATTGACATCGCCCAGCGCCGCCCCCGGTGTGCCGAGCAAGGTCATCTTGCGGGTGTCCTGGATCCGCCCCAGCCAGTGGTTCGCCCCGAATGCAATCTGCTCGTGGAAGCTCGGGTTGGCGGCGAGCGCCGATTCCGTGCAGTCGCGGAACAGCGGCGATTGTGACCCCGACGTCGTCCGTTCGAATTCCCCCACCTGCAGAGTCCGGATCAATGGTGGATCACCGAGTTCCCATTCGAGCGCCCATTCCGCGTGAATCTCCACTCCTGGCTGGCTCATCTCGACCAGTTGCCGGGTCCGAATTTCGCCGTCCCGGTCGAGAAATTCGATCACCTTGATCTTGCAGCGGCGATCACCCGTCTCAGCTCCGAGAGCATTGGTGAGGAGCACGAGAGCATCCGAGAATCCCGTTGCCCCGGCGAGCTCACTCCTCCCGCTGGCTTGACCTCTGCGAACTCGCCAGCCCGACCCTTCGAATTCCGTCACCATGTTTCCCGGCACCAACTCGCTCGAGGAAAAATCTTCCGTCACGATCCCGGATAGGAAGTCGCTGGAGATTTCACCATTGCCGATCGCCTCCGATAGCGCATCCAACTGCTTCCTGATCCGCTCGCTCTGCACCTCGCTGTCCCAGCCATCTGCAGAGGGGTCATCGAGTTGCTTCCACTCGCCTTCACCCGAACCAATCACCACTGGTGCCAGCGCCGCAGTCTCGACGGACTGCGGAGATTCGCAATCATCCTCATTTTCCGCCGCCTTTTTCCAGCACGACGCGAGCGTGACAATCCCGACTCCCATGCAAAACAGAAGGGATTTCGCAAACCATGGTTTCGGTCGAGGATTCATTTTTTGGAAGTACTAGCCATTCTCCCTATCGGCGCACGGCGGTCAACCCAATTCGGCCAACACGTCCCCGAACCTGAAGTCTACTAAGGTATGGCCAGAGAAAGCATTGTCAGTCTTTCCCGACGTTGTGAGAGCAACAAAGTGCGGTGAGCTTCCTGGCCGACTAAACCAACAATTCGTTTACCACGCGTGCCTTCTCGACGCCGGTGAGTCGGAAATCGAGGCCTTGGAAACGGTAGGTGAAGCGCTGGTGATCGAGACCGAGCTGTTGCATTACGGTGGCGTGTAGATCGCGCACGTGGACGGGGTTCTCGGCGACGTTGTAACTGAAGTCGTCGGTCTTGCCGTAGCTCATGCCCGGCTTGATGCCGGCCCCGGCCATCCAGATGGTGAAGCAGCGCGGGTGGTGGTCGCGACCGCCTTCGGGGCTGTCCCACTTGCCCTGTCCGGCGACGCTTCGACCGAATTCGCCGCCCCAGATGACGAGGGTGTCATCGAGTAGGCCTCGCTGTTTGAGATCTTTGATGAGAGCGGCGCTCGGTTGGTCGGTGTCGCGGCAACGCGCGGTGCACCAGCTTTTCAAGCGACTGTGATGGTCCCAGTCGGGGTGGAAGAGTTGGATGAATCGGACGCCGCGCTCGGCGAGGCGGCGGGCGAGGATGCAGTTGGCCGCGTAGCTGCCGGGGCGGCGGGAGTCGGGTCCATAGAGATCGAAGACAGACTCGGGCTCCTCGCTGATGTCGGTCAGCTCCGGCACACTGGCCTGCATGCGGAAAGCCATCTCGTACTGGCGGATGCGGGTCTCGATCTCAGGGTCGCCGGTTTGCTGCAGGCGCATGGCGTTGAGTTCGCCGAGGCCGTCGAGCATGCCGCGGCGCAGGTGGCGGGGGAGACCGTCGGGATCTTTTAGATAGAGCACGGGCTCCTTGGCGTTGAGCAACTTCACGCCCTGATAGACCGAGGGCAGGAAGCCGCTGCCCCAGTAATTGTCGTAGAGCGGCTGGTCGCTGCCGCGTTTCATCTTCGACAGCAGGACGAGGTAGTCGGGCAGGTCCTTGTTGGCGCTGCCGAGCCCGTAGCTCGCCCATGCGCCCATACTGGGTCGGCCGGTGAGGTGGTGGCCGGTGAGGAACTTGGTCATGGCTGGCGCGTGGTTAATCTGGTCCGTGACCATCGACTTCACAAAACACAGCTCGTCGGCGACCGAAGCGGTGTGCGGCAACCACTCGCCGATCGTGGCACCGGACTTCCCGTAGCGCTCGAACTGGGTGTGCGAGGGCATGATCAATTGCGGCTGCCCCTTGGTCATACCGGTCAGGCGCTGGCTACCGCGCACCGAGTCGGGGAGCTTCTGCCCAGCCATTTTGATCAGGTCGGGTTTGTGGTCGAAGAGTTCGATCTGTGACGGACCGCCGGACTGGGTGAGGAAGATGACGCGCTTCGCCTTCGGGGCGAAGTCGAGCGGCACTTTCGCCATCAGCGACTCGAGAGCGAGCGCACCGAGCGAGACTCCGGCACCCTGGCCTAGGAAATAGCGGCGCGAAATGGCTGGGAATCCGGAGGGTTTATTCATGGGTGATGGCTTCGTCGAGGTTGAGCACGAGATTGGCGATCAGAGTCATGGCGGCGTGCTTGGCGTCGCCACCTCCAGAGAACTCACCAGCTTCCGTGGGATGGTCCTTGTAGTAGGTGAGCGCGCGTTCGTATGCCCTGTGACAGATTGCCACTTCATTGTCGCTCGGGGCGCGGGATAGAACCCGGAGGAACACTTCGTGGAGTTTGAGCTTGGCCAAGGCGCGCGCCGCCTCCACGGAAGTGCGATCATTGAGCAAGGTGAGCGCCTGCAGTGGCGTGTTCGTCCGGTGTGAGGTCACCTCGCAGGTGCGGCGCATGGCGTTGTCGAACAGGAAGGTCGGGGCGCTGCTGCGGCGCCAGAAGGCATAGAGCGTACGACGATAGCCGGCTGGACCGAGTGAGGGCTTGTAGGTAAAACGCCCCATGAACTGGTCGCTCCAGATGCCGGGTGGCTGGTAGGGAAAGACGGGTGGACCGCCGAGCGCGGGGTTGAGCAGGCCGCTCGATGCCAAGATGGTATCTCGGATCATCCAGCTCGGCAGTCGATAGCGAGCGCCGCGGGCGAGCAAGCGGTTCTCTGGATCGAGTTCGAGCAATCGTTCGGATACCAGACCGGTCTGCTGGTAGGTCGCGCTCCTCACGATGGTCTTCACCAGGTGTTTGACGTCCCAGCCGCTCTCGACAAAGTCGACAGCCAGCCAGTCGAGGAGTTCGGGGTGGGTGGGCGTCTCGCCCTGCAGTCCGAAATCGTTGGGTGTGCGCACCAGCCCGGCGCCAAAGAAGAGTTGCCAGATCTGGTTGGTGATCACGCGGGCAGTGAGCGGGTTCTGAGCGGAGGTGATCCACTTCGCCAGTGCCCAGCGGTCATTCACCTCGTCCCGTTTCAGGACGGCGAACAGGACGGCGGGTTTTACTTGATCACCGTGGGCGTCCCAGACCCCTCGTTCGAGGATGTGGGTCTTGCGTGGATCTTTGCGTTCGGCCAAGACCATCACTTTCACGTTGCCGGACGCCTCCTTGAATTCGCCGTTCTGGCGTTTCACCTCGGCGTGGTGTGCGGCGACGGTGCGGTATTCGGCATCGTCCTCAAGGAACTGATCGAACAGTTGGGTACGGAGATTTCCTTCCGGTTTGGCACCGGCAGCGAGTTGCTCCATCGGCATTCTGCCCAAGCCCCGCACCGCGTGGCCGCGTTGATCGGTGAGGCTCAGGCGGAAGCGGCCGATCAGTTGCCGTTCCTCGAGGGAGCGATGCATCAGCACGATGTCCAACGACTCGCCGTCGTTCAGGGTCACGGGTTCCTCGAGTTCAAACACGGCGCGGTGCGGTTTGTCCGACGCCTGGGTGCGAGTGGTCCACCCGGTGCGCGGGTCGTCGTCGAGGGTGCCGCTGACGTTGCTGTATTTACTGTCACGCCCTTCGCCGTTAACGTCAGCGATCGCCCTTCTCAGGGCGATGTCGCGCACTTGCGTGCTGCCCTCGCGGCGGACGCGGACTTTCAAATTGGTGAGGATGAACTCGCCGTCGGCGGCTTGCGAGAACTTGCCTTCAACATGCGAAGGGTGAGGGAACACTTCCAGTTGAACCCCCGCGACGCGGTTGATGGGGGGAGTGTTCACCGTGATCGTGTAGTCGTCCTGCACAGGCATCTGGGCTCCGGCTTGAATGATGCCGTCCTTCTCATGCAAAAGCGTAGTGCCTTCCTTGCTCGCGAGAGCCTTTGGCGTGACGGGATGCCAGGCGACGAATCCCTCGCGCGCGGATTCGATCTGCCCAGCGAGCCATGTTTCAAAGGGGGCAAAGCGCGCTTGCTTTAAAGCGGCAAGCGAATCGCTCGATTCTTTGAGGAGGATGTTCGACTCCTCGACCGCGCGCTTGGCGTAGGGCGACTTGTAGGTGAGGTAGGGCTTCGCGTCCCCGCCGGCTTTCCCGTCTTCGTCGATGCTGTCGAAGTAGGCGCTGAGGCTGTAGTAGTCGGCCTGTGAGACGGGATCGAACTTGTGATCATGACACTGCGTGCAACCGAGCGTGAGCCCGAGAAACAGCGTGCCGGTGGTGTTGGTGCGGTCGAGGACATAGTCCACCCGCGACTCGTCCGGGTCGCGTCCGCCCTCGCCATTGGTCATGTGGTTACGGTGGAAACAGGTGGCGAGGATCTGCTCGGGGGTGGCATCGGGCAGGAGGTCACCGGCGAACTGCTCGAGGGTGAACTGGTCGAAGGGCATGTTCGCGTTGAAGGCGTCGATGACCCAATCGCGCCATGGCCAGTTGCTACGAGTGGCGTCCCCTTGGAAGCCGTCGGTATCGCTGTAGCGTGCTCCATCGAGCCACCACATGGCCATGCGTTCGCCGAAGTGCGGCGAGGCTAGCAAGTTGTCGATCATCTGGTCGAGCCCCACTCCTAGCTGCTCGGGCGTGGGCGGCAGTCCGGTGAGGTCAAAGGTCAGTCGGCGGCGGATCGTGTGGATCTCTGCCGACGGAGACATCCCGAGACTGTGTTTTTCGAGGCCTTTGGCGACGAAGTGGTCGATGGGGTAAGAACCCTTCGGAACCGGGCCCTTCTTCGGGCCGACGAAGGCCCAGTGTTCGCCCCACTCTGCTCCTTGGCGGATCCACTCTTCCAAGGTCGACACCGCCTTGGGGCTGAGCGGTTTTTTGTGCGACTCCGGGGCGGGCATTACCTCATCGGGATCGCTCGATTTGACGCGGGCGATGAGCTCGCTGGCTTCGGGCTTGCCGGGCACAATCACCTCGGCAACGGCACCATCTCGCGTGTCTAACCGGAGGTCGGCTTTGCGGGAAGCGGCGTCAAAACCGTGACAGGCGAAGCAGTTGTCCGACAGGATCGGACGGACATCGCGATTGAAGTCGATGGTTCCCGCCGCAGCGCACGCCGAGAGCAGCGCGAGAAGTGGGAAAAAGAGGCGGAGTTTGACGGGCGGCATATCGCAGGAATTTACTTTTGGGGTGGCGTCGTTGAGGGCGTCGTTGAGCAGCAGGAGCACCCTGCGGATTTCATTCCTTCCAGATTTCGAGTTCGGTGAGACCACTGCGGGCCTCACCATTGTTTGTGAAAACAAGGCGGACTTTTTTCAATTCGACAGGGACGAAAGTGAGTTTATTGGCCATGTTTCCAGTGGGAGTTAAAGGCGTTTTGATTTGTTCGGCAAGTGGCTTCCATGAGCCCTCGAGCCAGCCTTCGATTTGGTAATCTTGCGGAGCCTGCACGCCGCCACGGTCGTCGTAAATGTGTAGGACAGCGCTGCCAATTTCGGTAGGATTTTCAAATTCCACTTCGAGGGTGTCGCTCTGATTGGGTGAACCGAAAGACGTCCAACGGTTCGCCGGAGTGGGTTCAAAGATGATCTTTCCATCAATGGCGCGCTTGGCAATTCCGCCAAATTGATCGGAGAACGAAGCGGTAATCTTCGGAAAGCCTTCGCCGTCATGATTGAAGGCCAAATTCCCCGCTGGAGGCGAGGCCGGCACGTAGGGACGATGGCCGGGACCCCAGGCTTCGAACTCGGTGAGCCCCGAGCGTGACGAGGCGGCATGGGTGAAGGTGGCACGTAGGCGTGACGTTTTGAGCACCGGAAAGGTCACGGTGTAGGGACGTTTCCCGACCGGCTTTTCAGTGGAGGAGGACTTTTGCTCGGGGATCGCTTTCCAGGCGGAGCCGTCCCAGGCTTCCAGAACAATCTTGGAGGGTGCTTTCACGAGGCCACCTTCCGTTTCTTCGTCGTCATCGAGCAGGTAGAGTTTGACGGTATCGACGGGACGTTCCGTTCCAAAGTCCACCTCGACCCAATCCACCAAATTCGGAGAATCGATGGTGGTCCAGCGGTTCGTCGGACGAATGTCGTAGCGGTATTGCCCGTCACTAATTTTGGCGAGTGCGCTGCGAGGATGGACGAAGGATGCTTGATAACGTGGATAGTAATCACCGTCGTTATTGACGGCGTAATTCATGGCCGGACTCGCTGCGATGGGGATCATTTTAACAGACGGGAGTTGCGCCGTAAGAGTGCCGAGCTTTTCAGAGTGCGCGAGGCGCTTGCCGTTGACGAAGAGCTGAAGTCCCTTGCCCTTTTTGTAGTGCTCGCCTGTGCGATCCCAGACAAGGGAAAGGAGGTGCCCGTGGTAGTGGAGTTGATCGAGTGCAAAGTAATCCCAGCTCGGCGGCGCGAGCGGCTTAACCGTGAGTTCATCATCCGCCGAAGGCTGGATTCCGACAAGTCCGGTAATGATGAGGTCGTTGAATCCGGAATGAAAATAATGCTCGCTGCGATTTTGCATATCGTGACCCTTCCATGAGCCATCTAAGGGATTCAGAGCTTCCGCGATATAAGGTTTGCCCTCCTTGCGATGTGAGATCGCGAAGGTGTGAAGGAGTTCGGCATAGTCATCGCGGTCGAGGTGTTTTTGGGGATAATTTTGTAAGACATTGGCCATCGCCTTGAGCGTCTGCGTCGTCGCAAAGGGCCACGATTGCCCACTCCACCAGCAGCAGCCCTCTTTCAGCGCGAAGAGTGGATCCTTTTGCTCCACGGTGGTAGGGCCGAAGGGAGCTTTGAAAAAATCCTCCTCCATCAGGAACATCCATGCGTCTTCAAACCCGGGATCGAGCATGTTGAAAGCCCATGGCACGTAGCCGTGAAGTTCGCGCCCGTGGATGCTATCGGCGAACTGCCCGGTCTCATAAGTGAGGGTGTGTTTTTCAACGACGTGCCCGTCTTTTTCATGCCGTTGATTGCTCATTGGAAAGAAAAATGCCCGCGAGGGATCCCAGAGTTTTTCCTGCACCTGGGTTTTGATTCCCTCCGCTCTCGTTGCGAATTTTTCGCTCGTGTTGGCGTCCTCTTTGAGCGCGGCAATCTTGGAAAGAGCGCGCGCGTCGGCCCACATGTAGGCGTTGAAACTGGGACGAAGCGACTGCCCACCTCGAAGAATATCCTGAGTCTGCTGGGCGTTGATATCGAATTCCATGCCGTCGTCGTGACCGAGTTGCCAAAACATTCCCATGTCCTCCACCCAACCGCGCTTCTCCCACTGCTCGTAGTTGTTGACGAGGTCCGGCAGGAGGCCGGTGATAAAGTCATCGTGCGGGTTCACTTGATGCACCGCCCAAGCTGAGTCGGCGGCCCAAAAAGAATAATTACGCGGCTGCGCACCGGGATGACGCATCCAAAAATTAACATAGTCGCGGGCGTAGCGCGGGTTATTCAGCCAGCGAACTTCATTGAGTTGATGCCCGGCGGGACAAGCAATCGTGCCATAGGCGCCGGACCAAAAGGGACGATTCGAGAACTCGGTGAAGGCGTAGCCAAAGTTGGGATTCCCGTAAACAAAGTGCCGCGTCACGAGCTCCCAGCGGTAGTAGTAGGTGGTGTTAATTTCTTCATCCGGGCAGTCGAAGAACGGGATATTTTCCTCGAACCATTCGAAATCTTGGTTAACCCAAAAATCCTGCCGTTCAAGCAAGGCACGAGAGTCAAGAATCGTCCCGGCCGCGAGAGAAAGTGCGGTAGCGGAAAGAATGAGGAGCCCGGAGAGGGAGAGGGAGTGGAACATGTTGAATGTTGAAGGAAAGAGCTTACCAATCATCGGTGCGGAAAGGCGAGGCCGGAAGGCCGCCGCGATTGTAAAAGTTCGCGCCCTCCGGATTGCTGCAATAGTCATAGCAGACGACGATAGGATGAGGAACTTCAGCGGAACGGACAAGGACAATTCTGCCCTCGATAACGGCTTCCGCCCAGAGCCATCGGCGATCTTTTCCGGCGATCGCGAACCGAAGCCATGTCCCTATTTGACTGCCCGCCACAGAGCCAGACATCTCCGAGGAGAAGATCTGTAAAACGCGGTCTCTCTAGGCCATCACCGCCCAAAGAATGGGATCATGAAGGGGCCCCGCGTGATGAGCATGCAAGCCCCGCCTCCCGGGGCTCGACAATCCTTGCCTGAAGATCCCGGAGTCGCTAGACAACGGACGTGCTTTTTGACAATCGTATCGAAGAACTTCGCCGGGAAATCAGTCGTCATGACCGTCTCTACTATCAGGACGCGACTCCTGAGATCTCAGACGCGGACTACGACCAACTCTTTCGCGAACTCGAGAATCTCGAAAAAGCCAATCCGCAGCTTCACGATCCCAATTCGCCCACCCAACGGGTCGGCGAAGCGCCCCTCGATTCTTTTCAGCAGCGGGAACATCTCCTCCCCATGCTTTCAATCGACGACGTCTTTGACGAAGAGGAAGTCGCAAACTTCTTTGCCCGCTTGCAGAAAAACCTCGGGCTCGAAAAAATCCCGCTCACCGTCGAACCCAAAATTGATGGCGTCGCCTGCTCGCTCGTCTACCGCAATGGCGCTCTCGAATACGCCCTCACCCGCGGCGATGGAACCCGAGGCGATGACATCACGCAGAACGTCCGCACGATCCACGCCATCCCCCTGCAACTCGACAACGCCCCCTCCCTCCTCGAAGTCCGGGGCGAAATCTTTATGCCCTCCGAAGGCTTCGCAAAACTTAACGAGCAGCGCGACGAAGAAGGCCTCCAGGCCTTTGCTAATCCCCGCAACGCGACCGCCGGCACGCTGAAGTCACTCAATTCAAAAGTAGTTGCCTCCCGCCCCCTCGCCTTCCTGGCCCACGGACTAGGGGCCCACGAGGACACGGACATCGAGAGCGAAGACGACTTCCGTAAACTCCTAGATCAATTCAAAATCCCCCGAAATAATCCAGTTTGGTATGTCGAATCACTCGAGGAAGTTCTCGGCGCGATCCGCGAACTCGATCTCAAACGCCACGCCATCGGCCACGGCACCGACGGAGCGGTCATCAAGGTCATCTCCTTCGAGCAACGCGAAACCCTCGGCTTCACCGCGCGCGCTCCACGTTGGGTCGCCGCCTTCAAGTATCCCGCTGAGCAGGTCGAAACCGTTCTCAAAAACATCACGATTCAAGTCGGCCGTACCGGCGTTCTCACGCCCGTCGCCGAGCTCGCACCCGTCCTCGTCTCCGGCTCCACCGTTTCCCGCGCCACCCTCCACAACCAAGAGGAAATCGAGCGCAAGGACGTTCGGATTGGCGACACCGTGGTGGTCGAAAAAGCGGGCGAGATCATCCCGTCCATCGTCAAGGTCGTGATCGACAAACGGCCTTCCAATTCAGTGCCCTACCACCTCCCCACCGCACTCAACAATTGTTGCCCCTCCTGTCACGGCCCCATCGAACAAGCCGACGGCTTCGTGGCCTGGCGCTGCCTCAACTTCGCCTGCCCCGCCCAGGCCGTCACCAGCATCACCCACTTCGCCGGTCGCAAAGCCCTCGATATCGATGGCCTCGGTGAATCCGTCGCGATCAAACTCGTCGAAACCGGTCTCGCTTCCTCTCCCATCGATCTGTTCCAACTCACCGAAGAAGACCTCTCAGGACTTCTGTTAGATCCCGCCAAATCCTCGGAAGGCCTCACTATTTCCAAAGAACGCCGCTTCGGTCAAAAGCGCGCCGCCACTCTCATCAAATCACTTAAAATTGCGCGTGACGAAATGCCTCTCAGTCGTTGGCTTTTTGCAATGGGCATTTCACAGGTCGGAGAATCCGGGGCTAAAGAACTGGCCCGTCTTCACGAAAAACTCAGCGACCTTCCCGGTTCACAAATCGTCTCGGATCTCGCCGACCTCCCTGACTTCGAGGAACTCCTCAAATCAAAACGAAAGAAGGAAAATCACCCCCGTCTTAAAGATTACCAGATCGACGACAATCTCGGCCCGGTTGCCGCGCAGCACCTCCGTAGTTTCTTCGAATCCGAAGCCGGCCAAACCGTTCTCGCGCAACTTCGCGAACTCGGCATCGATCCCAAGTCCAACAACTACGCACCCGATCCCGCTGCCGCGATGGCAGGACTTTCTCTCGCCGGAAAAACCTTCGTTGTCACCGGCACCCTTTCAGCACCGCGTCCTGAGTTTCAGAAAATCATCGAAGCGAACGGAGGAAAAGTGAGCGGATCAATCTCCGCCAAAACAGACTTCCTTCTCCTCGGCGAAGGCGGTGGCTCCAAACGAACCAAAGCCGAATCCCTCAACGTCCCCATCATCGGCGAAGAAGAATTCCGTGCGCTGATTAGCTAAGGATCCGCCGGTAAGGTGCAGGGCCCTCCCTCCCGATTTCGCCCAAGTGACCATCCTGAAAACGCGGCCATTTTCCGATGACCCTCGCTTGAACCGGATCAGTTCGGTAATCTCGTAAGATTCCCTTTTCCTCTCGAGCCACTTCCGTTCTATGGTTCCGCCATGAGCGAAGTGTTGCGTTTCCCGGAACTACAGTTGGATTTTGTCGAAAGCCGTGTCTTGGGCTCCCTCCTCGAGAAAGAAACGACAACCCCAGATTACTATCCCATGACCATGAAAGCGATCGAGGCGGCCTCCAACCAGTCGTCGAACCGCTTTCCGACCACCAAACTCAGCTCAGAGGAAATTGAAGCCGCCATTCAGAGACTTCGTAAAAATGAGGTCCTCATCCAAGTCCATATCTCGGGCTCTCGCGTTCCCAAGTATGAGCACCAACTCTCCAAAATCCTCGACATGACTTCGGCCGAGAACGCCATCATGACCGTTCTCCTTCTCCGCAGCCTCCAGACCGCCGGAGAAATCAAACAGCGCACCGAACGCATGCATCCCTTCGAAAGGGTCGAGCAAGTCGAAGTAATTCTCGAGGGCTTCATGGAATACCCTTCCGGCCCGCTCGTTCGTGAACTCCCCGTCGGCAGTGGACGGCGGGTCAAAACCTACGGCCACCTCCTGGGAGGCGAAACCGGCTTCGACAAGATCCTCCATCACGTCCCAGTTGCGCCTCTCCCAGAAAGCGAAGGCTTGGAAAAACGCGTCACCGCCCTCGAAGAAAAACTCGCCAAGGTCCTCGCCGAACTGGGCATCACCGAAGAAGACTAGCTCATGTTTGTGACCGCCCAAGAAATGCGCGATGCCGAAGAAGCCTTGTTTGCTCAAGGTGTCGTCGCCGAGGAACTCATGAATCTCGCAGGCCTCAAAATTGCCCGCGAAATCCTCAACCGCTTTCCCTCTCCCGGCGGTCGCCTCGCCATCGCAGTCACTGGCAAGGGCAACAACGGAGCAGATGCCCTGGTCGCCCTCCGTCACCTCAAAGAAGCGGGATGGCAGGTTGCCGTTCGCAGTTGCGCCCAACCTGCCACCTTTACCGGCCTCCCCGCTCAAAAGTGGCAGGAACTGGGCCCAGTGACTCTCCTCGATGATCTTCAACACCTCCCGGAAAATAAGGGCCTCATTCTCTTGGACGGACTCCTGGGAATTGGCACCGAGGGTAACATCCGCGAACCCCTCGCCACTCTCGCTCGTGAAATGAATACCCTTCATCACCGTGGGCGCGCCTTCACCGTGGCAGTCGACATCCCCTCGGGCCTCAATTGTGATACCGGAGAATGTGGCGAAGACACCGTGATCGCCGATCTCACCTGCACCTTGGGCCGGCCCAAGCAAGGACTCATCGCCGATGCGGCAACCTCCCATGTTGGGAGCCTCGCCTTTCTTGAACTCCCCGGTTTGAGCGAATTTGATACCCGCCATGATCACCTCATCTGCCCCGCCACCCTACCAATCCAGCGCCTCCACCGCCCCTATGATTTTCACAAAGGTGACGCCGGCCGGGTCGGCATCGTCGCCGGTTCACGAGGCCTCGCCGGTGCCGCCGCCCTTTGCGCACTGGGAGCCTTGAAAGCTGGAGGCGGCCTCATCACCCTCTTTGTCAAAGAACAAGATTACCCCCTCATCCTCCCGCTCGTGCCCATCGAAGTGATGGTCCGGCCCGTTCTCAGCTATCTCGAAATTCTCCACGAACGGCTCGACGCCCTCGCGATTGGCCCAGGCCTCGGCAAGGCCGGAACCGACATCCTCTCGCTCATTTCACAGTTTCAGAATCCCACTGTCATTGATGCCGACGCCCTCAATCTCATCGCCCGCCGTGGCACCATCTCAAGCCTCCGCCCCAACCAGGTCGTCACCCCTCATCCGGGTGAAATGGCGCGACTTCTCCCCCACCCCCATCCTCAACTCACCCGATCCCAAATCGCCCGTCAATTTACCGACCAATCGCCCGCTACTCTCCTCTTCAAAGGAGCCCGCACCCTCGTCACCTCCCGCGAATCGCCTCTCGCCTACAACACCACCGGAACTCCCGGCATGGCCACCGGCGGCCAGGGCGATGTCCTCACCGGCGTCATTGCCGCCTTCCTGGCACGCGGACTTGAACCCCTTGAGGCAGCCTCGATGGGAGCATGGCTCACCGGACGGGCCGCCGAGATCGCCCTGCAAACGGAATCCCTGGAATCGCTCACCGCGACCGCGACCGCCTCACATCTCGGCATGGCCTTCAATGATCTCCGTGCGACCTGACCATCGAGAGAAATCGGTTTCACAAGAATTCTCACCTCATTGATTTGACGCACCCTCCATTCTCGTCCAATTTCGCCGCGGAGAGTGCTGTGTGCCTGGTGGTCGCCGCGGTCTTCAAAACCGTTGAAGGGCAATCTGTCCTTGGTGGGTTCAATTCCTTCCCTCTCCGCCAATCATTACCCCATAAGGGATTGAGCGTTCTCACCACGAGAACGCTCTTTTTTTTGATTGGGCCCATCTCCTCGATGCCAACAGTCACCTCGCCACCGGAATTGAGAAAATCCCGTGAGAAAATCCCGCAGTAATTGTAGAGGCCCTTGCAACTACGGTGATTTCCACTTCCAAGATGTTCGCTGGTTCAAAGCTTTCCGATTCACGGGCTAAGCTGTCACGCCTCCTGCATCCATCATGGCCATTTGACTGCGGCTACGCCTTGCACTTTGGGCGCTCTCAGGAGCGTCCATCTCCGCTTTGCTTCGATTCACAATATCCGTAATCTGTCGCCATGCCTCATCGAGTGCTTTCCTTCCCCAAAGGCGCCTCTTCCACCCGAGCTCCGGTCGCTGCCGCTCCCTCGTCGAGCGAGTTCCTACTGGGAATCAGAACCGGTTTGCGCAGTTGACCTGAACCACGAGCACGTGATTGAAAGAACGCTCCCCTTACATTCGTTTACGGGCATGTCGTTCTACCAAACCTTCAGCCAGCTCCCCGGCTACGCTTTGATCCTTTTTGCTCTCGGAGCCGAATCTGTCTTCGGCAGTGACCAGCAGGAAAAAGACCTCGATATTACGGCAATCCGCAATTCCCACTGGGCCTGGAAACCACTGGAGAACATTCAAGTCCCAGATCTTAAAGAGGCGGATCCAAGCCGTGCACCAATCGATAAATTCATTCTTTCGGAGCTGGAAAAACGAGGGATCTCCCCTGCTAACCCTGCCGATCCGGCCACTCTCCTCCGCCGGGTGCACCTTGATTTGGTCGGTCTCCCGCCGACCCCGGAAGAACAAGAGGCCTTCCGCAAAGATCCTTCCGATCAGGCATTCGCGGCAGTGGTCGACAAGCTTCTCAACCGTCCGCAATACGGCGAACGCTGGGGTCGCCATTGGCTCGATGTCGCCCGTTACGCCGAAACGAAAGGCTACGAAGGGGACGAGTTCAAACCATACACCTGGCGCTACCGCGACTATGTCATCGACGCGTTGAACCGCGACCTCCCTTACAGTCATTTCATCACGGAGCAACTCGCCGGTGACGAGATTGAAGGGTCTGATAGGCGCACCCAAATCGCCACCACTTTTCTCAGCCTCGGGACCTTTGATACCATCGCCGCAGACGGCGAGGTCGCCCGCTACGACACCCTCGACGACATCGTCGCTACGACTGCGATGACCTTCCTCGGGCAGACGATCCAATGCGCGCGGTGTCACGACCACAAGTTCGAACCCATCTCGCAGGTCGACTACTACCGGATGCTGGCGGCATTTGAATCTCTCGATGTTTCAAAGAACGGCCTACCGATCGGGACCGAGGAAGATTTCCACCGGCACCGTGAAGCGGAGGAGCACTTTGAAGCGACCTCCTTGCAGCCTCAATTGGAAGCGGAAGAAAAACTATGGCTCCCTCTCCTTGATTACCTGCGCCGCGAAGGCCACCCGGAGGGAAAAAAACAGCACCTAGACGAGAAGAACCTCACTTTGGCCATGGAAGCCATTAAAACGTCGATCTCCGAGCGATCCGATGAACACCGGAGCACCCTTGAAAGAGAGCGCGGCCGAATCCGGGCGGCGGTTCGGGAGATCGCAAACGAGGAGGATACCCAAAAATTAAAAGAGTGCGAGCAGCGGATCAAAGAGGCCGAAAAAGAACGCCCGCAAGCGATGATGGCCTGGATCTATCCGGAGCGAGGATCCAAGCCGCACACAACCCAACTCCGGATCAGGGGTGATGTCCACCAGAAGGGGGAGGAGATTGCCTTCGGTCTGCCTGCCGTCCTTGATCGCGGAGACCTCCCGGAAGCCATCGCTAAGGACAAATCATCGGGGCGCCGTCTCGCTCTCGCCCAGTGGATCACCGGCCCGGGTGCACCGTTAGCAGCGAGAGTCATGGTTAATCGCGTCTGGCAGTATCATTTCGGTCGTGGTTTTGTCCCAGAGGCCAACAACTTCGGGGTCAACGGCGGAAGCCCATCTCACCCGGAGCTTCTCGACTGGCTCGCCAAGCAATTTGTGGAAGGTGGTTGGACGCTGAAACCTCTGCATCGTCTCATCGTTCTTTCGGATACCTACCGCCTATCATCGTCTCATCCGGATCCCGAATCCGACCCGGAAAACCGGCTCTTCTCGCGTTGGCCAATCCACCGGTTAGAGGCCGAGGCAATTCGTGACTCGGTGCTTGCGGCGAGTGGCAAACTCAACCTAAAGATGGAAGGACCGGGCATCTACCCTCCCTTTGAGGGGCAGGTTGTGGGAGCGTCATCGAGATCGGATTGGGAGAAATCAGACGAAGTCGAAGCCTCGCGACGGAGCGTCTACATCTTCGCCAAACGCTCGATCCCTTTTCCCGATTTGGCGACTCTCGGTTCGCCGGATTCCTCAGGCAGTTGCGGACAACGAAGCGTTTCCACCACGGCGGTGCAGTCGCTGTTGATGATGAACGGCCGTTTTGCCACCGAGCAATCAGGCCATCTCGCCGAACGGTTGAAAAAAGACAACGGCACAACAAACAAAGAAGCACAAATTCGGAGAGCTTTTGAATTGCTCTTGTGCCGTTCGCCACGGACGGACGAATTGAATCACTCGCTCGAATTTATGGAGAACGCCGGAGGGGAGATAATGGAAGCAAAAGTTGTGGATCCACTTGCCGCCCTTTGTCTTGTGCTCATGAATACAAACGAATTTGTCTACCGAAACTGATGAACCCCAACATCCCCCTAAATTTTTGCTGCGGTCGGACACGGAGGCAATTCCTCTGGCAAGCGGGCAACGGGTTTTTCGGGACCGCCCTCACCTGGATGCTGGCGAAGGACGGCATCCAAGCCGGTGAAATCGGCATCGAATCACCTCATGTAGGCCTCAGCCATTTTCCAGCCAAAGCGAAGTCCTGCATCTTCCTCTACATGGTTGGCGGCCCCAGCCACATCGACACCTTCGACCCCAAGCCGACTTTACAGAAACGCAACGGCGAAGACTACACTTTCGAGGCCTCGCTGGGGATCAGTCAAAAGGACAGGGGTAAACTCAAAGGAGCACCCTGGAAGTTCAACCGCTGCGGCAAGTCTGGCATTGAGGTTTCAGAATTATTTCCTCATGTCGGCAAAATGATCGACGACATTGCGCTGATCCGGAGCACCACCGCCGATAGTGCGGCCCACGGCACCGCCTCCCTTCAGATGAATACCGGCTTCGTCCGCCAGGGATTTCCCAGCCTAGGATCCTGGGCAACCTACGGGCTCGGAACCGAGAATCGAAACATGCCTAGCTTTGTCGTCCTAGCAAACGGAGCCCCCTACTCGGGTGCCCAAAACTGGAGTTCCGGATTCATGCCCTCGGCCTACCAGGGGACCGTTTTCAATAGCTCGGGAAATGCCGTGTCCAACCTCAAACCAGCGGACGGTGCCAGCCGCGAAAGCCAGCGAAGACAACTCGACCTCCTCGGCAAATTCAATGCCGAGCACCTCAAGGCGCTTCCGCCAAACTCCGAACTCGCGGCCCGGATCGAAGCCTACGAATTGGCCTACCGGATGCAGGCGCATGCCCCCGAAGTGGTCACTACTTCCGACGAAACCGAAGCGACCAAGGAACTCTACGGCATCGGTGGCAAGGAGACCGACAAGTTCGGAAAGAGCTGCCTTTTGGCGAGGCGCCTTGTCGAGCGGGGAACGCGATTCGTGCAACTCTACCATTCCAATTGGGACACCCACGGCGACAACGACAAACGGCACCAGCAACTTTGCACCCAAACCGACAAGCCCATCGCCGGCCTTCTTGAGGATTTAAAACAGCGCGGGCTCCTCGATGAAACTCTCATCGTCTGGGCGGGTGAATTTGGTCGTACCCCGGTTGGAACCGGAGGCCGTGATCACCATGCCGCAGCCTTCACGACTTGGATGGCGGGCGGGGGCATCAAAGGCGGCACCGTCCATGGATCAACTGATGAATTTGGGTTTCACGTCGCCTCGAACAAGGCGCACGTCCACGACCTCCACGCCACCATCCTCCACCAGATGGGTCTCAACCACGAGGAGTTAACCTACTTCCACTCCGGACGCGATCACCGCCTGACCGATGTTTATGGAAAAGTAATCCACGACATCATCGCGTGATTCAGTTGTCACTCTGAACTGGAATGGCGACAACACTTCCCGCCAGGAAAGCGGCGCAGCCTCACGGGTAGGAGGGGATGGCTTCGCTGAGCGAGTCCGTGGCGGACAGCGCCTGCCTCTTCCTTGGTCTACTCCAACCCCTTTCTCGCCTTCTCCGATCCCTCAAGTGGTCCATCCGAAAAGTAAATCCCTAGAAATGGACCGCTGTTGCCAGTCCCAGTGGAGTGACCGACATCGAAGTTTCGATGCCGGATCAGGTCGTTATCAACCCGCGCTTCGCGCCCTAGTCTCTCCTATTTCGCAGGCACTAATCTGATGAGCTGGTCGGGATCATTCATCAGAGCGTAGATCAAACCATCCGGGCCGGTCGCGACATCACGGATTCTCCCGTAGTCTTTCAAGATGGTTTCCTGCTCGATCACTTTTCCATCACGGATGCGCAGACGCTGAATCTCCTTGGCCCGGAGTGACCCTACAAGGAGATCATTCTGCCACTTCGCGAAAGGTTTTCCGGAATAGAAATCGAGCCCGCAAACCGCGATACTGGGAACCCAATAAGTGGTAGGATTGCTGATCCCCTCTTTTTCAGTGAGATCAGTGATGGGGGTTCCATCGTAGTTCATCCCGTAGGTCGTGATGGGCCAACCGTAGTTGTTCCCCGGTTGAATCAGGTTCAGCTCATCACCTCCCCGCGGACCATGCTCCGTGCTCCAAATCTCACCACTCTCCGGGTGGAGAGTGAATCCTTGCGGGTTGCGATGCCCCATCGACCAGATGCCGGCAAGGGCCTCCTTGCCATCGAAAGAAGGATTGTCGTTCGGGATACGGCCATCGTCATGAAGACGGAACGTCTTGCCATAAGAATTGCTCAACTTCTGAGCGTTCATGTTCTCGCCTCGCTCTCCGACGGGAAAGAAAAGGTAGCCGTCTTTAAAGACAAAGCGGGTGCCGAAGTGAGCCCCACTCGTGGTATAGTCTTGTTGAGGCCCTTTCCAAATCACCTCGTTATCGACCCATTGATGGTCTTTGATCCGACCACGAACGACCGCAGTCAAGACCCTCTTTTCCTTCTTCTCCAGATCCTCGGGATGAGGATCGCTGAAGCCGAGGTAAACCCAACCATTCTCAGAAAACTCTGGATGCAGAGCAACCTCCAGAAGCCCTCCTTGTCCGTGAGCCGAGACCGCCGGGATTCCTTTAATCTTTTGAGAATCCAAGGAGCCCTCCTTCGAAATTATTCTCAGATCTCCACCACGTTCGGTGACGAGCCGGGAACCATCGGGAAGAAAGGCAATCGCCCAAGGTGTTTTCAAACCCTCGGTCACGACTTCCAAAGTGTAATTGAGGTGATCGGTCTTGGTCACTTCACCTACTTTTGGCTTGGGGAAAGTCATCCCCTTGTTTTTCATCTCGCCTTCCTTTTCTCGCATGAAAACGACTAAAGATCGGATTTGTTGATCACTCAGAGTCTCTTTGTAAGGGATCATTCCAAGCTGTGGAAATCCTTCCTCAATCGCTTTCGTAAGTTTGACATCGGAGCCACCATACTTCCAGATTCCATCAGTGAGAGAGCCTCCCAATCCACCTTCAAAGTTGGCTCCATGACAGCTGGCGCAAAGATTTTCATAAAGTTTGCCAACCTCCATCTTAGAAAAGTCAGGCTGTTTGTCCTCACCGAAGAGAGGAAGTGGAAGGAACAGGAGTGGAATAAAATGCTTCATCGAAAAAAAATATAACTGGGAAAACTAGAATTGCCATTCAGCGGTGAGCCAAAATGCACGGGGCTGACCAATCGCGACCAAACCATCATTACTTCTCCCGCTGATGATCTCGGCATCGAAGAGATTTTCAACTCTGGCTCCGAGTCTCAGGTCGTCAGTGGCTTGCCAGGATGCGGACATGCGGGGAGACCAAAACTCCGGAAGCTTCCTTTCACCCAGAAGATCATCATAGGCCGAACTCTGATAATCGACCTCCAGCGAGAACCGCCAGTCCTGACCAGGGTGGTAATGCGCGGCGAGATTCATCGCAAAGGCCGGCGACTGGGGAAAGCTCTCGTTCTCTAAGAGCGGTTGTCCTAGTGAGGACTCAAAGCGAGTGTTCGACCAAAGGCCCTTGCAGGAGAGGGTAACAGAATCGTCGATCGCCCAATCAAAGTCACCCTCAACACCGTAGACTCGTGAGCGATCCACATTCCCCCGTTGGCTACCGCTACCATCTGCCGGAAGCGATCCAAAGATCCTCAAAATTTCGTCCGGGTCAGTCACCGGGACGTTGGCAATGGCGTCGTCGATCCAGTAGTGAAAGCCTCCGAATCTAAAGGAAAAAGAATCTGACAAACCATACGCCAGCCCTGATTCCAGAAAATGATAGCGCTCTGGCTTAAGGGAAGGGTTGGCCTCGGTGATATCTCCGCGAACCCGGAAAGGCCGGTGCAATTCATTGAGCGTTGGTAACCGGTAGCTGCTTCCGACGGCGAGATCAAAGAGCCACTCCTCGGAAAGCTCCTGTTCCCAACGTAAGGAAAAAGTCGGCTCCCAGTCATCTTGATCGCTGGAAGGATCATCGCGCAGCAAATTCCCACTGCCCAATGAGGTCTCACGGCGAAGCCCGTCGCTCAACTCCCAATGATCGAGACGGAGGCTGGCATCGATTCGCGAAGTCGGGGAGGCCTCATACTCCACGGTCGTAAATGCACCTACAACATCCTGCTCTCCTCCGGCTCTCCGGCGGCGAAAGGTTCCCGCGTTTTCATTGGTCTCACCGCTGAGCAGGCGGAAATCAAAGCCGCCTAGGATTTGTAATTGATCGGAAGCCTCCCAGTCGAGAGTGAGTCCGCCACCGAAACCGCTGCCGGGGACATCGAATTGATCGAGCGCGAGACGCTCACTTGAGCGATCTGGAGCAGCGCTGGAAAATACCGAAGTGAACTGGCGGTCTTGGTAGAAAAGGAGAGCCTGCCAACTGAGATCATGATGCTCGCCGAGGATTCTGAGATTGTAATCAAAAGCCTCGGTCGAATTTCCAGTAAGAGCGGTGCCATTCCCCCTCTCCTCATCAAACCATGAGAGGCGGGATTGAATCTCGAGGTCGTCATTGAGTGCCCATTCGGTCTGAAGAAAGGTTCCCCTTGTTTCCAGATCGGCCCTTCGATCGATCTCACCGCGTTGGGTTTCTTTGAGAAGGAAGTAGCCATCACTTTGGCTGCCGTGAGCACCGACCCGGAAACGCCACCGTTCATCATCGGAGACGAGATCCTGAAAAAAGCTTCCAGCCAGATAACCCTGACTCCCTCCGGAGAGGGCCAAGCCACCCTGTCCGTCTTTAATCATTTTACTGGTGAGCTGGACGCTTCCTCCGACGCTGAGATTCCCCCAGGTGCTGGACTTTGATGAAGATGAAAGTCTGACCCTGCTCAGTAAGGCCGGATCATAGCGTGCCCAGTTCACCCACCCGCCGAATGGATCATTCTGCGGGATTCCATCGAGAAGGACGAGGCTGCGAGAGGCCGCTGTCGCCCCGATGTTCCGAAGACTCACTCCTGACGAGGTGGGATTTCCAAAAAGCGCACTCTGACGACGGTAGAGGGAAAATGAGGGGGCGGTGGCGAGGAGCGCATCGATGGTCTGCGGTGCGAACTGCTGGATCTTGGAATCGTCCCAAGCAGTCTCATTGGGAAGGATTTCACGGGTCCGCTCTCCGATGACGACCATGGGTTCGAGGATCTCCTGCGAGAGGGTGAGGCTGGTCGCCCCGAGAGTCAGGAAAAGAAAACGCATGGGAGGGCGAATAAAGCAGGTTTTTTGAGAGAGGCAATTCCTGATCCGACAAGGCGGTTCATGGCTTTCAAAAAGCAGGTTAAGGAAAAGAGAACAAAGCAGGCCATCGCGAAACCGAATTCACCGTGTTGTCCTAAACGGCTATCCTTGAAAGGGCTACCAGCATTGCTCGTCCATCATCCAAACCGCGGACACGTGCCGAAGCTCTTGGAGGCGGAGGTTGAAAATGGTCTGTCGCTTGGCGATATGAGCGAGACTAACAACCGCCGGGGACAGTTCTTCAGCTTCCAGCGCTTCAGCCTTTTCTTGAGTCTCTTTCATTTGGTGCCAGTTCTGAATCAACTGCCTTGCCTCGTTTCTTACCGATTCCGTATTTCGCACGGGCTTCGCATCCTTTTCGTCGGGGTGGAGCATCGTTCTGATTTTATCAGTGACCAGAGTAGTTCCGGGTAGGGCGGGCTTCGCCTCCTCATGGGCCTTTGTTAGGCTACTCACCAATTCCTTGGAGCGCTCCAACTGGCACCATCGCTCCCACTTTGTTAGATCGGGAGATTTTACGTTTTTGTAAGTAGGCAGTCCAGAGACGTCCTTCACGAAATGAACGTCGTTGTATTCCGCGTTGAAGAAATCCCGAACTTGCGCCAACCATTTCCCTCTCTCGGTTTGTAGGTTGACTTCCCATTTCTTCACTGATTCAGCCACCTTAGGATCGCTGTCCGCTGGCAGAGGAGTGGCGGATTCTAAATTCTCCATTTCGCCGTCAATGAGCTCTCCAGTGCGTAGGATGCTCTGCAACTTGACTTGATTTTCCCGCATCTTGATTTTGGCATCAATTGCAATCGCCGTGTCCTTCCAGGTGTTCGCTTCTGCGGTGTGTGAGAGGTCTTTGATCTTGCTGAGAGAGGCGAATTGCTTGGGGATTTGAGTGACTGGCTCGTTGAACATCTTGATCAACGACTGAGGCTTCAGCGCATCACCCACCGAAATTTTCACAGTCCCTTTGACGTTCTGGGTGAGTTGTTGAAGAACTGGCTGTTTTTTGTTGGCCTGCTTGTAGATGTTGAGAGCTTGGCGGTAATCCTGATTACGTTCCTTCATGAGTTCGGCCGCTTCGCTCCAGTTCATTTCCACTGTGTCGAAGGGGGATTGCGCTGAAACTTCCGCGGCATACCTCGCGCCCTCAACAACAGAATACTCCGTGACTGAATCCATGACATGTTGTTGAACACAACTTGTCGTAAGGGCTACCATTAGCCCGAGCAGCAGTATGGCGAATGTCTTCATAATGATCTAATACAGGTTCATCCCCTAATACGGGTTCAGTGGCTCTCACTCTTTCGGATTTTCAAACAAAATTGTTCTCACGAAAGACTTACGCAATAATCGACCTGAGAATTCAACGTTTGGTTCATCTCATTTAATTCGTTTGATTTCATCAATTCCGTTCAAATTCTTTTGAATTCGAGGCAAACACGCCGCCAAATCGGAATAATCGAGCAATAATAGCTCCTCGTCTGGACGATCGAACTCGGATATAATTTTCTCGAAATTCTGGAGAGAACTCAAGAACGCCACAAATGCTCTTTCTACTTCTAACCTAACCTATGAGAATCACCCTAGGGAGTTTGCGAGTGAACAGGCGAAATAGTCAGCATACTCTGAGATACTGAGATACTCCAATTCCGTGCAGAAAAGAACCACGAGATCACCGATCCTGACATCGTTGACTTACTCCTTGCTCCTTTATCAGAGGCGAGACACCATCCATCGAACCTTAGTCCACCACCGAAATGATCTCTTCATCTTTAAAAAAACTCCTCTCATTCTTGGTTTTTCTGGCCACCTCCGCGGCAGGCGAAGAGGAGCCCTGGGAGTCTCTTGCCCACAAACTCGAGAACACCGACAATGCCCAGGTTCGAGTCTTCAAGCTCCGCGATCACGAAGGCCGGGGCATGGATTGCCTGGAAGTATTTCAGCCAAAAAACAAGCACAAGGAAGGCTACTACGGAGTCTCGCATTCCTTGAAAAACGGAGCCTTCGCCATTCACTTGTCCCACTCGCCTGATTTTAAAAATTGGAGCCATTTAAAGGAGCTCGACCAACATGCGTCGCAAGCCACAGTCCATGAAACGAGTGAGGGCTCCTTCCTTCTCGCCTACGAAAAAGACGCGCCCAATTCCTGCTGGATTCGGATCCGCTTCTATCAAAGCCTCGAAGACCTAAAGACCGGGAAATTCTCTCGCGAGATCGACATTCCTCGAACCCTTGCCCCAACCGCAGAAGGCACGCCAAGCTTCGAAGACGTCAAAACGAGCACCAAGGACTTTTCCAAATCTGAAATCAAACTGCGCTTCCATTACTTCAAAAACGTCCGGGTCGATCAACTCGCCCACGCGACCTTAACCGACTTCAAAGGATGGCAAGCCGCACCATCGACAAAAATCAACACCGCCATCAAAAAACTCGGAGGCAATGGCAATCTGGGAGATCGCAGCAAGTTTCAATGGAAGGGGGAATCTTACTACCTCCAGGAAGTGCAAATTACCCGCCTTGATTGGGGCTCTTGGGGGATTTTTCTCTGCAATCAGAACGGCCTTCCACTGGGAGAAATCAACCCGCATACGCCCAAAAAATCTTCGGCATTTTCCAATCCGGCAATCTCCCGGGTCAAAGACGCCCAAGGAAACCAGCTCCTGGTCTTCACCGCCTTTCTTCATAGCAAAGGAAGCGCCCCCAACGAAGTCGGGCAGATGCTCACCGTAATGGCTGAGCATTAAGGACAAACGCCCTGATTCTTTCCCCACACTTGGAGCGGATCGTGCATGGAATTTTCTTCCCTCGCTGACCTCCTTAGCGATGATAGGAAGATGATTCGCATTCTCTCAGCCGCTACTTGCTTCATTCTGCTTTGTTTGACGAATGCCAGTGGAGCCGAGTGGACCCGGACCACCATTCCCACCAAGGCCACGCCGGATTCTCAGATTCTCTGGCTGCGCTGTTTTCTTCAGGTCCCAGATCGCCTTGTCACTCCGGAAGGTGACGAACGTGATCTTTGGCGAAGCTCAACGGTCCTCGCGATCTCCGACCTTCCCGGGCAATTTGAAATATTTCTAAACGGTCAAAGCATCGTCAACTCTGAAGGAGTCCCCTTGGGCAAAGAACAACGCTTCAAGATCCCAAAAGATGTTCTCGGGAAGACTCAATTCAACACGCTGGCCATCCGGATCAACACCCAAGCCTCCGACCGTGGCTTCATTTCAGCACCCGTCCTAATCGATTACTTCAACGAACTCATCCTGGATCAAGAGTGGGAATTCGCGACCACGGAGCCTTCCGATGCCGAGCTCGAGGCTCGACAAGAAAAGCCCGCCCTCGCCGCTTATCCCGCCAGTCAATTCAAACTCTCAAGCCGCCCTCTCGCTCGCACCATGGATCCGATCCGGGGACGACAGATCCCCCCTGGGGAAGACCTCGCCTTGTTGCAGACCGCCGATGATCTGGCCGTCGAGGCCTTGCTCAGCGAACCGCAAATCGCACAACCCACCCACTTCAGTTTCGACACCAGGGGTCGCCTGTGGGTCGCCCAATATCGTCAATATCCCTACCCCGCCGGACTCACCATGATTGGCCGCGACCAATACTATCGCTCGAAGTATGACCGCATCCCTCCCGCCCCGCCCCATCACGACCGCGGAGCCGACATCATCAGCGTGCATGAAGATCTCGATGGCGATGGCATCTATGAAACGAGCAAGAATGTCCTCGAAGGACTAAACATGGCGAACTCGGTCGTCCGTGGTTGGGGCGGCCTTTGGGTCATGCACACCCCGTATCTCCTCTTTTATCGCGATGAAAATGGCGATGACATTCCCGAAGGCGATCCCGAAATTCGGCTCGCCGGGTTTGGGCTCGAGGATACCCATAGCGTAGCCAACGGTCTCACCTGGGGCCCCGATGGCTGGCTCTACGGAGGCCAGGGCAGCACCACCACCAGCCGGCTCACCCGACCGGGTTTTGATGATGCCCCGGTTTACAATGAAGGGCCCATCGTTTGGCGCTACCATCCCCGCACCCAGGAATTCGAGATCTTCGCCGATGGCGGTGGCAACACCTTCGGCCTGAGCTTCGATGCCGAAGGCCGGCTTTTCAGCGGTCACAATGGCGGCGATACCCGGGGCTTTCACTTCGTGCAAAACGGACAATATCTCAAGCAGGGAAAGAATCCCGGTAAATTCGGGCCGCCGCCCAATCCCTTCTCATTCGGTGAGCTCTCGATGATGGCGAGCACCAATCCTATTCCACGCTTTTCCCACCTTGGAATCTACATTGATGCCACCGCCATGCCCGCCCGGCTGCAGGGGCAGCTTCTAAGCGTCGACCCCCTCCATCACAATCTCGTGGCCTCAACTCGAACCGCGACGGGCAGTACCTTCCAAACCTCTGACACCGGTTTTCCTCTTCGTAGCGATGACCTCACTTTCCGCCCGGTCTATCTCGCCAACGCCCCTTGCGGAGGCGTGATCTTCTCCGATTTTCGCGAGCAATACATTGCCCATGGGCAAAACTACCAAGGCCAGATCGATCCCGACAGCGGGCGCATTTATCGACTCCGAGGGAACGAGGGAACACTCATCAAGGACCGAAATTTGGAGGCCAAAACGTCCCTGGAATTAGTGGCACTCCTCGAACACGACAACCTCTGGCACCGCCAAACAGCCGTTCATTTGCTGGCCCAACGAGCGGATCTCACCATCGTCCCGCAACTGGAGGCGCTCCTTGAACAAGAGAATCCCCACCCTGCCCTGGAAGCACTTTGGGTGCTCCATCAGATGGGCCAACTTCATCTCAAGACGGCCCGCCTGCATCTCGCTCACCCGGCCCCCATGGTGCGGGCATGGGTCATCCGGCTGTCCGGTGATGACGGGAAACTTGAGCCCGAAATTTTCAACCAAATCAAAACCCTCGCAAATCGTGAAACGAATGCCGAGGTCCAGTGCCAAGTCCTCTCCACGGCCAATCGTCTTGGTCATCAACAGGGCCTCGCGCTTGCCCGGCAAATTATCGCACGACCCGATCACCTTGAGGATCCCTTCATTCCGCTCATGGCCTGGCATGTCGTAGAAGCGCACTGCGCGAAAGATGCGGAGGCCGTCTTGGCGACTTTCAAGGACCCCGAACTTTGGTCCTCGCCCTTCTTCCTCGATCAAATCGCCCCGCGCCTGATGCGCCGCTTTGCGGAGGCCGGATCCCGACGCGATTTCCTGCAATGCGCCCGCCTCCTCGAGCTCGCTCCGGATGTCGCCGGTCGCGCCGCCCTGATGACCGGCTTCGAAAAAGCCTTCGAAGGAAGAACGGTCCCGATCCTTCCAGATGAACTGACGACCAAGCTCGATCAATCTTCCCTCTCGATGCGCATCCGTGCTGGCGACTCACAAGCTCTCGCGGAAGGCTTCGCCCTCCTTTCCAATCCCCAAGCCGCTCCCGCAGATCGCCTTTCAGCAATCCGGGCTTTCGGAAGCTATCAAGGCGACGCCGAGGTCTGGAAAAAGCTCCTCGACCTCGCAACCTCGACGGACAATGCCGAACGGAGTCGCGCTGCGATCATCGCCCTGCAAATTTACGACGACCACGCCATCGGGGAGTCCCTTGTAACTTCCTATCCGAAGCTTGCTCCGGGCCTGCAAGCCAGCACGCTCAACCTCCTCGCCTCCCGGCCGCTCTGGGCGACCGCTCTCCTCGAAACCGTGAGTCCTGAAAAAATCCCGCCCGCTCACTTCGACGAAGACCTCCTTTCCCGTCTCGCGCTCCACGAGGACAGCAAAACTCAGTCTCTACTTCGTAAGAATTTCCCCGAACACTTCCTCGATGAGAAAAAGCAAACCCCTTCCCTCCGGGCGGATGCCTTGCGAAAGATTCTCGCCGCCCGTCCCGGAGATCCCTACGTCGGCGAGCCCATTTTCACGGCCCGCTGCGCAAGTTGCCACAAGCTCTTCTTCAAAGGCGGAGACGTCGGCCCTGACCTCACCCGCTACCAACGGGACGACCTCGGCACCATGCTCGTAAGCATCCTCGAACCAAACGCCGAGATTCGTGAAGGCTTTGAAAATGTCGTCGTGACCACCACCGACAATCGGATCCTTAGCGGCTTCCTTTCCGACGAAGACACCAATAGCATTGTCTTGCGAGGCTTCGACGGTGCCGACATCACCCTTCCTCGCAGAGACATCAAAACCCTCACCCCGGCCGGCCGCAGCCTGATGCCCGCTGGCCTCCTGAACGGACTTGATGACTCCGCCCTTCGAGACCTTTTCGCTTATCTCCGAATCTCCCAACCCATCACTAAATGACGCAATGAAAAAAAATATCGCCCTCTTCTACACCCTGCTAGGACTCTCTCCTCTCGTCGCCAAGGACCCCATCCGCATCGGCTTGATCGGTCTCGACACTTCTCATGTCACCGCCTTCACCAAGGTCCTCAATGACCCCACGACCAAAGATCACGTCAAGGGAGCCAAAGTAGTCGCGGCATTCAAGGGCGGCAGCCCCGACATCGAATCAAGTATTTCAAGAGTCGAGGGCTACACCAAAACCCTCGTCGATGACTTCGGCGTTGAAATCTGTGAAACCATCGAGGACCTCTGCACCAAGGTCGACGCGGTCATGATCGAAAGCGTCGACGGTCGACCTCATCTCGCCCAAGCCCGACCCGTCATCGCAGCGGGATTGCCCTTGTTCATCGACAAGCCGGTTGGCGGGACTTTGAGCGACACTCTTGAGATCTACCGCCTCGCCAAAGAAGCAGGCGTTCCGATTTTCTCATCGTCATCGCTTCGCTACGGCAAAAGCACTCAGGCTGTTCGCGCGGGCTCAATGGGCGAAGTAACCTACGCCCTCTGTTCCAGCCCTGCCTCACTCGAGCCCCACCACCCCGATCTCTATTGGTATGGCGTCCACGGCTGTGAATCGCTCTTCACCGTGATGGGAACGGGATGCCAATCCGTCGTCCGCCGAACCACGCCCGAGGGCTTGATCGAAGTCGAGGGCACCTGGGAAAATGGCAGAACCGGGATCTTCCGCGAAGGCAAGGGCTACTCCGGCCTCGCCCGCAATGCCAAGGGCGAAGAGATCGCGGTCGGGGCCTACGAGGGCTACGCCCCTCTCGTGGTCGAGGTCGTGAAATTCTTCGAAACAAAGAAACCACCCGTTTCAGCCGCCGAGACCATCGAGCTGTTCACTTTCATGGAAGCCGCCGATGAAAGCAAACGCCAGGGAGGCAAGGCCGTGTTGCTCAAGGACGTTCTCGCCAAGGCCGAGAAATAATTACGCCAAAAGCAAAGGTAATCATGACTGTTTTCTGGGAGGAATTCTACCAATAGAGTCAGGAAGTAAAGTGATTGCTTTCGGTAGTTTACTGCTTTTTCCGTTCCTCGAATTTAGACATTCTTAGTTTCTTGGACCTTGGATTCAAACCGGAAGTGCGCGGGTTGGTTTGAATTGGAGGTCAGGAACTGATTTGCCTGGCACTTGCCTGCCGGTCAAAATCAAATAGCTGCGCTTTTCACCATCAACTAGATGGCTTTGAGTACTCCGGACGAGTCTCCGATCCGATTCACTGGTGCTCCGGCTTCCGTCAACATCCGCATGTAGAGGTTGTTCAGGGGGGTGTTCTCCGGAAGCTCGAGATGACGCCCGGTCTGGAACTTGCCGCCCGCATTTCCGGCCACAATGATCGGAAGGTCATCATGACTGTGGCGATCGGCATCGGAAAGCCCGCTCCCCCAGACGATCATGGAGTTGTAAAGGAGAGTGTTCCCATCGACATCTTCGGTCGCCTTCATTCTTTCAAGGAAGTAGGCAAGTTGTCGGACGTAAAAGGCATCGATTTTCGCGATCTTATCCATCTTGTCCTGTGCCCGTCGATGATGAGAAAGACCGTGATGTCCTTCATTGACCCCCAGACCAGAGAAGCTCCGGTTGCTGCCATCGTGGGCCAGGAGAAAGGAAGAAATTCGGGTCTGGTCCGTTTTGAAAGCCAGGAGCAACATGTCGAAAAGAAGACGGATGTGATCCTGATATTCGCTCGGCACCCCTTCTTCCGGTGCGTCAACACCAGGCTCGGGAGGTGGGCCGAAACTCTCGGCCTTCTCGATACGCCTCTCGATCTCGCGAACACCCGTCATATATTCATCGAGCTTTTGTCGATCGTTTTTCCCAAGCTGATTATTCATCGCGCGGGCATCGTCCATGACAATGTCCAGAATTGAGTTCTTCTCGGCCCGACGCTTTGCAAGGCCATCCTGACGTTCATGATTGGACCCACCTCCAAACAAACGTTCAAAGACCAAACGAGGATTCGACTCGGGTGTCATCGGCTGGGTCGCAGAGCGCCACGACATGTTGTATTGATACGCGCACGAGTAACCGGAATCACAATTCCCGGACTTGCGGACGGCATCACAGGACAACTCCAGTGAGGGCAAACGTGTCTCAGAACCAAAATGGCTCGCTGCCATCTGGTCGGCTGAAATCCCCAATCGGATATCCGAACCCGCGGTCTTTTTGGGCCGCGCTCCCGTCAGGAAAGTTGCTCCGCTTCGTGCATGATCTCCTGCTCCATCCGCCCCCGCCCAGCCGTTGGCCTGCTCCAGACCCTTAATGATTTGCAGGTCATTCTTGAACCCATTCAACGATTCCATCGATTCGTTGAATTTAAAATCCGAGCCAGTTCCCTCGGGGCGCCACTTGTCCATAATCACCCCATTGGGCACGTAGAGGTAGGCCATTCGCAGTGGTGCTCCCGTAGCGGTCACTCCTCGTGCCACGACAGATCCATTTACTTCAGCTCCCAGGGAGCGAAAGGAGGGCAAGGCCACGCTTGCTCCGAATCCACGGAGGAAAGCACGGCGTCCAAGATTGATCGTTGGTTTGTTCATTGGTTTGGGTGGTTGGGAATTGGTAGGTCTTCAGGGCTTGATCATGAACGCGCATCCAATTCAGAATGAGCTTCCGTCTCCGCGTCGCTTTTGAAAAGGGACACTTTCGATGATAGCGTAAATGAGATCCTTCAAACCGCCACCTTCTTTCACAAGTTGAGCAATGATGGCATCGATCGTGGGCGCATCGTAATATTCCACGCCACGACCAATCGCGTAGGTCAACATCTTCTCGGTCAGACATCGGTGAAAATCCTGTTTTCGAGAGCTTGCGAGGATCTCCTTGAGCTCCATGACATTCGTGAATTTCTCCCCCGTAACCAGTTTTCCGGCACTCTCGATCGCGACCCCATCTTCTTCATCGCGCCACTGGCCGAGAGCATTGAAGTTTTCCAGGGCCAAGCCAATGGGATCCATGCGCTCGTGGCACGAGGCGCACAGGGCTTTCTCCCGGTGCACCACCATGAGCTCCCGCATCGTGGCACCCTTCTTTAACTTCTCCTCGGTCTCCTCCAGTTCCGGCACATTGGGCGGGGCCGGGGGGGCTGGTGTGCCCAGGATATTATCGAGAACAAAGAGACCGCGCTTCACCGGAGAAGTTCGCGTCGATTGAGATGTGACAATGAGGAAGGTCCCCTGCCCCAGCAGTCCCCCGCGTCCCCGCGCGCGCTCGTCAAACTCCACTTTTCGGAATTCGTTCCCGCTCACACCAGAAACCCCATAGAACTCGGCAAGGCTCTCATTCAGAAAGGAATAGTTGGCATTGAGGAGTTCCAGAATAGGCCGGTTTTCCACAAGGACATGCTGGAAGAACTCCTCCGTTTCCATCTTCATGTCCCGGCGAGTCCCAAGGTTGAAAACTCGTTCGGCCTTGCGCCGATCCTTTTCCTGAAGGATGCTGCGGACATCAATGCTCAGCCCTGTGAGGTCGCGCGCCTGGAGCCACTGACCCACAAAGTTTTCAACCATCCGGCCCGCCTTTTTATCAGCCAACATCCGATCAACTTGACCCCGCAAGTTCTCCCGCAGCTTGCCTTTCCCCGCCAGATTCAGCAACCCTTCGTCGGGGGCCGAGCTCCAAAGAAAATAGGAAAGCCGCGAGGCCAGGGCATACTCATCGATCGGGACTACCTTACCCGGATTATCGGGTTCGGCTTGGACCTCACTTCGAAAAAGGAAACTTGGTGAGGCTAGCGTCGCGGTAACCGCCAAGCGAACACCGTCGGCAAACTTTGCTCCTTCTTTCCGGGATTTCACGAGGGCCAATGCCGTGATTTGATCAACCATTTTTTCCCGTGGAGGACGCCGAAAGGTCCGCGAGGCAAAACTCTCCACGATCTCCCGCATGTAGGCTGCTTGTTCATCCTTACCGGCAGGGGGCAGGCCATTAACGAAAATCCTTTGATAACTCTCCGGATAGAGTTCCCAGATGCCTTCCATCCCGAGACGCTTCAATTTGAAGTTGCTGATCCGCACACCCGCCGTCCCTTGTCCTTCTCCCTCTTCACCCGGAACGATGGAGAACTCAAACAGATGCTCTCCTTTCGTGAGTTCGAGATTCTCCAAAAACTGATCGGGACGAGGGTTATCGGAATCAATCTCGATTTCACGCAGCTGTTTCCCGTCGACAAAGATCCGCCACTTCGCGGTCTGTCCCTTCGGACGGCCATTTTCGCTTTCGAGAAAATAGGACACCTCAAGAGCATACTGTCCGCTCGCCTCAAAACGGTGTTTGGCCCCGACCGTTTGCTCGATGTTTGCTTCCATGAAGCGAGCAGTCTGGCCGCCTTCACGATCTTTAAAGTTCCCGGCATCAATCTCGATGGGCTTCGGTTCACCGGCATCCCAAGGCAGCGCCAGCACGGCGATCTCTTCGGCCGCGCCCAGATACTTCTCCATCAAAAGGGGAGAAATCGTAAGGACATCCCCGATGGTATCAAAGCCGAAGCCGGTATCATCCGGTGGAAAATTGTCATCCGCGCTGAAGTGCACCCCGACAACATCTCCAATAGTATTTTGATATTCCTCACGATTCATCCGCCGGATCGTGACCCGGCCGGGATCTGGATTTTCGGGATCCAAGCCGAAGATTCGTTTCTCGATCCATGAAACCAATTCCTTCCTCTCGTCAGAAGCCGGTTGGGACTTCTTCTTAGGGGGAGGCATCATCTCGGTCCTGAGATTCTCCCAAATTCGCAACCAGACTTTTCGATCCTTAAGGAGAGCAGAAGTGCTCACATACTCATCCAGGGTAAGATCTCCCTTGTCCGCGCCATCCCCGTGGCAGTCGTAACAATAGTCCTGCAGAAGCGGCTCGATCTTCTTGTAAAATTCGCTTTCGACAATTTCCGCTGTTTTCTGGTCAGCCAAGGAAATCCCAGCTGTCAGGCAGAAAGCGGAAACGATGAGCAAAAGCTTTGACATAGGGATCATCTGGAGTCGGGAATCAACGATCTATTAACGGCGACGCCGTCCGCCATTTTTCACTTCTACCTGAACTTCCGCAAGAAGATCGCTCGTGCCCAGCCACACCAGCGCGGCATCACGGTCTCGACGCATCCACTCCCGCGCCGTCCGCTCGAGAGCCTGAAGGCGCAGAACCGGGTAGCCGAAGGCCTCTTTGCTTTTGATTCCCGCCGCTCCGCAATCACCCCAACTCTAAAAACCAACCCATCCCGCAGCCGATCTTCTCGAAGCAATCAACTTCAGACGAGACATTCGTGTTTTTGCGCCTTTCCAATTCATCCTTCGTCAGTCAGCCTCCCATCATTCATTCCCTTGAATCATGACGAAGACTCTTCCATCTCCTTCCCCTTTCCGACGATACGCCCTCCTCGGCGGACTCCTGAGTTGCCTTCTCGGTTTTTGGTTCGGTCTTTCGGCGGACTCCAAACCGCCCGAACCGCAGCTAAAAGCCGGAGCCTATCTTCAGGACGTCACGCCCCCATTCGATTCTCTTTTGATCAATGGTGGGTTTTTAGAACAACGACGCGGGAAGATGGCACCCGGCGATTTGAAAGCCCGGTGTTTCGTGCTCCAACGGGGTGAGATCAGCATCGCCATCGCCATCGTCGACAGCTGTATGATCCCGCGCGAGGTCTGCGACGAAGCCAAGGCGCTCGCATCCCAAGCGACCGGGATCCCCACTGAACGAATCGTGATCGCAGCGACCCACACCCACTCCGCGCCGAGCACGATGGACTACTGCCTCGGCACAATGGCGGATCCTGCTTACACCAAATTCCTCCCTGGAAAAATTGCCGAAGGAATTACCCAAGCACATCAAAAACTAGAACCAGCACAGATCGGGTGGCAGCAAGTCAAGGCCACCGGCTTCACCCACTGCCGACGTTGGATCACGCGTCCCGATCAAATGCTCGTCGATCCCTTTGGCGAAAAAACGGTCCGCGCCATGATGCATCCCGGCTTTCAGAATCCCAACTACATCGGACCCTCCGGCCCGGCCGATGACGAACTCTCCGTCCTCTCCATTCAAGCCCTCGACGGCAGCCCGTTGGGAGTCCTTGCGAATTTTTCGATGCACTACCACGGCGGCGGCGGTGGGCCTGCGGATTACTTTGGCTTGTTCTCCGACCGCCTCGCGAAACAACTCACCGTCGATGGCAAAGAACCCGTTTGCGCCATGACCCAGGGGACCAGCGGTGATCTCTATCTCCGCGATTACAGCGGAGAGGAAAAAGGTTCCGAGATCTCCAGTTACACCGATGGCCTGGTGCAAATCGCCAAGGACGCCGTGGGGAAGGTGCAACATCAAGCCAACCCGCCCTTGGACATGGACCAGCAAACACTCACTCTCTCACGCCGATTGCCCAACACCGAACGCCTCGAGTGGGCCGACAAGCTCCTCGCACCCATGAAGGGACGCCGCCCCCAAAACCAGCCGGAGGTTTATGCCGAACAGGCGCGCTATCTTCACGAAAACCCCACCGAAGAACTCATCCTGCAAACCCTCCGGATCGGCGACCTCGGCATCACCATGACGCCTAATGAAGTCTACGCCATCACCGGCTTAAAACTCAAAGCCCGCAGCCCTTTCTCCTCGACCTTCAACATCGAATTGGCCAACGGTGCCTCCGGATATATTCCCCCTCCCGAGCAACATACCCTCGGCGGCTACACCACCTGGCCCGCCCGCACCGCCGGGTTGGAGGTCGAAGCCGAACCCAAAATCGTCGAGGCCATCCTTACGTCCCTAGAGTCACTCTCCGGCAAACCCCGCCGGAAACTTGCCGCCCACGATCACAACTTTTCCAAAACCATCCTCGCCGATCAACCACTCGCCTATTGGCAGTGCGAAGAATTCGATGGCAGCCAACTGAGCGACGCCTCCGGCAATGATCGTCCCGGTCAGATCAATGGAGGCGTGGCCTATCATCTCGCGGGACCGGAGAGCGAGACCTTCGTGAACAACAGCTCTCTCCAACTCGCCGGAGGCACCATTTCAACCTCGATGCCCAAGGCCCGCACTCTCTCGTTTTGGTTTTGGAATGGCATGGTCAGCACCATCCGGGACAACACCGGCGATCTCGTGCAAGTGGGAGATTCCTTGCGACTCCGAATCGGAGGAAAGGCCGATGAAGCCGCCGCCTCACGCCTGATCGTGCAAAACGGAGAACACCAATTTCAAAGCACTTCAAAGCTCGCTCTTCACACCTGGCATCACGTCCTGATCTCTCACGATGGCACCCAGCTCTCGCTCTTCCTCGACGGAAATCCTACTCCCGATATTGGCGCCGAAATCCCCGAACCAAAGTCTTCCAACTATCGCTTTGGGGGCACTCTTCCCTTCGAAGGACGCCTCGACGAAATCGCGTTTTTCGCCAAGCCCATGACTGGGAACGATGCTAAACGACACTACGACGCCTCGGGTATGACCCGCCCTTCTCAACCAATTGCCTACGACCGGGGAGCGCTGCAAATTTACGATCGTCTTCTATCACCAGAAGAAATCAGCGCTCACTACAAGACCGTCAAACTGATCCCGGTCGCGAACAAGCAGGAAGAAATCGAGCGCGGCCCTCGCTCTCCCGCCGAAGCGCTCAACGCGGTCCACGTCCCAAAAGGATACCGAGTCGAACTCGTGGCAGCCGAACCCTTGGTGCAAGATCCCGTCGCCATCGATTGGGGGGCCGACGGAAAACTCTGGGTCGCGGAAATGGCCGACTATCCTTCCGGAATTGACGGCCAACCCGGCGGACGGGTGCGCTTTCTCGAAGACCTCGATGGCGATGGCACATACGACAAGTCCACCCTCTTTCTCGAGGGCTTGAACTTCCCCGCCGGGATCATGAGCTGGCGCAAGGGCGTCCTGATTGCGGCCGCGCCCGATCTCATTTACGCCGAAGATTCCACCGGCGATGGCAAGGCCGACATTCACACCATTCTCTTCACCGGGTTCAAGCAAGGGAACCAACAACTGCGCGTCAACGGCCTGAGCTGGGGGCTCGACAATTGGATCCACGGAGCCAACGGAAGCCACTTCGCCGGCTATGCCAAGGGCACCAAAATCACCTCGCCTCAATCGAACCACACCCTCGATCTCGAAAGCTTCGACTTCAGAATGCGACCGGACCTCGGCTTGATGGAACCGCTCTCAGGGCCCTCGCAATTCGGGCGCACCCACGACGATTGGGGAAATGCCTTCGGCGTCCAGAACAGCTATCCACTCTGGCACTACGTCCTCGAAAATCGCTACCTCAACGGAAATCCCGATTACCCCGCGCCCGACCCCCGACGTCAGCTCCGCCCCACCAACGCCCGCGTTTTCCCCGCCTCCCCACCGCAAAAACGGTTTCACAGCTTCAACCAGTCCGGCCGCTTCACGAGCGCGTGTTCGCCCATGATCTACCGTGATGACCTTCTCTTCGATGACAACGCCACTCACGCCTTCACCTGCGAACCCTTTCATAATCTCGTCCAACATGTGATCCTAAAACGGGACGGCTACAGCTTCACCGCAGAACGGGCCGAGGCGGACGAGTCTCCCGATTTCTTCGCCTCGGAAGACCGTTGGTCCCGCCCCGTCATGGCCCGCACCGGCCCCGATGGAGCGCTCTGGGTCGTGGACATGTATCGCTACATGATCGAACACCCCGATTGGCTCCCCGACGAAGGAAAAGAAGAAATGAAGCCGCACGAACGAAAAGGGTCCGGCTTGGGGCGCATCTACCGGATCTTCCCGGAAGACCAATCCCCGCGCCCGATTTCCCGCCTCGACAAAGCCACTCCCGCTCAACTCGTGGCCACCCTCAGCCACCAAAACGGCATTGTTCGGGATCTCGCTCACCGCCTTTTGGTGGAGCGCAAAGCAGTCCTTGTCACCGACCTCCTCTCAGAGATGGCGAAGGGCCACAACTTCGCCCAAGCCCGCCTTCATGCCTTGTGTGTTCTCGATGGCATCGACCGCCTCGATGCCATCGTCCTTCATTCGGCCCTCCCCGATCCTCATCCCGAAATCCGCCGTCACGCCCTCCGCCTCGCCGAATCGCGCTGGCAAAAGAACCCCGACCTCCTCACCAAAGCCATCCTACTTCTCAATGATCCGGACCCCGCCGTGAGCCTGCAGGCCGCCTGCTCCCTCGGCACCTCCGAAGACCCCACCGCAAATCACGCCCTCATTCGCTTCGGAGGAGAACACGCCGCCGACGTCTTCATCCGGGCCCTCGTCTTCAATTCCGCCCTCTCCCATTCAGAAGGGTTCACGCAATCCATCATGGCGCACGACACCCTCATCGGAGAACTCATCGCCACCAAAAAGGAGTTCAAGAAAGCCTCGCGTGATCTCTTGATTTCCCACTTGAGCAATCCCGGAAAAAGCGGATTCCAAGTCGGACAACTGAGAACTCTCGGGACCTGGATGGATCACCACCCCAAGGATGTCCCCGAGCTCAACGACACCATCAGCGCGGCTCGAAAAATTCTCGCCAACCACAAAGCCCCCGACGACTTACGAGCAGCCGCGACCTGCCTCCTCGGGAGACAAGCCAACCATCAGGAAGCCGATCAACGGCAACTGGCAACGCTCCTCTCTCCTCAAACTTCGAGCGACCTCAAAAATTCCGCCCTCGAGGCTCTCGCCCGCATCGGAAGCAACGATCTCCCCGCCCTCTTTTTCAAAGCATGGTCCAGCTACTCTCCCCAAGAACGAACCCAGATTCTCGACATCTTGTTCCGGCGCAAAAATTGGACCCTCGCAAGCTTACAGGCCGTCGAGGAAGGCCTGATCTCCCACCGTGATTTCGACCCCTCGAGACAACAACTCCTATTAACTCATCAAGATCCCTCCCTCCGGGAGACTGCGGAACGGGCCCTCAACTCCGGAATCAAAACCAAGCGAAAGGATCAAATCGAACCCTTCCGCGCAGCCCTCGAACTCCAAGGAAACGAAAAAGAAGGCCGAACCATCTTCGCGCAACGTTGCGCCGTGTGCCATCTCCCACCCAACGGCCAACCCGTGAACGGCCCCGATCTTCGCGCCATCACAGAACGAACCAAAGAAGGGCTTTTCAGCGCCATCCTCGACCCCAATCAATCCCTCGACCCATCCTACACCGGCTACTCCATCACCCTCGCCGACGGCTCCTCACTCTATGGCCGCATTCTCTCCGAAAACGCCCATCACCTCACCCTTCGCCTCCTCGACGGCAGCGACCGCCAGCTCCCCCGTCGCGAAATCAACGCCCTCAACAACAGCGGCCTCTCCCTCATGCCTGAAGGCCTCGAAGCCGGACTCACCCACCAAAACCTCGCCGACCTCATCCGCTTCCTGCAAAGCTTCGGGAATCACAAAGAGTGAAAAGGAATTTCCCAATCACAGTCACACTTTGATGTTTCTCGACCACCGCCGCGCCATCCCGAAAAACCACGCGGTTCCGGGGTGGTTTTGGCTGGCCAGCCGACTGAATCCGTCTTGAACCGTCTTGAAATCACCTTCATCGGAGGCCTTTAGCGCCTCCACGTTCCGACATCTTCGTAGCAGAACCGTTGAAGACACCGCAAATTTCGGACATCTGTTCGAAATATGCTTGGCATAATTTTCCTGAAGTGGGACGACGACGAACACCAGAGCAGATCTTGGCGGAAGGCTTTCATTGCAGCTTCAACAGCTTGCGCACTTTGTCTGACAACGTGAAATGCTTTGTCTGACAACGTGAAATGCTTTGTCTGACAACGTGAAATGCAATTATTCAGCAATCAGTCGGATGTTTTGGACTTTTATGTTCTTCAATCCATTACGTGAAATTTTACGTTCAGGCACCCCGTCCCCGTCAAGATCTAGAAGAGTTGTAGTTAAGCCCTCCTTAGAGATCAACTCTTGAGATGCTGTCACTGCCTCAGAGGTAGCCGAAAACGTAGCAGCTCCTCGCTTAGGATGCGTTAAGACAATGGTGTCTTTCCCTTTTTCGCAGATCAAAGAAATTTGCAAACCACTAGGTAATTTAAGAAATTGTCTTGTTCCGACTTCCAGATCCTCGATTTCAGGAGCGGGAGCAGCAATGGCATCCTCCCCATGCGTCTGCTGTGCAACAAGAAATACAGATGCCAGGCATAGTGCGCCAAGCGAAAATAATTTTAATGGGTTCATTCCTTAATCTTGAGAATTTCTAGCTAGTTCAAGAGCCCTATCTGCTCTATCGCAAACATCTTTACAAGCAGCCACAGGACTCACGAAATTATTAATGACGCACTCATCGCATTCCTTCTTATATATATAATAAAATGCAAATAACACACCATCTGCTGCCTCCTTAGCATTAAACGCGATATCAAGCGGGAGGCCCACGATCGGACCTAGAATTTTGACCCTAGTGCATCGTTCGTGAATTAAGTGTGCAGTTCGTTTGAATCGGATTAGTCTCCGGCATGGCCAGAATCGCTCCAGCTTTGATAGTTTCGAAAGAAGAACGCACTGAGATTGAACTCCTACTTTCCCGGAAAACTCTGGAACAGTGCGTTGCGACG